>QFCH01002826.1_pt1 | contig 752747 bp, 678 predicted proteins | sample 5346071 | NCBI WGS metagenome assembly QFCH01 (sample SAMN09062255, study PRJNA434731) | Human gut metagenome, whole genome shotgun sequencing project. | isolation source: stool timepoint B chromium assembly | host: Homo sapiens | collected 2015
CTCATCCGGGAGTTGAGAAAGCTGGAAACCTCAGACCCGGTCCACGCGGATGTATACAATGCCCTGTTCGGGAAGCTGATTAACAATGATGCATTCCTGGAGCGGCTGGCAAACAAGATGATAGAAAAAAGCATGTTGTGCCATGTGCTGGACAGCGTCAACACACAGCAGGTCCTGGCAGCGGATGTGGGACCCAAAATCACGAAGATAACAGACGGGCTGCAAAAAAGTATTAGTGGGCTCAATACGGATTTAAAATTACTTGCTTCATGTTTTAACTTTGAAAAAGTAGCTATATTACAGCCTTTTTTCGATGATGCAGACCAATCATTCGGTTTTCGCTCCTATTACAATATGTCGATGGCAGCAGGCTACGCAATACATTTCTACTACAGTGGCGAGAAACGTATTACATTGCGATTTTTAGATACTGATGGTACCTGGAAAGATTCATGGACTGGAAAGTTGCAATAGCTTAAATGATTATTCACCACCATTTTTTCATGAACAGCGCATCTGCCGAAATACCCTGCGGGATTATTTTCTGCTCATTTCGGTCATTGCCCACGAAACAAGTCAGGATGTTTGAAGATGACGCTATGTAACATGCGTATGCAACGTTCCCATTGCTTTTTACATTGGTAACACATAGAAACATATATCCATCTGGTACAGTAATCGGTATACGTATCTCCTGTCCACCATTAGGCGCAAGAGTTATGGATTGTGAATATGTAAATGTTTTTTATAAGCAATGGGTTAATTAAATCCGTATTGCGCACAGTAAAGCAGTCTGGTGCTGCCAAGCCTCCTATCATACAATAAAGATACCAAATTTATTGTATGGAGGTAGAACAAATGGATGAAGTAAGGTTAAAAGATGAGCTTATGGCCAGGTTGTCCAATGAACTGGACCGGCCTGCGCTGCAGGTGATTGACGGGGCACTATCGTCAGTGTTGCGAAACTACGAAATATCCAAAAGGGAAACTGGGTTGAGTACCAACATAATCAGCTTTCCAGAATTGGATATTTTCATCGGGAAAATCAGGTTTGAAAATTATTCGGTTAGTACAGTCAATCAATACCAGCGTTTTTTGACGGACTTACTGATTTATGTAGGTAAGCCAGTACAGGAAATCGCGGGAGAGGATGTGGTGGAATGCCTTAATTATTATGAGCAGGCTAGAAAGATTAGCTCCAGCACCAAAGACCACAAACGGCGCATTGCAAGCTCCTTCTTTACTTTTCTACATGAACGAGGCTACATCTCAAAAAATCCTATGTCCACCGTGGACCCAATCAAGTATGTAGCAGAAATACGGGAGGCATTGACCAGCCGTGAAGTAGAGAAACTGCGTATTGCCTGTGGAACCAATATCCGTGACAATGCAGTTCTGGAGCTGTTCCTGGCAAGTGGTTGTCGTGTCAGCGAAGTGGTCAGTATGCGGGTAGAAGATATGGACCTTCAGGCGGGATGTGGGAAAGTATTAGGAAAGGGAAAGAAGGAGCGCATGGTGTTCTTTAATGACCGTGCGATGGAATATTTGGAACGATATTTGGGGGACCGTAGGAGCGGGGCTGTGATACTATCAAAAAGGGCACCTTATCAAGGATTAAAGAAGAATGCCCTGGAGAACATTATCCGGAAGATTGCAAAAAAGGCAGGGCTGGGTAAGCGGGTATTTCCGCATTTGCTGAGGCACACATTTGCCACGCGTGCATTGAACAAAGGTATGCCGCTTCCAACATTATGTGATTTGATGGGGCATTCGAGTGTAGAAACCACCAGGATATATGCAAAAAATGGTGCCGGAAAGATTAGATATGAGTACGACATGTATGCTGCATCCTAACTCTTAAAATCTGACAGGATTTTTTTGGCCTGCCAGATGGGAGGCTTACTTAAAGTACGCTTATGGGGGATGTTGAGCACAGTTATAATTATATAGAATTGTTATGCGTGCTATATTTTTGCATTTCCGGGCATAATACGGATTTATCAATGAGTGCAGTCACACTGATTGAAGATATCATAGATTCTGAGATAACGGGTGAAATATACTATCGTGTAAAAGCAGGCATATGCTACATAAGGTGCCGGATTATTACGCCATCTGCTACTGCAAGGGAAAACGTGCTTATTTGTAGTGGGATGCCTAAATCTGCCATAGGACAAAGCCGCTACTGCTCGAACGGTATAGGAACTGCTGCTATAGGTGTGGTTTACATTGATAATAATTCGACCGAACTGAAGATTAATTTGTCAGGCCAGGCGGGGAATGGATATGTTTCCTTTTCATATCCCATTAATCAATAAATGACTATTTTCGGATAATCGTATACCAGAGCGTGACATTAACAGCTGTACTATTGAGGTTACGTAAATCAATAATAGCCTGGTTATCATTGCAATATATGGCCCCTAAATTAACCCATGTAGACCCGCGAACGGTAGCATATAGGCGATAATCAGTGCCTACATTATATTGACTTAGGTTAAGAGTGACACGGTATTCTCCGTTAGCAGGGACGGAAAATGTATTGGTGCTCCCATGTATTATATCTGCGTTTGTAATAACCTTAGTGTCATCCATATATGCTGTGCCGTTATCATGGATACCAAGGGTATGTGTTTTATCGGGTGACCGTAAAGCAGTTTTATATGTAGACTTGATTATTACATCTGCTAAATCCGTATTGTACACAGCAACTAAAATGAATAAAAATGAGTTTTTGATGAATTAACATACTGATGTGCGCAATACGGATTTAAACAATTATTTGAAGAGTACGGCGTTACAAAAAGGTTCAACAAGTGCAATAATAGCTACTGAAAAAAAGATAACCGATTTTTATATTAAATTCCCAATTCCATTTAATTCCAATCCGAAAGTTGTTGCTGGTTTCTATAGTACAACAGAATTTATCGAATATGGAAATATGACTCCAATGGTTAGTGATGTTTCAAAAACTGGCTTTACAGTAAGAATTGCCAATAATTCTAGCCGTGAATTACAGCCTGCTATATATTGGATAGCAATGGAATGATTGTTTAAAGCATTGCCATCCATGACCCTAACGGGGCTAATGATGTAGTGTGGGCATTAGCGATCCTAAACGTAAAACCAGTTTTACTTGCATTAGCAACATAGGGTGTAAGTAGACCATATTTTTCAGACTGGCTACTGGAGCGGAGGCTGACCATAATCTTTGGGATTGTGGGAAACGGATTAGGAAAAGTGATATCAAAATCTGTTGTTTTACCGGGAGCGCATTCACTGAGAGATGCATTTCCGGCTTGTATATCAGTGTTTGAAATACTCTGTTTCCAATCTCCCCATATAGCGTTAGACTTTGATTTAAAAAATATTTTTTCGGAACCTGCAGTTATATATAAAATAGTCCCATAGTTAGCAGACGACATACAAATTATGGCAGTTCCTGATTGTAGAGTGGTCAATCCCTCTTTATACGGAGTGTTTTTTGTGTTGTCACCGCAATTGACAATCCGTTTTCCCAAGGGACCAGCTTCAGCTTCGGATATCAAATCTGTGATTACTGCGCGATTATTTAAATCCGTATTGCGTGATACTATGCACTGATTTTTATCATTTATATAACCACAAAGTCTAAATATTTATTCAAAAACAAGGAGGACAAGATTATGTCAAAACAGAAGAAAGAAATAGGACCGGATTTTGCAGAAAAGCAGCCTACTCCATATCTGTATGATGCGCCGGCAAATGTACCATTTCCGGGAAAACATCAAAGTGGTAAAGGGGGACCATCTGATTGCAATAACAACGGTATAGATGATTCAGAAGAAGAGGAGGAAATGTGATGTCAAGATTGGTCACTATGACAGGAATATCCGTTCCAGTTTTTAATGTAATAAGGAACCAAAATGTTCCATCCCTAGAAGTTCAAATATTACAGTCTCAGGCCCAGGAAATTGACCTGTTGAAACTTTTCAAGACAGAGAGTGAGCTTTCTACACTTACTTTGATGTCAGACCAGGGAATCCTCGAAAATCAGTACATGAATTATTCTAAGTTAGATACATATAACATTCAGAATGATTATATTGTTAAAGAAGCTATAGGGGGCTGGTCAGCTATTGTGGATGAAGAAGGCCATACCGTTTCAGAAGAGGTGACGGCAGAGCCAGCTCTAATTGATAATCTGATTACAATAAGGCTGTTGAAAAAAAGTGATTTAGAACGTAAGGTAGATAATAACGTGCAGTTGATTGATGCCATGTCAGTAGCACTTGCTCAAATAATGGGAGGTTGACTTTATGGAAGCATGGAAGAAAGTAATATTCGTTAATTCGATAAAAGTAAGACTTCAAAATGGAGAGGGAAGTGCGGAAGAGATAATTAACTCCTATGCGAAATTGACGGATAGCGAGAAGGAAATTCTTAAAGCAGAATTCTCAAAATAAGTGACAAAAACGGGAGCTTGAAGAGAACTATTTCAGGCTCCCGTTTTCCCAAAATATTTTGCCAAAAATGTTGAGAATTTTTGCCAAAAATGTTGGGCGCGCACAATGCGGCTGGCAATATTGGGTACAATAGGGAGGAAGCTGACTTTTTGTAAGATATGGGAAAAGGTATTTATGTGATGGGATGTAAAATGGGAAAGGAAGGGGATAGACAAAACAAAAAGTCTTGTAACGACCTAAATACGGGACAAAAAATGTTAAATATGCATAAAATATAATAGCGTAAATGGTATAAAAGATACAAAAACACAATAATCTTACAAAAAGTCTTTACGGCAGACAAAAAGTGTGCTATCATACAATCAGAAAAGGAAATAAGGATATGAAAACTTTAAACGATGAAAAAGAGTTTATGACACAGTTAATGGACATGCTGGAGCAGCAGCTTGGTTCACACACAGAGGTGGTCCTTCATGATTTAAAAAAGGATTATGCCAATACGATTGTGGATATCCGCAATGGCCACATAACAGGACGTGAAGTGGGAGGCACCGGAAGCAACCTGGGACTTGAGGTCCTGCAGGGAACGGTAAAGGACGGCAACCGTTTTAACTACATCACCCAGCTGAGGGATAACCGGATATTAAGGTCCTCGTCCCTGTACATTAAGGATGATGAAGGCAGTCTCATCGGCTGTCTCTGTGTCAATACAGATATTACGGAAAGCGTTAAGCTGGAAAGCTATCTGAAGGAAATGAACCACTATGATATCAACGCAGCAGACAAACAGGAAGTTTTTGTAACAGAAGTGAATCAGTTATTGGAATATCTTCTTCAGGAAGGCCAGAAGCTGGTGGGCAAGCCTGCAGGCGTCATGAATAAGGAAGAGAAGCTCCAGTTCCTGAAATATCTCAATGATAAGGGAGCATTTCTCATAACCAAATCAGGAGAGCGCATACAGTCATTTCTGGGAATATCCAAATATACCATGTATACATATCTGGATATGATAAAAAAGGAAGAAGCAGGAACAAAAACTGAATAGGCGGGCAGCTTGTTAACCAGTGCCACCCAGTGTGAATGCTCAGGCATACAGTGCCTGCCATTTACACAGGGCGACACAAGCAGCACAATAAAATACACCGGAACCGGATTCTTTTTCAGGGAATTGAAGAAGGTGTATTTTTTGTACCCAAAATCCGGTAATGTTAATGAAAATATTTTCTCATAAATCATGAAAAGCAGGAGGGTAACATGAAAAAATTGGAAGGTAAAGTTACAGTGATGACAGGCGCCGGTTGTGGATACGGGATGAGCAGCGGATTTCCTGGCATATTTGCAAAAGAAGGTTCCCACCTTGTCCTGAACCACTACAGACAGGACCCTGAGGGAATGAAGGAATTTAAGGAAGGCCTGGAAGCCTGCGGGGTAAAGGTGGTACTGGTAGAAGGGGATATCTCAGATGAATCCGTTGCCAAAAAGCTCATTGACACTGCGGTGGAAGAATTTGGACGTATTGATGTATTGATTAACTGTGCAGGCATATCGAATCCAAAGCTGCTGACCGAGATTACCACAGAGGAATGGAACAGGATGATAGCAGTGGACCTTACAAGCAATTATTTTACTTGTAAATATGCTGTTCCGGTGATGATAAAACAAAAATCCGGAAGGATCATCAACATTGCATCCCAGGTAGGGCAGAAGGGGAGCGTGGAACATTGCCACTATGCTGCTGCCAAAGCCGGCGTGATTGGATTTACCAAATCCCTGGCCAGGGAAGTCGGGAAATACAACATCACAGCAAACTGCATTGCTCCCGGGCCCATTGAGACACAGCTTATGGGAGTGGTCAGCGATGAGTGGAGAAAGAACAAGGAAGCAGAGCTGGTGCTGCCTAGATTCGGGGAACTGGAGGAAATCCTGCCAACCGCAGTATTCCTGGCAGCTGAACCCGACGGCAACCTTTATACAGGGCAGACTCTGGGGCCAAATCTGGGGGATGTAATGTTTTAAACAGATGACAGGAGAATGTAAATGGGAGAGTATTTACTGGAAACACAGGGGATTTCAAAATCATTCAGTACGGTTAAGGTCCTGTCGGACATTAACCTCAAAATAAGAAAAGGCGAAATACATGCCTTGTTAGGGGAAAATGGGGCAGGGAAATCCACCCTGATGAAAATCCTCACAGGAGTATTGGAAGCAGATGAGGGAACCATCCTTTACCGGGGGAAACCCCTTAAAATTAATCATCCAAGGGAAATCCATGACCATGGAATCGGAATTGTCTATCAGGAATTTAATCTTCTTCCGGATCTGACCGTGGCGGAAAACATTTTCATTGGGCGGGAGCCCCAGATGTCCTTCAAGGGATTCATCAATGATTCCAGGCTGAACAAGGATGCGGCCCAGCTGCTGGAACGGCTTAACTGTTCCTCTATCCCGCCGTCACGCAAAGTGGATACCCTCAGTGTGGCGGAACAGCAGATGGTTGAGATTGCCAAGGCGCTGTCCTCCAACTGCGAGCTGCTTATTATGGACGAACCAACTGCGGCCCTTACGGATTCGGAAATTGATACATTGTTTGACATCATAAGAAGGCTTAGGAATGATGGGGTGGCAATCATCTATATTTCCCACAGGATGAGCGATCTGGATGCCATTGTGGACCGGGTGACCGTGCTGCGGGATGGAAAACTCATATCGGAACATGAATATGACAGTTCCATTAAGGACCTGCTGATACAGGAGATGGTTGGACGTGAACTGACGCAGAAGTTCCCTCCAAGGCCTGATTATAAAAGGGGAAAGAAAACCCTGGAAGTGAAAGGCTTAAACGCAGCCAATACATTGTATGATATTAACTTTGACGCATACGAAGGGGAAATCCTTGGAATCGCCGGACTGATGGGGGCAGGGCGCACAGAGCTTGCCAGGGCAATCTTCGGGGCGGACCGCATTGATTCCGGGGAAATCAGAATAAACGGTAAGGTAACACATATCACATCACCCTACCGGGCCATTGCAGAAGGTGTGGGCTACATAACGGAGGACCGGAAAAAAGACGGGCTGATGCTGGAGCAGTCACTGAGGGGCAATATTTCCATAGCCAGCCTGGATAAGTTCTGCAAAGGCGGTTTTGTGAAAGACGGCAAAGTGGATATTGCGGTAGACGAGTATATCGGCAAGATGAGCATCAAGACAAGAGGCAGGGAACAGCTGGTCAAGACATTGTCAGGCGGAAACCAGCAAAAGGTGGTTGTGGCAAAATGGCTGTGCAGGGAGTCACGGATCCTGATTCTGGATGAGCCCACCAGGGGAATTGATGTAAATGCCAAATATGAGATTTATGAGCTTATGTATCAGCTGGTGCTGCAGGGAGTGACCATCATCATGATTTCTTCAGAACTGCCGGAAGTCATTGGTATGAGCGACCGGGTCCTGGTCATGTGCGAGGGAAGGATAACCGGTGAGCTTGGCAGGGAGGAACTGGAACAGGACAGGATACTGAGGTATGCAATGGCTCATTAAATAAAAAGGATTGAGGTAGGTTATATGGGTGCGAAAAGTCAAAAGAGGAACATTAACACACAGATTATTTTTACAATGATGGGGCTTCTGATATTGTGCGTGTTTTTTTCAATCACAACCAAAAGCTTCCTGACACAGAGGAACCTGTTAAACATTGCCACACAAACTTCGGTAGCTGTAATTGTAGCTATCGCAGAGACATACATCATTGCCAGCGGCTGTATTGACCTTTCCGTTGGTTCGGGCGTGGCGTTTTCCGGCCTGGTGGTGGCCTCGGCCATGAAAGCGGGAATACCGGTTCCGGTTGCCATGCTGATGGCACTTGGGACGGGTATGGCATTGGGGGCATTTAACGCCTTTGTCATCACGGTACTGGGTATTGTGCCTTTTATTGCAACCTTGGGAACCAACAGCATATTCCGGGGGATTGTACTGGTCATCATGGATGGAGTCCCCATGTCAGGCCTTAAATCAGAATTCACCTGGATTGGCTCCGGGAAGCTTTGGGGATGGCTTCCGTGGGCAGTCATCTTCATGGCGGTGATTGCAGTCATCATGGCTATCCTGCTTAAAAAAAGCAAGTTTGGGCGTTATGTCTACGCCATTGGAAGCAATGAACAGGCAGCGTATCTTTCCGGTATACCGGTTAACCGGATTAAGTTGATGAACTATGTAATCAGCGGCGCCTTGGTTGCGTTTGCCGGAATGCTGCTGGCGGCCAGGGTATCCTCGGCAGCGCCTACGGCCGGCGATTTATATGAAACCAACGCCATTGCAGCTTCCGTTATCGGCGGCGCCACATTATCAGGCGGAAAAGGGAGCATTGCAGGAACCATCGTGGGCGCGTTCATCATCGGGGTACTCAGCAATGGATTAAACCTGATTGGACTGAATTATTTCTGGCAGCAGGTGGCAATCGGCGTGGTCATCATCTCAGCCGTGTTCCTGGAAGTTGTAAGGGAGCGTTTGAAAAAGTAAGGTTTGGAACGGTAACACTTGCTGTAGCGATACGGCAAAAATAATATATTTCAAAGGAGAAGGAATATGAAGAAAAGACTAGCAGTTACATTGGCGGCAGTTATGTTGGCGGGGAGCCTTGCAGGATGTGCAGGCGGGGGAGAGACAACCGCGGCTCCGGAGACACAGGCCCAGACACAGGCAGAGGCAGCTAAGACAGAAGCAGAAAAAGCAGAGGCGGAGAAAACGGAGGAGCCGCCGGCAGAGGAGAAAACCGCAGCTGAGGCAACAAAGGTGATTGGGGTAATTCCAAAATCCACGCTGTTTGATTTCTACAAAATGGTGCGCCAGGGTGCTGAGGATGCAGCGGCCGAACATGGTTATACCATTAACTATCAGGGAACCAATTCCTCTACGGATACGGCCACACAACAGAATATTGTAGAAGATATGATGATGTCAGGTATTGATGCACTTGTTATTTCGTCTATTGACGCAAAAGCTATTAATGATACCATGGCCTCCCTGGATGTGCCGGTTATTACATTTGATGATGAAATGGATCCATCTGTTTGTTTAACTACCGTATCCGTAAACCATGAAGCGGCGGCAGGCGCAGGCGCTGCTTATATAGCAGAAAAACTGCCGGATGGCGGGAAAGTTGCTGTGGTATCAGCAGAGGCGGGGACAGATGTCATTCAACAGCGTGACAGAGGTTTTGAGAACGAATTAAAGAAACACGAGGGATTTGAACTGATAGGAATCTATCACACAGAAGGGGACAGGGAAAAGGCCGCAAATACAATGCAGGATTTATTATCCGAACACCCTGATTTAGTTGCAGTATTCTGCTGTAATGAAGGGGCTTCAGCAGGTGTCAGCAAGATATTAAAGGATGAAGGACGTACAGATGTTCTTGCTGTTGGATACGACTCTTCCGAGGAGTTAATTAATAATATCTATGACGGCAGTCTGGATGCCCTGATTTCACAGAACCCATATGGGCTTGGGTATAATTCTGTAACAGCAGCAATCGAGGCCATTGATGGTAAGACAGATTTTCCGGATGTAACAGAAAGTGCATATTGGCTGGTTGATGCAGATAATATCCACAATCCTGAGGTGATTAAGATTCTGGATCCCCTTGGGACCCTTAACCTAAAATAAACTAATTGGTTAATGTTAAGATGGAGGACTGTAAATTTCTATAGTATATAATTTGCAGTCCTCCCATCCTGATGAGGACAAGTCTATGGAGAAATTGTTTCTTACTGGCGGTTCCGGATTTATCGGAATCAACGTCATGGAGTGTTTTCTGAAAGCAGGCATCCAGGTCTATAATTATGACTGCTGTAACATTTCAGATATGGTGGAAGATTATTTCAGCCGTCTTCCTGGTTCCTATCACTTTATACAGGGTGATATCCTGGAACGGGAGAAGTTATCCGCGGCCCTGGATAAAAGCGGTGCGGACACGGTCATCCATATGGCAGTGATAACCGTGACAGAAGAACGGGAGCGCAGTGATACCAGACATATCTTTGACGTAAACTGCGGCGGGACCCTGAATATGCTGGACGCTTCCGTGAAAGCAGGCATCCGGAAATTCATCTATGTCAGCTCCATTGCCGCCTATGGGACAACTGCATTTGAGGCAGATATCCTGAAGGAGGATATGGACAATCTTAAGCCGGAAAATCTATATCAGATATCTAAATTCACTTCTGAAAAACTGTCCCTCCGTTATAAATACCTGCATGGCATGGATGTATTATGTGCCAGGCTGGGGGATGTCTTTGGACCATGGGAGAGACCTACCCAGTTCCGGGATAAGATGAGTGCTCCGTGTATCACGCTTAAATATGCCATGGAGGGCAGGACCGCGGTCTTAAAAAGGCCAAACCGCACCAGCTGGGTATACAGCAGGGATATTGCGGATTCCCTTTTTCTGCTGGCTGAAGCTTCCTGTGGCTTTGACATCTATAATCTGAGTTCCTGCCATATATGGTCCATTGCCGACTGGTGTCAGGCGCTGACCAGGCATTTTCCCGGATTTGGGTGGCGTATTGCCAAAGAAGGCGAGAAGTCTAACGTGTTTTACCATGGGGCGGAGGACAATGCCCCCATGTCGGTTGAACGGCTTTGCAGGGCCGGCCATACGCCGCGGTATGATATGGAAAAAGCCATGGAAGATTATATTGCATGGACAGGGGAATATCCTATGATTTTCGGGAAGGTCAAGTGAAAGAGATGAGGTTTGATAAAATAATAAGGAATGGAACATTGGTATTGGAACATGGGACCCTGAATGCGTGTCTTGCCATAAAAGGGGAAAAGATAGCGGCAATCCTGCAGGATGGCTGCGATGTGGATGCGGATGAGGTCATTGATGCATCCGGCCAATATGTGTTCCCCGGAGGAATTGACACCCATACCCATTTTTTTGACCCGGGAGCCGAGTACAGGGAAGACTGGGAATGCGGGACAAGGGCAGCTGCCTCAGGGGGATACACGCTGGTGATGGAGATGCCCAACAGCAGTCCTCCGGTCATTGATAAGGAAACATTTAACCTGAAATATGAGCGCGCATCCAGGCATGCCGTGGTGGATTTTGCCCTGTGGGGAGGGGCAATAGCAGGAGGAAACAGCCATATAAAAGAGCTGCATGAGCTTGGCTGCATTGCATTTAAAGGTTTTACCCTGGATGCAGGGCCTCAATTCAAGTGGCTGGACCACCAGCAGCAGCTGGATGCCATGGAAGAAGTGAAAAAGTATGGGAAAATCCTTGGGTTCCATGCCGAAGATGAGAATATCATCCGTGAACTGAGAATGCGTTATCAGGATACGCCATGGAATCTGGACCTGCATGATAAAGCCAGGCCATATTATGCGGAACTGATTGCAATCCAAAATGCGGTCGCATTGTCCAAAGCCTCGGGCTGTCCCCTCCACATCTGCCATTTATCCATACCGGAAGGCGCAGGACTTTTAAAGAGGGCCAAAGCTGATGGCGTGGATGTAACAGTGGAAAGCTGCCCGCATTATTTCCTGCTGAACCATGAAGACGATTATGATGCGGGAACCTATGCATTGATCCAACCGCCCCTTAGAAGCAGGGAGCGGATGGAGCGGATGTGGGATTATCTGAAGGACGGAACCATTGATTACCTGGGCACGGATCATGCCCCGTATATCCGGGAAGATAAAGAGCCAAGAGACGGCAATGGATGGAATGTGGCAGGCGGGGCGCCTTCTATAGATATATCCTATCCTCTGATGATATCCGAGGCCGTCATAAAGCGGGGCATTCCGGCCCATAGGCTGGCGGCATTATGTGCAGCCAATGCAGCCAGAAGGTTTGGTTTATATCCGCAAAAGGGAACAATCCAGGTTGGGGCGGATGCAGATTTGGTCCTGATGGATATGGACTGCAGATGGAAATACAGCAGGCAGAAGAGTTTTTCTAAGTCAAAAAGTACCAGGTTCCCTTATGAAGGCAAGGAACTGTTGTGCCGTGTGGCCGCAACCTTTGTCAGGGGAACTAAGGTTTATGGGGAAGGTAAGATACACACCATGCCGGGAAGCGGCAAATTCATCAAAAGACAGAAAGGGGTATAAGGATGCTTGAGATTAACAGGGAACGTTTATGGAAGCGGCTGCAGTATGTAGGAGGGATTGGCGCCGACCCCCGCGGGGGAATCAGCAGGTTTGCATGGACACCGGCTTACAGGGAGGCATGCCAGGTGCTTATGGGCTGGATGAGGGAAGCTGGACTGACCGTGCGTATGGACACGGTGGGTAATATCTATGCAAAGCTGGAAGGACAGGAGGATTTACCTCCCATACTGACTGGATCCCATTTTGATACGGTGCCCATGGGCGGTAAATTTGATGGCCTGGCAGGAGTCATGGCTGCATTGGAAGTGCTTACCACATTGTCTGAAAATCATGTCAGGCCGCGAAGACCCATTGAGATGATTGCATTTGTCAACGAAGAGGCGAGCCAGTTCCTGGGAGGACATTTTGGCAGTAAGGCAATCTGCGGCATGCTTCCTGAGGATTATGCACTGACATCCACGGACAGGGAAACAGGTATTACCATGAAACAGGCCATGCTGGATTTTGATATGGGCCTGGAACCGGACAATTTGCCTGGCAGCTATATTAAAAAGGGAGATTATTATGCATTCATAGAACTGCATATTGAACAGGGTTGTTATCTGCTTCATGAGAATCTGCCGATGGCCGTGGTGACGGACATAGCGGGCATCAAACAATTCTATATCACATTAAACGGTGTGTCTGCCCATGCAGGAGGAATGGCAATGGAGGACAGGCATGATGCCATGGCGGCAGCGGCAGCGATTGCATGTGAGGTAGAGAGGCTGGCCCTGGAATCAGGCTCCACCACCAGAGGGACGGTGGGATACATAGAAGCCAGGCCGGCAGAACACAACATAGTGGCAAACCAGGCCATTGTGCCTGTGGACTTCAGGGAAAAGGAGGATGGTCTGTGGCAGCAGCTCTACGATGACCTGATGGCATTTGTGGAAAAGCAGTGCAAGGACAGAGGGCTTACCTATTCAGTTAAAAGCACCATTAATACGAAACCCGTTCACTGCGACAAACGCCTGGTGGAGTTAATCCGGCAGTGTACCCAGAAGGAAGGGATACCCCACAAATATATGGTGAGTTACCCTGCACATGATGCCATGCAGCTGGGAAGGCTGTATCCAATGGGAATGATTTTCCTGAGGAGTTCCAATGAGGGTGTGAGCCATTGCCCGGATGAGTACACAACGCCAGAGGACATGGCGGACGGGACCGAGGTGCTCTTAAGGACAGTGGAATGCCTATCACAGGAAGATATACTTGGATGAAATAACAAACGGAAAGGAAATGGAAGTATGGATGCAGTTAGGATTACTACGGAAAAATGCCCGAAGCCGGGTGGCTGGTACTCACAGGCCTTTAGGACAGGCAATCTGATATTTACGGCAGGGGTCACAGCAAATGATCCTGTCACCCAGGAACTGGTGGGACCAGGGGACATTGTGAAACAAACGGAACAGGTGCTGAAGAATATGGACAACCTTCTTCGGGAGGCAGGCTCTGACCTGGCCCATGTCATAAAAACTCTTGTGTTTGTTTCAGACATAGATGACTTTGAGATATTTAATGAAACCTATAAAAAGTATTTCCCTGATAATCCCCCTGCCCGCAGCACGATGCAGATTGGAAAATTCAACCACGGCATGGTGATTGAGATTGAAGCAGTGGCAGTTGCAGCGGATTGAAATCCTAAAGTTACCGGTTCAGGAGACTGAACCGGTATTCTTTTGGATTTCATGTATGATTTCCATCAGATGACATTCTGTTAAATGTGATGCCAGCCCGGAATCATGTAAGCAGACGGCATGCAGGATTTCTTCATGTATATCTGCGTAGGTAGCTGAATACTCCAGTATGCCTTCGGATTGCGCATTCCACTCAATACAGCGTTGCTGGTAAATCAGAAGGTTCAGGGCAGTATACATGGCCTGGTTTTTGGAGGCCCTGGCCAGGACCAGATGGAAGTCCAGCCCGGTACCACCGGAACTGTTTCCAAGGGAGACAGAGTGTTTGTGCTGGTTGACCGACCAACGCAGTTCGTCTATGTCGCTGTCATCTGCATGGGCGGCAGCCAGGGAGGCGGTTTCCCTCTCAAGCGCCAGCCTTGCATATAGGATATCGGTCAATGCCTTCAGGTCAGTGCTTTGGGTAATGGACATCAGTCCCTTGCTGAATCCCTGTCCCGCTGCCTGGGAACGCAGATGGGCGGCCTTTTCCAGCCCCAGGTCAGTAAGGATCCGTCCCTTATTGGCAACCTGTACCGTGTAGCCATGGCTGTCCATCATCTTTAAGTTCCTGCCGATGGTTGCGGTTCCCACCTTTAATCCGGCCTGGTCAAACAGCTCCTTTAATGTCCATGAACCGGTGGGTTCATTTTTCTGAAGAAGGCACATGAAAATCATGTAATCAATTAAATCAGACTGAATCGGAAATATTTCTTTTAGTTGGTCCAGGGAAAGTATTAAAGGGATATCCGGCATAAACGTGTCTCCTTTTTATATGGTTTTATATCTAATGAACGGTTTAGGGTGCAGAGATGACGCCGTGGGGAAGAAGGGCATGGACGCCCCTTGTACCGTTGACCAGTTGTGTTATCTTCATATCAACGGCCACACTTGCCATGGCCATGGCCTCCTTGTGCCCAAATCCATACAGGCGTTCCATTAATCTGCACATATCCATTAAAGCATAATAAGCAGCCACTGTCAAATCACTGTGAAAGCCAAAGGTAATCCAGCCATGGGGAGAATTGCATACAGGATTGTCCAATGGTTCGTCAATCAGATCAAAAGTCAGACTAACCTGTTTCATGGGACACTCAATTGCAGTGCATCCGGACTCGCCGTCCCCCTGCCTGGCATGTCCGTCTCCAGTGGAGAACAGGGCTCCTTCTGTATAAACCGGCAGATAAAGGATACTGCCGGCTGTGATGTCCCGGCAGTCCATATTGGCACCATAAGGCCCGGGGACATGGGTTTTAACATAATCATCTGAAGCAGGGGCAACCGCCATGACACCCATGAACGGCGACAGGGGGACACAGTGTCCCATATGGCTACGGCAGATTCCTTTTTTATGGTCAATGTCCCAGATAAGGAAATATTCATCCCCCTCAAAGCCCATACGGCACAGGTGGTCAGGGTCCCCGCCGCCAACGCGGCTCCAGCCCCAGGTTCCGGGAATGATTTGGTTAATCCGTACGGCAAGGGTCATTTTGGGGCGCGCGCCTTGAATATAGACCGGACCGCACAGGGCATGCCCCTGGTCGGCAGGAAAGGAACGCTCCATGAAAATGCCGCTGGAGGAAGAGGGGGAGTCGGGCCGTACAATCCGCCAGTCTGCCTCCAGTGTAGTAAAATCCACGGTATCCCCAGGGGAAATGGTTAGGACTGGAAGGATGGATCTGGACAGGCTTCCATGGAGATTCCCGCGGGAAGGATTAAGTGTGTGGTTTGCCATGCGTATACCTCCTGTCATTCTTCTATGACGGCAAAGGCCCTTACAGGTGAGCCGCTTCCATTTTTTAACCGGAGCGGGATCCCATAAAACTGGAATTCGCCTTTGCCTATAAGCTGGTTCAGGTTTACCAGCCATTCATAGTGGGACAACCCCAGATCCCGGCAGGCCCGGTGGCTGGGAAACAGCTGGGTGTCCATGATATCGGTGGACGGGCCCTCCACGCCATGCATCCTGGAACGGTGGGAGGCCAGCCAGGCAACTGCTTCCGGAGAAATGTCAGGATTCATGAAAAGGATATCTTTGGAAGGAAAGTATTTATCATGCACACCGGTGGCCAGCAGCACAATGTGGCCGTCTATGGTGACGCCGGCTTCTTGTTCGGCCTGTTCCAGATCCTGTATCGTAATACTTCCTCTGGCAGGTATATGGCGCATGTCCAGACATACTGCTTTTCCAAAGAAAAGGTCAAGAGGCATCTGGTCGATTGAGAGCCCATCCGGAGTCATATGGAAGAAGGCATCCACATGGGTTCCTGTATGTTCCACCATGCCAAGATAATTCCAGGTAGAAGTGAAGGGGTCGTCCTCGGTTCCTGTCTTAAATGCCTTTGATTCTTCATGGGATACCATGGTAACATAGATATTGCTCTGGAATGCATCCTGTACCAGCATCTTGTTGGTGATTTCCAAGGTCAGGTCAATGATTTTCTGCAAAGCGGTTCCTCCTTTTGGTTTTAGCGTGCTGTAGCCTCATTGGCAACACTGCTCATCTTTGGTGAGTGATATATTCATTATACAGGAAATACAGGAAAGTTCAAGCCTGGGGGCATGAAAAAACTGGCTGGAAACAGAAATTGTTTTCAGCCAGTTTTTTCTGCCCTATGTTATTTATCATCCACCAAAGGAATCGGCGTCTCATCCTTCTCATCCAGATGCGCCAGATAATACTTGGTATCCTTTACAATCACGCCGGACAGCAGCAGTACGGCTATCAGGTTTGGAATGGCCATCAGTGCATTGAGCGTATCTGCGATACTCCATACAAGTTCCAGCTGGATGACAGGGGCAGCCACCAGCACCAAAGCCCAGGCCAGGCGGTAAGGAACCAGCCCTTTCTTGCCCATCAGGTATTCCAGGCACCGTTCTCCGTAATAGGACCAGCCCAGGATGGTGGAGTATGCAAATGTGATGATGCCCACTATGAGGATCGGCTGCCCGATGTAAGGAATCAGGGAAAAGGCAGCATTGGTCAGTTCTCCGCCGGACAGGTTGGTAACGCTGATGGAATCATGGCCAATGATGCTGCTGATAAGGACAAGGCCGGTCATGAGGCAGACCACCACGGTATCCCAGAAGGTTCCGGTTGCAGATACAAGGGCCTGGCGCACCGGATTGCGGGTCTGGGCGGCAGCGGCCACGATTGGGGCGGAACCCATGCCGGATTCATTGGAAAAAAGGCCGCGGGCAATTCCGTACCGGGCTGACATCATGATACCTGAGCCCACCAGTCCGCCTGCAATGGAGCGCATTTGCGTAAACGCGCTGCGGAATATGACGGACAATGTTTCGCCCAGGAATGCACGGTTAAGGAAGAGGATGAAAATACATCCCACAACATAGAAAAATGCCATGAAAGGCACCAGCTTTTCGCACACCCTTGCAATGGATTTCACCCCTCCGAAGATAACCAGGCAGGTAACCCCGCTTGTGATAAGGCCCACTAAAAGGCTGATGATCCATGGATATGTATCAAGCAGATCCTTAAGGCTGCCGGACGTAATAAGCGGCTTCACATTGCTGTTCACAATACTGGAGATGGCGTTGACCTGGACGCCGCATCCAATCCCAAAGGAGGTAAGGGTGCCCAGCACTGCAAAGACGATGCCCAGCCACTTCATGTTCAGTCCGCGTTCCAGGGCATACATGGCGCCTCCCAGCATGGTGCCGTCCTTGGTGCGCACACGGTACTTGACCGCGATAAGGGATTCGCCATACTTGGTGGCAATTCCGAACACGCCGGTGAGCCAGCACCACAGAACGGCGCCCGGGCCGCCAAGGGCAATGGCTGTTCCCACGCCAATGATATTGCCGGTTCCTATGGTGGAGGCAAGGGCGGTGGTAAGGGCTGCAAACTGGCTGATATCGCCGCTTGAGTCGGGATCTTTTGTGACAGAGAGCCGGATGCCGGCCCATGTTTTCCTCTGGATGAATCCCGTGCGGATTGTAAGAAAAAGATGTGTCCCAAAGAGAAGTGCAATCATGGGAATCCCCCAAAGATAGTTATTGATGGTTTCCACAATGGTGCTTAACAGTTCCATATCAAATCCCCCGTTTTCTGAGTCAATAATATAAATAATTTAGCACAGTAAAATGGAAAAAGCAAGAAAATATGTTTTTGGACCAAAATAGAGGGGTAAAACAGAAAATATTTTGAAAATATATAAGGATGACAGAAAAAGTTTCTGGTAAATACGAAAACTCGGAAACTTGGGTAAATTACAGGGAAACGGAAAACCACTGAAAAGGGTGGATGGAAAAGCGAAAGCCGGTCCCCTGAAGGATATCCGGCCAGGGCATTGTACATACATGCCCTGACGGTTACCCGCTTTCAGGGGACCGGCTTATGATATTGGTTTCATACATTGAAACGGAACAGGACCACATCCCCGTCCCTCATCACATATTCCTTTCCTTCTGAGCGGACCAGGCCTTTTTCCTTGGCAGCCCCCATGCTGCCGCAGTTCATCAGGTCGTCGTAGTTCACTACCTCGGCGCGGATGAAGCCGCGCTCAAAGTCGCTGTGGATCTTGCCTGCTGCCTGCGGCGCCTTGGTGCCGACCTTAATGGTCCATGCGCGGCTTTCCTGAGGACCTGCGGTCAGGTAGCTCATAAGGCCCAGGATGCGGTAGCTGGCGGCAATCAGCTTCTCCAACCCGGATTCGGTAAGGCCAAGATCGTCCAGGAACATTTTCTTCTCATCCTCATCCAGCTCTGCGATTTCCTGCTCAATCTCAGCACAGATGACAAATACCTCACATCCGTTTTCAGCGGCAAAACCGCGGACGGACTGCACATATCCGTTGTCAGCGCCGTCATTTGCCAGGTCGCCTTCCGCAACATTGGCAGCGAATATGACAGGCTTCCATGTGAGCAGGTTCAGGGTGTTGATGAACTCACGCTCATCCTCGTCCTCTGTCTCATAGCTGCGGGCCAGCCTTCCCTCTTCAAGGTGGGCCTTCATGGCCTTTAACAGCTCCACTTCCTTGGCTAGTTCCTTATTGTTAAAGGCGCCCTTGGACTGTTTTGCAATGCGGCGTTCCAGAATCTCGATATCAGAGAAGATGAGCTCCAGGTTAATGGTTTCAATATCCCTTAAGGGGTCGATGCAGCCATCCACATGGATGACATTGGGGTCGTCAAAACAGCGGACCACGTGGACAATGGCGTCCACTTCACGGATGTTGGACAGGAACTGGTTGCCCAGGCCCTCGCCTTTGGATGCGCCTTTTACAAGTCCTGCAATGTCCACGAACTCGATAACGGCAGGAGTGGTTTTTTCAGAGTTATACATTTCAGTGAGCTTGTCCAGACGCACGTCCGGAACAGGCACTACGCCTACATTTGGGTCAATGGTACAGAACGGATAATTGGCTGACTCCGCGCCTGCCTTGGTCAAGGAATTAAAAAGAGTACTTTTTCCGACATTGGGAAGTCCTACGATACCTAATTTCATATGATTACCTTCCTATTATAATAAGTAATTACAGCCTTATTATCATATCATAAAACAGGGGGGAATGAAAGCAGAAAATGTTTAACCGCCAAATGTCAATAAAATCAGGCTTGGCGGGAAGAATATAAGCACAGGGATACCAATTAACCCAAAACAGTGAAGGAGATATGAAATGGGAGAGACAATCGTAGTAATCGGCGCAAACCACGCAGGTACGGCCGCCATCAATACAGTACTGGACCAGTTTCCGGGCAACCGGGTCATTGCATTTGACATGAACTCAAACATCAGTTTCCTGGGGTGCGGCATGGCCCTTTGGATAGGAAAACAGATATCAGGGCCGGAAGGGCTGTTCTATTCCAGCAAGGGGATATTTGAGGAAAAAGGGGCAGAAATCCACATGGAGACCAGGATTACCCGCATTGATTATGACCGTAAGATCGTATATGGGCGGGACAGGGACGGAAAGGACCTTGAACAGTCCTATGACAAGCTGATACTGGCCACGGGCTCCATTCCGGTCCGACCGGAGATAAAAGGCATGGACCTGGAAAATGTCCAGTTTGTTAAGCTGTTCCAGAATGCACAGGATGTGATTGAGAAGTTAAAGGATGCATCCATCCGTAAGATTGCGGTTGTGGGGGCAGGATACATCGGAGTGGAGCTGGCCGAGGCATTCCGGCGGAATGGGCGGGAGGTGGTGCTGATTGACTGTGCAGAAACCTGCCTGTCCGGATATTATGACCGGGAGTTTTCCGATATCATGACAAAGAACCTGATGGACCACGGCGTAAAGCTGGCATTTGGGGAAACCGTCACGGAACTGGAAGGTGACGGGAAGGTCCAGAAAATCATTACGGACAAAGGAAGCCATGAGGCTGACATGGTGGTTTTCGGCATTGGCTTTAAACCGAATACAATGCTGGGGCAGGGACAGATCAAGGTTTTTAAGAATCAGGCATTTTTAACAGACCGGAAACAGGAAACCAGCATTCCGGGGGTTTATGCCATCGGTGACTGCGCCACGGTCTATAATAATGCCATCCAGGCCACGGACTATATTGCGCTGGCAACCAATGCGGTCCGCTCCGGTATCATTGCGGCCCACAATGCCTGCGGCCGGCTCCTTGAATCCCCGGGGGTACAGGGCTCCAATGGCATCAGCATATGGGGGCTACACATGCTCAGTACGGGAATCAGCCTTGCTAGGGCAGAACGGCTGGGGTATAAGGCCGGTGTGACGGATTATGAGGACTGGCAGAAGGCGGAGTTCATGGAGAATGGGAACAACCGGGTGAAGATACGGATTGTGTATGACATGGATACAAGGATCATACTGGGGGCGCAGATGTGTTCGGACTATGATATTTCCATGGGCATCCATCTGTTTTCCATGGCCATAGAAGAGCAGGTTGACATTGATAAGCTGAAGCTGTTTGACCTGTTTTTCCTGCCGCATTTTAATAAGCCCTACAATTATATCACCATGGCGGCCCTGGCGGCCAGGTAAGGGGCTGTTGGGCATGGGATGCAGGGCTGTCAAATCCCTTCTTGCATTTTACATTACTTCGGGGTAAAATGGGAAAGTATAACACCTGGTGCTGCGCAAAGGCGCGCGGTTCTGCCAGGGGTTAAAAGGACAGGCACAAGGTGCCGGATGCAGGAAGGAGATTTTCAATGGAAGCAGTAACAGGAGCAGATTTAAGCTTTGTGAATCTGGGCATTACCATACAGCACCTGCCGAACAGCATTACCGTGTTTGGCTTCAGGATTGCATTTTACGGAATCATCATCGGCCTGGGGATGCTGGCCGGGATGGCCATTGCATTTTCAGATGCAAGGCGCAGGGGACAGGATCCGGATGTGTATCTGGATTTTGCACTGTACGGCATTATATTTTCCATCATTGGCGCCAGGGCGTATTATGTGATTTTTGACTGGGATACCTATAAGGACAACCTGCTGCAGATATTTAACACGCGTGGGGGCGGCCTGGCAATCTACGGAGGCGTCATCGGTGCGGTCATTACCCTTATCGTGTTTACCAGGGTCAGGAAGATGTCCTTTTTTTCCATGGCAGACAGCGGTGTGCTGGGCCTGATTACAGGCCAGATCATCGGCCGGTGGGGGAATTTCTTTAACTGCGAGGCATTTGGCGGATATACCAACAACCTTTTTGCCATGCGCATTAAGAAGAGCCTGGTGAACCCGTCCATGATATCCCGGCAGCTGATTGACCATGAGATTGTGGAGAATGGGATTGCCTATATCCAGGTCCATCCCACCTTCCTTTATGAGTCGGTATGGAACCTGTGCGTCCTTGGATTCATGCTGTGGTACAGGAAACATAAGAAGTTTGAAGGGGAAATGATGTGGATTTATTTCCTGGGCTACGGCCTTGGGCGTGTATGGATTGAGGGCCTGCGCACGGACCAGCTGCTGATTCCCGGGACCGGATTCGCAGTGTCCCAGCTGCTCTCGGCCGTGCTGGTGCTGATATCGGCAGGCGTTATCATTTTTAAACACCAAAACCTGAAAAAGGGGAGGAAAGTGGGGGATATTCCAGGGGGGATTTAGTAAAAAAATCAATATTTAGTGCTTATGGGTGGGTGTATCCCACATGTAGAGGCAGCTGCGAAAAACCACGCAGCTGCCTTGTTTTTTTGAAATTTTTTTATAAGAAATTCGTAAAAACTTCTTGCCATTTCCCAATTTCTGTACTATGATGGACATACAAGTGGTAGAAAGTGGTGCAAAGTGGTAGAGGATGGTTGTTATGTGGATGAAGTGGGGGCTTCGGATTCCCCCATGGGCATCCACGGGACATCACTGACGTACGGCAGGTGATAAGTTATGTTCATGGGTGAGTACAATCATACAGTAGACGCGAAGGGACGCCTGATCGTACCTTCCAAGTTCAGAGAGCAGTTAGGCGACGAATTCGTTGTTACGAAGGGCCTTGATAACTGTCTTTTTGTGTATGAGAATTCAGAATGGACCGCCCTTGAAGAAAAACTGCGCACACTGCCCCTTACCAATGCCGCCGGACGTAAGTTTTCACGTTTCCTCCTGGCAGGCGCTACCACCTGTGAAGTAGACAAGCAGGGAAGAATCCTTCTTCCGGCCATCCTCAGGGAGTTTGCCGGAATTGAGAAAGACGCAGTACTGGTAGGTGTGGGAAGCCGTATTGAAATCTGGAGCAAGGATAAGTGGATTGAGGCTAACACCTTTGATGATATGGAAGAGATTGCAGAACATATGGAAGGTTTGGGAATTTAATGGAGGAACAATCATTTGTACACAAGTCCGTACTTTTGTATGAAACAGTGGGCAGCCTGAATATAAAGCCCGGAGGAATCTATGTGGACGGCACGCTGGGCGGAGGCGGACATGCCTATGAGGTATGCAAGCGTCTGGGGAGCGGCCGGCTCATAGGGATTGACCAGGACGCGGATGCCATAGAGGCGGCCGGCAGGCGGCTGGAGCATTTTAAGGATAAGGTTACCATTGTAAGAAGCAATTATGAGGATATCAGGGCAGTGCTGAATGGACTGGGGCTTATGAAGGTGGATGGGATTTACCTGGATTTGGGGGTTTCCTCCTATCAGCTGGACACTGCATCCAGGGGATTCACCTACAGGGAGGACGCGCCCCTTGATATGAGGATGGACCAGAGGAATACTACCACGGCGGCAGACATTGTCAATACCTATACTGAGATGGAGCTGTACCGGATCATCCGGGATTATGGTGAGGACAATTTTGCCAAGAACATAGCAAAGCACATTGTAAGGGCAAGAGGGGAACATCCCATTGAGACAACAGGACAGCTGGCGGAGATTATCAAGGCCGCCATCCCGGCCAGGGTAAGGGCCACGGGCGGACATCCGGCCAAGCGCACCTTCCAGGCCATAAGGATTGAGTGCAACCATGAACTGGATGTGCTGGAACAGTCCATTGATACCATGATTGAACTTCTGAACCCAGGAGGCCGTCTCAGTATCATTACCTTCCATTCACTGGAAGACAGGATCGTGAAGAACCGGTTCAGGACCAATGAAAATCCCTGTATCTGTCCCCATGATTTTCCTGTCTGCATGTGCGGCAGGAAGAGCAGGGGCAAGGTTATCTCAAGAAAGCCCATATTGCCCTCCAAGGAGGAACTGGAGGAGAACAGCCGTTCAAAGAGCGCAAAGCTGCGCGTGTTTGAGCGGGGTGAGATGTAATGTAAATACCATGATTCTAAGCGTCTGAAATACAGACGCAGGATGTGGCTTCGACCATACTAAGCCCGAAGGGACCTCGCTAAGTATGGCGAAGCGCTTTCGCACTAAGCGTCTAAAATACAGATGCTAAGTGCTCAATGCGTACAAAGGATGACCAGATTATGACAGAAGGGAGGATATAAGGCCATGGCTGCAAGAAGACAGGCGTCAGCAGGACGCGCGCACACACAGACAAACCGCAGGCCGGCACAGAGACATGATTATGTGTATGGTTCGGCGGCACCACAGCTTAAACCACAGGAAGCCCCAAGACCACAGCGGCCGGTAAGAAAACCGGCAGGCAGCCAATCCGTCCGGCACAACCACCGGATACGCCGCAATCAGGAACGGGCATTGTATATGGACCTTCCATATGTCATCATGCTTACCATTGCGTCAGTGTTTACCTTATACCTCTGCATCAATTACCTCCATTTGCAGTCATCCATTACGGCAAGAATGCATCATATTGAGACCATGGAGGCACACCTGGAGAAGCTTAAGGCGGAGAATGATGCCCTGGAAACCAGTATTAATACCAGCATTGACCTGAATAAGATTTATGAGATTGCGACAAAGGAGCTGGGCATGGTATATGCCAAGAAGAACCAGGTGCTGCTGTATGATAAGACAGAAAGTGAGTATGTAAGACAGTATGAAGACATCCCGGAACACTAATGGAAACGGCCGTTCCCAAGGCAAGGGAAATGGAAACGGCCGTGATGGACATAACCAGAAAGGCAAATATTTTTATCCCAAGTACCTGCAGGAAAAGCTGGCAATCACCGTTTTGGTGATTACGCTGGCTTTATTTGCATTAATAATGGTGCTTTACAGGATCATCAGGGACAACAATGAGCAGTACAACAAAATCGTGCTGACACAGAGGCAGCAGGAGTACGAAAGCCGTGTCATACCCTACAGGCGCGGGGATATCGTGGACAGGAACGGGACCTATCTGGCCACCAGCGAGAAGGTGTATAACCTGATTATTGACCCAAGGCAGATCATGTCTGCCCCGGAGCGTTATCTGGAACCGACCATTGAAACCCTGGTGGCCAGCTTTGGCTTTGACGCAGGGGAACTGCGCGCCATGATAGAGGAAAAAAAGGATTCTGCTTATCTCAGGTACAGCAAGGGACGGCAGCTCACCTATGACCAGAGGACTGCGTTTGAACAGCTGGCAAAGGAGAAGAACGATGCCTACATCAAAAACAAGGATGAGGTGGAAGGCAGGAAGCGGGTTAAGGGAGTCTGGTTTGAGGATGAATATAAGCGGATTTACCCTTATAACTCAATGGCCTGCAGCGTGATTGGATTTACCAGCAGTGACGGCAGCGTGGGAACCGGCGGGATTGAGCAGTACTATAACAGCAGCCTGATTGGAGTGAATGGGCGCGAGTACGGTTATCTGGATGAGAACTCCAATCTTGAGGGCGTGGTGAAGTCCGCCACCAACGGCAAGACCGTGGTAAGCACCATTGACGTGAACATCCAGAATATTGTCCAGAAATATATCAATGAGTGGCAGACAACCGTGGGCAGCAAGGTCACGGCCGCCATTGTCATGAATCCCAATAACGGCGAGATACTGGCCATGGGCACCAGCAGCGTGTTTGACCTTAATAATCCCAGGGATGTAAGCGGATACACCCAGGAGGACCTGATGGCTCTGGGCAAAAAGGAAGCAGCCCATGTATACAGAAGGGAAAATGACGGGGAGACCATCACCGAGGACCAGGTCCTTGACCATTACAGCCGTGAGGAGGTACTGTCTTATGGACAGCAGGTGGCATGGAACCAGATATGGAGGAATTTCTGTGTCAGCGATACCTATGAACCGGGATCCCCATCCAAGATATTTACTGTTGCAGCCGGTTTGGAGGAAGGGGTAATAAAGACCACCGACAGTTTTGAATGTACCGGTTACCTCCATGTGGGGGATTGGGATATTAAGTGTACGGCATACCGCAGGGGCGGACATGGGTGGCTGGACGTACAGGAATCATTGATGCAGTCCTGTAATGTGGCCATGATGCGTATGGGCGCCATGATTGGAAGGGAGCGTTTTACGAAATACCAGTCCATTTTCGGGTTTGGCGACAAGACCGGCATAGACCTGCCGGGCGAGGCAGATACCAGCGGGCTTGTGCATACGGCGGACGATATGGGACCTACGGATCTGGCCACCAATGCCTTTGGGCAGAACTATAACTGCACCATGGTGCAGATGGCGGCTGCATTCTGCTCCGTACTCAACGGGGGGTCCTATTATGAACCCCATGTGGTAAAACAGATACTGAATGAGCAGGGATCCGTGGTGGAGAAAAAGGAACCGGTCCTGGTGCGGGAAACCGTATCCAGGTCCACATCGGACTTCCTTAAGGAGGCCATGTTCCAGACCGTTGAGGTGGGTACCGGAAAGGCGGCCCAGGTGGCGGGATACGATGTGGGCGGTAAGACGGGAACAGCGGAAAAACAGCCGCGTTCCGCCAAGAATTACCTGGTATCCTTTGCAGGCTTTGCGCCCATTGAGGATCCGCAGGTATTTGTCTATGTGGTGATTGATACGCCCAACTATCCCCCGGGGGAAGAGCAGGCCCACAGTTCCTACGCCAGTACTGTATTTTCAAAGATCATGACAGAAACACTTCCTTATTTAAATATATTCCCAACCAATGACCTGGACGAGGACGGATCCATCCAGGAGAACCTGCCATCTTCCGAGGGCATCAATGAAGTAAGCACAGAGGAAAGCGGCGAAGGTCAGGGGGAATTAGTGGAGGAAACAGAAAAACAATATGAAACAGACGAGTACGTGCCGGATGACGGCGGGGCCGGAAGCGGCGTACCGGACGCGGTCCCGAAAGACCCGTCCGGCTCAGAAGAACTGCCCATGGATACCGGCCGGACCCAGCCGGTAAGGACGTCTGCCCCCAGCAGCCAAGGCCAGGATGATCAGGGCGGCCAGGATGCGGCCCGGGACAGTACGGCCGCGGGCACGGAAAAAACACAGTAAATGGTACAGACCATATAGAAAGATTCATAAAATAAGACCGGCCCCAATATATTATTAACAATGATGGACGCTGGAGACAATCATGAATCCAAACCTTACAAAGCACAGAAAGAATATAGCCGTCCTTGCACTGCTCATTGCCATTGTCATGGTGAGTCTCTCAGGGCGGCTTGCTTATCTTATGATATTCCGTTCCGGACATTACAGCGCAATGGCAGAGGACCTGCACCAGAGGGAGCGTACAATCAAGGCGGCCAGGGGCCGTATCATTGATGCAAATGGGGTGGTCATTGCCGATAACCGCACGGTGTGTACGATTTCCGTCATCTATAACCAGGTGACGGACCGGGAACATGTGATACAGGTCCTTTGCAGTGAGCTGGGCCTGGATGAGGAGCTGGTGCGTAAGCGGGTGGAGAAACGCAGTTCCAGGGAAATCATAAAGACAAATGTGGATAAAGAACTGGGCGATAAAATCCGCGCCTACCGGCTGGACGGGGTAAAAGTGGACGAAGATTACAAGCGTTATTATCCCTATGACAGTCTGGCGTCCAAGGTACTGGGATTCACCGGAGGCGACAACCAGGGCATCATCGGTCTGGAGGTAAAGTACGAAAAGTACCTGAAGGGAATGAACGGCAAGATCCTCACCATGTCAGACGCAAAGGGAGTGGAGATTGAGAATGCTGCCGAGGACCGGATAGAGCCGATTGCGGGTAATGACCTGCACATAAGCCTGGATGTCAATATACAGAAATACGCGGAGCAGCTGGCTTACCAGGTTCTGGAGAAAAAAAATGCAAAAAAGGTGTCCATTATTGTCATGAATCCGCAGAACGGCGAACTGATGGCCATGGTAAACGTACCGGAGTTCAACCTCAACGACCCCTTTACCCTGAACCAGAACCTGCGCAGCCAGAGCCTCCAGGAGATGGCTGCCCAGACAGCTGACCTGCCTGCGTCCAAAAAGCAGGAGCAGCTGAACCAGATGTGGAGGAACACCTGCATCAATGACACCTATGAGCCTGGCTCCACCTTTAAGATCATCACGGCCGCGGCCGGGCTGGAATCCGGCGTGGTAAAGCTGACGGACCAGTTTTCCTGTCCTGGCTTCAGGGTTGTGGAAGACCGGAAGATACGGTGCCACAAGGTGGGGGGACATGGCTCGGAGACATTCCTCCAGGGAGCCATGAATTCCTGCAACCCTGTGTTCATTGACGTGGGCCAGAGGCTGGGAGTGGATGGATACTATAAATATTTCACCCAGTTCGGCCTTAAGGGAAAGACGGGCATCGACCTGCCGGGTGAGGCAGCCACCATCATGCACAAAAAGGAGAACATGGGCCTTGTGGAGCTGGCCACGGTATCCTTTGGCCAATCCTTCCAGATCACGCCGGTCCAGCTGATTACAACGGCGGCCTCCATTGTCAACGGAGGCAACCGCGTCACGCCCCATTTCGGCGTGGAGGCTGTAAGCGCGGACCAGTCCTCGGTCCATGGGTTTAAATACCCCAGCAAGGGGCGTATCCTTTCCGAGGAGACCAGCGCCACCATGCGGTATGTGCTGGAACAGGTGGTATCAGAAGGAAGCGGTAAAAAAGCAAAACTGGAAGGATATAAAATCGGGGGTAAGACAGCCACCTCGGAAAAGCTTCCAAGAAGCCTTAAAAAATATATTTCGTCTTTTATCGGCTTTGCCCCGGCGGACAATCCGCAGGTCATGGCCCTGATAACAATTGATGAACCGGAGGGGATTTATTACGGCGGTACCATCGCTGCACCGGTCATTGGAGATTTATTTAAGAATATACTTCCTTATCTGGGAATTCAGGCAACAGAGGAAGAAACTGCTGTGCACGTTTCTAATCCATAGTTGATTATTCCCGGAAAAAGACGTATACTAATTACCAAATAAGACATACATATGAGATTGAGGTGCCCTTATGATTCATGAAACCATACTAGCTATCATTATTGCATTTGCCATCAGCGCACTGCTTTGTCCCATCATCATCCCTTTTCTGCACAAGCTGAAATTCGGCCAGCAGGTAAGGGACGACGGACCGCAGACACATCTGAAAAAGCAGGGAACGCCTACCATGGGCGGGCTGATCATCCTGTGCAGCATCATCATTACATCTATCTTTTATATCCCCAGTTATCCCAAGATCATTCCGGTCCTGTTCGTGACCGTGGGATTCGGCATCATCGGGTTCCTGGATGACTATATCAAGATTGTGATGAAGCGCTCCGAAGGCCTGAAGCCGATGCAGAAGTTAGTTGGACAATTTGTTATTACAGGCATATTTGCCTGGTACCTGTTAAACAGCGGGGAGGTGGGGACGGATATGCTTATCCCCTTTACAGGCGGGTTTGACGGGGGTAAGTTCCTTTCACTGGGAATCCTTTTTATCCCTGCCCTGTTCTTTATTGTGCTGGGCACGGATAACGGGGTGAATTTTACAGACGGACTGGACGGACTTTGTACCAGCGTCACCATCCTGGTTGCCACCTTCCTTACCATTGTGGCAATTGGGGAGGATATGGGCATCAGTCCCATGACAGGCGCCGTGGTGGGAAGCCTTCTGGGATTCCTTTTGTTCAATGTGTATCCGGCCAAGGTATTTATGGGGGATACGGGGTCCCTGGCCCTGGGCGGTTTTGTGGCGGCTTCGGCTTATATGATGCGCATGCCCCTGTTCATCCCGATCATCGGCCTGATTTACCTTGTGGAGGTCCTGTCTGTAATCATACAGGTTACGTACTTTAAACGCACCGGAGGAAAGCGCATTTTTAAAATGGCGCCGATTCACCACCATTTTGAATTGTGCGGATGGTCGGAAACCAGGGTGGTGGCCGTATTTGCCATTGTGACTGCCATATTATGCATGGTCGCCTATCTGGGACTGTAGCTTGGGCATATTGACGCCAGAAGCCATTACCGGCCGGATGCGGACACATACCGTATTGGAGATGTAAGGAGGTTAATTGACAAATGAACCAAAGTCAGAAAGTATTAGTTGCAGGAACAGGCCTGAGCGGAACCGCGGCGGCCAGGCTCGTGCTTGACAGAGGCGGGGAGGTAGTGCTCTATGACGGCAATGCCTCATTAAAGGAAGAAGAGATTAAGGCGAAATTTGATAAAGAGGCAAAGGTCAGCGTGGTGCTTGGGGAGATAAAGCGCTCCGACCTTCTGGGGGTGGAGCTTTGCATCATCAGTCCCGGCATACCCCTTGACAGCCCCTTTGTGGCTGTGGTGGACGATGCCAAGATCCCAATCCTCGGGGAGATAGAGCTGGCGTACCAGTGTTCCCTTGGAAGGTTGGCAGCCATCACAGGCACCAACGGCAAGACAACAACAACGGCCCTGACAGGGGAAATCCTCAAAGCAAAATATGAGGAAACCTTTGTGGTGGGCAATATCGGCGACCCATACACCTCCAGGGTTCTGGAGATGACGGAGGATTCCGTTACCGTGGCAGAGGTATCCAGTTTCCAGCTGGAGACCATCATGGATTTCCGCCCAAATGTAAGCGCAATACTGAATATCACCCCGGACCATCTGAACCGCCACGGCACCATGGAGAACTATACACGCATTAAGGAATGTATCACCCTGAACCAGACAGAAGATGATTCGGTGGTGCTTAATTACGATGACCCGGTGTTAAGGGAATTTGGACAGGACCCGGACCTTAAACCAAAGGTCACCTGGTTTTCCAGCCGGGAAAAGCTGGCTGACGGTTTCTGCATGAGCGGGGATAACATCGTATACTGCCAGAAGGGGCGTGAGACCATCCTGGTGAACGTCCGCGACATGAAGCTCCTGGGCCGCCATAATTATGAAAATGTAATGGCCGCGGCTGCCATTGGCTTTTTAATGGGCGTTGCCCTGGCGGATATCGGCCGGGTGGCGGAAAACTTCAACCCGGTTGAGCACAGGATTGAATTCGTCCGCGAGAGGACAGGGGTCAGGTATTACAATGACTCCAAGGGAACCAACCCGGATGCGGCCATACAGGCGCTTCGGGCCATGCCGGGACCAACCCTGCTGATTGCAGGCGGTTACGACAAGAACAGCGAATACGATGACTGGGTGTCTGAGTTTGAAGGAAAGGTGCGTTATCTTGTCCTGATTGGACAGACCAGGGATAAGATTGCCGAGTGTGCCAAGAAGCACGGATTCACGGAAATCATGTATGCGGAGGATATGCAGGAGGCGGTGCAGGTGTGCGCGGTTTATGCGGATATCGGCGATTATGTACTGCTCAGCCCGGCCTGTGCAAGCTGGGGAATGTTTAAGGATTATGAAGAGCGCGGGCGCGTCTTTAAGGAGTGCGTCATGGCGTTGTAGGAGGTAATTGCGTATGGCGGGAAAGGTGCAGACGGCCGCCCGGCCGGAAAGACAGGTAGGGCGCCCGGCCGGAACACAGGACATAAGAGAACAGCAGATGCCAAAGAAGAAAAAGAAGGCCAGACATTTCTATGATTACAGCCTTTTATTCTGCATCATTTTCCTGACATCCTTTGGATTGGTAATGATTTACAGCGCCAGTTCCTATTCGGCCCAGCTGAATTATAAGGGGAACGGCGCATACTTCATGGAACGTCAGGCCATGATTGCGGCAGCCGGATTCGTGGGCATGCTTATCATTTCCAAGATAGACTACCATATATTTGCCAGGTTTTCCGTGGCAGCTTATCTGATGTCCTACATACTCATGATAGCGGTAAGCTTTGTGGGCAAGGAGGTAAACGGCAAGAAGCGCTGGCTTCCCCTGGGCCCCTTCAGTTTCCAGCCCACGGAGTTTGTCAAGATTGCCCTGATCGTGCTTCTGGCGGCCATGATTACCACCATGGGTATGAAAATCAATAAATGGAAGAATATGGGCTATATCGTGGCCCTGACGCTGCCCATTGCGGGTCTGGTTGCTATGAACAACCTGAGTTCAGGCATCATTGTCTGCGGTATTGCCTTTGTCATGCTTTTTGTGGCATGTAAGGTCAAATGGCCCTTTTTCACCCTTGGGGCCCTGGGTCTTGGGACCCTGGCCTTTGCAGGGCCCATCGGAAAGTTCCTGATGACCATCAAGCTCCTTCAGCCATACCAGTTCCGTCGGATCGAGGCGTGGCTGAACCCTGAGTCGGACCCCACGGACAAGGGCTTCCAGGTGCTTCAGGGACTGTATGCCATTGGATCGGGCGGCCTGGTGGGACAGGGGCTGGGGGAGAGCATCCAGAAGCTGGGCTTCCTTCCGGAGTCCCAGAACGATATGATTTTTGCCATCATATGTGAGGAACTGGGGCTGTTCGGGGCAGTATCCATCATCCTGATCTTCCTGTTCATGATATACAGGTTCATGCTCATTGCCAACAATGCCCCCGACCTGTTCGGAGCCCTTTTGGTGGTCGGTGTCATGGGACATATCGCCATCCAGGTCATACTGAACATTGCGGTTGTCACCAATACCATTCCCAATACAGGCATCACGCTGCCCTTTATCAGTTACGGGGGCACGTCGGTCCTGTTCCTGCTCATGGAGATGGGGATTGTCCTGAGCGTGTCCAATCAGATTAAATTGGAAAAGTGACGCACAAGGGGGCGCGTCCCGGCATATGCTTAAAGTAGATCGTGTTTTCTGCGGAAGGCATATATACCAGGAGGTGCCCCTATTGTCTGTTATTCAGGTTTTTGGTCTTACTCCCTTGGAAGGGGAGATATCCATACAAGGTTCTAAAAACGCAGTCCTGCCCATGGCGGCAGCCGCGCTGCTTCACAGAGGTATTACGGTCCTGACCAATGTACCGGTCATCCGGGACGTGGCCTGTATGGTGGACATACTGGAGTATCTGGGAGCCAGATGCTGCCACAAAGGCGACTGCCTTGTCATCGACGCCCGCCATATCACCGGGACCAGTATTCCGGAAACGTATGTAACGGCCATGCGTTCCTCCATTGTGGTGCTCAGCGCGCTGCTGGGCCGGATGGGCGAAGGAAGGAGCTGTTATCCGGGCGGATGTCTCATCGGCGCGCGCCCCATAGACCTTCATCTGATGGCCCTGCAGGCCCTGGGAGCCGAGATAAAAGAGCATGACGGGCTGATTGAAGCCAGGTGCAGGGATGCCCAGGGACTTAAGGGCACGGAAATCCATCTCCCCTATCCAAGTGTGGGCGCAACGGAGCAGGCTATCCTGGCCTCGGTGTTGGCAAAGGAGGTCACGGTGATCCATGGCGCTGCCAAGGAGCCGGAAATCAGCCAGCTGTGCCGCTTCCTCAATAACATGGGGGCGGTTATCTGCGGTATGGGCACGGACCATCTGATGATACAGGGCGTGGAGGAACTTCATGACAGCAGCTTCCGTGTGGAAGGGGACAGGATAGTGGCCGGAACCTACGCGGCGGCCGTCATGGCTGCAATGGGAAGCATTACCTTGAAAGAGGTGCGGGCGGCAGAGCTGGAACTTCCATTGGAGATGCTTAAACGTTCAGGCGCATCCATCCAAAAGGACAGCTGCTGCAGGCAGATCCGCATTGAGATGAAGAAACGCCCCCTGCCCCTGGACATAAAGACTGGTCCATATCCGGAATTCCCAACGGACCTTCAGTCCCCTTACATGGCGTTCCTGGCATCGGGACAGGGAACCAGCACCATTGTGGAGCAGGTGTTCGAGGGAAGGTTTGCCACGGCAAAAGCCCTGGTGCAGATGGGGGCCGCGGTGGAGACAGAGGGACAGCGGGCGGTGATTAAAGGCAGCTATCCTTTAAAAGGTGCAAGCGTATATGCCTCTGATTTAAGGGGCGGGGCAGCCCTGGCAGTGGCGGCCCTGGCAGCAGAGGGGGAAACCCTTATCAATGACTGCCAACATATTGAGCGGGGGTATGAGGATATATGCCGGGATATGGCGGCTCTTGGCGCTGATATCAGGTGGCTGGATAAATAAAATCATAACCAGGTGAGGTACTGCATGAGGAATTTTTTGAGAAAACATCACATGGGAGCGGGAATTGCCGTAACAATCATATTGCTTGCGGCAATCCTGCTTCTGTCTGTGCATATACAGAATATCACGGTCACGGGAAGCAAACGGTATAACGCTTCTCAGATGGAGGAATTCCTGTTTTCCGGCAGATGGGGAAAGAACTCGGCCTATGCGTATTTTACGGACAGGTTCCGCCCGCACCGCCAGATTCCCTTTGTGGAGGATTACAAGGTGGTGTTCCACGGACCCTTCAATGTGGAAATCATTATATATGAAAAGAGTATTGTGGGATATGTTTCCTACATGAGCAGCTACATGTATTTTGACAAGGACGGAATCGTGGTGGAGAGCTCCAGCAGCCAGCTGGACGGGGTTCCATGGGTTACAGGGCTGGATTTTGGACAGATTGTACTTCACAGGGCCCTTCCTGTGGATGATAAGGAGATCTTCGAGGAGATACTGAACCTGACCCAGCAGCTGTCCTCATATAAGATTGCAGTGGACAGGATACAGTATGATGCCCATGGACAGGCTACCCTGTTCATTGGCCAGATGGAGGTCACCCTGGGCAGCAATACGGATATTGACGGCAAGATTTCCACACTCAGCGACATCCTGGCAGCCCAGCCCCAGCTGACCCAGATAAGCGGGACCATGCGGCTGGAAAATTATTCGGAAGCAGACAGCAGGGCAGGGATTACTTTTAAAAGAAAATGAAAAAATGCCCATCTGCGGAAGAATCAGATGGGCATGATTGGAATATTATGAAGTTAATTCATCAATGATTGCTTGTATATTATCAAGACATCCGCCACATACGGTACCTGCTCCGGTGGCAGCCTGTACATCTTCTAAGGTTTTAGCACCGGAATCGACTGCATCCTTTATCATGCCGGCTGTTACGTCATTACAAAAACAGATAGTTTCGTTTAAATCCATGGTATACACCTCCTAATGATGCTAGTATACGTATTTCCTTATTATTTATACGAGGTAAGGTGTTGGATTCAAAAGGTAATGGGGAAGATATTATCCAAACTGCTCCCCCGGCTGTCTGTCTATGGAGAGCAGTCAAATAAAAGATATGAGTTTGTGGATGTTGTATTACTGAAAATATTGAGATCAGACCATCTCACATAACATTTAGTCCGGTAGCGAAACAGAACAATCTGAAAGATAAACATCGTGTCAGGGTATTGGTAATACAATACTCTTTGATAATGATCAGGTGGTACCTCCGACAACTTTAACTTGAAACTGTACACTGGCTGTCCCAAGTGATGCAATGTTGGGGATGGTGTAGGTCAGGGTATTATTCGTAACTGTGGGCGTGGCAGCAGTACCATTAACCGTAAAGGATCCGGTTACAAATGTGGCGCCGGTTGGAATGGTATCTGTAAATGGTAAATTCGTTAAAGCATTTAAGCTGACATTGGTCACTGTAATGGTATAGGTTAAAGTATCGCCGATACTGGCGGTCAGTTTATCAACCGCCTTAAGCAATGTGGGCTGGAGGAGCAGGACAGTAGAGACAGAGTTGCTGTTGATTGGATTGCCGCCATATGTGACGCTGGCAGTATTGTCAAGTTTATTTATAATAGCCAATTTATTCACCTCGCTTATTTGAAAGTTAATATAATATATGCGGACAAGGACAGAGTGTTACGATATGGTTTGGACCTTAAAAAGGAGATTCATATTTTATGAAAAATGGAAGTGGCCCAGGGTGTGTTTGAACATTCATTCCTGTCCTCTGATTTAAATGGGAGATGAAAGCTGAAACAAATGTTGTCATCCCTTCTTGAATCTGGTACAATGTCCATGAGTGATGCGGATTCTGTCCTCTATGAGGAAGAGGCGCAGAAATATATGGATGTTGTTGAAATCCCTAAGATTGGATATAGTATTCATAGACAGGTACATCATATGACTGTACCGAGAAGATTCAGCAGAACCGGCGGTCGGCATCCTGTATATGGGAAAATGTAAGAGGAGGCAGGTGGGAGATATATTCAGGCGGTTCCGCTATACGGAAACCTTGGTTTGGATAAAAATTATAATGAAGACATAGTATTGGCTTTATCTGAAATGGTTGGTTTTTTCCCTAAAAAACAGAAGCAGATTGTTTATTACAGCGGACTGGAAAAAATCAGTTCCTTCATAATATAATGTATGTAAGCCGCCAAAATATAGACATGCCCCATATAATGGGTATTGCATGCTCTGGGCATAGGGTTGCAGAGGCCATGGACCTGAAAGAGACGGATATTCATTGGGAACATGGAGATATTAATATTAAATGTTACTCATGCCATGATGCAGTGGGAGATTAAGACAATCATAAGCGCGGTGGTTTAAGAGCGGGTAACCAGAAACCATTGGAAATACGGAACATATGTTCGGGAGCCGTGAAGGCTGCATGAAAGCGCCTGCAAATTTACAGGCCATGCCGTAAAAGCAGGAAGTAGAAGGAATTAGCTGAAATATAATTTTTATTAAAAAAGCTATTGATATTTTTTGTAAAATCAAATATAGTATTAGTTAGACCAGAAATCAAAGAGAAATTGATATGATAATAGAAGTACAGGCTTGGCTTAAAATGGCAGTATGGGAATAAAAGGAGGATATGAATCTTGTTAGAGATTAAGATAAATGAGTCGGACAACGCCGCCAGGATTATAGTAGTGGGAGTGGGCGGTGCAGGCAACAACGCAGTGAACCGTATGATTGATGAGAACATTGCGGGGGTGGAGTTTATTGGTGTTAATACCGATAAGCAGGCCCTTCAGTTTTGTAAGGCACCTACTGCCATGCAGATTGGCGAGAAGCTGACCAAGGGTTTAGGCGCAGGCGCCAGACCTGACATTGGTGAGAAGGCAGCTGAGGAAAGTTCAGAAGAGATTTCACAGGCCCTTAAGGGAGCGGACATGGTGTTCGTAACCTGCGGCATGGGAGGCGGTACCGGTACGGGCGCTGCTCCGGTGGTTGCCAAGATTGCAAAGGATATGGGTATCCTTACGGTTGGCGTTGTTACCAAACCGTTCCGTTTTGAAGCTAAGACGCGTATGAGCAATGCTCTTGAAGGTATCGAGAATCTGAAGAACAGTGTCGATACCTTAATTGTGATTCCCAATGACAGGCTGCTTGAGATTGTGGACAGGCGTACCACCATGCCGGATGCGCTTAAGAAGGCAGATGAGGTGCTTCAGCAGGCAGTACAGGGAATTACAGACCTGATTAATGTTCCCGGCTTAATCAACCTGGATTTTGCTGATGTACAGACCGTCATGATTGACAAGGGAATCGCCCACATCGGTATCGGTAAGGCCAAGGGAGACGACAAGGCCATCGAGGCTGTTAAGCAGGCAGTGTCCAGTCCTCTGTTAGAAACAACCATTGAAGGCGCAAGCCATGTCATCATCAATATATCCGGCGATATCAGCCTGATTGAAGCCAATGAGGCTGCAAGCTATGTTCAGGAGCTGTCTGGGGATGAGGCCAATATCATATTTGGCGCCATGTATGATGAGAATGCCCAGGATGAGGCGACCATTACCGTGATTGCAACCGGTTTGGACGAGCACGGCGCCAATGCGTCCGTATCCACTGCCATGAAGGGCTTTACCAGCTTCAAGGGCAAGACAAGCCCTGCGGCTTCTGCGGCAGCAGTACCTCATGCAGCAGCGCCTGAGGCAGCGGCAACTGCTTCCACGCCATACAGCAGGCCTATCCAGGGATATACCCCGAGCTATAATCCGGCTGGTTCCGGAAGCCAGGGTGGATACACTGCGCCGAAATTTAATCCGAACCAGGGATATTCTGCAGGTAATACGCAGAATCAGAACCCAAATCCGAATCCGGCCCCAACACATTCCTTTAGGCCGGCGGCTAATAAGGAGATGCAGATTAATATACCGGATTTCCTGAAGAATAAGAGATAAAAGAACTTGATTGTGTGCAGGGGCATGTAGGGATACATGCCCTTTTTTCAGTTGTCATAAAAACCGGATAAACGAAAGGATCCGTGCAAGGTTCCGTTACAGGGAGCAGGCTGTCATTTCACTGGCAGACTGCTCCCTGCCGATTTTTGTCGATAAATTTTCCCCTCTTCCTCTGTTCTTTCGACACCATTCGTACTTCAGAATAGCTATAATGGCTTTCAGAAAGTTTTTCAGGGAGGTGAGGCCGGGCTGAGTGGTTTATACAGTATACATAGACGTGGTATTTGCGGTCAATACCATCATGGACATGGTGGTGCTGGCCATATTGAACAGGGTGTTATCATACAGGACGACCAAGAGCAGGCTGTTTGCAGGGGCTGTGATTGGCGGGATATGGTCCTGTCTGGTGAGTGTGGTTCCCGGTCTTCCTCCTGTTGTGGAGATACTGGGAACCTACGTGGCAGTGAGCAGTCTTATGGCGGTGGCTGCCTATCATCTCAAAAGCTTTAGGGAAGTTGTAAAATCCGTGGCAGGTATTTATCTTGTATCCGTGGTGCTTGGAGGTGTGATGCTTGTGCTATATGAGCATACGCGGGCCGGATATTATGCCTGGAGGATCATGAAGGCCGGAAGGGATACAGGAATCCCGGTCATGGCCTGGCTTTTGATGATGATAGGGGCCGCACTGGCCTGCTATGGCTTTTCAGGAGGTATAAAGGGGCTTATCTGTTCCATGGCCCGGAGAAAAGACCTTTGCAGGGTCATATTAAAATACGGGGAACGAGAAGAAACAGTTACTGGATTAATTGACACAGGCAACCGCCTGAGGGAACCTGTCAGCGGACAGCCGGTACACGTTGCCACAGCAGGGCTCATGACCCGGCTGTGTCCGGCGGTAAAGGGTGTGGTATATGTGCCGTACCAGTCCGTAGGGACCAGCCATGGAGTGCTTCCGGCTGTGTTCATTGACCGGATCAGGGTGGAACAGGAGGGCCGGGTTTATTGCCTGGAAAAACCTCTGATAGCCATCACAAAGCAGGGTTTGTCTCCCTCAGGAGAGTATCAGATATTGATACAGAAAACCGATGAAGGAACCTAAATAACACGCAGCTTACAACGTACAGGAGGACATTTCCATGATTATAAAAGTATCCATACCAAACCGCTTTCAGTTAAAGACCGTACCAAGTTTCAGGACCGTGCTCATGCCAAAGCAGGGCGAAGTCCATTATATCGGGGGCGCTGACATACTCCCTCCGCCTCTTGAATCAGAGGAAGAGAGCAGGATGATAGGGCTTTTAGGAGGGGAAGACGACAAAGGCGCCAGGTCAACCCTGATTGAGCACAACCTGAGACTGGTGGTTTACATAGCAAAGAAATTTGATAATACCAGCGTAGGCGTGGAGGATTTGATATCCATTGGAACCATCGGCCTTATCAAGGCAATCAACACCTTTAAGCCGGATAAGAACATCAAGCTGGCAACCTACGCGTCCAGGTGTATTGAGAATGAGATACTCATGTATCTGAGAAGGAATAACAAGACACGGCTGGAGGTATCAATCGATGAACCGTTGAATGTGGATTGGGATGGAAATGAACTTCTGCTTTCGGATATTCTTGGGACGGATGAGGACGTGATATACCATGATATTGAGGATGAGATAGAGAAGAGCCTGCTGAACAATGCAATCAGCCGGCTGAACCCAAGAGAGCGCAAAATCGTGGAACTCAGGTATGGTCTTACCAATGAGGACGGGGAGGAGATGACGCAGAAGGAGGTGGCTGATTTACTGGGCATTTCCCAATCTTATATTTCCAGACTGGAAAAGAAAATCATGAAACGTCTCAAAAAAGAAATTGTAAGATTTGAATAGGATGGAAAAGTCAGCCGTGTTGCTGGCTTTTTCTTTTTCCTGATTTTACAGCCCGGTACTTGTCATGGAGAGGAAAATGGGCTAAATTATAGGTATGGATATCTGACGCTGTATGGCAGCGCGCCTTCAGGGGAGGCCGGGACGTCCGGCCGTGGGGAACCGGGGTACGTCATGCAGACATCAGCAGGGGGGAAGGTAAATGTCAGGAGATATGGAACAGACAGGGGAGGCCCAGGTGTCCTACCGTCTGGATGATAAGGAGCAGGAAGAATTCATCCAATGGTTTGGCAGGTCATTCCTCAGACGGAAAAAGGACGCACAGCTGGCGGAAATGAATTTTCAGACATATGCCAGGCCGGATGTTTCGAACCTGAAAGAGGATACAAAAATCCGGATGGAATCCAGGAGTATTCATATATGGTCAGGCCAGAAGGAATTGAACCTTCTGTATTCAGCTTTGACAGACCTGGAAGAAACCGGGACATTAATCCTGTTTTTTTCACAGAAGGAATTCTGGGCAGTGCCAAAACGTGCACTTGGTGGTGAAGATGGGGCCGGGAAATGGCTTGGGCAGCTAAAGGCCTTCTGCAGCAGGGGTATCTGTGAACGGACGGATTTTGAGGCGGTAAGTGAACGGTGCCGCAGGAATGGGAGCCGCTGCTTTTATTTTACCAGGACAGTGGACCAGGTTATGGAAGCATACATGGGTCTTGGCAGGAAAGAAAAGGAACTGCAGAACCTGAGGAACCTGGCGGTATTTCCCTACCGCTATGCAGGCGTCCAGGCGCTTACGCTGGAGCCGGACGGAATCTATGAATATGGGGAGCGCTCCATGGCACGGCATCTGTATGGGGATTTAAAATCCGCGGTTCATACCCGGGACTGCCTGTATTTGATAAAAGGGGATGGGGAAGAAATCATGCTGCCCGTGGATTGTTTGGACGGTATGGGGGAACCGGGGCAGGAGCGGTTGGAAAACCAGGGAGAACCAGAGCCGGAGCCGCCTTTGTGTATAAGCCGGTTCCTGGCGGTGTGTAATGGCCGGAGGCCGCCGGGGCTTCCCGGACTGGATCCTGTTAAGCTTGACACCCCAAAGACGCAGGAACGGTCTAAGCGGCGTGTATGGATACGGTCCCGGCTGGATCCGGACAGACTGACTGTGATGAACCCATACAGAAAGCATGGGAAATCCGGCGCGGGCTGGTTCTCAGAATATAGAAAAAGGAAAGAGGAACTATCCGGCCGGCGTTGGTGGAAGCGCCAGAAAAAGCGGAATAAACAGAAGGGTTCAGGAGGCATGGGCCATCCGGTCAGCGGATACATGCTGATTGGGATGGCAGCCCTCATTACAGTGGCCATTGCCATCTGGGGACGAAGCCTGGGCAAAAGTCTCAGGACCGGCGGCCATCTGGATTATTTCTATCATCCCGGAGTATTTTTAAGCGGCGCCGGATATTTCCATATGATAGACGACATGTCTGCGGAGGCAGCGCGTGTAAGGGCTGAATTATTACAGGTGGATGAGGAAGAACAGGACAGGGGTGGGGCGGATGATGCCTGGAAGGCGCAGTATATGGTAACCGTGCCGGATGACACGGTATTTGACCAGGTGGGAAAGGATGGGACCTATGTGTCATCCAAACAATATTTTACCATCCAGCTTCCGCCGGGAGAGTGGGAAGACCTCAGCCTGTCAAGGGACGATGACCATCTGGCCTCATCCTGGGCACATGTCGTGGTCCGAGGCTATCGCACCGAGGGAAGACCGCGCCCGATGACGGGTACAGGCATCCCAAAGACAAAGGACGAATACATGAAGCAGATGAAAGCCAATATGGCGGAAAATGAAAAACTGCTTAAGCGTCAGGTCCCCATTCCCCAGGTGGCAGGGTATACGTACCAGGAAAAGGATGGCTGTATTCTTATTGGGAAGGAAATCCGCAGTACGGAGGGGGATGGGAAATATAGCCTGGATTTAAGCCTGATGGCTCCGGAGTATTCCTACACGGTATCTATCTGGCTGGAGGAGGAGACACCGGAGAATATCGGGAAGGCCAGGGCAGTCCTTGATTCCTTCCGTCTATTGGACATTTCCACAGGAATCTGCAGGCAGATGGAGGACGCGGTGTTCCGCGGCTATTATGGAAGGAATATAGTGATGACCAGCTGTCTGGTACTTTTGGAAGAGGAGATGGGGGATGAGGATATCAGGGAATGCCTGGACAAGGTGAAAAAGATAGATAAGGGATTCATGGGGTCAAGGCAGGGACAGGCACTGGCTGTCCGGAGCAAGGACAGCCGCTGGCTGGGAATAGACAGCCCAAGCCTGCAGCAGAACTGTTATGAGCCGAACGCCAGGAAGGTATCGGAAATCTTCCAGGCAGATGTGATCCTGTATGATGAATTTGACGGGGACCTGCTGATGGTGGCATATTGCAGCAAGGACCGGAAGCATTCCTGCCAAAGGGCCACGTCCTTTCATAAAGACATACTGGAGCAGGAGTTCCAGTGTTATGGCGCGGAGCAGAAGTTTCCGGAGGAGCTGCTGCAGTATATGGACCTGTCAATGGAGGAGGCATCGGCTATCTGGGAGGATATGGATGTGGTATTCCAGATAGAGAAGTGGGAAGCGCTGGCCAGCCATATGACCAGGATGCCGGTGCCCCGGGAGTTCATCGGCATGTGGGATATTGCTGCGTTTGGGGACGGCTTTGAGGTGATACGGCAATAGGCGGCTGACAGCGCCCGCAGGCCAGGGAACCGGGTTGGATTTCCTGCCTGCGGGCGCTTTTGTCTTATCTCATCTGTATCATATTATCCTTAATCTTGAATGTCCCAAAGCTGCGGATAAAGCTGGAAATACGGCTGAACCCATATTGCTTCACATCAAAGGAGGGGAATGCCTTTTTCAGCTCTTCATGGACAATGCTCAGGTTGTCCACATGTCCTTTATTCTCCCGTATCATACGGATGATTTCCTTTTCAATCTCAGCCTTGGAAATGCTGGCGCTTTTCTCCTGTACAAAGTAACCGCCATGCAGCTTCACCACCTGGAAATCATTGTTGTCCATGCTTTCAAGGAAGGTGGAGAGTTTGGAATAACCGTAGTTCCTCACATCAAAATCCGAGAAACGTTTGGTCAGGAAATTGCCCACGCGGGCCAGGATGATGGGCTGGTTCTGGCTGTTGTTCTCAATCAGCAGCTTGGCAATGGCCTTCTGGATCTCATCAATGCTTGTGATGGTCTTCTGGTTCTCAATCACAGTGGCTTCAGGCGCGTCATCGGAAGAAATGATCTCCAGCAGCTTGAAGGTATCACAGGCAGCCCTGAATGGCTTGGGGGTTTTCTGCTCGCCGATTCCCATTACAAACATCCCGGCCTCCCTGAGGCGCTGGGCAAGCTTGGTAAAGTCAGAATCACTGGATACCAGGCAGAAACCGTCCACATTGCCGGAATAGAGGATGTCCATGGCATCGATGATCATGGCGGAATCCGTGGCATTCTTTCCGGTGGTGTAGCTGTACTGCTGGATGGGGTTCACGGACCAGTCCAGTAATACGTTCTTCCAGCTGCGTTTCTCATTGTCCGTCCAGTCCCCGTATATCCGCTTATAGGTGGCGATTCCCTGGTCTGAGACCTCGTCCAGGATATACTTGATATACTTAGGTGATACGTTGTCCGCATCAATTAATACTGCAAATCTTCTTTCACATTGTTCCATAGATATGTTCACTTTCTTATTTTATTTCTTACTATATCCAGTGTAACATATCACAGGAGGGGCTTCAAGAAAAAGTGAGCGACAAACATGTACAATCGTATAATTTTCTGCACGTATGTCAGCTTAAATAGGTCTTCATGCTCTTTAAAGCATTTTTTTCCAGACGGCTGACCTGTGCCTGGCTGATGTGGATTTCCTCGGCCACCTCGGTCTGGGTCTTTCCTTCAAAGAACCGCATATCGATAATATGGCGTTCCCGCTCCGGCAGACGTTTCATGGCTTCCACCAGTGACAGGTCCTCCACCCAGTTTTCCTCCAGGTTTTTCTTGTCGCTGATCTGGTCCATTACATAAAGCGGGTCGCCGCCGTCCGTGTACACGGGCTCGTAAAGACTGACGGGTGTCTGTATGGCATCCAGTGCATAAGTGATATCTTCTTTGGACACACCGATTTCCTGGGCTATTTCCATGAGGGTGGGTTCTTTGGAATTGACCCTTGTCAGCTGTTCCCTTGCATAGAGGGCTTTATAGGCCGTATCCCTGAGGGAACGGCTTACGCGTATGGAATTGTTGTCGCGCAGGTATCTGCGGACCTCGCCCAGTATCATGGGAACCGCATAGGTAGAGAATTTAACATTCTGGGTGATGTCAAAATTATCAATGGCTTTAATCAGGCCGATGCAGCCAATCTGAAACAGGTCATCTATGTTCTCCTGGCTGTTTGAAAACCGCTGTATTACGCTTAGTACCAGGCGCAGGTTCCCTTTAATGTACTGCTCCCTGGCGTTTTTATCTCCGTTCAGTATCCTCTTGAATAGTTCCTCTTTTTCTTCATTACTCAGTAAAGGCAGCTTGGCGGTATTGACTCCGCAAATCTCAACTTTGTAGCCCGACATAATCCTTACCTCCGTTATATTGCCATACATCCTGACATAAAAAAATGGCAGGACTGCACTGGATGAATCTGCTATAACGAAATGATGTACGGATTCGGATGGTTTTATACGATTTGGGGGTAGAAAAAGATTTCCATTTTTTGTATTTCGAAGATGTAAAGGGAGAGGACGGCGGCGGCGCTGATTCATTTATCAGCGCCGCCGCCGTCCTTTGAAGGATTTTGGACGTAATAATGAAGGGCCGCCAATCATATATATGTAAAAAACATATATGAGGTATCCATGCAGACCATAACACAGTACACGTTGACGGACCAGATGGAGTACCAGGGAATGCCGGTCCTGAACTGCCAGATCCGATATCCCCAGTTTTCCAGTACCTGCGGTCAGGACAGCTCATGGCAGGTCAATGAGTTCTACCGTTCCATGGCAGAGGAAAAGGGGGCATACTGCCGCAGCAGCCTGTATCCGGAGGCGGTCAGCGCATTTGAATACAGCCGTACCGGCAATTTCCCCTTTTTCCCCTATGAATTTGATATAGGTTATACGGTGACATATAATGATGGTTGTTTTGTCAGCCTGTATTTTGACCAGTATGAATTTACGGGAGGCGCCCACGGCTCGACCAGACGCACGTCCCAGACTTGGGATTTTGAAACCGGACGCCAGCTTGGGTTAGGCAGTTTTTATCCGGATTATCCAGACTATATAAGGGATATCCAAAGCTGGATTGAGTACGGGATTGCCGGAAGGCTTAAATCAGAACCTTCCACGTATTTTGAGGATTATCCTGAATTGCTGCGAAGCACATTCCAGGCCGGGAATTTCTACCTTACGCCTCAGGGCATTGTGGTGTATTACCAGCAGTATGACATTGCACCTTATTCCACCGGAATAACGGAATTCCTCCTGCCTTTTTCAGGGACAGACTCGTGACACGGAGGATGGTCCATGCACACGGACCCTCACACGGCAAACAAAGAAACAGCGCCGGGATTTGAACCCCTGGGCGCTGTTTTTTGTGATGTCTTACTGGGTATTCTTCCGGTACAGGATTAATAATCCTTTTAACAGAAGCGCGTCATCCACTATGATATTGTGGCGGCACAGCGGCGCGATGAACCTGGACAGGCCGCCTGTGGCGATAATCGTTGGGACCTCGCCCAGCTCCAGCGCCATGCGGTCCAGGATGCCGTCTATCATATCCACATTGCCGTAGATGATGCCGGACCTCATGCAGTCAATGGTATTCTTGCCGATGACATGGCTTGGGACCTCCAGGCTGATGTAGGGAAGCTGGGCTGTCTTGCTGCTCAGGGAATTGAGGGAAACCTTGAGTCCGGGCAGGATGACGCCCCCGATATAATTCCCCTTCTTGTCCACCGTGCAAAGGGTTGTGGCAGTGCCCATGTCAATGACAACAAGGGGCAGGGGATGCTCATGGCTGGCAGCCACCGCGTCCACGATCTGGTCGCTTCCAACGGTCTTGGGGTTGTCCATGATGATGTTCATGCCGGTCTTCATGCCGGAACCCACCAGCAGGGGGGATATGCCGGTGACCTTTTTAACGGCGCTCATGATGGTGGAGTTAAGGGGAGGGACCACGGAAGACAGGATGGCGCCTTCAATGGAGGAAACATCAATCTGGTTCATCTCCAGGATGTTCTTAAAACTCACCGCGTATTCCGTGTCCGTGCGGCCCTGGTCCGTGGTGACCCGCTCTATAAAATAGGTTCTTTCTTCATCAATACCTCCGATTACCGTGTTGGTATTGCCCATGTCAATCGCTAAAATCATGCAGGGGAACTCCTTTCCATTGGAAAAAATATATGATATACTTTATCATGGATTGTACCATAGAAAGACTTGAAAAACAACAGTCACAATCCCAAGGGAGGAAGCTATGCTAAAAGGAAAGACCGTACTTCTGGGAGTAACAGGCAGTATTGCCGCATATAAGATTGCCATTCTTGCCAGCATGCTGGTCAAGCAGGGGGTAAAAGTGCATGTGCTGATGACAAGGAATGCAGCCAACTTCATCAACCCCATAACATTTGAAAGCCTGACCGGCAATAAGTGTCTGGTGGATACATTTGACAGGAACTTTGAGTTCAGCGTGGAGCATGTGGCCCTTGCAAAGCAGGCGGATGTTGTGATGGTGGCCCCTGCCTCGGCCAATGTGATCGGCAAGATTGCCCATGGCATTGCGGACGACATGCTGACCACCACCATCATGGCGTGCAGGTGCAGGAAAATCATTGCCCCGGCCATGAACACCAATATGTATGAGAACCCAATCCTTCAGGATAATCTGGAGATCTGCCGCCGGTACGGCATGGAGGTCATTGCGCCGGCCTGCGGTTATCTGGCCTGCGGGGATACGGGGGCCGGCAAGATGACGGAGCCCGAAGTGCTGTACCGGTATATACTGAGGGAGGCCGGATATCCCAAGGACCTGGCAGGAAAGAAGATCCTTGTAACCGCAGGGCCTACCAGGGAAGCCATTGATCCGGTACGTTTCATTACCAACCATTCCACCGGAAAGATGGGGTATGCCATTGCCAGGATAGCAGCATACCGCGGCGCGGATGTCACGCTGGTCAGCGGACCCGTGGATCTTGAACCGCCCCTGTTTGTGGATGTGGTTCCGGTGGAGAGCGCCAGACAGATGTATGAGGCTGTAACAGGGCGCAGCCATGGGCAGGACGTGATTATAAAGGCTGCGGCTGTGGCTGATTACCGCCCGGCTTTTGTTGGTGCTGAGAAGATTAAAAAGTCTGACAGTGACCTTTCCATTGCCTTGGAACGTACGGATGATATCCTTGGCTGGCTGGGCAGTCATCGGGAGGCCGGACAGTTCCTGTGCGGTTTTTCCATGGAGACCCAGAACATGCTGGAGAATTCCAGGGCAAAGCTTGAGCGGAAGAACATTGACATGATTGTGGCCAACAACCTGAAGGTGGAGGGCGCCGGTTTCGGAACGGACACCAACGTGGTGACCATCATTACCAGGCACGGGGAGAAGGAACTTCCCATGATGGGCAAGGAAGAGGTGGCGTACGCACTGCTGACCGAAATCATGGCCTGCCAAACACGCCTTGGGGAATAAGGGACGCTGAGTGACAAAAGTACAGGAGTAGTGCCCATGAAAGGTAAATTGCGCTTGCTGGACCATTTCAACAATATGAAGATAGGCAGGAAGATCATGTCCGCGTTTGTCATGGCGTCCATCGTGCCTATTTTAACCATTCAGTTCATTGGCTACAACATGAATTCCAATTCCCTGAAACGCAAGATTGACACGCTGATGGTAGACAACCTGACCCAGCTGTCGGAGCGCGTGGACCTGACCATGGATATATACTCAAACCTGGTTTATCAGATATATGTGGATGATAAAATTATTGAAAATGTCAACACCCTGCTCAACGGGAATGGGGAGGGCAGGGAGGTGGCCTTCCATGCCATTTACAACCGGCTGCAGCAGGCGGAGAAATCCGTCAGGGGCATCCGGAGCATCAGTGTGATCTGTGCCAATGGTCAGTCTGTTACCTATGATGCGGGCACGGGTTCCTCCATCGAGAATCTTTGGGATGACTATGGGGATTTGCGGGAAATCGCGCCTTACCGTGACGTACAGGGAATGCCGGGCATGCTGGTGACTCCCACCACCAGGCACAAGGGATATGATGGGGATGCGTTTTATTTCCATATTTCCAAATGCATGTATGACTATAACAACCTGGACAGGGGAACCATTGCCACCATTGTCATGAGCGTGGATGAGAGTGTGCTGCGGGACATATGCGCGGTAGCCATTGCAGAGGATGAGGCTGAGTATAACATTAATTTCATTACGGATACCAATGGATTCGTCATATCCTATCCCAATTCCTTCTATACGGGAATCAGCATGAACCCCAAGCTGACCGTGCAGGAATTTGTCCAGGTGACAGGGCTGCTTAAGGGGCAGAACACGGCTGTTAACAAGTATGTCAACGGGCACAGGGGATGGGTCTATTATAATGTCTATAACAAGGATTACATGATGAGGGATATCAGGAATAACCAGATTATGTTCATCCTTATCAGCCTGGCGGCCATCCTGTTTTCCAGCGTCCTCATCAGCTACATCGTGCGCAGGATTGGCAGTTCGGTTGCCCTGATTATAGACGGTATCGACCAGGTGAAGGAGGGGAACCTGAACGTATCCGTGGCACTGGACAGCAAGGACGAACTGGGACAGATTGCCAGCAATTTCAACGATATGACAGGCAAGGTCAGGAACCTGATTGCCGAGGTCTCAGAGGCAAAGGATAAGCAGAAGGATGCGGAAATCCGTGCCCTGGAAGCCCAGATCAACCCGCATTTCCTTTATAATACCCTGGACTCCATCAACTGGATGGCCATTGAAAAGGAAGAGTACGGGATCAGCCGCATGCTGCGCAATCTAGGGGTCATCCTGCGCTACAGCGTGAACAGGAGCAACCAGATGGTCAGCGTGACAGAGGTGGCTGACTGGCTGGAGAAATACATAAGCCTTCAGCAGATGCGGTTCAACCAGTCCTTCCGGTTTGAACTTAATGTAGCTGAGGCAGCAGGGAGCGTAAGGATATACAAGCTGCTTCTGCAGCCCTTTGTGGAAAATGCAGTCATCCATGGATTTAAGGGCATGGAGAAGGGAGGCGTGCTGCGGGTGGACATATTCCTGTCCGACACCGGGGAGCGGCTCAATATCATCATTGAGGACAATGGAAAAGGGATGCCCCGGGAGATGGCGGAGTCCTTTAATGTGCGCGAACAGGCTGTAAGGGACGAGGGCGGAAGCATCGGCCTGCACAATGCGTTTGCGAGGATGGACATGTATTACGGCAGGGAGGCTGTGTGGAATGTCAACAGCATCGAGGGCATGGGGACGGTCATCACACTGACGCTGCCCGTGGGAACCGCTGGCGGGAATTCCTGTCCGGACACGCCTTAGAACGGCCCAAATGGCGGGAGTCTCTGCCCGGACACGATTTAGAGCGGCCCAAATGGCGGGAATCCATGTCCGGACACGCCGAAAATGCAGGAGGATGTTATGAGGATACTGATTGTGGAAGATGAAGTGATGATAAGGGAAGGGCTGGCAAAGCTTATCAAATCCCATACAGGACATACAGTAGCCGGCGAGGCCTCCAATGGGCAGGAAGGACTGAACCTGGCGCTGCGGTTAAGGCCTGAACTGGTTATCACGGACATCCGCATGCCGGTAATGGACGGGCTGCAGATGATAGAAAAACTCCATGATATGAACCTGAACACCAGGGCCGTGATACTCAGCGGCTATTCAGAATTTGAGTATGCCAAGAAGGCCATCTATTACGGGGTGGAGGACTATCTTCTAAAGCCCCTGGCGGCAGAGGATATCGTGGACGTGCTGGAACGCATTGAGAAGAAGATGGAGGAAGAGGAGCAGAAAAACGCAGGCACGCCCGGGCAGTGCATCAAGGAACTGGTATACGGCGGCCTGCTGTCAGAGGAGGAAGCCGGACGCATCAGGGCTATCTGCGGTTTTGAACCTGACAGCCATTATAAACTGTATCTTGGATATACTGGAGAGGCCCCCATTGGTTATGAGGAAGAGATATATGCCAAATGGGAGCAGATAAGCAGACAGCTGCCGGCCATTACCCTGCATATGGCGTCTGATAAGATGCGCCGCAGGTTCATATGCCTGGCCGCCCTGCCGGATACCGGGGATGCCCCATACCTTCTTGGACAGGCAGTGGAGCGCAGGATTGTGCGGCCTTACAGGCAGCGGAGTGAGCGGGCCGTGTGGGCAGAAGTGCCTGCTGACTGCCTGGAGGACATCCAAAAGGCGGCCAGGGACGCGGAATCCCTCTTAAAGGAGGCCATGCCTGTAACGGATGGCGGACTGCTTACAAGGGAGCGCATGGACCGGATTGGATGGAAGGAATTCCATTTTCCGGCGGACATCGGCATGGAAATAAAAAACGCCCTGTGCCGCGGCCTGTGGGATGCTGCCCGGGAATCCGGGGAAATGTTCATACGTTATATGGAAGACGGGCCTTACAAAGAGCAGGAAATCCGCCAGGCATATCTGAAAGCGGTTTACCTGCTGTTAGACACGGTCCGGGAAATTGACGGGGACGCGTATTCACAGCTTCAGAATGCGGACCTTTTATCAAAATGCACGGAGGCGGTCACGCTCCGGGAAATGGAACAGAACTACCGGGACGGCATGGCCCTTGTGTGCAGTCCGCGGCGCATGAAAGAGGATATCAGCAACTACACCATCAAGCGGGCCATCAACTACATAAGGGAGCATTACAAGGAGGGGATATCCCTGGAGGATGTGGCCGGCAGGCTGGGAATCACCCCGGAATACCTGAGCACCCTTTTTAACAGGGAAATGGGGGAGAATTTCTCCACGTTCCTGAGAAAATTCCGTATCAGCCATGCCAAACGGCTTTTAAAGGGCACGGACATGAAGGTATATGAGATTGCGGAGGCAGTAGGGTATACGGATCCCAAGTATTTTGCAAGGGTGTTTAAGGATGAGCTGGGCGTGTCGCCTGGGGATTACAGGCAGCAGTAACAGGCCGGAAGGCTGATAGGAGGGATGACATGGGAAAATGGAAGACAGCGTGTATGGCTGCGCCGTCTGTTTTATCTTCGGCTGTGCGGAGGCTGGGCAGTCTGGCCTTGGCTGAACGGAGGCTGGGCAGTCTGGCCTTGGCAGAGCGGAGGCTGGGCGGTCTGGCCCTGGCTGAGCGGAGGCTGTTTAGTCTGGTCCTGGCTGTCCTGCTTCTGGCTGTCCCGGTCCTGCTTGGCGGATGCGGGGGCCAGCGGGGGGCTGGAGGGGACGGAAACGGAAAACAGGCTGCCGGAGGATCAGGACCCGGGACAGCAGACGCAACTTCAGGGCTTTCCATGGACCGGCAGGACGGCGCCCTTATGGATGAGGGGCCCCGGGAGGTGGTCATCTGGTCTTACTATGAGACAATGAAGCAGAAGGAAGGTCTGGACCGGCTGGTGGAAGGCTTTAATAACCGGCAGAAGGATTATGTGGCAAGATGGGAATACCAGGGGCCGTCTTCTGAATTTAAAAAGCTTCTCTCCATCGGAGTGGCGGAAGGGAACCTGCCGGATGTGGTCATCATCGACAATCCTGATATGAGGAAATATGTGGAGCTGGGGATTTTCGAGGATATAACAGAGACGGTTAAGGCAGATTATGACCTGGCGGAATTCTATCCCGAGGTCATATCCTCGGTACAGTATGACGGCAGGTATTACGGGGTGCCGTTCTGCTGCAATAATGTGGGCCTTGTGTATAACCGGGACATGTTCCGGGAGGCGGGCATCCAGCCGCCGCAGGACTGGGAACAATTCATCCAGGCGGCAGAGACAATGACTACACAGGACAGGTATGGCTTTACCATGTCGGCCATACTGGAAGAGCAGTCTTCCTTCCAGCTGGTGCCCTGGCTTCTGTCCACGGGTGAGGATATGGAAAGCCTGGGCGGGGAAGGAACCGTAAAAGCCCTTTCCATGCTTGCGCATATGGTGGAGAAGGGATATATGCCCAGGGACTGCATCAACTGGTCCCAGGTGGATGTGGCCAGACAGTTCGCCGCAGGAAAATGCGCCATGATGGAAAACGGTCCCTGGGCCCTCCCTCTGGCAGAGGAGGCGGGCATTGATTACGGGGTGGTCAAGCTGCCCGTGGATGAGCGCAGCATAGTGGTGACCGGCGGAGAGAACTTCGGGGTCATCAAGGGAAAGAATGTGGACGGCGCCCTGGCGCTGCTGGCCTATTATTATGAGGACGATGTCATGCTGCGGCTCAATGAACAGATGTACGCCCTGCCTCCTGTCAGGCGGCTGGCCGCAAAGCTTCAGGAGTCCAATCCGGCCTATCAGGTGTTTGCCCAGCAGATGGAACATTGTATTACACGCAGCGCCTATCCGTATTGGCCAAGGATAACCGGGGTATTGTCGGAAAGCCTTTATGGGGTGATGACAGGCGGGCTGTCGCCCCAGGAGGCCGCGGACGCCATAGGGAGTAAAGTCAGGCTGTGCATAGGGAAGAATGATTCTGGGTAGAGAAATTTAATGAGGGTGGATAATTTTAAACCGATTTCCTGTCGGATTTAAAATATATCCACCCTCTTTAATATTTTCCCCTAACAAACCAGACTTCCCTCTCTTATAATGAAACCACCAACAGCAAAACATGATTGAGAGGGAGGTTTTTAAGAATGAAGAAACGATTCATCAGTACAGTATTATGTGCAGCAATGGCTGCTTCCCTGGTTACAGGATGCGGCTCCGGTTCGGGGAACGCGTCCGGCGGCAGCACACAGGCCGCAGCGGACACGGGCAGCAAAAAGGAAGTGGTTATCTGGGATTATTTTGAGACAGATGCACAGAAGGCCATGATGACCACCCTTCTGGATGGGTTCAACGCATCCCAGGATGAATACGTGGCAAGCCACGTGTACGTGCCTTTCTCTGATTATGAGAAACAGCTGACCCTGGGCATTGCATCCGGAGAACTTCCCGACCTGGTCATCCTGGATGGCTGCTCCATGGCATCCTTTATATCATTGGGATTGTTCGGGGATATTTCGGATGCTGATATTAAATGGGATGAATACATAGCCGGACCAATGGAATCTACCATGGCGGACGGCAGGCATTACGGCATTCCCTTTGCAACCAACTGTACGGCCCTGTTCTACAACAAGGATATGTTTGATGCGGCAGGAATTGCATATCCGGATGAGAACACCACATGGGATGACTTCCATGAAATGGCCAAGACGCTTACAAAGGACGGCGTGACCGGCTTTGGCAATGCTGCCACTAATACGGATGAAGGTACATTCCAATGCCTCCAGTGGCTCTATACGGCAGGCGGAAGCTACACCGACATCAAGGGCGGCACCGAGGCATATGAGCTGATGCAGGAAATGATTTCAGACGGCTCCTGGAGCAAAGAGGTTGTCAACTGGACACAGTCAGATGTAAACAACAACTTCATAGCAGGCAACCTGGCCATGCAGCAGAACGGACCATGGCAGATTCCCGGCATTACAAAGGACGCGCCGGACCTGAAGTACGGCGTGACCGTGCTTCCGAAAAAGGATGCCGCTGGCGGCCAGGCCACATCCATCCTTGGCGGCGAGAACATGGGCGTGGTTGCAAAGGATGACACCGCGGGCGCGGTTGCCTTCCTCAAATATTATGACCAGACCGACGTGATGGTGGAGGCCATGAAGCAGTACGGCTCCTTCCCTCCAAAGACAGAGGCGGCCAAGGACCCATACTGGACCGAGGACCCGATTCAGGCGGAATTCATTACCCAGCTGGAGACCTCCATTCCAAGAGGACCGTCCGCATCCTGGCCATCCTATTCCTCCGCGATCCAGAAGGGCTTCCAGGAAGCGCTTACCATGGCAAAGACGCCTGAACAGGTGGCAGAGGACACACAGGCCGCGGTGGACGCCGTAAAGTAGCAATCTTAAAACAAGATACACAGGCTGCCCCGCAGTGACACGGTTGATGCGATACCGGCACGGTTTACGGGCCGCAGCCTGTTTTATGTCCGCCCGGTGCCGGTTCGGCTTCTGGCCGGATGGAGCACTGGTGCCGCCCGGCGTAAATAACAGGTGCTATAGATTGGCGTATCTATGCCGGGAAGTGCCAGATGGAGGAGGGAGAATCCGGATGAAGGGAAATAAAAGAATGGACACGGCTGCCAAAATGGGCTTTCTGTTTGCTGCCCCGGCAGTGCTGTACATGCTTGTGTTCATCGGCTATCCGATGATACAGAATATAATACTGAGTTTTAAGAATGTGGATGTATATACATTTTCAGATGCCGCAAAACAGGAATTCGTGGGTTTGCGTAATTATGCGGAGCTGTTTACAGGAAAAAATTCCATTCTTTCCAAGGCAATCATGAATACCTTGATCTTTACGATGGGTTCCATATTTTTCCAGTTCATCATTGGTTTTGGGCTGGCGCTGCTGTTCAATAAGAAGTTTCCCGGCTGTTCCTTTTTCCGGGGCGTGACCATGATATCCTGGCTCCTGCCCGTGACAGTGGCCGGACTCCTGTTCAAATTCATGTTTGCCAGCAGCGGCGGTATCATTAACCAGTTCCTTATGGGCCTTGGGCTTGTGAAGGAGCCCCTGGACTGGCTGCTAAAGCCCGGCCTTGCAATGGCAGCGGCAGTGGCGGCCAATATATGGATCGGCATACCTTTTAACATGATGCTCCTTATCACGGGGCTGACCACCATTCCAGGCGATATCTACGAGAGCGCCAGCCTGGATGGGGCAGGCAGGCTTCAGACCCTGTTCCTGATTACCATTCCCATGATTAAACCGGCCATCATGTCGGTCCTGACCCTTGGTTTTGTCTATACCTTTAAGGTGTTTGACCTTGTATGGGTCATGACTAAGGGCGGACCCGTGAATTCCACGGAGCTGGTTTCAACCTATGCGTACCGGCTGTCCTTTGAGGAATTCCAGTTCAGCCAGGGCGCCGCCGCGGCCAATGTGCTGTTTTTAATCCTGTTGGCGGTGGGCTGCTTCTATATCAAGACAATCAGTGATGACGAGGTGATGTGATATGAAGAAAGAGAGTAGGAGTAAACTGGTTTCATTCCTGGTGGGCGGTCTTGTGTTCCTGGTTTTCATCTTCCCGCTGTACTGGATGGTTGTCACTGCCCTTAAGACACAGGTAGAGATATTTTCCATCCCCACCCCGCTGTGGCCAGAGAACCTGACCTTTGATGCATTTGCCAAGCAGCTTTCCAGTTCAGGGGATACCTTAAGGGGATTTAAGAACAGCCTGATCATATCCTGCGGCGCAACCGTCATCGCAACCGTGCTTGCAATCCCGGCTGCCTATGGTCTTGCCAGGTTCCGGTTCGGGGCCAGGAGGGGACTGGTGCTGTTCTTCCTCATTACACAGATGCTTCCATCCACCCTGGTGCTGACCTCCCTCTACATCATGTTCTCTAAAATGCACCTGCTGAACACGTACTGGGCTCCCATCCTGGCGGATGCCACGCTGGGCATACCTTTCAGCATCATCATCCTGCGCACGTATTTTGTATCCATTCCAAAGGAACTGGATGAGGCTGCCAAGATTGACGGATGCGGCCATGTGTCGGCGTTCACAAAGATCATGCTGCCCATTGCCAAGCCCGGGATTGTGGTGGCTGCCGTGTTCTCCTTTGTATATGCCTGGGGCGATCTGATTTACGGGATTACCTTTATCACAAACCCCAACATGAGGCCGATTACATCCAGTATCTACAATTATGTGCAGCAGTACCAGACACTGTGGAATTCCACCATGGCATTCGGAATCATTGCCATTACCCCGGTGGTGCTGATATTCATTTTCATGCAGAAATATATTGTAAGCGGACTTACCAACGGCGCGGTGAAGGCGTGACGGAGGGGCAGGGACTAAAAAAGGAAAAGGAGTGGGACAATGAAGCTGCATCCGGTAGATTTAAAGAAAATACATATCAATGACGCGTTCTGGTCAAAACATGTCGCCCTTGTCAAGGAGGCGGTCATCCCTTATCAGTGGGATGCCATTAATGACAGGATAGAGGACGCCGAGCCAAGCCACAGCCTGATGAATTTCAAGATAGCGGCCGGCCTGTGTGAAGGGGATTTTTACGGGGCCGTGTTCCAGGACACGGATGTGGCCAAGTGGCTGGAGGCAGTGGGGTTTGTCCTTGCGGCAGGACCGGATGAGGAACTGGAGCGCACCGCGGACCAGGTCATTGACATCATCGCAAAGGCCCAGTGCCCGGACGGTTACCTGAATACCTATTTTACCATCAGGGAGCCGGAAAAGCGCTGGAGCGATTTGTGCGAGGGACATGAGCTTTATACGGCGGGCCATATGATGGAAGCGGCCGTGGCATATTATATGGGAACGGGCAAAAGGAAGTTCCTGGATGTGATGCTGCGGTTTGCGGACTTGATTTGTGATACCTTTGGGGCTGAAGACGGGAAAATCCATGGATATCCCGGCCACCAGGAGGTGGAAATCGGCCTGATTAAACTGTATCAGGTAACCGGGGAACAGAAGTACCTGGAGCAGGCAAAATTTTTTATAGACGCCAGGGGCGTGGGGGAGAACTATTTCCTAAAGGAAATGGGCCGCCCGGGATTCCGGTACATTTTCCCGGAGTTCAAGGATTATGAGCCTTTGTATTCCCAGTCCCATCTGCCGGTCCGTGAACAGAAGACAGCAGAGGGCCACGCGGTGCGGGCCATGTACATGTACAGCGCCATGGCTGACCTGGCGGAGGCCTGCGGGGATGACTCCCTGATGGAGGCCTGCCGCACCTTATGGGACAATGTGACTGGGAAGCGCATGTATATCACGGGCAGCATCGGCTCATCCGGTATCCTGGAACGGTTCACAGCGGATTATGACCTGCCCAATGACTGCAATTATTCTGAATCCTGCGCCTCCATCGGCCTGGCCATGTTCGGCAGCCGCATGGGAAGCATCACCCGGGAGGCGAAATACTATGATGTGGTGGAGCGGGCCCTGTATAACACGGTGCTGGCAGGTATTGCCCTGGATGGAAAAAGCTTTTTCTATGTAAACCCCCTGGAGGTATGGCCGGATAACTGTCTGCCCCGCACATCAAAGGAGCATGTGAAACCAGTGCGGCAGAAATGGTTTGGCGTGGCCTGCTGTCCGCCAAATATTGCGCGGACCCTGGCCTCCATGGGTCAGTATATCTATGGCGTGGATGAGGAAAGCATTTATGTGAACCTGTTCATTGCCAATGAAACCACGGTGGATCTGGGCGGCAGGGAAGTGTCTGTTTCCGTGGAAACCAGGTTCCCGTGGAAGATGGGGGCTGATATCACCCTAAGGGGAGTGCCTGAAACAGGCATGAAGCTGGCCGTGAGGATGCCGGATTATGCCAGGGGTTTCGCGGTGAAATGCGGGAGGGAAACAGATGCGGCCGGGACAGACGGTCCGGCCGCGGAACGCGGTAAGGATATTTCCTTTGACCGGGAAAAGGGATATGCCCTTATCCGCCTGACAGGAGATACCTGTCTGCATGTGACCTGGGAGGCGCCGGCTGAATTCGTGCACAGCAATCCACTGGTCCGGGCCGACAGCGGCAAAGTGGCCCTTGTCCGCGGTCCTGTTGTATACTGTCTGGAGGAGGCTGACAACGGCTCCAACCTGGCAGCGGTCTATGTGGATTCCGGTGCCCTGGTTGAGGAGGAAGGGCAGGACCTGTTTGGAGGCATCATCGGGCTGTCCTTTGCCGGAAAGAGGATATCGGGCCGCGGATGGGGGGAGGATGAGCTCTACGGCCTGCACCCGGTCACATGGGAGGACGTGAAGCTGAAGGCGGTTCCCTATGCATTCTGGAACAACCGGGGAGCGGGGGAGATGGTTGTATGGATGAAGGAACTATATAAAATGTGAACGCAGCCGTTCAGGCGGCAGGAGGATGAGCCGTCTGAACGGCTGCGTATTGTATTTTTTAGCAGGACAAACACCTTGACTTCTGTTTCCAACCATAATAAAATAAAGAATGGATGATTTTGGGCGTACTTCCAAGGTACGTCCTATTTTACACAATGGAAAACGGAGGACGGACATTTGTCAAAGATAGATAGCCAGCTGGCAGAAGAGATAAAAAAGCGGAGGACATTTGCAATCATATCCCACCCCGACGCAGGTAAGACCACACTGACTGAGAAGTTCCTGCTGTACGGAGGTGCCATCAACCTGGCCGGTACGGTGAAGGGGCGCAAGGCGGCCAAGCACGCGGTATCGGACTGGATGGAGATAGAGAAGGAAAGGGGTATTTCCGTTACCTCTTCCGCCATGCAGTTTAATTATGAGGGATTCTGCATCAACATCCTGGACACGCCGGGGCATCAGGATTTCTCAGAGGACACATACCGTACCCTGATGGCAGCCGACTCAGCCGTCATGGTCATTGACGGTTCCAAGGGTGTGGAGGCCCAGACCATTAAGCTCTTTAAGGTCTGTGTCATGCGCCATATCCCCATCTTTACATTCATCAACAAATTTGACCGTGAGGCAAGGGACCCGTATGAACTGATGGATGAGATTGAGAATGTCCTGGGAATCCGCACCTGTCCGGTCAACTGGCCCATTGGATGCGGCAAGAACTTTAAGGGCGTATATGACCGTTTCAGCAGGAAGATAACCACCTTTACGGCTGCCATGGGCGGCGCCAAGGAGGTTGCAAGCCAGGAATATGGGCTGGATGATGGGAACCTGGAGGATATCATCGGTTTTTCCTACCACCAGCAGCTGATGGATGATATTGAATTGCTGGACGGCGCCAGCGACGAGATGGATATGGACCGGGTACAGCGGGGTGACCTTTCTCCTGTATTCTTTGGCTCTGCTTTGACAAACTTCGGCGTGGAGACATTCCTGGAGCATTTCCTTAAGATGACCACCCCGCCTCTGTCCAGAAGGACGTTAGATGGGGAAATCGACCCATTCCGCCCGGATTTCTCTGCATTTGTGTTTAAAATCCAGGCCAATATGAACAAGGCCCACAGGGACAGGATTGCGTTCATGCGTATCTGCTCCGGCAGGTTTGAGGCAGGAATGGAGGTCAACCATGTCCAGGGCGGCAAGAAAATCCGCCTGACCCAGCCCCAGCAGCTGATGGCCCAGGACCGCAAAATCGTGGAGGAGGCCTATGCAGGGGATATCATCGGTGTGTTTGACCCGGGCATCTTTTCCATCGGCGACACGCTGTGCAGTTCCAGTGAGAAGTTTGAGTTTGAGGGTATACCCACGTTTGCGCCGGAGCATTTTGCAAGGGTGCGCCAGGTAGATACCATGAAGCGCAAGCAGTTCATCAAGGGCGTGAACCAGATTGCCCAGGAGGGCGCCATCCAGATATTCCAGGAATTCAATTCCGGTATGGAGGAAATCATTGTGGGCGTGGTGGGCGTGCTGCAGTTTGAGGTGCTGACCTACCGCCTCCAGAATGAGTATAATGTGGAGGTCATACTGGAGAAGCTTCCATTTGAGCATATCCGATGGGTAGAGAACCCGGGCGAGGTGGATGTGGCAAGAATCCAGGGAACCTCTGACATGAAGCGCATCAAGGATTTAAAGGACAACCCGCTGCTGCTGTTCATCAACAGCTGGAGCGTGGGCATGGTGCTGGACCGCAACCCGGGTCTAAAGCTCAGCGAATTTGGCAAAGCGTAATACATGCGCGTTTCATCATCAGCATGTGATTGATCATGAAGAATCCCGGTTTGTCATGCCGGGGAAAGCAGGAGGTATCTGACATGAGTAAGATTGATGTTGTAAGGGCCGCCATGGTAGAAGCCATGAAGGCCAAGGATAAGGCAAGGAAGGATTCCCTTTCCATGCTGCTGTCAGCACTGAAGAATGCCGAGATAGATAAAAGGGAGCCCCTCACAGAGGCAGAAGAAAATTCAATCGTGAAAAAGGAAATCAAACAGACCCAGGAAACCTACGACCTGGCTCCGGCTGACCGTGAGGATATCCGGGGAGAGGCGGCCGCCCGCCTGGCTGTGTACAGGGAATTTGCACCGGCTGACATGAGCGTGGAGCAGATTACGGAGATAATCCGGTCCGTGCTGGATGAGCTGGGCCTGGCCCAACCCACGGCCAAGGATAAGGGCGCCATCATGAAGGTGCTGATGCCTAAGGTAAAGGGAAAGGCCGACGGCAAGGTGGTCAATGAGACGCTGGCCTCCATGCTTAAGTAGGGATATTAAGGAGCAGCAGCCAGTCCATGATTTGTAAAATATAATAGCGCGGGGACGCCTTCGCGGATGGAGGAGATTTGATATGGAATACAGAAAAGAAATTGAAGGATTCATAGATGCCCACAAGGATGAAATGATTGAGGACATCTGTACCCTCTGCAGGATTAACAGCGAGAAGAAGCCTTATGTGGAGGGAAAGCCTTATGGGGAGGGCGCCTTTGAGGCCCTTCAGGCAGCGCTTGCCATGGCCGAGGGATATGGATTTACCATCAACAATTATGACAATTATGTGGGAACCGCTGACCTGAATGACAAGGAAAGGCATCTGGACATCCTGGCACATCTGGATGTGGTGCCTGCCGGGGAAGGCTGGGTGGAAACAGCTCCCTTTGAACCGGTGGTAAAGGACGGCATGCTTTATGGACGCGGCACCGCGGATGACAAGGGACCGGCTGTTGCGGCGCTCTACGCAATGAGGGCTGTTAAGGAGCTGGGAATCCCGCTGTCAAAGAACGTGCGCCTGATTCTTGGTACGGACGAGGAGTGCGGAAGTTCTGATATTGAGTATTATTACGGCAGGGAGAAGGAAGCGCCCATGACATTTTCACCGGACGCGGAGTTCCCTGTGATTAACATTGAGAAAGGCCGTCTGGAGGGACATTTTAACGCATCCTTCAAGGCGTCTGAGGCAGTGCCCAGGCTTGTGAAGGTGGAAGCGGGAATCAAGGCCAACGTGGTTCCGGGCAAAGCAAAGGCAGTGGTAGAGGGTGTGGACCTTGGGACACTGGAAGGGACTGCCAGGGAAGTGGAGGCAGAGACCGGCGTTTCCTTTGGCTTTGAGGGCAATTTCCCTGTAATCCAGATTACGGCCCAGGGCGGCGGCGCCCATGCATCCACACCTCAGGAGGGCAGGAATGCCCTGACCGCACTGCTGTCATACCTGACCCGCCTGCCGCTGGCCAAGTGCCCGCAGATGGACGCCGTGGGTGCGCTTGTGGAACTGTTCCCTCACGGAGATACCTGCGGAAAGGCTGCCGGCATTGCCATGGAGGATGAACTGTCCGGAGCCCTGACCCTGGCGTTCAGCATGCTGACCGTTTCCTCAGACAGCCTGGAGGGCGTGTTTGACAGCCGCTGCCCCATCTGTTCCAATGAGGACAATGTACTGAAGGAAGTCAAGAAGAACATGGCTGCCAAAGGCCTGACCCTGGAAAATGAAACCATGGTCCCGCCCCACCATGTGGACGGGGATTCCCATTTTGTGAAGACACTTCTGGAGGTGTATGAAGCGTATACCGGTCTTAAGGGCAGCTGTGAATCCACCGGAGGCGGCACATATGTACATCACCTTAAGAACGGCGTGGCATTTGGCGCAGCCCTTCCTGGAACCGATAACCATATGCATGGCGCAGATGAGTTCGCGGTGGTGGATGAGCTGCTGGTAAGCGCCAAGATATTTGCCCAGGCCATTGTGGAGCTGTGCAGCTAGACCTGCTGTATTGCAGGAATCAGAAATACGGAAATATATGCATGATCAACACACCCCTGCTGACTGGAGCCAATGACCGGAATGATATGGAAATGCGGTAAAGATGGAAAGGAGAAATCAGTATGGGCGGTTTGACCGGATTACAGGGACAGCCCGTAAAAGGTATGGACAGCAGCCTTTCACGGCTGTCCCATTTATATGGTGTACAGGAAAAAGATATACAGGAAGCAGAGATACACAGGCAGGATGCCCATGGTACGGATGCCTGCGCCCCGGCCGCAAGGACATACAGCCCGGATGCCTGCGTCCCGGCCGCAAGGACGTGCAGCCCGGATGCCTGCGCCCCGGACACACAGACGGAACTGCCGGAAAACAGCAATCATGTCCGTCTTGACCGGGTCCAGTGGTCCGGCAGTGCAGGACAGCCGGACCTTAAAGCCCATGCCCTGCGGCTGATTGAAGAATTAAAGCAGCGTTACCCCGGAATCACCATCTGGGCGGCGGAAGAAGAAGGGGACCGGGCCAATCTGGCAGCCGGTCTTGGGGAAGGGCTGCATCTGGTCATCAGCCGGGAATTCCTTGACCGGATGCAGGGCAGCCGGGACGGGTTTGACACATGTTCCAGGGTGCTGGCGCAGAAAGTCTCGGAACTGGCTGCAAAAGCAGGGAATGAAGCGTCCTGGGGAGCTGCCGGCCATGGGGCGGCCATGGGCGTGTTCCTGGGAAAGGATTACAGCTGGTCATGGGCGGCCGCGGCCAGGGAACATGACCAGTCTGCTGATAAGAGGCCCCTTGAGGATATGCTGGCAGCGGACCAGGCAAAGGTCGTGGGGGATATGATGGGAGGTTCCTCTGGCAATACCGGCGCTGTCCGGGTAATCTGCCGCAAATCATACAATGTGTCAGACCAGTACAGGAAGATGGCTTCCGCCCGCTCCAGCGGCCAGGTGCAGCAGGTCATGGGGGATATACAGCGCAACATCGTGCGTCTTAAGATGGCGTCCGTATATGGGGATGATGAGCAGAGGGTGAAAGCCAACCGGGCTGTCCGTTCCCTGCAGAAGCTGCTGGGAAGAGGCGGCAGGAAGGTCCGGCGGCTGAACCGGGAAAAGCTGAAGCAGTGCGCGAAAAAGAAGGCGCTGGAGCAGAACGAGGAAAAGAAGAGCCGCAAACTGGAGCTGGAATTAAAGCGGATGCGCTCGGCCAGAAAAGGAAGTGACCATGCCCTGGTAAAGGAAGGGATGGCGGATGAGGCATACATCCGCGGTTACCGCAGATACAGGGGAATCAGGGATGACTACGGGCCTGTTCCGATGGCAGGGGAAATAGGCGTTCCCGTGATGCCCGGGGGCATGGATGTCTGTGGGGCAGGTGAAACTGGCGGGGGAATCAATCCGGGAGATATTGTGGTTTCCGGCGAATCCACCTTTTAATGAATGCAGGGATACGGATGCGGCTGTGTCATATGGGACAGCAGGAAGAAACAGAAGGAGATTAAGACAATCATGAGAAAAATGAGGTTATTCCCGTTATTGATGGCTGCTGCCATTGCCATGTCTGCAGCTTCCGGCTGCAGCGCCGGGAACGGCGGCGGTACGGCGCAGGAAACCGGAACAAAAGCAGCATCCTTGCCTTCATCCGAAGCAGGAACAGAGGATGCCGGGGGAGATGGGGCCGGAGGCATGGATAAAGCCGGAAAAGCGGATGAACCGGAGGGCGCAGACAAAGCCGGAAAAGCAGATGAACCGGAAGACGCAGACAAATCCGGAAAAGCAGATGAACCGGAAGGCGCAGACAAATCCGGGGAGGAGGTTTACAGCAAAATACCGGACCCGGTTGCGGAGGACGGAAGCAAAATACTATTCGTGGGCAACAGCCATACATATACCAATGACCTTCCCGGAGTATTTTACCAAATGGCAGAGGCGGGCGGACACAAGGTGGACGTATATGACCTGACCGAAGGTTCTTATTCGCTTAAAATGTATTCCAATCCCGAGGACGGACTGGGAAGCGTGCTGACCGAAGCCCTTAAGGGTGAAAACTGGGATTTTGTTATATTACAGGAAAATACCAATGCCGCCATTGCCCTGAATGCAAAGAGGGATATGTATCCATATGCCCGGGAGCTGGATGGGATGATACAGAAAGCAGGCGGACAGACCGTATTCCTCATGACCTGGGCGCCCAAGGATGGGGCCGGAGCCTTCAGCCATGAGATGGTACAGACCCAGCTGTCCCTGGGATACAGGACCATTGCAGAGGAGCTGGATGCCCTGCTGATTCCCGGCGGGGAAGTATTTGAGACAGCAAGGAAACAGGTGGAAAGCTTGGAACTGTGGGGGGAGGATGGTCAGCACCCGTCGGAGGAAGGCACATATCTGGCAGCGTGCTCGGCTTATGCGCTGCTGTTCCAGGAGTCGCCTGCGGGCAATTCCTTTGTAGGGGACCTGAGTGAAACAGTGGCAGGAAACCTGCAGGAAATTGCGGATGCTGTCATACTGGGAACAAAAAAGTCTTGACAAAAGCCGAGGAGTGATGTATCTTCTTAACTAAGACAAATCCTAGTTGATTAATAGAGAATAAGTACAGGAGGATCTTATGAATCAGTTCAAAGCCATGCAGATGAATATGGATATGATGAACGGCATGTACATGATGATGTGCTGTGTATCCGCATGGGCAAAAAACTGAATGTAAGTTTCATCTGTATGGATTGTGATTAATTGAGATTGAGTTGCATTGAGGGAAATGCTTCGAGGCCGCAAGTCCGTGCAGGGCGTGCGGCTTTTTTGGATTTCAGGCAGTACACGGGTCAGAATCCAGATGCACACAGGAAAGGAAATGAAATCATGGAAGAGAACAGAGAAAAGCCCATCATCCGGCTGGAAGGGCTGGGTAAGCAGTTCCAGACATCCGGCGGCCCGGTCACGGCGCTGGAGGATATCAACCTGGAGATACGCTATGGAGAGGTATTTGGAATCATCGGATTGTCCGGGGCCGGCAAAAGCACCCTTGTGCGCTGTATCAACTATCTGGAGGTGCCCACATCAGGCAAGGTAATATTCGAGGGAGAGAACCTGTCGGCCATGAAGGACAGGGAGAAGCGCCTGGCAAGACGTTCTATGGGAATGATATTCCAGCAGTTCAACCTCCTGGCCCAGAGGAATGTGCTTCAGAATGTGTGCTTTCCCCTGGAGATATCCGGGGTATCCAGAACAGAGGCCAGAAAACGGGCGGAAGAGCTGCTGAGGCTGGTTGGGCTTGAGGACAGGATGAAGGCATATCCGGCCCAGCTCTCAGGCGGACAGAAGCAGAGGGTGGCGATTGCACGGGCCATGGCCACCAACCCCAAAGTGCTTCTGTGTGATGAGGCAACCAGCGCCCTGGATCCCAATACCACCAAATCCATTCTGGGGCTCCTTAAGAAGATTAACCGGGAAATGGGAATCACGGTAATTGTCATAACCCATGAAATGGCTGTAATCGAAGCAATCTGCGACAGGGTGGCAATCATTGACCACAGCCATATCGCGGAGGTTGGAAAGGTGTCTGAGATATTCTCAGGACCCAAATCAGATATCGGCCGCCAGCTGATCCTGGGGGATGTGGGGGCCCAGGGAACCAGCTTCGGGCAGTCCCGTCAGATCCGCATCATCTTTGACGGAAGGGAATCCTCGGAACCGGTCATTGCCAACATGGTCCTGGCATGCAAGGTCCCGGTCAATATCATGCATGCGGATACCAGGGATATTGAAGGAAAAGCCATGGGCCAGATGATTATCCAGCTGCCGGAGGATGAGACGGATGCCGGAAGAATCTGCAACTATTTAAAAACAGCCCATGTGGCATATGAGGAGGTGCGCTAAGATGCAGTTTGATTCAACAACCATCAACATGCTCATAAAAGGAATTGGGGAAACATTCTATATGGTGCTGCTGTCCTCCGCCCTGTCCTATATCATCGGCATTCCTCTGGGAATCGCACTGGTCGTCACGGACAAGGACGGCATCAGCCCGGTTCCTGTATTCAACAGGGTCCTTGGCGTGGTAATCAACCTTCTGCGTTCCGTGCCATTCATCATCCTGCTGATCATGGTAATACCCATCACCAGACTGATTGTAGGCAAGATATATGGCTCCAACGCAACCGTTGTCCCACTGGTGATTTCAGCATCCCCCTACATTGCGCGGATGGTGGAGTCTTCCCTGAAGGAAGTGGATGCAGGCGTCATCGAGGCAGCCAAGTCCATGGGGGCGTCCACCTGGCAGATTATCGTGAAAGTCCTGCTGCCTGAGGCAAAGCCGTCCCTGCTGGTGGGAGCAGCTATTTCCGTGACAACAATCCTGGGATATTCTGCCATGGCAGGATTTACCGGAGGCGGCGGCCTGGGTGATATCGCCATACGTTACGGATACCACCGGTACCAGACGGATATGATGCTGGTGACCGTGGTGCTGCTGGTCATCATCGTACAGCTGATTCAGGAAATATTCATGCGGATGTCCAGGAGAAGCGACAAGAGGATCCGATAGGTTTTGAAGGAAGTCAATCCGCCGGAACAACCGTGTACTGCCGGTGCGGGATTTATCCGGCATTGGAAGGGAACACCAGCCGGCTGATGATAAAATGCCCGTAAAGGGTAAATAAGGGGACCGCCCCGAAACGAGGAGGAAAATATTATGAAGAAGAGAGTATTAGGCGCAGCTGTACTGGCTGCGGCGCTGGCAGCAGGAGCACTTACCGCCTGCTCAGGAAGTGCAAAGGAAACCACGGCAGCTGAGACAGCGGCGCAGACAGCAGCAGAAACAACAGCAGCTGACGCAGGCACGGAAACCACTGAGGCAGGTGCCAATGCAGAGGATACCACGGCTGCGGCAGATCTTCAGAAAATCATTGTGGGCGCAAGCCCTGCACCCCATGCGGAAATCCTGGATGCTGCCAAGGAAGTGCTGGCATCCAAGGGCTATGAGCTGGAAATCGTGGAATACACGGATTATGTACAGCCCAACAACGCCCTGGATACAGGCGACCTGGATGCAAACTATTTCCAGCATAAGCCATACCTGGATTCCTTCAATGCACAGAACGGAACCAAGTTAGTAAGCGCAGGGGCCATCCACTACGAGCCATTCGGCATTTATGGCGGAAAGGTGTCTTCCCTGGATGACCTTAAGGACAAGGCGGCCGTGCTGGTGCCAAATGATGTGAGCAATGAGGCAAGGGCGCTTCTGCTTCTGGAAGCCCAGGGATTAATCAAGCTGAAAGAGGGCGTTGGGCTGGAGGCAACCAGGAATGACATTGTGGAGAATCCGAAGAACCTGGATATCGTTGAGATGGAGGCGGCACAGCTTCCGCGTTCCCTTCCGGATGCAGACATTGCTGTCATCAACGGCAACTATGCAATCGAAGCAGGGCTGAAGGTAAGCGATGCCCTGGCAACCGAAGACTCCCAGTCCCTGGCAGCAACCACCTATGGAAACATCGTGGCTGTAAAAGAGGGAGAGGAAAACAGCGATGCCATCAAGGCACTGGTAGAGGCACTGACCAGCCCTGAGGTAAAGCAGTTCATGGAGCAGAGGTACGAGGGAGCAGTTGTTCCCCTGTTCTAAGCCAACCTTGACCGTCCGTTGTCCGTAAACCGTGGCAACCGTTCAGCCAGCGGGAAGATTGGTGCAACATGTAAGCGGCAATCCGCCAGGACAGACAGGTTCCTGGCGGATTGTATTTTTTTGTAAGTTATGATATACTCTTCACGTATGATTGGACCGGGTTGCACCGGCATAAGAAAGGGGACAATACATGGATCACGAACATGGTAACACCATCCGGTCAGGGGAAGACAGCGCCCCTGATTCAAATAGAACAGACAGAAACCAGGCATCCGGTGAACCGGTGGTCGTGGCGGAACAGCCGGCATGCCCCATGGATTCAGGCGCGGATGACAGCGGTAATGGGTGGAGCCAGCCAGGTCCCCGTGGATATGAGGAAGATGGGTGGAACCAGGCAGGCGCGATGAATCAGGGAAGGGACCAGTACGCTGGCCAGCCGGGACATGAGCCAGAGTACCGGACAGCGCCGCCTTCCTATTCAGGGCAGGCCGGAAACCAGAACTGCGGGCAGGGAAACGCTGGCCAGCCGCAGCGCCAATATGATAACCGCTATGATAACCAATATCAGAACCAATATCAGGGCCGGTATCAGGAGCAGGATCAGTACCAGACCCGGTACCAGACCAGCTATCAGGACCAGGCCGGCGGCCGGAATCAATATCAGAAGCAGTCTGAAGAAAAGAATGGTATGGCAATCACCTCACTGGTCATGGGAATCCTGTCCCTTGTTACATGCTGCTGCGGCTGGATTGCACTTGTGCTGGGGATTCTGGGCATCATATTTGCCATCCTGTCCAGGGGCGGGGACAGCATGTGCAGCCAGGCCAAGGCGGGATTAATCCTTTCCATCATAGGCGTTTCAATTGCAATCCTTGTAATCATTGCATATATCGGGCTGCAGATGTTATCCATCATTCCGGATACGTTTTAAACCGCCCTCCGATGGTGTATTACGAAAACCACCCCTAACCGGATCAGGGATTCTAATCCCCGCCATGGCTGCATATATAAGTAGTAAGAAGCAGCCGGAGGGATAGCTACGCGAATTTATGATCTCAAACAGAAAGAAGTTATTAATGTGAAGACCTGCAAACGTCTGGGGTTTGTGGGGGATGTGGATTTTGATATGGAGACTGGCTGCATGCTGGCCCTTATCGTACCCGGACCCGGATGTATCTGCGGTTTCCTGGGCAGGGAAAAGGAGTATATAATTCCCTTCTGTGATATCTGCCAGGTGGGGAATGATATCATTCTGGTGGATATAAAAGAAAAAGATGTGTCGGAAAATATAAAATGTTGAATCCCGCCGCCAGGCTCAGAACAATTGGATGCCTGGCGGCATTTGTGTGTACTCCCGGAGTCTCCCGGCACCTGTCCTTGCGGTTGATTTTCCGCCGGTCGTACATCTGTGTTAAACGGAGGAGTGGCCGGCAGGATTCATCCTGCCGGCCGGTTTGTGAGAAAAAGTTGTATGAAAAGCATTAGCTTTTTTACATGTTTAAGAATACATGGAAAATGTGATGATTTTATGTGGGAAATGTGAAAAAAATGTGAACCCGGCAGTCCATGCAGCCGTATCTTCCATATAGGAAGCGCCATAGGAAATATTCATGGAGGACACGGCTGGGCCGGGTTACAGGTTCCTGTGGATGGTTTCCAGAATCCCGCGCAGTTCCCCCACATCAATCTGTCCGGGCGCCGAGGCCCCGCCCGCAGATCCAAAGGTCAGGCAGGAGCCAAAGACCTCCCCGCTTAAACGGCTGATAAGCCCGGTGCCTTTCATGGACATGGAAATGACCTGGCAGGAAAGGGTGCGGGATGCTTTTTCCGTGGCTGACAAAAGGGTCAGGACGTCGCCGGCCGATTGTGGCATCACGGCAATCTTGGCAATATCAGCGCCCAGGAAGTCCATGCGTTCCAGGCGCTTTAACAGCTCCTTTTCATCGGGCGTTGCGGTAAAGTCATGGTTGGAGAGGATGACGCCCACGTTGTTTGCATGGGCCAGTTTAATCAGGTCCCGGACCGTATGGTCATCGGAGAACAGCTCGATGTCCACCAGGTCGGCTGAGCCGGAACAGATGGCCCGTTCAAGAAGGGTCCGGTAATCAGCCGCGGATGCAGGAAGGTTCCCGCCCTCCCCTTGGGTCCGGAAGGTAAAGAGCAGTGGGATCCTGCCCAGGGTCCGGGCCAGGACAGGCATCACCATGTCCAGGGTGCCGGGGTCCAGTATGCCCGTATACCAGTCAGCCCTCCACTCAGCCACATCCACCGGAAGCGTGGTAAAACGTCCGGCTTCCCGTATAAGGGAATCAAAGCCGGATTCCACCAGAGGCGCGCATATCTTGGGAATCCCTTCCCCCAGTATTACATCTTTTATCTTCACAATATTCATATGGAACCAGCCTTTCTTTGTTCTGCTATGGGTCTTATTATAAAACGGGGAGGAGGATTCGTCCATACGGATATGAAAATAAATACAAAGTCCTTGCGATTCATAGATGATTCGGTTAAAATAAATGCAGCACGAAAGCCGTGAATAGAGGAAAGGAAGTATTGAAGAGATGAAATGCCCTTATTGCAACGAATCAGATACAAAGGTTATCGATTCAAGGCCTGCCGATGACAACAGTTCCATCCGCAGGCGCCGCCAGTGTGAGAGCTGCGGCAAGCGTTTTACCACCTATGAAAAATTGGAGACCATGCCCCTGATGGTGATAAAGAAGGATGAATCCAGGGAGACCTATGACCGCTCCAAGATTGAAGCCGGGATTATCCATTCCTGCCATAAGCGTCCTGTGTCCACCCAGCAGATCAACACGGTGATTGACGAGATTGAGAACCAGATATTTAATATGGAGGAAAAGGAAGTACCTACTTCTGTCATCGGCGAGCTGGTCATGGAGAAGCTTAAGATGCTGGATGAAGTGGCATATGTGCGTTTTGCTTCCGTATACAGGGAGTTCAAGGATGTGAACACATTTATAGATGAGATTGGAAAACTGCTTAAAAAGTAGACAAGGAAGGATTAACGCGGATTATGCTGGAAATGTTTTATCCACAGCGGTATGAGGTTTCTGCCTATGTGATTCCATATGACCACTACCATGCCCAGGGAATCAGGGGCGTCATATTTGACGTTGACAATACCCTGGTCCCCCATGATGCGCCGGCAGATGACCAGGCCAGGGAACTGTTCAGGCATCTTCATGAGATGGGGATGGAAACCTGCCTTCTGTCCAATAATAAGGAACCAAGGGTTAAGGCCTTTGCGGAAGATGTGGGTTCTGCCTACATCTATAAGGCCGGGAAACCAGGAACAGCCGGTTATGGGAAGGCCATGGAGCGCATGGGCACGGACAGGGGGAGCACACTTTTTGTGGGTGACCAGCTGTTTACGGATGTGTATGGGGCCAACAGGGCCGGTATCCTGAGCATTTTAGTCAAACCCATCAATCCAAAAGAGGAGATACAGATTGTCCTGAAACGGTACCTGGAAAAGCCGGTGCTGTATTTTTACGAAAGGCACCGCCGCAGGAAGGCGTGAGGCAGGGCGGTGTGAGGCAGGACGGCGTATCAGGGCGTACGTATGGCGGGAATGGATTATCAAACACACCACGGAACGTGATATATTATAGAATGAACAGCAGGGAGCGAGACGGAAAATGGACGGAAAGACAAGAGTATGCGGGCTGATAGCAAACCCGGTGGAGCATTCCATGTCCCCATTGATGCAGAATTTTTATGCTGAGCGCACAGGTGTGAACCTGGCGTATGTGCCGTTTAAGGTTGAGGATGACAAGGTAGGTGATGCGGTCAGAGGCGCATTTGCCCTGAATATCCTGGGACTGAACGTGACGGTTCCGCATAAACAGCGGGTAATGGAGTACCTGGCGGATATGGATGAAGATGCCCGGGCAATCGGCGCTGTCAATACCCTGGTGCGGGTGCAGGATGGGTATAAGGGTTATAATACGGATGGGGCAGGTTTAAAACGCGCCCTGGATACGGCGGGAATCGGGATATGCAATGAAAACTGTATCCTTATCGGTGCGGGAGGCGCTGCCAAGGCAGCTGCTTATGTGCTGGCAAAGGGAGGCGCCAAATCCATCTACATACTGAACCGGAACCAGGAAAAGGCCGCGGGACTGGCAGGTTACATCAACGGGCTGATGGGCCGCGCCATAGCCTCGGCCCTGCCTCTTGACGGGTATGGCGGCCTGCCCCAGGTAAGGTCCGGTTATCTGGCGGTACAGTCCACCAGCGTGGGCATGTATCCAAATGGGGACCAGGCGGTGATAGGGGACCCGCGTTTTTACGAACTGATCCACACCGGTGTGGACATTGTATATACACCTGCCAGGACCAGGTTCATGGAACTGGTGGAGGAAGCTGGCGGCAGGTCGGTAAATGGCCTGGATATGCTGCTGTACCAGGGAATCATTGCATATGAACTGTGGAATCCCCAGGTGCAGGTGGACGATGAAACCATATGTATGGCAAGGCGGCTGATTGAGGAACAGCTGGCCGGGGCCAGGTCCAAACGCAACCTGATCCTCATTGGTTTCATGGGAGCGGGAAAAACCAGCGTGGGGCAGGCCTATGCCAGACAGTACGGGCTTCCCATCATTGACACGGACCAGAGGATTGAAGAGGCAGCAGGCATGGCCATTGCGGACATATTCGCCGCCCAGGGGGAGGATGCGTTCCGAAAGCTTGAGACAGGGGTCTTAAACCAGCTTCTGGCCCATACGGACCATGCCATCATATCCGTTGGGGGCGGACTTCCCTTAAGGGAAGAAAACCGGGCGCTCCTAAAACAGCTGGGCTGTGTGGTCTATCTGGACGTATCGCCGGAAACAGTGATGGAGCGGATCGGAGGGGATGTGTCTGACCGCCCCATGCTTCAGTCGGAGGATGTGGAGGGAAGAATCCGGGAACTTCTGTCCTTCCGCCGTCCGGTTTATGTGAAGGCCTCCCATATAGTTGTGGATGTAAATGGCCGGAAGGTGGATGAAATTGTAGAGGAAATCCATAAAAAGGCAGGGATATAGAAGAATTTTGGAGAAATTTACACTGCCAATAAAAAAAACCTTGAAAATGATGTCTACATAGTATAGAATATAAAAGATTAAAGACTTATTGGGCGCTGTGTCTGGCGCCGTGAACGAACTCAAGGAGGAATATCTTTATGATATCAGCAGGTGATTTTAGAAATGGTGTTACACTGGAAATTGATGGACAGGTTGTTCAGATATTGGAATTCCAGCATGTTAAGCCAGGCAAGGGCGCTGCCTTCGTGCGTACCAAACTTAAAAATGTAATCAACGGAGGCGTTGTAGAGCGCACCTTCCGTCCAACGGAAAAATTCCCGGCAGCAAGGATTGACAGGGTTGACATGCAGTACCTTTACGCTGACGGCGAGCTGTTTAACTTCATGAACCAGGAGACATACGACCAGGTTGCACTGAACAAGGATATCATCGGTGACGCCCTGAAGTTCGTTAAGGAGAATGAGGTATGTAAGGTTGTCTCTTACAACGGCAATGTATTTTCCGTGGAGCCTCCCCTGTTTGTAGAGTTAGAGATTACCGAGACAGAGCCAGGATTCAAGGGCGATACGGCACAGGGCGCCAGCAAGCCTGCAACCGTGGAAACCGGTGCAACCGTATACGTACCTTTATTCGTGGAGATTGGCGACAAGATTAAGATTGATACCAGGACCGGCGAGTATCTTTCACGTGTATAAAGGTCTGTAGGAAAAGAGCTTAAAGATTGCTCCGGCGTCAGCCGGGGCACTTTTAGCTTTCCCGGAAGGAAATGTTAGAGCAAAGGAGAACGTGGATTGTGAAGAAAATTCTGGACTTAATGGAGCAGGAACTGAAACAGGCTTTTGAAGCCTGCGGGTATGAAGCAAAGTTCGCCAAGGTCGTACTGTCCAACCGGCCGGACCTGTGTGAATACCAGTGTAACGGCGCCATGGCGGCGGCCAAGGCATATAAGAAGAAACCCATTGATATTGCCGCGGCAGTGGTGGAGAAACTGACAGGCGCAAGTGCAGATGCGTCCGGTGCACAGGCAGGCAGCGCCCATCCTGTATTCAGCGAAGCAGTGGCCGTGATGCCTGGATTCATCAACCTGAAGGTGTCCGGGCAGTTCCTGGCTGAGTATATGCAAGGCATGGCTGCGGCGGATAAGCTGGGGCTGGAAGCGCCGGCAAAGCCTGAGACCGTGATGGTGGACTACGGCGGAGCCAATGTGGCAAAACCCCTTCATGTGGGTCATTTAAGGGCTGCAATCATTGGAGAGAGCATTAAGCGTATGGGCCGGTTCCTGGGACATAATACAATCGGGGACGTACATCTGGGCGACTGGGGCCTTCAGATGGGGCTGATTATTGAGGAGCTGAGGGACAGGAAGCCAGGGCTGGTATACTTTGACGAAGCCTTTGCAGGGGAGTTCCCGGCCGAGGCCCCATTTACCATCAGCGAGCTGGAAGAGATTTACCCGGCTGCCAGCGCCAAGTCAAAGACCGATGAGGCGTTTAAGGAAAGGGCCCATCAGGCGACCCTGAAGCTTCAGAAGGGATATGCCCCCTACCGGGCCATCTGGCAGCATATCATGTCCGTGTCCGTGGAGGATCTTAAGAAAAATTATTCCAACCTGAATGTGGAATTTGACCTGTGGAAGGGCGAAAGCGATGCGGAGCCATATATTGCGGACATGATCCAGATGCTGGTGGATAAAGGCCTGGCTTACGAAAGCCAGGGCGCCCTTGTGGTGGATGTGGCAGAGGAGACAGATACCAAGGAGATTCCTCCCTGTCTCATAAGGAAATCCGACGGCGCTTCCCTGTATGCCACCTCCGACCTTGCCACCATTGTTGAGCGTGAGCAGGACTTCCATCCGGACCGTTATATTTATGTGGTGGATAAACGCCAGGGCATGCATTTTGAACAGGTATTCCGGGTTGCCAAAAAAGCCGGTATCGTAAAACAGGACACACCTATGATATTCCTGGGATTCGGCACCATGAACGGCAGGGACGGCAAGCCCTTTAAGACCCGGGAGGGAGGCGTCATGCGCCTGGAGACCCTGATTGCAGAGATTAACGAAGCAGTGTACGCAAGGATAATGGAAGACGAAGAGCGCACCGTGTCCGAGGAAGAAGCCAGGAGGACGGCCGGCATCGTGGGCCTGGCAGCCCTTAAGTACGGCGACCTGTCCAATCAGGCTGTTAAGGATTACGTGTTTGATATCGAGCGTTTTACCGCATTTTCAGGAAACACAGGGCCTTACATCCTTTACACCATTGTGCGAATCAAATCCATCCTTAACAAATACAGGGAAAACGGCGGCATTGTCAGTGAAGAGGCACTGGAGAAGGACATCCTGCCGGCTGCCAATGACTCGGAGAAAGCGCTGATGCTTCTGATTTCCAGATACAATGAGGTGCTGGAATCCGGTTTTTCCGAGACAGCTCCCCATAAGATATGCCAGTACATTTATGAGCTGTCCAATGCATTTAACAGCTTTTATCATGAAACCAAGATTCTCACAGAGCCGGATGAAGCCAGGAAGGACAGCTTCATCGGTCTTATAACCCTTGCCAGGCGGGTACTGGAAACCTGCATCGGCCTGCTGGGAATCGAGGCGCCGGACCGCATGTAGAGGAACGCCGAAAGGAAGCGTCAATCCAATGAAGATAGTCAGGATGAACACCAGCAGCTTCTGGAAAGGAGAGGCTGGTGTGAAAGGCCTGGTGGAAGACCAGGGCAAGACATATAATGTAACTTTATATTTAGGGAGTGGCCGTGTAAAGGATTACTCTTGTTCCTGCAAAGAGGGCAATTCTTATAAGGGCATGTGTGCCCATGGGGACGCCCTTTTTGCGTATTATAAACAGCAGAAGGAAGAAGAATCAAAGCCTCCCGTCCATACATCCAACCAGGCCCACACCATGATCCGTGAATACACCAACCGGGAGGTGGCCCAGATACTGGCCGAGGATGAGGCCGGACGGGTGAGCCTGGAACCGGTCCTTATCATAAGCGGCCGGGAGATGCGGCTGGAGTTTAAGGCTGGCATCAGCCGCTTTTATGTGCTGAAGGATTTGGGCGCGTTCAGGGAAGCAGTGGAAAGCGGGACTTATGTGGAGTATGGCAGGGATCTGGGGTTCCATCATCAGAAATCAGCTTTTGCGAAGGAAAGCCAGGGCCTGCTGTCCCTGCTCCTGGGGGTGACGGAGAACCAGAAGGCTGTGCGGGACATTGTCCTGAGCCGTATGAACAGGGACCGCTTTTTCGGTATGCTCACCGGACGGCAGATGGATGTGCAGCTGGCAGGAGGGATGCGCGCAAGGATGTCTGTGCTGGACGGGGACCCGGTCATGGTCATCCGGGTGTCCAGGTATGGAAGGGATGGTCTGAAGGTTTCCTTTGAGGGGCTTGCCCAGGAAAAAAAGGGTCAGCCAAACAGAATGAACGCCTGTTTCAAGGGGGAACGCCATCTCTATGCCATAACAGGAAACACGGTTTACTGCTGCAGTGAGACATTTACCATAACAGCAGGGCCTTTCCTGGAACAGATATCCAAGGAGCGGGAGGGATACGTGCTGATTGGGCAGAAGGATATCCCTCTTTTTTATGAGCGTGTGGTAAAGCATATAAGTCCTTACAGCCGTTTAATCCTGGAACAGGTGGATTTTGGGGAGTATGAACCGGAACCCCTCAGGGCGGCCTTCCGCTTTGACACCGGCGGACAGGGGGAGCTTCTCATGGAACCGGAGCTTTCTTACGGCGGGTACGTGTTCCATCCTCTGGAGGATGAGAACCTGCCTAAGACCATCTGCAGGGATGTGCCCGGTGAGTTCCGCGTGAGTCAGCTGATTAAGAAGTATTTTAAATACAGGGACCCAGAGGGAATCAAGCTGCTGATTAAGGAAGATGAGGATGCCATTTACCATCTCCTGGACGTGGGGATGGAGGAGTTCCGCTTAGTGGGCCAGGTCTATATATCAGAGAGCCTGAAACAGTGGAAGGTGGTCCCGTCCCCCAAGGTCAGCGTGGGGGCAGGGGTATCCTCGGGCTGGCTGGAACTGTCTGTGGACATGGGGGACCTGCAGAATGAAGAACTGTCCAAAATCCTGGCCGCCTACAGCCAGAAGAAAAAGTATTACAGGCTGAAAAGCGGACAGTTCCTGAAGCTGGAAGAAGGCGGCCTTTATGCGGTGGGCCGGATGGCCTCAGACCTTGGGATCAGCCGGAAAGACCTGCAGAAGGGGAAGTTCAGGCTTCCTGCTTACCGCGCCCTGTACCTAGACCACCTGATGAAGGAAAGTCCGGGGGTGGCATATTACAGGGACCAGATGTTAAAGGCCATGGTACGTGGAATCAAGTCAGTGGAGGACAGCGACTATCCTGTGCCGGAGAGCCTGCGGGGCGTGCTGCGGGAATACCAGCGGGTGGGCTACTGCTGGCTTAAGACACTGGACAGCTATGGGTTTGGCGGCATACTGGCTGACGATATGGGACTGGGAAAGACAATCCAGATTATTACGCTTCTTAAAGACGCTTATGGGACAGGGGAGCGGCAGCCATCCCTGATCATATGCCCGGCATCCCTGGTGTATAACTGGGAGCATGAAATCGGCAGATTCGCACCGGACCTGCGGGTGCTTTCCATTGTTGGGAACGGACCGGAGAGGGAAGCAAGGCTTGAGTCGGTCCGGGAGCAGTTATCAGGAGGAACAGGGGACGGCTGCCAGGTTCTGGTCACTTCCTATGACCTGCTTAAACGCGACATCCGGTTCTATGAGGACATCCATTTCCGCTATCAGGTCATTGACGAGGCGCAGTACATCAAGAATGCGGCCACCCAAAGCGCTAAAGCAGTCAAGGCCATTGATGTCAGGACCCGTTTTGCACTGACAGGGACACCGGTGGAGAACCGGCTCAGTGAAATCTGGAGCATATTTGATTACCTGATGCCGGGATTCCTGTTCGCTAGCCAGTACTTTAAAAAGGAATTTGAGAATCCCATTGTCAGGGACGGGGATGAGGATGCCCTCATAAGGCTGAGGCGCATCATCGGCCCGTTTGTGCTCAGGAGGGTGAAGAAGGATGTGCTGAAGGAGCTTCCTGACAAGCTGGAACAGGTGGTGTATTCAAACTTTGAGGGGGAGCAGAAGAAACTGTATGCAGCCAATGCCGTGAAACTGAAGGAAAAGCTGGAATCAGGGGGATTTGCCGAAACAGGGGACGGCAGGCTTCAGATACTGGCGGAGCTTATGCGTCTGAGGCAGCTTTGCTGCGACCCGCGGCTGTGTTATGAGAATTATAAAAGTGAATCTGCAAAGCTGGAAACCTGTATGGACCTGGTCCGCAGGGGTATCTCAGGAGAGCACAAGATCCTTTTGTTTTCCCAGTTCACATCCATGCTGGAACTGATTGAGAGGAGACTCATAAAGGAAGGCGTGGCCAGCCACAAGCTTACGGGGGCCACGTCCAAGGAAGAGCGGATCCGGATGGTGGGAGAGTTCCAGCGGGATGATGTCCCTGTATTCCTGATCAGCCTGAAGGCAGGGGGCACGGGCCTTAACCTGACCGCGGCTGATATTGTCATCCATTATGACCCATGGTGGAACGTGGCGGCCCAGAACCAGGCCACGGACAGGACCCACCGGATTGGCCAGGAAAAACAGGTTACGGTCTATAAACTCATTACACGAAATACCATAGAAGAGAATATCTTAAAGCTTCAGGAGTCCAAACAATATCTGGCGGACCAGATTGTGACCGAAGGCACGGTCAGTTTTGGCAGCCTGACCAAGGAAGATATCCTGAACATAGTAACCCAGGAGGTAGAGGAATGAAAGTATTGATGTTAAACGGAAGCCCTCATGAAAAGGGATGTACCTACACAGCGCTCATGGAGGTGGCGGGAGAACTTGAGAAAGCCGGAATCCAGACGGAAATCATGCATGTCGGCGGAGATCTGGTTCACGGCTGCATGGGCTGCGGCGCCTGCTCCAAGCTGGGAAGATGCATTTATAGCCAAGACAAGGTCAATGAGGCAGTGGAAAAGATGAAGGAATCCCAAGGACTCATTGTTGGCTCCCCGGTGCACTATGCGTCTGCGGGAGGCGCCGTCACCTCCTTCCTGGACCGGTTCTTCTATTCAGGCGGCGCATATGCCGCCCATAAGCCGGCAGCAGCAGTTGCATCCGCCCGCCGGGCAGGCACCACGGCCACCCTGGACCAGTTGAATAAGTATTTCATGATTTCACAGATGCCTGTGGTGTCTTCCCAGTACTGGAACATGGTACACGGAGGATGTCCGGAAGATGTGAAAAAGGATGAGGAAGGCCTTCAGATCATGCGGGTACTGGGCCGCAACATGGCGTGGCTGCTACAATCCATTGAGGCAGGGAAGGCATCGGGAATCGCTGTGCCGGATATGGAAAAGGAAAAGAAGAGGACGAATTTCATACGGTAGCTGATAGTGGATTTTTATGGCAGGGGCCGCGACCATGGGGGTGCGGTCCCTGTCTTTTCCTTATGGGCTTTAGCCTGTTGAGTATGTCGGAGTTTTTCGTGTTCCGAAAAATGGAGACATGCGAAACAAAAAACCACCCGCTATGCGGGTGCGAGTCAAGAAGTTATACAAAATCACCTTTCCGATTTATAATAGAGGTGTCCAAGCCGCTATCAAAGAAAGGAAAGGTGATTTATATGGCGAAGAAAGCCAATGATTTAGCACATACAAAGTGGATGTGCAAATACCATATCGTCTTCACCCCTAAGTATAGACGAAAAGTCATTTATAATCAATATAAAGAGGATTTGCGAGATATATTAAAGCAACTCTGTAGCTATAAAGGAGTAGAAATATTGGAAGGAAAATTGATGCCGGACCATGTACATATGCTGGTAGCAATCCCGCCTAAATATAGTGTATCCAGTTTCATGGGCTATTTAAAGGGAAAAAGTGCATTAATGATGTTCGACCGACATGCAAATCTAAAGTATAAGTTCGGAAACAGACACTTTTGGTCGGAAGGATATTACGTAAGCACAGTGGATTTAAATGAAGACACCATACGTAAGTATATCAAAGAACAAGAGAGATACGATCAAATGGTGGATAAATTAAGTGTAAAAGAGTACGAGGACCCTTTTAAGGGTTAGTCGGTATTACGAAGGCCCCTTCAGGGGCGGCAACGAGTCAAAAGCATAGGGGCTTGGAACAAGCCAGCGCCTTGAGACGCTGGCCTGGTACCAAAGGGTTTTACCCGTTCACCGAGCCACCCGTTTTACGGGTGGCGGCGACTTCCTTCAGGGAAAGGCGGGGATTCCCCAAGGATACCCTTGATTTTTTTTCCTAACTGCGTTATACTATGCTAATGGTTAATTAGCTAACTATCAATTAACTAATCATCTATCAGCTGCCCAACGACCCGCTGCCCAACGACTAGCTAATCAACGACCAGCTATCCAACGACCAGCTGCCCATAAACGGACTGATTACAAAAAAGTCCATCATAAAGCAGCCGTCTATTCATAAACAGATACAATGGAAAAGGAGGAATCATCCCATGAAGGAACCAGGATCCAGATGGCCCTTTGACTCACCGGAGCACCGGCTTATTGAGAAGTATATCCGCGTAACACGTTTGCACCGCAGTGTGATTGAGCACCGGCTGGAGGGAACCGGTGTGTACCGCAGCCAGCATCAGATCCTTATGTTCGCATCCCATAACCCGAATGTTTCCCAGAAGGACCTGGCTGAAATGTACGGTGTGTCAGGGGCCACCATGGCTGTCTCACTTAAGAAGCTGGAAAAGGGCGGTTATATTAATCGGCTGGTGGACCAGCATGATAACCGCTGCAACCAGATATGCATCACAGAAAAGGGCAGGAAAGTGGTGGAGGAGAGCGTTTTGATATTCCAACGTTTGGAACGCTGTATGTTTGAAGGGTTTTCAGAACATGATATGGATGTATTGGGGAATCTGCTGGACCGGATTTACGGCAATCTGGACCAGGATTTAAAAGACGGTCCCATTGAAACAGAACACGGCCCAATAGAAGCAGGACACAATCCCATTGAAACGGAAAGAGAGGAGAACTAAGTGAAGCGTTATAAAAAATATATGACTCCCTATCTAAGCGCATTCATCATAGGCCCCTTGCTGATGCTCACAGAGGTATTTGGCGAGATCATGCTGCCAAAGCTCATGTCCCTTATCATTAACAACGGGGTTGCGGAGCGGGATATCCATTATATCATGACCATTGGGGCCATCATGGCGCTCACCACATCCGTGATGGCTGTGGGGGGAATCGGCGGCGCTTATTTCTCGGCCAAGGCATCCATCTGCTTTACCAGCGATTTAAGGGAGGACCTGTTTGCCAAGGTACAGGAGTTTTCCTTTAAAAATATTGATACCTATTCCACCGGCTCCCTTGTCACCAGGCTGACCAATGACATCCAGCAGATCCAGAATGTAATCATGATGGGGCTGCGCCTGATGCTCCGGGCCCCGGGCATGTTTGTGGGCGCCCTTATCATGGCATTCATCATGAACGCCAGGCTGGCCGTTGTCATACTGGTGGTCATCCCGCTTTTGAGCCTGGCCATTGCCCTTATACTGCGGACCGCATTTCCCAGGTTTACCAGGATGCAGGAAAAGCTGGACCGCCTCAATTCCGGAATCCAGGAGGCGCTGACCAATGTGCGTGTGATTAAGTCTTTTGTCCGGGAGGATTTTGAGGAGGATAGATTCAGGGAAATGAACCAGGACTTAAAGGAATCCAGCCTGAACGCCATGAAGATTGTCATAGCAACCATGCCCGTGATGATGCTGGCCATGAACATCACCACCCTGGCTGTGGTGTGGTATGGGGGAAATATCATCATTGCAGGGGACATGCCTGTGGGAAACCTGACTGCATTTACCACCTATATCGTGCAGATCCTCATGTCGCTGATGATGCTCTCCATGGTATTCCTCCAGAGTTCCAGGGCCATGGCAAGCTTAAAGCGTGTAAATGAGGTCATGGACACCCGGATTGACTTAAAGGACGACCACGCATCCCATAAGGAACTACAGGTGACAGAGGGCAGGGTGGAATTCAGGCATGTGGATTTCAGCTATACGGGCAGTGAGGATGAACTGGTCCTGGAGGACATATCCTTTACAGCAAGACCGGGACAGACCGTGGGCATCATCGGTTCCACGGGCAGCGGCAAGACCTCCCTGGTACAGATGATCCCAAGGCTGTATGACGTGACAAAGGGCCAGGTCCTGGTGGACGGGGTGGATGTAAGGGAATATTCCCTGAGGAACCTGCGCCAGGGCGTGGGCATGGTCCTGCAGAAGAACGTCCTGTTTTCCGGGACCATAGAAGAAAACCTGCGCTGGGGCAAGGAGGACGCCACGGAGGAAGAGATACGGGAAATGGCGGCAAGCGCCCAGGCAGACGGGTTTGTCACCTCCTTCACCAATGGATATGATACGGATATGGGACAGGGAGGCGTGAATGTATCAGGAGGTCAGAAGCAGAGGCTCTGTATTGCAAGGGCTTTGCTGAAACGTCCAAGAATCCTCATACTGGACGACAGCACCAGCGCCGTGGACACTGCCACCGAGGCAAAAATCAGGGAATGTTTCCGTACCACGTTAAAGGATACCACCAAAATCATCATTGCCCAGAGAATTGGCTCAGTGGAAGAGGCAGACCTGATATTGGTACTGGACGATGGACGGATAATCGGCCAGGGCACCCATGAGGAGCTGCTCAAGGGCTGCGGGGCATACCAGGAAATCTATTACTCCCAGAGGGACCGTGAAAAAGAGGAGGTGGGCGCTTCATGAGCGGACAGGATGAAAGAGAACAGCATACAATAGAAAGTCTGAAACGCCGCTATGGGCGCACACCGGCCTCCGCGCCAAAGAGAGGCCCCATGGGAGGCCGCCACGGGGCTGCCAGGATGGCTTCTCCGGGCGGGAGGATGCCACGGGGGAGCAGACAGACCATAGTCCGCCTGATGCATTATCTGAACGAGGATAAACCAAGGATGATCCTTGCTTTTTTCTGCGTTATCGTGAACACGGCGGCAACCCTGGCAGGATCCTACATGCTGCGGCCCATCATTAATACCTTCATTGCCCCACCTGACGGAAGGCCTGGCAATCCGGAAGGGCTTTTTGAAGCGCTGACAGCCCTGGCCGTGATCTTTGTGGCAGGCGTTATCGCAAACTACGCCCAGGCCAGGATCATGCTGACCGTTGCGCAGAATGCACTTCAGAAAATACGCAATGATTTGTTCGGGAAAATGCAGAAGCTGCCGGTCCGTTTCTATGATACCAATTCAAGCGGGGACCTGATGAGCCGATTTACCAATGACGTGGACACCATCGGGCAGATGCTAAGCAGCACCCTGGTGCAGCTGTTTTCCGGCGCCTTAAGTATTGTGGGTACCCTGGCCCTGATGCTTTATACCAATGTGATACTGACCCTGGTTACCGTAATCCTCATACCGCTCATGATGAAGGCCGGCGGCGCTGTGGCCGGACGGAGCCAGAAGTATTTCACGGCCCAGCAGACATCCCTTGGGGCTGTGAACGGTTATATAGAAGAAACCGTGACCGGACAGAAGGTGGTTAAGGTGTTCTGCCATGAGGACACGGCAAAGGAGGAATTTAGGATCCTCAACCGGGATTTGAGGAACAACCAGATACGGGCCCAGTTTTTTGGCGGCATCATGGGTCCGGTCATGGGCAGTTTAAGCCAGATCAATTATTCACTGACAGCCTGTATCGGCGGGCTGCTGTGTGTGCTCAGGGGATTTGACGTGGGAGGGCTTACGGTGTTCCTCAATTTTTCCAGACAGTTTTCCCGCCCCATAAACGAGATTTCCATGCAGGTGAGCAATGTGTTCTCGGCGCTGGCAGGGGCCCAGCGGGTGTTCGCGGTCATGGACCAGGAGCCGGAGCCGGCCGACCATGAGGACGCAGTGGTCCCTGATTCCATGAAAGGCCATGTGGTCCTTGACCATGTGTACTTTGGATATGAGCCGGATAAGGTAATCCTTAAGGATATTAACCTTTACGCCAGGCCGGGGCAGAAAATCGCTTTTGTGGGTTCCACCGGGGCCGGCAAAACCACCATCACCAACCTGCTGAACCGTTTTTATGATATACGGTCCGGCGCCATCACCATTGACGGGGTGGATATACGGCACATGAAAAGGGATGGGCTGCGAAGGAACATTGCCATGGTGCTTCAGGACACCCATCTGTTTACAGGCACCGTCATGGAGAATATACGTTACGGCAGGCTTGACGCCACGGACGAAGAGGTAATCCAGGCAGCCAGGACCGCGTTTGCCCACTCCTTCATCATGCGTCTTCCCCAGGGATACCATACCATGCTGGAAGGGGACGGGGCCAATTTAAGCCAGGGCCAGAGGCAGCTTCTTAATATTGCCAGGGCAGCCATTTCCAAGGCCCCGGTGCTCATACTGGACGAGGCCACCAGTTCCGTGGATACCAGGACGGAAAAGCATATTGAGCGCGGCATGGACCGGCTCATGGCTGACCGCACCACCTTTGTCATTGCCCACCGCCTGTCAACGGTACGCGGGGCCGATGCCATCATGGTCCTGGAACAGGGGGAAATCATTGAGCGGGGAAGCCATGATGAACTTCTGGCCATGAGGGGGCGGTACTATGAATTGTACACGGGCATGAAAGAACTGGATTAATTGCCATGAAATTAACATATAAATTAAAAAAATAACGATTAAATTCTGTATTGTATACAATGTATATTTATGCTATACTAAGTTGGTGAATTCGGGAAGGGACCAGGCAGCTCTTCCCGTATTCCGGCGTTTACCGGCGGCATTGCCGCCAAAGGAATATTATGAAAGAAAGAGGGAGAGAATCCATGGGTTTGGCGACTTTTATAGGCGGCATCCATCCGTATGAGGGAAAAGAGCTGTCAGAAAACAAACCGGTACAGGTTCTGATGCCAAAGGGCGATCTGGTGTATCCTATGTCACAGCATATCGGTGCACCTGCAAAACCGCTGGTGGCAAAAGGGGACCATATACTGGCTGGCCAGAAGATTGGAGAAGCAGGCGGTTTCATATCAGCCAATGTCATTGCTTCCGTATCAGGAACAGTGAAAGCCATTGAGCCGAGACGTATGGCAAACGGGGCAATGGTACCCTCCATTATCGTGGAAAATGATGGGGAATATAAGACAATTGAAGGAGTGGGGGAGGACAGGGATCCCTCCGGGCTTTCCAAGGAAGAAATCCGTAGTATTGTAAAAGAAGCAGGTATTGTAGGTCTGGGCGGTGCAGGTTTCCCGACGCATGTCAAGCTGACCCCCAAGGACGAGAATGCCATTGAGTACATACTGGTAAACGGCGCTGAGTGTGAACCGTACCTTACCAGCGATTACCGCATGATGCTGGAAGAGCCCGAGAAGATTGTGGGCGGCTTAAAGGTAATCCTGCAGCTGTTTGATAACGCAAAGGGCGTGATCGGCATTGAGAACAACAAGCCCGAGGCCATTAAGATTTTAACGGAACTTGTTAAGGACGAACCGCGTATCACTGTTTGCCCCCTTCTCACAAAGTATCCTCAGGGCGGCGAGCGTTCCCTGATTTATGCTGTCACGGGCAGGAAGGTCAACTCCTCCATGCTTCCGGCTGATGCAGGATGTATTGTGGATAATATTGATACCGTGATCGCCATCTACATGGCAGTGTGCAAAAGAACCCCTCTGATGCGCAAGATCATTACCGTTACCGGCGATGCGGTGGCAGACCCCAGGAACTTTAATGTAAAACTGGGAACCAACTACCAGGAACTGCTGGAAGCTGCCGGCGGTTTTAAGACAGAGCCGGAGAAAATCATATCCGGAGGCCCCATGATGGGACAGGCGCTGTTTGGCCTTGATATACCGGTAAGCAAGACTTCATCCGCACTGACCTGCTTCACAAAGGACCAGGTAGCTGAGATGGAGCCTTCTGCGTGCATACGCTGCGGCAAGTGTGTCAGCGTATGTCCAAGCCACATCATTCCCGTGATGATGATGCAGGCAGCCCTGAGGGATGACTGTGACACCTTTGAGAAATTAAACGGTATGGAGTGTATGGAATGCGGAAGCTGCACCTATGTATGTCCGGCTAAGCGTCCGCTCACACAGGCATTTAAGGAAATGCGCAAGACGGTTGCGGCTAACCGCAGGAAGAAAGGGTAGGAGGGGACTTAAGAAATGAGTAAATTATTAAATGTATCGTCATCCCCGCATGTGAGAAGCCATGAGACCACCCACAGCATCATGCTGGATGTGGCCATTGCCATGTTGCCTGCATCTGCGTTCGGCGTATATCATTTCGGCTTACATGCATTATTAGTATTGATTGTCACGGTTGCGGCCTGTATGCTCAGCGAATACCTGTATGAAAAGCTGATGAAGAAGCCAAATACCTTATATGACTGCAGCGCCCTGGTTACAGGTATGATCCTGGCGCTGAACATGCCTCCGGAAATCCCGGTATGGATACCGGCCCTGGGCGGCGTATTTGCCATCATCGTGGTTAAGCAGCTCTACGGCGGCCTGGGACAGAACTTCATGAATCCGGCCCTGGCAGCAAGATGTTTCCTTCTGATTTCCTTTGCAGGCAAGATGACCAACTTCAGCTACAGCGGCTTTGACGGCATCTCCGGGGCAACGCCCCTGGCCGTGCTTAAGAGCGGCGGGACAGTGGATATCCCTGCCATGTTCGTGGGCAACATCCCGGGAACCATCGGTGAGGTATCGGTCATCGCCCTGCTGGCAGGCGCTGCCTATCTTCTGGTTAAGAAGGTAATCTCCATCCGTATCCCGGCAGCATACATATTGACGGTTGTTGTATTTGCAGCCCTTTTTGGGGGACATGGATTGGATGTGAATTATATCCTGGCCCATCTGTGCGGCGGCGGACTTATCTTTGGCGCGTTCTTTATGGCCACCGACTATGTGACCAGCCCGATTACGCCAAAGGGGCAGATTGCATTCGGTATCCTTTTAGGCGTGCTCACCGGACTGTTCCGTATTTTCGGCGGTTCTGCGGAAGGCGTTTCCTATGCAATCATCATCAGCAACATCCTTGTGCCGCTGATTGAAAAAATCACCCTTCCCAAGGCATTTGGAAAGGAGGGCAGGTAATTATGAGTAAAGCAGGATTTATGAAAGACGCAGCCATCCTTTTTGGCATCACATTGGTTTCCGGCTGTCTTCTCGGCGGCGTATACCAGGTGACAAAGGAACCCATTGCCCAGGCCACCATCGCGGCCAACAACAAGGCATACAAGGCCGTGTTTAACGAAGCAGAGACCTTTGAATCCGATGAGACCCTGACCGCTGCCATCGAGGGCTGCAACGCAGACCTGGCAGGCATGGATTTCGGCGGGGTGGAAGTGGAGAACGTGTTAAAGGCAGTGGACGCATCCGGCAATGAACTGGGATTTGTGATTACATCCCTTTCCAATGACAGCTACGGCGGGGTGGTGAAGCTGTCCGTCGGCCTTAAGGAAGACGGTACCATCACAGGAATCGAGTTCCTGGAAATCAACGACACCCCAGGCCTTGGCCTTAAGGCCAAGGAACCCGCATTCAAGGATCAGTTTACAGGCAAGAATGCACAATCCTTAAGTGTCACGAAGTCAGGTAATGCAGATGACACCCAGATTAATGCAATCAGCGGCGCTACCATTACCAGCAGTGCAACAACCAACGCAGTCAATGCAGCCTTATATTATCTGCATAACTGTGTCAATGAATAGGAGGTGGGATGATGAATAACTGTTCAGAACGTTTATATAACGGTATTGTGAAAGAAAACCCTACCTTCGTCCTGATGCTTGGTATGTGTCCGACCCTGGCCGTGACCACATCAGCTGTCAACGGTCTTGGTATGGGACTTTCCACCACCGTGGTTTTACTTTTTTCCAATATGATAATTTCAGCCCTTCGCAAGATCATACCGGACCGTGTGCGTATCCCGGCCTATATCGTTATCGTGGCTTCCCTGGTTACCATCGTACAGCTGCTGCTTCAGGCCTATGTACCAAGCCTTTACGCTGCGCTTGGTATCTATATCCCGCTGATCGTGGTTAACTGTATCATCCTTGGCCGCGCAGAGTCCTATGCGTCCAAGAACGGACCGGTGGTATCCACATTTGACGGTATCGGCATGGGCCTTGGTTTTACCATCGCCCTTACCTGCATCGGCGTTGTCCGTGAAATCCTGGGCTCCGGCGCTGTATTCGGCAACGTGGTCATCCCTGAGGACTACCACATCGCAATCTTTGTGCTGGCTCCCGGCGCATTCTTTGTGCTGGCAATCCTCACGGCCCTTCAGAACAAGTTCAAGGCGCCGTCTGCAACCAATGGTTCCGTGCCACAGTCCAAGCTGGCCTGCGGCGGCAATTGTATGGAGTGCTCCGGTTCCTCCTGCATGTCCAACCATGAAGTCCTGGAGACCAGGAAGCGTCAGGCAGAGGAGAAGGCACTGGCAGCCAAGAAGGCAGCCGTGGCCAAGAAGGAAGCAGAGCTTAAGTCAGCTACTTCCAAGAAAGAAAATTAGGAGGGTGGATAGATGAAAGAATTATTATTAATTGCCATTGGTTCCGCTCTGGTTAATAACGTTGTTTTGAGCCAGTTCTTAGGACTTTGTCCATTCCTCGGTGTTTCAAAGAAGGTGGAGACCTCAGCCGGTATGGGTGCGGCGGTTATATTCGTCATTACCATTGCATCTGCTGTGACCAGCCTGGTTTACACCGGCATCCTTGTGAACCTGCACCTGGAATATCTGCAGACCATTGTGTTCATCCTGGTCATTGCGGCCCTGGTCCAGTTCGTGGAAATGTTCCTTAAGAAATCCATGCCGTCACTGTACGAGGCCCTGGGCGTGTACCTGCCTCTGATTACCACCAACTGTGCGGTTTTAGGCGTGGCTCTTACCAATGTGCAGAAGTCTTATAACTTCGTACAGAGCGTTGTAAACGGTATCGGCATCTCCGTTGGTTTTACCATTGCTATTGTCATGTTAGCAGGTGTCCGCGAGAAGATTGAGCATAATGACGTACCATATTCCTTCCAGGGGTCACCCATTGTTCTGATTACCTCAGGTCTTATGGCAATCGCATTTTTCGGATTTTCCGGATTAATTTAGAAGGAGGAGAAGGAAAATGGTAACAGGTATTATTATAGCGGCAGCAGTGGTAGGTATCCTCGGTATCCTGATCGGTATCTTCCTGGGCATTGCCAGCGAGAAGTTCAAAGTAGAAGTAGATGAAAAAGAAATCCTGGTCCGCAATGAGCTGCCCGGCAACAACTGCGGCGGCTGCGGTTACGCGGGATGTGACGCACTGGCAAAGGCCATTGCGGCCGGTCAGGCAGAGGTAGGCGCATGTCCGGTGGGCGGCGCATCCACAGCAGAGAAAATCGGGGCCATCATGGGCGTTGCCGGCGGGACTGCTGAGAAGAAGGTTGCGTTTGTCAAATGTAAGGGCACATGTGACAAGACAAAAGTGCAGTACAACTACTATGGAGTGGACGACTGCAAGAAGGTATCGGTGGTGCCCGGCGCAGGTGAGAAGGCATGTACCTATGGATGCATGGGTTACGGCTCCTGTGTAAAGGCATGTGCCTTTGACGCCATCCATGTGGTGGACGGCGTGGCAGTGGTTGACAAGGAGAAATGCGTTGCCTGCGGCAAGTGCGTGTCCTCCTGTCCCAACCACCTGATTGAACTGGTTCCCTACAAGGCGGAGCACCTGGTACAGTGCAGTTCCCATGACAAGGGCAAGGATGTGAAGTCCGTATGTGAGTCCGGCTGTATCGGCTGTACCCTGTGTACAAAACAGTGTGAGTTTGACGCCATCCATATGGAGGATAACCTGGCTGTGATTGATTATGAGAAATGTACCAACTGCGGGAAGTGCGCAGAGAAGTGTCCGGTTAAGGTGATTCAGTAATTGTTTATCAAGGATGAATATGCAATGTAGAATGGAAGGAGAGGCTGAAGGGTCTCTTCTTCTTTTTTTGTTGCCAGTATACCTGAAAGCCCCAAATAGTGTATAATAGACTGTAATAGTTAAAAATTTACATATTCTGCGGAATCTGTAATGAATATTGTAAAATGCTGTAGGTGATTTGAAAAATGCATACCAGGAGGATATGGGCATGATTGAAAGGATGACTGAAAAGACACGGGCAAATCTGTCAAAGGAAGGCAGCGTTCTCAAAAAAATCAGGATTTATGGTGGGATTCCCATGGCAATCATGGCAGGAGGTGTGGCCATGTTGGTCTGTATGGTTTTTTTATGCGGCCTGCTTATTATTATGGGTGCGCCGGAGGCAGGATATGCTTTTGGAATATTGCCAGGCATACCTGGATTGCTTATGATCCTGGGAGGAGCAGCCGCAAAAAATAAACAAAAGAAAGGATATCTTGACTATTATAAAAAAACCACAGGCTTTGGTGTGGAAGAGATTAAAACCGTTGACAGCGAACTCATGGGGCCGGATGCAATTATAATAAGCGGCCCTTTGTTGAATAAGGGTACAAAAGGCCTGTCCATGGCCTGCTTTATAACAGAGCACTACTTTGTAGTACCTTTGGCGGCAGGAACAAGCTATGTGCGGAGGATACAGGATTTGGTTGCGGTATTTTATTCCGATGAAATACCGGGAATTAACGGCTACAAACATGGAATGGGATTCATCTCACGGAGAGATGATGCACCGGGCTGCCACGCCGTATTAACCAAAGAACCGTACATGGAGGCTGTCCAGATACTTTCTCAACGAAACCCCAGAATGATTACGGACCAGAAGTTCCTGTATGAGGGTAAGATATATGACCTGTGGAAGAACAGCCGGGATGTTATCCAGCTGTTTGAGCAGCAGATGTCCAACGAAACAAGGTCATGAAAATCAATGGACGGTATGTGGAAGGGAAGGGCCAACACGGACATACAGGGGAAAATGTGATTTGGGGAAATTTGGGGCTGTGCGCAGGGGCGGGGGGATATGTCAAAATAAGGATAGAAATAAATTTAAAAATATTATATAATAGATATTGAAAAAATGCATAAAAAATGTTATCATGTAGACAACTGATATATCTGTTGTTTTTCCTTTATATGGACAGGAAGGAATATCCTGTGTGCGGGATGCCTGGAAGGAACAGGTACATCAGATTGAGGGAAATGGAGAATGATTTTGGGAAAGACAGACAGCGCATACGATTATATAAAAGAAAAAATAATAAGCGGTGAATATCCGCCCATGAGTGATTTATCGGAAGATAAGCTTCAAAAGGAGCTGAATATCAGCAGGACGCCTGTAAGGGAAGCAATCCTGCGTCTGGAAAAGGAGGACTTTGTATACGTCTACCCCAGAAAAGGGACAATCATAACAGATGTCACCCAGGATCTGATTGAGGATATCTATCAGGTCCGACGCCTGATTGAGCCTGAGATGGTTGTCAGTTCCATGCATCAGATTGACAAGGACTGGCTGAGGGATATGCGCCGCCGTTTCCTGGAGCCGGACCCGGCCCTTGAGGGTGAGCAGCTGAGGAGATACTACATAAGCCTGGATACGGAACTGCACAGCTACATCATGGCAGGATGTCCCAACCGTTACATGCGCAGGATGATGCGGAACATATATGACCAGAATCAGCGTCTGAGGATTGCCTGTTCCCGCGCAGATGACGCAGATGACGGGACCACAGAAGAGCATGTGGCGATTTTGGATGCGCTTTTAGAAGGGGATAAGGAGGAATTAGAGAGAACCCTCGCCCTGCACCTGGAGCAGTCCAAAGAGAGGACCATACGCAGTTTCCGTTAGGATGGGCACAATACAATTGAATCCGGAAGAGAAGGCCATATCGCCTGTATATTAGATAAGAAACGTATTCAGGTGATATGGTAAATCTTTACCACCATAGATATATCAGTTGAATATTATAAAAATATAATATAAATATATCAAACACAAGGAGGAGCTATGAACACAAAAATCAAAAAGGCGAGGTTTTACAGGGCAGTATCCAGGATTACGAAACCCATTGCCGATTCCACCCACACAATCAGTAAGATTGCTTTTTATGTGACGGAGGTGGAAACCGCTGACGGCGTCAGGGGGCAGGGGTATCTTCTTTCATTCCATTACTCCCCGAATGCCATTGAGGGAGCCTTAAAGGACTGCTGCAATTTCATTCTTGACAAGGAATACAATGTTTATCAGACAGTCCTGGCCAAAAAGGAATGGGATATGGAGGCGGAGTATTTTGGCAATACCGGGCTTAATACCTGTGCCGTTGCAGCCTTTAACGTGGCCATGTGGGATGCATGGGGACACTGCAACGGTCAGCCTGTGCACAAGCTATTGGGCTGCAACCAGGACCGGATTCCGGTATACGGAAGCGGCGGATGGATCAGTTACACGGATGAAGAACTGCTGGAGGAGGTGCTGGATTACAAGAGCAGGGGATTCACCGCGGTTAAGATCAAGGTGGGCCATCCGGATGGGATTGAGCGGGACCTGCACCGTCTGGGCATCTGCCGTGAAAAGCTTGGAAGCGGCGTGAAGATCATGATGGACGCCAATCAGGGCATGGATGTGGTGGACGCCCTTAAACTGTCGGAGCAGGCAAAGGAAATCGGGCTCCAGTGGTTTGAGGAGCCTGTGCCCCATACGGATTTTGCAGGATATGGACTGCTCAGGCAGAAATGCGGCATTGCCCTGGCCATGGGAGAGAGGGAATATGACTGTGAGGCCTTAAAGAACCTGATTGCAAGAAACGCCCTGGATTTATGGCAGCCTGACCTGATCCGCTTAGGCGGGGTGGAGGAGTGGCGCAATTCCGCTGCGCTGGCCAGCGCTTACCAGCTTCCGGTGCTTCCCCACTATTATAAAGATTACGATGTCCCGCTGCTGTGCACCATCAAAAGGCCATACGGAGCAGAATCCTTTGACTGGATTGACGGGATCATTGACAACACCATGAGGATTGAGGACGGATACGCCTACCCAAGGGAGGGCGCGGGCTGGGGATTCCGGTTTAAAGAAGAAGCACTTGAGGAGGTCAGGTAAATGAAAGCAGTATATGTATCAGAGCCAGGTAAACTGGAAGTAATTGAAAAGGAAATCCCACAGCTTAAAACCGGTACCCAGGTACTGGTAAAGATAACAGCAGCCGGCATCTGCGGAAGCGATATACATATTTTCCACGGAACCCACGCCTACGCCACCTATCCCCGCATCATCGGCCATGAGGGATGCGGCGTTGTTGAAAGAATTGGGGATCAGGTTACGGGATTAAAAGCCGGGGACCCGGTCATCATTGAGCCGATCCATGGCTGCGGCACTTGTTATGCCTGCCGCAACGGACGCTATAACTGCTGTCCGGATATCGTTGTGGCCGGGGTCCATGCAGATGGGGTGATGGAAGAATACATGGTGGTTGAAAGCAGCCAGCTTTATAAATACGACCCGGTACTTACGCCTGTCCAGGCAGCCACGGCAGAACCCTATACCATAGGGGCCCAGGCCAATGCCCAGGCCCGTACCATGCCGGGGGACCTGGTACTGATCCATGGGGCGGGCCCCATTGGGATGATCATCTGCGACATGGCCGAAGCCCTTGGCGCCACGGTGATTGTCAGCGAGGTCAACGAGGCAAGGCTTGAAATCGCTAAGAGCTTTGGGGCAAAATATACCATCAACCCACAAAAAAGGGATTTGAGGGAAGCGGTTATGGATATCACGGATGGAAAAGGAGTGAATGTGGTATTTGAGACAAGCGGCGTACCGGCCCTGACCAGTCTATCCGTTGAACTTTTAAGCCCCCACGGACGCCTGGTCCCCCTGACCTTTGCGCCTGAGCCGGTGCCCATTAATTTCCGCCTGGTAAATAAGAACGAGCTGGTCATTGCGGGAACACGCAACCAGAACCGCAAGTTTAAAGAGGTGGTGGAAAGCCTGCCGGGGCGCAGGGACAGGATTGATTGCCTGGTTACCCATGTATTTCCGGTGGAAGAGGCTAAAAAGGCATTTGAAACGGCCATGGATAAAAACAGCGGGGCCTGCAAGGTAATAATCACATTTTAGGAGGAAACGAAATGACTTCACAGGAATATGTTGCTGGTTTATTTGACCTGACAGGCCATGTGGGCATCATCACCGGGGCCAGCCGCGGACTGGGGCTGGGCCAGGCAAAGGTACTGACGGACGCAGGGGCAAAGGTATATAATTTTGACATTGCGCCCCATTCCGATGAGGAGACAATCCGGGAAGGCAGCCTGATTGATGTAATTTGTGATGTGACGGATTATGAAAAAGTAAAAAAGGAAGTAGAGGCCATTGCCGGACAGGAAGGCCATCTGGATTTCCTGATTAACAATGCCGGGATTACCTATAAGTCCAGGGCAGAGGAGTTCCCGGAGGACCGGCTGGATAAGATCCTTTTAATCAACCTGAAGACCCCTCTCATGATGGCCAGAATCTGTTATCCGTATCTGAAGGAATCAGATTACATCGGACGTGTGGTTTCCATTTCGTCCATGGCTGCGTACATGGGTTTCACAGGAGTGCTTCCCTATGACATGACTAAGTCAGGCATCCTTGGGCTGACCAGGGGCCTGGCCGAGGAATGGAAAAACGACAATATCCTGGTTAACAGCGTGGCGCCCGGATGGTTCCTGACAAAGCTCAACGAGGGCATGTTTGAGCAGAACCCGGACCGCAGGGCGGCGGCCCTCAGTAAACCCATGCTTCCAAGGTTTGGGAAACCGGTGGAAATCGGATATATGATGCTGTTCCTTCTGTCCGGCGCATCCACCTATCTTACGGGACATGATTTTGCCGTGGACGGCGGCGCCACGTCCCATGGTTTTTAAGCAGGAGGAGGCACGGGATGAAGACTTCCATAACAGCGGTTGAGAAGGCCGGATGGAGCACGCCCCTGGTAATCCGGGGCAATCTGGAGCAGGGCATTGCCCGGGCCGCACAGTGGGGATATGATGGGATTGAGCTGCACCTGACGGATTCCGATGCCGTGGATAAAAAGGCGGTCATATCCGCCCTGAGGGCCAACAACATTTCCCTCACATCCATAGGGACAGGACCTTCCTACAGCCAGCAGGGGATATTCCTGACCAGCCCTGTTCCTGAAACACGCAGGGAGGCCATCCGGCGCATGATGGGCCATATCCGGTTTGGGGCTGATACGGGCGCCGTGGTCATCATAGGCCTGATGAAGGGACAGAAAAGGGATTGCACGGATGCCGGGCTTTATATGGAATATTTTTATGATGGGATGGAAACCTGCATCCGGGAGGCAAAACGGCTGGGGGTCAGGCTGGTCTTTGAGGTCATTGACCGTTTTGAAAGCGACTGGCTCAATACGGTAGATGAGGGCCTTGAACTGCTTAAGGCCCTGGGCTCAGACAGCCTGCTGCTGCACCTGGATACGTTCCACATGAACATAGAGGAGCCTGACTGTGCAGAAAGCATCCAAAAGGCAGGGGATAAGGTGGGCCATATCCATGTGGCGGACAGCGACAGGTGGTATCCTGGCCACGCCCATTATGATTTTGAATCCACGTTTAAGGCCCTTAGGGATATAGGATACATGGGGGCGGTGGCCCTGGAGTCCTTTCAGTACCCGGACATGGAAACAGCTGCCAGGCGTTCCCTGGAGTTCATTCAGCCTTTTTGCCGAAAATAGGAAAAATGACTTAAAAAGGGACTGTATCACATCTATATTTCGTGAAAAGATTCACAATTCCATTCCGGGGAGACAAATAAATTAAAAAGTTAGATAAAAACTATTGATTTTCTTGTGATATATATGTATAATATCACATATAAAAAGTGTGATATATTAATAATATTTAAGTTCAATATCACTCAGAAAACAAAGAGAAGGAGAGTAAATATGAAAAAGGTATTGGGACTTTCAATGGCACTTATCTCAGCAGTTTCACTGACAGCATGCGGCGGGGGTACCGCACCTACAACAGCTGCAGCCACCACGGGGGCGGCCACAGGAGCCGCGTCATCAGAAGCACAGGAACAGGGCCAGGACGGGGGCGCGGCAGCATCCGGCAATTGGGACAACTACGAACTGAAGCTGGCCACCAACCTGGCCGAGGACCATGTGGCCTGCCAGGGATATTACGCTTTTGCCGAGGCAGTGGAAAAGGCGACGGACGGACATGTGAAGGTAACGGTTTATTCAGGCGAGCAGCTGGGGAAGGAAAGCGACGTGACTTCCTCCATATCCATGGGAGCGGGCACCTGCGATTTCACCATGTGCGGTCCCTCCGAGCTGTCTAAATACGACCCCACATTTTCACTGTTTGACGCCCCCTATGTATTCAATGACGGGGAGGTCATGACTGCCTTTGCCAACAGCGATGAAGTGCAGAAGCTGTATGACGGCCTGGCGGCCTCCAGCAACCTGAGGGTGCTTGGCATGTACTATTACGGTTCCAGGGAAGTGACGGTTAAGGGATTCCCGGCCACGGAGCCGTCCGGCTTAAAGGGCTGCAAGCTCCGCGTTCCGGATTCAGAGATGGCCATGGCCTATGGCGCTGCCTTAGGGGCAACCCCCACCGTGATGTCCCTGGGAGAGGTGTACATGGGAATCCAGCAGGGCGTTGTGGACGGGCAGGAGAATCCCCTTCCCACCATTGATGCCAATGCGTTCTATGAGGTATGCGATAACCTGCTGATGACCGACCATGTGATTGCGGCCGTTACATATACCATGGATGAAAGCGTATGGCAGAGCATGCCGGCCGACCTGCAGGAAATCGTACGCAGCTGTGTGTATGAGAGCTGTGAATCCATTACCCAGGCAATCCAGGACCAGGAAGCCGGTCTGGTGGACACCATGAAGGAAAAGGGCATGAACGTGATTGAGGTTAACAAAGACGCCTTCAAGGAAAACGTCCAGGGCATCTACGAAAAGTATGCTGATACCTGGGGCGACTGGCTGTCAATCGCGCAATCCTATAACAAGTAAAATCAATTAAATGATGGCAGATTCCCCCGGTTATTGTAACGGATACGATAATTGGGGGAATTACATATCGGGAAAATGTGTCAGGAGGATGTTAGGTGAAAGCAACAATGAACCGTATTAATCGGATTTACGACAAATTCAACAAGCTGAATGAATATTTTATAATCGGGCTGATGGCTGCCATGTGTCTGGTGCTGCTGGCCCAGGTCATCTCCAGGTATCTGTTCGGAAAACCGCTGACCTGGTCCGAGGAGCTGGCCAGGTATATGTTTGTGTGGCTGGCCCTGTTAGGCTCTGCATGGTGCGGCAGGGGCCATATCCATGTGCGTATGACAGCCCTGGTAAACCGGTTTCCGGCCCCTGTCATCCATGGACTGCAGGTTATAATCAGTCTGCTGATTTCCCTTACCTGTTTTTATCTGTTTCCGCACGCCTGCGAGATTTTCATGAAACAGAGCAGACTAAAAGCCGTTACCCTGGGCGTCAGCCTGGGCATTGAGTACATAGCCGCGCCGGTGGGGATCCTGATGATAGCAGTACAGTGGTTTGTGGATTTCCTTTACGCGGCCCTGGACTGGGAAGGCTATCAGGCACGTTATATGAAACAGGAAGGAGAATAGAAGATGGCTGTATTACTGATAAGTTTTTTGCTGCTGATGGGATTGGGATGCCCCATTGCATTCTGCCTTCTGTGCAGCGGGACCCTGTACTTCATATCCAATGACATGGCGCTAATCATGCTGGTGCAGCGTCTGACCGAGGGCGCCAATACATTCACCCTGCTAGCAGTGCCTGGTTTTATCCTGGCCGGGAACCTGATGAACAGCGGGGAGGTGACGGACCGCATCTTTGATTTCTGCGGCAAGCTGGTGGGGCATATAACGGGCGGACTGGCCCATGCCAATATCCTGGCATCCGTGGTATTCGCCGGTATGTCAGGGGCAGCCATTGCGGACGCGGGCGGCCTTGGGGCCATTGAATTAAAGGCCATGCATGATGCGGGATACGACGATGATTTCTCACTTGCCGTCACAGGGGCTTCCTCTCTGGTAGGGCCGATCATCCCGCCCAGTGTGCCGGCCGTTGTATACGGCACCGTTGCGTCGGTTTCCATCGGACGGCTGTTTATAGCGGGAGCTGTCCCGGGAGCCATCATGGCCGCTGCCATGTGTATCATGGTTTATATTATAAGCAGGAAGCGGGGCTATGAAAAAGAAGGATGGTGCGGGCTGCGTGCCCTGTTACACTCCTTCAGAAGGGCGTTTCTATCCCTGCTGACCGTGGTGGTCATCCTGGGCGGGATCCTGGCCGGTATCTTCACACCCACCGAGGCAGCCATGATTGCAACTTTCTACGCGATTTTCCTGGGATTCTTCTACCGTACGCTGACGCCTAAGAAACTGGTGCAGGCCCTTAAGGAGGCAAGCGAGACCACCTGCACGGTCATGATGATTGTGTGCGGGGCAACGATTTTCTGCTGGATCCTTTCCTTTGAACGGTTTCCGCAGTTCGTGGCCAACCTGTTCCTTATGTACTGCAACAACAAATACATAGCGCTGCTGTTAATCAACCTGTTCCTGGTATTTGTGGGCATGTTCATGGATTCCACCCCGTCCATCATCATCCTGACCCCGGTATTCCTGCCGGTTGTCACGGCCATGGGCGTGGACCCGGTCCACTTTGGAATCATCATGATACTGAACCTGATGATAGGGCTTCTGACCCCTCCGGTAGGCATGGTGCTGTATGTCCTGTCCAAGGTGTCCAGTGTCCCCTTTGAGCGTATATGCAAGGCCACGGTGCCATTTATCATCATGTTCTATATCCTGCTGCAGTTCATCACCTATATTCCGCAGATAACGCTTATGCTGCCGACCCTGATGTATGGCGCGGGATGATGCATGTCATGGGAGGACTGGAAGGATGGAGGACAACAAGCTTTTACAAATCAATCCGGATGACAATGTGGTCATAGCCCTGGCCGGGCTGAAAGGGCCTGGGGTTTACCGGTGCGGCGACAGGATGGTAAGGATTACGGAGGATATAGGACCGGCCCATAAAGTTGCTTTAAGACAGATTGAAAAAGGCGGTCAGGTCATTAAGTACGGTCTGCCCATCGGAAAGGCAGCCAAGGAGATACAGCCTGGGGAACACGTCCATATACATAATGTGGTTACCAACCTGGAGGGCCTGATTGAATATGGGTACAGGCCGCTCCCCGATGTCTGGTCCGCCTTCTGCCCTCAGGAGGAAGCCTGGTTTGACGGTTATCTGAGGAACGACGGAAGGGCCGGTACCAGAAATGAAATCTGGATCATACCCACGGTGGGATGCGTGAACCGCACGGCCCGCATCCTTGCCCAAAAGGCAGAAGAACGGTACGGCGCCATGGTGGACGGAATACAGGCCCTGACACATAATGCGGGCTGCAGCCAGCTGGGCAACGATATGCTGATAACACAGAAGCTGTTAAGGGGACTGATCAACCATCCCAATGCAGGGGCGGTCTTGGTAGTCAGCCTGGGCTGTGAGAATAACTGTCTGGAATACTTTAAACCCGTGCTGGGCGAAGTGGATTCCCGGAGGGTTAAGTTCCTGGTAACCCAGGATTGCAGTGACGAGTATGCCGAGGGCATGAGGTTGTTGGATGAACTGGCCGGATACGCGGCTTTATCCAGACGGCGGAGGTTAAGCGCATCCCTTTTACGGATCGGTTTAAAATGCGGCAGTTCCGATGCATTTTCAGGGGTATCGGCCAATCCTCTCTGCGGGAGGATTACAGACCGTCTGGTACGGTGCGGTGGCGGGGCCATCCTTACGGAGGTATCGGAGATGTTTGGAGCGGAGACCCGCCTGATGGAACGGGCGGTGGACAAGGAAGTTTTTAAGGATGTGGTGGGCCTTATTAATGATTTTAAAGAATATTTCATGCGTTACGGACAGCCCATTGACAGGAACCCATGCCCGGGTAACATACGCAGCGGCATATCCACGGATGAGGATAAGTCCCTGGGCAACATCCAGAAGGGAGGCTCTGCCCCTGTGGTGGATGTGCTGTACTACGGCGGCCAGGCGGACCGGACCGGCCTGAGCCTTCTGACCGGAAGCGGGAATGATGCTGTTTCCGTTACAAACCTTACGGCCAGCGGCGCGAACCTGGTGCTGTTTACCACGGGGAACGGAAATCCCTTTGGCGCGGTGGTGCCGACCATTAAAATATCTTCCAATACCGCCCTTTTCCGGAAAAAGCCGGATTGGATTGATTTCAATGCAGGGCAGGTTTTGGACGGACGCGGATTGGAAGAGACCGCAGAGGAACTGTTTGGCTTTATGCTGGAAGTGGCCAGCGGTAAACGCCGGACAAAAAATGAACAATACGGCTATCAGGAGATATCTATTTTCAGGGATGGGGTAACCCTGTAAGAGCCCTTTGACGAATTGATTGGAGGAATTGATTAATATGAAATTCAGCGCAACCGTTACATTACAATATGATACGATTTTCTCATCTTTTTCCCATGAGGAGTACCTGAAAGGGCTGGATTGGATGCAGCAGAGCTGCCTGGACGGCGCGGAACTGTGTATCAGCAGCTATTCGGATATTGACCTGGGCAGGGTGAAGGCTGAACTGGATGAGAGGGGACTGGGATGTTCCACCATTTCCACGGGCCAGGCCAGGGGGATAGAGGGCCTTTCCCTGATTGGGGTTCCCGCAGATATCACCAAGCGGACCCAGGAGCGGTTCATGCAGCACATTGACGCGGCTAAGGTCCTGGGCAGCAAGGTTACCATTGGGCTGATGCGGGGACTGGGGTCACTGGAAACCATGGACAGGGATCTGGCGGATCTAAGCGAGGCCATGAAGCCGCTTGTCGCATATGCGGACCAGAAGGGGGTCACCCTCTGCCTGGAGGCAATTAACCGATACGAGACAGCCCTCCTCAATTCAGCAGAAGCCACCATGGATTTTATTGTAAATGACCTTGGCAATCCTGGCTGTGTAGGCATTTTATGGGATTTGTTCCACGCCAATATCGAGGACATCGGCTTTAAGCAAAGTATTGATATCATGGGAAGCAGGCTGCAGCATGTGCACCTGGCTGATTCCAACCGGATGTTCCCAGGATATGGGCATACTGATTTCGCAGGCGTGCTGAAGGCGGTTAAGGAGAGCGGTTATTCCCAGTACTGTTCTTTTGAGTGCCTGAACCAGCCTTCTGTGGAAATCATACTAAAGGACACGGCGGCCTGGGTCCGCTCCATGAGGGAGCTGTAAAGGCAGGGAGGATAAGATGGATGTATTGGAACGGATTTTAGGGAAGAAGATAATTGCCATCATACGCGGCTTTAAGCTGGATGAGACATTAAAGACAGCGGATGCAGTGGCGGCAGGCGGCCTGGGTCTTTTAGAGGTTCCCTTTGACCAGCGCCGGCCCCTGGCTTATACCACGGATAAAATAAAGGCATTGGCTGACCGGTACCAGGACGGCCAGGTGCTGGTGGGGGCCGGGACCGTACTCACCGTAGGGCAGGTACGGGCGGCAAGGGAAGCAGGCGCGGCATATATCATCACCCCCACATCCCGGGAGGACGTGATAAAAGAGACAAAGGCCCTGGGGATGACGGCTATGCCGGGAGCCATGACACCCAGTGAAATCGAGCAGTGTTACAGGTGGGGCGCTGATATTGTAAAGGTATTTCCGTCCGATCATCTGGGGGCGGGGTATATCAGGGCGCTGCAGGGACCATTGTCATATATACCCTTGGCCGCGGTGGGAGGCGTGGACCTGGATAATATACTTGACTTTTTTAAGGCCGGCGCCTGCTGTGTGGGGATTGGCGGGAATATAGTGAACCGGAAGATGATAGAAGCCGGGGATTACAGGGGGATTGAAAACCTTGCCGCGGCATATGCGGCCAAAATCAGATAAAAGGACAGGAAGCCGTATGTATATTGTTTATTATGATTCAGGAACAACCAACACCCGGGCATATCTGATAAAAGACGGAAGGATTGCCGGCCGGCTGGAGAGGCAGGTCGGCGCAAGGAATTCCGCCCTTATGCAGGATAATGCAGTGCTGGTCAGGGAACTGAGGGACATGTTTGACGCCCTGTTGGAGGATGCCCATATATATAATGAAGAGGTTGCCCATATATATCTGTCCGGAATGATTTCCAGCCCGTCCGGGCTGGTGGAGGTGGAACATCTTCCTGTTCCGGTGGATTGGAAAAAACTGCGGAATTCCATTGTCTGTCATGAGGAGGAACGGTTCTTCCAAAGAATGCTGGAAATCATACCCGGCATAAAAACCGTTCCTTATGATGCCCAGGTGGTTCCGGAAACAGCGGACAGGGTCAACATGATGCGGGGGGAAGAAATCGAGGTTTTCGGGGTGCTGCGCGGGAATCCGGTCCTTGAACAGGGGCGGGGTGTCCTGATACTGCCGGGAAGCCATACCCAGGCCGTGCTTCTGGAGGATGGATGTATTAAGGACATATCATCCAACATCACAGGGGAATTATTCAAGGCGGTTGTCAGTGAAACCATTCTGGGGGCAAGCGTTGCCGGGGAAGAGGAATGGGAAATCGATGAGGAGATGGTATGCCTGGGGGCTAACAACGCACATATACATGGATTTAACAGGGCGCTGTATATCCTGCGCATCTTAGACCTTTTTACAGAAGCAACCCTGAACCAGAGGCGTTCTTACCTGGAAGGGGTGTTGAATACAGGGGTGATGGATGCGGTAATGGAGGCCTTTGGCTTAAAAGGCATGGTGAATCCTGCAGGGCAGGGAAGATGCCCTGTAATAAGTCTGGCAGTTGCCGGGGATAGGATCCAGCAGACCATATACCATGGGCTTTGCAGGAAGGTATATCCCGGGTTCCATATGATTGCGGTCTGTCCGGACAAGGATATGCCGTTCTCTGTCAGCGGCCTGCTCCGCATTCTGGGGAACGCGGACACGCCCTAGGACAGGGAGCGTGGGAAGGATTACAGCTGTTACAGGGAAATGATGATAAGCCTGGCAAGTAACGCAGCAGGATGCGTATTGCCAGGCTTATTGCATGCCGTTCATCTAATGTTTTTTATTCTTTTTCTGGAAGGCCGGGGAGTCAAAGGATTTGTCGTCGGGCAACACCTTGCGGCTGGTTGCCTCCACCAGGTCGTCATAACAGGCAAAAATCCCATTTACATAATCAGGCTCCATTTTCGTGGTGAGGAGGGACACAAGCGGGACAATGATAAGTCCGGCCACCATGGCAAAGGCGCCTGCATTGATGGGGGATTCAATATAATGAAGGAACATGTTGGACACCGTGATACCCACACCGGCTGCAAAGCTGGCCCACACAGCGGCCGGCGTCACCCGCTTCCAGTACAGTCCGTACAGGAATGGCGCCAGGAATGCGCCTGCCAGCGCGCCCCAGGAAATCCCCATGAGCTGCGCAATGAAATCAGGCGGGTCCAGTGCCAGGACAACACTGATAATGATGAATGCCACAATCAGGACCTGCATCAGGATAAGCTGGGTCCTGTCCTTCATGTCCTTTACCAGGTTGCCCTTGATGAAATCCAGGGTGAGTGTGGAACTGGAGGTCAGTACCAGGGAGGACAAGGTGGACATGGAGGCGGACAGCACCAGCATTACCACAATGCCAATCAGGATATCAGGCAGCCCGGAAAGCATGGCCGGAATGATTGTGTCGTAGGCAATGCCCCCATTGCCGTTGTAGATGGCAGGACCGTCAAACAGGCGGCCGAAGCCACCCAGGAAATAGCTTCCCCCGGATATGACAATGGCAAATATGGTGGAGATGACCGTGCCGGTTGCAATGGCCTTCTCGCTGCGTATGGTATAGAACTTATGAATCATCTGAGGAAGTCCCCAGGTGCCCAGGGACGTCAGGATGACAACGCCCAGAAGGTTCATGGGGTCTGGCCCGAAAAAGGAGGCATAGGCGCCTGGCTGGCCCATGGTAAGGGGCACCTGGCTTGGAATCCTGGCTAGATTGCCCACAGCGGCCGTAAACCCGCCCTGTCCGCTTAACACGCTGAGTATGACGGCAATGATTCCTGCCAGCATGATGATTCCCTGGATGAAGTCATTGATGGCAGTGGCCATATAGCCGCCCAGGATCACGTACACGGCGGTCAGGACCGCCATGCCCAGCACACAGACACCGTAGGGGATATCAAAGGCCATGCCGAACAGGCGGGACAGACCATTGTATACGGAAGCAGTATAGGGTATCAGGAATACGAAAATGATAACAGAGGCCACAATCTTCAGCTCCTGGCTGTTAAAACGGCTTCCGAAGAATTCAGGCATGGTTGCGGATGAAAGGTGTTTACTCATGACGCGGGTGCGCCGCCCCAGGACAACCCATGCCAGCAGGCTTCCGATAAGGGCGTTGCCAATCCCGATCCATGTGGACGCCAGGCCGTATTTCCATCCGAACTGCCCTGCGTATCCGATGAATACAACCGCGGAAAAATAGGATGTGCCGTAGGCAAAGGCGGTAAGCCATGGCCCGACTCCCCTGCCGCCAAGGACAAAATCATTGACATTGGTGGCGTGACGCCTGGAATAGAACCCGACTCCAATCATGATGGAAAAGAAGATAATCAGCATCAGCAGTTTGATTGTCATTTTAATAACCTCCGGGAGTTTTTTATTTCTACTTTAATAATTAAAACTTCTGAACTTTAATGTAACAAAGTAAAGGCGAAAAGTCAAAGGGATTTTTGCTGTTTTCCATTCTTTGGTTGAAATGCACATATAAGGATAGGGCGATTTACAGTTAAAACAGGCTTTTTTGGCTAAAGTGGGGAAAGGATGCTATAATTCGACAAAAAATGTGCGTATGTACTAAAATGAATAATAGTATAAATGTGCTTTAAATAGTAAAAATTAATTTACATAATATAAATTACAAAAAAAGGAAATATAGGCACGTGCTTAAAAATTAATAATAATGTAACATAAATGTAAAAATAAAAAGGTGAAAGTGCATAATATTTTAGGAAAAAATACTGGAAAAATGTAGTGAATCTATAAAAATAATTACAAATATTTCAAATCTAATAAAAAATGTAACAAAGATGTTAAATCTCCATTGACTGCAAAAGTTAAATCCCATATAATTAGCCATACATCCCGGAAAAACATGCACAAAGTGGGGATTGACCCACTGGAACAAAAACAAGAATTGGGCTCCGGCATGTTGAGATAGGGGAGTCCAGGAAAGAGGAGTATGTATGCTTACATTACATTCATTCCTTCAGTCGGTTGTTCTCTTTGTTAAATCACTTGCAGTGAAAGTCACAAAGCAGATGTACCGATCCTCGTCAGTCCTGCTGACCGGTATGATGGTGGTTGCCATTATTGCATTTTCAGCCGAGGGGTTTGGAGGCGGGGGCAAGAATGCCCTGGCTGCGCCCATTGCTGATGAAAGTCAGGAAGAAGAACAGGCGGAGGAACCTGAGGGAAGCGGTCTGGTTACGGAAGCAAAAGTACAATTCGGACTTTTAGATACTGACAGCGAAGGCCAACAACTGGCTGGTGCGCTGTTAGAGGCAAATGTCCGTGAAAAGCAGAGACAGCAGGCAGCTGCACAGACCCAGATTGAGACACTTCAGAAACAGATATTAAAAGAGAAACAGGAAGAGGAAGCAAGGAAGAAAGCCGAGGAAGAGCGCAGGGCTTCCAGGAGGATCCGGTATACGGATGAGGATTACCAGGTCCTTTTGCGTATTGTCCAGGCAGAGGCAGGCATCTGTGATAAAAGAGGCAAGATACTTGTGGCAGATGTGATCATTAACCGGGTATTGTCAAAGGAGTTCCCTAACAGTGTAAAGGCAGTTGTATACGAGCCATCCCAGTTTCAGCCCGTTTCCAACGGCGCCATCAACTCTGTGAAGGTCACGGCCGAGACAATCGAGTGCGTGGACCGCGCCCTGGATGGGGAGGATTATTCCAACGGAGCGCTGTACTTCATGAACCGGAGAGGTTCCGGCAGCGCGGCGGCCTGGTTTGACAGGCACCTTACCTATCTTTTTGCACATGACGGTCATGAATTCTTCCGGTAGGGGAAGCATGGACCGGATAAAAAAACGATTGAGTTTCCCATGGCTTTAGGTGTATACTTGTAATGAAAAATAATCACACAAAGCCTGCTAATAAAAAGTCAAGTGTTTTTTGAAGAAAATTTCAAAAAGTCGATTTGATATTTTAGGGTATAACTTTTAAGCCGCCAGGACTGCCGGCTTTGAAAGGGGTGATATAGAAATGGGTGTTACTCTGCCTGCTCCAAGTTCCGCAGGCACTCTTTGACCTTGCCATAATAAATGCGGAGGAACTTATTCGCTCCGGCGGTCATGTAGACATAGTAAGGCTTTCCCTGTGCCCGCTTCTTATCAAGAAAACGATATACCGGATCATCCTCAGGGGCATTCTGGAGCAGGGTCGTCATGATTTGAAATAAGGTCTTGCGCAGCCTGGCAGAGCCAACTTTTGAAGCCCTGTTGCTCTTGGACTTGTGCTGGCCGGACTCATCCACGCCGGGGTCAACGCCTGCAAAGGCGGTCAGTGCTTCCCTGTGGGTAAATCTGGACACGTCGCCAATCTCGGCGATGAGCTGCGGGCCATAAGTCTTCCCAACGCCATAGATGCCCATCACGGTGCTGTATTCAGGAAGGGTGGATGCCAACGCATTCATTTCCTGACGGAGACGTTCCACATGTCCGGAAGCAAGGTTTAACTGCTGGATGCTTTGCTGAATCAACAGCTTATAGGTCTTCTCTTTTGGAAAGACAGCAACCAATTCCTTTGAGGCATGGAACAGTTTTTCGGGCTTGTCCGGCTGGAAGATGTAGTGGTGTTTCCTGCAGAAAGCCCTGTAGCGCTCTGTGAAGGTTTTTAACCCAATCCTGCGGACACAGTCCACATGCCAGAAAGAATAAGCATAATCCACCCATTTTTCACTTCCGTCCTCGCGGGGCGGACTGTCAAAGAGTTTATTCACACCGGGATAAGTATTATCCAGCAGTGCAATGAGGTTTGCCTTTGCGGCAACCTTCTGCTTCATAAAGAAGCTGAATTGGGAATTCAAGGTTTTTAACTGGGTACGTGTATTGTCCATACCTGAATATTGGCGCAATTCTGCCCAGTTGTCAAGAGTATAGCGTGCAATCCTGCGGGCATCTGCCGGATCGGACTTGACCCTGCGCAGGGAGTTGTTGCCGAAGTTTTTGATCAGGTGGGGATTCACAACGGAAACGAACAATCCGGCTTCGTACAGAGCCTTAAGCATGGGCTCATGGTATCTGCCCGTACATTCCATAACGATTTTGGTTGAGCCCTCTAATGAACCAAGGTAATGTGCAAGTTCAATGAGGCTCTGGGATGTATGGGAGACATCGAAAGGTTTGCGGATGACAGTGCCGCCAGGCTGCAGGACTGCGATGGTGCTCTTGCCTTTTGAAACATCAATACCTACTGCGTTGTACATTCTACGTACCTCCAAAAGTGAATCTGCATGGATTCCAGCATTCCTCATTGCCGATTCAATCTCCTGGGGTGTCAAACGAACGTGGAGTGGTAGTTCAACCTGCATAAATCGAACGGCTGCAATGACAGGCTGGCTGACTGGCTTTCTGACGGACGCTAATGGTCCAAGGAGAACACTGTCAGACCGATGCCTAATCATTATACAGCTTAAACAATGAGAGGATTAAGTCCCAACTGGTTGTTGGGTACTGAAACCCTACACTTATATATTAGGAGGAGAATGGGATATGATATTTGATGAGAAAAAAAATCTTGATTTTTACAGGAACCTGGGCGTGGACGGCAGGTATGCAAAAGCAGTGGATTTCCTGCAGAACACGGACCTGGGCGCATTGGAACCGGGCAAGTATGAGATTGACGGCAAGAATGTTTATGCCAATGTGACGGCTTATACCACCATCCCGTGGGAAGAGGCAAAGTACGAGGCCCATGAGCATTATACGGATATCCAGTATGTGATTGAGGGCAGCGAGGTCATGACCTATGCGCCTGTCCATGAGATGACGGTAAAGACCCCTTATAATCCTGACAAGGATGTTGTATTTTTTGAGAATACCACGCCGGGACTTCAGATCCTGGCAAAGGCCGGCCAGTACCTGATCTTTCAGCCATGGGACGCCCATAAGCCGAAGGCGGCTGACAAGGAGCCGGCTCCTATTAAGAAAGTGATTGTGAAAATCAAAGAAGATTAGTCCGTGTAAGCGGACATGGTGCCCATGGGTGCGTTGGCGCCCGCGGTACCGGGCCTGTCCGGCAGTGTAAGGCTGCCGGGCTTTTTTTGTTTTTACATCGGGAAGCCTCCGGCGCAGTTTTATCCGGCGCAAAACAGGGGTTGTTACAGATGGATTTCTGACGTATACTCATAGGAAGGACACATGACATCTATGAGCGGAGGTAAACCATATGCAGCTCACCTATCTACACATACGCAACTTCAAATCCATCCGTGACCTGGAAATCCGCGGCATTGACAGGGCGCTGATCCTGGTTGGGAAAAACAATACAGGAAAAACATCGGTGCTGGACGCGGTATGTGCGGTGTGCGGCTGTTATGAGGTCCGTGAAGAGGATTTTAATGAAAAACGGCAGGCCATCCGCATTGACGCCGGATTTTGCATTGAGGAGGAAGACCTTAAGCTGTTCCACCGCAGGGGGCTTGTCAGCCAGTACAGACGTTTTGATGTGTGGAGACGTGTGTTTGGGGAGCGGCTTCCCTCCTTTAAGGATGGGGAGCTGTCTTTTACCTTCCATGTGAATCTGGACGGCAAGGTGCGCTACGAGGATCCTTACCGGAAGAATAACCCCTATATCCCCATGGTACTGCCCCATATTTACCGGATTACGGCGGACCGGGAGCTAAGGCAGCTGCAGAATGACCTGCTGATGTTCCAGGAAGATGAAGAACTGAGCCGCCTGCGTTCCGGAAGATGTATTTTTGAGGCATCCAAGAAATGCAACCACTGTTTCCAGTGCATTGGCCTGATAAACAAGAAAAAGCCGGAGGAACTGACTGCCTTTGAAACCGCCCGTCTGCTGGAATATAAGATTTATCAGCTGAACCTCAGCGGCTTTTCCAGGAAGGTGAACGAGAATTTCTTCAAGAACGGAGGTTATGAGGAAATCCGGTATACCTTAAACTGTGACACGGACCAAATGTTCTCCGTTGAGGTGACGGCCCATAACCGGCAGAGGGGCAGCGTTAAGCCGGTGGGGCTTATGGGCAAAGGCATGAGGAGTATCTACATGCTTTCCCTTCTGGAGACCTATATCAGCGAGCAGAGCCGCATCCCCAGCATCATCGTGGTGGAAGACCCGGAGATTTTCCTGCATCCACAGCTCCAGAAGACCTGCAGTGAGATACTATACCGCCTGTCCAAGAAGAACCAGGTTATCTTTAAGACCCACAGTCCCGACCTGCTGTTTAATTTCAGCATCCGCCAGATACGCCAGGTGGTGCTGGATGAGGAGCGGTATTCCGTTATCCGTGAAAAGGCAGACCTGGGCCAGATACTGGATGACCTTGGTTACGGGGCCAATGACCTGTTAAATGTTAGCTTTGTGTTTATTGTGGAAGGAAAGCAGGACAAAAGCCGTCTGCCCCTGCTTCTGGAAAAGTACTATTCCGAGATTTATGATGATAAAGGCAACCTGACCAGGATATCAATCATCACCACCAACAGCTGTACCAATATCAAGACATATGCCAATTTAAAATATATGAACCAGGTGTATCTGCGGGACCAGTTCCTGATGATACGCGACGGCGACGGCAAGGACCCGGAAGAGCTTGCGTCCCAGCTGTGCCGGTATTATGATGAGCGGAGTCTGGAAGACGCGGACCGCCTGCCCAAGGTCACAAGGCGGAACGTGCTCATATTAAAATATTATTCCTTTGAGAATTACTTTTTCAACCCGACCATCATGGCAAAGCTGGGCATTGTAAAAAGCGAGGACGCTTTTTATGACACGCTCTTTGACAAATGGCGCGAATACCTGTACCGCATCCGCAGCGGCCAGCAGCTCATGGAGATAATGGGGCGGGATTTCACTTCACCGGAAGATATGAAGGCCCACATGGAGGAAATCCTCACCTATATGAGGGGCCACAATCTCTACGATCTGTTCTACGGCCCTTTCCGCGACAGGGAGCAGGAGATACTGAGGGAATACATTGATATGGCCCCAAGGGAGGAGTTTAAGGATATACTGGACGCGATTGACCGGTTTGTGTATTTTGACAGCAGAAAGAAAGCGTGAAGGACACCGGTGCGGCAGGCAGGGGCAGCCTCAAAGGTCCTGATAACCTTAAGAAGCCGCCCCTCTTTTTTACTTTATATCCAATTGGCCGTTTACACGGAATATGCCTCTTCGGCTGTGCCTGCTTCTGCATTTTTGCCCTTGCCCAGGACGCAGGTGAACACGAAGGTGCCAAGGCAGACGGCGGCGAAGATGATTCCGGCAGGGTATGCGAAGGATGTGGGGAGCTGGAAGCCTTCCTTGGCAATCAGGATGTATGTACAGGATACGGCTGACATGAAGGTTGCAGGAAGGGCCGTAAGCCAGTAAAAGCGTTTTTTGCGGAACAGGTATACGCTTGCGGACCACAGCGCAATCATGGCCAGGGTCTGGTTGCTCCAGGAGAAGTATCTCCAGATTATCTGCACATCAATCTGGGTCAGTACGGAACCCACTGCCAGCAGGGGAACCGTGAGCATCAGGCGGTTCCTGACAGGCTTCTGGTCAAACTTGAACCAGTCTGCCAGGGTGAGCCTTGCGCTTCTGTAAGCGGTATCGGCAGAAGAAATGGGGCATGCGATAACGCCAATCATGGCAATCACTGCGCCTACGGGTCCTAAAAGGGTGAAGCAGATTTCGTATACAACGCTGGACTGTCCATTGCCAAGGGCTGTGAGAAGACCGCCCGTGCCATTGTAGAACGCAACGCCTGCCGCTGCCCAGATAAGTGCAATGATGCCTTCTGCCACCATGGCTCCGTAGAACACCCGGCGGCCGTCCTTTTCATTGGTAAGACAGCGGGCCATGAGAGGGGACTGGGTTGCGTGGAAGCCCGAGATGGCGCCGCAGGCAACGGAGATGAACATGGTTGGCCAGATGGGCGTATTGGCCGGGTGCAGGTTTTCCAGGGTGATTTCAGGTATATAGTATCCGCCTAACAGGATGGCCCCGCCAACCCCAAGGGCCATGACAATCAGGCATATCCCAAAGAACGGGTAAACCTTGCCGATTAATTTGTCAATGGGCACAAAGGTTGCGATGAAGTAATAAATCAGTACAACGGCCAGCCAGAACCTGGTATCCAGAACATTGGGTGTGAGCATGGCCAGAAGATTGGCCGGTCCGGTGGAGAAGCTGACGCCGACCAGAACCAGAAGTACAACGGAGAATACACGCATGACCTGTTTCATGGCGCTGCCAAGATAGGTCCCGGTGAGCTCTGAAACGCTGGCACCTTTGTGGCGCATGGACATCATGCCCACCATATAATCGTGGACGCCGCCGCCCAGCAGGGTTCCGAAGGTAATCCACAGAAATACGCTGGGTCCCCAGCACGCGCCTGCCAGTGCGCCGAAGATTGGCCCCAGGCCGGCAATGTTGAGAAGCTGGATTAAGAAGATGCGCGGCGTGCCCATTGGGACGTAATCACTGCCATCCGTCATGGCAAGGGCAGGTGTCTTGCGGTCATCCGGACCAAAGACCTTTTCCGCAATCTTGCTGTACACTGTGAATCCCCCGATTAAGAGTGCCAGACATACAAAGAAACTAATCATAAACCTACCTCCTGTTATGTATTAATGATTTGTCTTTCTGTACTTATTGTACTAAAATACTGTTAAAATGGTAGGTTTTTTGCATAAAATGCATTATCAGATGCACAAACGGCAGGAAAATGTTCATTAACGTAGCCCTGTTACGGGACGGCAGGGGGCCGGCGGACCGGAAATCATATACCTAACAGCTGGCGCAGGTTTTTCACCTTCTCCCTTCCAACGGGCAGGATTTCCTTTTCAAAGCCCTGCATCTTTACAGCCAGGCTGTTATTGGCCCAGGGAAACATTTCCGTGATATAACCCAGATTTACAAGGTAGCTTTTGTGGATGCGGAAAAAACCGTGGGGCGCCAGCCGTTTTTCATATTCGCCCAACAGCTGGTTTTCCGTGTAGTCCCTGGTGGCCGTATGGATGATGCAGCTCCTGCCCGAGGTTTCAATGTAGACAATCTGGGGTATGTCCAGCATTACGATGGTCCGGTTCACATTGATTGCCATCCTGGCCGGGGACAGGACAGGGGCTGCCGCGGGACCGGATACTGCCGCCGGACCGGGCACAGCCGCCGTGCCGGATACCGCGGCGGCGCCTTTGGACAGATTTAAATCGTGGCAGCATTTTTCCAGGACCCTGCGCACCCGGTCCGGGTCAAAGGGTTTTAAGATGTAATTATTGACACCCAGTTCAAATGCCCTGACTGCGTACTGGGAGTAGGCGGTGGCAAATACAATCTGGGCATCCGGCAGGATACGCCTGGCAGCAGCGGCCAGGGTGGTTCCTTCCATATCATTGAGGTTGATATCCACGAACAGCAGGTCAAAGGGCCGGCTGCTGATAAGCTCCAGGGCATTGGAACCGCTGTCCGCCTCCTCAATGAGGCTGTCCGGCATAACGGACAGAATCTGATGGATCAACTCTTTTCTTGACGGCCTCTCGTCATCAATCACAGCAATCTTCATTGTAAGAAATCCCCCTTATTCATCTATTTTCCGCATCCTGTTCAGCGGAACGCGGTACACGGAACCATACCCTGGAACCGGCGGCCGATGTCTCTATCTTCAGCCCGTTGTCTTCCCCGTAAATGCTTTTTAAGCGGCGGTGCACATTCTTTAAGCCCACACCGCCCCTGCCTTCGCCGGAATACAGCTGGATCACCATGTCCTTGGGGATTCCCGGACCCTTGTCCGAGACGGAGATTTCCACAAGGTCATCTATGGTCCGGGCCTGTATGGAAACAGTGCGCATTCCTTTGGCATCAGTGCCGTAGCGCACCGCGTTTTCAACCAGGGGCTGGAGGATGAAGGATGGCACCAGGCAGTTCAGGTCGTCTTCTACATCCATGCTTACCTGCAGCTTTTCCTCAAAACGGGCCTGTTCCAGTTCCAGGTAGCTGGATACATGGTACAGCTCGGTGTGCAGGTTCAGCATGTACTGGTCGTTCTCAAGGGTCTGGCGGTAGTAGGCGGAAAGGGTGAGGATCAGTTCCCTGGCCCTGTCCGGGTTTTCCCTGCACACACAGGATATGGTGTTTAAGGCATTGTATAGGAAATGCGGGTTGACCTGGGACTGCAGGGCTTTGAACTCGGCCTTGCGGCGCAGCTGTTTCTGGTAGTCCAGGTCGGAAAGCTCCAGCTGGGTGGAGAAAAGCCTGGCCAGTTCGGAGGCAAAGTTAAGGTTGGGCTGTGATGTGACCCAGTGCTTCCTGACCACCATGGTCAGGCTGCCGATGGGTTTGTCCATCTCAATCAGGGGCGCTGCAACGATGATGTGGTTTTTCAGTATGTGGTACAGCGGGTCCGGCTTCCTGGCGCAGGTAAAGGTGGTGGTCCTGCGGTCTTGGATGGATTCCAGGATGGGCTTTAGAAGGGCCTCCCCCTTAAGATCATTGTACCGGGCTTCCCCCTTCATGGCCAGTATCTTCTGGGTATCCGTTATCATTACGGCTGCGCAGGAGGTGGAATTGTAGATGATTTCAGCGGCCGCCTCCATATCCATTGTGCTGTAGAGCCCCTTCCTCAGATGGGGCAGGCTCTGTTCCACAATCCCCAGGGCCAGCCGCATTTTCTCCGCAAACTGGCTGTCCTCCTCCATGAACACGATATTGAAGGTGCCGATAAATACAACCATGCCCAGGGCGTTCATGGTTATCATGGGAAATGCAATCAGCCGCACCAGTTCCAGGGCAGCTGGAAATGGCTTTGAGATGATCAGGATGATGACCATCTGGCAGACCTCTGCCAGGGCCGTGATCAGGAAGATGCCGGTGTTGTCAATCTTGCCTGCCTTGAAACGCCGGGAAAACGCAGAACCAATCAGTCCTTCCACAAATGTGGACACGGCGCAGGAAACAGCTGTGAAGCCTCCGATATCAAACAGGTAGCGGTGCAGGCCGCCGATGATGGCAGCCCCCATCCCCACGTACGGCCCGCCCAACAGCCCTGCCGCCAGGACGCCGATGACACGTGTATTTACAATGGCGCCCTGGGCCCGTACCCCTGTATAGGTAGAGACAATGCTGACCAGGCCGAAGATGACTGCAAGGGCCGCGCGGCTGCCAATCAGATTGTTTTCACCCAGAAGCATGCTGCGGACAACGGGAATCTTGGTCAGCATGGTGGCGATGAGAACCAGCAGCCCTATGTTTAAAAGCAGGCTGAAAAACATGGTGTTGGACATGGTAGGCCTCCTTATGGATGGATTTATGGATAAATGGTCTGATACTGGATTGCAGTTCCAGTATACCAAATATTTGCAGAACAGGGAATCTTAAGAAAATCTTTTATTGTATTTCATCTTAAGGTATGTTAATCTATGTTCAAGGATGACTGTATTAATATAATTAGTACAGTCGATACAATGATTTTCCAGAAAGGGGGAAGGAAGGCATGATTGTACTGGATTACAGGGACCGGAGACCTTTATATGAACAGGTGGCGGAACGTCTCCAGGAGATGATGTTTAACGGAGTGCTTCCGCAGGATGCACAGCTTCCGTCCGTGCGCAGCCTGGCCACGGACCTGTCCATTAATCCCAACACGATCCAGCGGGCCTACGGTGAACTGGAACGCCAGGGATATATTTATTCGGTGAAGGGAAAGGGAAGCTTTGTGGCTGACAGCAGCCGCATGAGGGCCGGGAAGCTGAAGGAGTGGAAGGGACGTTTTACCGCGTTTGTGGAAGAGGGCATAAAAATCGGCGTCACGGCAGAGGATATGACAGGGCTTGTGGAGGAGACATTTTGCGGGCGCATGGCAGGACTTGTGGAAGAGACATTTTGCGGGCATATGACAGAAAGGGGAGACGGGCATGATTGAGGCAGTGAACCTTACCAAACGGTTTGATGATATAGTGGCGGTGGACCATATAAGCGCCACCATAAAGGATGGAAGCGTTTTTGGCCTGATTGGCACCAATGGGGCGGGCAAATCCACATTCCTCAGGCTGGCCAGCGGCGTGCTGAAGCCGGACGAGGGATGTATCACCATAGACGGACATGAGGTGTTTGAGAATACGCCGGCCAAAAAGCGTTTTTTCTATATCTCGGATGAACAGTATTTTTTCAACAACTCAACGCCATTGGAAATCATGCATTATTACAGGCATGTATACGAAGGATTCAACGAGGAGCGGTTCCACAAGCTTATGAAGAACTTCGGGCTGGATGAGAAACGCAAGATCCATACATTTTCCAAGGGAATGAAGAAGCAGGTATCGGTTATCTGCGGCGTGTGCGCGTCCACGGATTACCTGTTCTGCGACGAGACCTTTGACGGCCTGGACCCGGTCATGCGCCAGACCGTGAAGAGCATATTTGCAGCGGATATGGAGGACAGGAACCTGACTCCCATCATCGCATCCCATAACCTGAGGGAACTGGAGGACATCTGCGACCATGTGGGGCTATTGCACAAGGGCGGCATCCTTCTGTCAAAGGACCTGGATGACATGAAGCTTAACATCCATAAGGTCCAGTGCGTGCTCCAGCCAGGCATGAAGCCCGAGGACCTGGTGGCCCTTGATAAGGTGGGGATTGAGCAGCGCGGAAGGCTGTGCACCGTGACCGTGCGCGGCAGCAGGCAGGAGGTGGAGGCCATCCTATCCTCCTATGACCCGGTGTTCTATGAATGCATTCCTCTGTCCCTGGAGGAGATATTTATCAGTGAAACGGAGGTGGCTGGTTATGACATCAGGAAACTTATTCTCTAAGCTTATGAGGGAGGACTGCAAGCGGCGCACATGGGCCTTTGCCCTGGTTTTCCTGGCCTTTTTCTTCATTCTTCCCATCGGTCTGGCCCTTGCCATGGAGGATGCGGCCAACACACAGTATTATGTATATAACGGCTACAGGGATTTTGTGCAGGACCCGTCCATGCCGCTGGCTGTCTACCAGGAAAAGCTTCTGGAACTGAAGACAAAGGTGGTCTTAAGCCAGGCGGAATTCGGCAACGGCATGGTGGTGTTCCTTATGATGGCTGCCGCGGTTGTCATGGGGGTATCCGGTTTTTCCTATCTGCATAACAGGAAAAAGGTTGATTTTTACCACAGCATCCCGGTAAGGAGGGAACTGATTTACAGTGCGCGGTACATGGGAGGCATCCTCATTGTGGGCGTTTCCTATCTCATAAACCTGATCCTTATGTTCGGTGTCGCCCTGGCTTACGGTGTGGGTACCCCGGGCATAGCAGGCGCCATGGCCGGAGGACTGGCGTTAAACATGCTGTTTTTCCTGCTGATGTACGCAGCGGTGGTGATTGCCATGATGATGACCGGCAATATGGTGGTGGGAATCCTGGCATCCGGCGTGTTCTTTTTCTTCCTGCCCGCAGTGATGCTGCTCCTGGAAGGGTACTGCGAAATCTTTTTTGTGACAACGGCCAGGAACGCATGGACCTCCGACGGCTCGCCCTTTATGTGGGGGATGAAATACCTGTCCCCATTCAGTGTCTATATAACAGCCCTTGACTGGAAACTGGATGAAATCATAAAGCATGTGCCGGAGCTCATATGTTCCGGATTCGGCGTCCTGGCGCTTTTCTTCCTGGGGATGCAGCTCTACCGCATCAGGCCTTCTGAGTCAGCCGGGAAGGCCATGGCCTTTAAACGCACCATGGCTCCTATCCGTATCCTTCTTGTGCTGGGCTGCGGCCTTGCGGGAGGGCTGTTTTTCTGGGCCATGCAGAGCAGATTGAGGTGGGGCCTGTTCGGGACCGTGGTATTCACAATCCTTACCCACTGTATTGTGGAAATCATCTATCATTTTGACTTTAAGAAGCTGTTTGGCAGGAAGCTGCAGCTGGCGCTCTGCCTTGGGGCCGGGGTCCTTGTGTTCCTGAGCTTCCGTTATGACTGGTATGGATATGATTCCTACCTTCCTGCGGCGGACGAGGTGGTGTCCGCCAGCCTGGAACTGGATATAGACAGCGGCTGGCTGAATAACCGGTCTGTGTTACAAAATGGCCAGGGGGAGTATGAACTGGACTATAAACCTGCCTATGAAAACATCGAAGAGGATATGAAGCTTACGGATATGGACCTGGTCATGCCCCTGGCAAAAGAGGGCAGGAGGAGCGCCCTTCTTGGCAGGGATGAACGACTGGGGATTGTCAAGGCGGTCCCGCAGGCGCGCCGTGTGTCTTACATCGGGGGAGCTGACGGACCCACTTCTGTTTTCATCGCATCCAAGATCGGCGGGGAGGATGGAGGATCCGATCCGGAAGCCAAGGAGTACTATACGGGCATGACCGTATGCTACCAGCTGGCCAATGGGCGCAGGGTAAGGCGCGCCTATACCATTGCCCTCTCGGATGTCATGGATGTTTACGGGGAGCTGTATAAGGAAGCAGCTTATAAAGAAGGGCTTTATCCGGTATTTCACGAGACGCCGGGGAACCTGGAAAAGGTAATCTACCGGGAAGCCGGGTCATCTGTCTATACCGGGGAGGACAGCAGGATAATCTCAGGACTGCTGGATGCATACAAGACCGACTTCATGGCCCTGGATACACAGACGCGGATAAAAGAGGTACCTGTGGGCGCCATTTCATTTGTGTCAAAGGACGTGCAGGAATATATAAATCAGAACCTGAAGCAGATGCGTTCCGGCGGACGGGGCGGTTACTGGGATATGGGCATGGATGATTTCATCCAGTACTGGCCCGTATACCCGTCCTTCACACATACCCTTCAGATCCTGGAGGGAGAGGGCGCAAAACCGGGAAAACATTTTGCCGCCGGCAATATCAGATCAGTCACCATGAATGTACAGTCCCTTTTCTACAATCTGGATTCCGGCAGCGGACTTCCCCAGGGCGAGGAACTGGCCGATCTGCAGAGAAGGAATCCTTATTATACAAAGGAAGGGAATCTGGTGATCACGGACCCGGCCGACATAGGGCAGCTTATGAAGGCGGTGGCGGAAGATGAATTCCTTCCGATGGACCAGTTCCATCAGGTTTCAGGGACAGTCTCCTACTGTGATGTGGAATTGGAAGGAGGATTCCATGTTTCGGGCATCCTGCTGTTAGACAGGATGACGCCCGGGATTCTGGAGATGTTTGAAGGACTTCCGCTGGAGGAGATTCTTTAAGGTTGAATGAGAGGGCACCGGTGCCTATGAAGCCTGCTTCATGGAATCCGGTGCCTTTCTGATGCCCATGCGTCTTATGCCCACATGCATCTTAAGCCTACATGCGTCTTTGGCTCCGTGCTTCATTGCCCCCATCTGCCTTTTCCGCCGTCCGGCTGTCCGGGCCGTCTATGTGCCGCTGCCCCATGGCAGGCTTTCCGTTTCTTTTTATTGACAATCCACCCATGGAAAGCTACAATCATATCAACAGACGGGAAGGCTCCATGGAACGCGCCTGCCCCAAGGGAGAAAGAGAGGACATAAGTATGATATCAGAGAAAATGAAACCATTGGTAAATAATAATTCCGCAATCCGGGCCATGTTTGAAGAGGGCAAAAAGCTGGCGGCCGTATACGGCGCGGAGAACGTATATGACTTCAGCCTCGGCAACCCCAATGTGCCTGCGCCGGATTCCGTAGGACAGGCGATCTGTGATATCCTGAAAGAGGAAGAGTCTACTTTTGTCCATGGATACATGAGCAATGCCGGTTATGAGGATGTAAGGGATACCATTGCACGGTCACTGAACCGCAGGTTCGGCACATCCTTCCACCAGAATAATATACTGATGACCGTGGGCGCTGCCAGCGGACTGAATATCATCCTTAAGACACTCCTGAATCCAGGGGATGAGGTGATTGTGTTTGCTCCTTATTTTGTGGAGTATGGCAGCTATGTGCGCAATTATGACGGCAATCTGGTCGTGATTTCGCCGAACACAGAGGATTTCCAGCCAAACCTTGAGAAATTGGGGGAGAAGATTACCCCAAGGACAAAGGCGGTCATCATCAATACCCCCAATAACCCTACCGGGGTCGTGTATTCCGCCGGGACCCTGGCCAGGATGGCGGATATCCTGAGGGAGAGGCAGACCCAGCTGGGAACCGATATTGTCTTGATTTCAGATGAACCATACCGCGAACTGGCATATGACGGCGTGGAGGTGCCGTATGTGACAGGGTTTTATGAAAACACCGTCATCTGCTATTCCTACAGCAAGTCCCTGTCCCTTCCTGGTGAGCGTATCGGCTACCTGGTGATACCGGACGCGCTAAAGGACAGCCAAGAGGTGTTTAATGCGGCAACCATTGCCAACCGCGTCATGGGCGCGGTGAACGCGCCGTCCCTGATGCAGCGCGTCATCAAACGGTGTGTGGATGAGAATGTGAACCTGGAAGCATACGACCGGAACCGGAACCTGCTGTACAATGGCTTAAGGGATTTGGGATTTGAGTGTATAAAGCCAGAGGGCGCGTTTTATCTCTTCTTAAAATCACCGGAGGCAGATGAGAAAAAGTTCTGTGCCAGCTGCAAGAAGTATAATATCCTGGTGGTCCCGGGAAGTTCCTTTGCATGTCCCGGATATGTAAGGATTTCCTATTGTGTATCCTATGGGCAGATTGAGCGTTCCCTTCCCGCGTTCAGGAAAGTGGCGGCTGATTATGGGCTGGTATAGGATAGGATAAGATATAGGATATGGTATAGGATAAAGAGAGCCGGCAAGGAATGGAGAGCCGGCGGGTAAGATATATGAGGTCAGAGAAAAGGGAGGAATTAAGGGTATGAGACCATGGGAAGCAAATATACGCAAGGTGGTGCCCTACGTGCCGGGGGACCAGCCGGGCGGCGATAAGCTGATTAAACTGAACACCAACGAGAATCCGTATCCCCCGGCCCCGGGAGCCATCAGGGCCCTCAGGGAACTGGAGACGGACCGGCTGCGCAAATATCCCGACCCGGCAGCTTCCATGCTGGTGGAGGCCCTGGCCGGATATTATGGGGTTGGGTCCGACCAGGTATTTGTGGGGGTTGGGTCCGATGACGTGATTGCCATGTCCTTCCTCACGTTTTTTAATTCGGATAAGCCGGTGCTGTTTCCCGACATCACCTACTCATTCTACAAGGTGTGGGCGGACCTTTACCGGATTCCATATGATACGCCTGCCCTGGATGGGGATTTTAACATTATCCCGGAGGATTATGAAAAAGAAAACGGAGGGGTCATTTTCCCCAACCCCAATGCGCCCACCGGAATCTATATGCCCCTTGAGCAGGTGGAGGGGATTCTGAAGGCCAACCAGGACGTGGTGGTGATTGTGGACGAGGCGTATATTGATTTTGCAGGGCCGTCCGCGCTGGAACTGATTGGACGTTACGAGAACCTTCTGGTGGTGCAGACCTTTAGCAAGTCCCGTTCCATGGCAGGCATGAGGATAGGCTTTGCCATTGGGAACCAGCGCCTGATCCGGGCCCTTAATGATGTGAAATACTCCTATAACTCCTATACCATGAACCTGACCTCCATTGTGATGGGCGCGGAGTCGGTAAGGGATGAGGCATACTTTAAGGAGACCACGGACAAGATAATAGCAACCAGGGAGCGGGCAAAGACGCGTCTTAGGGAACTGGGATTTACCTTTCCGGATTCCCGGGCCAACTTCATCTTTGCGTCCCATCCGTGTGTGCCGGCCTGTAAGCTTTTTGAGGCGCTTAAGGAAGAACAGATTTATGTGCGGTATTTTGGCGGGGAAAGGCTGTGTGACAGCCTTCGCATCAGCATAGGGTCGGATGAGGAGATGGATGTGCTGTTTGCATTCCTGGAGCGGTATCTTAAGGATTTTTCATAAAAGACAGGATTGGTGATATATTATGGAAGAAGCAGGGTGGAGACATTATCTGAGACTTGTGCTTAATATTGTGATTCCGCTGACAGGATGGATTCTCCTGTGTTTTCTGGGACCAAAAATCATAAAGTTTTTCATGCCCTTTGTCATTGGCTGGATCATAGCCATGATTGCCAATCCACTGGTCCGTCTGCTGGAACGGAGGATGAGGCTGGTGCGCAAACACAGCTCCATTGTCATTGTGGTGGCGGCCCTGGCTCTTGTCATCGGCCTTTTGTACCTGCTCATATCCAGAAGTTTTGCGCTGCTGTATGGGTTCATAAAGGATCTTCCGGTCCTGTACGCCGGGATTGAGGGGGATGTGTCCAGGAGCATGGAACAGATTGACCATCTGTTCCAGTTCCTTCCGGACAGTATCCAGCAGACCTGGTCGGAGATTGGGAATAATCTGGGGATTTATCTGGGCAAGGTGGTGGAGGGCATTGCGTCCCCCACCGTGGAGGCGGCCGGAACCGTGGCCAGGAGTATTCCCGCTGTCCTGGTTTATATGGTGGTCACCATATTATCCGCTTATTTCTTCATTGTGGACAGGGACAATATACTGGCTTTTGTAAAAGCCCATACCCCGGCCTGGAGCCAGCGGTATACCAGCTATTTGAAAGGGGAGGTCCGCAGGCTGGTTGGCGGATATTTTATGGCCCAGTTTAAGATCATGGCAGTGGTATGGCTGATCCTTACGGTTGGATTCCTTGTGCTTGGAGTGGGATACGGCCCCCTTTGGGCATTCCTTATCGCGTTCCTGGATTTCCTTCCTGTGTTCGGCACGGGTACGGCCCTGATCCCATGGGGCTTAATCAAGCTGCTGGGAGGCGATTATGCCTTTGCGGCAGGGCTTTTATTGATTTATGTCCTGACCCAGGTCGTGCGCCAGCTGGTGCAGCCTAAGCTGGTGGGGGACAGCATGGGTCTTAACCCGCTGCTGACCCTGCTGCTTTTATATCTGGGATTTAAGGTAAATGGAATTGCTGGAATGATTCTTGCAGTGCCCATTGGCCTGTTTTTTGTAAGTCTGTATGACTATGGGGCTTTCCGCGGGATAACGGACAGCCTGGGTATCCTGATTAAGGATATGGATAACTTCAGGAAGAAGGAATAAGTATGATGAGCAGGAGAAGGTTTAAGTGAGATGAAGGTTGAAAATAATCTGGATACGGATAAAGTACGCGGGCTGGTATGGAGACTGGCATTCCCCTCCATGCTGGCTCAATTTGTGAATGTGCTGTACAGCATAGTGGACCGCATGTACATTGGAAACATAGAAGGAATCGGGGCCCTGGCCCTGGCCGGGGTGGGAATCTGCGGACCGGTGGTGACACTCATATCCTCCTTTGCCAGCTGGATCGGGGTGGGCGGGGCGCCCCTTATGAGCATCCGCCTGGGACAGAAGAATGAGAGGGCCGCCGCCCAGATGGTGGCAAACTGTTTTGCGCTTTTAACCGGGATGGCGGTTGTGATCATGACCATGACCTTTCTTTTCAGGAATCCGCTGCTGGTGTTTTTCGGGGCCAGCCCCTCCATATTCCCTTATGCCAACGAGTACATGAGCTGGTACCTGTCAGGAACCGTGTTCGCGCTTCTGGCAGCCGGGATGAACCAGTTCATCATCTGCCAGGGATTTGCCAAGGTGGGGATGAAATCCGTGGTTTTAGGAGCCGTATGCAATATTGCCCTGGACCCTGTGTTTATTTTTGTCCTGGATATGGGGGTTAAGGGAGCAGCCATTGCCACGGTGCTTTCCCAGATGGCCTCCTGTATCTATGTGCTGGTATTTCTGTTTGGCAAAATGCCCCTGGTGCGTATTACCTTTGGCGGGTACCGGTGGAACACCATGAAGCAGGTGCTGCTGGTAGGACTTTCCCCCTTCCTCATCATTGCATCGGACAGCCTGCTTATCATTGTCATGAATATGATAATCCGTAAATTCTCCAACCCGGCGGATGGAGACATGCTGCTTACCTGCAATACCATTGTCCAGAGCTTCATGCTTCTCATCACCATGCCGCTGGGAGGAATTACCGGTGGAACCCAGACTGTTTTAGGTTATAATTATGGGGCGGGCCGGCCTGACCGCATAAGAAAGGCTGAGAAGCATATTGTATTCCTGGGACTGGCATTTACAGCCGTCATGTTTGTGATTGCCCAGACAGCCCCCGGATATTTTGTGCGGATTTTTACAAGGGATGAATCCTATGTGGGGATTACGGAGTGGGCAATCCGCATGTATACCCTGGCAGTAATCCCGCTGGCGGTCCAGTACACGGTGGTGGACGGTTTTACAGGAATGGGGATTGCAAAGGTGGCTGTCAGTCTGTCCATGTTCAGGAAATTTGTTTATTTTATGGGAATGCTGTTCCTGCCCATGCTGTTCGGCGTGGAGAAGGTATTCTTTGCAGAACCCATATCGGATATGGTGGCGTGCGTCCTGTCATCCTGCACCTATCTGCTGTTAAGCGGCAGGGTACTGGGGGATAACCGGCGCTTGTAAATAAAATCATACATAATCGGAGGGAAGCAGAATATGAATATACTGGTAAGCGCCTGCCTGCTTGGCGTGGAATGCAGGTATGACGGCAAGGGCGTGCTGGACCCGGCAGTAAAGGCCCTGTTGGACCGGCATTTCCTCATCCCGGTGTGTCCGGAAATCATGGGGGGTCTTGCAACCCCGCGTACGCCTGCGGAGCGCGTCAACGGACGTGTCATGACCAGGGATGGGCAGGATGTGGCCTCCTCCTACCAAAAGGGGGCGCAGCAAGCCCTGAAGCTTGCCCTGCTTTACGGCTGCAGGGCAGCCATCCTTAAGGAGAGGAGTCCTTCCTGCGGAAACGGGCAGATATATGACGGGACATTTACGGGAAAACTGACAGAAGGGGAAGGGGTCTGCGCAGGACTTTTGAAGTCCCATGGAATTAAGGTGTATGGGGAGAGCCAGATTGAGCGTCTCCTGGAGGAATCAGAAAGGTATTGATGCATGAACAGAGAACTGGATAAGAAAGAAGGGACATCAGTACAGCATAAGAAGGAAACCGGGCAGCGCGGAAAAAGCAGGAGCCGGGCTGCCTTCAAGGAGAGGAAAGACAGGCAGGCCAAGGCCCGGTCAGATGAGGCTCCAGGCAGGCCAAGGCCTGTCTGGGGAAGGGCTGCAGCTGTCTGTCTGGTGGCGGCAGCGGCAATCTGTGTGGGCGGTTATATCTACCACGCGGTGGGATACAGGGATGCGTACCTGCCGCACACGGTCATCAATGGCATGGATGTGTCCGGCAGGACCGCCTCAGAGGTCAAGGAAATGATGGCATCCGGGGTAAAGGACTACAGTCTGGTCATGAGGCTGAGGGGCGGTGGGCAGGAAATCATATACGGGGCGGATATGGGGCTTCATACTGTGTTTGATGGAAGCCTGGAGGAAATTATACGCCAGCAGAACCCTTATGCCTGGCCAAGATACCTGTTAAAAGGGCCGTCCTATGATATACAGACCATGATTACATACGATGAGGCGGCGCTGGAGAAAGGACTTGAGTCCCTGGACTGCTTTAAGACAGCCAATATCGTGGTGCCCTCCGACGCGTACCTGTCTGATTATGTGAGCGGGGAGGGATACAGTGTTGTGCCGGAAACCGAAGGTAATGAACTGGATCTGCAGCTTGTAAAAGCAGCTGCAGGGGAAGGCGTGCGCACCCTTACGCCGGAACTTGACCTGGAGGCTTTGGGATGTTACCGGGAGCCGCGTATCCGTTCCGGCAACAGTTCACTGGTGGCTGCCAGGGATGCAAGGAACCGGTATGTAAACATGACCGTGACCTATACCTTTGGCAGCGCCAGTGAGGTCCTGGACGGCAGCACCATCCACCAGTGGCTTTTGGCTGAGGGGGACAGCGTGACCCTTAACAGGGATACGATAGGGGATTATGTGAAAAACCTGGCGTCCAGGTACAATACCGCATATAAGAAACGACCCTTTAAGACCAGTTACGGACAGACCGTGGAGGTAAGCGGATTCTATGGCTGGAGGATTAATCAGGCAGCGGAGACAGAGGAACTGATAAGGATACTGGAGGCAGGGGAGAGCGTTGTCAGGGAGCCGGTATACTCCCAGACAGCCGCCAGCCATGACGGGGCGGATTATGGAGGTACATACGCGGAGGTGAACCTGACGGCCCAGCACCTGTTTTTCTATAAGGATGGACAGAAGATACTGGAGTCTGACTTTGTGTCCGGGAATGTATCCAAGGGACATACCACCCCTCCCGGCATATTTGCCCTTACCTATAAGCAGAGGGATGCCGTGCTCAAAGGCGAAGGCTATGCAAGCCCTGTCAAGTTCTGGATGCCGTTTAACGGGGGAATCGGTTTCCACGATGCCAGCTGGCGCTCCAGCTTCGGCGGCTCCATCTATAAGACAGGCGGTTCCCATGGATGCGTGAACATGCCATATGCGGCGGCAAAGGAACTGTTTGAGAATGTGTACGCAGGTATGCCGGTCATCTGTTATGAACTGCCGGGGACTGAGAGCAGCCGTTCCAGCACATCATCCGGCAAAGCGCCGGCTCCGACCCAGGCCCCGCCGTCCCAGACACCGCCGGTCCAGACACCGCCGTCCCAGACACCGCCGGCCCAGACACCGCCGGCCCAGACACCGCCGGCCCAGACACCGCCGGTACAGACACCGCCGGTACAGACACCGCCAGCCCAGACAGCTGTGTCCCAGCCGGCCGCTGGGACACAGCCCCAGGTAACCATTAACCCGGTGGGCCAGTCCACACCAGCGGCCACCGAAGGCGCACAGCCTTCCAAGCCAACGGAGGGATATGGGCCTGCATTCCAGACACCCCATACCGGTGAGGAGGGCGGTCCTGGCGTGGGCTAGGACGTGCTTTGTCCTAAAGGCGCAAAGCTGTTTTAGACACCATATATCGTGTGATGCATACCAGGCAGCACAATAATTGGTAAAGATTGGAAACTATGTTTTTTAGGTAAGGGGCCTTTTTATGGTGAATTTGTTGACAAATCGGGGAAAGCATTTTATAATGCCCTTAATGCATCTAGGGGATTACTTGTAAAGCCATTATTCAAAATTAGGGAGGATATGGACTATGGTAGAAGCTAAGAAAGATGTCAAGACAGCAGCAGGGCCGGCCGAAGAAACGGTTAAGCAGGTTGTGGAGGAAGAGGTGAAGGCGGCTGCCCCGGCAGCAGAAGCTCCTGCAGCAAAGGAGACAAAGGCGCCGGCTAAGAAAGCACCCGCCAAGAAGGCACCGGCCAAGACAGCGGCAGCCAAGAAGGAGACAGTTAAGAAAGAACCTGTCAAGAAAGAGGCTGTTAAGAAAGAGACAGTTAAGAAAGAGATCGCTAAGAAGGAAACTGAGAAAAAGGCGCCGGCCAAGGCAGCGGCCGCCAAGGCAGCACCGGCTAAAAAGCCTGCAGCCAAGAAGGCAGAGCCTGCAGCAGCCGTACATTTCCAGTTTGACGGAAAGGACCTGGTTGCAAAGGATGTCCTGGACCAGGCGGTTAAGGCATATAAGAGCACACACAAGGGCGTTGAGATTAAGACCATTGAGCTGTATATCGTTGCCAATGAAGGCGCTGCTTATTATGTGGTGAACGGCGAAGGGAACGATGATTTCAAGATTATGCTGTAATCCTTGGTTGTAGGGATTGAAGGATGAGGTGGGCTGCTGTATCATTGGGATACAGCAGCCCATTTACATTAATTGCCCAACGTATATGTACGAAGAAAAAGGATGGATATAAGATGGTAGATTTACCGGTTCGGTTTATAGAGCGGATGAAGGAATTACTGGGAGAGGGATACGAGGCATTTGAAGCCAGCTATGACAAGGAACGCGTCCAGGGGCTGCGCCTGAACAGCCTTAAGACGGCAGACGGAATAAGGGAAGACTGGGAGGAGGAAGGTGCCCATGCACTGGCCAGGCTGGTGGAAGGGCAGGCAGGACTCTGCCTTGAGAAGATTCCCTGGGTAAAGGAAGGCTTTTATTATGGGTCTGGCAGACCTGGTAAACATCCTTATCATGAGGCTGGTCTGTACTATATACAGGAGCCCAGCGCCATGGCGGTGACAGAGCTTCTGGACCCCAGGCCGGGAGACCGGGTCCTGGATCTGTGCGCTGCCCCAGGAGGCAAATCCAGCCATATTGCATCACGGCTGAAGGGCAGGGGATTCCTTCTGTCCAACGAAATCCATCCGGCCAGGGCAAAAGTCCTGTCCCAGAACATGGAGCGCATAGGTGTCAAGAACTGTGTTGTATCCAATGAGGACCCTGCACGCCTGGCGTCCCATTTCCAGGCGTTCTTTGACAAGATTGTGGTGGACGCACCTTGTTCCGGCGAAGGCATGTTCCGCAAGGACGAGGCTGCCAGGGAGCAGTGGAGCGAGGCCCATGTAAGGATGTGCGCCGGGCGCCAGGCACAGATTCTTGACAATGCCGCGGCCATGCTCCGTCCGGGTGGCCGTATGGTCTACTCCACCTGTACCTTTGCCCCGGAGGAAAATGAAGGCTCCATCGCGGCTTTTCTGGGGCGGCACAGCGGGTTCTGCCTGGAGGAAGTGGATGGGTATGAAGGATTTACACGGGGAAATGCAGGATGGGCCGTATATGGCTGTACGGAGTTGGCGGACAGGAACATAGGGAACCGGTATCATCTGGAACGGGCATTCCGCATCATGCCCCAGAACCTGGAAGGGGAAGGACACTTCATGGCAGTCCTTAAAAAAGACGGGCCGGATGGATATGAAGGCTATCCCTGCATGAAACCAGCGGAGTACCTGAAGGGGAGGAAAAAAGAAGAACTCCTGAAAGAATACAGGGAATTTTTAACCGACAGCCTGACAGGACCGGAACAATACCTTAATCGGGAAGAGTATGTATTATTCGGCGGGCAGCTTTACCTGCTGCCGCCGGACATGCCGGACATGGAGGGGTTAAAGATCCTGCGCCCCGGGCTTCATATGGGTACCCTGAAAAAGAAACGGTTTGAGCCTTCCCATGGGCTGGCCCTGGCCCTTAAAAAGGGGGATGTGAAGCAATGGATTGAACTGCCATCCGGCAGCATGGAGGTAATCCGTTACCTGAAAGGGGAGACGCTGTCAGCCGGAGGGCTTCTGTCAGAAGGAATCGGCAAGGGCTGGGGCCTGGTCCTGACAGACGGTTTCAGCCTTGGCTGGTGTAAGATGGCAGGGGGAATGATTAAGAACCATTACCCCAAGGGGCTGAGATGGATGTGATCCGGTACTACAGAAGCCGCTCCATATCCTTGGGAAGCCCGGCCGTGAATTCCATGGACTGCCCTGTCACGGGATGGGTGAACCCCAGCCGGTAGGAGTGCAGGGGCTGGCGGCTGATATGGCGGTAATCCGGATGATAGAGGAAATCCCCAGGCAGGGGATGGCCTATGGATTTCATATGGACCCGTATCTGGTGGGTCCGCCCTGTTTCCAGCCAGAGGCTGATTAAGGACAGATCAAGGCGTTCATTATAAGCAATCCGTCTGTAGTGGGTACAGGCGGATTCGCCTTTCCCAAAATCCACCTGCCGCTCAATGGTGGAGCCTTCCACCCGGGCAATGGGGGCATTGATGGTTCCCGTGTCCATTGTCCTGCCGCATACAATGGCCCTGTATTCACGCTTAATCCTGCGGTTTAACATATCATTGGAAAGGACGCAGGCACTGAGCATGTGCCTGGCAAGGATGAGCAGGCCGGTGGTATCCCGGTCCAGGCGGTTGATGGCCCGGTAGGTGAAGGTTTCCCCTTTCTGGCTGTAATACCAGGCCACGGCATTGGCCAGGGTATTGTCATAATGACCCTGGGACGGGTGGATGGGGACCCCGGCCGCCTTGTTGACCACCAGTATATCCTCATCCTCATATACAATGGAGAGGGGAAGGTTAACCGGGACAATGGACTGGGACGGGGGCTCTTCCGTAAGCACTACTTTTAAGACCTCCCCGGATTGCAGCCTGTGTATGGTATAAACCGGCTGTCCCTGAATGGTAAGGCTGCCCTCTGTATTGCGCAGATACACCACCAGACGGTGGGAATAACCGCGGCTCTTTAAAAACTCCTCTACGGTACGGTTGGTATATGGCTCTGTGATTGTGTATTCAATGCATTTCTTAATCATGGAATCTCCTGTAAACGGGATTTATGGTTGTTTTACCGGCAGTTATCAGTCCATGTCCTCCCGGCGGTTCAGGTGTTTCCTTTTGCTGGCGGCATGGTCCACAATGGAATCTTTTTGGAGGAAGCTGGCGCGCTTGATGCTGTCAATGCCGTATTTGTTCCGTATCTTATCTACTGTTTTTTCGAACTCCTTTTTCTTAACCAGTCCGGGGTCGTCAAAAAGGCTGATTTGGGAAAATGAGCCGTCGTTTATCTTGCCCGCCCTGACGCCCATAAGCCGAAGAGGGGTCATATCCCAGAAATCCTTAAGCAGCCGGCAGGAACATTCGTAGAGCACGGAAGTGGAATCCGTGGGCCCGTCAAGGGTCATCTGGTGGGAATGGTTCCTGAATTCCCAGTCGCGCAGCTCCACACATACATTGCTGCACAGCACATGGTCCGCCCTAAGCCTGGCGCCCACGGTTTCACAGAGGGACAGCAGGACCTGGCATGCATTGTCATAATCAGAAATATCCCTGGACAGGGTAACGCTGTTGCCATAGGCCTTATTGATCGGGTCCCGTTCCTCAACCGGGTCCACGTCCACGCCATTGGCGTACTGGTGGATCAGGACCGCGTAACGTTTGCCCAGATGGGCTTTTAGCAGTTCCAGGTCGCAGGCAGCCAGCTGTCCGATGGTATGAAGGCCAAGGGCCTCCATCTTTTTCTGGGCGGCACTGCCCACAAAGAAAAGCTCGCGGATGGGAAGGGGCCACATTTTCGCAGGCACTTCATGAGGGAACAGGGTATGGCACCGGTCGGGCTTTTCAAAGTCAGAGGCCATCTTGGCCAGCAGTTTATTGCTGGAGATACCGATGTTCACGGTAAAGCCAAGTTCATCCTTAATCCGCTCCCGTATCTGGCAGGCAGTGGCCAGGGGCTCCCCGAAGAGGTGGATGGTTTCCGTCATGTCCAGGAATATCTCATCAATACTGAATTTCTCATGGTCCGGGGTGTATTCCTCCAGAAGTCCCATCATGCGCCTGGAACACTTAATATAGAAGTCAAAGCGCGAAGGGACAACCATCAGGCCAGGACATTTGCGCCTGGCCTGGGCCAGGGGTTCCCCGGTGGTAACCCCGTACTTTTTGGCCAGGGGGGATTTGGCCAGCACAATCCCATGTCTCATACTGGCGTCCCCTCCAACAGCGGAAGGAATGGTGCGCAGATCCAGCGCTTCCGGATCCTGGCTTAACCGGTATACGCACTCCCAGCTTAAAAACGCGGAATTAACGTCAATATGAAAAATAAGCCGCTCCCTTTCCCTGTGGCCCATACCTTTTTGCGCCTCTCTTTTATCCCAGGCATTTTCCACCCATACCACCGTCCTTTTTGTTCTCCGGTTCCCATCCATAAAACATCCATAAAGAAACATGCCATGCCTGTCCGCGTCCGAAAACATGGAACAGGAAAAACAGAACATATATTCCCTTGTTACATTATAGTTTAAGGTTAACCAGGCAACTTGTCAATCCGTTTCATGGCAGACGGGCCAATTCCTCATCTTGCCCACCACATGGAAGAGAAGGAAAATAAAAGGAAAAACAGAAGCCCGGGAAACCGTTTCCCGGGCTTGGTGCATGAAGCCATGATCTGATTGTGCCGCAGTGACGTCCTGTTCCTATACATCCCCGGCATAATAACTGATGATACTCATATAATCCGAAGGGACCGGAATATCCAGCATCAACTTCAGATAACCCTTATTGTCACAATGCTGCCTGCGCAGGTCATTCTGAATACCATACTGTCTGCCGATATCGGTCCGTCTGCCATCTGGTTGGATCATGTATACAGCGCCTTCGCAGGCATTTACCGTACGCAGGAATTCCTCCACATTAATGATACCCAGCTTAATCATAACAGAACCTCCTTTTTACTGCCTGTCATCTTTGCTAATATCATTATAGTGCAGGATTCATGTGTTTTATATATCATACCTGCCTTGTAATATCACAATCCTGCCATTTTCGCCTGTACTCCATGGGAGAGCACCCAAAGCAGTCCTTAAATACACTGCCAAAGTAGCTGCTGCTGCCAAGTCCGCAGGCATGGCTGACTGCTGTGATTGTTTCCTGTCCCTGGGTCAGCATGCGGCATGCCTGCTGGAGCCTGTAATTCCTCAGATATTCCAGCGGCGTGGTGTGCAAGCATTCACGGAAGGTACGGAAGCATTCGCGCTCACTGATAAAAGCAGCAGAGGAGATTTCCTTGACCGTAACCTTTTCCCAGAAATGTTCATGGATATATATGAGCATTAATTTCAGCGTGTCATCGGTCTTATCATTGTTTTTGCCTGCATGCAGCAGCGGGGCGGACAGGGCAAATATCCTGGCCCATATATCAGACAGGGCAGAGCGCAGTTTTATCTCATAGGCATATCCATTGGAGGATATCTGGAAGGATTTCCTGATATCCTTGAGGATGGCGTCCTGGTCCTGCTGTTTTGGATCCAGGCGGATGATTCCAATCTGTGATGCGGTGGTAAGGGGCAGGATGTATTTCTGCTCAATCCTGCTTCCATGATGACCGCCAATAAGGGATACGTCAAAAATGTGGTTCAGCTGGACCGTATTGGCAGCCCTGTCCTTGGATTTTGTCATATGGAGCACATTGGAATTAACCAATCCTCCGGAGCCGGCAGGGAAAACAGCCTTTCCTTTGGGGATATAATATTCAACCACACCGGATTCAACGTAAAACAGCTCCACTTCCTTATGCCAGTGCCAGGGTACAAAACGTCCGGCCTTCTGGCGGTCAAACTCCATATAGGAACTGATATAAGGAAAATCAGGCATGAAATCAGGCAGTATCTCTTCTTTGCTTCCTTCCCGGAATTCAATACAGCAGAAATTTTTCAACACAGGCAGTCCCTCCTATTCATGATGCTATTATATCACACCACAGAATAAATCACACTGCCTGTGAATACGATAAAATAAAGGCAAAGAGGCGGCGTACCATGAAGCAATGGATATTTACAATTGCGTTATCGATATCCCTTGTATGCGGGCAGTTGGAGGCAGCGGCAGGGGAATATACCATACAAAAGGAGCAGTCAGGAGGGACAGGGCAGGAGCCGGCCGGGCAGGGGCAGGCGGGCCAGAAGCAGGCCGGTCAGGAGCCGGCCGGGCTGGAGCAGGCAGGTCAGAAGCAGGCAGGTCAGGGCCAGGCCGCACGGACGGAAAACGCGGATTTCCTGAAGCTGTACGCCCAGTCAGCTGTCCTGATGGATGGGAGCAGCGGCCGCATCCTGTATGGTAAAGGGCAGGATATCATACGCCCCATGGCCAGCACCACGAAAATCATGACCTGCATCCTGGCGCTGGAACTTGGCAACCTGGACGATAAGGTGACGGCTTCCTCCTATGCAGCGTCCCAGCCCAAGGTCCATCTGGGGGTGCGTTCCGGGGAGGAATACAGGCTGGAGGACCTGCTGTATGCCCTGATGCTGGAGTCCTATAATGATGCGGCTGTGATGATTGCTGAAAATATCGGGGGGAGTGTGGAGGAATTTGCCGCCCTGATGAATCAAAAGGCAGAGGAACTGGGATGCAGGGATACCTATTTCATAACGCCCAATGGACTGGACGGGGTAAAAAAGGACAAAGACGGCGTGGAACACATCCATTCCACTACAGCCGCTGACCTGGCTGCCATCATGCGCTACTGCGTCATGGAATCCCCTAAAAAGGATGAGTTCCTGAGTATCACCAGGACCCAGAACCATACGTTCACAGATAGCAGCGGCAGACGCTCCTACAGCTGCTTCAACCACAATGCGTTCCTTAATATGATGGAGGGAGTGCTGTCCGGCAAGACAGGATTTACCGGTGGGGCGGGATATTCCTATGTGGGCGCCATGGAAAATGAAGGAAGGACCTATATCATTGCATTGTTAGGATGCGGCTGGCCGCCGCACAAGACATATAAATGGACGGATGCCAGAAAGCTGTATACATACGGGCTGGAGCATTTCCAATTAAAAGATGTGTTCAGGGAGGAAGTCCTGCCGGATATCCCGGTCACCGGCGGATTGTGCTGGGACGAGGAGGGAACATGCCAGGAATCCATAGACCTGAAGCTGCACCTGAAGGAGGAGGAAATGCATCTGCCCCTGCTGTTGGGCGAGGGTGAGCAGGTGCAGGTGACAAAGAAGATACCAGCCCTGCTTAAGGCGCCCGTAAGGGAGGGGCAGAAGGTCGGGACCATTGATTACAGCCTCAATGGGACGGTGATTAAGCAGTATCCTGTCTATGCAGGCAGAGGGGTGGATGAGATGACATTTTCCAGGGTTGTGCGGCATGTACTGGGAATTTTCATGGACTTTGGAAAGTCTTGCCACATTATTTAATCTTTTCTTACGAATCTTTGTATTATGTGAAGTTTCCTGCGTTTTTGTTGACATATGAAGCCTTTTGTCATTATAATAGGATTAATGTCATAAAATAGAAATTCATGCTTTTATTGGTTATGAATGAAAATACAGGAGATTTATACATAATGAAGGGAAAGAAATTCAAAAGGGGCCTGGCCCTTATGCTGGGGATGATGATGGCAGCAAATCTCCCGGCATCCGTGGCCACGCCTTTTACAATGATTGATTCCTATGCATATACAGGGGCCGCCACGGTAAAAGCCACATCACTGAATGTCCGCAGCGGGGCAGGCACCGGATATTCCTCCGTGGGAAGGCTGGCAGCAGGAGCAGCCATTACTGTTATCGGCGAACAGCGGGGAACAGACGGCAATACATGGTATCAGATCCAATACACGGGAACCAATGGGGCGGTGAACACGGGATATGTGTCATCCGTTTACGTGCGGCTCCCTGTTTCTTATACACCAGATTCTAATTTCGAGGCATATCTGAATTCCCAGGGATTTCCGGAGAGTTATAAAAACGGGCTCAGGCAGCTTCACCAGCAGTATCCCAACTGGGTGTTTAAAGCCAAGAACACCGGCCTGGACTGGAATACGGTCATTGAGAACGAGTCCGTGCTCAGCCGTAACCTGGTATCCTCAGGCAGCGTTTCCTCGTGGAAATCAGTTGCGGACGGCGCCTATAACTGGGATAACAGCACATGGACCGGCCTGGACGGAAGCAACTGGGTAGCGGCTTCACCGGATATCATCCGGTATTATATGGACCCAAGGAATTTCCTGGATGAGACCTATGTGTTCCAGTTCCTTGCACATGAATATAACCAGGGCACCCAGACAAGGGAAGGCCTTAACAGCATGGTGGCCGGCACGTTCCTTTCCGGCAGCACCAACTCCACCGGGACCGGGGGGAGTGATTTCTCCGGTGGGCCGGGAGGCGCAGGCGGTCCGGGAAGCACGGGCGGGCCGGGCTCATCCGGCGGTCCGGGAAGCGGTTCCGGTTCATCGGGCGGTTCATCAAGCGGCCCCGGAAGGGCGGGTACGTATGATGACAGCCAGCACGGTCCGGGAGTTTCCGGTTCAGCGGGCAGCGGCCAGCCCTCTTCCGGCAGCAGCCAGCCATCTTCCGGAGGCAGCGGCAGTGTCAGCCTGGAAGCGCCTCATGCATCCATTACGCCAAAGGAACGCCGGTTTGTGGCTGCCAATGTAAGCCTGGTGGCTCCTGGACAGGATAACTCCTCTTCGGCGAATGGTCCGGTGGCAGTGGATGGCACGGGTTCATCCGGCAATGGCCCGTCGTCCGGCAACAGCCCGTCGTCCGGCAACCAGTCCGGCTCCGGTCCTGTGGCAGGCGCCTCCCCGTCCGGGACGTCACCGTCCGGTGAGGCATCGCCCTATATTGACATTATCATGAATGCGGCGTCCCAGTCCGGGGTCAGCCCCTACGTTCTGGCAGCCATGATTTTGCAGGAGCAGGGCAATAACGGCACCAGTCCCCTTATATCCGGCAATTATTCAGGGTATGAAGGCTATTATAACTTTTTTAATGTGGAAGCATACCAGTCCGGTTCCATGTCAGCCATTGAGATGGGCCTGCGCTATGCATCCCAGTCCGGCTCCTATGGACGTCCCTGGAATACAGTGGAGAAATCCATCCGCGGCGGCGCCCAGAATTACGGGGATAATTATGTAAAAGCCGGTCAGAATACATTCTATCTTAAGAAATTTAATGTACAGGGAAGCAATCCCTATAAGCACCAGTACATGAGCAATATCCAGGGGGCTGCTTCAGAGGCAGCCAGGCTGGCCCAGGCGTATACATCGGATATGAAGAACACGGCCCTTGAATTCCACATTCCGGTGTTCAACAATATGCCGGAGCAGGCATGTGTTGCCCCCACCGGGGACGGAAGCCCCAATAACAAGCTTTCCGGACTTGGGGTGGACGGATTTGGCCTGACCCCGTCCTTTAACAGGGATACCCATGAGTATAACCTGATTGTGGATTCTTCCGTGGGCAGCCTTATGGTCAATGCCACGGCAGCTGATTCCAGCGCCAGGGTAACTGGAGCGGGAAGCATTTCCCTGCAGAATACCAGTACGGATATCATCATAACGGTAACTGCGCAGAACGGTAATGTCCGGACCTATACCATCCATGTGGTGAAGCAGGACGGAGGACCTACCTCCGGCAGCACGGGAAGCCCGGTGTCACCGGGAGGCAGTTCAGGTACCGGCAGTCCGGGCAGTTCCGGTTCCGGCAGTCCGGGAGGCCCAGGCAGTTCCGGCGGGCCGGGTGGTTCCGGCGGACCGGGCGGTTCCGGTCCGGCCGACAGCGGCAGTACTCCGGGAGGAAGTAATGTGACCATTGTACAGGTGCAGTCCTGACAGAGAATACATGATAATCTGAAAGTAGGAATAAATGATGATAAGACGAATGAGACAAGGGATTGCAGTCCTGGTTATGGCATGTATGATTGCAGTCATGATGCCGGCCCAGATGCTGACTGCATTTGCAGCCAATGCCAAAATAACATTTTCTGACCCTTCCGCTACCGTGGGAAGCCAGGTCAAGGTCAATATGAAGATAACCAGCAGCAGCAATCTTGCCAATGCAGATGTGATGCTGGCCTATGATTCCAGCGCGCTGGAATTTGTCAGCGGTACCAATGCGGACGGCGGTGCGGGAGCGGTCCGCGTCCACGGCGATGGGGGAACCCCCGGCACAGGGACCCTTGCATTTACCCTGCAGTTTAATGCCCTGACCGCCGGAACCAGTAAGATAACGGTGACCAGCCAGGAGATTTATGATTCCGGTGACCAGCTGGTGACAGTGGAGCATGAGGGAAGTTCGACGGTAACAGTGGGCGCCCTTCAGACAGCATCCAAGGATGCCACCTTAAAGAGCCTTAAGGTTTCGCCAGGCGAACTGACACCGGCTTTTTCACCGGATGTGGATACCTATGCGGTGACCGTGGGTACGGATGTGGACAAATTAATCATCAGTGCAGAGACAACGGACGCCAATGCCCAGAACGTGGTGGTTGGCAATGACGAACTGCAGATGGGTGAGAACCGTGTCACCTGTAAGGTTACGGCCCAGGATGGAGAGACCACGAAGGAATATGTCATTGTGGTAACCAAGGCAGAGGGCGGCGCCAGCGCCGCGTCCGGAGATGCCTCGGCCGCCGAGGTCAAGATGGAGATATCCAAACGGGTCATCACCATATTACAGCCCGATGCGTCGGTTGAGGTGCCCATCGGATTCAAACCCACCACCATTAATATTGACGGCCACAAGGTACAGGGCTGGGTATGGGGCGCTTCTGAGAAGCCTGAGTACTGTGTTGTTTATGGAATGAATGAGGCCAGTGAGAAGAATTTCTACCGCTATGATATGAAGGACAGCGAGCGGACCATCCAGCGGTATTTTGCGGATCCTGCTGCAAGTGACACCGTGAGCACGGACGTATTCAATAACCTGGCTGACCAGTACGACAGCATCCGCGATGACTTCAACCTGTTCAAGATACTTCTGGCAGTGACGGTAGCCATTGCACTTGTACTTTTAATCATCCTGCTTGTGGTTGTGATGAATAAGAAGGGCAAGGACGGAGGCCCGGGCGGCGACGGCACCCCTGGTTCAAGAGGCAGCAGGGCCAAAGCAGCCGCAAAGAAAAAGAACCAGATTCCGTCTGAGGACAGTGAAGGATACCAGGACTATGAAGAAGACGGTTATGGCGAAGAAGACAGCTATGGCGAAGAAGACGGTTATGGTGAAGATGACGGATACGGCGATACCTATGATGACCAGGATGATGCAGGGGATTATGAGGACGATCCTGCTTATGATGACAGCCGCGCCAGCAAGTACCAGATGGGGTATGAGGAAGAGTACGGGGATGATGAGGGTTACGATGACACGGACGACAGCCTGGAGGAAGACCGTTATGGGGATGCGGCCGGACACAGGGAAACAGGCCGCTATGAGGGCGCAGCCAGATTAACGGACAGGCCATCCCAGCCATTAAGGCCAGTGGAACCGCCCAAGGCAGTACAGCCCCCAAAGGCAGTGCAGCCGCCCAAATCAGCTGCTCCGCCCAGACCGTCCCGGCCATCCGGCCCAGCCCAGCCGGCAAGGCCTGTTAAGGCCCAGGATGATGGGAATGACGATTTTGAGATATTTGATTTATAATAAGGAAATTAGATACAGATAAAAGGTACGGCGTTCCGCGGCAAGCGGAGCGCTGTATTTTTGTGGATTTTAGACACCTATTTGAATGAATAATAAATTTTTATTATTAAACCATTACAATATATAATTAGGCATACCATTTTGGATTTGTTATAATAATAACATAGATTTAAAAATAGATTATACAATAAAGAAGGATAACCAGTAAAGGAGGAGGCATTTCATGGGATATAAGGTTGGATTTAAGGATGCCGACAGGATTTTTGGGCAGCTTCAGGACGAGTATGAGATCTGGGCACCCAAACGGTTTGTGGGAAAAGGAAGATATTCAGACACAGACCTGATTAAGTATGCCCAGGTGGCAAGTGTTAAGGAGATTGAGTATAAGGAGAAATCAGACTTTCCGGCAAAGGAAGTCTTAAGCCCCATAACCCAGTCCCTGTTTTATTTTACCGAGGATGAATTCATTGAGAGCAAAGCCGGCTCCAAGAAGCTCCTGATTTTCATGCGCCCCTGTGACATCCATGCCCAGCATCACCAGGAAAAGATATACCTTCAGAACGGCGGTTTTGAGGATATGTATTATAAGAGGATGAACGAGCGGGTTAAGATTGTCATGATGGAATGCCAGGAAGGCTGGGACACCTGCTTCTGTGTCAGCATGGGCACCAACAAGGCAGAGGATTATTCCATGGCGGTCCGTTTTGGTGAAGACGGCCTTTCCTTCCAGGTAAAGGATGAAAGCTTTGCCGCTTATTTTGAAGGCATGGAGGATGAGGACTTCAATCCTGCTTTTGTGGAGGAGAATGAACTTAAGGTCACTGTGCCTGAGATTCCTGACAAGGAAGTCCTTACAAAGCTGAAAGACCATCCCATGTGGAGACAGTACGACAAACGGTGTATCTCCTGCGGGGCATGTACCGTTGCATGCAGCACCTGTACCTGCTTTACAACCACTGACATCATATACAATGAAAATGCCAACGTAGGCGAGAGAAAGCGTACCTCCGCCTCCTGCCAGGTAAAGGACTTTACGGACATGGCAGGCGGGATGAGCTTTAGGAACCGGGCCGGGGACAGGATGCGCTACAAGGTGCTCCACAAATTCCACGACTACAAGGCGCGGTTTAAGGATTACCATATGTGTGTGGGATGCGGCCGTTGTATTGACCGATGTCCTGAGTACATATCCATCGTGGCTACGGTGAACAAGATGGCAGAGGCCATAGAAGAAATAAAAGCAGGGGAAATCGGACAGGAGAGGGGATAAGCCATGAAGAATATTGTAAAGCCTGTGGCATGTAAGATATTGGAAGTTAAGCGTGAAAGCCTTCACGAGTATACATACAGGGTAGAGACAGATATAAAGCCGGAACACGGACAGTTCCTTCAGCTTTCCATACCAAAGGTTGGGGAAGCCCCTATCTCGGTCAGCTCATTCGGGGATGGGTACATGGATTTCACCATCCGCTCCGTGGGCAAGGTGACAGATGAGATTTTTGAGAAACAGGCAGGGGATATCCTGTTCCTCCGCGGGGCTTATGGCAAAGGCTGGCCGGTTGACCAGTTTAAAGGTAAGCATGTGGTGGTGATTACAGGAGGAACCGGGCTGGCGCCTGTAAAGAGTATGCTGAATAAGTTTTATGATGAACCTGATTTTACAAAAAGCGTGCATCTGATCAGCGGTTTTAAAAACGAGGATGGAATTATTTTCAAAGGTGATTTAGAGCGTTGGAAAGAGCGCTTTGACACCATCTATGCCCTGGACAAAGACCATAAGGACGGATGGGAGACAGGATTCGTGACTGAGTTCGTATCAAGGATTCCATTTGATGAGTTTGGGGATGACTATGCAGTGGTGGTGGTGGGACCTCCGCCAATGATGAAGTTCACCGGTTTTGAAGTCATCAGGCAGGGCGTGCCTGAAGAAAAGATATGGATGTCCTTTGAGCGCAAGATGTCCTGTGCAGTGGGCAAATGCGGCCACTGCCGTATTGATGAGGTTTATGTCTGTCTGGACGGACCTGTATTCAATTATACACAGGCCAAATATCTGGTTGACTAAGAGAGGGGTGGCAAAGAATGAATCATGATATAGATATCAAAAAGGTAAGGATTAACTGCTTCAGGCAGTCCAAGGTGGCTGGAGAGTTCATGCTTCAGATGAGGGTGCCCGGCGCCATGATAGAGGCAAAGCACCTGACCATGGTGCAGGAACTCTGCGAGCGTTTCGGAAACGGGACCTTCCATATGGGTACCAGGCAGACCCTGGACGTGCCGGGGATTAAGTATGAGAATATTGAAGAAGTAAATAAATTCATCAAGGGCTATATCAAAGAAGTGGACGTGGAGATGTGTGACGTGGACATGGATGTCAATGACTACGGATATCCAACCATCGGCGCCCGTAACGTCATGTCCTGCATCGGCAACGCCCACTGCATCAAGGGCAACATCAATACATATGAACTGGCAAGGAAGATTGAGAAAATCATTTTCCCGTCCCACTACCACATCAAGGTTGCGGTTGCAGGATGCCCCAATGACTGTGTAAAGGCTAACTTCAATGATTTTGGGATCATGGGTGTGAACAAGCAGGATTATGACATTGACCGCTGTATTGGCTGCGGTTCCTGTGTGGATGCATGTAAGCACCATGCCACAGGCGTGCTGAGCCTGAACAAGAACGGGAAGATTGACAAGGATGCCTGCTGCTGCGTTGGCTGCGGCGAATGTTCCTTAATCTGTCCCACCGGCGCATGGACCAGGGGAACCAAGAAACTCTACCGTGTAACCCTGGGCGGCCGTACCGGCAAGCAGAATCCAAGGGCTGGAAAACTTTTCATGAACTGGGTAACAGAGGACGTGGTCCTTGGCGTATTCTCCAACTGGCAGAAATTCTCCGCCTGGGTCCTTGACTACAAGCCCGAGTACCTCCATGGCGGCCACCTGATTGACCGTGCCGGATACAAGGAGTTTGCAAAGCACATCTTCGAAGGCGTGGAATTCAATCCGGAAGCCAAGGTAGCCGACAATATCTTCTGGGCCGAGAATGAGCAGAGAGGCAACATGCATGTGATGCCGCTGTCAGAACACAAACATGCCGGACCCCAGGAAGGTACTGTGTAAGATTTAAGAAAAGTTAAAACACATATATCAAAGAAAACAAGGAAAAGATGGGAGCCAGGCAGCAAAGCCTGACCCCCATCTTTTCTCCCGTAGGCCTATAAACCTCCGCCAGTTCCCCCCGCGTTCCCCTTCAGCCTCTCATAAACCTCATGGATCTCATCCCCCTGCCGCATCAGTTCCTCCACATCCGGTTTTTCAATGTCGTGAATCAGCACGTTCCGTGTCCTTCTGAGGGCGCCTATTTTGTTGGCCAGGTCCTTATCCAGGATGTCCATGCGCTTTAAGGTATTGATGTTAAAGGCGCTGTAGGACTTGGGCGTGTTCCGTCCGGCGGCGCGGTTAAGAAGGTTCTCAAGGGGAACCCACTGGCCAAAAAAGTAGTTGACGGCCTGGCGGGTCTCCGGGTCGGAGACATCTTCGCTGTTCCTTAATTCCTGGTAAACGTGGTACCGCTTGTCATTGCCGGTGATGATCTGGTCAATGATCTGCTGGGAAATGTTCCTGCGGTCTTTTTCAAACTTTACGGATTTCAATATGGGTTCAATGTCCTTTACCTTGAAGAACTTCAAACGGCTGAGAAGCTTGAACAGCAGTTCGATATTGCCCATGCGCAGTTCAACGTCCTCTTCCTTAAAATGGCTGCTCAGGTAATTGTACAGGTAGGAGGCCAGGTCGTATTGGCTGGTAAATGTGGTCTCCTTGTTCTTAATCCTCTCATTACCCGCGCTCTGCAGGCGTTCCAGGGCGATTTCCCCTGTCAGCACCAGTCCGTTAAGCTCATCCAGGATAGAAAGCTCCTCATCGGACAGGGCGCCCTGCAGGGGCTTGTAAATCAGGTCATGCTCCACCTCGGACCAGGCGTGCATAAGGACGGACGCCACCTGGATTTCAATGCGGGCCTGGACATACTTTTTCTGGTTGGGCGATATGTTCTCCTCACTGATATGCACCCTGTAATGGTTGGCCCAATACCCGGAAAAACGCTTGTTATAGGTGGGCGTCTTGGACTGCTCCGGGAACTGTTTTTTCTCCATCACGGTAAACAGGTCGCTGATAAGGGCGTCTGCCTTGTCGCGGTCCCCGGGGAAGTAGAGGGATACGCGGACACCTGCCAGGTCAAACATGTCATCGTATATTTCCCGCATGTTTTTATAGGGGGTCTCCCTCTCAGCGTTCCGGTGGAAGGTTTTGTATTTCAGCCTTCCCGGGTTTTTGGCCCTGGAAGTGACAATGGCACGGATACCGGCAGACTGCAGCGCTGTCTCCAGCTGCTTAGCAGCCAGGCGCCCGGCATTTTCATAAAATGTGTATTTTTTTCTGTAGTTTTCTATAAACTGGTTTACTAAATCCATGGTGGGCACCTCCCTCTTGAAACAGTATATCTTAAGGCGCAGAAGAATTCAAATACTTTCCAGTATTTTGAAATGGAAAATTCCGGCGGGGGTACCGTTGTCCGGATGCAGGGGGAGCCTGTCCATTTTCACATAAGCAGCGGAAAGGAATTCTCAAACATGTCCGGATATGGTACAATTGATACGTATGACAGGAAGGACGAAAGAGAGAGGAATTATGAAGCTGACAGAACTTAAATGTACTGCCTGCAACGGCAGCCTGAAACTGGATAGGGATAATCCCCATATAGCTGTCTGTGAGTATTGCAGGACACGGTATGTGCTGGAAGATGAGGGGGAGGGGAATGTGCGTCTTGCCAGCGGCCCCGCAAGGATTGATTATATCCCCATCAACCCCAGTCCGGCTAAAAAGCCCATGGGTTGGGAACCCTGCGGATGGAAGCGCGCAGCGGCATTGATATCCGCTGCCCTCCTGCTTGTGGCAGTGATATCCGGAACGGCTGTAAAGAACCGGTGGGATGGGGACCATGCCGCGTCTTCGGTTAATCCACGGTCCGCCAGGATGCCTGGAGGCAGCGGGCAGGGGACTGTCCGGGAACCGGAGGCAGCAGGAAGGACGGAAGCCGGGAAAGAAGAGGAAAAGGCAGAGCTTTCAGGCATATTCGGGGATATGGCCTCCATGGCCTTCGGCAAGGCGGCAGACCTGGTAAGTGATGAGGAACTGGCGCGTTTTCAGTGGATTGAATATAGATATTCCATGGATTATGTACTGGTGGGGTATAGCTTTGACAATCCCATGGAAAAGCCGGACGCAGCCCTTACATGGCTGGAATTTGACCGTGACAGCGCCAAGATCAACAGTAAGGCTTTGTCCAGGTTTACCGGGCTTAAATCCCTGAGCACGGCCGGTTATCTGTCCGCAGGGGATGTTAAGGGGCTGGACCTTGCCCGGCTCAGCTGTTACGGCAAATCCCCCGGGGAGGTGGCTGCTATATTTGAGGATCCGGGGCAGTTAAAGGAACTGCGCATCAGCGCGGGACTTGAAAGCCTGGATGGGCTGGGAGCGCTGAACGGTGTGGAAAAACTGACCCTTAAAGGTTCTGACCTGACGGATATCAAGGCCCTGGCCGGCATGAAGGGGGTGAAGTGGCTGACCCTTGAATACTGCAATGAATTAAAGGATTTTTCCGTGCTTTCCGTGATGGACTGGCTGGAAGGGCTGTCCATTGAATCAGAGGGCATAAGGGATATCGGTTTTGTGCAGAACATGCCAAAGCTCACATCATTTTCACTGTCCAGGGCCAAAATCCTGAATCTTGACAGCCTGAAAGGCAATACAAGCCTAACCTCCCTTTCCATTACAAAGTGCAGTGAATTAAAGGACATGAGCGCGGTGTCCGGGCTTACCGGACTTAAGGAACTGTGCCTGGAGGTGCCTTACGGCTGTGCCCGGCCGGACCTTGCCGGTCTCACCGGCCTTCGCCGTCTTAAGGTAAATGGCATGGATACGGTTTCCTATCTGTCAGGGATGGGCGGGATTGAGGAACTGGAACTGGAATGGGTGGAAATTGATTCCACGGCGCCCTTTGCAGGGCTTGCCAGTCTTAAGGAATTAACCTGCTCCCGTATCCCGGACCAGACAAAGTGGGATTTTGTGGTCAGGATCCCTTCCCTGGAAGTGCTGAACCTCAATGGCATAAAGACCTATGAGGATATATCGGCCCTGTTCGGCATGCCCGCCCTGAGGGAACTCTATCTGAACGGAGTGGAATGTGAACTGGATTTTTCAAAGATATCCCCCAATGAGCATCTTAAGATCCTTGGGATGGACGGGGTGAAGCTGTATGAAAATGTGAAGATCAGCGGAGGAGGAGGAATTGTATACGTGGATTACGATAAGGTGGACCTGAATGATAATACAGGGTTCCTGACCGCGTTCCCCGGGCTTACAAGGCTCAGCCTTGCAGACAACATGCTGACGGATATAAGCTTTGTATCCTCCCTTCCCAATCTGGAGTATCTTGACATCAAGGATAATTATGTGACTGACATCACGCCTTTAGAAGGACTGGGCAGGCTCAGTACCCTTAACTGTGCCGGCAATCCGGTGGGGAACCTCCGCGTTTTAAGCAGCGATGTGACAATCCTGCAGTGAGTAAGTGTACCCTAAATAATACAGTGACATTTGGGGTAAAATGTAGTATACTTCTAAACGAAATGAAACATTGACCATCATTTAACGAAAGGATGACTGAATATGTACTGTGTAAAGCGCATTAAAGACGACCTGTTCTGGGTTGGCGGGACAGACCGCAGGCTGGCATTATTTGAAAACGCCTTCCCTATTCCCCGGGGCATTTCCTACAATGCCTACCTGCTTGCAGATGAGAAGACCGTGTTGTTTGATACCGTGGACCGTGCCATTACGGAACAGTTTTTTGAAAACATAGAGGCAATATTAAAGGGACGTTCCCTGGATTACGTGGTGGTGAACCACATGGAGCCGGACCACTGCGCCACCCTGGGGGAGATTGTACGCAGATATCCTGAGGTAAAGGTGGTCTGCAACTCCAAGACCGTGCCCATCATCAAGCAGTTCTATAACTTTGATATTGACTCCAGGGCCGTGATCGTGAAGGAGAATGATACATTCTGTACCGGCAGGCATACATTTACCTTTATCATGGCTCCCATGGTACACTGGCCGGAAGTCATGGTCACATATGATACCACGGACAAGACCTTGTTTTCAGCAGATGCATTCGGCACGTTCGGCGCCATGAACGGCAACCTGTTCGCGGATGAGGTTAATTTTGAACGTGACTGGCTGGATGACGCCAGAAGATATTATACCAATATCGTCGGCAAGTACGGTCCTTCCGTACAGACCCTGCTTAAGAAGGCATCTGCCCTTGAAATCCTTACCCTCTGCCCGCTCCACGGTCCTGTGTGGAGAAAGGACATTGGATGGTATGTGAACAAGTACCTGACCTGGAGCAGCTATGAGCCGGAAGAAAAGGCTGTCATGATTGCCTATGGTTCCATATACGGCAACACGGAGAACGCGGCCAACATACTGGCCGGGATGCTGGCCGACAGGGGCGTAAGGAATATTGCCATGTATGATGTCTCCTCCACCCACCCGTCCACCATGATATCCGAGGCATTCCGGTGCAGCCATCTGGTGATTGCATCCGTTACCTATAACGGAGGGATTTTCAGCAACATGGAACATTTCCTCATGGACCTTAAGGCCCATAACCTGCAGAACAGGACTGTTGCAATCATGGAGAACGGTTCATGGGGCGTGCTGTCAGGAAAGCAGATGCGGGAAATCATCGGTTCCATGAAGAACATGACGGTCCTGGATGAGACGGTGACTGTAAAGTCCGCGCTGAAGGAAGACCAGCTGGTCATTCTGGAGGGCATGGCAGACGCCATTGTCAGGACCATGGATCAGCAGTAATACAATAAGGACACGCTCTAGGGAGAGGAGACGGGCCATGATCAGGAGAAAAGAAGAAACGGAAGTAAAAGTCATGCACGAAGTGCAGAAGGGGAACGGGGATGTGGTTTTCCATACGTTCATGACAAAAGATGAGGCTTACGGCGCGGGGCGGACCTTTGCCAGGGTGGAATTCCTCCCGGGCACATCCATAGGGGTGCATGAACACCATGGGGAGTTTGAAGGCTATTATGTGCTGAAGGGGCAGGCCCTTGTGACCGACAATGGGACTGAGTCCATACTAAATCCGGGGGATTACCATATGTGTAAGGACGGGGACAGCCATGGCATTGCATGTTATGGTGAGGAACCCATGGAAATCATTGCACTGATCATCAGCGTCCCGGGACAGTCTTAGGGACCCGGAACTTAACAGATGACAGAAGGAAAAGAACCAACGGCAGGCCAATTGCATCCGCTGGTTCTTTTTTTCATCAAGGACTTCATTGCAGTACATTAAAAATATGAATTGTAATGAATATCTGGTTGTGTTTTTTTAGATAACGTAGTAAAATGATTAGGAAATTACAGGAAATCGGACGGCTGGCCGCGCAGGAGTTCCGTAATATACCGGACGGCAGGAAGGATGGCCCTGGCCTCGCTTTCGCTGCAGTTATGCAGTTCCCAGAAAAGCTGCTGCTTGGCATCGCCTATGGCATCGGAACCAGGATAGAATATCCTGTCTGCCGGAATCCTGAGCGTGGTAATCAAAGGATAGAGAACCTCGAATTTGGGATTCCCGCGGAAGTTTTCAATATTAATAATGGTACGGACATCAATTCCCAGTTTTTCAGCCAGTGACGCCTGGGACAGCCCCTGCTCTTCGCGGGCTTTGCGGATGACCGTACCTAATGTTTTAACGTAATCATGCATTGTGATTCACCTCAATACTAGTGTACACTACAGTTTACATATTATGAATTACTATGCGATACATATATTTTATGAACTTAAATACACTGATATACGGCATGAAACAGATAAAGGAAAGAGGGATGCAGGTTTATGGATGGGAATTCAGATAATGGAAAATCTGACGGCCGCATTGTTATGGATGCAAAGCGGGAGAAAGAATGCGCGGCCTTCCTTTCCGGGATTTTTGATGAACTTATGGAATTCAGCATTGGGACAGGACAATGCAGGGGGATTTTTTATACGGAAGGGGGATGCCGCCTTTCGGTGAACCAATCCATTGAGGATTTCAGTACGTTTGCCCGGGAGAACATACACCCTGAGGAATACAGGGATTTTCTTGGGATATTTAACAGGGAACATATGAGGAGGGTCATGGAAGAGGGAAACCCCATGCGCCATGAATTCCGGTGCCGGGACATGGATAGGAATTATATATGGATCAGGACGCTCCTGATACCGGAACCAGGCAGGGATGATACCGTGTTATGTTATGTGTCCGGGCTGGGGGATGGGAATGGGGAAAACTATCTGTTAAGGCAGATTGTGGACCGGTATGTGTACAGGAACTGCGATTACCTCATATGTCTGGATGCGGATAAGGACTCATATACCATGTTTAAGAGGAACGAAGGCTCGGCGCTGCTTCCGCGGGAATCCTCGGGCAGCTACAGCCAGATGGTCCATACCTGTGTCATGAGTTATGTGGTGCCTGAGGACAGGGAAATGGTTGCCAGGGAGATGGAAATAAAGCATGTCCTTTCCGTCCTTGACAAAGAAGGCGAACACGTCTTGACATATGGCGTAAAGGATCCGGAAAAAGGGTACCTGCGCAAGCGGTTCCAGTATGTGTATTATGACAGGCCTGGCAGGATCGTGTTCCTTTTGCGAAACGACATTACGGAGGAATACCAGGAACAGTGCAGACAGAAAGAGCGGTTAAGGGATGCGTTAAAGAATGCCAGGGTGGATTCCCTTACCGGGCTTTACAACCGGCAGGCCATATCCAGGGAAATCAGCCGTTTCCTGGAATCCCCCACCTGTACGCGGGCAGTCCTGCTGTTTATGGATCTGGATGATTTCAAACGCATTAATGACACCATGGGACACAGAAGCGGGGACTATGCCCTGCGCTGCGTGGCCGACCTGTTCCGCCATACCCTGCGCGCCACGGATATGGTGGGCAGGATTGGCGGGGATGAGTTCGTCGCGCTCCTCACCGGGATTTCCGCAAAAGAAGGAGGCGTGGAATGCGCAAAACGGCTCTGTGAGGCGGTGGGCAGCATGGAAGACCCCAATCTTGGAGGACTAAGGCTTTCATGCAGCATAGGCGGCGCCATATGCCCTAAGGATGGAACGGATTACGACACCCTGTTCGTAAAGGCGGATACGGCTGCATATGAGGCAAAACGGCTGGGCAAGAACCGGTACGTGTTCTACACCCCGGGTCTGGAACTGAAGAACGGTTACTGTACCAGTTCAATGTCATAGGCTTTCATCCAATAGTTGATTTGCAGGACATAGGCCATCATCTGGGGGCCGGCCATCAATTGGCCATACCATGGCTTTCCATAATCACCCGGGCTTGACAGGAACCGTTCCAGTTTCTTTCTGTCCAGGAACTGCATCACAGGCGCATGGCTGTCGCACATCATTTCGCGGACACGGCCAGCCAGCAGCTTTTCATAAGAAGTATCATAGGTTTTGGGATAAGGGGACTTGCGCCTGAAGAGGATATCTTCGGGCAGGAGTCCTTTTGCTGACTGGCGGAGCAGGTTCTTGACCACGCCGTCCCTGGTCTTCATATCCCAGGGCACGTTCCAGACATATTCCATGATCCTGTGGTCCGCAAAGGGGACCCTGGCTTCCAGGCCGGAGTACATGCTGGCGCGGTCCATGCGGTTTAACAAGGTCTGCATGAACCAGCGCAGGTTCAGCCAGGCGATTTCCCGGCGCCTTGCCTCCACCGGCGTATCCTCAGGCAGTCTTGGGGTTTCGGCCACCGAGCGCTCATAGGTATTCCTTACATAGCCGTCCATGTCCAGGTATTCTATGAAGCTGTCATCAAGCAGCACCTTCCTGGCCTCCAGGTCCATGGTCCATGGAAATGTGTGCGCTTCAAAACATTCCTTTTTGTGGAACCAGGGATAACCGCCAAAAATCTCATCCGCGCACTCGCCGGTAAGGGCCACCTTGTTGTGTTCCTTTACCATGGAGCAGAACTGGAGCATGGAGGAGTCAATGTCCCCCATGGCCGGCATGTCATGGGCCAGCACGGAATCATACAGACGGTCTGCCTGGGTGAGATTGTCACATTCCAGATAGTGGTGGTCCGAATCCAGGAACCGCACCATACGGTCCACGAAGGGACGGTCCTGGGAGGGCTGGAAGGAGTTGGCCTTAAAGAATTTGTCATTGTCCACAAAGTCAAAGGAAAATGTGGTGAGACGTTTCCCCTGCTTCCTTAATTCGGAGGCGCAGATGGCTGATACCAGGCTGGAATCCACGCCGCCGGACAGGAAGGTGCAGATGGGCACATCGGAGACCATCTGCCTGCGCACGGCGTCCTGGACCAGGAAGGATGTCTTTTCAATGGTTTCCTCATAGCTGTCCTCATGGGGTCGGCTTTCCAGTTTCCAGTAACTTTTAAGCCTTAAGCCTTCTGCCGAACAGATAAGGAAGTGTCCCGGCAGCAGTTCTTCCATATCCTTAAACACACCGCAGCCATAGGTCCTGGCAGGGCCTATGGAGAAAATCTCATTAAGCCCTTTTTTATCCAGGGCCGGACGTACCCCGGGGTAAGCAAGGATTCCCTTGGGTTCGGAGGAAAAGATGATTTCCTCTCCCCTGACCATATAGAACAGGGGTTTGACGCCTGCCCTGTCACGGAACAGGCACAGACGGTTTTTGGCAGTGTCCAGGATGGCAATGGCAAAAATGCCGTTGAGACGTTTTACAAAGTCAGGTCCGAATTCCATATAACCTGCCAGTATGACTTCGGTGTCGCTGGAGGTCTGGAACACAAGGCCGCGCCCCAGCAGCTCCTGGCGCAGTTCGCAGGTATTGTACAGTTCGCCGTTGTAGACAATGGCAAAGGTCTGTCCGGAACCGGATTTTACCATGGGCTGGTGTCCGCCGGCCAGGTCGATGATGGACAGGCGGGCGTGGGAGAGCCCGCCGTGTTCGCTTAAAAACAGGCCGGCGTCATCCGGCCCCCTGTGTTTCTGGCACTGCGCCATGGATTTAAGGATTTCCCCGCAGTGTTCTTTTTCTTTCAGGTAATGGTCATGAGGGTTATAGAAACCGGCAATTCCGCACATAGTTATTTCCTCCTGTCATGGATTGATGATAAGGCCCTAAATCAGGAAACAGGCCGCGATATAGGTACAGACAAATCCCAGGCATACAGGAACCAGGTTTTTCCTGGCCAGTTCCACCGGGCTTACATTACAGATGGCTGCAACCGGGATAAGGCCCCAGGGCACAATGGTCCCGCCGCCCACGAAGATGGCCGCGATCTGGCCAAGGGCAGCCATCACAGGCACGGAGGCGCCGGTGGCAAAGCCAAAGGTACGGGCCAGGGAGCCGGTCAGGGGAAGGCCTGAGAACCCGGAACCGTCAAGCCCGGTCAGGCTGCCCACCACCATCTGGATAAAGGCCGCCATATATTTGTTCAGAGGCGCGTTCTGGGCCAGCCACATGGCCCAGTCATTCATGATCCCGTGGGAAAAGCCTGTTCCCATGATGGAGGTGATTCCCTCGCCGCCTAAAAAGAAGAAGGCGCCGATGATGATGACCGGGGCAAATATCTTAATGGCAAAAAGGAAGCCGTCCGTCACATATCCGGTTACCTTTTCAAGGGAATCCTTCCCAAAGCCAAGGAAGGCGCCAAGGCACATGAGGATAAGGGCTGTTCCTGACACCATGCTGGTGGCATCCCCGCCCTTCAGGTCAAATACCAGCATCAGGACAATCACGCCCACGAATGCAGCCGGGGTGAGGATGGCCATGAGCAGGGCCATCTTCCCGCCCTTGGGGGTATCCAGGTCCCCGGTCTGGATGGTCAGGCGCAGTCCGCGCCCTTCCATTTCCTCCCGGTTTAACAGGTATGCGCTGCACACCGTGACAATGCCCATGACCCAGAATACGGGCCAGGCCTGGTGGAGGATTCCGGTGGTGGTGATGCCTGCTGCGCCGGCGGAAACAGCGGGCGCGCCCTGGATGACAAAGTCATAGCTCAGGGCAAATCCATGGCCGAACAGGTTCATGGCCATGGCTGCGGCCAGGGGATTGAGCCCTGCCTTAACGGCAAAAGGAAGCATGATGGCGCCAACCAGCGCAACCGAGGGGCTGGGCCATAAAAAGAGGGAAAACAAAAACATGGTAAGTCCCAGTATCCACCAGGTAATGGAAGGCGTCTTCATGATTTTTGACATGGGGACCATCATAAGGTAATCGCTGCCCAGGTCCTTCAGGCATTTGGAAAGGGCTGTTACCATTGCTATGGTGGCCAATACCTCCATGAATTCCTTTCCCGCGTAGAGGATGGCGTTAAATACGGTCATGATGGCGCCTGTAAAGGATTTTAAGCCAATGAGGCCCAGGATGAAAAGGAAGGCAATGCAGACAGCCGGCGTGTCCCGTCTCATGACCATGACAGCCAGGATGACGATGACGCCGATGAGATAAGCATAGTGCAGGGGAGTCAGCACTATGGTGGATTCAATCATAACAGTCACTCCTGTATCTAAGAATATAATCTATAGTATGAGAAAATCCGTGCCCCGGTGAAATAATCCTGTTTTTGGGGGTTGATTTTATGGTCCGGGGCTGGTATGCTTAATAAGGATTAAAATAAATGATGAAAGGAAGTGAACCTAAGTGGAAGGTCGAAGTCGTAAGATGGAAGCAGACAATTATCATAAGCGTATGGTAGTGGGAGCTGCCGGTATGGCCGTGTTTTATCAGGCATGCCCAGGGACGGCTTTGGTTCCGCTTTGCTTTCACTGCCGTTAACCGTCTGGGATAGAGATACGTTTATGATGATAGCCATGGATTACGGGAACTGCCGGTCAAGGGGTTTTTTGTAATTATGGCTATTTTGTGTGCTGCTTTCATGGATAGTACCATTCATGGAAGGAATAAGATGCAGGAGAATTTTGATTTAAAAGAACTGATGGAGCTGCTGGACACAAGGCAGCTGCGCAGGCTTAAGGAAATTTTAATGGAGATGAACGAGGTGGATATCGCCTCTTTCATCGAGGAACTGGATTCGGAGCGGACCGTGGTGGTGTTCCGCATGCTGTCCAAGGAGGTTGCAAGTGATGTGTTCGCCAACCTGCCCGTGGAAAAGCAGGAGCATATCATTAACAGCATTACGGATTATGAGCTGAGCGCCATTGTCAATGACCTGTTTGTGGATGACGCGGTAGACATGCTGGAGGAGCTGCCGGCCAATGTGGTGAAGCGTGTGCTTAAGAACTCCACATCCGACACAAGGAAATTAATCAACCAGTTCTTAAAGTATCCGGAGAACAGTGCCGGAAGCATCATGACAGCCGAGTACGTGGGCCTTAAAAAGACCATGACCGTGGAGCAGGCATTTGCCTATATCCGCAGGAACGGGGTGGATAAGGAGACCATTTACACCTGTTATGTGATGGACGCAAAGCGGACATTGGAAGGCGTGGTTACGGTAAAGGACCTGCTGATGAACCCATATGATGAGGTCATAGGCAGCATCATGGATACCCATGTGATTAAGGCAGTGACCACGGACGACCAGGAGGAAGTGGCGGAAAGCTTCCGCAAGTACGATCTTTTAAGCCTGCCTGTGGTGGACCATGAGGACCGCCTGGTTGGGATTGTCACGGTGGACGACGTGGTGGATGTCATGGAGCAGGAGGCCACGGAGGACTTTGAGAAGATGGCTGCCATGATCCCCAGTGAAAAGCCATACCTGAAGACAGGGGTGTTCGTCCTTGCAAAGAACAGGCTGGCCTGGCTTTTGATCCTTATGGTCAGCAGCATGATAACAGGCAGTATCCTTGCTAAATACGAGGCAGCGTTTGCAGTAATCCCGCTGCTGGTGACCTTTATCCCCATGCTGACGGATACGGGCGGCAATGCCGGCAGCCAGAGCAGCACCATGATCATCCGCGGCATGGCCGTGGGCGAGATAGAGGCAGGTGATATCCTGCGGGTGCTGTGGAAGGAACTGCGGGTGGGTATCATTGTGGGAATCCTTCTTGGGCTGGTGAACTATATACAGCTGCTCATCCGTTTCCCGGGACAGGAGATGCTTTGCCTGACCGTGGTATTAAGCCTTCTGGCCACTGTGGTGATTGCCAAGACCATTGGCTGCACACTGCCCATCATTGCCCAGATCCTTCATCTGGACCCGGCAATCATGGCCGCGCCCCTGATTACCACCATTGTGGATGCGGTAAGCCTGGTGGTTTATTTCCAGCTTGCCTGCAGCCTGCTGAGTATCTAGCACACACCCTAGGGATTCAGGCACACACCAGTACGACAGGAGAGGGACACCATGCTGTTTAACAAGCGTTTTTCATTAAAAACCGTGTATTACAGAAGCTTTTTCCTTCTGATTGTGATTCCCATCCTGCTGGTCAGCGTGGTTACATTGGGCATCATACGGTATATGATGGAGAAATCAGCCATCGCCAATATACAGAACGCACAGGCCAGTATAGAGGCCAGCCTCTCGGAGTCGGTCCGGAATATCTCCCTTCAGCTGTCCCATCTGGTCTTTGTGAATAACGGGGAAATCATGGAACTGGTGTCTGGCATGGACACGGATGACAAGGAGCAGCGCTATGATCTGAGCAGCCGGCTGGATGAGATATTCCGGGTGTCCATGGTCCCTTCCCAGGACACGGTGTCTGCCATGTTCTATCTGAAGGGCGGGAACACGGTGTATCTGAAGGATGAGGTAATCCTTTCAAGGGAAAGGATGGAGCAGGAGAACTGGTACCGCCAGGCCCTGGAACATAAGAACGTGGTCAGCGTGGGCGCGTTTGACACGGCCAGGCAGACCCTTACATATTCGCGTCTAAAGAAAGGGGAGTTTGTGCTGGCAGCAGCCCTGGCCCCTGATTATCAGGCGGACCGCTCCGGGAAACTGGAGATGGTCAGCCTGTTTTCCGTTACCCATGTGGGAGAGGTCATCCGCAGATACAACAGGGATGAACAGCTGGGCGTCACCTTTATCCTGGACAGGGAGGGAAAGCTTTTGTTTGCAGGGGACAGGACAGAGGAGGCGGGGCGTCTGCTGGAAGGGCTGCCATCCACCCGGGCCGGGATCTACAGGACCTCGGTGGACGCCCATGGGACAGGGCATTACGGGAATTATACCGCGGTTGTGTCCTCGGTGGAGGAGAATGGATGGAAGGTGGTGTCCATGGTCAGCACCTCCCGCCTTACCGCTGCCTATAACCAGGTCATGGGAATTTCCATCCTGGTCATCAGCCTTTTACTCCTGCTGTTCTATCTGTTTTCCAGATATTTCCTGGGACAGATCATTGCACCCCTTCATTCCGTGGTGGAAGGCATGCGGGAGATGGAGGAAGGGAACCTTACCGTGCACGTGGAGCCGGCGGGACAGAGCGAGATCCGGACCATGATCCACTCCTTTAACCGCATGGTCAGGGAACTGAAGGCGTCCATTGAGGAGAATGAGAGGGTCCAGCAGAAAAAACATCAGGCAGAGGTCCGCGCCCTCCAGTCCCAGATTAACCCGCACTTCCTTGTCAATACCCTGAATTCCATCCGCTTCATGGCACAGGTGTCCAGGTTTGACGGGATCCGTAAGATGGCAGAGGCCTTAATCAAAATCCTTTCCTGCTCATTCAGGGGCAGCATTAGTTTCTATACGGTAAGGGAGGAACTGGATGTGCTGGACAGCTATATTTATCTGATGAAAATCCGCTATTCCGACGGATTTGAGGTGGAGTACCATATTGACCGGGGATGCCTGGATTATAAGATGCCCAGGCTGATCCTGCAGCCCATTGTGGAAAACTCCATTGTCCACGGCCTGGCGGAAAAGGAGGATGATATCGGCCACCTGAAAATCAGCCTGGAGGAGGAGAATGAGTCCATCCTTTTCACGGTGGAGGATGACGGCCGCGGAATGACACAGGAGGAGATAGAATGCCTGCTTCACCCAAAGGAGAGGCTGGATGACGACAATACCAGCATTGGGATTGAGAATGTGCTGGGAAGGCTGAAGCTGAACTTCGGGGAACAGTGCGCGGTCTGGATGGAGGGCAGGCAGGGATGTTATACCAGGACATTCCTTCGCATTCCAAAGCTTTGAGCATGTCCGTACAGGGGGAGGAACAGGATGAAACGTGTCTTGATTGTGGATGATGAAAGTATTGTCAGGGTTGCGTTGCGTTCCCTGATTGACTGGGAGAAGCACGGATATATGGTTGTCAGGGACTGTATGGGCGGCAGGCAGGCCGTGGAATACATAAAGGAAAACCCGGTTGAACTGCTGATAACAGATATGAAGATGCCGGATATGGACGGGCTGGAGCTTATCAGCCATCTGGGTGAAATAGGCCTTCTCCCCGTAACGGTGGTGCTTTCCGGTTACAATGAATTTGAACTGGTGCGGGAGGCCTTCCGCCTGGGGGTCTATGATTATATGCTCAAGGGTGACTTAAACCAGCATGCCCTGGAGGAATTGCTGGATAAGGTGGACCGGCAGTATTTTAAAAACCAGGAGCCGGTACGGCCGGATATGGAGCTTGGGGGCATGAACCCCATGGATATGGAGCTTGTGACAGTTAACCTTCCCAAAGACGGCCGGTATGGCATCGTGCTGTTTGAGGTGGTGGACTTTAAACGCCAGTCCGTGCGGTTTGCCGACAATGTGGAGGAGGGGATGGCCAGACCCATGCTGGACCTGGCCAGGCAGATCCCGAGGATGGCTGCAAAGGCAGACATCATCAAGGTGTATCCATCCCAGTTCCTGATGTATTATAAGGCTACGGACCCGGTCCAGTATCCATCTGGCATCGTATCCCTTGCGCGCCAGACACAGAAGGTGTGGAGGGATTTCATGAACCTGGAGACACAGGCCGCGGTCAGCGCCATGGTTGGATATGACGGCATAAGCCAGGCCCTTGACCAGGATATAAAGCTGCTTAAGTGGAGCGCGCTGGCAGGGGAATACGGCATGTGCGCTGCCTGGGATTTTGAAGGGCGCCTGGCAGTCATGGAGGAAAAGATGCAGCACTGCCAGCCCTTTATGTCAGCCCTGTTTTCCGGCGACAAGGTGGCTGCTGCCCGGGAAAAGGACAGGCTTTTGTCCTCCCTTAATACCATGGACATGAAATCAGCAACAGAAGAGTGCCTCCACATCCTCTGTCAGCTGGCTGACCAGTTCCGTGTGTATGAAAATGATTTTTCCACCCTTTTGCCGGAGCGCGTCAACTATTTTGAGAAAATAGGCCGCCTGACCCATGTAAAAGAGCTGGAGCTGTGGATGAACAATTATTTCCGCTGGGTTTCCGACTATCTTGAGAACTGCCGCGAGGACCGGCAGGAGGATGTGATTCTGCGGGCCCGGCGTTTCATTGCGGACAACTACGCAAGTCCGGAGATGACACTAAAAAGCGCGGCTGACTATGTGGGGCTTAATGAAAAATATTTCAGCACCAAATTCACAAAAGAAACAGGCATGACGTTCAGCACATACCTGACCAGTGTGCGCCTTGAAAAAGCAAAGCGGCTGATGGAGTCCACGGACCTTAGGATGTATGAAATCAGCGACCGGGTGGGATACCACAACGTGGAGCATTTTAACCGGATGTTTAAAAAAGCGTATGGGACCAGCCCCGGGGATTATAAGCGGGGCAGGACCTGACGAAACATCAAGAAATCCAACCATTTTTCATGGATATATACCCTTCGTACTGGTAAAATATGGACAGAATCAAAGAGAAGCAGGAAAGGGAGGTATTTATCATGAGAAAGAAATTACTGGCGTTTACCATGTGCGCGGCGCTGGCAGCAGGTTCCCTGTATGGCTGCGCACCGGAGGACGGGGAGGGGACAGCGGCCCCCAGCACCGGGACCGAGGCCCAGTCCGGGTCCAAGGCAGAGGAAAGCACCGCGGCAGCGGTCAAGGCAGAGGTGAACGAGGAACTGAGCGGCGACCTGGTGTTTGCCATCTGGGACAATAACCTGATGGATTACATTGATGCCAATGACATGGCCGGCAAGTTCCAGGAGAGCTATCCCAATGTCAACATTGAGGTGGAGAAAATCAAGGATGACTCTGAATACTGGAATGCCATGAAGATGCGCGCAAGCGCCAACCAGCTGCCGGATGTGATGTTTAATAAGGCATTTACCCTGTCACGCTTTAAGGACTATCTGGTGGACCTTTCTGACCTGGAGGCAACGAAGAATAATGAACTGGCGGCAGGTTATGCCCTGGACGGAAAAATCCTCGGCGTTCCCATGACAGCCGGTTATGAATACGTATACTACTGGAAGGACATGTTTGAGGAAGCCGGTGTTAAGGTGCCTACTACCTGGGAACAGTTAAAGGAAGTCTCAAAGACCCTTCAGGAGTATTACGGCAAGGACAACCCCGATTTCATGGCAATTGCCCTGGGCGCTAAGGAAGAATGGCCGGATTACCCATTCATGGAATTCATGCCGGCCCTGGAAAGCGGCAATGGCCAGAACTGGAATGACATGGCTAGGACAGACGCGCCATTTGCGGATGGCACCGATATTTCCAAGGCATACCACAAGGTAAATGACCTGTTTACCTCCGGCGTGTTTGGAAAAGACCCTCTGGGGCTTGGCAGCGACCAGGCAACCTCCCTGTTCGCACAGAAACAGGCTGCAATCACTGCACTGGGGGACTGGGGACTTCAGAACATCCAGAACGGTACGGATGATTACTCACAGCTTGGTACCTTCTACCTTCCGGTAAGGGATTCAGAAAGCGACCCCTTCCGGGTAATCGTACAGGGCGACTCCTTCATGGGCGTTACCACCCACAGCAAGAATCCTGAGCTGGCCAAAGCGTTCGTGGAATGGTTTTATAGTGACGCATGGTATCCAGGTTACATAAGTTATGTGACAAGTGCTTCATCCATGACCAATTTCCCCAAGGAAAAAGATCCAATCCTGGCAGAGGCGGACAATGCGCAGCCAGATATGGAAATGGTTATGTATGATGGCGGCGGCGATGATTTCCAGGCCATCCAGAATGAGACTGCCTTTGATTATAAGAAGCTGGGGGCAGAGATGTTTACCAGTGGATTTGACCTTGATACAAGGCTGGGTGAACTCAATACCAAGTGGGCAGCTGCAAGGCAGAAACTGGGGATTCAGTAGGGGCAGGAATTTTCAGATATAGCGTGGCAGGACAGGCATGCCCTGCTACAGACAGTAACGGATGCAGCAAAAGGAACAGGACTCCTAACCCTGAATCAATTTTGCTGTATCCTTTTTTATGAAAATCAATCCATGAAGTGTTCATGAAAAGGAGGAGAATACAATGAGTTCCCTTGCAAGAAAAAAGAGGAATTTTATCATACTGTCCCTGATCATCCCCACCCTGCTGCTGATCTGTTTTGTGGTACTGCCTGCGTTTGATTTATTCCGGATGAGCTTTACTAATTGGGACGGCATGTCGCCTTCCAGTGATTTCATCTGGCTGGATAATTATAAATCCATGCTGGGCAACGCGGATTTATGGCAGTCACTTAAAAATAACGCGGTTTATTTCGCGGTCCATCTGTGCATGATACCTGTGGAGCTGGCCTTTGCCGTGCTGCTCACTTCCAAACTCAGGGCCGCCAAGTTTTATAAGACCATGGTGTTCATGCCATATATCATCAACGGCGTTGCGATTTCTTATGCCTTTTCCTATTTCTTTTCACCGGTTAACGGCGCTTTTGACGCGATTTTAAAAGCCCTGCACATGGGAATGCTGTCCCAGAACTGGCTGTCCGATCCCAAAATCGTAAACTTCGTGCTGGCATTTGTATCCCTGTGGAGGTTCTCAGGCTACCATGTGATCCTGTTCATGGCCGCCCTTCAGTCCCTTCCCCAGGACGTTCAGGAGGCAGCCAGGGTGGATGGCGCCAATGCATGGCAGATGTTTCAGTTCATCCAGATCCCGGCCATCATGCTGATGGTTGATTTCGTGTTATTCGACAACATCAGGGGGGCGCTTCAGGTATTTGACATCCCCTTTGTCATGACCTCGGGCGGACCTGGTTACGCGTCCTCCACCTTTACCCTTTATACCATTGAGACTGCGTTTACCTACAGTAATTTTGGCCTTGCCTCAACCATGGCAGTGGCCATCATGGTTATGATAGTTGTGATTTATGTAATCCAGAACAAGATTATCCATGGAATTGTATTGAAAGGAGATAAGTGATTATGGCAAAGCGTACCACAACCCAGATCCTGAAACAGCTTATCTGCCTGGCCATGGTGGCCATTGTGCTGGCGCCCATCGTACTGGTGTTGTTTGCCTCCTTTAAGACCAAGGCAGACATGGTGAAGATATCCCCCCTTCTCCTTCCGCCAAAGAGCCGGTTTACCCTGGACAATTTCCAGAAAGTACTGAATAACAAATACCTGCTGATTGGATTTAAGAACACAGGAATCATACTGGTTGTAAGTATTTTCTTCAATGTAATGTTCGGCACCATCACAGCGTTCATCATTGAACGGTTTAAGTTCCGGTTTAAGGGATTCATCGTGGGACTGTTTTTTGTGGGGATGCTGATTCCCAGCTTTGTCACTGAGATTGCACGTTTTAAGGTAATCCAGGGACTTCACCTTTACAACACCCTGGGCGCCCCCATTGTGATTTATGTGGCGTCCGACCTGATGCAGCTGTACATATACAGGCAGTTCATATCCACCCTGCCCGTGTCCCTGGATGAGAGCGCGCTGTTAGACGGCTGCGGATACTTCGGGCTGTTTACCAGGATCATATTCCCGCTTCTGGCGCCGGCCACGGCCACGGTGGTAATCATCAAGGCCATTAATATCATCAATGACATGTACATCCCATATCTGTATATGCCTAAGAACAAGCTGCGCACCCTGACCACCTTCCTGATGGACTATGCCAATGCCCAGAGGGGGTCCTGGCAGCAGCTGGCAGCCGGAATCATCATTGTGATGCTGCCGACCATCTGCATATACCTGTTTTTCCAAAGATATATACTTGCGGGGATTGCGGCCGGGGCGGTTAAGGAGTAAAATTGCATGGAGGAATGGCGTGCAGTACATGTGACGGACATTTTTTAATACACAGCGGACAGTGAGGAATTGGCTTATGAGTCAGGAGGGAACAAGAAAGCGGATGGAAGAGGGAAGGCTGTATTTTCCGGGAGATACGGATATCCTTAAAGAGCAGGAACAGTATATGGAACTGCTCTATGATTACAATGCCACCAGACCGGGGGAGAAGGAGAAGCGCAGGGCCCTGCTGGAAAAAATGATGGGTTCTGTGGGACAGGACTGTTATATAGAACCGCCCCTGCACTGTAACTGGGGAGGAAAGCATGTGTTCATGGGGAATCTGGTCTATGCGAATTTCAACCTGACCTTGGTGGATGATGCTGAAATCCGCATTGGCTCCCACTGCATGTTCGGACCCAATGTGACAATCGTCACGGCCGGACACCCGGTGGAGCCGGGACTGCGCAGGCAGGCCATCCAGTTTAACATGCCGGTGCACATAGGGGAAAATGTATGGGTCGGGGCAGGGGCAGTCATCCTGCCCGGAGTATCCATTGGCAATGACTCGGTCATTGGTGCGGGAAGCGTTGTCACAAAGGACATACCGGCCAATGTAGTGGCGGTGGGCAATCCCTGCCGGGTGCTCAGGGAAATCGGGGAGCATGACAGACAGTTTTATTATAAAGAACGGAAAATTGATATCTGATATGAACCGGGAGGATATGGCATGAAACAGATGGAAGCAGATCTTAAATGGCTGGAGGACCCTGGGGTTTTCCAGGTAAACCGGCTGGACGCACATTCAGACCATGCATTTTATGAAACAGTGGCCCAGATGGAGTCAGGGGAAAACCCGCTCATCCAGAGCCTGGACGGCAAATGGGGATTTGCCTGGAGCAGGCGGCCAGGCGACCGCCCCGCCGGATTTTATGAGGAAGGATTTGACGACAGCGGCTGGGGCGCCATAGAGGTGCCGGGGCACATGGAGCTCCAGGGGTATGACCGGATCCACTATATCAATACCATGTATCCATGGGAAGGCCATGCTGAGATGCGGCCGCCCTGCATTGACTGGGATTATGACCCGGTGGGAAGTTATGTGAAGGAATTTGACCTGGATGAGGGCTTAAGGGGAAAGCGCGTGTGCATTTCCTTCCAGGGCGTGGAACAGGCGTTTTATGTATGGCTGAACGGAAAGTTTGTGGGTTATGGGGAAGACTCATTCACGCCTTCGGATTTTGATTTGACCCCGCTGATACGAAAGACAGGGAACCGTCTATGCGTGGAGGTGTATAAACGCAGTTCGGCAGCCTGGCTGGAGGACCAGGATTTCTTCCGGTTCTCCGGCATTTTCCGGAGTGTGTACCTGTATGCCAAACCCAGGTACCATGTGGAGGATGTTTGGGTACGGGCCGGGCTCGGGGAGGATTACAGGACCGGCACCTTTGCCCTGGGCATCAGGGTTTCCGCAGGCATGGACGGCGGCAGCGCCCTTAAGACCAGATGGGTCCGCAGCCTGGATGGAAGCGGTGTCATGGCAGAGTGGAGGCTGTGCGGCCAGGATGGGGATGTGGTTACTGCAGGACGGATTGGGGGAAATGCTGCGAAAGCCGTGAACGGAGCAGGCCAGGGCCGTTTGGAGGACAGCCGGTACCTGATCCTCACAGAGGAGGAAATCCCGGACGTCAGGTCATGGTCATCCAAAAGCCCATATATGTACCAGCTGTATATAAGCCTTAAGCAGGAGGATGGGGAGGTGATTGAGGTGGTTCCCCTAAAGACCGGGTTCCGCCGTTTTGAAATCAAGGATAAGATCATGCTGATGAACGGTGAACGCATCATCATCAATGGCGTGAACCGCCATGAGTGGAATCCCAGAAGGGGCCGCGCCGTCACGCCCGAGGATATGCGTCGTGACATCGAAATCCTCAAGCGCAACAACATCAATGCGGTGCGCACCTGCCATTATCCGAACCAGAGCCTCTGGTACAGGCTTTGCGATGAAAACGGAATCTATGTCATGGATGAGGCAAACCTGGAAAGCCATGGATCCTGGCAGAAAATGGGCAGATGTGAACCGTCCTGGAACGTTCCGGGAAGCCTGCCGGAGTGGGAGGCCTGTGTGGTGGACCGGGCTGCGTCCATGCTGGAGCGGGATAAGAACCATCCCAGCATCCTGTGGTGGTCCTGCGGCAATGAATCCTATGCCGGAACCTGTATCCTGGCCATGAGCCGGTATTTCCATGAAAAGGACCCGTCCAGGGTGGTTCATTATGAGGGCGTGTTCTGGAACAGGCAGTTTAATGAAATCAGCGATGTGGAGAGCCGTATGTATGCACCGCCCAAAGAGGTGCGGGCATACCTGGAGGATAATCCGCAGAAGCCGTATCTTCTGTGCGAGTACATGCACGATATGGGCAATTCCATTGGCGGTATGGAGAGCTATATCCGGCTGGCCGATGAGTATCCCATGTATCAGGGCGGGTTTATCTGGGATTATATTGACCAGGCCGTTTACCGGAAGGATGTGGATGGAACGGAGGTCCTGAGATATGGCGGGGACTTTGGGGACAGACCCACGGATTACGCCTTTTGCGGCAACGGGATTGTTTTTGCGGACAGAAGGGAAAAGCCCGCCATGCAGGAAGTACGCTACTGGTACAGCACAAAAGAGGAGCGGGAGCGGTTTGACCTGGAGGGCCGGAAGGCCGGTGCCGGGATTGGCGGAAGGCCGGGGGCCGGTGCGGGGACAGGAGTTGACGGAAGGCCGGGTACCGGTACGGAGACAGGCGTTGACGGAAGGCCGGGGACCGGTGAAGGGACCGGAAGTACCCAGGGGGCGGAGCATAAGCGCCTTACGGTTATTCACGGGGATGTTACGCTGGGAGTAAAGGGAGATGGGTTCCATGTGATTTTCTCCTACTCAGAGCATGGTATGGTTTCCCTTGTTTATGATGGCCTGGAGTGGGTGTACCGACCTGCAATGCCGGCTTTCTGGAGGGCATCCACTGAGAATGACAAGGGCAATGGATTCGCTGCCAGGAGCGCTGTCTGGTGCGGCGCCGACCAGTTCATCAGCTGCACGGGATGGCATACCGAGGAAAGTCCTGACCAGGTGCGTATTATCTATGAGTATGCCGCCGGTACGGTGCCTGCGGCTCGGGTAAGCGTAAGCTACACCGTAGAGACCTCCGGCGCAATCCGGGTGCGCTGCCATTATCATGGGCAGGATGGACTGCCTCAGCTGCCTCTGTTCGGCCTGCGTTTCTCCGTACCGTTTGTGGCTGGGAAGGTACAGTGGGAAGGCCGGCAGGGGGAGACCTATCCTGACAGGAAAAAGGGCGGTGCACTGGGGGTATGGGAAAGCCGGATTGAAAAGCCGGATTATCTGGTGCCTCAGGAATATGGCTGCCATGTGGATACACAGTGGCTGCGGCTTCATGAGCCGGACGGTCCGGGCCGCTGCCTTGAGATAGCCATGGAAGATAAGCCGTTCCATTTTTCCGCAATCCCCTATACCCCCCATGAACTGGAAAATGCCCTTCACAGGGAAGAACTTCCGGTGCCGCGCAGGACCGTGGTATCCGTGCTGGGAGCCATGCGGGGCGTGGGCGGAATCGACAGCTGGGGGTCGGATGTGGAGGAGGATTACCATGTTTTGGCCGATAAGGATATTGAATATGGGTTCGTGATACGGGGGACGGTATCAGGACAGGGATGAAGGCTTAAGCACGCCCCATGGCCATAAGTAATTTATTGTTTTTTCAATAGATGCAGCAGCAGGCAATCCTGGCGCAGATGGTATTCTGTCCTGGACTGCCTGCTTTTTTATCCCCCCTTTAGGGCTGTTGGCTTAACCGTTCATAAATCGTGTATTCATCCTGGTTCGGACACTCCTCAACCGCATCATAAATCCGGGTGATGACCCTTATGTCCTCTTCAAGGACTTCGGCTGTCTCGTCCGGGGATAATCCTTTCCTGGCTTTTTTCATGACCAGGGATATAAGCTTAATCATTTCGCCTTTCTCAAGGCCTTTCCTAATTCCATCTTCCATAAGCATCTGTCCAAGTAATGTCATACCCATCCTCTCCTTTAACTTTGCTAAATCTGTTTTGTTCAGGAACTTAACAGCCCATGCGTAGAGCACGGCTTCCATGCGTCGGATATCATCTTTGTCCGCGTCCACCTGCGCCATGCAAAGGATATCCATTCCCCGGCAGATGCGTCCGCATACATCCATGTTACCGGACATAAGGGGCGCCAGAAGCAGGGGGAACAGGTCGCTTCTGGTAAGGCGTCCTCCCTGTCTAAGTTTCATGTCCAGGTCATTGAATACATGGTCCGCGTCCGCATCCTTAATCCGGACCAATTCTATCCGGTATACATTAATCCCGCAATTTAATCTTGTTTTAGGATTCCTGACATGGGCGCTGCAAAGAACAGTGGTAATGACCTGGCGGCCGGACGTCAGGCTTAAGAATGCTTCGTATTCCCGAAATCGTCTTAAATCCTTTTCAGTAATCTGGTCACTTTCAAATTCCAGATGCCGTAATACCCCATCCTCCATTATGAAATTAAAATCTTCCTCCATCCTGCGCACATCCAGATGGATCTGTTCCGTGGGTGCCACAGCGGCCATGCGTCCTTTGATGCCAAGATAGGGGAGCAGTTCATGTCCAAAGAACATGGCTGCTGTTTTCAGTACTTTGTCCTCAATCTGGTTGGGGACGTCCTGGATACCCTGTGGTCTGTCAGATACGTTGGTTTGCTCCATACAGCCTCCTTTACCGGCAGGCCATAGGTAAGCTACTCCTATTATAACTTTTTTTGGAACGCCGGACAATACCCTTATTGGTAAGGGCAGCTTCATACCGTTGATAATCAACATGGATATTATTTGTTTTGCCTTTTGGGAAATCATAGTTGGAAATAAATTGAAACTTACTATCAGAATGATTGAATCATAGTGAGATATGTGTAATTGGAATAGCCTCCTGATAAGCCAGCTGATGTCCGGATGAATAAAGTATAACTCCATGAATATGGCAAAACAAGATGCTTTATAAATTTTTCAATGAATCCCTCTCAAGGTTTGAAAAAGGGATGGGATGAATTGTAAAATTGCACAAAATCCCCCTCCTGTTTTCGTGCGGTTTTAACGAAGTGGAATGGATGATGAAAATAATGATTTACAAAATACGTAATTGGTGATACATTCTAATTAACTTGTAAAACAAGTTTATATACATATATAAAAAGTATTAAAACAAGTATAAAAACGGAGGGGAAGTCAATGAAGAAAACAATGGGAACAATGAAGAAATTAGCAGCATTCATGGCAGCAGCCAGCGTGGCAGGCAGTGTGGTAACGGGATGCGGATCAGCATCCGCGGGCAGCGCCGCACAGAAGGCAGGACAGGAATCGCCGGCAGCTGGAGAGGCGGCAGGGGAAACAGCAGGAAGCGCGGTCCATGTGGGAATCATTTTCACGGAAGCAGGGCTTGGGGGGAATTCCTTCAACGACCTGGCCCTGGAGGGCGTGAAGAAGGCGGCCCTGGATTTTGGGATAACTTATGATGAGGTGGAACCAAAGTCGGTGTCAGATGAGGAAATCATCCAGGACGAGATGGCATCCTCCGGTGACTATGATTTAATCATCTGTGTGGGCGCCGAACAGGTGGATGCACTGACCAATGTGGCGTCCGCTTATCCGGAACAGCGTTTTGCCCTTCTGGACGCTGACTCCGATCTGGCCAATGTGGCCTCCTATTCCTGTAAGGAGCAGGAAGGCGCGTTCCTGGCAGGCGCCCTGGCAGCCCTGGCCAAGCAAGAGGCCATCGACAGTAATCTGGGGGACGGCAGGACCATCGGTTTCATCGGCGGCGTGGACAATCCCCTTATCAACCGGTTTGCGGCAGGCTATCAGGCAGGTGCCAGGTACATTGAGCCGGAGATGAATGTGCTCATTGACTACGCCGGAGGCTTTAATGACCCCACTACGGCCAAGACCATTGCCAATACCTTTGTGGAGAAAGGCGCAGATGTGATTTTCCACGCAGCAGGGGCATCCGGCATGGGCATGTTCCAGGCAGCAGAGGAAAAGGGCTTTGTGGCCATTGGCGTGAACCTGAACCAGAACAGCATTGCTCCGGATTTCATCATGGCAAGCATGCTTAAAAAGCTGGATTCCTGCGCATACCACGCCATTGCCAGTGTTGTGGAGGGAACCTATACAGGGGAAAACCAGATGTTAGGCTTAAGTGACGGCGGGGTGGATGTGACTGTGGAGGAGAGCAATATCAAGGTTACGGACGACATGCTGGCACGGTTGGAGGAACTGAAACAGAAAGTAATCGCAGGGGAGATAGAGGTACCATCTGAACTGAACTAAGAGACAGGAGGCAGGTATGGACGCAATCAAAATGGTTGGCATTGTAAAATGTTTTGGGCCGGTACGGGCCAACGACGGCATTGACTTTACCGTAAAGCACCAGGAGATCCACTGTCTCCTGGGGGAGAACGGAACCGGCAAAAGCACCTTGATGAATATCCTTTTCGGGTTGTATCATCCGGATGCGGGAGAGATTTACATTAATGAGGAAAAGGCATCCATTGCCAATCCCAATGATGCCTATGGGCTGGGAATCGGAATGGTACATCAGCATTTCATGCTGGTAAACCAGCTGACGGTCCTGGAGAACATCATCCTGGGCAAGGAATCCGGCGGTTTCCTGCTGGACAGGAAGGAGAGCCGCAGGCGGGTGGAGGAACTGGTGGAGCGGTTCGGTTTCAGGATTAATCTGGATGAAAAAGTGGTGAACCTGTCCGTGGGCATGAAGCAGAGGGTGGAAATACTGAAAACCCTTTACAGGGGAGCGGATATCATCATCCTGGACGAACCCACTGCCGTGCTGACCCCGCAGGAGGTGGATGAGTTATTTAAAATCCTGCGTCAGCTTAAAGAGAACGGCAAGACCATTGTATTCATCACCCACAAGCTTAACGAGACCATGTCCCTGTCTGACCGGATAACCGTTATCCGCAAAGGCAAAGTGGTATTCTGCTGTGATACTGCTGACACCAATGAAAAGGAACTGGCCACACAGATGGTGGGCAGGCAGGTGGAGTCCGTGGTGGCGGGAAGGGGAAAGGCCGGCCGCGAGGTCCTTAAGATAAAGGATGTCCGCCTTCATGAGCGGGCCGGACACACCGTAAACCTGACCGTGCATGCAGGGGAGATACTTGGCATTGCAGGCGTGGACGGCAACGGACAGCAGGAGCTGGAGGAAATCATTGTGGGTAACCGCAAGGTGGCCGAGGGGAGCATCCTTATGGATGGCACCCCCATCCATACCATGTCTGTAAAGGACAGGAAGGCTATGGGGCTGGGATACATACCCTCGGACCGCCACAAAAATGCCATGATATCCGGTTTTTCCATCACGGAAAATTTCCTTCTGGGATACCAGAAATCACCTCAGTACTGTAAAAAAGGCTTTATTGACTATATGAAACTGAAACAGGACGCCGGGAAGCAGGTGGAGGCATTTGAAATAAAAACCGCAGGTGTGGACCAGGAAATCGGCCAGCTGTCAGGAGGCAACCAGCAGAAGGTGATCCTTGGCAGGGAAATCAGCCATGACCCAGGTCTGGTGCTGGTGGCCCAGCCCGTCCGGGGACTGGACATCGGAGCCATTGAAAAGGTACATAAGACCCTGCTTGAGCTAAAGGAACAGGGCAAGGCCATCCTTCTGATATCAGCGGAACTGTCTGAAGTCATGAACCTCAGCGACCGCATCGCCGTGTTTTATGAAGGGGAGGTCAGCGCCCAGTTTGCCAATGGGGAATATACAAAGGAAGAAATCGGCCTGTTCATGGCAGGAAAGAAACAGGAGGTAAATGCTCATGAAGTGGATATGTAACAAGAAGACCGCAGAGATAGGCAAATCCCTGGCAGCCATTGGGCTGGCGCTTGTGATAGGAGCCCTGTTCATCCTTCTGGCAGGAGAATCGCCCATCCGGGCATATACCTCCCTGATTCAGGGCGCGCTGGGAACGCCCCAGTCCATTGCCAACACAATCAGCAAAAGCATCCCTCTGGCTTTTACCGGCCTGGCAGTGGCCATGGGGTCGCGGTGCGGCATGTTAAACATAGGCGCCGAGGGACAGCTTCACGCAGGAGCCATGGCCAGTGTCATTACAGCCCTGACCCTGGGGTCCCTTCCGGCCCCCATACTGCTGGTTGTCAGCATCCTGGCAGGAATCCTGGCAGGAATGGCAGTGGGAAGCGTGCCCGGGATTTTCAAGGCCAGGTTCAGTACAAACGAGGTAATCGTGGCCATCATGCTCAATTATATCTGTACCCTGTTCACCTCCTATCTGGTCAATGGTCCTTTTAAGACAGAAGGTTCCACGGCCCAGACCGAACTGATTGCAGAGGGAATCTGGTTTGGCAGGCTGCTTCCAAGGACCCAGCTGACGTATGCCTTGTTCCTGCTGATCTTCATTGCCGCGGCCATGTACGTTTTCCTGTGGAAGACATCGGTGGGATACCAGCTGCGCGCCGTGGGGGCCAACCCATCTGCTGCCGGGACAGCGGGCATACGGGTGAACCTGTTCCTTATCATGTCCATGACGCTCAGCGGCGGTATCGCGGCCATGGCCGGCATTACGGAGGTATTTGGAAAATACCACAGGTTTATTGAAGGCTTCTCGCCCTCCTTCGGGTTCACGGGAATTGCCGTGGCCATATTGGGCAGGAACCATCCGGCAGGAGTCCTTCTCACGGCCCTGCTCTTTGGAATCATGGACATGGGCTCCCTGCGCATGAGCAGGGAAACCATGGTCAGCACCAACATGGTCATTGTCATACAGAGCCTGGTAATCCTGTTGGTAGCGGCGCCGGAACTGATTAAATGGAGCAGAAAGAGAGGATGAAATATGGAAATGCTTAATAATTTTATCGGCCTGACCCTGCAGCTGTCCGTACCCATTGTGCTGGGGGCCCTCTGCGGCACCATTGCGGAGCGCGGAGGAATCATACTGCTGGGCGTGGAAGGAATCATGCTGGTGGGCGCATTTGCAGGAGTGCTGGGTTCCTATGCCACGGGCTGGGCCCTGGCAGGCGTGGTCCTGTCCCTGGTCCTGGGCGGCCTCATCGGATGGTTTTACGCCCTGTTCTGCCTGAAATGGAAAGCCCACCAATCCGTGGTGGGGGTTGGCATCAACCTGTTTGCCAGCGGTATCACGGCAGTGATGTTAAAAGCGGTCTGGCAGACAGAGGGCATGTCTGAATCCGTGGCATCCATCCCCAACCTGACCATACCGGGACTGTCCGGGATTCCTGTCCTTGGCGCCCTGTTTAAGGAACAGTCCCCCTACCTTTACGCCATGTTCCTGATTGTGGCCGGGGTCTGGGTGGTATTCTACAAAACGAAATTCGGCCTTAGGTACAGGGCCATGGGCGACCAGCCCTATGCGGTCCAGACAGCCGGGGTGCCGGTAAACCGCTACCGCTACACGGCAATGATACTGGCCGGCAGCATCGCGGGCCTGGCCGGTTCCTATCTGTCCATATCCCAGAACAACCTGTTCGTGACGGACATGACGGCGGGAAGGGGTTTCATGGGCCTGGCCGCCAATATCTTCGGCGGGTGGCAGCCCCTTGGCTCCATGGGCGCGGGCATGATATTCGCCATTGCCCAGGCAGCCAGGTTTTATCTCACGGATCTGTCCATTCCGTCCCAGTTCGTGCAGATGCTGCCCTATGCAGTGACCCTGGTTGTGCTGCTGTTTGTGGGAAAACGGGTAAAAGGTCCGGAAGCACTTGGCAAACTGGTGGATTAGTTCTATACTAATATACAGGAGACACGGCATTGTTAAACAAGATATATGCCGTGCCGGACATGTATAAGAACTGACGCCAAGGCGCACGAAAGGAGCACGGGACCTGTGAAGGATACTGTTATTAACGAAAAGAATGTAAAGATACCGCTGTATGTGGCTGCATATGAGACCATCAGCCAATGGCTCAAGGATGGGAAATACAAAGCCGGGGACAAGCTGCCGGGAGAGAACATCCTGGCAGAGCAGCTCCAGGTCAGCAGGGGTACCTTACGGCAGGCCATGCTGCTCCTGCAGGAAGATGGTTTGATCATCAACCACCAGGGAAAGGGCAATATCGTCCTTTCCAACCAGGATATGAGTAAAAGCGGGCTGGAGCGGATTGGGAATCCCATTGTGGATTTCTGCAGTGAGCCGGTGGACCGGGTGGTGACCACCATCGGCTTCCAGCCGGCCACACAAAAGCACCAGCAGGTACTTAAGCTGCGGCCTTCCAGCGTGGTGGCCGTCATTGATATCACCTATTATTCCGGGGATACGCCGGCCGGGTTTGCCATGGTGTATATGCCCCATGAGGTGCTGGACAACAGCAATGTGGATCTGGAGGACACGGATACCGTTTACCGTTACTATACGGAACTGCTGGAAACAAGCGGGCTGTACAGCGATACCAAAATCCGCCTGGGACAGGCCAGGGAACGTCTGGCCAATATATTATGCATCCAGGAAGGGGACCCGCTTCTTTTGCTGGAGGAGGTGCTCTACACGGAATATGACACGCCGGTGCTTTCCCAGAAGCTGTTTTTCGGGCCGGACCAGCATGAACTCAGTATCCGCAGGAAGAATGACAGGAATATGATGAAGAAATCGGAGTAATGAGATGAAGACATTCCATAATGAAGCAAAACCAGGGCAGATAGCAGGCACTGTCCTGATGCCGGGTGACCCCCTGCGCGCAAAATACATTGCAGACACATATCTGTCAGATGTGGTGTGTTATAACCGGGTAAGGGGAATGAACGGTTATACAGGTTATTATGAAGGAAAACGGATTTCGGTCCAGGGTAGCGGGATGGGAATCCCTTCCATGGGCATCTATGCCTACGAGCTGTACCAGGAATATGATGTGGACACCATTATCCGCATCGGGACAGCCGGGGCCGTGCACAGGGACGTGGAAATAGGAAACCTGATCCTTGCCATGGGATGCTGTACCAATTCTAATTTTGCGGGCCAGTATCATCTGCCGGGAACATTTGCCCCAATCGCCGACTTTGGCCTGTTAGAGGCAGCCGCAGCCCAGGCCAGGAGCAGCCGCATCCCCTTTTGGGTGGGCAATGTATTCAGTTCAGATGTGTTTTACGAAGACCGCAAAGGGGAAAAGGGGGAATGGGAGAAGATGGGCGTACTGGCCCAGGAAATGGAGACCCTGTCCCTTTACTGCACAGCCGCCCGCACCGGTAAGCGGGCCCTGGCCATGCTTACCGTAGGAAGCAGCATACACCATGACAGGGCTTTGAGCAATGAAGAGCGGGAAAAAAAACTGGATGCAATGATCCGGTGCGCGCTGGAAATTGCCGGGTGATGGCCAGCACATGTAAGGAACCGGAGGACTGCAGCCGTCCGGAAACAGAATTCCGGACAGCATTTTGTTAATATGCCCCAAGGAGCGGATAAACAAAAGACGTGGGTGGACCCATGCAATCATGCATTTGTCCCCACGTCTTTTTAGTGGCCGGAACATTTCCCCAGCCGTTTCTTCGTATACTTTTTTGCCCTGCATTTGCAATGCCCGCACCCGGCTGCCAGATGGGTGGCTTTCTTCACTTCCTTAAAGGAACCGGCGCCGTCTGCGATTGCTTTTTTGATATCTGCCTTTGTTACTTTAAAACACGGGCATATGTACTTATCCTTTCCCATCACAGCACCAGGGAAGGAGCGGCATAGACCCTTGCTGCCAGTTCGGAATCCAGCATATAAAGCCCCTTGGGGTCGTGGCCGAACAGGTCAAAACGTTTCAGGAGTTCGCTGGCATTTTTCTCTTCCTCGCCCTGTTCTTTTACGAACCAGTCTAAAAACTGCATGGTACGGAAATCCTTAACCGAATAGGCTGCGTCATAAATCACATGGATAAGCCCGGTTACATATCGTTCATGTTCCAGCCCTGCTGACAGAGGGCCTCTGAAATCCTCAAACAGTTTGACCGGCTTATCAATGGCATCCAATGTGACATGGGCATCGTTGTTCTGCAGGTACTGCATGAACAGCATGGCATGGTCCCGTTCTTCCTGGGCCTGCACCTTATACCAGTTGGAAAATCCATTCAGCTCAGCGTCCTTATAATAATTGGCAAAATCCAGGTACAGGTAAGCGGAGTAGAATTCTTTGTTAATCTGTGTATTTAATAACCCCGCAACTGTTTTGTCCAGCATGTTTGTTTCCTCCTTGCCTTTCTGTTTAAACAATGAATCTCACTGCTGTGCCGTACGCAATCACCTCTGCGGCTCCCTGCATGACAGCGGAGGATGCATAACGTATATTGACAATTGCATCAGCGCCCAGTTCCTCGGCTTCCATGACCATGCGTTTGGTGGCCAGGGCCCGGGCCTCGTTCATCATCTCATTGTAGGCCTTTAACTCGCCTCCCACAATGGTCTTGAAACTCTGGGTAATATCCTTCCCGATATTCTTGGACTGGATCGTGCTGCCCTTGACAAGACCCAGCATATCCAGTTCCTTTCCCGTAATATAATCAGTATTTACTAAGATCATCTTCCTCACCGCTCCTTATCTCTAATATCCTGCATACCAGGTTGTAAATGGAAACACCAATCAACCCCATGAAAATAAGGCACAGTACCAGCTTAAGCAGCAGGGGGATGGGCGCTATGGTCCAGATACAGAGGTAAAATGCAAACCACAGTACCAGCAGGGTTGTTATGATGACCGGGGCAATGATTTTCTTCCAATGCACGGGTATTGCACCTCCTTTTGTCTGTGTGGTGTCCAGATACAATGGTTTCATATCCATCATACTTGTTTTACAGGACTTTGGCAAGAAAAACATGGCGGTGCCAGGGACTTTTTGATGTAACTTTTTCCAGATAATAGGAAACTATTTTGGGCCTCCTGTATGTTGATGAAATTGTATATATTATCTTAAAAAACAGATTATTTTACAATATAAGAACAATAAACAAATAATAATAAGTTATTTACAAAAAAGTATTGACAAAACAGAGCGGATTGAGTATACTAAAACTAACAAAAGGAACGAAATAAAAACAAGGAGGTACGGTCCGCCAGAAACAGGTTTATGGTTTTCCATATGATTCCATATCATATGTGAAAACAGTGGATAACAAACCTGCCTGATGAAATGTTAAAAAGGAAACCAGGTACAATGAATGTATTTATCTTCAAAAACCAAGTAGGTTATCAAGGAACGTGAACATTTGGATGATATGACGAGAAAGTATCATTTAAATGGACTTGATGATGAAAGGTGAAGATAAAAAACAGCATATGTACATGGAATACCTGGATAACAAAGTAAGGAGAGCAGAAGAAACAAAAAGACAGGTATCGGGGAAGAGAAATCTGAATCGATACCTGTTCTTTTTATGGATGTCCGGACCTACCCTTTTCGCAGGAACGGTAAAAGGGCCTGTGCCCATGCTTCAGCCAGGCGGTCCAGTGTGAATGCCGCATTGGCCGGGCTGGTGGAAGGGCATCTGACTGCATCGCGCCCGGTCTGTTCCCGGCAGTATTTCATGTACAGTCCATGGGCGGTGCTGCCATTGGTGATGATTTGGCGGATGGATGCGGTTTTAAGGATCCTGTTTAAATCCATGGGAACCACATTGCGGATACTCTGGTCACTGGAGCCCTTGATATCACAGGACCTTATCACATCCCAGAGCGCGATGCCCCTCAAGAACAGGATGTCCTTCCTGGATTTATAGTCAGGAGGGAAAGGTTCCTCCAAAAGGCGTTCCATCAGCTTCCAGAACCGGTTCTGGGGATGGCCGTAGTAAAAATCCTGTTCCCTCGATCTGACGGACGGGAAACTTCCAAGAATCAGTATCCGGGAGTTCCTGTCATAGACCGGCTCCAGGGAATGGATGACCCGGGTATATCCGGGAAGCAGGCCTGTTTCAAAACTGTCTTTTTCATGTGAAGGGTTGATGTTCTGTTCCGCAGACATTTGATATACTCCTTTGGGGCGTTCATGGTATGGCAGAAAACATGTATGATAGTATTGTATCACGATTTATGGATTTGGCAATGTCGGCAATTAGCAGCTTCTGGAAACTCCTATTGACAATAAGGCGCGGGTTTTACTATAATCCCGTCTTTGACAGTTAAACGGAATAAAACACCGCTAAAAGCCTAATTCCATAAGGGTTTTACAGCGGTGTTTCTTCGTATTGAAGTTTGGTATTTTTCTGTTTCCTAGCCATTTATATTTCAAATCCTGGCACATTGGCCGCTATCAAACTCGATTGGCCGCTTATCTTCCCTTGCTTTTCTTCTGAATCTCCTTCATTTTCCCCTTTGTAATGAATTCGAAGTCCGTCTCAATCCCGCTGATACTATGGAGCGCGTCCGTTAGCATTGTCCTTTTATACAGCGGCATAAATCCTTGTCCGGCAACATCTGCAAATTGAAATTTTCTGAGCGTTTCAAGTATCTCGCAACAGGTATAGTTCTTTTCCAGTTTCTTTTCCAGCAGACGGTAGACCAACAGGGATATAAAGCAGATAAGGAAGTGGGCTTTGATCCGATCCTCCCTTTGCACATACACGGGTCCTGCACAGAAATCAGTCTTCATAATCCTAAAACAGGTTTCTATCTGCCACCGGCCTTCACTCACCTTCAGGATGTCTCCTGGCTGGTCGTCAAACAGGTCTGTGCAGACGGCATAAAGCCCGTCATATCTTGCTTCCTCTGCAATCTTTGCTTCGTCCAGATAGTATAAGATATCTGCAATCTCACCATCTTTGGTAACGGCTTCCCTGTCTATAAATCTGGCAGGGTCATTTGGGTTCTTTCTGGTTTTCTTATGGTTCCCATCTTTGAGCATATCCATCGCCCGCTTCATCTGCTTTTCCCGCAGCTCCTTTTGATAGGCAGCATATTTGGGGGAATAGGTGATAATAAGGCGCTGTTCCAGCTTTTTGGAACTGTAAGGCTCCTCTTTGTAGAACAGATCCTTGTAATCCTCTTCACCTAACAGTTCTAAGTCTACCAGTTTTCCATCTGATAATCTCCTGAATCCTTTTCTATTAAGCGCTGCCTCTCTATATTCAGCTGCAAGCTTTTTTATAGACTGGGTGACAATGAACCCTCTTTTTCCCGTGTGGTTGAATAAACGGTTGTTTTCTGAAGCAAGACCGGCGTCTGAGCAGAAGATGAACCTGTCACAGCCAAGGTCCTCAATCACTTTCTTTTCCAGCGGCTTTAAAGAAGTCTGTTCGTTTTGGTTACCTGGGAATAAGGAGAAAGCAAGGGGGATGCCGTCACCATCTGTAAACAGCCCCATCTGAATGATTGGGTTGGGCCGGTGTTCTTTACTCTTGCCATATTTCTTATCCCCTTCCTCCTGTTCAATTTCAAAGTAATAATTCGTACAGTCGTAGTAGAGGATATGGTCATTGCGTTCCGTTAAGAAGTTGCTGTTTTTATAGAGTTCTGCCTGTATCAGGTCACTTTCTTGAGCAAGGACACTTAGGGCCCGGTATACGTCATGGAGCTCATAGGCTGGCTTCTCCAGGAAATCACAGGCGGCTTTATAGGAAGAACGTTTGCTGGAAGGTTCCAGGACTCTCGTATAGATCAGATCGGAAAGGATAGCGTTAAGGTCGTATTCATACTGATGCTTATCCCGGATTTTTCTGCATACCCGGTTTAGCCCAAGGCTATAGTAGATGTATTGTAAAAATAAGTATCCGCCTTGAAAGCGCTTTTCCTCATTGTAGCCGATCCTTTTATTCGCACGTAAAGGGATCAATACTGTATTTATATCCTTTTGGACCTTATACTTTTCGGTTTCAATCCTGGCCTGTTCCTTGGCCCATTCCATAACATCATCCCGGGTTGGCCCATGCTCGACTAACAGTTCATTTAAAGTGCCGAGCTTTCGTATGGTCTTTGAGGTAGATTTCCCCTCTGAATTTATATAAGATTGTCTGATGTAGAAGGATTCCGCGTTTTTAGACTTCGTTGTATCAACCTTCATAATAATCACCTCCACTCTTATTATACCATAAATAGCCAAAAAAGGCTATATAATAAAACTAAATATTTGACAAAAAAACATAAGCCTGTAGCGGCTTAGAGGCTAATTTTCTATGATTAGGGTGTCAAAGACCCGTGTATCACGATTTATGGATTTGGCAATGTCGGCAATTAGCAGCTTCTGGAAACTCCTATTGACAATAAGGCGCGGGTTTTACTATAATAATAGTAAGTATATATGGGTCAGTGTGATTATTTTTGGTGTATTGGGTCTGCGCCCAGCTGCCAGCATAACAGGAAAGAACCCGGAACAGGCCGGCGCAGGATGCGTCTTCCTGTTCTGTTTTTATTTTCAATTAAGAAAGAGAGGTAGCCATATGAACCAGGACCAGTTAAAACGTATGAGTGAAGGCAAGGGGTTTATTGCAGCATTGGACCAGAGCGGCGGGAGTACGCCAAAGGCCTTGAAAAACTATGGTATTGATGAAGGCAGGTACGGCACGGATGAAGAGATGTTCAACCTGGTTCATGAGATGAGGACCAGGATCATCAAAAGCCCTTCGTTTACATCAGAGCATATACTGGCAGCCATACTGTTTGAGAATACCATGGAACGTAAGATTGATGACAGGCTTACAGCGGATTATCTGTGGGAGGTAAAGGGAATCATACCGATCCTGAAAGTGGATAAGGGGCTGGCAGAGGAGGAAGACGGCGTGCGCCTCATGAAGCCCATACCAGGTCTTGAGGATCTGCTTGCCAGGGCAAAGGAACGCCATATATTCGGAACCAAGATGCGTTCCGTGATTAAAAAAGCCAATCCGGAAGGAATAAAGAAAATCATTGACCAGCAGTTTGAACTTGGCCTTAGGATTGCAGGGGCGGACCTGGTTCCCATTTTGGAGCCGGAGATTGATATCTACAGCCCGGATAAGGCGGAGTGCGAGGGTATCATGAAGGAGGAGATGAAGAAACAACTGGCAGGCCTTCCTCAGGATATTAAAATCATGTTTAAGCTTTCCATTCCGGATAAACATGGATTCTACAGCGATATCATGGAGGACCCCCATGTGGTAAGGGTGGTGGCCCTGTCCGGCGGTTATTCCAGACAGGAGGCCAATGAGCGGTTAAGACGCAGCCCTGGTCTGATTGCGAGTTTTTCAAGGGCCTTGTCCGAAGGCCTTAACGCGGATCAGACAGCAGGGGAATTTGACCGCATGCTGGCCAAGTCCATTAAGGAAATATATGAGGCTTCCATTACCTGATTAGGGAAAGCAATGGGAGAATGTATCGGGAGGATGCATGTGACCGGTGGGCCCCGCTGTTTAAAAGCGGGGCCTGCAGTGGTTTCAGATATGGTTTCCGCACAGCTGACGGAAAGGAATCTTCAAACACATCCTAGGAAACCCATACAACCTGTTCATTGGTTAACCCTGCCTTGTATCCGTCCTGAAAGCACACATCATATGTAAAACACCGTCCAAATCTGGGGCCCATCTGATAAATCAGATAGGCTTTATGTTTGGCAGGCGCCCTTCTTTATCATTGGTCCTGGGCGGGTTCTCCAGCTTCCAGGTGTGGGTGGGGGTATTTTTGAAGTAACCGGATAGTTCGGTGGTCCCATTTTCACAATATTGTATGATGGCTGACCGGGGCATTTCCCCATAGCGGGAGGTGTCCTGATTCCGGGCATATTCACCAAGCTCCCGGAACATGCAGCAGCATTAATCCAGAAGGGCGTGCAGCAGCCCATCGGACCTGCCCATGTTCAGCGCATACATGACATCAGGCATCAGCTGGTCTTCAATCTGCCCCAGATTCTGTTCCAGTATGTAAAACGGCGGGTATGCGTAGCTGGTCAGGAGATTGAGGGCATCCTCTTTCACGGACAGGGGATTGCCGGATATAATGACGTGCTCCAGCAGTTTTATGATTTCTGATTCATAGGGCAGCGTGTTCTTATAATATGGGTCAAGATAATAATCCAGGCAGAGCAGGAGCCGTTCCTTGGCATCCGCGTCATCTCCTGCCAGCACCTTATGTATGGCATCGGCGCCGCTTTCCACAATCTTTTTTTCAGCGTTAGAATATGTTACCATGCTCAGATACCTTCCTTTTACTGTTTTTTAGGGTATGGACGGGCTGATTCCTATATATGCATATGGTTATCACATCCATATGTTATCACAGGACGGCTTGCATGAAAAGGCTGTCTTGTATCATAAAAAGTTTCATGCTATACTGGAACGTGCCGGGACATTTCCGGCAGGAAGTCTCAAAGCATACCTTAAAGGATAGCAGATATAGGAAGCATCAGGATAAAATATGAAACAGGAATACTATTACCAGCACATGAATAAGGCGGAACAGTCCGTATACCGCGCCATGCTGGCTGGATTTGAAATGATATCACCGGAATTTCCGGTGCTGCGGCTGGATGGAAGGGATCTGTCGGATCTGTTCTTCCGGCTTCGTCTGGACCACCCGTCTGTTTTTTATGTGGAGGGATTCCGTTACCGTTATCAGGAACATTCGGATTATGTCCAGCTCATACCCCAATATATGTTTGAGAAGAAAAAGATTAAGGAAATGAAAAATGCCCTGGAGGCCAGGATGAACCGTCTGGTCCAGCCTGCAAAGAACCTTTCCCCGGACGAAAAGGAAAGGTATGTCCATGATTTCATCTGTGCCAATGTCACCTATGACAAACTGAAGAAGCAGTATTCCCATGAAATCATCGGCCCGCTGCAGCAGGGAATCGGGGTCTGCGAAGGTATCGCGAAGACCGTGAAGATACTCTGCGACAGGCTGGGTCTTGAGTGCTTGATTGCCGTCAGCCAGGCCAATCCTGAAAAGGGCGTGCGTTACCGCCATGCCTGGAATGTGGTGAAGCTTAAGAATACATGGTACCACCTGGACGCCACCTTTGATAATTCCCTTGGAAGATATGGACAGATGCGGTTTGATTACTATAATCTGGATGACAGGATGATATTCCGGGACCATGAGCCCCTGGTTTACCCCATACCGCAGTGCACGGACGGGACCCGTTTCTATTACAAAGAGAACCGGCTATCCATGACCAGGGTGGAGGATGTGGCCGGACGGATGAAAGCCGTGCTGAGGAAGAAACAGCCTTTTTTTGTGTTCCACTGGAGGGGAGGCGCGCTGAACCGTTCCGTATTGGAGCAGATTGCGGGCATTGCCTCTGATGCTGCAAGGGAAAAGGGGAAATACATCCGGCTGTCCGTGAATTATCTTCAGGCAGTGATGGAGATAGCGGTGCTGGAACACCAGATTCAGGAAAATATATGCAAAGAAGAAGCCAATGAAGGCGAGCTGGAACAGAAAGAGTAGGATAAAGGGAGAGGCTGCAAGATGGATAATAGTTGGGGAAGCGTGATCCTGTCAGGCGGCAGTGGAAGCAGGATGGGATATGAGGATAAGAGCGGGCTGTTATTTAAGGGAATGACATTCCTGGAACGGATCAGCGGACAGCTTGGCATGCTTGGAGGGGCCTGTTACCTTTCCAGGGCAGCCTATAAGGCCGGGGAACCCCACCGCGGTTTTACTGTGATTGAGGACACGGTAAAAGGGAAGGACGGTGAATGGATAGGCCCCATGGGAGGTATCTGGTCCTGTTTTGAAACAGCAGGGGAAGACTGCCTGTTCTTTGTGTCCTGTGATATGCCGCTGTTTCGGGCCGTGATGGCGCAGCGTCTTATCCGGTATATGAAACCTGGGGTGGACGCGGTCCTGTGGAGGACCAGGGACAGGCGGCTCCAGCCCATGTGCGGCCTTTATTCCAGGTCCTGCCTGCCTGTCCTTAAGCAGCATATGGAGCAGCAGGATTACAGGATGATGAGGTTCCTGGGCCATCTGAACTGTGTGGTGGTGGAAACATCCGGGGAACATATTCCGGACCAATGGTTCCTGAATGTGAACACACCTGAAGTATATGGGAGACTGGATCAGGCGGCGCAGCCCGTGCTGGCTGTCAGCGGCAGCAAGAATACGGGAAAGACATGGCTCCTGGAACATCTGGTGTCCATACTTGCCGGGGCAGGCGTGCGCGCTGCTGTGATTAAACATGACGGACATGAGTTTGAGGCAGATGTACCGGGGACGGACAGCCACAGGATGAAAAAAGCAGGTGCCTTTGGGACCGTGGTCTATTCCGGCACCCGGTTTGCCCTGGTCAAGGACCAGGCCGGGCTGGAGGCCAGGGATTTCTTTGGTTATTTTCCGGAAGCGGACATCCTTTTGCTGGAAGGGCAGAAAAATTCTGCCTACCCAAAAATCGAGGTTCTCAGGCAGGAAATCTCATGCAGTCCGGTATGCAGTCCCGAAACCGTGCTGGCCTATGTTGCGGACTGCCAGGTCAGCCAGCAGGGTTCCCGGGAACCCAGGCAGGTATTTGCCTTTGACCAGCTGGATGAGGTGGCTGAGCTGGCCATACATCACATGGATGCAGTATTTTTTAAAAATTAAGCTGCTCCTTTCCCATGCCGTATCCACAGCGTTTATAAAACCCATGTGCCTGGGTCCCTGCGGCGTCTGAGACCAGACGGACGCTGTGGGTATCTTCTTTCCGGGCTTCCCATATCATGAAATCCATTGACATTTTATGGTCATTTCCTTTCCCCAAGAATATAAAATAAATTATAACCGATAATTCCATGGTCCGCCGCCCATCGTTCATTGCCAATGGGAAGGGGGAACTCCCGGCCGCAGGAGGAGAGGGGAGTTTCCATTGTTTTTGCTCTTGACGAAACGCCTATCCCTTGCTATATTATTAATAACAGCAATTGTTATATTGCTTGTAGAACAAATATAACTTTTATGTCAGTACAAGACGAAAGATGGTGGATTTATGGTGTTAAAGATTGATTTCAACAGTGATGAAGCAATCTATATACAGCTGCGCAACCAGATCATCATGGGGATTGCCACGGATATGATACGGGAGGGCGACACACTTCCCTCCGTGCGCCAGATGGCTGATTATATCGGCATCAACATGCATACAGTTAATAAGGCCTATTCCGTTCTTAAGCAGGAGGGTTTTGTAAAGCTGGACCGCCGTAAGGGCGCCGTGGTAAGCCTGGATATTGATAAGATCCAGTCCATGGGCGAACTGCGCCGGAACCTGGATGTAGTGCTTGCCTGGGGAATCTGCAAGAATATTACCAGGAATGAGGTTCACCAGGTGGTAGATGAGATTTACGATAAATACACCCGGGGGTGTATGGATACGGAAGAAGATGAGGCAGATGAAAATTAGGACGTTTCTGCGTCCTGAATGACAAATGGAGGATTCGTATGTTATGTGAAAGATGCAAGATCCGGGAAGCCAATATCAAATACACAGAAATCATAAACGGGATTAAGACAGAACACAACCTCTGTTCCCACTGTGCAAGAGAGATGGATTTTGGTCAGTACGCCGCCATTCTGGACGGTGAATTTCCTCTGGGGAAACTCCTGTCCGGCCTTCTGGGATTGGAAGACGATGAGGAGGAGACGGATGTGCGCGGCAAGGTTGTGTGCCCTACCTGCGGCACCAGCTTTGACGATTTTGTGGAGAACAGCCGGTTTGGCTGTCCTGACTGCTATGGTGTGTTTGACCTGTTCATCAATGACAAGATGAAGCAGCTTCAGGGAAGCGAGAGCCATAAGGGCAAGCATCCCAAGTTCAGAAGCACATTTGAAAAGGAGCATCCCGATGTATCCCGGGCAAAGGGGGAGGATGGCCAGGAGGCGCCGGATATCCCTGAAGCAAAACAGCCGGGTGACGGCACACGTAGTGCTGCCGTGAATAAACAGATACGGGAGCTGGAGAGCAGGTTAAAGGATGCAATTGAACAGGAAGAATACGAACTGGCCGCGCAGTGCCGGGACCAGATACGGGAACTGAAAAAGGAGGCGTGAACCCATGGGCAGATGGTATGACAGTGTGGATAACAAAAGCTCCAACATTGTTTACAGCCGCATCCGCCTGGCGCGGAACTGGGATGAGTATACATTTCCTTCCAGGATGACCAGGGAACAGTGCGGGGAAATGCTGGAACGCATGAAGGATGGGCTTAAGGACCTTGGCAGCCTGGACGGGAAGGAATACAGATACGGACAGCTGGACGAGATGCAGGACCTGGAGAAGCTTGCCCTCAGGGAGCGCAGGATTCTGAACCTGTCAGCTGTGAACAAGAAGGAACCCGCGGGCCTGTTCCTTTCAGAGGACGAGGGCAGCAGTCTTGTGCTGGGGGGAGACGACCATATCAGGATGCAGTTCCTGGCATCCGGCCTTAAGCTGGATGAACTTTGGCATCAGGCAGATGTGATGGATGATTATGTCAACGAGCGCTTCTCTTATGCGTTCGATGAGAAATACGGCTATCTCACTTCATTTCCCACCAATGTGGGAACCGGGCTTCGGGCGTGTGTGGTGCTTCACCTGCCCACCCTGTCCCAGGTCAGGAAGTTCCAGAGCATTGTGGGCGACATGAGCCGTTTCGGCACGGCAATCCGGGGGCTGTATGGAGAGGGCAGCGATAATTATGGCAGCCTCTATGAGATTTCCAATCAGCGGACCCTGGGACAGTCGGAGCGGGAAATCGTGGAGCTGGTGACCAAGGCGGCCGCGCAGCTTAACAACCAGGAGATGAGGGTGAGGAACGCGACCCTTAACACCCAGAGACTGGAGCGGGAGGACGAGGCCTACAAGTCCTACGGCGTGCTTAAGTACGCCAGGAAGATATCGGAAAAGGATGCCAGGATTTTCATTTCCCAGCTCATGGCAGGAGAGGAAGACGGCCTGATGAAGCTGGACAAAAAGTATTCCCTCTACAGCCTGATTATCGGGATTAAGCCTGCCAACCTAAATCTCTGGGCAAAGCGGCCCTTGGATAAGGATGAGATGGATGCTGTGAGGGCAGCCTATTTGAGACAGAATTTACCTGAGATAGCAGATAAGTAATACTTGTAAGGAGGACACGGAATTTATGATGGAACGATATACACCACAGGCCCAGGAAGCGCTGGGCCTGGCAGTGGAAGTGGCGGAGGGCCTGAACCATGGATATGTGGGAACCGAGCATCTGCTGATCGGCCTGCTGCAGGAAGGCACCGGCGTTGCGGCAAAGGTACTGGATGACAACGGGGTGGAGGAGGACCGGGTGACCCAGCTGGTGAGCCAGCTGATTGCGCCCAATCCAACCATCCAGACCACGGGACAGACCGCCTATACCCCAAGGGCGCGCCGCGTCATAGAGAACAGTTACCGGGAAGCAGTGCGCTTTAAGGCGGCGCAGATAGGAACCGAGCACATACTGATTGCCATCCTGCGGGAGGGCGACTGTGTGGCAAGCAGGCTGCTGAATACCATTGGGGTCAGCATACAGAAGCTCTACATTGACCTGCTGGCAGCCATGGGCGAGGACGCTCCCGCGGTAAAGGACGAGATTGGCGCCAAGGGCGGCCGGAAGGGCAACGCCACCCCTACCCTGGACAGCTACAGCCGCAACCTGACCCAGCTGGCGGCAGATGGCAGGCTGGATCCTGTCATTGGCCGCGAACAGGAAATCCAGAGGGTCATCCAGATACTGAGCCGCCGCACAAAAAATAACCCCTGCCTTATCGGCGAACCAGGAGTGGGCAAAACCGCTGTGGTGGAAGGCCTGGCCCAGATGATCACAGCAGGTAATGTTCCAGAGACCATTGCGGACAAGAGGGTCATGACACTGGATTTATCCGGCATGGTGGCCGGTTCCAAGTACAGGGGAGAGTTTGAGGAACGGATCAAGAAGGTGATATCCGAGGTCATTGATTCCGGGGATGTGCTTTTGTTCATCGACGAGATCCATACAATCATTGGCGCGGGCGGCGCGGAGGGGGCGCTGGATGCCTCCAATATCTTAAAGCCGTCCCTGGCCAGGGGGGAACTGCAGCTGATTGGCGCCACCACCATTAATGAATACCGCAAGTATATTGAGAAGGATTCCGCGCTGGAGCGGCGTTTCCAGCCCGTTACGGTGGATGAGCCCACGGAGGAGGAATCCGAGGCAATCCTTAAGGGCCTGCGCAGCCGCTATGAAGAGCACCACAAGGTGGAAATCACGGACGACGCCCTGTCGGCTGCCGTGAAACTCAGCAGCCGTTATATTAATGACAGGTTCCTTCCTGATAAGGCCATTGACCTGATAGACGAGGCGTCGTCCAGGGTAAGGCTGATGAATTACACCAAGCCGTCCAAGATTAAGGATTATGAGGCGGAGATTGACGCCCTGGAGGAAGGCAAGGAGGAGGCCATTAAGAAGGAGGCCTATGAAAAAGCCGGGGAGATTAAGAAAAAACAGGAAAAGCTCCGGGAAAAGATAAACCAGACCATGGAAAAGTGGCAGAAGGAAAAGGAAACCAGGAAACTGGTGGTAAGTGAGAACGAGATTGCGGATGTGGTGTCCGGCTGGACCAAGATTCCGGTAAGGAAGCTGGCAGAGGAGGAATCTGAGCGGCTGATGAACCTGGAAGGCATTCTCCATGAGCGCGTGGTAGGCCAGGAGGAGGCGGTTACCGCTATCTCCAAGGCCATCCGCAGAGGACGGGTGGGGCTTAAGGACCCGGGCCGCCCCATTGGCTCATTCCTGTTCCTGGGGCCCACCGGCGTGGGCAAGACAGAGCTCTCAAAGGCATTGTCAGAAGCCATGTTCGGCACGGAGAACGCGCTGATACGCGTGGATATGTCAGAGTATATGGAGAAGCACAGCGTGTCCAAGATGATCGGTTCACCGCCAGGATACGTGGGTTATGATGAGGGCGGACAGCTCAGCGAGAAGGTAAGGCGCAACCCTTATTCAGTCATTCTCTTTGATGAGATAGAAAAGGCCCATCCGGATGTGTTCAACATCCTGCTCCAGGTATTGGACGACGGGCATATCACGGACGCCCAGGGCCGTAAAATTGACTTTAAGAACACCATCATCATCATGACAAGCAACGCCGGCGCGGAAAACATCATTTCCCCCAAGCGCCTTGGGTTCGGCATGACAAGTGACGCCAAGGCGGATTACAACTTTATGAAGGACCGGGTGATGGATGAGGTGAAGCGCCTGTTTAAGCCTGAGTTCTTAAACAGGATTGATGAGATCATCGTGTTCCATCAGCTGACCAAGGAGCATATCCGCGGAATTGCCGATATCATGCTTAGGACCATTGGAAAGCGCGGCAAGGAGCAGCTGGGGATTGAGCTGGCGGTAACGGATAAGGCCAGGGAACATCTCATTGACAAGGGCTACGATGACAAATACGGCGCAAGACCCTTAAGGCGCACCATCCAGAATCTGGTAGAGGATAAGATGGCAGAGGAAATGCTGGACGGCAGCTTAAAGGCCGGGGATACCGTGACCGTGGACTTTGACGGGGAAAAGCTGACCTTTAAGGCCAAAGCAAAAGCAGCGCCCAGACGCAGGGCTTCAGGGGGTAAGACAGCGGCCGGGACAGATACAAAAACAGATACAAAAGCAGGTGCCAAAGCAGGCAAGAAACCAGGTCCAAAGACCGGTCCGGCCAAAGCCGGTTCCGGCAGGACCCCGGCAGGAAAATCAATTTAAGAATTATTTCACTGGTCATTTGGGATGGATTGATGTATAATTTTTATGAGGAAGTTACTTAAGCACAATTAGCAGGAGGATAAGAAGATGCCGGTCATTGAAGAATTAATCTGCACGGAGCAGGATGGCACCATTAGTTTTGGCAATTACAAGTTAGGGCAGAAGGCAAAGAAGTCTGATTTTGAATATCAGGGAGACATGTACAAGGTCAAGACCTACAACGAGATTACCAAGCTGGAGCGCAATGACATGTTTGTATATGAATCTGTTCCGGGAACCGCGGCAGAGCACTTCAGGGTTACGGATGAAGGCGTGGAATTCACTGTGGAAGGCAGCAAGGATGCGCAGATTACGGTGCAGCTGGAGAATGATACGGATTATGAGATTTATGTGAATGACTCAGCGGTTGGCAACATGATGACCAATATGAGCGGCAAACTCAGCGTGAGCGTTGAACTGGAGGAAGGCATTTCCGTTCCGGTGAAGGCTGTCAGGCGGGGATGATCTGAAGACGTAAGTCAGGAATGTAAGTTATAAGGCCGGAAGCAATTCCGGCCTTTTTCTGTGAACCGGGCGTGTTTGTATCATGATGACGCGGACATGCAGACAGGAGGAAGAGATGGCAAAAGCAAAGACAACTGCATTTTTCTGTAAGGAATGCGGTTATGAATCATCAAAATGGATGGGGCAGTGTCCGGGCTGCAGATTCTGGAATACCATGGTGGAGGAACCTCTGGCCCCGTCTTCGGGCAGTGCGGGAACCAAAGGGCGCAGCAGCCTGATCAGCCAGTCAGGAGACAGGGCGGATCCTGCAAAGCCGGCGCTGCTGTCAGAGATTAATATCGAGGAACAGGACAGGATAACCACTGGATTTGGGGAGTTGGACCGTGTGCTGGGGGACGGCATTGTAGCCGGCTCCCTGGTGCTGGTGGGAGGCGACCCGGGAATCGGCAAATCCACTCTCCTGCTTCAGGTATGCAGGCATCTGGCCGGGGCAGGACAGAAGGTGCTTTACATATCAGGCGAGGAATCCCTGAAGCAGATTAAGATGAGGGCAAACCGGATCGGCCCGGTGACCGGTGACCTGCGTTTCCTGTGTGAGACCAGCCTGGACCGGATTGAACATGCCATTGACAGGTCAATGCCCCAGATCGTGGTCATAGATTCCATCCAGACCATGTACCGGGAAGAGATTTCCTCTGCGCCGGGAAGCGTAAGCCAGGTAAGGGAATCCACCGCCATACTGATGCAGATAGCCAAAAGCCGGGGCATTGCCATTTTCGTGGTGGGCCATGTGACAAAGGAAGGCGTGGTGGCAGGCCCCAGGGTGCTGGAACACATGGTGGACACGGTCCTGTACTTTGAAGGCGACAGGAATGCGTCCTACCGTATCCTGCGCAGTGTCAAGAACCGTTTTGGCTCCACCAATGAAATCGGTGTGTTTGAGATGCAGGAAGAGGGACTGGCGGAGGTTGGGAACCCGTCGGAATACATGCTGGACGGGCGCCCGGAGGAAGCGTCGGGGGCAGTGGTGTCCTGTTCGCTGGAGGGGACCAGGCCAATCCTTTTAGAGGTCCAGGCCCTGGTGGCCGAGACAAACTTTGGAATGGCCCGGCGGACAGCGGCGGGAACGGACTATAACCGTGTGAACCTGCTCATGGCCGTGCTGGAAAAACGCTGCCGCTATGAAATGTCCCGGCTGGACGCGTATGTGAACATTGCGGGCGGCATGAAGATGAATGAACCGGCCCTGGACCTGGCCATTGTCATGGCCCTCATATCCAGTTACAAGGACCGGCCCGTGGACCCGCGGATGATCATATTCGGGGAGGTAGGACTTTCAGGTGAAGTCAGGGCCGTATCCCAGGCCGACCAGCGGGTGAATGAGGCCGCTAAGCTGGGATTTACCTCCTGCATGCTGCCAAAGGTGTGCGTGGATAAGCTGAAACCGGTGGAAGGCCTGAAACTCATAGGGGTTTCCAATGTCAGGGAGGCCATAAACATACTGTAGGGAAAGAGGGGATGGGGCATGGAAGATAAAACCGGCTGTATGGAACCGGCATATACGCGGAACGCATTTACAAAGGCTGTCCTGGATAAAGAACTGCCGGATGATGCGCTGGCCCAGGAAGCCCTTTTTGGCATGGTTCCGGAATTCAGGGCCATGGCTGGATTTGAACAGAATAACATACACCATGTGTATGATGTGTGGCAGCATACCATGAAGGCCTTATCCGCTGCAGGGGATGATATCATAGTCCGCCTGGCAGTCCTGTTCCATGATATCGGAAAACCGCACTGTTACACGCAGGATGAACATGGCATTGGCCATTTCTATGGCCATGGGGCTGTATCTGCAGGAATGACCCGCAGGATATTGGAAGACCTGGGATTTGATTGTGTTACAAGGGAAAAGGTGGGTGAACTTGTAAAATACCATGACCTGAACCTGCGCGGCAGACATAAAAGTGTAAGGAACTGGCTGAACCGGCTGGGCAAAGAACAGTTTTGCAGGCTTTTAGCCATATTCCGGTGTGATGCGGCGGGACAGAATCCGGATTATCTTGAGGAGAAAACCGCGGCAATAGACCGGATAGCTGCCATCTTAGAGGAGATTGCCTCCAAAGAGGGATGCCTTGGGATGAAAGACCTGGCAGTTACCGGGCATGACCTGATCCTGCTCGGGGTCCCCCAGGGCAGACAGGTGGGTGAAACGCTGCAAAGGTTATGTGAAGTAGTGTCATCCGGCGCTGTTCCAAATGAACGGAAATCCCTATTAGATAAGTCAGGGGAATGGTTGGGTGTACATAATGCACAAAAACTAATGTAAAATATTGAGAAAAAAAGCCAATAGACTAAAAAAGTTTTAGGGTATATAATTAATTTTGTATTAAATATTGGTGCTATTCACTATGTATATCCTGAGAATTGGCTCAGAGTTTCTACCAACTGCCGTAAAGAGTTGACTACATGGATGGGGTGCGTAATAACAATGCCCTGATGTAGTTGGCTCTTTTTTTGGTGACCAGAAAGCTGTTGGCGGAAAGGAGTGGTGGCAGAAAGCCGGTAAGATCCAGCTACATGAATCACAGTACTAGAAATCTGATGACATCATACAGATTAAAACAAGACATGGAGGACATAGCATTGGATCAGAAAAAAGGATTGATAGACCGCTATTTTGAAGTCTCCCGGAATCATTCAACCATCCGGACAGAGGTACTCGCAGGAATCACCACATTCATAACCATTGCCTACATCTTAATTTTAAACCCTCAGGTTTTATCTGACCCGTATATGATTATGGGCGATACCATAATGGCGGGCAAAATTGCAAATGGCGTATTTATCGGGACATGTATCGGCGCATTTATCGGAACCGCCCTTTGCGCATTGTATGCCAAGGTTCCCTTTGCGCAGGCGCCGGGCATGGGCCTGAATGCATTTTTTGCCTACACGGTTGTGCTGGGAATGGGCTATACATATGGCCAGGCCCTGGTAATTGTATTTATCTCAGGTATTTTCTTTATTGTCATCACGGCCATTGGACTTAGGGAAGCCATCATCCGGTCCATACCAGACGCGGTGAAGACAGCGATAACGCCAGGTATCGGATTGTTTATCACCATCATAGGACTTAAGAACGCGGGTATTGTAATAGCCAATCCGGCCACCCTTGTAAGTCTTGTGGACTTTTCACAGTGGAAGGCGGAAGGCGCGGATATGGCGCTGATTAACGGCGCCCTGGTAGCGCTTTTGGGCCTTGTCACCATGGGTATACTGCACGCAAGGAAAGTTAAAGGTTCCATCCTTCTGGGCATTGTGGCAGCAACACTGATTGGCATCCCGCTGGGCATCACACACATTTCCAACCTGGACATGAACATTGCTGTAAAATTCCAGGATTTCGCAGAAGTATCCTTTATGAAAATGGACTTTGCAGGTTTATTTGCAGGAGGGAACTTCATTGAGACCTTATTTACGGTTACCATGCTGGTAATCAGCTTCTCCCTGGTCAATATGTTTGATTCCATTGGCACCCTTCTGGGGGCGGCCAAGCAGTCGGGCATGATTGATGAGAATGGAGAAGTCATCCATATGAAACAGGCCCTGATGTCAGACGCAATCTCCACAGCAGCAGGCGCAATGGTTGGAACCTCCACCGTAACAACCGTGGTTGAGTCCAGCGCAGGAATCGCTGCAGGGGGAAGGACAGGGCTTACAAGCCTTGTTACTGCAGTCATGTTCCTGGCAGCCATTATTTTCGTTCCGGTGGTAAGCATCATTCCGGCGGCAGCAACAGCCCCGGCCCTGATTTTTGTAGGCATCCTGATGCTGGGTAATATCAGGGACGTGGATTTCAGCGACATGAGCAATGCGCTTCCGGCTTTCTGCACCATCGTATTCATGCCATTTACCTACTCCATTGCAAACGGAGTTGCATTCGGCCTGATTACATACTGCCTGATGAAGCTTACAACGGGCAGGAAACAGGATGTTAAGGTGCTGACCCTGATGATTTCAGCTGTATTTATAGTAAGATATGCATTTATGACATTGGGATAAATGATGTGCGGTATAGTGGTGGATATTCGGATTATGGATATTCATCACTATATTTTTGCGCTGTTCTGTGTTATTATGACATAAGACATGGAAAAGAATGGATTAGTTGGGGGACAATTTAAAATGAACGAGCACCGGAGGGGACATTACATGTACGGTCCTTCTTTTGTGCTTACCAGCCATACCATCTATACATACAGTGTGGACGGAACAAGCTATACCGGCATTGACGCCAGGACCCCGCTTGCCTTGGCAAAGGGAGGGAATCATGGGGATGAGGTGGAAATATATTATAACCTCAATGATGTCATGGAATTCTACTGTCCAAATGAAGACAGGAATATAATATACGCTGATTTAATCATCACGGGCATGATTGCCGCTGGGGCCGGGTTGTTTTATTATCTGTCTTGCTGCCGGTGACCATATGCGGTAATCATGTGCGGTAGTCATGTGCGGCAGTCATGTCCCGACAGGCCGGACAGCGGCATAATAAGCGCCAGGAGGTATATTATGGAAGAGCACGGGAAGGTTTCCGGATTATATCAGAAGAATCTGGAACGGTTTGAGAAAAACAAAAGGTGGAGGGATGCGGCTTCAATTGTCTGCATCCTGCTGGGAAGTTTCATTGTGGCAGTTAATATGAATACCTTTGTGGAACAGGGGAAACTGGTGCCGGGAGGGTTCTCGGGGCTTGCCAAGCTGTTACAGAGGGTGGGGCTGACTTTTTATGATACGAAGATTTCGTTTACCCTGCTTAATGTGGTGTTCAACGCAGTGCCTGCTGTTTTCGCTTACCGTCTGGTAGGAAAAAAGTTTACCATCCTATCCTGTGTCAGCCTGTTTACGGTATCCATCCTGGTGGATGAGCTGCCTGTGATTCCCATCACAGGGGACATCCTGCTGATTTCGGTTTTCGGGGGAATCATCAATGGCCTGGGCATGAGCCTTGTCCTGAACAGCAATGCCAGCGGCGGAGGAACGGACTTTATTGCCATGTCCCTGTCCGCCAGGTACAAGGTATCCACATTTAACTACATGCTTTTATTCAGCGCCGTAATCATCCTGATTTCGGGCGCCATATTCGGAATGGATAAGGCATTATATTCCATCATATTCCAGTTCTGCAACACCCAGGTCATCAATACGTTCTATAAGAAATATAAGAAAAAAACCTTGATGATTGTCACGGACAATCCGGCCGCCGTCTCAGCGGACCTGCTTGAACTTACCAACCACAGCAGCACCATACTGAAAGGCTTTGGCTCCTACACGGCCCATAAGAAATATCTGATTTACACCGTGCTTTCGGACGGTGACGTGAGGAAAATGAAAAAACGTATCCGTGAGCAGTATCCGGATACGTTTGTGAACGTCATCAATTCCAGCGACGTGGTGGGGAATTTTTATATACAGCCCTTTGAGTAAATGGTTTGGCAGGATAAGCAGGCCATGGGCATGGAGGGAATGGGAAGGCCGTCACATGGCTTTCCTGGACGGGGATGGCTTCTGGAACAGGTTCCTGTATTCACGGGGGGATATGTGTTCCTGCCTTTTAAATGTCCTGGTAAAGGAAGATGCATTATCATAGCCCACCTGAAGGGCAATTTCAATGATTTTATAACCGGTATCCGCCAGCAGGGCCTTGGCCTTTTCAATCCGCACAATCTGGATGTATTCGCTGGGCAGGATGCCGGTTTTGCTCTTGAACCAATCCGTATAGTAGAACCGGTTATAGTTCTCTATTTCCGCCAGCTTGGCCACGGTGAGGTTTTCTGAAAAATTTTCAGCAATGTACTTCAGGGATCGGAAACTTTGTTTTTCCACAAATTTGTCATAAATATAATAAAACAAATACCGCACGGAATCAGAAGCCGGATTCACGGTGATTTCGTGGTGGATCAGTTCAATGACAGGCATTAAGGTGCTGCTGATCGGAAGTATCCGGTTGGCGGAAAATATAGCATAATCCTTCTTTTTTATCATTGTTTCCGGAATGTCCATCACAATGTTGTCCTTGTGACACTTGCCGCTGAAGGTGTGATAGGAGTAAGGCAGTATGAATGACATGTTGCCAGGCATAAGGTAATAGCTCATTCCGTCATGTGTCAGATGGACCGGTTCCTTTATGGGTATGATGATATGCGCATGGGAATGGGAGTGTCCCTGTTCGTGGCTGGGGAAATCCATCATTTTACAGATTACTTTATTTGTCATGTTATCTTCGCCGTCCTTCTATCAATTAGCCCCCGGTCAGTTCTGAGAGGGGGCTGGGTGATATGTTATCAGTTGTTTTCCCCGTTCCGCACTTCTTTGTCAGCCATAAGTTTACCCACAAACATTGTTCCGAACACAGCTACGATTACAACAATATTGTAAGGTGCGAATGGGAGCCAGTCAAAGAGATGGAGGTTCACAAGAATGGTCAGTCCCACTGCAAGGGAGATTGCAATAACGCCAAGCTTCCTGCTTTTCATGAAGAACTGGCCGAAAATACCGCCGAATAACGCGGGCAATATGTAGTTTAATGTGGTGACAACATTGGCAGGAAGTTTGGCAAGAAGGGCAGAGCCTCCCAATACAGCGCCCGTGATAAGGAGAAGGCTTACAATATTGGAGACAGCAATACCGATTGTTGCGATTACGTTGCCTTTTTCCGTTCCGGCGTCAACATTGGCGCCCTGCTGGGCAGCTGCCAGGGCCGGAAGCCGTAGGTTCGAAATATTGCCGGAAAGGAATGACATGAACATGCCGGGCATGCCTAACATGGGATACATGGCAATGGGGTCCACCAGCCAGGATACCAGGGTTCCTGACATCAGCTGAAGCGTACTTCCGGCCACAATCATACTGAAACTTGGGGTGATGCCGAATACCACGGATATTACCATGGCTGGAAGGAATGCAAGGATGATTCCCAGTGTATTTGTAATCATGCCCCATTTATATATGCCGGGAATATATTCTTTCTCATAATATGCAGCGGATGTTCTGTTTCCTGCGGTCATGGCTGCTTCTGTACTCATATGTATATCCCTCCCTAACTTAAAAGTGTGATTGGTATGGTGACCACCATTCCGGACACCATTGCAATGGTAAGTGACCAGTCGCTGACCCATTGCTTGCCGGTCTTCTTGGCAAGCGTCACCATGGCGCACATAACAACAAAGCCAACGATGACGGCTACGGTCCCGGCATCCAGATTGACCAGACGGCCTGCACATAGATTACCGAAGCAGCCAAGCATCGCGCCTACGGATACCATGCCCAGGACCTTCTGGTTATTGCCTGCAATCATGTGGGTCATTTTGTCAAATTTCTTCGCAAACAGGACAGTCATTAACAGCCAGCCAACGGAACAGATGGTCATTGTCCATACGGCATTGGCAAATGCCAGGGGTGTCATTGTTTCAAATGTGGCATTGGCTGCCTGGGCGCCGAATGTGGCTGCGGTTAGCTCATATTGTACGGCCCCGATAAAAGACAGGCGGAGCCAGGAGATGGGTCCTCCCATGGCCAGGACCAGTCCTAACGCCCCGATGGCCACAACAACAGATGGTCCAAATGATGCGATTGCGCTGCTGCGCACGGCGCTGTTAATCTGATGCTTTGTGATTCCAAGGGCATTTGCAGCGTTCAGGGATTTACAGACAAATATGACTGCCTGAAAAGCAATCAGTAAAACTGGAATTGCACAGGCAATCCAAAGGGTCGGGCTGTTCGCTATCTGCAGATAATCCATTTTAATACCTCCCAATAACATGATGTGTTGTATCCTGATTTGAATATATTGTTTTATTCCGGCCTGATTTGACTTTATCTCAGAAATATTCAGAAGGTAACGATTGATATCATGCAGATTCCCAAGTGCATTTGTATATTTTTCTTCTGTACGCTAAGATGGAGTCTGATAATTAATAAAGTAAGCTGGAAAAACAAACTATATTTTTTCAGAACCTGCAACAATTATATATAAAAAAACAAAAAATTACAACATATATGTACAAAATATATATAAACCTGAGAATATGCATAGTATTTATGAGATGATGCTAAAATTATATAATATAATCGTAAATAATCAGAAAACAATACTAATTAAATCTTTGCATGAGAAAACGGATGATTGAACCTGAAGTACGGTAAAGTTTTTATGGGTATTTTATGATACAATGATGGCAACGATTGTAAGCAGATTACCAAAATGCAAAGGAGTTAGATGAAACTTAATAAACAACAGATTCCCCCTGCCGGATATAAGGAGGCAGTCAGTCTGGAAGGCGGGGTATGCATATGTTCCATAAGCATCCTTTTTGGACTTATCGGCATGAAGATGGGCGGGGTGAACATGGTTAATACCATGTTGAACACGGCCTATACGTTATTGATGGAAACGGTATGGTATATTACGGCAATTGCAGTGGTGGCAGGCGCTTTATCCGGAGTCCTGGCGGAGTTTGGCGTTATTTCAATTGCAAACCAGCTGATTTCACCCCTTATGTATCCTTTATACCGTCTTCCGGGAGCCAGTATCATCAGCGTATTTGCAACATATTTTTCCGATAATCCCGCGGTCCTGACCTTGTGTGATGACCAACGGTTCAGAGGGTATTTTAAACGTTATCAGCTGCCGGCCCTGACAAATCTGGGGACAGCCTTTGGGATGGGGCTTATCATTTCTGTTTTTTTAATCAGCCTGCCCCTGGCGGACGGAGGTTCATTTGCATCAGCTGTCATGATAGGGAATGTTGCCGCTGTCATAGGAAGCATTGTCAGTACAAGACTGATGATCAGCAGGACCAGCAGGTTTTACGGCACGGAGCAGGGATTTGAAAACGAGGGCGGCCTGCAGGTGGACCTTATCCGCTACAGGAAAGTGCGGGAGGGAACCAGGGCCAACCGCCTGCTTAATGCGCTGCTGGAAGGCGGCCAGTCCGGTGTGAAGATGGGGGTTGCCATCATACCGGGTGTATTGATTATCTGTACCATTGTGCTGATGCTTACCAATGGACCGGGAGAAGGGGGGATATACACAGGGGCAGCCTACGAGGGCGTTGCATTTTTCCCCTGGCTAGGAGAAAAATTAAGTTTTATTTTTGTTCCGCTCTTTGGATTTTCTTCCCCGGCGGCAATATCCGTGCCGGTAACTTCACTTGGTTCTGCCGGGGCGGCAATCAGCCTGATTCCTGCCATGGTGGCAGGCGGGTTGGCCCATGCCAACGACATTGCTGTATTTACCGCCATGTGCATGTGCTGGAGCGGATATCTCAGCACCCATGTTGCCATGATGGACAGCCTGAACGAGAGGCGGTTTACCGGAACAGCCATTGCCTGCCATACCATCGGCGGATTATGTGCCGGGATTTCAGCGAATCTGCTGTACCGGCTGTGGACGATGTTACTATAAGATGAAAAGGATATAAATAACAGGAGGTATTATATGAAATCAGAACGTGTACAAAAGCTTTGCGGGAAAATGAAAGAGTATGGGGTTGACCAGGTAATCGTCACATCAAAAGCCAATGTGTTTTATTTTTCAGGCGCGTATATGGACCCCATGCGGCGCCTGCTGGCATTAATCATCAATGCAGACGGCAGCGCAATCTACTATGTGAACCGGCTATTCCACGTGGACCCCAGTGTTAAGGCGGATCTTGTATTATGGGATGACACCCAGGACCCCACACAGCTTATGGGGAAGGCAATTAAGGAAGGCGGCACGGTTGTGGTGGACCAGGACTGGCAGGCCAGGTTCCTCTTGGGCTTAATGACTGCCCAGCCCAATGCCAGATATGTCAATATGCCAAAACTGGTGGATGACCTGCGCATGATCAAGGATGAGGAGGAGCTGGATATTTTAACAACCTCTTCCCTGATTAATGATAAGGTACTGGCTGAAATATTTGAAAATATAAATGGCGATATCAGTGAACTGGAACTATCCCGCATGCGCTATGAACTGTTTGCAAAATATGGTGCAGATGCCTATGGGACCAATGTGATATTCTCTTATGGCGCCCATTGTGCCGAAGCCCATCATGTATCGGATGATACCAGGCTGATACCCGGCGACTGCATCATGTTTGATTTAGGCGCGCCCTATGGACATTACTGTTCCGACCAGACACGCACTGTTTTTTACAAAGAAGTATCGCCCGAAATGGAGAAAATCTATCATATTGTCCTGGAGGCGCACCTGCAGGCATCTGCCGCAATCAGACCAGGCGTTGCGTGTTCGGAAATTGACAGGATTGCCAGGGATATCATAACCAATGAGGGTTATGGATCGTACTTCACACACAGGACCGGACATGGCATTGGCCTGGATTCCCATGAGTTCCCGGATATCAGCCTGTCCTGCAGCGAACCATTGCAGAAAGGTATGGTATTCTCCGTGGAACCCGGCATCTATCTGCCGCAAAAGGGCGGGGTGCGTATTGAAAACCTGTTTGCTGTAACGGATGACGGGGCAGTGTCATTGAACCATCTGCCAAGGGAACTGAAGGTGATTGGATAAGTATGGGAATATGAATAAGGATGATGAATAAGGATGAGGGAAGGGAATGCGGATACATGAAAATGTGTCCGCTTTTTTCGGCAGCGGACCTGATGGCGGGCAGCTGAAACAGGATACATGCAAAAAAATAAAGAATGACGTTTGTACCATAAAAAGTGACTTATATCACAAGACCTCCATTTCATTTGTATTTTTTGCTATATTTATAATTAGATTTAGCAATAAATGGATAAAGGAGGATATATATGACAAAGAGAAAATATCGGGAAATGGTGGCGGCTATTATCCTGTCTGTATGTGTCAGCATGGGAGCCGCGCCAATAGACAGTCTGGCTGCAGGCGGACAAATCACGGCATTTGGAGAGAGCCAAAATTCACAAAACGCCTCAGGCGGCAAGGACAGCGGCAAAACAGAGGGGAACCGCGGGATTGGTGAAGCCGGAAGCGGGAGCGAAGAAGGCGGAACCAGTGGAAGCGGCGGAAGCGGCGGAAGCGAAGAAGGCGGAAGCGGCGGGAGCGAAGAAGGCGGAAGCGGTGGAAGCGGCGGGAGCGAAGAAGGCGGAACTGGTGGAAGCGGCGGAAGCGGCGGGAGCGAAGAAGGCGGAAGCGGCGGAAGCGAAGAAGGCGGAAGCGACGGAAGCGGCGGGAGCGAAGAAGGCGGAAGCGGCGGAAGCGAAGAAGGCGGAACCGGTGGAAGCGGCGGAAGTGAAGAAGGCGGAAACAGTGGAAGCGGGACCGGTGAAGGCGGAACCGGCGGAAGCGGAACCGAAGAAGGCGGAAGCGAAGAGGAAGAAGGCAGACCCTCTGATAAAGAGGACCCGGACGGGGATGAAAACTTAGACAATGACCCGGATGCCGATACGAATAATCCTCCGGCTGATGAAAATCCAGACAGTAATCCAAATGATGATCAAGAAAAACCAGAAGTGAATCTTCCGGATGATCTGGTTGAGCCGGACCTTCAGAATCCGGAATTGATTCTGAAGCAGGATTTATTAGTACCTGCCCTATATGACGCACTTCCCAAAAGCAATATACCGGAGCTGATAAGCGAAGATGACGATGGCAGCATGATATTTATTTTGAACGGGAACGGATTTGACATAGGCGGCTATAATGGGGAGGACATAATACGGAGCAGTTATAGTGGTTATGCCACCAGGATATTGATGGCAGATGAACGTACTCCAAGCAAACTTGGTTTTGACGAAGATATGAAAGAGGAAATCAATAATCTGGAAATATCACTGCGGGCGGAAATCATACCAATTGATGGTGTTTCCTATGTCAGGCTGACATTATATGTGGAAAACACAACAGATGATGAGGAAATTGGTTTTTCTCTTGGAATAGACGCAGATACATGTGTGGGCGTTGATGACCGTGCAAAAGTCCAAAGTACAGGGGATGGGATCCTTATGTTGGGACGCAATTTTGGAAACGACGGATATACGGATTATGTCAATGCCTTTGTTGTCAAAGACGATGATGAGAGTGATGCTCCCATTGACAGATGGTGGTACGGTTATTATGGGGAACGGACCAAGTATATATTCTCAGGGGATTTGCCTGAGGGGGATTTAGAAAATCTGGACAGCGGTATGGCCTGTTCCTGGTTAGATCTTTCATTGGGCGCAGGAGAAACAGGACAATATTCTGTCCTGTTTGGAATTGGGGATATCAGCGATTATTCCGATGTGGATTTATCGGAATCAGATTATGATGAGGGGGAAGGAGCAGGACACGATGACACGGAATACTGGTCATCAGATGGAGATAAGTGGACATTTAGCTACGGCAATTCCTACAGCAGCCAGTGGGGATATCTGTATTATAACGGAAGCTACAACTGGTATTACTTTGACCAGGATGGTTATATGGTAACAGGGTGGTTTACGGCTCCGGACGGAAAAAAATTCTATCTGAATCCAGTGTCTGACGGCAATCAGGGGGCCATGTGTACCGGATGGAACCAGATTGACGGTAAATGGTATTACTTCAGCCAGGAACAGGGCAGCGGATATGGGCAGCTTCTGACAGGGACAACTACACCGGACGGGTATACTGTGAATGAAAACGGTGAATGGGTCCAATGACATTTTCCTGCGGATATGACAGAGGCGGAAACCGGGAGAATGGTTCCGTAAGATAAGAAACAAAGGGTCTTCCATGATAAAATAAAAATCATGGGGGACCTTTCTGTAAAATATTAAAGGTGGAAGGATAAATTATACAAAAAAGTAGTTGACACTTTACAAATCATATGGTATCCTTATTGAGGTTCAGAAATGCAGTCCACTAAAGGGGAATAGTTCAATGGTAGAGCAGCGGTCTCCAAAACCGTAGATGGGGGTTCGAGCCCCTCTTCCCCTGCTGACTATTTTAACGAATAGCCCAACCCGAAGAAAGTCGAGAAATTCTTATTTTATAAGGTTTCTGGGCTTTTTCTTTTTGCATATGCATTTAAAATCATGTCTATTGTAGTTTCTGATAGTTGCACCTAATTGTATGACAGTTAGTACTTGGCAGCATTTAGAGGTATTCAAAGTGTCACTGGATTTGTCACTGATTTCGTCTTGTCAAATTTATTTATCCTAACTTAAATGAAAAAAAGCCATGGAAAAATGCAAATATCAATAAAAGGATAATATAATGAGATTGCTGTGAGAAGAGAGCCCAGGACCAGGTCCGGCATCGGATAAGGTTTTTTATCCATGTACCCGACAGGGAGACCATCCATGTATTATGCAGATGTTATTTTGCCTGGGGATTTAATCCCTATTATTATCGGACCTTGCTTTTGTCATGTGTGATGACCACCTTTCTTATAAAATAGAATAGGCACCTACTACAAAAAGTAGGGTGCCCGTAACAATCGAACAGATTAGACATGATATGTAAATGTATGATTGGAGTATTATATATTAATTATATAATTAGATAATGCATCAATAAATTCTCCATTGCGCGGTTTGCGTGTAAGATTTCGTTCAAAGATGATTTCCAGTAACTCCCTATTTCCGTGTTGCCATATAGTATTAATAACAGTCCGCATATCACGTTCCACACACCCGACTGTTGTCTGGTATTTAATTGCAATCTCGGCGTATAATCCTTTTGTAATGAAGGTAATCAGTTCAGGTTTCTGGATGTTTTGTGATACGCCATATGTAACATAGTAAAATCCAACATAGGAGCTGTTTGCTCCCAGCCTCCTCAGCAATTGACTGGCTTCTCTTTCGTAATTCATAATAATAATTCCTCCTTATATATGGTTACACATTAAGGACGGATGAGTATATAAAAATTCCATTCATAACTATACGACAAAGTACGACGTAGCGAGGAAACTATGAAAGCGCAGTTTCAAATTATAATAATTGTTTTTACCTAACAAATTACGGATATATTCCACCCTTTTTCTAGTCATATACGTAGCTGGTGTATATTATATGCCAGTGTAGCGTAACACGGTGACGTTACGTTTACTGATAACGGGATCATCGGTTTATGTGGGGACTTGCGGCAACAATCACACATAAGATAACACAAAAGAGCTAACTAAGTGGTGGTTCTATATAAAGAACATGTATATATTTCAATTTGCTGGAAAATACTAGATATAATAATTGATTTTTGTTATAATAAATATTATATATCTGGAATATATTTAATAAACTAATCTATTGTGTAGTGAGATGAAAGAATGAATAATATATATTTTACTCAATTTACTCAAAAAAATACTATTTGGAAAGATAAGCCAAATGAGGACTATATTCTAATCGATGAAATTAAGAAAATTTATATTATTTTGGATGGAGTAACAAGAGACATGATTAAAGGCAGATATCCTAATCCGAGTCCATCTGAAAAAGTCACACATCTAATATCTAACAGCATTTATGAATATATCAAGAATAATATGAGGTATTCCCAATCACATGAGGATATCGAAAATCTCTTAATGAAATCAATAGAATTTGGAAATAACAACATAAGGGAATTTACCACTGATAAACAGTTTGATTTTATGCCCGGTGCAGTAGGTATAGCTAGCATGATAGTTGATGAAACTTTTTATTATGCGTATATCGGGGATTGCATTGGTTTAAAGATATCAGAAAATAACTCTATTATTTTTACTGAGAAGCAAACAGACTTGATACAGAAATTCAAACCATATTTTACTCAGCGTGCAATACGAGAAGAAATTTGTAATAATCCCAATCATCCATATGCATATGGAGTAATAAATGGTGATGAAAAAGCGATTGCATTTGTAAAGACAGGATACTTTAAATTAGATAAAAATGTTCAGATTATTTTGGCCACTGATGGTATGGAATCCTATCTTATGCATAATATAAAACCACCATATAAAATTTATAATGCTAAGGAACTTGTAATTGAATCAAACAAATTCTCTAATACTGAACACGAAGACGATAAATCCATAATTGTGATTAATTTTCAATAAGAGGTTAATAACTCCAGATGATATACGCTAAACTTACTGAAGAATTAAAATCAGCTCCTAAAACTGATAATCCTGAATATACAATATTTTTAAGAAATCTAGTAATGTCATATGAACTGAACGACTTGTATGAATACTTTGTACCGATTATTGAGGATCCTGATATTGATAAAGACATTCGTTTTTCTGCTTATTATTCTTGTTCTATCTATTTTCGCAGGAATAATAAGTTTGAAGAAATGATAAAATTAGCAGACAATTATGCTCGTTATTTTATTAATTATGCGTTAAACGATATAGTTTTGTCTTTTAAATATCGCTATACTGCGTTAAGTTATTCTAGTAGTGATATGATGTATAAAGCAATATCTTATGCGTGTTCAGCTAAAAAGAAAATAGAGCATCATAAAGCTATATTGCATCATTACGCAGAAACGATTGCAACTGGATTAGATCATGATTTTATTGGAGATGAAGAGAGGGAGGGTTTTATACAAGAAGCAATTAATGCAATTAATGAGTCCATAGAACTTTGGAATACAGAACCTGCACAAATAAAATATGCTAAGAATTATGCCACATTAGGAAGATTATATATTCATAAATGTGAGTATGATATGGGATCATATTATATAACTAAGGCTTTAAACTATGAAAATGGGGACAACAAAGATTCGTTAAATCGTATAATAAAGTATAATAATTATCTATACAACTCTCAATTTCAAAAAAGCATCTTGGTTTTACATAAACAAGCTAACGAAATGTCAGAAAGATTAAATATTGTAACTCAAAATTATGAGAATAAAATAAATGAAGTTACCAAGGAACTGAATGACAGCAAACTTCGCTTTCTTGAGTTTTTGGCATTTTTTTCTTCAATAATTGCGTTTATAACGTGTACAACAACCCTGATTGCTAACTCGGCCAATTTTTATATAGCAGTATGCTTGGTACTTGTTTTAGGCGGCATTATTATTCTTTCATTTAGTATATTCTCAATGACTCTTGAAGTGACGACTAAAATCAATAAAAATCATACTATATTTACCATAATAATTATTCTTTCTTTAAGTTTGATATTGGCAGGGATTTTTTTGGGATATCATTTTGTCCAGCATACATAAATTTGAGGACAGGACCCTGATTTTTAAAGAAAAGTGGGTTTGGCTGGATTGAACCGGCCTCCCTTTAGACATGGATGGTGCCGTGCCGATGGCTGGGTTGTCTGTCCTTATCGGATGAGGGAGGCATATCCGCCAGGGAATAATAAAGAATCAAAACACATACAATATTTTTCTCATTTTTCTTTCTCCTTATCCAAACATTATATATCAAAATTCCCAAATCCCCTGCTTCTGGTAGCCATTGTGGTGCCGGAATTGTTTTGTTTCATATTTTGCTTTGATATTAGGAATGGTTTTGGTATAATATTATGAGGGTAAAATTGATATTTTTAATCAGAATGTAACCTGAACCATTATTAGGGGGTTGATATGAATGAAAACAAAGATACAGACAAGGTTAGGCGATATAACAAAGATACAGGGTGTGGATGCCATTGTCAATGCGGCTAATTCGTCCTTACTTGGAGGCGGGGGAGTGGATGGGGCCATCCACCGGGCCGCGGGCAAGGAGCTTTTGGCGGAATGCCGGCTTCTTGGGGGCTGCAGGACCGGGCAGGCCAAGCTTACAAAGGCGTATGACCTGCCCTGTTCCTATATCATCCATACGGTTGGCCCGGTATGGAATGGGGGGACGCACAATGAAGCAGGGCTTCTGGCTTCCTGTTATCAGAATTCACTTGATATTGCGGTAAAGAAAGGGATTAAAAAGATTGCATTTCCTTCTATTTCAACAGGTATTTATCATTTTCCGGTGGAATTGGCCGCGGAAAGTGCGGCTGCTGCGGTTAAGCAGTTCCTGGTGGGGCATGACGGGGCATTGGATGAAATCATATGGGTTCTTTTTGATGCCAGGACAAAGCTGATATATGATTCTGTAATCAGCAGGGAGTTCGGCAGATGAGGCTGGAACAGTTAACCAGCCGGATTTTTTATTATCCCCATCAGCCGGAGACAGACCGCCCCATGCTGGCGTATATTAATGGCTCCCGCATAAGCCTTGCCATAGATGCTGGCAACTCGGCTGCCCATGTGGACGAATTCTATGGGGCGCTGGCAGAAGCGAATCTGAAGAAGCCTGATATAACGGTCATTACCCACTGGCATTGGGACCATACTTTTGGGATGCATCACATCCACGGTTTATCAGCCGCCCATATGAAGACCAATGAAATGCTTGAGCAGGAGCGGACAAGGCTGGAGGACAGCGCTTATACGGATGCACTCAAGGAAGAGGACCCGTGCCTGGAACGGGAATACGCAGACGGCAGGGAGATTGTGGCAATCCCCTCGGATATTGGCTTTACTGATAAAATGACACTTAAACTGGGCGGTCTGACAGCGGATATGTTCCATGGGATTTCCCCGCATTCAGAGGATACGGTGCTGGTTTATATTCCGGAGGAAAAGGTATTGTTCCTGGGGGATTCAACCTGTGGGGATTTTTATAATGACGGCTATATGGACAAGGACAGGCTGGGGATATTGGTACGGACCATTGAGCGCATGGACTGCCGGTACTGTATATTAAGCCATGCAGAGCCGCTGACTAAGCAAGAACTGTTGGGTTATCTGGGCATGGACAACGGACAGGGAGAAGCCGGATCCAATCAGGAAACTGACCAACGGCGCGGTGGTGGACGGTGAACTGCTTTGTGATGACTGTCTGCCAGAGGGGCATCCCTGGGCATTCTGATCTGTAATACGGTACCATGTATCCGGCAGGACATAAGGAGGGCGCCAGTGATTGAACTGAAAGGCAGATACAATGAGGCGAAAATCTTCACGGATGTGGTGGACGCCACATCCGTTGACCAGGTCATGCTGCTGCTTGATCAGGAGTTTGCGGCGGGAAGCAGGATACGGCTGATGCCGGATATCCATGCAGGGGCAGGATGCACCATCGGAACCACCATGACAATCAAGGACAAGGCAGTTCCCAACCTGGTAGGGGTTGACATTGGCTGCGGCATGGAAGTGGTACGGCTAAAGGAGCGGCAGATTGACCTTCAGAAGCTGGACCGGCTCATCTATGACCGGATTCCGTCAGGTTTTAACATCAGGACCCAGACACACCGGTATTATGAACGGTGCAGGCTGGGTGAACTGGCCTGTGGGGAAAACATTAACCTGAACCGGGCTGAGAAAAGCCTGGGTACGCTGGGCGGCGGAAATCATTTTATTGAAGCTGACCAGGATGATGAGGGACATGTTTATCTGGTGGTGCATTCCGGCAGCAGGCATCTGGGCTTGGAGGTTGCGGAGCATTATCAGGGCGAGGGATACCGGGCTTTAAACGGCAATTCCCGGCAGGACCAGCAGAAGCTGATTCTGGAACTGAAGGCCCGGGGCAGGGAAAAAGAAATCCAGAAGGCATTAAAGGAATTAAAAAACGGGGTGCGCACCGCAGTCCCCAGACAGCTGGCCTACGTGGAAGGCGCGTTGTTTGAGCAGTACATCCATGACATGAAGCTGGTACAGGAGTTTGCGGTATACAACCGGCAGGCCATGATGGACGAACTGGTGGCAGGAATGGGGCTTCATGTGGTCAGCCAGTTTACGACCATCCATAATTATATTGATACAGAACATATGATACTTAGGAAAGGCGCTGTTTCCGCAAGGAAAGGTGAACGGCTGATAATCCCCATCAACATGAGGGATGGAAGCCTGATCTGCATCGGAAAGGGCAACGATGACTGGAACCAGTCCGCTCCCCATGGGGCGGGACGGCTTATGAGCCGCACCCAGGCAAAGAAGTCATTTACCGTTCCTGAGTTTGAACAGCAGATGAAGGGGATTTATACAACGTCGGTCAATATGGATACATTGGATGAATGTCCCATGGCTTACAAAGACATGAAAGATATTGTGGACAATATCGGGGACACGGCTGATATAGAAAAAGTGATAAGACCGATTTATAATTTTAAGGCAGGAACATAAGGAGAGGTTCATGGTTAAACCGGACGGGATACAGAGGATATCCAAAATCGACACATATCTGAACGTGGCTGAGGCATTTGCATACAGAAGCACCTGTATCAAACGAAAATACGGCGCGGTGATTGTCAAGGACGATGTGGTTGTCTCAACCGGATACAACGGTTCCCCCAGGGGGTATGACAATTGCTGCGACATTGGTTCCTGCCCAAGGATTCAGCTTGGCCTGCACCAGGGGGAGGGCTACGGTATGTGCAGGGCCATCCATGCGGAACAGAATGCGCTGTTAAACTGTTCAAGGGAACAGACCATGGGAGCGGACCTGTATCTGGCAGGCGTAAACCCTGCGGATAACTCGGTCCACAGGGCAAAGCCATGTCCGGTATGTGCCAGGATGATTATACAGGCAGGCATACGCAATGTAATCATGCGGGTGGGGGAGCAGGCGGACGGATATGAGACCGTTCCCTCGGACCGCCTTGTCTGGTATAATGACTAAAATCATATTTAAGGATTGCAAAGGAAGGTTAGGAATTCATATGTCAGAGAGAAAGTTTGTAATCGTGGATGGTTCATCATTGCTGTCCACCTGTTATTATGCCGTGCTGCCCAGGGAAATCATGTTTGCCAAGACAGACGAGGAAAAACAGAAGCATTATGATAAGATACTGCATGCAGCGGACGGGACCTATACCAATGGGATATTTGGCGTGTTAAAGGCAGTGGTCTCCCTGCTTAAGAAGCAGCAGCCGGATCATATGGCCTTCGTGTTCGACAAGACAAGGGATACGTTCCGCAGGGAACTGTACCCGGATTACAAGGGAACCAGGTCCGCGACCCCGGAACCTTTGAAGCAGCAGTTCGTGCTTCTGGAACAGATCCTGGAGGACGCCGGATTCAGGGTGCTTTACAGCAGCCAGTACGAGGCGGATGATTATGCGGGCAGCCTGGTGATGAAGTTCCGGGACCGGATTCCCATGGTTGTGATGACCAAGGACCATGATTATCTGCAGCTTGTGGATGATGGGCATAATGTAAGGGCATGGATGGTACAGTCCAAACAGGAAAAGGCGGACGAACTATATGATAAATATTATGCGCCCTATGGAATGGACAAAAGAAGCGTCAACCTTCCGGAGAAAACCTTTGAATTTACAGCGGGGCATGTCCTGGCAGAGGAGGGGGTATGGCCTCACCAGATAACCGACCTTAAGGGAATCCAGGGAGATACCTCTGACAACATACCGGGTGTAAAGGGCGTGGCAAGCGCAGCCCCCATCCTTCTGGGCGAATACGGCACCATTGAGGAAATCTATGCGGCTATCCATGAGGCTGAGAAGGATAAGGCGTCTTTAAAGGAACTGCAGGACTTCTGGAAATCCGGCCTGGGCATCAGCCGCTCGCCCTATAAGGCCCTTACAAAGACAGGGGAAGAGGATGAACTGTGCGGCGAAGCAGCGGCATTGCTTTCAAAGCAGCTGGCTACCATTAAGACAGATATTGCAATTGAGGAAACCCTGGATGATTTCCATGTTTCCGGTTATGATGAGGATAAGCTGAAGGCGTGGTGCAGGAAGCTGGATATAAAGGAAGAATCTGTTTTTGGAAAATAACAGGAAAAATGGTACAGATGGACATGAAAAAACAGAAAACTGGTGGAATAGCCCGGAGGCTATTTCACCAGTTTGTTGTATTCCGGATGTTTTTCAAACCATTTTACGGCATAGGAACATGTGGGCACAGCCTTCTTGCCCTGGGACTGGATCTGGTTCACGGCAGCTTCCATCAGTTTGCCGGCCATGCCCTGGCCTCTGAGGGACTCGTCCACAAATGTATGGTTGATATCTACGGTATCCTCATCTATGTCCGGGAATGTGATTTCAGCAATGGCCCGGCCGCCGCCGTCCAGCAGGGCAATCCGGTTTGGGTAATACGTAAAATCCATTTGAATCCTCCTGTTTTTCCGGCGCATACCACGCCGTTTTGGTGTGATTATATCATTTCCATCCCATATCCGCAAGGGGATTATCTTATTCCGGCAATCCTGGTTCCGGCAATTCCGATTCCGGCAATCCCGGTTCAGACGGTCCCGGACCAAAGGCTTCCCACCCCAGCAGTTCGGGCCTGGGCGTGACAATGTTCCTTGCTTCCGGCAGCCCGCAGTCAGCCAGGAAATCCCGGACAAATTCCAGGATATGGCAGTAACACTGGGACAGCTGGATGGCAAAGGCCTCTTTATCCCCGCGGATCAGGGACTGGCAGGCAGACATGCTTATCCGGTCCAGGGGATTGTCTGCCTGGATTCCGGCGCTGAAGAAGGAATAATAGTATCCCCACCGCAGTGTGCCGGTAACCTCGTTCAGTATGGCCCTGTATGGCTGCAGGGGAAGGCATTCCATGACGCACCGGATAAGAAGGTCCAGGGGGATTGCATAGGGAGCCTTAAGGGCAAGCCTCAGTTCTTCCAACCGCCCGGCGTCAATCTGTTCAAAGGCCAGCAGGGCAGCGGGCCGGACCGCGATGGCCATGAACTGGAGTCCGCTTAAGTAGGTCAGGGTATCCCTTTTAAATACTTTATTTTTCATGCAGCGCATGGTTGCATTGTCATTGAACAAGGTTACCTGGGTGCCCTTTACATTGTAAGTCTGGCAGAAGCCCGTCTTGTTCAGCATGGCAATGGCCTTCCGGATTGTTGACACCGATACCTTGTACTGTTCTGCAAGGACTGCCTCGGGAGGAAGGAAATCACCGTCCCCATAAAGGCCAAGGCCGATCTGGTCAATGAGGGACCGTGTGATCTGCATATAATAATGGTCGCGTCCTGGCTGGATATGCCAATGGAACATGTCTTCCCGTTCCTCAGCCGCGCTGGGATGGCGGGAGCATGTGTCCGCCAGATACATTTCAACTGACCGGGTAAGTGAAGCGTACATCGAACGGAACTGCTGGTGGATTGCTGATGGATTTCCGGTGCCGGCCGCGTCCACAATCCACATCGGGTTTCCGTATTGGGTGTAGGGAAAGGAAAAACATTCCTCCTGTTCCAGGAAAAAGGGAATCCGTGCGTACAGTTCCAGGTGGGTGAGCACATCCCGGAACAGCAGGTTGCCGGACGCGTCCAGCAGGCGGTACAGGGAAAGGGATGCTGATTTCCACCTGGTCCGAAGATCCTTGCGGCTGTCCTTATACAGCTGCGCAAAACACAGTTTCTGCATATCGCTGCTGCATACCTCCAGGGAAAAGGTATAGATGGCAGGAAGCAGAAGTTCCATGGTCCTGTATACCTGAAGTATGGATGTCCTGCCTTTGAGGACAGACTGGACCAGGTATGTGTCAGGAGTACACTGGGGCCTGCAGTACGTTACATAGGAAGGTTTCCTTTCCTCGGTCTTAATCAGTCCCTCCTCTTTCAGGGCACGGATCACATCTTTTGCGGTCCGTATCCCCACATGGTACATTTCACAGAGTTCGTTTAATGAGGGAAGCCGTTCGCCGCAGGCAAAGTATCCGTTCAGTATCTGCTCTTTTAAATTCCGGTACAGATAGTCATATAAAGTTCTTTTTTCTTCCAACGATAAGTCCTCCGCATATCTGATGATTATCCGCACATAAGCGGTCCGTTATCATACGACATTATAACATGTTCTCCGGAATCCGCCATAAAAATGCCTGGTACTCTATGTTAATGTGCACAGATTCTGCCTTGATTAATCATTGTCCGTAATCTAAAATGAAAGCATATTCCAATGATGTGGAGATTATGCAATCATGCAGCAGAAGAGACATTTCCTGCCGGAGGGATCAAGACCTCTTATCAGGAGGATACAGGTGGGATTACTATCAGTAATCCTTATTTTTGTGTTTGGGGTTTCCATATGGAATGCGTCGGAACTTCGGATGGCCATGAACCGCAGCACCAGGTCATATTTGGATGATATAACGACGAACCTGTCAAGGGATATCCGGGAAGCAATCCATAATAAGATGAGCAGCCTGATCATGGTTGCGGATTCCATAATGAGGATGGATGTCCATGGAAATGAAGCATCTGTCCGTGATTTCCTGGCCCGCAAGGCGGAAATCCTTGAATTCGACCCTCTTATCCTGCTGGACAGGAAGGGGGGATATATCTGCTCAGAAGCAGTGTCCCGGGACATGGACCCCAAAAGCTTTTTTGGGATATCCAGTGTCCAATCGTCCTTTCAGGGGGAGGTGCGGGCCGGCTACATGGGTGGGGAAAGTATATTTTATTCTGTTCCTGTATATGGCGTGGATGGGGCGGTAAGCGAGGTGCTGGTAGGGGTGCGCAGCAAGAAAGACATGCAGTCCATGATAGCGTCTAAGAGTTTTAACGGGGACATGCTCAGCTGCATTGTTGACAGCCGCGGCCAGGTCGTCATCTCGCCGTCCGAACTGAAGCCATTCCTGCGGCTGGATGATATTTTCAGAAGCGGAAAGGAACAGAAGGCAGCCGGGGAATTAAGGAACATGCAGGATGATATGAAACAAGGAAAAGACGGCATCCTGGAGTTTTCAGCAGTAACAAAAGAAGAACTGTTCCTGTCCTATAACAGCCTGGATATAAATGACTGGTTCCTGCTGACCATTATTCCTGCCGGTATCATCTCAGGAGGCGCTCAACGGTATATCCTGCAGACCTTTCTTATCATAGGCATCCTGATTGTGATCTTCTTTTTGTTCCTGAATGCCATATACCGGTTTTATCATTCCCACAGGATGCAGCTGGAACGTCTGGCCTTTGAAGATCCGCTGACAGGCGGCGCCAACCAGGCTGCGTTTGAACTTAGGTACCGCGAAGTGGCCCCAGGCATGAAACCGGGCATATATACCATTGCAGTCATGGATGTGAGGCATTTTAAAATGATTAATGAGCGTTTTGGCATCCATGCGGGAAACCGGGTCCTTGCATATCTTTACCGCGTAATGGAGGGCCATCTGCGTGAGGACCAGGGCGAATTCATGGCAAGGAGTGAGTCGGACCGCTTTTTCCTGTGCCTGAGGGGATGCGGATACCAGGAAATACGGGACAGGTTGGACGGGATAATCCGGGACATCAATTCATTTTGTAATCCGGATCTTCCAGGATACACCTTTTCATTCAGGCAGGGCGCCTGCCTGGTGGAGGAACCGGGGCAGGAGATTGCCATCCTCCAGGATAGGGCAAGACTGGCCTCCCAGAGCAGGAATCCGGATCTGGAGCCTGGATGTGTGTTCTATGATGACAGCCTGACCGTGGAACTGAAAATGGAGGAGGAATTGAACAGCCTGTTTGCGGGTTCCATTGAGAACCATGATTTCCAGGTATACCTCCAACCAAAGGTGGGCCTTGAAAGCCGGGTCTTGGAAGGGGCCGAGGCCCTGGTCCGCTGGAAGCATCCGAAAAGGGGAATCATATATCCCTCTGACTTCATTCCGCTGTTTGAACGAAATGGAAAAATATGTAAATTAGACCTATATGTGTTTGGGGAAGTCTGCAGGATCATAAGCAGCTGGGAGAAGAAGGGGAAGGCAGTGGTCCCTGTTTCCGTCAACCTGTCCAGACAGCATTTTGCGGAAGAGGATTTCCTGGAACGGTTCGCGGATCTTGCACAGCAGTATCATGTTCCGGCGGGCATGATTGAATTTGAACTGACGGAGTCCATTTTCTTTGAAAACCATCAAATCAACCGTGTCGGGGATGCCATAAAAAGGATGCATGAACTGGGCTTTGCCTGCTCCCTGGATGATTTTGGCTCCGGCTTCTCATCCCTGGGCCTTTTAAAGGAATTTGACGTGGATTCCATTAAACTGGACCGTTCCTTTTTCGTCAATATGTCAGGGCAAAAGGCAAGGGACGTGATTGCCTGCCTGGTGGACCTGGCAAAACGGCTGAAGGTAAAGACCGTGGCGGAAGGCATAGAGGATTGGGGGACCGTGGAGTATCTCAGGTCCATTGGCTGCAACATGGTACAGGGGTATGTGTTTGCAGGACCGCTTCCCGCAGATGAGTTTGACTGTCTGCATATTTCCTGGACAGGCAGCATAGAATGTAATATCAACCCTTGAAAGGAGCCAATACATATGACCATCTATCCACCCTGCCGGAGCCTGATGAAATTCGGCGTATTTAAGAATCTGATTGAAACTTATTACCGGTTCAGAATCAGGAGGCCATGCTTTGTCATGTGGCAGAATGAGAGATGGACCCTTGTGACGTTGGACTGTTAAGGACTTGACTTATGGACCGATATGTTCTAGTATAAAAACTGTCAATATGCGCCGCGGCCCCATGGACGGATGTGGATGGCCATACCGCGGCAGGGACAGGAGAGATAGGTCATGAATAAGAAAGAAGCCAATGAAATAAAAAAGCTGTTTACCCCGGCCAACTGCGCCATCACGCGCATCTGCGGCTGCTATGTGGATTCGGAGAAGAATAAGAAGACAGAGCTTAAGGAGGCATTCCTCTCACTTCCGGAGGAAGAGGCCTTTAAGTATTTTACCATTTTCAGGAATGCGCTTTCAGGAACATTGGGAAAGAACCTGATTAATATGGAATTTCCTTTACATACGGAGGCGGAGGGCGGTACCCACCACTTCCTCATGAAGCTGCGGGACAGCCAGTTAAAGGATGATGTCATCCTTGAGGAATTCTATGATAAGGTCATTGCCAATTATGACTACGGTGAGAATTATTATATCATCCTCATACACTGTGCTTATGATATCCCGGCCAAGGCCACGGACGGCACGGAGATGTTTGACGCCTCGGAATACGTGTACGAGTTCATCCAGTGCACCATCTGTCCGGTAAAGCTTGCCAAGGCAGGCCTGAGTTATAACCCGCTGACCAATTCCATTGAGAACCGTAACCGGGACTGGCTGGTGGAGGCGCCGGAACAGGGCTTCCTGTTCCCTGCCTTTAATGACAGGAACATGGATCTCCACAGCCTTTTATATTATGCAAAGAATCCGGAGCAGATGCCGGAAACCCTGATTGATGAGCTGTTAGGCTGCGTCATCCCCATGTCGGCCAAAAGCCAGAAGGAGACGTTCCAGGCCCTTGTGGAGGAGACGCTGGGAGAAAACTGTGACTTTGAGACAGTGAAGAACATTCATGAGAACCTGACCGAACTGGTGGAGGAGACCAAGGATGAGCCCATTCCCCTGACCCTGGACAAGTATCAGGTGAAAAAGCTGTTAGAGACAAACGGCGCAACACCGGAAAAGCTGGAAGAATTCGAACAGCGCTACGCACAGGTGGAGGACGGGCCGGGAACCAGTTTTGTGGCGGCCAATGTGGTTAACACCAGGAGCTTTGAAATCAAGACACCGGATGTGAGCATCAAGGTTGCGCCGGATAAGACCCATCTTGTGGAGAACCGTATGATTGAGGGCAGGCCGTGTATCGTCATTACCATCAGCGAGCATGTGGAAATCAATGGGATTTCCGTGCGGCCGGTGGCGGCCCAGGGCCAGGATGGGGAGTCATGAACACCAATAAATTACATATCCATTAAAAACAGCCGGCCCGGGAATCCTGGATTCCCGGACCGGCTGTTTTTGGGGCGTGTCCGGCGTGGCCTGCTTTTATAAGGGTCAGATGCGCTCCGCATTATCACGCATGAACTTATACTCGGCTACCGAACGGTCAAAGGTCTGGATATGATAGTAAAGCCAGTCCCGTACCTTTTCCTGTACCGCGTTTACAAACGCGTCTGAAGGGCCTTCCTCCTCCATCAGCATGTCATGAAGTTCCTGTACGGTATTCCGCAGCTCCTCGTGCTTCTGCTTATGCTCCTTTATGCCGGGATAGCTGATGGATTCCTGCAGTCCTTCCTCTTCCCTGAAATGGAATTCTGTATAATCTGCCAGGTAATTTAACATCCTGGCTGCGCCGCTTTGATTGGAGCGTTCCTCGCAGCTTTTCAGCAAGTCGTTAATCTTATCAATCAGCTCCTTATGCTGGGAATCAATTAAAGTATTGCCTGTAACCAGGTCATCTGTAAATTCTGCATACATGGTGTGATACCTCCTGAATATTTGATATTTATAATTTATCACAAATAATTTTAAATTGCTATGACTTTTGCAACAAATATAACCACTTATGGGAAAAGGCAGACATTGGTTCCCAAATCGTATCTTCGACAAAACGAATACACTGTAAATAGGGGGTTATATATGGGTAAGAAGTTGTCTGGACAAAAAAGTCAATAGTTGATATAATGACCATGTGCATCAGGTAATCTAAAGATAATGGGAGGAAAAAACGAGAGATGAGTCGTACAATTAGCGCAGGTTATGTATATCGTCAATATTCTACCGAAGGTGTGTATCTGGCAGACTATAAAAGTTCCAGGGAAGCCCATGAGGCCACAGGGGTATCCATTGGCTCCATAGCCAGGGCGGCTCATGGTGAACGCAGAAGCGGGGGAGGATTTGTGTGGAGGAAGGTCCTGGCAGAATCCCCAAAGGAAAACATTGAGATTGACCTTACCAGTAAAATAGGGAACCATGATAAACGTCCGCTGGTGCAGAAGACCCTGGATGGTGAGGTGATTGGACAGTTCCTCTCAATTGCCCATGCCAGCCGTGCACTTAAAATCAGCCGGAGAAGCCTGTCATGCGCCCTGAGCGGAGCCCAGAAAACAGCCGGAGGATTTGTGTGGGAAGAACAGCCGGTACAGCCCGAGGGTCCGGAAGGAACAGCCGGTGAACCAACAGAATAAGTAAGACCTGGAATTGTATGTTACATAGAACGGATATGCATTATTATAATATAGAAGAAATAGGAATGAGAAATAGGTATTACCGTACAGCCGCCATAAAGGCGGCTGTAATTTATTTGGTGGGAACTTTACGGAAAAAAGAGAAAAAACGCAGAAATCTGATTGTATTTGCGAGATTTCTGTGGATATTTGCGAGAATTTATAGTACAATAAATGAGAGAATACGGACCAGGATATTGCTGGAGGAGGAACTGGAGATGAAACGTGAAGATATGATATGGAGTGACAGGAAGAGGAACTGGCTGGGACTTCCCTGGACATTTACAGTGTATGGCCTGACAGAAGACCGGCTTTTCATTAAGACCGGCGTATTGAACATCCATGAAGATGAGGTCCGTCTTTACAGGATACTGGATCTGTCCCTGCGCAGGTCCTTCTGGCAGAGGATCGTGGGGCTGGGAACCATCCATGTGGACAGCAGTGACAAGACCATGAAGGCATTTGACATACACAATATCCGCGATTGCGAGAATGTCAAGGAGCAGCTTTCCGGGCTGGTGGAGCAGGAGAGGGATAATAAGCGGGTATCCTCAAGGGAATTCATAGGCGGCTACGAGGATGGGGACGATGGTTTTGATGAGCCGGACGGCCATTATTAATAAAAGACACTACTAAGAAAGGGGATTTTGTATGGGTAAAAAACGCAATATAATTGTTGGGCAGTCAGGGGGACCTACATCAGTTATTAACTCCAGTCTGGCAGGTGTGTATAAGACGGCAAAGGAGAGGGGATTCCACAAGGTGTATGGCATGCTCCACGGCATTGAAGGGCTGCTGGATGAAATGTATGTGGATTTATCCACCCAGATCCATTCAGACATGGACATTGAGCTTTTAAAGAGGACGCCCTCCGCATTCCTGGGCTCCTGCCGTTATAAGCTGCCGGATATCCACGAGAACCCGGATATTTATGAGAAACTGTTCGCAATCCTGGATAAGCTGGAGATTGAGGTCTTCATCTACATCGGAGGCAACGACTCCATGGATACCATCAAGAAGCTGTCTGACTATGCCATTGTAAAGGGACACAGCCAGAAGTTTTTAGGCGTGCCAAAGACCATTGACAATGACCTGGCGCTGACCGACCACACGCCTGGATTTGGCAGTGCGGCCAAGTACATAGCCACCTCCACCAAGGAAGTGATACGGGATGCCATGGGGCTTTCCTATAAACGCAAGACCATCACAATCATAGAATGTATGGGAAGGAATGCAGGGTGGCTGACCGGTGCCACGGCCCTTGCAAAGACAGAGGACTGCTGCGGCCCCGACCTGATATACCTTCCGGAGATTACATTTGACATTGATAAGTTCCTTAAAAAGTGTAAGGATCTGATTGTTAAGAAACCGTCCAGCGTCATTGCGGTATCTGAGGGAATCAAGGTCCCGGACGGACGGTATGTGTGCCAGCTGTCAGGGGGAAGCGATTATGTGGATGCCTTTGGGCATAAACAGCTGGCGGGCACCGCTGACTACCTGGCCGGATTCCTGGCAGCGGAGCTGGGCTGCAAGACAAGGTCCGTGGAACTGTCCACCCTCCAGCGGAGCGCTTCCCATGTGGCTTCCCGTGTGGACATCAACGAGGCATTCATGGTAGGCGGTGCGGCTGTTAAGGCGGCGGATGAAGGCGACACCGGCAAGATGGTTGTCATTGACAGGGTATCCGACGACCCCTATATGAGCGCGGCCGGCATCTATGATGTCCATAAGATTGCCAACAATGAAAAGGTGGTGCCAAGGAACTGGGTGAACAAGGACGGCAGCTATGTGACACAGGAATTCGTTAATTATGTGGAGCCGCTGATACAGGGGGATTACCAGCCGTTCATGGTAAACGGACTGCCCCAGCACCTGGTTTTGAAGCGGTAGGATACCCATAATGGCTAAAAATTTCTATGATTAGTTTAAAAATTTGCAGATTCAGCCATTATTTGGCAGATAAGAATCAAGGGCGGTTTCCAGATTTCTGGGGACCGCCTTTAAAAAACCACAATGAAACGGGTTTAATACTTCAAAACCCAAGCAGTCTGCACAATGATAACACACCCCCTGGCATGGGGGAGGGGAGAAGGGGGATTTGACAATGGATTACAATGGTGGTATATTTATGTCAACCTTTCCAAATATCATTCATGGACACCATGGTTTAATATACAAAAGACCGGGCGTCCCAAAAAGGAGTTTTGATTATGAAAGAGAAGAAAATCATATTGCCAACAATAGCTGAAGCAAGGAAATTCGTGGAAGAAGCTACCAGGTGTGACTTTGATATTGATGTATTTTATAATAGGGTAACCATTGATGCCAAGTCCATCCTGGGCGTGCTGAGCCTGGACCTGACCAGGGTCCTTACGGTCCAGTTCAATGGGACCGATGAAGTATTTGAGGAGTATCTGGGCACACTTTCACCGGAAGCCGCAATCACGGCTGCCTAGGGCGTGTCTGAAAATTCATTCCCGCTCTAGGGGCTGTTTGAAAATTCATTCCCGCCATCTGCACGCCCCACTTCGCGGCAGATTTGGTCCCAATTCGGTCAACGTAGCCCGCTACGCCTCCCTCATCGGGACCAAATCTCCCACAAAGTGGAGCGCACAGCTGACGGAAAGCAATTTTCAAACACACCCAAGTAAATAGCTAAAAGTAGTGCAATGAAAGAGCCTGCGGGCTGAATCAGGAGGATTGCGAACGTCTGTTTGCAATCCTCCTGTTTTTATGGTATGATATCGTAAGATTGTTTGATGGGGCAGGTGCTGTACGCGTATTTATCCGGGCGGCGCCTTGCGCCCTCAGCCGGCAGCAAGGAGGTAGCGGATTTGGACGGACAGACACAGGCACAGCCGCCAATCAAGATATCCGTACGTAATCTGGTGGAATTCGTGATGCGAAGTGGTGATTTAGACAACCGCAGGACGGCAGGGGCCAAGAAGGAGGCCATGCAGGCTGGCGGCAGGCTGCACCGGAAGATACAGAAACGGATGGGAAGCAGTTACCGCCCGGAAGTGGTTTTAAAGCACAGGGTACGGGAGGATATGTTTGAAATCCTGGTGGAAGGAAGGGCGGACGGAATCATCACGGAGCCGGCCGGCGTTGTGATTGATGAGATTAAATGCATCTACATGGATGTGGGCCGGCTGGAGGAGCCGGACCCGGTGCATCTGGCCCAGGCCCTGTGCTATGGATATTTTTACAGCTATGATAACAAGCTTGACACCATTGGCATCCAGATTACCTATTGCAATATAGAGACAGAGGAAATCAGGCGTTTTAAGGAGGAGAGGAGCAGCGCGGACCTGTCCGTCTGGTTTGAAGGGCTGATACATGAGTATGTGAAGTGGGCCAGGTACATCTGCCATCACAACATGCGGCGCCAGGAATGCTTAAAGGAACTTCCCTTTCCCTATCCCTACAGGGATGGGCAGAAGGAACTGGCAGTGGATGTATACCGGTCCATTGCAAGAAAGAGGAACCTGTTCATACAGGCACCCACCGGTGTGGGCAAGACCCTTTCCACCATCTATCCCAGCCTGAAGGCCATGGGGGAGGGCCATGGGGAGAAGCTGTTTTACCTGACAGCCAAGACCATTACCAGAAGTGTGGCAGAAGATGCGTTTTCCATCCTCAGGAAGGAAAGCGGGCTGTATTTTAACACAGTGACCATCACTGCCAAGGAAAAGCTGTGCATCATGGAGAAGCCGGACTGTAATCCCCAGGCCTGCATAAGGGCAAAGGGGCATTATGACAGGGTCAATGACGCGGTCTATGAGATCATCGGGGATGTGGACGGGATTACAAGGGAGAAGGTCCTGGAATATGCAGGGCGGTATCAGATATGCCCCTTTGAATTCTGCCTGGATATCAGCAACTGGGTGGATGGGATCATCTGTGATTACAATTACGTGTTTGACCCCAATGTGAGGCTGAAGCGGTATTTTGACCAGGGGGAGCCGGGGCAGGGATATCTGTTCCTGGTGGACGAGGCCCATAACCTGGTGGCCCGGGCCAGGGAGATGTACAGCGCCAGCCTGGTGAAGGAAGACGTGCTCCTGGTCAGGAGGATCCTCAAGTCCCAGACAGGCGCGGGAAAGGTGCTGACCCAGCTGGACAAGTTAAACCAGAAGTTCCTGGACCTAAAGAGGTCGTACGGTTCGGAGGACGCGGAGGGAATCATCCACCGCCAGGTCCTTGGAAGCGACTATGAGCTGCTGCCGGATGTGAACCTGCTGGCCCTTCAGCTCATGACCATGTTCGGCGAGCTGGAAAGTTTCATGAATGAGAACGTGGAGTTTGGGGACAGGGACCTGGTGCTGGAGTTTTACTTTGCTGTCCGGGATTTCCTGTATATCTATGACAGGCTGGATGACAATTACAGGATTTATGCAAGGCTTCTGCCGGACGGGCATTTCATGGTAAAGCTATTGTGCGTGAATCCGGCTGTGAACCTGAAGGAATGCCTGGACCGCGGGAACAGCACCCTGTTCTTTTCAGCGACCCTGCTGCCAATCCAGTACTACAAAGAACTGCTCAGCGGCAGCCAGGAGGAATACGCGGTCTATGCCAGGTCCCCGTTCCCTGAGGAAAACCGCCTGGTGCTGGCTGCCAGCGATGTAAGCAGCCGCTACAGCCGGAGAGGCCCCTATGAATACGAGAAGATTGCAGACTATATATGCAGGATCGTGGAGGGGAAAAGAGGCAATTACATGGTGTTCTGCCCCTCCTACCAATATCTTCACGCCATTGAGGAGGTCCTTGCCAGACGGCAGGAGGAGGTCGGGCTGGATTTTACATGGCTGGCCCAGAAGAACCGCATGACAGAGGAGGAGAGGGAGGACTTCCTGAGAAGTTTTGACGGGGAACGGAAACAGTCCATGGCGGCCCTGTGTGTGATGGGGGGAATCTTTTCAGAGGGAATTGACCTTAAGGAGGACCGCCTGATTGGCGCCGTGATTATCGGGACCGGCCTGCCCCAGGTGAATACGGAGCAGGAAATCCTCAGGGATTATTTTGACGGACACGGCGGCTGTGGGTTTGATTATGCCTACCAGTATCCGGGAATGAACAAGGTGATGCAGGCGGCCGGCCGGGTCATACGGACCATCCATGACAAGGGCGTGATTGCCCTGCTGGACGACCGGTTCCTGCGCCCGGAATATGTGGCCATGTTTCCAAGGGAATGGGGCTCCTATACAGTGGTCAGCCGGTACAATGTGGGCCAGGCAGTGGAACGGTTCTGGAACCGCTTTTAACATGTGCCGGAAGGGAACGGCGCTCTACAGGATATCCATGAACTGTCTGGCTGCCTGGGAAACAGGCAGGCTTTCATTGTAGGCCACCATCATCTGCCGGGAGGGAAGCTGTTCCTTTAAATCCAGGATGAACAGGTTCCTGTCCTTTGCAGGGATGCAGAAGTCCGGGACAAACGCAATCCCCAGTCCGATACGGGCCAGGTCGATGAGAAGGTCGTTGCTGGACAGCTCAATCTCAGGAACCAGGTCCAGTTGGCGTTTCTGGAAAATCTGATGCAGGAACTCGCTGGTGGTGCTCTTGCGGTCCAGCATCATGATGGGGTAGTCCAGAAGCTCTTCCAGCCCCAGCTTCCTTCCTTCCAAAGGAAAGGCAGCCCGGCTGGCCACGAATACGTCATGGAATTCATTGATGACCCGGGTGTTCATGTTGCCGGCCAGGGCTGAGTTGGGATAATTGGTCACAATGAAGTCGGCCTGTCCGTTTTCCAGGAAGCGGGCGCATTCAATGGAGGTCTGGTTGGTTACCTTGATGTGTATGTTGGGAAATTCCTTGTGGAACTGATTCAGGTAGGGCACCAGATAGTAACGGCATATGGTGTCGCTGGCGCCGATGCGCAGCTGGCCGCCGTTTAATGTGTGGGCTTCCAGAAGCTGGTTCTCACCGCGCTTGATCAGGTTCATGGCTGGTTCGATGTGTTTTAACAGAATCTCGCCCTCGGGCGTGAGCTGCACTTTTTTGGTACTCCGTATGAAAAGAGGCTGGTTCAGCTTTTTCTCCAGGACTTTTATGGACTGGCTCACCGCTGACTGGGAGATGAAAAGCTGTTTGGACGCTTCGGAAAAACTCAGTGTAATTGCAACATGGTAAAATACTTTATATAGTTCATAGTTAATATCCATTATTAAGTCCTCCTTATAAACTAAGCCTATCTTATCACGATGGACAAGGGTTTGTAAAGAGGTTTCTGTCCGATTGCTTGACTTCTACAAGTGGATGGATTATCCTAATACATATCTTGAAAGGAATAAGGATTGAGATGGCAGAAAATTTTTATGAAATGTATCTGGAAGAGATGGGCGGTATCACGCCTTTGACCGAGCAGGAGAAAAAGGCTCTTTTAAAAGAGACGGCCCGGGGGGATGCAGGGGCGCGCAGCCGTTTGGTGGAAGGCAGTTTAAGGCATGTGCTGGATCTGGTATCAGGGTATGAGGGCAGGGAGCTGCCCATGTCCGATATTGTCCAGGAAGCCAATACGGCCCTGATGCTGGCGGCCATTGAATATGATGAAAGCGAGCCATGGGACGGACTTGTGGAGCGCAGGGTAAGGGAGGCCGTGGAACTGGCCCTTGAGGAACAGAGAGCGGAAGCCGAAATAGAAGAAAACATGGCTGCCAGGGTCAATGTACTCCAGACCGTATCACAGATGATGGCCAAGGAACTGGGCCGGGAGGCCACGCTCCAGGAACTGGCTGCCAAGATGAAGATGACGGAAGAGGAAATCAAGGACATCATGAAGCTGGCACTGGACGCCCTGACAGTCAATGGGGAAGGCCGGGCCTTGGGGGAAACAGAAGATGACACGGATTCCTCCAATCCCATTAAGGATGGATGGAGCATGGAAGAACGGTAGGGGGAACTGGATCATGAAGTTATATATCATACGCCATGGACAGACGGACTGGAATGTGGAGGGCAAGATACAGGGAAGGCAGGATATCCCGCTTAATGATATGGGACGCAGGCAGGCCAGGGCATTGGCAGATGGCATGAAATCCCGCCCGGTGGCATCTGTCTACTCCAGTCCCCAGAAGCGGGCCATGGAGACGGCAGAGGCCATAGCAGGCCCCCTGGGCCTTACGGTCAAGGCAGTGCCACAGCTGATGGAAATCGGATATGGGGACTGGGAAGGCCGCAGCGCCGAAGATATACTGACCACGGACAGGGAACTGTATGAGTCCTGGTGGCAGCACCCCGCCACGGTGGCGCCTCCGGGCGGAGAGACGCTGAACCAGGTGGATGAACGCTGCCGCCAGGCCTGGGACATGATACGGTCAGGGATGAAGGGGGACACGGCAGTGGTGGCCCATGGCGGGACGCTGGCCCACTTTATCGTACATCTTCTGGAGGGCCAGCCCGAGGCCAAGGAGATTGTGGTCAGCAATGCAAGCATTACCACCATGGACTATGACCCGAAATCCGGGGCCTGCCGCCTGGTGGACCTGAATGACTGCAGCCACCTGGACTGAATTTTCAAACAGACCCCAGGGTATATTAAAATGGAGATAGTTTTGTAAGCGCTTACAATTAAATATGGGAGGTATTCTTATGACAGAGGTTAAAGGCAATGTAATCGTAGGACAGTCCGGAGGGCCTACAGCAGTGATTAACTCCAGCCTGGCAGGGGTCTATAAAACTGCCAGGGACAGAGGGGCAAGGAAGGTATACGGCATGCTTCACGGAATCCAGGGCCTGCTGCAGGAGCGGTATGTGGATCTGTCTGACCACATCAAGACGGATCTGGACATTGAGCTTTTAAAACGGACCCCTTCCGCTTATCTTGGCTCATGCCGCTTCAAGCTTCCGGAGATATGTGAGGACAGGACTGTTTACGACAGGATATTTGAAATCCTTCACGGGCTGGAAGTGGAGTATTTCTTCTATATCGGCGGTAATGATTCCATGGACACCATTAAGAAGCTGTCCGACTACTCCTTATTAAATGGCAGTAAGATCCGTTTCATGGGCGTGCCGAAAACCATTGACAATGACCTTGCGGCAACGGACCACACGCCTGGATATGGAAGCGCGGCCAAGTACATTGGCGCCATTACAAAAGAAGTAATCCGGGACGGCCTTGTCTATGACCAGCAGAACGTGACCATCCTGGAAATCATGGGACGGAACGCGGGATGGCTCACCGGCGCGGCCGCGCTTGCAAAGGGTGAGGACTGCGGGGGGCCGGACATGATTTTCCTTCCCGAGGTTACCTTTGACGTGGATGCTTTCATGAAGAAGGTGGAAGGACTCCACCGGCGCAAGAAATCGGTGGTGGTTGCCGTATCAGAGGGCGTGAAGCTGGCGGACGGCCGTTATGTCTGCGAACTGACAGAGGGGATTGAGTTTGTGGATGCCTTTGGACATAAACAGCTGACCGGAACAGCCAGATACCTGGCGGAGAAAATCAACCGGGAGGTTGGCTGCAAGACCAGGGCCATTGAGTTTAACTCACTTCAAAGATGCGCGTCCCATATTGTCTCCAGGGTGGATATCACGGAGGCGTTCCAGGTTGGAGGGGCGGCCGTGAAGGAGGCCTTTGAAGGGGAGACCGGCAAGATGGTCATCCTCAAACGGGTTTCCGACGACCCTTATGTGTGCGTCACGGATATCTATGACGTGCATAAGGTTGCCAATGTGGAGAAAAAGGTGCCCAGGGAATGGATTAATCAGGATGGGGATTATGTGACGGAAGAATTTGTGAATTACATACGTCCTTTAATCCAGGCAGAACTTACCCCAATCATGACGGACGGGCTTCCAAGACACCTGTATTACACGGATGTGGAGAAAAAGTAGCAGGACGGTAAATTAAAAACAGGGCTGCGGCCGCTGGCTTTTCCAGTGGGGCTGCAGCCCTGTTTTAATCCGGTGCATCTTAATCCGTATATCTTAATCCATATATCTTAATGGTACAGCTTCTTGTGCTCATAGACCGGTTCGGATGTAAGCTCCACGCCCAGCTTCTTAAAGACCTTGATATCCACGTCAGACAGCATGACAGAGGTGTGTACCTGGCAGCCCCGCAGTTTGGGGAGCTGGGACAGGGCCTTTTTGGCCGTACTGTCCGTGGCCGCGCTCATGGACAGGGCAATCAGTACCTCGTCCGTGTGAAGGCGTGGGTTCTTGCTGCCCATGTACTGGGTCTTAAGGGTCTGGATGGGCTCAATCGCGGATGGGGCAATCAGGTGTACATTGTGGGGAATACCGCCCAATACCTTGATGGCGTTCAGCAGCAGGGCGGCGGAAGCGCCTAAAAGGCTGCTGGTCTTGCCGGTCACCAGCTGCCCGTCATCCAGTTCCATGGCTGCCGCAGGAGCACCCAGCTTCTGGGCACGTTCCATGCAGGGGGCAATGACGCGGCGCATGGCAGTGGTGATCTTGGCCTGGTTCATGAGGAGGTTAATCTTATAGACCTCATCCTGATCCCCTTCCTCCATGGCAAGGCGGTTCAGCGCATGATAATGCCGGCGGATGATTTCCTGGTTGGAGGCCTCACGGCAGGCATCGTCGTCAATGATACAGAAGCCTGCCATGTTGACGCCCATGTCCGTTGGGGATTTGTAAGGGCTGGTGCCGTAAATCCCTTCGAAAATCGCGTTGAGCACAGGGAAGATATCCACATCCCTGTTATAGTTGACAGTTGTTTCGCCGTAAGCTTCCAGGTGGAAGGGGTCAATCATGTTTACATCGTTAAGGTCCGCCGTGGCAGCTTCATAGGCCAGGTTCACCGGATGCTTTAACGGAAGGTTCCAGATGGGAAATGTCTCAAACTTGGCATATCCGGCCTTGATTCCCCGCTTGTTCTCATGATAGAGCTGGGAAAGGCAGGTGGCCATCTTGCCGCTGCCGGGTCCGGGAGCCGTGATGATGACCAGCGGCCTGGTGGTCTCTATATAATCATTCATGCCAAAGCCCGCATCGCTGACAATCAGGGGGATATTGCTGGGATAACCCTCGATGCAGTAGTGGCGGTATACCTTGATGCCCCTGTGCTCTAATTTGGCCTTAAACTGGTCGGCGCCGTTCTGGCCGCTGTACTGGGTAATCACCACGCTGCCCACATACAGGCCCTTGTCCCTGAATTCCTGGATCAGGCGGAGCACATCCTCATCATAGGTAATGCCCAGATCATGGCGCACTTTATTCTTCTCAATATCAGCCGCATTGATGACGATGACAATCTCGGACTGGTCGGCCAGCTGAAGGAGCATACGCAGCTTACTGTCAGGGGCAAAGCCCGGAAGCACCCTGGAGGCGTGGAAATCGTCAAAGAGTTTGCCGCCGAATTCCAGATACAGCTTATCGCCAAATTCCCCAATCCGCTTTTTGATGTGTTCTGACTGCATGGTCAGATATTTTTCGTTATCAAATCCGATTTTCATTTCTTCTGTATTCTCCCTGTCCTAAAATTAACCACATACCGTTTTAGTATAGCACAATTTACGTATGTGTGCCATAATAGTTTCCACGGAATCTGAAGATGATATGCAGATGGTCTGCAGGAGGCAACATGGATACAGGGGATTGTTTATAAGAAAACATGTAAAAAAAGATTAAATATATTAATTTTACTAATTTATACAACTTGTGATATGATAAGTACAGATAAAAGGGCATTGGTCCCTTTTGGCTGTATCAATATAGAAGGTCACAAAAAGCAGGAGGTTGCTAAATGAGCGTAAGGCGAATATTTGTGGAGAAGAAACCGGACTATGCAGTTAAGGCAGGCGAGCTGAGGGAAGAGCTGGAAAGCTACCTGGGCCTGGATGATGTGAGGAATGTACGTGTTTTAATCCGTTACGATATTGAGAACCTGTCAGAGGAAACATACAAGAAGGCATTGGGGACCATTTTTTCCGAGCCGCCCTTGGACGAGGTATATGAGGAGGAATTCCCAAAGAATCTGGGTGACCTTGTATTTTCCGTGGAATACCTGCCTGGGCAGTTTGACCAGAGGGCGGATTCCGCCGAGCAGTGCGTCAAGCTTTTAAAGGAAGACGAGGAGCCTGTCATCAGGACAGCAGCCACCTATGTAATCACCGCGCCCCTGACCGGGGACCAGGAAGCTGCCATCAAAAGCTTCTGCATCAACCCGGTGGACAGCCGTGAGGCAGAGGAAAGGAAACCGGAAACCCTGGTGACCGGGTTTGAGGTGCCGGAGGATATTAAGGATTTTGACGGCTTTACGGATCTTTCCCGGGAAGGGTTAAAGGCTCTTTATGATACCCTGAACCTGGCCATGACTTTTAAGGATTTCCTCCATATCCAGGCATATTATAAAAAGGAAGAGCGCAGGGATCCGTCCGTAACGGAAATCCGTGTGCTGGATACATACTGGTCCGACCACTGCCGCCACACCACGTTTTCCACTGAACTTAAGAATGTAAGCTTTACGGACGGGGATTACAGGGAACCCATTGAGGATACATATAAGCAGTACCTGGCTGACAGGGAAGTGATATATAAGGGGCGGGACGATAAGTACGTCTGCCTGATGGACCTGGCCCTTATGGCAATGAAGAAGCTGCGCAGGGATGGAAAACTTACGGATATGGAGGTTTCCGATGAAATCAATGCCTGCTCCATCGTGGTGCCCGTGGAAATTGACGGTGTGCAGGAGGAGTGGCTGGTTAACTTTAAGAATGAGACACACAACCATCCCACTGAGATTGAACCCTTTGGCGGCGCCGCCACCTGTCTGGGCGGGGCCATCCGTGACCCGCTGTCAGGCCGTACCTATGTGTACCAGGCCATGCGCGTGACCGGGGCAGCAGACCCCACAAAACCATTAAGCGAGACGCTAAAGGGCAAACTGCCCCAGAGGAAAATCGTAAACAGCGCTGCCCAGGGATATTCCTCCTATGGCAACCAGATTGGTCTTGCCACCGGATATGTAAAAGAGGTGTATCATCCGGGTTATGTGGCGAAGCGGATGGAAATCGGCGCGGTTATGGGCGCTGCCCCCAGAAAAGATGTAATCCGTGAGACTTCCGACCCGGGTGATATCATCATCCTTTTGGGCGGACGCACGGGCCGCGACGGCATCGGCGGGGCCACCGGTTCCTCCAAGGTCCACACCACGGCGTCCATTGAAGTGTGCGGCGCAGAGGTGCAGAAGGGAAATGCCCCCACGGAGCGCAAAATCCAGAGGATGTTCCGCCGCCCGGAGGTGAGCCGCCTCATAAAGAAGTGCAATGACTTTGGAGCAGGCGGCGTGTCGGTTGCCATCGGGGAACTGGCTGCCGGGCTTAAGATTAATCTTGACAAGGTGCCGAAGAAATACGCGGGTCTGGATGGAACGGAAATCGCCATTTCCGAGTCCCAGGAAAGGATGGCGGTTGTGGTTGACCCGGCGGATGTGGACCGGTTCCTGGCCTATGCCGCTGAGGAGAACCTGGAAGCAGTGACCGTGGCAGTGGTGACGGAAGAACCGCGCCTGGTGATGAGCTGGAGGGGCAGGATTATTGTGGATATCAGCCGGGCCTTCCTTGACACCAACGGCGCCCACCAGGAAGCAGACGTGACCCTGGAAGTGCCAAACCGTGAGGGCAATCCCTTTGAGCGCAGGGAAACGGGGGATGTAAAGGCAAAATGGATGGAAATGCTGGCAGGACTGAACGTGTGCTCACAAAAGGGGCTGGTGGAGCGTTTTGACGGCTCCATCGGAGCAGGCTCCGTGTTCATGCCTTACGGAGGCAGGTACCAGCTGACCGAGACGCAGGCCATGGTTGCAAAGCTGCCCGTACTGAAGGGACACACGGATACGGTGACCATGATGAGTTATGGGTTTGACCCGTACCTTTCCAGCTGGAGCCCGTACCACGGAGCCGTATATGCAGTGGTGTCCTCGGTCGCCAAGATTGTGGCCGCAGGCGGCGACTGCGGCAAGATCCATTTCACGTTCCAGGAATATTTCCGCAGGATGAACTCCGACCCGTCCAGATGGAGCCAGCCTTTTGCAGCCCTTCTGGGCGCCTATGGCGCGCAGCTTGGCCTTGGCCTTGGGTCCATTGGAGGCAAGGACAGCATGTCCGGCACCTTTGACACGGAAGAAGGCGAGATTAACGTGCCGCCAACCCTTGTGTCCTTTGCGGTGGATGTGGACAGCAGCAGGCATATCATTACGCCTGAGTTTAAGAAACCAGGCAGCAGGATTGTGGAATTCAGGATTGCACGGGACCGGTACGACCTGCCGGATTACGGCCGGGTAATGGAGGGGTACACAAAGCTGCGTGAGGATATCCTGGCCGGCCGGATCATTTCCGCTTATGCAGTGGAAGGAAACGGCCTGGCAGAGGCAGTGAGCAAGATGGGATTCGGCAATAAGCTGGGTGTGAAGATAGAGCATAATGTGGACCCAAGGGACTTCTTCGGGGCAGGATGGGGCAACATTGTCTGCGAAGTTGCAGAAGGCAGGACAGGGGAGCTTTCCATCCCATACACGGTCATTGGCGAGGTGACGGACAGCGGCGTATTTGAGTACGGCGGCACGGTCATCACCATGGATGAAGCCCTCCATGCATGGACCCGCACGCTGGAGGACGTGTTCCCCACTGTTACGGGCAGGTCTGCCTGCGGCCGGGAGGCTGTCCTGGAAGAAAAGCTTTACCGCAGTCCGGCAGTGTATATATGTGACCATAAGCTGGGGCAGCCAACCGTATTCATTCCTGTATTCCCGGGCACCAACTGCGAGTATGACAGCACAAAGGCATTTGAGCGGGCAGGGGCAAAGGTGGTTACAAAGGTGTTCAGGAACCTGGGCGCCGAGGATATCCGGCAGTCCGTAGACGAGTACAGGAAAGCCATAGCGGGCGCCCAGATTGTGATGTTCCCCGGAGGATTCTCCGCAGGGGATGAGCCGGAAGGTTCAGCCAAGTTCTTTGCCACCGTATTCCGCAACGCGGTGATGAAGGAGGAACTGGAAAAGCTGTTAAATGAGCGTGACGGACTGATGCTTGGCATCTGCAACGGTTTCCAGGCCCTGATCAAGCTGGGGCTTGTGCCGGAAGGCAGGATTGTGGAGCAGGGACCGGATTCGCCAACCCTTGCCATGAATACCATTGGGCGCCATGTATCCAAGATGGTATACACCAAGGTGGTGTCCAACAAATCCCCATGGCTGGTAGGAGCAGGGCTTGGCGGCGTATACTGCAACCCGGCATCCCACGGCGAGGGACGTTTTGTTGCCAATGAGGCATGGCTCCACAGGCTCATGGCCAATGGACAGGTGGCAACCCAGTATGTGGACCATGAGGGCAATATCACCATGGACGAATACTGGAACCCCAATGGCTCCTACATGGCCATAGAGGGCATCACCAGCCCGGACGGACGCATCCTGGGCAAGATGGCCCACTCTGAGCGGCGCGGGGAATCGGTGGCCATTAACATTTACGGGGAACAGGATATGAAGATATTCGAATCAGGAGTAAAATACTTCCAGCTGTAATTAAGTGATGTATGAAGGGCTGGATTGGACATGGAAACAGGGAATACACGGCTGACTTGGTTTCGGCCGGGCATTCCCTGTTTGTGGTGGGGAATCAGGATATCAGTTCAGAGCACTTTCTGGTAAGCCAGCCTTAGATCCCCTTTTTCCGTCCCTTCCTGCAGAATCAGGCTGCCGCATAGGCGGTAACCGCTTTTTTCCAGGGCACGCTGCATGGAAAGGTTGTCCGGATGGGTGTCAATCCGGACATTACGCCATCCCTGGGACCTGGCAAAGTCCTCCGATTCTGCGAACAGCCTGGCGGCCAGTCCCTGGCCCTTGTGGTTTTCTTCCACACATACGCGGTGGAAGGCAGCGTATGGCCCATCATTGAGCCATGCGCCGTCTATGTCCCTGTAACTGGCCTCCGGCCCCTGGACCACGGTTATCATTCCGATGGCCTGCCCTTCCTCATCCAGCACATGGACGGTTTTCCGGCCGATGGCCGCAAGAAGCCCCGGACCGTCCGGGTCCCCCTTCTGCCACTGGCCGATGCCCCTGGCCCGGAAAGAAACCTTGGCCTGCTCCACCATGGAAAGAAGCCGGGGCAGGTCATCCTTGTCTGCTAAACGGTATATCATATGGTACCTCCCTGATTATAAGTCTGATTGAAGTTCCGGCCGGACAGGATACTGGCCGTTATTGCATAAGGTCAGTATATAGAAGGAAAACAGCATCCGTCAACCATTAGTTTGCCTAAAAGCAAAAAGGCCGCGTTCCCCAACCCGTTCTTGATTTTTTGCATCATGGTGTTATACTGGAAAGTAGCATTTTCCCGGATCCCCAATGGAGTGCCGGGAGGGACCGGGCAGGAAGAAAGGAGATCTTGATTATGGAAACAAAACTGACCAGGGAACAGGCGCTGGAGGCACTGAAGAAATACAACAGGGAGCCGTTCCACATCCTTCACGCACTGACTGTTGAGGGGGCCATGAGATGGTTTGCCCAGGACCAGGGCTTTGGGGATGAGGCGGACTTCTGGGGTCTTGTGGGTCTGCTTCATGACATTGACTTTGAGATGTATCCGCAGGAGCACTGCATCAAGGCGCCTGAGCTGCTGAAAGAGGCGGGGGCAGAGGAGGATTTCATCCGTGCGGTCTGCTGCCATGGGTATGGCATCATGGTGGACATTAAGCCGGAACACCAGATGGAGAAGATACTGTTTGCAGTGGACGAGCTGACCGGGCTCATTGGCGCAGCGGCCAGGATGCGTCCGTCTAAGAGCGTGATGGACATGGAGGTGTCCAGCCTGAAGAAAAAGTTCAAGGATAAACGGTTTGCCGCCGGATGTTCCAGGGATGTGATCCAGGACGGGGCAGAAGCCCTGGGATGGAGCCTGGAGGAACTGATGGAGAAGGCTATCCTTGCCATGCGTTCCTGCGAGGAATCCGTAAATGGACAGATGGCACAGCTGGCGGAATGAATGTTCAAACACACCCTGAGGCGTGATTGAACATTCATAGGCGCCGTCCGCACCCAGCCCGGGGAGAATGGATGCCCCTTCCTCTTTGCACAGATAATGATACGATGATCTGCAAGAAAAAATAGGTTACATATTGAAAAGTGTCGATGAATATCTTATAATTAGGGTGAATCGTTGGATAACTTGTTGCACATTGAGAAAGAAGGGGTGTTATGTATGCTATGTATTATGTGGCTGTCGGTTCGCTGGCCGCACTGGCCTTTGCAGCCTGTATGTTTTTCAGGGTTAGGAAGGAACCCGGGGGCAGCAAAGAGATGCTGGGAATCTCCAGCGCGGTACAGAAAGGTGCTAATGCGTATCTGAAGCGTCAATACAAAGGCGTAGGAATATTTTTTGCCGCGGTTTTTGTCATCCTTATGGGAATGGCAATCTGCGGCTTTTTGAGTTTTTTTACACCTTTTGCTTTCCTGACAGGAGGATTTTTCTCCGGACTGTCCGGTTTCATCGGCATGAGGACGGCTACCATGGCCAACTGCCGGACCGCCCAGGGCGCTTCGGAGAGCCTGAACAAGGGCCTGAGGGTTGCGTTTTCTGCCGGATCCGTCATGGGGTTCACGGTGGTCGGCCTGGGGCTTTTTGACCTGACTGTGTGGTATTTCATACTGAATATGGCCTTTGGCGCCCTGCCTGAGGGGGAACGGATTGCCCAGATAACAGCCAACATGCTGACCTTTGGAATGGGTGCGTCCAGTATGGCCCTCTTTGCAAGGGTGGGCGGAGGCATTTTCACCAAGGCCGCGGATGTGGGGGCGGACCTGGTGGGCAAGGTGGAGGCGGGCATTCCCGAGGATGACCCCAGGAACCCGGCGGTGATTGCGGACAATGTCGGGGATAACGTAGGCGATGTGGCCGGAATGGGCGCTGACCTTTACGAGTCCTATGTTGGTTCCATTGTTTCCACATCCGCCCTGGCAGTGGCCGCGGGCTACGGCGTCAGGGGAGTGGCTGTGCCCATGACGCTGGCTGCCCTGGGCGTGGTTGCATCCATTGCAGGAACATTTTTCGTGAACACAAAGGAGGACGCGACCCAGAAAAACCTGCTGACAGCCCTGAGGACAGGGACCTATATCAGCGCCGTGCTGGTGGTGATTGCAGCTTTTTTTGCCATCCGCATCCTGCTTCCGGGACAGATGGGGGTATATGCGGCCATTCTGTCCGGCCTGGCTGCAGGTGTGGCAATTGGCGCGATCACGGAATATTATACATCAGATTCCTATTCACCCACCAGGAAGCTTGCTGCTTCCAGTGAGACCGGCGGGGCCACGGTCATCATAAGCGGACTGTCCCTGGGAATGATGTCCACGGTGGGGCCTGTTGTCGTTGTGGGGATTTCGGTCCTGGTCAGTTATTTCTGCGCAGGAGGCAAGGGTGACTTTAACGCAGGGCTTTACGGCGTGGGCGTTTCCGCTGTTGGAATGCTGTCCACCCTGGGGATTACCCTTGCAACGGATGCCTATGGCCCGGTGGCGGACAATGCGGGAGGTATTGCTGAGATGACCCATATGCCCGGGGATGTCAGACGTAAGACAGATGCCCTGGACTCCCTGGGCAACACCACGGCTGCCACCGGCAAGGGATTTGCCATCGGTTCCGCGGCCCTTACGGCCCTGGCCCTGATTGCGTCCTATATTGACAAAGTAAGGCAGATCGCGCCGGGACTGGATCTGGACCTGTCCATCACCAATCCTCCGGTGCTGATCGGACTGTTCATCGGCGGCATGCTTCCCTTCCTGTTCGCATCCCTGACCATGGAGGCGGTGGGCGAGGCGGCCCAGTCCATTGTGGTGGAAGTGCGGCGGCAGTTTAAGGAGATAACCGGGCTGATGGAAGGAAAGGCCGAGCCGGATTACGGCGCATGTGTGGATATGTGTACCAGGTCGGCCCAGAGGCTTATGGTCGCACCGGCCATGGTGGCGGTGGCGGTTCCCGTGGCAGTGGGGCTTCTGCTGGGGCCTCAGGGCGTGGCAGGACTTCTGGCAGGCAACACGGTGACCGGTTTTGTGCTGGCCGTGATGATGTCCAATGCAGGCGGGGCCTGGGATAATGCCAAGAAGTACATTGAGGGCGGCGCTTACGGGGGAAAGGGCAGTCCGCAGCACAAGGCAGCGGTTATCGGTGACACGGTAGGCGACCCCTTTAAGGATACCTCCGGGCCGTCCATCAATATCCTGATTAAACTCACATCCATGGTGTCCATTGTATTTGCAGGACTGGTGGTGGCGGTGCACCTGCTGTAGGATTGGCCGGGGACGGCAAACATTTCCCACAAAGAAAGTCCGTACTGTAAAAACAAATGTCCTCTGTACGCAAATTTTTTCATCGAAACCTATTGACATCCTTGATAAAGTAAGGTATTATTTGCACTTGTAACGCAGTAAAGGCCAGAGCGTGTTTTATTTTGTTAAGAATAGAGACAGTGCAAAGTAAGAGCAAGGGAGACAGATACGATGAAAAAAGTGGTGAAGTTCGGCGGAAGTTCGTTGGCCAGCGCAAGGCAGTTCAAGAAGGTTGCGGATATTATCAGGGCTGACAAGTCCAGGAGATATGTGGTTCCTTCCGCACCAGGCAAGCGGAGTGACAAGGATGAGAAGGTTACGGATATGCTGTATGCCTGTTATGATGCGGTGGCAGAAGGTAGGTCCTACAAGAAAATCCTGGAGAAGATCAAAAGCAGGTACATGGATATCATTGACGGCCTGAACTTAAACCTGAACCTGGACCACGAATTTGAACGGATAGAGGAGGACTTCCTGGCAAAGGCAGGAAGGGATTACGCTGCTTCCAGAGGCGAGTACCTGAACGGTATCGTGGTTGCCAATTATCTGGGATTTGAATTCATCGATGCCGCGGAAGTGATTTTCTTTGACGATAACGGTAATTTTGAGCCTGACCTGACCAATAAGGAGCTGTCCGAGCGCCTGGAGCATGTGGAGAAGGCCGTTATCCCGGGTTTTTACGGTTCACGCCATGACGGAACGGTCAAGACGTTTTCCAGGGGAGGTTCCGATGTCACCGGCTCCATCGTGGCAAAGGCCATCCATGCGGATATGTATGAGAACTGGACGGATGTGTCCGGCGTGCTGGTCACGGACCCAAGGATCGTGGATGACCCCGAGGTCATTGAAACCATTACATACAAGGAGCTGCGCGAGCTGTCCTACATGGGCGCCAGCGTGCTTCATGAGGATGCCATCTTCCCGGTGCGCAAGGAGGGGATTCCCATTAATATCAGGAACACCAACCGGCCCGAGGATAAAGGCACACTGATCGTGGAGAGCACCTGCCGCAAGCCGCGCCATACCGTTACCGGTATTGCCGGCAAGAAGGGATTCTGCTCCATCAACATTGAAAAGGCCATGATGAATGCCGAGGTGGGATTTGGCAGGAAGGTCTTAAGCGTATTTGAGCAGTACGGTATTTCCTTTGAGCACATGCCTTCAGGTATTGATACCATGACCGTATATGTGCATCAGTCTGAGTTTGAGGAGTATGAGCAGTCCGTGATTGCAGGCATCCACAGGGCAGTGGAGCCGGATACGGTGGAGCTGGAGTCTGACCTGGCATTGATTGCAGTGGTTGGCCGGGGCATGAGGTCCAACCGCGGCACGGCCGGAAGGATATTCTCCGCACTTGCCCACGCAAGGGTCAATGTGAAGATGATTGACCAGGGTTCCAGTGAATGGAATATCATCATAGGCGTGGAGAATGACGATTTTGAGACAGCTATCCGCGCCATCTACGACATTTTCGTGATTACGGAGCTGTGATAGTGGATGATGCCTGCACCGCCCGGGTGCAGGGATACAGGATGGTTTAGATGAGGAATGGAGTGGCACGGTGGGATACCGTGCCATTCTTTTAAGACACGGCCCGGGGCCCCATCCAGCCAGAAACCGCACTTCCGGCACTGCTTCTGGCCGGATGGGGCCTGGGACGTGCAGCCGGCGGGAATGGACTTTCAAGCGGGCCCTGATGCCGGGGAATGTCCGGGAAAACAAAAAAGCCATGCCGGATCAGGAGAGGATGGAAGATGGGGAATATCGATGGCAGATGTGATAAAAAGGCTGTGATGAAATACGCCGGGGCTTTTATTGCCTGGGTGATTGGCTCGGGCTTTGCAACCGGGCAGGAAATCCTCCAGTTCTTCACAAGCTATGGCTATTACAGCTATGGTGTGGTGGTACTGAACCTGGTTGGGTTCCTGTTTCTGGGGCATATGCTTATGACCACGGGATATGCCCACAAAAAGGACAGCGGATTTAACCATTTTACCTATTATTGCGGAAAAAGGGCGGGAACCTTTTATTCATGGCTGGTCCTGGGAACCTTATTGCTGCTGATTGCCGTCCTGGTCTCAGGGGCAGGCGCCGCCCTGTCTGAGTATTATGGGTTGAACCGGTATATTGGCTCCCTGATTACGTCGGCCCTGGTCTTAGGGGCATATCTGGTTGGGTTTGAGCGCCTGATCCGGATTGTGTCTGCCATCGGTCCTGTGATTATCGTATTTACCTTGTTTGTGGGGGTGGTTACCGTAATCCGGGATTTTGGGAACATCACCCAGGCAGGGGAGTATGGGACGGCGCTGGCAGGGCTTCGGCCATCGCCCAGCTGGATGGTCAGTTCTGTTTTGTACCTGTCCCTTAATTTCCTCAGCGGCAGTACGTATTTCACTGCCCTGGGAATGACTGCCAAAAGCAGGAAGGACGCAAAATGGGGGGCAATCTGGGGCGCGGCCACCCTGGTCCTGTCAATTGCAATCATGAACACGGCCATCCTGCTCCATGGCGGGACAGCGGCGTCCCTGTCCGTACCTACCCTGTATCTTGCAAAGGAAATTTCCTTTGTGCTGGGGGCCGTGTTCTCCATCGTACTGGTCCTGGGCATTTTTTCCTCCTGTTCCACCATGATGTGGACGGTCTGCAACCGGATTCCCCTGCCGCCGGGAACCGGAAGACACGGCATGGCTGCGGCGGTAACCGTATTTACCTATATCCTGGGCATGCTTCCATTCGCTAAACTGGTGAACCTGTTCTATCCCCTGGTGGGGTACCTGGGCCTTGTGTTCGTTGCCTGCGTCCTATACAGGGGCATAAAAGGATTATTTGTTCTCCAATGATAAAAAGTATGGTATACTGGATAAAATAGTAAAGAGCCTATGGTGATGCGCTTCAAGACAAGGAGGAACTGCATATGCTGGAAAAGATTGATTTAAATAAAACCGTGGATAAGAAATCGTACCGCAGGGTGATGGATGAGGCCTCCCGGAAACTGGGGCTGCTGCAGCGGGAGTGCAAGGCAGCGGGGATTCCGGTCATGATTGTGTTTGAGGGCATGGGAGCAGCCGGCAAGGGGGTCCAGATCAACCGGCTGATCCAGTCCCTGGACCCAAGAGGATTTGACGTGTATGCCTGCGACAGGCCCACTGAGGATGAGCAGATGCGTCCCTTCCTCTGGCGTTACTGGACCAAGACCCCGGCCAACGGCAGGATTGCCATATTTGACAGAAGCTGGTACCGCAGCGTGCAGGTGGACCGGTTTGACGGACTGACAACCGAGGACAAGCTGGAGGGCGCCTATCAGGACATCCTGTCCTTTGAAAAGCAGCTAAGCGATGGCGGGACGGTCATCATCAAATTTTTCCTGTATATTGATAAGGAGGAACAGAAAAAGCGGTTTAAAAAGCTGGACGCTTCCAAGGAAACCTCCTGGAGGGTCACAAAGGAGGACTGGGAGAGGAACAGGCACTATGAACGCTATCTCAGGATGAATGAGGAAATGCTTGAGAAGACAGACACGGATTATGCGCCGTGGGCCATCATTGAATCAGTGGATAAGGATTATGCTGCCACCAAGATCGTGTCCTCTGTCATGGACAGGCTTCAGTACGAGCTGGAGAAAAGGAAGGCCTCAGCAGACAGTAGGACAGTGGGTACGGCGCCGGCCACCACCAGGGAGCGCTTTAAGAACGGCGTGTTGTCCGGGATTGACCTTTCCAAGAGCCTGACAGAAGAAGCGTACAAGGAGCAGGTAAAAAAGCTTCAGAAGCGGTTATCCGAACTGCACAGTGAACTGTACCGGTTAAGGATTCCCGTGGTGATCGGGTTTGAGGGCTGGGATGCAGGCGGCAAGGGCGGGGCCATCAAACGTCTGACAAGCCAGCTGGATCCCAGGGGCTACCGGGTGAACCCCACGGCAGCGCCCAATGACATTGAGAAGGTACACCACTATCTGTGGCGTTTCTGGAACAATGTGCCAAAGGCGGGCCATATTGCCATCTTTGACCGCACCTGGTACGGCAGGGTCATGGTGGAACGGATTGAGGGGTTCTGCAGCGAGGCGGAGTGGAAACGGGCATACCAGGAGATCAACGAGATGGAATCCCACATGGCCAATGCCGGCGCCGTGGTGCTTAAGTTCTGGCTCCATATTGACAAGGATGAGCAGGAGCGCAGGTTCAAGGAGCGCCAGGCAGATCCCATGAAGCAGTGGAAGATAACGGACGAGGACTGGCGCAACCGCGAGAAGTGGGACATGTATGAGGAAGCGGTCAACGAGATGCTGGTGCGCACTTCCACCACCTATGCGCCATGGATCGTGGTGGAAGGCAATGATAAGCGGTATGCCAGGGTAAAGGTCTTAAGGACGGTTGTGGATGCCCTGGAAAAGAAAATTAAGGAAGTAAAAGAAAAAAGATGAGCAATACAAAAGAGATAATAATTGCAGGCGGCGGGGCGGCGGGCATGGTTGCTGCCATTGCAGCGGTAAGGGAAGGCGCGCACGTGCACCTGTTTGAGAAGAATGAGAAGCTGGGCAAAAAGATATTCATTACGGGCAAGGGGCGCTGCAATGTGACCAATGCCTGTGATATGGAGGAAATGCTGGCAGCGGTGGTGAATAACCCCAAGTTCCTGTACAGCAGCTTTTACGGGTTTACAAACCAGGATATGATGGAGCTGCTTAAACAGGCCGGACTCAGGCTGAAGGTGGAGCGGGGCGGCCGCGTATTCCCTGAGTCGGACAAGTCGTCTGATGTAATCGCAGCCCTTTCTTCTATTTTAAAGAGGGAGGGGGTGGAAGTCCGCCTGAACCACAGGGTGGAAGGTCTGGCCGTGGAAGACGGCGTGTGCAGGGGAATCCGTGTGGGCGGCTGTGTGCAAAGCGGGGACCGCGTGATCGTGACCACGGGCGGCCTGTCCTATCCGGCCACCGGTTCCACGGGCGATGGATATGGATGGGCCAGGGAGTGCGGCCATAAGATTACAGACCTGTCCCCGGCCCTGGTGCCTTTTGAGGCAGGGGAACTGGATACGGTAAAGGAATTGCAGGGGCTGTCCCTTAAGAACGTGGAGGCGGCCATATACGCTGGCAGGAAAGAGCTGTACCGGGATTTCGGGGAAATGCTGTTCACACATTTCGGCGTCAGCGGCCCGCTGCTCCTGAGCGCCAGCTCATTTGCAGCCAAGGCCATCAGGAAACAGCCTCTGCGGCTGGTCATTGACCTTAAGCCGGCGCTGACAAGGGAGCATCTGGATGAGAGGATCCTGCGGGACTTTTCAGAAAGCAGGAACAGGCAGTTTAAAAACTCGCTGACCCATCTGTATCCGGCCAAGCTGATTCCGGTCATCATAAAGCGCAGCGGCATTGACCCGGATAAAAAGGTCAATGAAATTACGAAAGAGGAACGGTCCGGACTGGTGCGGACCACCAAGGAACTGGAGTTTACCCTCACAGGCCTCAGGGATTACAAAGAGGCAATCATTACCCAGGGCGGCATATCGGTCCGGGACGTGAATCCCGGGACCATGGAATCCAAGCATGTCCGGGGTCTGTACTTTGCAGGGGAGATACTGGATCTGGATGCGATTACAGGCGGGTATAACCTGCAGATTGCATGGTCCACGGGCTGGGCTGCCGGCAAGGGGGCTGCCAGGGAATGACGTTTCAGACACCGCCCTACCAGATACAAAAAGACAGGAGAGGAACTGGATACATGGGACATTTTAACATAGCAGTGGATGGTCCGGCAGGAGCCGGCAAAAGTACGATAGCCAGGATGGTGGCAGAAAAACTTGGATTCGTGTATGTGGACACAGGCGCCATGTACCGAACCATGGCATTACATTTTATCCGGCTGGGAATCAGCCCCGGGGATGAAGAAGCCATTGCCCGCGCGTGCCGGGATGTGGATGTGACCATCTGTTACAAGGACGGGGCACAGCAGGTCATGCTGAACGGGGAAAATGTCACCGGCCTTATCCGCACCGAGGAGGTGGGCGGCATGGCTTCGGCCACCTCCGTTTATGCGCCGGTAAGGAAGAAGCTGGTGGAACTCCAGCAGGAGCTGGCAAGAAAGACGGATGTGATCATGGATGGCAGGGATATCGGTACCTGCGTGCTTCCGGATGCACCTGCCAAGATTTATCTGACCGCCTCGGTGGAGGTACGGGCAGGCCGCCGGTTCAAGGAACTGACGGAAAAGGGCGTGGGGTGCACCCTGAAGGAGATTGAGGAGGACATCAGGGAGCGCGATTACCGGGATATGAACCGTGAGCACTCCCCGCTCAGGCAGGCCGAGGATGCCGTTCTGTTAGACAGCTCCGGGATGACCATTGAGCAGGTGGCGGATGCCATTATCCGCATTGCCTGTGAACGCGGTCTGGAGGTGGGCGCGTGAGCCGGGAAGGGACGGGGCACCAGGTAGTGGTGGCAAAAAGCGCAGGCTTCTGCTTTGGCGTGGAACGGGCAGTGGACCAGGTGTACCAGCAGATAGACGCCCTGAAGGCAGGGAAGGCCAAAGGCCCTATCTACACATTTGGCCCCATCATACACAATGAGGAGGTTGTCAAGGACCTGGAGGAAAAGGGGGTCATGGTGCTGGAGGATGAGGCCGCCCTCAGATTCCTGCCAAAGGGACAGGGAACCGTGATCATCCGCTCCCACGGTGTCAGCCGCCATATTTATGACATCCTTGAAGGGCGCGGGGTGGAGATAGTGGACGCCACCTGCCCCTTTGTGAAGAAAATCCACCGCATTGTGTCGGAGCACTCCGGGGCAGGGGACGCGGTCGTGATCATCGGCAGTCCGGAACATCCGGAGGTGGAAGGAATCAGGGGATGGGGGAATGAGTACACTACGGTCGTAAAGGATGGGGCGGGGGTGGATAATTATGTCCTTCCCCAGGGCAAAAAGCTTTGTATCGTGTCCCAAACGACATTTAATTACAACAAATTTAAAGAATTAGTTGAAAAATTTTTAAAAAAGGGTTATGATAGTAGTGTTTTAAATACGATTTGCAATGCAACACAGGAAAGACAAGTGGAGGCAGCAAGAATTGCTTCGCAGGTGGACGCTATGATTGTGATTGGCGGCAGGCATTCTTCCAACACCCAGAAGCTTTACGAGATATGCCTCAAGGAGTGTAAAGACACCTTTTACATTCAGACACTCGGCGATTTAGATCCTGACAGTGTATCTTCTGTGCGCAGCGTAGGTATTACAGCTGGGGCATCCACCCCAAGAAAAATTATTGAGGAGGTTCATACCAGAATGGCAGAGCAGAGTTTTGCAGAGTTATTAAAGGAAGAGGAAGAATCAACCAAACCAATACGTACAGGAGAGATAGTCACCGGTCAGGTCATCGAAGTCAGCAAAGATGAGATTATACTGAGTATTGCAGGGAATAAGTCGGAAGGCGTTATTACCCGTGATGAATACAGCAACGACAGTAATGTAGATTTGACTACCAAAGTACAGATTGGTGAGGAGATGGAAGCCAAGGTCATTAAGCTGAATGACGGCGTGGGCATGGTTTCTTTATCCTATAAGCGTATGGCGGCAGACAGGGGCAACAAGCGCCTGGAGGAAGCATTTGAGAACCAGGAAGTCCTGACCGCAAAGGTAGCGCAGGTATTGGACGGCGGCTTAAGCGTCGAGGTTGAGGGCGCAAGGGTGTTCATCCCGGCAAGCCTTGTATCTGACAGCTACGAGAAAGACCTGTCCAAGTATGCAGGACAGGATATTGAGTTCGTCATCACTGAATTCAATCCTAAGAGAAGAAGGATTATCGGCGACAGAAAGCAGCTGCTGGTTGCACAGAAGGCACAGCTGAAGGAAGAACTGTTCTCCAGGATCCAGATTGGTGATGCAGTGGAAGGAACCGTTAAGAACGTAACTGACTTCGGCGCATTCATTGACCTGGGCGGCGCTGACGGACTGCTTCATATCTCTGAGATGAGCTGGGGCCGTGTTGAGAATCCCAAGAAGGTATTCAAGGCCGGCGACCAGGTAAGGGTCCTGATTAAGGACATACAGGGCGAGAAGATTGCCCTGAGCCTGAAGTTCCCGGAGGCAAATCCATGGGTACAGGCATCTGAAAAGTATGCGGTTGGCAATATCGTGGTTGGCCGTGTGGCACGTATGACTGATTTTGGCGCATTTGTTGAGTTGGAGCCAGGCGTGGACGCACTCCTTCATGTATCCCAGATTTCCAGGGAGCATGTGGAAAAGCCTGCTGATGTGCTGAGGATTGGCGAGGAGATTGAGGCAAGGGTCGTTGATTTTAACGAGGCAGATCATAAAATCAGCCTGAGCATCAAGGCTATGATGGCACCTGTACAGCAGGATGCTGATGTGGCTGACGTGGATATTTCACAGTACACAGAAGAATAATACCATAAGCCCGCGATAGGTGAATTGCGGGGATGTGGCAAAGCATTAAGGGACTGGCTATGGGCGCGGTATGCATCCATAGCCTTTTTATATTCTTTTTTATGGGCCCATTCTTGGCTTTGGACTATTTCATCAATGGGTTCAGCAGCAGGGAGGCCTCAAAAATCCCGTTCTCGTATGTGAATTTGAGGATGCCATGATACCGCTCCACAAGATACCGCACCGAGGAGGTGCCCGTACCCAGGTCCTCCCGTTTGGAGGACAGGAAACGCCCGTCCTTCAGGCGGATGGCATGGGTATAGGTGTTGCGGATGGAAAGCGCAATCATGGATTTGCCTGCCTGGCCTATATTGATGGCAATGGCGGGGATGCCGGATGTCTGGCGTTCACAGGCTTCCACTGCGTTGGAGAGAAGGTTGCCCAGTATGGTGCAGAAGTCCGTATCAGGCAGGGGGAGGGCTTCGGGCAGGGAGATGGAGGTCTCCACTCCGATGCCCTGGTTCCTGGCCAGATGGATGTAGTAATTCAAAATGGCGTTGGAGGAAATATTGGAACAGTACTGGATTGTGGAAAGGGCCTCAAAACTGCCCAGGTATTCATTGATGTATTCCAGGGCGCAGTCAGGTTTCTTTTCCTCCAGAAGTCCTTTTATGGTAATCAGGTGATGGCGGTAGTCATGCCGTGTTTTCTTCAGCTGGTCCAGATTGTACTGAAGGGTAGCCATCTGGGAGGTCTGTACGCTGGCAAGGAGACGCGTGGTCCTGTACTGCTCGCTGGCAGCATAGCTTTGGGCCAGCCTGGAAAGTATCCTTAAGGTCACATAGTGCACGGTGTAGATGCATGTCAGCCAGCAGATAACGGAAAAGAATGCGTTGGTATGTGTGGCCATGAACTGTTTTGGCATAATATAACCCACGTCAAAGTGATGCACGATGAAAAACAGGACAGGGATGGAGACAAGGCGGCTCCATACCGGAAGCGGACGCGTGTATTCCACGGCCTGGGCCAGGTGCCCGTGCAGCAGGTAATATGCGCTGGAAACAATCAGGGTGAGGAAAAGAAGCTGATACGCAAAGCCGGCGCTGGATATGGGAGCCGTACTGGCCGGGATATTCCGGGAAACGTCCAGAAGGCCTGCAAAGAAAGTGGATATATCCACAAAATTCTTATACAGGAACAGGGAATAGACAGTGACCTGAAGATCTGTCTTTACCATCCATCTGCAGACCAGGACATGGGACACCATGATCATGCAGTTCCATGGAAGACGGATCCTTTCAGGGGTTTGCTTCAATGCAGCGCAGGTGAGCACGCACACAAAAAAAAGGTATCCCAAGAGAATACCTGTAATTTTAGCCGCAGAATATCTCCATTCTTTGCGGAATGTAAGGAGGAAGGGAAGGATGACATATAATAACTCAGCCAGGATTGTACATACCAGCAGGATACTGACAGGATACATCATATACCTCCATTTAACTTCTGGAACTGGTAATCAGCATAATGCTGATGGATCTGCGGCCGCAGTGTCCTTGTAATCGGCAGATGTTCCCCGGTATTCAGGACAAACTCAGCCTTTTCCAGGGATGTCACCTTGTCCATATTGATGATGCAGTTCCTGTAGCAGCATATGAACTGGGGATAGCAGAGCAGCAGGCTGGAAAAATCGTGAAAACGCATGTAAGTCCTCACAAGCCTGTCCTGCAGATGGATCTGGATGTAATGGTTGCTGTAATCCGTATAGAGGATGTCATCAACGGGCAGCTTGACCATGATCCGGCTTTCTTTTACTTCTATGTAATGACTGCGCTTTCTCTGGGATACGGAACGGAAATAATCCATGGTCTGGCAGAACTTTCCGTAGCGCAGCGGCTTTAACATGTAATCCAGGGCCCGCACCTCATATCCCTTCAGGGCAAAATCCGTGCTGCTGGTGGTAAAGATGATGGTGCACTGGTCATCGTCCCGGCGGATACGCTTGGCAATCCGGATCCCGGAGGCCTCCCCCTTCAGGTAAATGTCAATGAAAACAAGGTCATATCCTCCGGTATGCCAGATGTTAAGGAAGTCGGCTGCAGTATTAAAAATAGTGGTTTTCTGACTGATGTGGGCATCGGAAAAATAAGTGGACACGAATCCGGCCAGCTGTCGCGCATCATCTATGGAGTCATCAATTACTGCGATATTCACGTTGCGCTTCCTTTCTATGATTTAGTCACAAAACCCTACAACTTTTGTGAAAATTTAGTCAAACAACTGTATATAATGGGACAACAGATACAAATTCAGTATAATATACAACAAGTTAAAAAGCAAGAGTAATTGGAATTAGTTGTAAGAACCGTATAGGGTACCCCCTGCCTGGGCATAATCCTTTTGTACTTATATGAAAGGAGTTGTGCATATCATGGGAAAAGCAAAAAAGGCAGAGCCCTTTGACCCTCATAATTTAAGTCCCCAGGACCAGCTGAAATTCGAGATTGCCCAGGAACTGGGCCTGGATTCAAAGGTAATGGAAAGCGGATGGAGGAGCCTTACCGCAAAGGAAAGCGGACGGATCGGCGGCCTGATTACAAAGCGTAAGAGGGAAATGAAAAATGAGGCATTGCAACAGGAATAAATATCTATTATACTAAAACGTGTCCATCCCGGCCAAAGGATGCCCTGGAGCTGTGTGATACGGAGACTCCAGGGGATTCCTGCCAGGCTACCCGGCAGGGAAGGGTCGGGCCGGCCTGTCATTCCTGGCAGCCTGATCCAGGAATATGGATGGGAGGACGGGGAAGTACGGATGGAAGACTACGGATAAAGGAGCAGGGGATTGAAAATCAGTATAACCAGTTTTACAGCCAGGGGAACCAGACTGTGCTGCCAGCTGGCCGGCAGGTTAAACAGCGGGGCGGATGAGTGCACTGCGTTTGTGCCTGGCCGTTTCCTGGATACATATTGTGGGGCAGGGGATGTGGAAGGGCGCATAAGATGCCGGGACATGTCCCTGAGCCAGTGGACCGGGACCATGTTCCGGGAACAGAGTGCCATTGTGTTTGTCGGGGCGGCTGGGATTGCGGTGCGTGCCATTGCGCCGTTTATAAAGGACAAGATGACGGACCCTCCGGTGGTTGTGGTGGATGAAGGGGGCCGCTTTTCTATCCCGATCCTGTCCGGCCACGTGGGCGGGGCCAATGCCCTTGCAGAACGGATCAGCGGATGCATCGGGGCAGTGCCTGTGATTACAACGGCCACTGATGTAAACGGGCTTTTTGCAGTGGATGTATTCGCGGCTGCCAATGGACTGGCCCTGACAGACCGGGAGGCGGCCAGGCAGGTGTCTGCCAGGCTTCTGGACGGAGGGAAAGTGGGGTTCTTCCATGAGTTTGGGGACTGGTCGGCTGGCGTGCCCAGGGGCTGCTGCACGGATCCAGGTGAATATAATATATGGATTACGGTGAGGGACAGCGCCCTGGCGCTGGAACGGAGTCTGGTGGCTGCCGGACCCTGCCATGTGCTCAGGCTGGTTCCCAAGGCAGTTGTGGCAGGTGTGGGCTGCCGCAGGGGAGTGGAGCCTTTGGTCCTGGAACAGCAGGTCCTGGAAGGCTTTAGGAAACATGGCATAGACCCTGCGTCAGTCAAGGCGCTGGCGTCCATTGACCGAAAGAAAGAGGAACCGGCCCTGCTTGCATTGGCAGGAAAGCGGGGCTGGGCCCTGCGGTTTTACAGCGCGGCTGAGCTTGGGCAGGTTTGCGGTACCTTCACGGAGTCATCCTTTGTGGAGCAGACCGTGGGGATTGGCAATGTCTGCGAGCGGGCATGTATGGCAGGGGGAGGAAGGCTGCTGTTCGGCAAGGAGGCCGGCGGCGGCGTGACGGTGGCGGCTGCCGTGGAGCCCTTCAAATTAGACATTGAGAAATACAGATAGATATGCTATACTTTTAGTTTATAAGTCAGAGGATAGACAGCAGGTGATACGATGGGAGACTCATACATCTATAAGAATCAGAAAAAATTGAGATGGGGATATACCACGGGTACTTGTGCGGCAGCGGCTTCCTTGGCGGCTGCCGTTATGCTGCTTGGGAGGAACAGGACAGGGCAGGTGTCGGTTGAAACGCCAAAGGGCATACGGCTGGATCTGGAAGTGGAGGATATTTCCATGGGGCGGCGCTCTGTTTCCTGCGGCGTGAGGAAGGATGCGGGGGATGACCCTGATGTGACGGACGGCCTTGTGGTGTATTCCAGGGTCAGCTTTGACTGGGAAGAAAATGCCGCGGATGATGTGGAAAATCATGCCGGTGGGTATTATGAGTATAAAAATGATGAGATTTGCCTCCGGTTAACAGGCGGGGTGGGGGTAGGAAGGGTTACAAAAGAAGGATTAAGCTGCGAAGTGGGGAAAGCAGCCATTAACCCCGTGCCGCGCCAGATGATTTTCAGACAGGTGGAGGATATCTGTGCCAGATACCGGTACCGGGGGATGCTGTGGATTGAAATCAGCGTACCGGGGGCCTTGGAGGTGTCCGGGCGTACCTTTAACAGCAAGCTTGGTATCCTGGGAGGAATCTCCATCCTGGGAACCAGCGGCATGGTGGAGCCCATGAGTGAAACAGCGCTTTTGGAAACCATCCGCCTGGAACTGCGGCAGAAAGTGCTGGCAGGACATAGCCGTCTGGTGGTGACGCCGGGGAACTACGGGGAAGCATTTCTGAGGGATCATCTGAAGATTGGGCTTGGACAGGCTGTAAAATGCAGCAATTTCATTGGAAACACCATTGATATGGCTGTGGAAGAAGGCGCAGAAGGAATCCTGCTGGTGGGGCATGGAGGCAAGCTCATCAAACTGGCGGCTGGGATCATGAACACACACTCGTCTGTGGCCGATGGGCGTATGGAGGTGCTGGCAGCCTACGGCGCTGCCTGCGGGGCAGACGCTTATCTGGTCAGCCGGCTTCTGAAGGCCATTACGGTGGACGAAGGCCTGCGGCTGTTGGAAACCAGGGAAGGCCTGAGGAACCAGGTAATGGATCTGGTGATGGAACGTGTGGATGAACATTTAAAAAGGCGTGCGGCCGGGCGGCTGGAGATTGAAGCAGTGGTATTTACCAATGAGAGAGGAATCCTCGGCATCACCCGAGGAGCGGCCAGGCTGCTGGAGCGTGTTTGAAAATTCATGATTATGAAAGGCGGATATTCAATGGTACATATAGTAGGAGCAGGACCGGGCAGCCCGGACCTGATAACGGTAAGGGGACAGCGGCTTCTTGGGGAGGCTGACGTGATTATTTATGCCGGTTCCCTGGTGAATCCGGAACTTCTGGCCTTTGCCAGGAAAGGGGCCGCTGTTTACGACAGCGCCGGGATGACGCTGGAAGAGGTGATGGCTGTTGTGGAACAATCCTACCAGGCAGGGCTTGCCGTGGTGCGCCTGCACACAGGTGACCCGTGTCTGTATGGGGCTATCCGGGAGCAGATGGACTGGATGGACAGGCAAGGAATCCCATATGACATATGTCCTGGCGTAAGTTCCTTCTGCGGTGCGGCATCTGCCCTTGGGATGGAATATACCCTTCCCGGCGTGACCCAGAGCGTGGTAATCACCAGGATGGCTGGAAGGACATCGGTTCCGGAAAAGGAATCCATACGCAGCTTTGCGGCCCATGGGGCTTCCATGGTCATATTCCTGAGCGCGGGTATGCTGGAGGAATTGTCACGGGAACTGACGGCGGGGGGATACAGGCAGGATACGCCTGCAGCCATTGTTTATAAAGCCACGTGGCCGGAGGAAAAGGTGGTGCGCTGCACCGTGGGTACGCTGCAGGAGTCCGCACAGCGGGAAGGGATTAGGAAGACGGCGCTGATCATAGTGGGGGACAGTGTGGCCCAGGGCGGATATGAGCGGTCCAGGCTGTATGATCCCGTATTCACCACTGAATTCAGGGCAGGACAGGGAGATGCTGTTAATGCTGCTGAGGAGAGCGGGGGTGTAAAAGGTGTAATTGCAGGGGATGAAGGCTACAGGCTGCATTCGGCTGATACGGGATATATCAGGCCAGGTACCATGTATGTGGTAGGAATGGGACCGGGAAGCATGGACCAGATGACAGGCGATGCCCTGGAAGCTTTAAAGCGCTGCCAGGTCATTGCCGGATATACGGTTTATGTGGATCTTATCCGTGAGCATTTTCCTCACAAACAGTTCCTGACAACGGCAATGACAAGGGAAGAGGAACGGTGCCGCAGGGCGTTGGAATGCTGCATGGAGGGCAATGACACGGCAATGATATGCAGCGGCGACGCGGGCATCTATGGAATGGCGGGGCTGATACTGGAACTGGCAGGACAATATCCCGGAGTCCAGGTGGAAATCGTGCCCGGGGTTACGGCTGCCAGCGCGGGTGCCGCGGTGCTGGGAGCGCCTTTGATGCATGACTTTGCAGTCATCAGCCTCAGTGACAGGCTGACTCCTTTGGACGATATATGGGACCGGGTAGAGTCGGCTGCCCGGGCCGGTTTTGTCATCTGCATGTATAATCCAGCCAGCAAGGGCAGACCGGATTATTTCAGGCAGGCATGTGAGCGGATCCTTAAGTACCGGTGCGGGGATACGGTGTGCGGTCTTGTATCCAATATAGGCAGGGAAGGGCAGCACATGGAGGTGATGAGCCTCAGGGAAATAAAAGACAGGGCGGTGGATATGTTTACCACGGTCTACATAGGCAGCCCGCGCACAAGGAAAATCGGGCAGTATATGGTAACTCCCAGAGGTTACAGGTATGAGGGATGATAAGGCATGGAAGCACAGGAAAGAGACAGGCGGCCAGCCGGGGCAAAGAAAGGCGGTCCTTTTTGCAGGGACAACGGAGGGGCGTCTGCTGGCAGCATATCTGACAGGCCTTGGATGCCGGACCGTTGTGTGTGTGGCAACGGAGTATGGACGGGATGTTCTGGAGCAGGATGGTTTGGCCGGCGGGACAGATGGCAAAGGCCCGGATGACCGCCTTCTGGATATCCGGCAGGGCCGCCTGGACCAGAAGTCCATGGAGGGACTGCTGGAAGAAGTCCGGCCCGGGATGGTGATTGACGCCACCCATCCATATGCGGCAGAGGTGTCGGAAAATATCAGGCGGGCCTGTACGGCATTTCCTCACATCCTGTTCATCCGGTGCCTGCGGAGGGAAAGCGGGGCCTGGGACAATCCCGTCATCCGTGTGCCGGATGTAAGGGCAGCGGTTCAGTGGCTGGCGGGACAGGAGGGCAATATACTGGTTACCACGGGCGTTAAGGAGCTTTCTGCTTTCTGCAGCCTTCCTGATTACCGTAAGAGGATATACGCCAGGGTGCTGCCGTCTGTGGAATCCGTGGACATGTGCAGGACGCTGGGATATGAAGGACGTCATATCATTGCCATGCAGGGCCCTTTTTCAATGGAAATGAACCTGGCCCTGTTAAGGGAGTTCAAATGCCGGTTTCTTGTGACAAAAGATGGAGGAAAGACCGGGGGCATGGAGGAGAAGCTGGAGGCCTCCAGGGCAGCGGGGGTACGGACCCTGCTGATTGACAGGCCAAAAAGCGCCGGAGGCATTTCCCTGGAGGATGTAAAAAAGCAGATAAAGGAGTGGATGGAACATGAAAGATGAGAACGCATTTTCCCAGGAGCAGCGGCCGGTTGTGTATCTGGTGGGCATCGGCATGGGCGGTGAGGACCAGCTTACCGGCCGGGCCATGGACTGCCTGGAAGCTGCCCAGGTAATTACCGGGGCAGACCGGATGCTTGAGAGCGTGCGCCCTTACACCGAGGGAAAGCGCGTGTTTTCCGCCTACAAGCCCAGTGAGATGGTGCAGTGGCTGGGAAGCTTCAAATGGGAGGAGGCGGCCCTGGTGCTTTCCGGCGACACCGGATTCTACAGCGGCGCGGAAGCAGCTGCCAAGGCATTCATGAGGGAAGGATGGGATGTGGAATACGTTCCCGGCGTATCCAGCCTGTCCTATTTCTGCGCCAGACTGGGGAAGAGCTGGCAGAATGTGCATCCGGTCAGCAGCCATGGACGGGAGTGTGATGTGGTGGCCCATATAAGGAACCACAGGTCCTGTTTTATCCTGCTTGGCGGGCCGGGAAGCGTGTCCTCCCTGTGCAGGCAGCTGGTGGGCAGCGGCATGAGCCATGTGGATATATGGGCCGGGGAAAACCTCTCCTATGAAGATGAGCGCATTACCTGGGCCATGACGCCGGCCGAGCTTATCATGGAGGATGAACACCGGCCTTTTGGAAGCCTGGCCTGTGTCCTGGTGGAAAATGACGGTGCTTTGGAGGAACAGCTTTATCCGGTCAAGGGGCCTGAGGACAGCGAATTCATCCGGGGACCGGTTCCCATGACAAAGTCAGAGGTGCGCAGGCTGTCATTGGAAAAACTCCGCATCGGCCATGGCGCTGTGTGTTATGATATTGGCGCAGGGACCGGTTCCGTGGCAGTGGAGATGGGACTGGAAATCCGGCGCAGGGGCGGAAACGGGGAAGTTTATGCCATTGAGCGCAGCCTGGACGCCCTTCAGCTTATACAGTCCAACTGCCAGAAATTCCATGGAGGCTGGCAAGGCTTCCATATTGTAGAAGGCGGGGCGCCGGAGGCAATGGAGGGCCTGCCCCCGCCAACCCATGCCTTTATCGGGGGAAGCGGCGGAAAGATGCAGGCAATTGTGGAGGCGCTTGTGGCAGCTAATCCCGGGGTAAGGATAGTGGCCAATGCCATTACGCTGGAAACCCTTGGGGAGATTTTGGACTGTATGAGGAACTTCGGATTCCAGGACACGGAGCTGACCCAAATCTGGGCGGCAAAGGTGGAGACGGCGGGCGCTTATCATATGCCAAAAGCACAGAACCCGGTATATATTGCGGTGATGCAGAACCCATCTTTGGACAGTGAGGAGATTCAATGGCAGGAGTTATGATAGCGGCTCCTAAAAGCGGCAGCGGAAAGACCATGATTACCTGCGGCCTTCTTAAGCTGCTTGACAGGAGAGGATGGAACCCGGCCCCCTTTAAATGCGGCCCTGATTACATTGACGGCCTGTTCCACAACCAGGTGCTGGGACTGGAAAGCGGGAACCTGGACAGCTTTTTTGAGGAACCGGACCATATGCGTGAGAAAATATCCCACATAACTCCCGGTTGTTTTGTGGTGGCTGAGGGGGTCATGGGATACTTTGATGGCTTGGGAGGAATTTCCGTTAAGGGAAGTTCATGGGAAATATCCCAGATTCTTGAACTGCCTGTCATCCTGGTGGTGGACGCCAAGGGGGCCAGCCTGTCGCTGGCAGCCCAGGTTAAGGGGTTCCTGGAATACGTACCCAGGGATGAAGGGGGAAAGGAAATAAAGTGTGTCAGCCGGATCGGAGGTGTGCTGTTTAACCGCATATCCCCCATGATATATGGAAGGATAAAGGCGCTGGTGGAGGAACAGCTTCACGTCCCGGTCATCGGTTATGTGCCGGAGCTTGGGTTTTTGCAGGTGGGAAGCCGGCACCTGGGGCTGGTCCTGCCGGATGAGATTGACGGGCTTAAGGAACAGATGGAACGGCTGGCCGACTGCATGGAAAATACCGTGGACTTGGATGTGCTGGCCATGGTTTGCAGCGGTAAGGAAAAAATGGGGCAATCGGGTTCCGGCATGCCGGGACATCGTACCCAACCGGGCCAGGCAGATTCCGGCATGACACATCCTGCCCAACCAGGGCAGAAAGATTCCTGCAGTGCACATACCCCCATGCCACGGTGTGGAAAAGACAGGACCACGTCCGTCACTCATATATGTGAAAAAAGAACAGACAGGAAATTCTCCCTGGGTGTGGCGCTGGATGAGGCGTTCTGTTTTTACTACAGGGATAATCTGGATGCCCTGGAACGTGCAGGGGCCAGGCTGGTATACTTCAGCCCCCTTCATGATAAAAAGATACCGGATGATCTGGACGGCCTGGTTTTTGGCGGAGGATATCCTGAGAACCATGCAGGGGAATTGGCCGCCGGCCAATCCATGCGTGATTCGGTGGCGGCCGCGGCCGCCAGGGGAATGCCCATACTGGGGGAATGCGGGGGATATCTCTATCTGCTTGATACACTACAGGGCATTGACGGAAAGGATTATCCCATGGCAGGCGTCCTGCCTGGCCGCGGCTTTAAGGGGGACAGAAAGGGACGCTTCGGTTATATCACCCTCAGCGCGGACGGAATCCTTCCGTACATGCTGCCGGGCATGGAGATAAAGGGACATGAGTTCCATTACTGGGACTGTGAGTGCCGGGATGAGGAATACAGGATGACGGCCAGGAAACCGGCGGGCGGCCGGTCATGGCGCTGCATGCGGACCAGAGGAAATGTGATGGCCGGTTTCCCGCATTTATATTATCCCTCCTGTCCTGGTTTTGCAGCGCGGTTTGCAGACAGGTGCATTGTATTTGGAAGGAAGATGGGACATGAATCTTGAGGAAATGGTAAAATCAGTTAAAGAGGCTGATGGGACAGCCGTAAAACAGGCCCTCAGACGCTGGGACCAGGTGGCAAAGCCGCTGAACAGCCTGGGTGTCCTGGAGGAGGACATTGTGCGGATTGCAGGGGCATCCGGCACAGCCGCGGTTGATATCGGCAAAAAGGCCATTGTGGTAATGTGCGCTGACAATGGAATCGTGGAGGAGGGGGTGACCCAGACCGGGCAGGAGGTTACTGCCATTGTGGCGGGGAACATGGCAAAGGGCTGTTCCTGTGTCTGCATCATGGCCAGGAAGGCCGGTGCGGATGTAATCCCCATTGATGTGGGAATCGCAGGCCATGATTCCATTCCCGGCCTGCTGCCAAGAAAGGTTGCAGGAGGCACCCGGAATTTCCTGAAGGGGCCGTCCATGAGCCGCGGGCAGGCCCTCAAGGCCATGGAGGCGGGTATCAGGACTGCCTTTGAACTGAAAGAAAAGGGATACAGGCTGGCCGGTTCCGGGGAAATGGGGATTGGCAATACAACCACCAGCAGCGCAGTACTGTCCGTGCTTCTGGACCAGGAGCCGGAGAAGGTGACCGGGCGGGGCGCAGGCCTTACCACAGATGGATACAGCCGGAAAATCCAGGTCATAAAAGATGGGATTGCCCTTCACTGTCCGGACAGGACGGACCCGGTGGACGTGCTTGCCAAGGTAGGGGGATTTGACCTGGCGGCCCTGGCCGGCTTTTACATCGGATGCGGTATGGTACGCCTGCCGGCGGTGCTGGACGGCCTGATTACCGGTGCGGCAGCCCTGGCAGCAGTTGGAATCTGCCCCAGGGTCAGGGACTTTTTGCTGGCATCCCATGTTTCGGCAGAGCCTGCCGGGGAAATGGTGCTGGAGGCCCTGGGGCTCCGCCCTGCCATCCGGGCAGGAATGTGTCTGGGAGAGGGGACGGGTGCGGCAGCGCTTTTCCCCCTTCTTGACATGGCGGCAGCCGTGTACAATCAGATGAGCAGTTTTGAGGAAATCCAGGTAGGCCGGTATGAACACCTGGTCTGATACATATCTGCCCCTGACAGCGCAGGAACAGCGTTCCATGAAGTCCGAAGGGAGGGATGGCCTGTGATATATCTTGTGACAGGCGGCAGCGGCAGCGGCAAATCAGAGTACGCGGAACACCTTGTGATGTCCTCCGGCTGCCCGGTGCGCTATTATGTGGCGACCATGACCGTGTATGGGGAAGAGGGGAAGGCAAAGGTCCTGCGCCACCAGGAACTGCGCAGGGGGAAGGGATTCATCACGGTGGAATGCCCGGTAAACGTGGATACGGCCCTGTCCGGTATCAGCAGCAATCAGGAGGAGGATGCCCCGGAGGATGCCGCCCTGCTTCTGGAGTGCGTGTCCAACCTGGCTGCCAACGAGATGTTTGCAGACAGCGTGGAGGAGCTTGGAAATGCCGCCATTAACAGACTGGCAGGCAAACTGGCCGGTGATATCCTCTCCCTGGCACCCAGGGTCAGGGACATGGTCATTGTCACCAATGAGGTGGCGTCTGACGGTATCACATACAATCCGGGGACGGATCAGTACATACGCCTGATGGGACTTGTTAACAGGCGCCTCGGGGCATGTTCCCACCAGGTGGTGGAAGTGGTGTACGGCATTCCTGTTGTATGGAAGGGATAACGGAAAACCGCGATGCAAAAAAGACAGAGGAGAGGAGCTGATTAACGGATGAATGGGATTTATTCCTGCATAATAGCTGTTTCCATGTATTCCAAGATACCCATGCCCACAGTGGAATGGACAGAGGAACGGATGCGCCATGTCATGTGCTTTTTCCCCTTTGTGGGCATGGTGCAGGGCATGGTGCTGGGACTTTGGTTTTATCTGGGGCTGGATTTATTTGGCCTGGCCCCCCTGACGGTCGCGCTGGCAGCGGCAGCCGTTCCTCTCCTTGTAACAGGCGGTATCCATATGGACGGCTTCATGGATACCATGGATGCCATCCACTCCTATGGCGGACGGGAGAAAAAACTGGAAATCCTGAAGGACCCGCATCTGGGGGCGTTCGCTGTCATATCACTGGCAGTCTATCTCCTTCTGTATCTGGGGGCGGCTAATGAGTATGTGCAGTACCTTTCCGGCTGTGAAGGGGACTTAAGATTCCTGCTTTACGGAATGCCTGCCCTGGTATTCGTGATGGAACGGGCATTCAGCGGACTTTCGGTGGTCTTATTCCCATCTGCCAAAAAGGACGGGCTGGCAGCGGGATTTGCCAGGACAGCAGTAAAACGTACGGACAGGGCGGTGCTGGCTGTCTGGCTGGCCCTATGCATGGCCATTGCCTTTTTGCTGGGATGGAAAATGAACGGATTGGCCGGGGCATGCGCGTTAAGCCTTGGCCTGGGATTGGTCCATCTCCTTGTATTCTGGTGGTATCACAGGATGTCGTCAAATGAATTTGGCGGTATCACAGGGGATCTGGCCGGCTGTTTCCTTCAGGTATGCGAGCTGGCCGGACTGGCCCTGCTGGCGGCCCTGTTAAAGACAGGAGGACTTGGAGGTCATATCATATGATTCTGGTTATTGGAGGAAGAGGACAGGGCAAGAGGGAATTTGCCTTGCAGAATTTGATCCCGGAGGACGAAGCGCCAATGGTCCGGTGGGCGTCCGGCAGGGACGAGGGATGGGAATCCTATATGAAAAGCAGGTATTGCTGTGATTTCCACCTGTTTATCAGACGTCTTATGAACCGGGAGGTTGGGGTAGGGGCCGGCGGGAATCCCTGGATGCCCGGGGATCAAAAGCAGATGGAAGTAATCCTGAAAGCCCTGCTTCAGGATGTGCCGGACCGGATTCTTGTGACAGATGAAATCGGCTATGGGATTGTTCCGGCAGATGCCGCGGAACGGCAGTACCGGGAGGAAACAGGCAGGCTGTGCTGCCTTGCGGCCAAAGAGGCCCGACAGGTCTGGCGGGTCTTATGCGGCCTGGGACAGAGAATAAAGTGACCAAATATGTGACCAAATGGAGGACGGAATACGAACATGGCTGGATGGTTTGAAGTATGGAAACTGCATGGGACGGCACTGCTTGCCGGATGCGTCCTGGACTGGATCCTCGGTGACCCGTATCATTTCCCACACCCCGTACGTCTGATGGGGCGGATGATTTCATGGCTGGAAGGCAGCTTGAGGAAACGGCTGGAAGCCAGGGAACTGGCGGCCGGTTTTTTCCTCACGGCCGTCATGTGCGCGGTGTGGTTCCTGATTCCCTGGTCCGTACTGCGTGTATTGCGGCAGATGTCCTGTCCATCCCTTTGGATCATCCCCTTTTCCGTGGAGACCATCCTCTGTTACCAGATGCTTGCGGCCAGAAGCCTGTGCACGGAGAGCATGAAGGTATGCCGCAGCCTGGAGTCCGGGGACGTGGAGAGGGCCAGGAACCAGGTGTCCATGATTGTGGGAAGGGATACGGCGGTGCTTGATCCAGCCGGCATTGCCAGGGCCGCCATTGAGACCGTGGCGGAGAATGCATCTGACGGGGTGGTGGCCCCGTTCCTTTTCATGGCCCTGTTCGGACCGGCCGGGGGGATGCTCTATAAGGCAGTTAACACCATGGACTCCATGATAGGGTATAAGAATGAAACATACATGCTTTTTGGAAGGACGGCGGCAAAACTGGATGATATCCTGAACTTCATCCCCTCCCGCCTGACCGGAGGCCTTATGGTGCTGGCCGCCTTTTTCCTTCCGGGAATGGACGGAGTCCATGGCTGGCGCATCCTGATGCGGGACAGGCATAAGCATGCAAGCCCTAATTCGGCCCAGGCCGAGGCAGCGTGTGCAGGCGCACTGCATCTTAGGCTGGCAGGGGACGCATGGTATTTTGGCATCCTGCACAAAAAGCCGTTTATCGGGGATGACGACCGCCCGGTGTGTCCCATGGATATTAAGAGGGCCAACCGGCTCATGTTTGCAGCGGAGGGGATCCTCATGGCCGGGCTGGCAGCGGCCCTGTTCCTGGCATGACATGGAAGGCTATTTTACGGAAAGCAGTATTTGCAGAAAGCAGTATTTGCGGAAAGCAATATTTACAGATAGCAGCATCTGCGGATAAGGGTTTGAGAGGAGGGACGATTCATGCAGTATCAGCACGGAGGGGATATCTACACCCAGGAAATCCATATGGACTATTCCGCCAATTTAAATCCCCTGGGGCTTCCGGACGGGGTGAGGAAGGTGCTTGCATCCTGTATACATACAGATGTGTGCAGCGTGTACCCGGACAGCCGCTGCGGGAAGCTGCGGGAAGCCCTGGGCCGGCTCCATGAAGTGCCAAAGGACTGGATTATCTGCGGAAATGGGGCGGCGGATCTTGTATTCGGCCTGGCCCATGGCTGTATGCCAAGGCGCGGACTGGTGACGGCCCCGGCCTTTTCCGAATATGAGCAGGCAATGAGGACCTGCGGATGCAGCGTGGACTACCTGTTCCTGGAGGAAAAGGAAGGATTTTCACTGAATGTGGAAGCCCTTCTTCAGCGGATCATAGGGGCGGCGGGGGAAGGCAGGCCGTATGACATGGTATTCCTGTGCAATCCCAATAATCCAACGGGTATACCCGTGCCAACAGGGGAAATCAGACGGGTGGCAGAGGTATGTCTCCAATCCGGCACCCGCCTGATCATGGACGAATGCTTCTGTGATTTCCTGGATGAACCGGAGGCCTGCTCCGCAATCCCTTTCCTGGGGGAATATCCCAATCTTTTTGTGCTCAAGGCATTTACCAAGCTGTATTCCATGGCGGGACTTCGGCTGGGATACGGTCTTTGCAGTGACGGAAACCTTCTTGAACGCCTGCGTGAGGTAAGGCAGCCCTGGTCCGTATCGGGCCTGGCCCAGAAAGCGGGCGAGGCAGCCCTTAAAGATTTGGATTTCGTCAGGCGGACAAGGGAAGTGGTTGGGACGGAACGGGAGTGGATGCGAGGGGAACTGGAAAAACTTGGGTTTACTGTGTATGGGTCCCGGGCCAACTATGTGTTTTTCAAGGCCTTCCAGGGGGAAGGGGATACCGGGCCGGACAGCCCCTCGGGCCGGGATATGCAGACACCCCCCAAGGGCTGGCTGTATCACCGGCTATTGGAACACAAGGTGCTCATACGCAGCTGCAGCAATTATCCTGGCCTTAATCCCTCCTTTTACCGGGTCTGCGTAAAGACGCGGGAGGAGAACAGGCGGCTGATGGAGTACATGGGGAAAGCGGTAAAAGAGGAAAACGGGGCAAAACGCAACGGGCTAGAATGAAACGGGCCAGAATGAATCGGCCCAGAATGGAACGGCCCGAAATAAAATGGTCCAAAATAAAACGGCCCCAAAATAAAACATCCCCAAATTGAACGAGCAGAGGAGAACGATAATGGCGAAACCAATCATGATTCAGGGAACCATGTCCAATGCGGGAAAAAGCATCCTGGCGGCCGGACTTTGCCGTATATTCAAGCAGGACGGATACAGGACCGCGCCGTTTAAATCCCAGAACATGGCATTGAATTCCTATATTACATCAGAAGGCCTGGAGATGGGCCGGGCCCAGGTGGTCCAGGCAGAGGCGGCAGGCATAAGCCCTCATGTGGATATGAACCCAATCCTGCTGAAGCCCACCACGGATGTGGGTTCCCAGGTGATTGTCCATGGCGTTGCCAGGGGGAACATGAAGGCCAGGGATTACTTTGCCATGAAACGCAGCCTGATTCCGGAAATCATGGCCTCCTATGAACGGCTGTCCGGGTCCCATGACATCATTGTCATTGAAGGCGCGGGAAGCCCGGCGGAAATTAACCTCAAATCAGACGATATCGTGAACATGGGCCTTGCAGAGCTGGTGGACGCCCCGGTGCTGCTGGCTGGCGACATTGACAGGGGCGGTGTGTTTGCCCAGCTTTACGGCACCGTGGCCCTTTTAGAACAGGAGGAGCGGCAACGGGTCAAGGGGCTTATCATCAACAAATTCCGTGGGGACAAATCCATCCTGGACCCGGGTGCCGCAATGCTGGAACAGCTTTGCGGCATACCGGTAATCGGGGTGGTGCCGTATATGGATGTGGATATTGAGGACGAGGACAGCTTAAGCGCCCGTCTGGAAAACGGCCAGGCATCCGGTTTGGTGGACCTGGCGGTCATCCGTCTGCCGCGGATATCCAATTTTACGGATTTTAATGTGTTTTCCAGGATTCCCGGGGTGTCCCTGCGCTATGTTTCCAGGGTTTCAGAGTTAGGGACGCCGGACCTGGTATTTCTCCCGGGCACAAAGAATACCATGGATGACCTGCTGTGGATGCGGCAGAACGGCCTGGAGGCCGCAGTGCTTAAGCTGGCCCATAAACAGGTGCCCATATGGGGAATCTGCGGCGGATACCAGATGATGGGGGAGGTCCTTAGGGATGCCGGCGGGGTGGAGTCCGCGGACGTAAGGGAGACAGCCGGTATGGGGCTGCTTCCGCTGTGCACTGATTTCCAGGAAGAAAAGGTGCGTACCCAGGTGGAAGGCTCCCTTGGGGAGCTGGACGGCGTCCTGGCCCCGTTGTCAGGCCAATGCATCGGCGGTTATGAAATCCATATGGGCCGCACTGCCATTGACAGGGAAAACGGCGCCATGGATACCGCAATGCTGGTTTCCTGGCGCCGGGAACCCGTAATCTGCCGTCCTGTCTCCTATGTGATGGAGATACAGGACAGGGACCGGCCTGGCTGTGATGGGAAACGGGTAAAGGAAGACGGATGGAACAGGGGGAATATCTACGGGGCATACATTCACGGTATCTTCGACCATCCGGGGATAGCGGAGACCATTGTATCCTCCCTGGCAGCCAAAAAGGGGATATCCATGGACGAGGTAAAGGCAGGGGATTACAGTGCCTACCGTCAGCAGCAGTATGACAAGCTGGCAGATGTGCTGCGGTCCAGTCTGGATATGGATGCCATCTATAAGATGATGGGGTTATAGGACGCAGAAAGACTGCTTTTAAGGCAATGACGGCAATAGACCTGAACAGACCCACAAAACCGTAACGGACCGGCAGCAGGGGCTTTGGGATGCCATATAAGGAGACGAGACAGGATGTTAAATATACAATTGGAACAGGTGCTCCCATCAGAGATAGAGCGCCGAAGTTTTGAACTGATTGACCAGGAACTTAAGTCAATGGGAATCCGGCTTAAGCCGGAACAGGAGCCGGTCATCAAACGGGCCATCCATACCACGGCTGATTTTGAGTACGCCGGGAACCTGGTATTTTCTGAGCACGCAGTACAGAAGGGAATCGACGCCCTCAAACAGGGGGCGGTAATCGTCACGGACACCAATATGGGATGGTCAGGGGTGAATAAAAGGAAGCTGTCTGCCCTGGGAGGGGAGGCGCTCTGCTTCATGGCAGATAAGGACGTGGCCGAGGAGGCGGCAGGAAAAGGGACCACCAGGGCAGTGGCCAGCATGGAGAAGGCGGCCCGGTTATTTGGAAGGAGCCGTCCCTGCATCTTTGCCATCGGCAATGCCCCCACTGCTTTGATCCGCCTATATGAGCTGGTGAAGGAGGGGAGCATTTCCCCGTCCCTGGTCATAGGGGCGCCGGTCGGTTTTGTGAACGTGGTACAGTCCAAGGAACTGATCCTTACCCTTGAGGACACGCCGTACATTGTGGCAAAAGGAAGAAAGGGGGGCAGCAACGTGGCGGCCGCCATCTGCAATGCCCTCCTTTATCAGATTGGATGAATGATTTATTTTTTTCCGTTCCAGCAATAGGTGCAGAGCTTACATGGGGAAATGCCGATGGATTCCACCAGGTCGTCCAGCCTGTGGTAACGGAGTGTGGTAAAGTTCAGGCGCTTCCGGATTTCCTCCATCATCTCCTTGTAATTACCGCTGTCCGGGTTGGCGTAGTCTGCCAGCAGTTCATCCGATACGCAGCCGCCTTCCCTGTCCCTGATGATACGTCTGGTAATCAGGTCCAGCTCCGAGGAGGAGCGGGAGAAATTAAGATAGGGACAGCCAAACATAAGGGGCGGGCAGGCAGGCCTGATATGCACTTCCTTTGCGCCGCTCTGGTAAAGGAATTCGGAGGTCTCGCCCAGCTGGGTCCCCCTGACAATGGAGTCGTCAATCAGCAGCAGCTTTTTGCCGCGGATCAGCGAGTCCACGGGAATCAGCTTCATTTTCGCAATCAGGTTGCGCTGGCCCTGGTTCTGGGGCATGAAGGAACGGGGCCAGGTAGGCGTGTATTTGATGAAAGGGCGTGCAAAGGGGATGCCGGATTCATTGGCATAACCGATGGCATGGGCGATTCCTGAATCAGGTACGCCGGCCACCACGTCGGGCCTTGCCTCATCGCGTTTGGCCAGAAGCTTTCCGCATTCATAGCGCATGCTTTCCACGTTGACCCCCTCATAGGTGGAGGTGGGATAGCCGTAGTAGACCCAGAGGAAAGAGCAGATTTTCATCTCCTGTCTTGGGGGGCTCATGGTTTCCACACATTCCGGGGTGATGAATACGATTTCGCCGGGGCCCAGCTCCTTGTAGTCAGAGTAGCCCAGGTTGATAAAGGCAAAGCTCTCAAAGGAGGCGCAGAAAGCATCCTCCTTTTTTCCGATTACAACAGGTGTCCTGCCGTATCTGTCCCTGGAGGCGTAGATGCCTTTTGGGGTCAGCAGCAGTATGGTCATGGAACCTTCAATCCGTTCCTGCGCATATAAAAGCCCTTCCACCAGGGATGACTTCTGGTTAATCAGGGCAGCCACCAGCTCCGTGGAATTAATACGCCCGTGGCTCATCTCCATAAAATGTATATGTCCGTTCCGGAATGCTTCCTGTATCAGCTCGTCCTGGTTGTTGATCTTGCCCACCGTTGTTATGGCAAAACTTCCCAGGTGTGACTGGATTAATAAGGGCTGGGGTTCATTATCGGAAATACATCCAATCCCATAATATCCCTCCAGCTCGTTTAAATCGCCGTCAAACTTTGTACGGAACGGGCTGTTTTCTATATTATGGATGGAGCGGGCAAAGCCCTGTTCCCCGTACACGGCCATACCGCCGCGTTTCGTGCCAAGATGGGAGTGGTAATCGACTCCGAAAAAAAGATCCAATGTACAGCTGTTCTTAGATGCAACACCAAATATTCCGCCCATGTATATGCCCTCTTTGATAGTAGTGATTTGTGATCAGTGATTTGTAATCCTGCCTGTTACAGGACTTATCATAACATATATTAGCATTGGAGGACAATATGAATGTTATATTATTTATACTTATAATGCATCATAAGCAGTACGGGGCCAACCGGACAATTGCAAAATAATGGGACTCATTGTATAATTAATAGATATATTAACAGCCGGGATTTCAGGAAGATATTTCACGATAGATGAGAAAAGGGGCATTCATATGGACTTATACAGGATTATTCTGGTGGATGATGAGGAAGAGGTAAGGCAGAGCATCATCAGGAAGATTAACTGGACAGAAGCAGGATTTCAGGTTGTGGGGGATGCGGAGAACGGGGAGGACGCCATGGAGAAGGTGGAGGCCCTGGAGCCGGATCTGATCCTTACGGATATCCGTATGCCATATATGGACGGACTGACCCTGGCGGAGAAGGTGCGCCAGAAATATCCCTCCGTAAAAATCGTCATATTTTCCGGATATGATGACTTTGAATACGCCAAGCAGGCCATCAAGCTGAATGTGACGGAGTATATATTAAAGCCCGTGAACGTGGAGGAGCTGACTGCCATATTAAAGCGCATCAAATCCAACCTGGACGAGGAGATTGAACAGAAGAGGAATGTAAGCCTGCTGCGGGAGAACTATATTAAAAGTCTTCCCATCCTGCGGGAACAGTTCATCAATGAACTGATCAGTTATCCGGTGCCGGAAGAAACCGTGGCCGACCGGCTGCAGGAATATGACATACCCCTTGCCGGAGCCAAGAAGTGGGTGGCCGCTGCCATTGACATTGAGCCTGAGGAAATCCGGGGCAGCGCCATGCTTCCCCTGCACAAGGAAAAGGACCTGATTCCCATTTCCGTGATGCAGATTGTGGAGGAGAAATTAAAGAATTACTGCCGCTGCGCCCTGGCTACCTCGGCCAGGACAGCGGCGGCGGAGATTGCAGTCATTGCTGCCATTGACGGGGAGAACAGCCAGACAGGGCTGATTGACGTGCTGGGGGACATCTGTAAGGAGACCAAGAAAATCCTGGAAGTCCCCATCACGGTGGGAATCGGTCACGGCTGTCAGGCCCTGTCTGAAATCAGCAGCTCCTACAAGGCGGCAGTGGACGCCCTTGGTTACAAGGCCATCGTGGGAGGCGGAAGCACCATCTACATCAACGACGTGGAGCCGGTCAGCGGCGGCAAGCTGCTGTTTGACGGCAAGGACGAGGCGGAACTGATTGCGGCCATCAAGTTCGGCCCCAGGGAAAAGATAGAAGAGGCCGTGCGCAGCGTCATGGATAAGATGAGCGACGCAAAGGTGCATTTCCGCCAGTGCCAGGCCTATATGCTGAGCGTGTCCAGCAGCATCATACAGAGGATCCAGCAGCATGACCTGGATATGGCCCAGATTCTGGAGGAAGGGGAGGACCATGAGGATACCTTTGCGCTGATCCCCAAGATGCAGAAAAAGGAGGATTTCAGCCAGTGGCTTCTGTCGGTGGCGCTGCGGATGAACCAGGTGATGAACCAGGAACGTGACAACACCATGAAGCAGGTAATACAGGAGGCCAAGGAATATATCATGGACAACTACCAGGATCCGGACCTTTCCGTGGAAAAAATCTGCCGCCACCTGCATATGAGCCCGGCCTATTTCTCCACCATGTTTAAGAAGGAAACAGGGCAGGCCTATATCGCCTATCTGACCGAGGTGCGGCTGAATAAGGCGGTGGAACTGCTGGGCAAGACTGATGACAAGACCTATGTGATTGCATCCAAGGTGGGGTATCAGGAACAGAACTATTTCAGTTATGTATTCAAGAAACGTTTCGGTATTTCCCCAACCAAGTTCAGGGGAGCCAAACGGTAAGGAGACGGACATGCTTTTTGAAAAGCAGAGGCAGGGTGTGCAAAAGGCCAGCATCCGCTACATCATATTTATTTATTTTACGCTGACCGCCCTGGCTGCCAGCGTGTTTATAGGCATTTCCCTCTATACAAGGCTGTCGGGACAGATGGCGGATACCATACAGGAAGAGAACCAGATACTGATTAACCAGATTAACCGTTCCATGGATTCCTATCTGCAGACAATCATGAAGCTGTCCGATTCCCTATATTACGGCGTGATTAAGAACGCCGACCTTTCGGACGGCTCCATTGGCAGCGAGATCACCCTTCTGTATGACAATAACAAGGATAATATAGAAAATATCGCCCTGCTGTCCAAGAACGGCCAGATGCTGGAATCCGTACCTGCGGCCAGGCTCAAGTCCAATGTTGACGTGATTGATGAGAACTGGTTCAGGAACACCCTTTTAAAGACAGAGAACCTGCATTTTTCCACGCCCCATGTACAGACAATCTTTGATGGGAGCGAAAGCCAGTACCGCTGGGTCATTTCCATGTCAAGGGCAGTGGAGATTACCAATGGTCCCTATACGGACCAGGGCGTGCTGCTCATCGATATCCGTTACAACAGCCTGGAGCGGCTGTTTGACGGCGTGAACCTGGGCAACGGCGGATATGCGTACCTGATCAGCAGCGATGGGGAGATCATTTATCATCCAAAGGCACAGCTTATCGACTCCGGCATTGTCAAAGAGAACAACCGGGAGTCGGCCGGCCTTAAGGACGGCAATTATGAGGAGGTATTTGACGGGGAAAAGCGGATTGTGTCAGTGAAGACCGTGGGATATACGGGCTGGAAGATCGTGGGCGTCACGCCCCTTGACGGCATGTCCCTTAACAACATCAAGACAAAGCTCCTGATGGTGTTCATCATCGCATTTGTGCTGTTCATCCTTTCCATCATCAATTCCTACATTTCCACCAGGATCACGGACCCCATCAAAGAGCTGGAGAAGGCGGTTAATGAGATTGAGCAGGGGAACCTGGAAGTGGAGGTGAGAAGCGCCGGTTCCTATGAGATACAGCATCTGGGCACCTCCATCCAGAGCATGGCCAGGCGGATCCGGAAGCTGATGAACGACATCGTGGCAGAGCATGAATCCAAGCGTAGAAGTGAATTTGACACGCTCCAGTCCCAGATCAACCCGCATTTCCTCTACAATACCCTGGATATCATTGTATGGATGATTGAAAATGAAAAGCAGTCCGAAGCCGTGAAGGTGGTGACGGCCCTGGCCAGATTCTTCCGGATCAGCTTAAGCAAGGGAAAGAGCATCATCCCGGTAAAGGACGAACTGGAGCATGTGCGCAACTACCTGATGATCCAGCACATGCGCTATAAGAACAAATTCACCTATGACATTGAGGCGGATGAGGATGTCCTGGAACTGGCCAGCTTAAAGCTCATGCTTCAGCCACTGGTGGAAAATGCCATCTACCACGGCATGGAATTCATGGACGGGGACGGGGAAATCCTGGTCAGGGCATGGCGCCGGGAGGACGACCTTTATATGAGCGTGTCCGACAATGGGCTGGGCATGACCCAGGAGCAGGTGGAACGCCTGTTCCGGGCCGCGGACCATACGTCCTCAGGCAGGGGCTCCGGCATTGGCGTAAAGAATGTGAATGAGCGGATCAAGCTTTATTTTGGCACGGGATACGGCCTTGAGATCTTGTCGGAACCGGATGAGGGGACCACGGTTACGGCGCATCTGCCGGCTATTCCCTATCAGGAAGTGAAGAAAGAGGAAGCCTATGTTAAATAAAGGGAAAATTCTCTGGTGCATATGGGCCGGTATCCTGGTCCTGCTGTTCTTGATGTCCTCCACGGACCTTATCATCAAGGAAAAGGAGATTGAGGTATACCCGGTTTCCGTCATCATAGACGGGGACAATGATGACTACTATGTGAATTTCAAAAAGGGCATGGATCAGGCAGCGGTGGAATTCCACGGGGACGTCAGCTTCATCACCCTTTACGCGGACCATGACCAGGCACAGCAGATGGAGCTGGTGAAAAGGGAAATCAGGGATGGGACCAGGGCGGTCATCCTGGCCCCGGTGATGGCAGAAGAGGCGGTTAAGGAACTGGAGGGCATGAATACGGGCTGCCCTGTCCTCTTTCTTGGCAGCCCACAGCAGAGCGCAAAGGTGGCGGATACCATCGGTGTGGACAGCCGGGAGATTGGAAGGATGCTGGGGGAGGCGGCCGTATCCCAGACCCCCAGGGATGTCCCGGTCTATCTCTTCTGTAAGGGACTGGACTATGGGGACAGCGCCCAGGTCTACGAAGGGGTCAGGGGCGTGCTGGATGGATATGGGTATCAATACCGGCTCATAGAGAAGAAGGTTCAGGACACATACCGGCAGGCTGTCCAGGAAACGGACTCCCCCGGCAGCGGCAAGATTACCATCATAGCCCTGGACGTACAGTCCTTGGACCAGGCAGCCCAGATACTGGAGGAAGACCCCATCTATCAGGGCAGGGTGTCCGGGCTTTACGGCGTGGGCAGCACCACATCTTTGCTCAGGGCGCTGGAAAAGGGGATTGTCACGGGGATGACGGCCTATAACCAGTTTGACGAGGGGTATTTAAGTGTGAAGCAGGCAGTGGAAGCCATCCAGGGCACCCACCAGAAGCAGGAGACGCAGCTGACGGCCATCTACGTGGACAAGGACAGGCTGAGGGATAAGACATATGAGAAAATGTTCTATCCCATTGAATGAGGGAAAACGGGAAAATGAAAGGGGCGTATGCGGTGAAGCGGAATTGGATTTATTTATTGGCGGTTTGTTTAGGGGCCGGCATCCTGATTGGGTTCTGGCAGTACAGGGAACATGAAGGACAGCGGCAGACAAAGAAGAATTCCATCCGTATCGGGGTCCTTCTCTACCGCGGGGATGATACCTTCATCGGCACCCTGCGCACAGGCCTGGAGGATAAGGCAAAGGAATATGAACAGAAAACAGGAATCAAGGTAAAGTTGGATATCCTGGACTCCAAGGGGAGCCAGAACACCCAGAACAGCCAGGTGGAGCGCCTGATATCCCTTGGATGTGACGCCCTGTGCATCAACAGCGTGGACCGTTCCTCTGCCTCCATCATCATTGACAAAGCCATGGATGCGGGGACTCCGGTGGTGTTTTTTAACCGGGAACCGGTGGAGGAGGACATGAACCGGTGGGAGAAGCTTTATTACGTGGGCGCGGACGCCAAGGAATCGGCCGTGCTTCAGGGAGCGGTCCTGGTGGATGCCTATCGGAAGGATTCCCGCACCCTGGACGCCAACGGGAACGGTCTGGTGAGCTACGTGCTCCTGGAAGGTGAGACCAGCCATCAGGACTCCCTGATCCGTACGGAGTGGTCCATCCAGACCTTAAAAGACGGGGGCGTTCCGCTGGAGAAAATCACGGGAGGGATTGCCAACTGGGACAGGAGCCAGGCTTCGGCCCTTATGGAGCAGTGGCTGAAAGAGTACCCGGGGCAGATTGAACTGGTGGTAAGCAACAACGATGACATGGCCCTGGGCGCCATCGACGCCATGAACCGGGCCGGGATAGGGGCCAATTCCATCAAGGTGGTGGGTATTGACGGCACCCCTGTGGGCATAAAGGCCCTGGAGGAGGGAACCCTTTTCGCTACCGTGGAATCGGATAAGGAAAGTTACGCCCAGGCCATATTTGACATTGCCTGGAACCTGTCCCTGGGCCAGGACCCCAAGTCCGTCGTGCCGCTGGTCAATGGGAAATATTACTGGTGTCCCCAGAAGGTCCTGACCCAGGAGGAGGCAAAAATGCTTAAAAATAAGTAGGCTTCCATAAAAACCTGATAAAAAAACACAGAATCAAAGAAATTTTATAATCATTCTTTAAAAATCCTATGGAAAAATGCACAACCAGGCCGTATAATGGCTTTGTTGTTAAGCAAAAACAACCAAAGCAATCATATTATTCATAAGGGAGGAATTAAAAATGAAAAAAGCATTAAGTGTTGCCCTTGCGTGTTCCATGGCATTATCACTGGTTGCCTGCGGCGGCGGAAGCAAGCCAACGGAAGCACCTACAACAGCAGCCGCCGGCGGTGATACCACCACTGAGGCAGCAGCAGAAACCACAACCGAGGCAGCAGCAGCTGAAAGCGGCGCAGAAGTGGCTAACAAGGACAAACCATTGGTATGGTTTAACCGTCAGCCATCCAGCAGCGCTACCGGACAGCTGGATATGACAGCCCTGAATTTCAATAAGGATACATATTATGTAGGTTTCGATGCCAATCAGGGTGCCGAGCTTCAGGGCACCATGGTTAAGGATTACATCGAGAAGAACATTGACACAATCGACCGCAACGGCGACGGAATCATCGGTTATGTTCTGGCAATCGGGGATATCGGACATAATGACTCCATTGCACGTACAAGGGGTGTCCGTAAGGCTCTTGGCACAGGCGTTGAAAAAGACGGCAACATCGACAGTACTCCGGTTGGCACAAATGCAGACGGTACCGCAACAGTTGTAAAGGACGGCTCCATTGAGGCGGGCGGCAAGACATACATTGTACGCGAACTGGCTTCCCAGGAGATGAAGAACTCCGCAGGCGCTACATGGGATGCAGCTACTGCAGGCAACGGAATCGGCACATGGTCCTCTTCTTTCGGCGAACAGATTGATATTGTTGTATCCAATAACGACGGCATGGGCATGTCAATGTTCAATGCATGGTCCAAGGACAACAATGTTCCTACATTCGGTTATGATGCAAACAGCGACGCGGTTGCTGCCATCGCAGAAGGCTACGGCGGCACAATCAGCCAGCATGCAGACGTACAGGCTTACCTGACACTTCGTGTACTGCGTAATGCACTGGACGGCGTTGACATCAACACCGGTATTGCCACACCAGACTCAGCAGGCAACGTCCTCAGTGACGATGTATATGTATACAGGGCTGATGAGCGTTCCTACTATGCCCTGAACGTTGCTGTTACTTCTGACAACTATCAGGATTTCATGGATTCCACCATGGTTTACGCACCTGTATCCAACCAGCTGGATGCCAGCACAAGCCCTGAAAAGTCTGTATGGCTGAACATCTACAACTCAGCTGATAACTTCCTGGGATCCACCTACCAGCCGCTGCTTCAGAAGTACGATAAGCTTCTCAACCTTAAAGTTGATTACATCGGCGGTGACGGACAGACTGAGTCCAATATCACCAACCGTCTTGGAAATCCAAGCCAGTATGATGCATTTGCCATTAACATGGTTAAGACAGATAACGCAGCTTCATACACATCTCTGCTTGAGCAGTAATATTCATTGATATCAAGGAAAGTACACGATGGATAAAATCGTGGAAAGGTAAAGATATTCTGTTATTAGGGAGAAGAAATTCTCCCTAATAATCGATTCAGACTTAATACTGAAACCAATCAATCTATGTATACAGGAGTAAAATAATGGCAGATAAGAAAGATGATATCGTCTTATCAATACGCGGTATGAGCAAGTCCTTCGGCCGTAACAGGGTTCTGGACCATATCAACCTGGATGTGAAGCGCGGAACCGTTATGGGGCTTATGGGTGAGAACGGAGCTGGTAAGTCAACCATGATGAAGTGCCTTTTCGGCACCTACCAGAAAGACGAGGGAAATATCTTCCTGAATGGCAAGGAAGTAAGCTTTTCCGGACCAAAGGATGCTCTTGAAAACGGCATTGCGATGGTTCACCAGGAACTTAACCAGTGTCTGGAACGGAATGTGATTGACAACCTGTTCCTTGGACGCTATCCGGTCAATTCCATGGGTGTAATTGATGAAGGCAGAATGAAAAAAGAAGCCGCTGAGCTTTTTAGGAAATTGGGCATGACCGTTAACCTTACCCAGCCCATGGGGCGCATGTCCGTATCACAGAGGCAGATGTGTGAGATCGCTAAGGCCATTTCCTATAATTCCAGAGTGATTGTTCTGGATGAGCCTACCTCCTCCCTGACCGTACAGGAGGTTGATAAGCTCTTCGAGATGATGAGGATGTTAAAAGAACAGGGAATCGCCCTGATTTATATTTCCCACAAGATGGATGAGATTTTTGAAATCTGCGACGAGATATCAGTGCTTCGGGACGGCAACCTGGTTATGACTAAGAGCACCAAGGATGCAAACATGAATGAGCTGATTGCGGCAATGGTCGGCCGTTCCCTTGATAACCGGTTCCCGCCTGTTGACAATACCCCCGGGGATGTGATCCTGTCCATACAGAATTTATCCACGAAGTTTGAACCTCATCTGCAGGATGTCTCGTTTGATGTAAAAGAAGGCGAGATATTCGGACTGTACGGTCTGGTGGGGGCAGGGCGGACAGAACTTTTGGAAACAATCTTTGGTGTCCGCACCAGGGCGGCAGGACGGGTTTATTTTAATAACCGTCTAATGAATTTCAGCAGCGCAAAGGAAGCCATGGATCATGGGTTTGCCATGATTACTGAGGAGAGGAAGGCTAACGGCCTGTTTTTAAAGGGGGACCTTACCTTTAATACCACCATTGCCAATCTTCCGCAGTATATGTCAGGATTAGCGCTTTCCGACGCAAAGATGATAAAAGCCACAGCAAAGGAAATAAAAATCATGCATACCAAGTGTATGGGTCCCGATGACATGATTTCCAGCCTTTCCGGCGGCAACCAGCAGAAGGTCATCTTTGGAAAATGGCTGGAACGCAGTCCGCAGGTGTTTATGATGGACGAACCCACAAGAGGTATCGATGTGGGCGCAAAGTATGAAATATATGAGCTGATTATCAATATGGCGAAACAGGGGAAGACAATCATTGTTGTTTCTTCTGAGATGCCGGAGATCCTGGGTATTACAAACCGTATTGGTGTTATGTCAAATGGACGTCTTTCCGGAATTGTCAATACAAAAGAGACGGATCAGGAAGAACTTTTGAGGCTCAGTGCAAAATACCTATAAGGGGGATTCATGGATATGGCAAAAGGAAACAATGAGACTCTTACGGCTGAGCAGGAGATGCAGCTGCGTAAGCCGATCGAGGATTATGTTGGTGAGATTCAGAAAAAGATTGACAGCCTCAGGGCGGATGGTACCAACAGGGTAGTGGCCCTGCAGAACAGTATCGATGCGGCAAAGAGGGACCGTTCCCTTACAAAAGAAGAAAGAGCGGACAGGATTGCTGCCAGCAGCGCGCAGATGGAACAGGCAAAGGCTGTTGAGGCAAAGAATAAAGACGAGATTGCGAAATTGATTTCCGATGCGGAGGGTTTCCTCAAGGCGCATTTTGAAAAGGATTATTATCAGCCGTTAAAGGCAAGCTGTGAACAGGAAAAGGCGCTGGCAAAGGAACAATATGACACCAGGGTTGCACAACTGAACAAAGAGCATGAGCAGACACTGTCAAAGCTTACCGACCATCAGGAGATAAAGGATGAGAAGTACGTCCATAAGAACCGTCTGTTTGATGTAAAAATGGACTTGGACAAGGAACTTCAGCGGATTAAGGACAGAAGGCATGCTGCATTTGTCTGGCAGTATCACCTGATTGACATGCTCCGTCTGTCCAAATTCACCTTCATGGAGACCAGGGCGCAGAAATGGGAAAATTATAAATATACATTCAACCGCAGGACATTCTTACTGCAGAACGGTCTGTATATTGCCATTATCCTGATTTTCATCGGGCTGTGTATCGCTGCCCCGGTGGTAAAGAATGTAAAGCTGCTTACCTATAACAATATTTTAAATATCCTGCAGCAGGCCTCACCCAGGATGTTCCTTGCGCTGGGCGTGGCAGGACTTATCCTCCTTACCGGTACGGACCTTTCCATCGGGCGTATGGTGGGCATGGGTATGACCACGGCAACCATCATCATGCACCAGGGTATCAATACCGGCTCTGTTTTCGGACACGTATTTGATTTTACTGGCATGCCCATTGGCTTAAGGGTTGTATTTGCACTGTTTATGTGTATTGTGCTTTGTACGTGCTTTACGTCCATCGGAGGTTTCTTTACCGCCAAATTCAAGATGCATCCGTTCATATCAACCATGGCAAACATGCTGGTAATCTTTGGTCTTGTCACATATGCCACAAAGGGCGTGTCCTTTGGTGCCATTGAACCGGCTATCCCGAAGATGATCATCCCAAAGGTTAACGGATTCCCAACCATTATCCTCTGGGCAGTGGCTGCAATCGTGATTGTATGGTTTATCTGGAATAAAACCACCTTTGGCAAGAACTTATACGCGGTCGGCGGCAACCCGGAAGCTGCCGCGGTTTCAGGTATCTCCGTATTCGGTGTAACCATGGGTGCCTTCATCCTGGCAGGTATCCTTTATGGATTCGGTTCCTGGCTGGAATGCGCAAGAATGGTGGGTTCCGGTTCCGCTGCTTATGGTCAGGGCTGGGAGATGGATGCAATCGCAGCCTGCGTGGTGGGCGGCGTATCCTTTACCGGCGGCATCGGTAAGATTTCAGGCGTGGTAGTCGGCGTGCTGATATTTACCGTACTGATTTATTCCCTTACAATTCTTGGTATTGATACAAACCTTCAGTTTGTATTCGAAGGTATCATCATCATCACGGCAGTAACCCTTGACTGTCTGAAGTATGTACAGAAGAAGTAAGGTCTGTAGAATGCTGAAAACCGGCTAAATATAAGAGGCTGGCTGCAAAACCCGCAGCCAGCCTTTTTCTGCCGCATGGTTATTGGCCCCAATTCGGTCAACGTAGCCCGCTACGCCTCCCTCATCGGGACCAAATCTCCCACAAAGTGGGACGCACACCTGACGGAAAGCAATTTTCAAACACATCCTAACGTCCGCAGGCCAGCTTGCTGTTCTGGTATTCGCCGGAAAATGTCACATCCCTCCCAAACCATTGGGGCGGGGTGAAGGTGAGGGCTTCTTCTTCCGTGGGAAACTCCATCTCGGCCAGGATGAGACCTTTGTAGGTTCCCTCAAAGATATCCAGTTCTATGGTGAGATGATTGGAGCCTTCCAGCGGGATCAGGTAGCGCGTCTTGGTCAGGATGATGCCGTCCGCTTTTTTGAGCAGATGGGCGTAAGCCTGTTCATTGAGGGGAAGGTTATATTCTTCCCTGGCCATCAGGCCTTTTCCTTTGTAGGTGAGATAATAGCTGTCATCCTCCCTGCGGATGCGCACCACGGGACTGGTGCACAGGTAGGCCTGCTCAATGGCATGGCAGGGGAATTCCATGTAGTCTGCAGGGACGTGGTTCACCAGATATTTCCTTTCGATTTCCATCTTTCATACCTCCAAATACTGTATACATAATGCAATTAGTGGATTTTACTAAGGAATGTTATTTTTTCCATTTTACTATCATATCATTTATCACTTTTCAGAAAAAGACTAAAATGATAAAATAAAAATATTGTGCGTTGTTATGTTGTATTGTGTCAGTATGGCAGGAAAGGGAGAGAATCATGGCAAAGGTTTATGCATTTCTGGCGGAAGGGCTGGAAGAGGTTGAATGTCTTGCGGTAGTGGACGTGCTTCGCCGTTCCGGGGTTGAGGTGACAATGGTTTCCGTGTCCGGAAGGAAAGAGGTCACGGGGTCCCATGGAATACGGTTAATGGCAGATGCGCTGTTTGAGGAGGCGGATCCTGATCAGGCGGACGTGCTGTTTTTGCCGGGAGGTATGCCTGGCACCAATAATCTGAGGGAACACCAGGGGCTTAGGGAAGCCATTGAACGTGCCAATAAGCAGGGCAGGAGGGTGGCTGCCATCTGCGCGGCGCCCAGCGTCCTTGGGGCCATGGGGCTGTTAAAGGGTCGGACAGCCACCTGTTATCCTGGATTTGAGGAGCAGCTTACCGGGGTATCCTACACAAGCCAGGGCGTTGTCACTGACGGCAATATCACCACCGGCAGGGGCCTGGGATATGCACTGGATCTTGGCCTTGAACTGATACGCCTCCTTCAGGGGCCCCAGCAGGCCCAGAAGATTGCGGCAGCCATCCAGTACAGCCGCGGCTGATTGAAGGAATGACGGGCCCTGCAGGTATGACAGGACTTACGGAAATGACGAAATCTGCAGGTATGATGAAACTCCCCCGTTGTGCCGTATCGATTGAAGATGCGGCACAACGGGGGAGTTCCTTTTGCTGGATACAGGGCTTATGGGATTAGGCCTGGGATATCAGGACATGTCAGGTCATTGCGTCCTGTTTCCTGTCCGTTCTGCCCTGCGCACCCGCTTTTTCTCTGCATGGCCTACAATGGTTGTGCCGGCCAGGTCACCCAGACAGTTGATCATGGTCATTCCCATGTCGTTGAAGGCATGGACGCCGGCTACCAGGCCCACGATTTCAAGCGGGAAGCCCAGGGATTCCAGGAGGATGGCCAGGATGACCAGCATACCGCTTGGTATGGCTCCGGATCCGGTGGTCAGGATGAGGCCCAGGATGATGACTTTGACCAGGGTGGCAAGGTCCACGGAAACGCCGATGGCCTGTGCGGTCAGCACGAATACAATTGCCAGGGTCAGGCCGGTTCCGTCCTTGTTAATCTGGGCGCCCAGGGGTATGGTGAAGGATGAGACTTTTCGGGGTACGTCCAGCTTATCCGCGCATTCCATGTTGATTGGTATGGAACTGGTGCTGGAACAGGTGCTGAAGGAGGTAATCATGATGCTGGAAGCGGTCTTGAAAAAGCGGCCGAATCCGATTCTGGTGAACAGGAATACCAGGGTGGCATAGAGCATACACATACAGAATATCCCAAGGTACACACAGGCAATGTATTTTGCAAGCACGCCGAAAATCTTGCTTCCGTACCTGCCCACGGAATTGGCAATCAGTGCACAGATGCCAAAGGGAGCCAGTCCCATGATGATTCCCACCACTTTTGACATCAGCATGGACAGGTCGCTGAAACTCTGGCTCAGCCGTGCCTTGGGTTCCTTGGGCAGCATCAGGACCCCGATGCCGATCAGGGCACATACCACCACCACCTGGTCGAACCGTCCGTCCACCATGGCCTGGAAGATGTTGCCCGGAACAAGCCCGATCAGGGTTTCGAAAATAGTGGGGATCTCGCCTACCACCCCGTCATACGTTCCTTCCAGGGGCAGGTTGACACCCGGGCGGAGGATGGTTGCAAGCAGGGTGCCCACAAGCATGGCAACTGCCGTGGTTCCGAAGTAGTAGATGAAAATCCTGCCCCCGATACGTCCGAAAGACTGCGGGTCATCCAGGGCGGATATGCCTGCAATCAGATTTACAATGACCAGTGGAAGGGCAATCATCTTGAGCAGTGTCAGGAAAAACTTACCCAGGGGCTCCACGGCCGTGGCCCGTTCACCCAGCACGGCCCCCAGCAGGATGCCGATGACCATGGCTGCCACCATTTTGTAAACCATTGGAATTTTGTGGTACTTTCGATAAAAACCCATATCTACTCCACCTTTCATTTGTAAAATTTGTGTAAAATTTATGTAAAATCCATATATACCATTATAAACGCTTTGGACATTTTAGTCAAATTATAATTCGGGATTATACCAGTGGATCATACCTGCATCCTGAAAGCGCATGGGTGTCCGACGGATAAAATATGGTTCAGCACATTGCCTGTCTGGATATACAGGGAAATATGTACAGGAAATTTATGAAAAAATGCTGGTATTTTCATTTTGAGCATGCTATAATGGTACATTGAAGTGTAGCGCCCTCATGGTTCATGGGCGAATCACATATATTTTAAGGAGGAACCCGTAAAAATGAGTGTACAGGTAGAAAAATTAGAAAAAAACATGGCCAAACTGACAATAGAAGTAGATGCAGCGCAGTTTGAGGATGCAATGAAGAAAGCCTTCAATAAGAACAAGAATAAATTCAATATTCCAGGCTTCCGTAAAGGCAAAGCACCGCGTGCCATGATTGAAAAGATGTATGGCGAGGGCATTTTTTATGAGGATGCTGCTGACGAAGCCATCAACGCAACCTGCATGCAGGCCATGGATGAGAGCGGACTGGAGATTGTGTCCAGACCGGAAGTTGCCGTGGAGCAGATAGGCAAGGACAAGCCATTCATTTATACCGCACTTGTAGCAGTAAGGCCAGAGGTAATCCTGGGCGAATATAAGGGCATTGAAGTTGAGAAGGCAGACGCATCCGTGACAGCTGAGGATGTGGAAGCAGAGCTTAAGAAGGTACAGGAGCAGAATGCAAGGCTTCTGAACGTTGAGGACAGACCGGTTGCCGACGGTGACAAGACTGTCATTGATTTTGAAGGATTTGTTGACGGCAAGCCATTTGACGGCGGCAAGGCAGAGGATTACGACCTGACCATCGGCAGCCACTCTTTCATCGATACATTCGAGGAGCAGCTGATCGGCAGGAACATCGGCGAGGAGTGCGAAGTAAACGTAACCTTCCCCGAAGAGTACCATGCGCCTGAACTGGCTGGAAAGCCGGCTACCTTCAAAGTAACCGTAAAGGAAATCAAAGTAAAGGAACTGCCTGCACTGGATGATGAATTTGCAGGGGAAGTTTCCGAATTTGAGACCATGGATGAATACAAGAAGGATATCGAGGCAAAGATTCTTGAGAGGAAGCAGAAGGAAGCTGCCACTGAGAATGAGAACAGGGTGGTTGACAAGGTTGCCGCCAATGCAAGCCTGGAGATTCCTGATAAGATGGTGGAGAGCCAGATTGACAACATGGTCCAGGATACTGCCCGCCGTATGCAGGGACAGGGCCTGTCCATGGATATGTATATGAAGTACACAGGCATGACCATGGATTCCATGAGGGACCAGATGAGGCCCCAGGCACTTAAGAGGATCCAGACCAGACTTGTGCTGGAGGAAGTTGTTAAGGCTGAGAATATCCAGGTTCCTGATGAGAGGCTGGATGAGGAGATTGCCAAGATGGCAGCTGCTTACCAGATGGAGTCTGACAAGTTAAAAGAGTACATGTCAGACCGCGACAAAGAGCAGATGAAGGAAGACCTTGCTGTTCAGGAAGCGGTGGATTTCCTGGTTGCCGAAGCAAAACTGGTATAATACACACTGGAAAGTCCACGATGGGAAGAATCGTGGAAAGTTATGATACGGGGGGTTTACGGTGTGGGGGCCATACTGTGAATCTCCTGGGTTTTTGTAAGTGAGTATATAATATAACTGTGTGACAGGAGGATGATGATATGAGTTTAGTACCCTATGTCATTGAACAGACCAGCCGTGGGGAGCGTTCCTACGACATCTATTCAAGATTGTTAAAAGAGAGGATCATATTCCTGGGAGAGGAAGTGAATGATGTATCCGCAAGCCTTGTGGTTGCACAGCTTCTGTTCCTGGAATCGGAAGACCCGGGAAAAGATATCCATCTGTATATCAACAGCCCAGGCGGTTCTGTTTCAGCTGGCTTTGCAATTTATGATACCATGAACTACATCAAGTGTGATGTGTCTACCATATGTATCGGCATGGCGGCCAGCATGGGTGCATTCCTTCTTGCAGGCGGTGCAAAGGGCAAGCGTTTTGCGCTTCCTAATTCCGAAATCATGATTCACCAGCCGTCAGGCGGCGCAAAGGGCCAGGCCACTGAGATTAAGATTGTGGCCGAGAACATTTTAAAGACCAGGAAAAAGTTAAATGATATCCTGGCAGCCAACACCGGAAGGCCCATAGAAGTAATTGAACGCGACACGGAGCGCGATAATTATATGTCTGCCGGGGAGGCAAAGGAATACGGCCTTATTGATGAAATCATCGCTCATCATTAATTGGAAGGCCGGACAGAAGTAAGATGATTCCCGGTTGGATAAATTGGGTAATAGCATGAAAGGTTAGGTAACGTATGCCAATTAGACCAGATGACACGATCCGCTGCTCCTTCTGCGGAAGGACCCAGGATCAGGTACGGAAGATGATTGCCGGAGCAGGCAACAACAATGTGTATATCTGTGACGAGTGCATTGAACTGTGCTCAGAAATCCTGGAGGAAGAGCTGGAGGGACAGGAAGATCCGGCATCCCCTGCCCTGGCAGATATCCGCCTTCTGAAGCCAAAGGAAATCAAGACATTCCTGGATGAATATGTCATTGGGCAGGATGAGGCAAAGAAGGTGCTGTCCGTGGCTGTTTACAATCATTACAAACGCGTCACATCCTGCCAGAACATGGATGTGGATGTACAGAAGAGCAATATCCTCATGGTTGGTCCTACTGGTTCCGGTAAGACTTACCTGGCTCAGACCCTGGCTAAGATCCTGAATGTCCCATTTGCCATTGCAGATGCCACGGCCCTTACAGAGGCAGGTTATGTGGGCGAGGATGTGGAGAATATACTGTTAAAGCTGATTCAGTCAGCTGATTATGACATTTCCCGTGCTGAGTACGGTATCATATACATTGATGAGATTGATAAGATTACCAAGAAGTCTGAGAATGTTTCCATCACCAGGGATGTATCCGGTGAAGGCGTGCAGCAGGCCCTCTTAAAGATACTGGAGGGAACGGTTGCCAGTGTTCCTCCTCAGGGAGGCAGGAAGCATCCGCATCAGGAACTGCTTCAGATTGATACAACCAATATCCTGTTTATCTGCGGAGGCGCTTTTGACGGGCTGGAGAAGATTGTGGAACAGCGCATCAGCGCGGGTTCCATTGGATTTAACGCAGAAGTGGTTAATAAGAATGATAACGATATTGACGACCTGTTAAGGAAGGTGGAACCAAAGGATCTTACTAAGTTCGGTCTGATCCCTGAGTTCATCGGCCGTGTGCCGGTGATGGTATCCCTCCAGTCCCTGACAAAGGACGCCATGGTACGCATCCTGTCCGAGCCAAAGAACGCCCTGACAAGACAGTACCAGAAGCTGTTTGAGTTAGACAATGTAAAGCTGGAGTTCACCAGGGAAGCCCTGGAGGAGATTGCACAGCTGGCCGTGGACCGCAAAATCGGCGCCAGGGGACTGCGCTCCATCCTTGAGACAGTCATGATGGATCTGATGTATGAGATCCCATCTGATGACACAATCGGAATCTGCACCATTACCAAAGGGGTAGTGGATAAGACAGGACAGCCGGAACTGGTATACCGCGATATGCCTCCTGCGTCTGCCCGTAAACCGCTGTCTGACCGGATGCGGGGAGAGGGAAAGACAGGCGAGATTGCATAGGAGGATGTTTCCTGATTCATGAAACCGGGAAAGAGGCGGTTCGTTTCTGTGACAATTTAGACAAAGGGAAAGGGCCGCTGCAAACCAGATATGACCCGGATGAAAGCCATATTAGGGCTTTTTCCGGCACCTGTATTGCAGCGGCCTTTTGAATGTTTGACATACAAGAGGTGAAGTTTAAGAATGGCAGAACAAGTGATTATAATGCCCGTAGTGGCGCTGAGAGGACTAACCATACTTCCGGGAATGGTGCTGCATTTTGATGTGAACAGGCCCAAATCCGTAGCTGCTGTGGAAAAAGCCATGGTAGGTGACCAGAGGCTTTTCCTTGTGGCCCAGAGACATCCTGAGATTGTGGACCCTGAGCTTGGGGAACTGTTTCAGGTGGGCACGGTAGCAGTTGTCAAACAGCTGGTTAAGCTACCTGGCAAGGTGGTCAGGGTGCTGGTGGAAGGCCTTGAGAGGGGGGAACTGCTGTGTCTTGACTCAGAGGAACCGGCCCTTATAGGGGAAATCGGCTCCATTGAGATGGATGGGGAAGAGGTGGATTATCTGACCCAGGAAGCAATGCTCCGGATTGTAAGGGATAAACTGGAAGAATATGGAAGAGTAAATCTGAAAATTACAAAAGAAATCCTTCCCAACCTGCTGTCCGTAAGCGGATTGGATGAGATGCTGGACCAGATTGCAATCCAGCTTCCATGGGATTACACAATCCGGCAGACCGTATTAGAAAACAGTTCCCTGTCAGCCAGGTATGAGGTAGTGATGCATACCCTCATGACAGAGATGGAGATATACAGGATTAAGAAGGAATTCCAGGAAAAGGTAAAGTCTGATATTGACCAGAACCAGAAGGAATATATACTGAGGGAACAGATGAAGGTAATCCGTCAGGAACTGGGGGAGGACAATCCTCTGTCAGATGCGGATGAATATCAGAAAAAGCTGGTCAGCATGAAGGCTGACAAGGAAGTAAAGGAAAAACTCCGCAAGGAGATTGAAAGATTCCGCACAATGCCTGCCGGATCCCAGGAAGGCAATGTGCTCCGCACTTATATTGAGACGCTGCTGGAGCTTCCCTGGAAAAAGATGTCAAAGGATAATGACGACATCCGGCATGCGGAAAAAATCCTCAATGAAGACCATTATGGCCTGGAGCAGGTGAAGGAGAGGATACTGGAATACCTGGCAGTGCGCACATTGACAAAGAAGGGGACAAGCCCCATCATCTGCCTGGTAGGCCCGCCCGGAACAGGAAAGACATCCATTGCCCGCTCAGTAGCAAGGGCCCTGGGCAAGAAGTACGTCCGCATCAGCCTGGGCGGGGTCCGGGATGAGGCGGAAATCCGCGGACACAGGAAGACATATGTGGGTGCCATGCCGGGACGGATTGTGGAAGGAATGAGGCAGGCCGGGTACAGCAATCCACTGCTGCTGCTGGATGAGATTGACAAGGTCAGCAGCGATTACAAGGGAGACACGTCCTCCGCCCTCTTAGAGGTACTGGATGGGGAGCAGAATGTAAAGTTCAGGGACCATTATGTGGAAGTGCCCATCGACCTTTCCCAGGTCCTGTTCATCGCAACCGCCAATACCACCCAGACCATACCGGGACCATTATTAGACCGCATGGAGCTGATTGAGGTCAACAGCTACACGGAGAATGAAAAATTCCACATTGCCAGGGATTACCTGGTGACCAAACAGATAGGGCGCAACGGGTTAAAGGAAAGCCAGATTACATTTTCCGATAAAAGCCTGGAGAAAATCATTCACAACTACACCCGGGAGGCAGGTGTCCGTAACCTGGAGCGCCGCGTCGGGGATGTGTGCAGGAAGGCTGCAAGACAGTTCCTGGAAAATGATAAGAAGTCCATCAAAATAACGGAATCCAATCTGGAGAAATACCTGGGCAAGGAAAAGGTTACATTTGAGGATGTCAATGAGGAGGACCAGGTGGGGATTGTACGCGGCCTGGCCTGGACCAGCGTGGGCGGGGATACGCTTCAGATTGAGGTTAATGTGATGCCTGGAAAAGGGAACCTTCTTATGACCGGGCAATTAGGCGATGTGATGAAGGAATCAGCCCAGACAGCCCTGACCTATGTGCGTTCCGTGTGCCCGGAACACGGGATGGCAGATGATTATTTTGAAAAGCACGACCTGCATATCCATATTCCTGAAGGCGCAGTGCCAAAGGACGGTCCTTCAGCCGGCATCACCATGGCCACGGCCATGCTTTCGGCTGTTACTGAAAAGCCGGTGCATGCCAAGGTTGCAATGACAGGTGAGATCACGCTCCGGGGAAGGGTGCTTCCAATCGGCGGCCTGAAGGAGAAAATCCTTGCCGCAAAGATGGCCCATATAACCAAGGTGCTGGTGCCTGACAAAAACCGGCCGGATATTGGGGAACTGTCCAAGGAGATAACCAAGGGTCTGGATATCGTGTATGTACGGTCCATGGTTGATGTGGCAAGGGAAGCATTTGTACCTGCTGTTACAGAGTAGGGAAATAAGGAGATATTTATGATTATAAGAGATGTGAATCTTGAGACCGTATGCGGTGTTACCAGCAAGATGCCGGACAACATCCTGCCGGAATTTGCCTTTTCAGGCAAGTCCAATGTGGGAAAGTCCTCCCTGATTAACGCGCTGATGAACAGGAAGGCTTATGCCAGGACCTCTTCCCAGCCAGGTAAGACGCAGACCATTAATTTTTACAATATTAATGGCGCGCTTTATTACGTGGACCTTCCGGGCTACGGTTACGCAAAGGTGGCCCTGGAAGCAAAGGAAAAATGGGGGAAGATGATAGAGCGGTATCTGAAGAATTCCGCCATGCTTAAGATGGTGTTCCTGCTCATTGACATCCGCCATGAGCCTTCGGCCAATGACAGGATGATGTATGAGTGGATCATATACAATGGGTACCATCCTGTTGTCATTGCCACCAAGCTGGATAAGATTAACCGCAGCCAGGTCCAGAAGCACGTGAAGATGATACGGGAAGGCCTGGGAATGGAAAAGGATGGGATCATCATCCCGTTTTCTGCTGAGACAAAGCAGGGCCGGGATGAGATATGGAATCTGATTGAGGGGAATATGTAAGAAGGGTGCGGGGCGGATGTGGGAAGCGCCCATGCCTTCACCACACCGCCTAAGACCCATTTTCCCTTTATGCCATCCTGCAAGGGGATTTCTTATACGTTGCCAGGCTTACGGTTACTAACAGCAGGCCGCATACAACAGCACCCGGAACCGTTTCTCCAAGTCCAAAGGGATTGCCGGCAAGCTTCCAGCCCACGCATACCGCAAAGCCGCCTATCATGGCGGACAGGATGCCCTGGTTGGTGGCTTTTTTCCAGTATAGGGCCGCCAGGGCCGGAAGGCCGGCTGCCGCTGCATAGAAGGACCAGGCAAACATGAGCACGTTGTAGGCATTTTTTATGTACAGTGCTATAATAAGCGCGCCCATGGCCAGGACCACGGACATGATGCGGGACATGAGGATTTCGTGCTTTTCTGTCATTTCAGGCATGAAATTCTTGCCCAGGTCATGGACAAAGGTCTGGACGGATACCAGCAGGTAGCTGTCTGCCGTGGACATCATGACGGACAGGATGCCGGCCAGGGCCAGTCCTGTGAGCCCGGGAGGAAGGATGCTGATTGCAAGGGCAGGCACCACTGCGTCGGAACTTCCGTATTGGGCCACCACGTTGGGAAGGATCTGCTGGGCCACCAGGCCCATGAAGAAGACCAGGGCAATGGTCACCATGTAGATGGAGGTGCCCCAGAACATGCCCCGGGTTGCCGATTTTTTGTTTTTGGCTGCAAAGGCCCGCTGCCACATCTCGGCGCCGGCCAGGGTAAATACCAGGTAGGTGACGATATCGCCCAGGATACTGCCGTTAATGTGGGGAACCAGGTAGGATTTATCCAGGTTCTGCCAGAATACGGAGAAATTGCCCAGGTAACGGACGCTGGATATGGGGATAAGGATGTATACAAAGATAATCAACATGAAAAACTGAAGCACATCCGTGTATACTACGCCGAATAACCCGGAGGCCGCCGTATAGATGATGAAGATGATGGTAGCCACCAGTGCGCCGGCTTCATAGCTGATCCCGAATTCACTGCCCAGCATCTTGATGATGGTGGCGGTAGCGGTTACCTGTGCGGCCACTGTCCCCATCATGGTGAAAACAATCATGAGGGCCAGGACACAGCGTGCGTTCCTGCTGAAACGGTAGTGGAAGAGTTCTGGAATGGAATTGATGTTGCGGGCCGCGCCCACCTCCTGGATCCTTCCTGCGATGGCGGAGAAGATGAACATGCCTATAAGATAGGGAATGGCTGTCATGATGGCCTTGAAGCCGGTGGTATATGCGATGCCTGCCCGTCCCATCATGGCGCTTCCGCCGATGATGGAGGCGCACACGGTGGCTGTCAGCACAAAGGGGCCCAGGGTCCTTCCGGCCACATAGAAATCACCTGTATTCTTAATCCGTTTCACAAACCATACTCCTACCAGCAGCATACCAATCATATAGAGGACAATGATAGTCAGATCCAATACTGTCAGTTCATGCATAAAACAGGTCTCCTTCCTGGATGGCGCCGCCTGTGGGGGAGGGATACAATTTTTAGTTGGTAAGGAAAAAAGAATGGACTTAAATTAAGAAATCCGCCTGCAGTGGATGCAGACGGAAAAGTATGCGGCAATATAGCAATGCTGGACATATGGAATCATGAAGGATTCCATATGAAACTACAATATACCAGAATGTCCGTGTCCCTCTTCCGCCTATGAGATTAGCTGCCGGGTTAGGGATAAGAAGGTTCCCTGTTGTCAGGATATCACAAGGACATGCCTGGACAAATACACCCCAAAAAATTGGTTCTCCCACTGTTGCCGTGAGCAACATTAAGCGACTTTGTTAAGTGTTAACGTTTTATTAACATTAAATATACCATAGATGGGGGACGGTGTAAAGTAGATTCAACCCGGCATGGTTTACATTCAGCCTATGATACATACTGGAACGCGGTATGAAACTAAAAGAGACAAATGAATCCGGAGGTATGAGTAATGGAAGGGGGACCTATACGGGCAGCGGTCATGGCAGATACCCATGGTGTGCTTCGGCCAGAGGTTGAGAGAATCCTTGAAACCTGTGACGTGATCATCCATGCTGGCGACTTTGACAGTCAGATGCTGTACCATAAATTGGAGGTAAACCAGCCCTTGTATGCGGTCAGGGGGAATAATGACAGGGGATGGTCAGGGGGCCTTGCCGCTGTTAAGCGGTTTGAGATTGGCGGGGTTAAATTCATCATGGCCCATGAAAGGGTGGATATCCCCAGTCCGCCCGGGGATGTCCAGGTGGTCATATTCGGACATTCACACATGTTTTATCAGCAGGAAATCAATGGAAGGCTTTGGCTGAATCCGGGAAGCTGCGGTTACAAACGGTTTACCCTGCCCCTGTCCCTGGCCGTGATGACCATAGAGGACGGCAGGTTTGAGGTGGAGACCATATGGCTGGAAAAAAGCTACGGAACACCGGGAGCTGCCAAGGCACAGATGGAAAAAGCCAAAGTAAGCAAATATGAAAAGCAGCAGCGGCGCTATAAGCAGAAGGCCGGGAAAGCGGGAGCTGAAACACAGGCAGGGGATAAGGAGCAGCGTGCCTCCCAAAAGAAAGAGGCGGAACGCGACAGCCTGTTCATGATAGCTAAAATCCAGCGTCTGAAAAAGGCAGGGGAAACAAGGGACTGGGTCATCCGGAATCTGGGAGATGGATATAAGCTGGCCGGAACCGTGTATGACATCTGCGAAAAAAAGCCGGGACTCAATGCCCGGCAGATACTGGAACTGCTAAAGGAACAGATCATGTCCGTATAAGACAGTATGGACAGGGGCGGGGCAGTTGCCGGCAGCACCGGCAAGCTCCGGGACAACTGCCGGCTGTACCGGCAAGCTTTGGAAGCAGGTTCAGGACAGGAGGGTGCGCATCACATGCGCATATATCTCCTGGCTTTTTGTTTTCCAGGCATTGCACATGGTCTCGGCCTGCTCCTTATCCGGAACGGATAAATCCAGGCGGATTAAGGTGGTCTTGTTTTCCCGGACCTCACAGTGGACAATATAGTCCTGATTGGTCCCGCGGTAAAAGTCAGCAGTGGTTCCGACCTCTTCCCGGAGGCGGAACTTGTTTTCTTTAAGATACTGGTCCATATCCTCAATGATGGCCGAGGATATGTTCTTTCCGAAGAAGTTCAGGGTTTCCTCGCCTTCTTTGGTGATATCGTAGCGGGTACTGTTATGGCTGGCCTCCTTGTGGACCAGACCGGCGTCTTCCAGTTCATTTAAGGCCTGCTGGAGGGTGAAATATGTGGTGTACTCATGCTCTGTAAAGAAGTTGGTCAACTGGGCATTGGTGAGAGGGAAATTCACCTGCTTTAACATATAGAGGTTCATCAGTTTATACAAGGTCATAGGTTCAGTCAGCATATCATACACTCTCCATCAGGTTATTACTTATTGTCAGATATAATCCTTTACAGCCCTGCTTACCACATCGGCCACCCTGGGGTCAAAGGCTTCCGGAAGTATATTATCCTCATTCAGGTCCTTTTCATCCACAAGCCCTGCGATGGCATTGGCGGCAGCCAGCTTCATCTCTTCCGTAATCGCTGTGGCACGTCCTTCCAGGGCGCCCTTAAAGATTCCAGGGAATACAACCACGTTGTTGACCTGGTTGGGGAAATCGGAACGGCCGGTCCCGACCACCTTTGCGCCGGCTGCTTTTGCCAGGTCCGGCATGATTTCGGGAACCGGGTTGGCCATGGCAAATATGATTGCATCCTGATTCATGGATGCAACCATGTCCTTTGTCACAATACCAGGGGCGGAAACGCCGATGAAGATATCAGCCCCCTTCATGGCGTCTGACAGGGAGCCGGTCCTGTGCTCCAGGTTGGTCACGTCCATCATTTTTTCCTGCATCCAGTTAAGGCCTTCTGCGCCCTTGCAGAGGATTCCTGATTTATCACACATGATGATATGGGGGAATCCATAGGTGAGAAGAAGCCTTGTGATGGCCACACCTGCGGAACCGGCGCCATTGACAACCACCTGGCAGTCTTCTTTCCTGCGGCCGGTTACCTTTAAGGCGTTGATGACGCCGGCCAGGACAACAATGGCGGTTCCGTGCTGGTCATCATGGAATACCGGTATGTTAAGGCGTTCCTTTAATGCTTCCTCTATCTCAAAACAGCGGGGGGCAGCAATGTCCTCCAAATTAATGCCTCCAAAAGCAGGCGCGATGCGGACCACTGTCTCGATGATTTCCTGGGTGTCCTGAGTGTCCAGGCAGATGGGGAATGCGTTGACCCCGCCGAACTCCTTAAACAGCACGGCCTTACCCTCCATGACCGGCATGGCGGCCAGAGGCCCGATATTGCCCAGTCCCAGGACCGCGCTTCCATCAGATACGACGGCAATGGTGTTGGACTTAATCGTATATAAGTATGCGGCCTCAGGGTCCTTTGCGATTACCTTACATGGTTCAGCCACCCCGGGCGTGTAGGCCAGGGCCAGGTCTTCCCTGGATGCCACCGTTGCTTTTGATACTGTTTCCAGTTTCCCTTTCCATTCTTCGTGGAGCATCAATGCTTTTTCATTGGTTGTCATGATGGATTCCGTCCTTTTCCTATGATATATAGAATCAAAATTGCATTTTCCTATATCATAACAATTTTAACTATCAGAATCAAGTTCCTTTTCAGTCTTTGAAGAATTATTCAATTAAAACTTTTAAATCAAAATAAAATGTGGTATCATGTTACATAAGTGTGAACAATATACACATAAGGATAAAGATATAGGTGGTACTATGAGGGAACGGATTAACCGTCTGGCCAGGGGGATTATTGACAGCGGGATTCCGGAACTGGTGCTGGCTCCGGACAAGGTGGAGGCAGCGGTTCCGGCGGGTGAGGTCATCCGTGGTGAGATTGTGGTGAGCAGCGGAAACAATCTGCATATCAAAGGGCTGGTGTATTCCAGCCATGCGAGGGTACAGGTTGTGGACAACGCCTTTGGCGGTCTGCGCAACCGGATAATATACGAAGTCAACAGCCGGTATACGGAGCATGGGGACGTCATTAAGGGATCTTTTTATCTTGTCACCAATGGAGGTGAGAGGGAGATTCCTTATTCTTTGCGCGTACAGGCCGGAAACGGGGGGGAAGTATTCGGATCCCTTGCTACGCCAAGGGATTTTGCATCCCTGGCAAAAAGGGATTTGGAGACAGCCCTGAGAGTGTTTGAATATCAGGATTTTACGGATGCCCCCTTTATGCAGGATGCGCGCATCCGTACCATCTATGAAGGATTAAAGGGCAGGGCAGGCAGAAGGAACCTGCTGGAGGAGTTCCTGGTGGCGCTCCATGTAAAGGAGCCTGTCAGGCTGTCCATGGATACAGGAAAAAGGACCTATGGGAATCCTCTGGAACCGGTGGGGGATTCCATTGACATTGCGGCCGGCAGCTGGGGGTATGTGTCTGCGGATATTGAAACAGACGCCCCCTTTATTGAACTGGTAAAGACAAAGATAACGGACCGGGATTTTGTCAACAGCAGGTGCCGTATCCATTACAGGATCGTGCCTGGGCGGCTTCACAAAGGGCGTAATTTTGGGCGGATCAGGGTACGGTCCCTGAGGGAAGAATTTGTTTTGGAGATTGAGGCCATGGGGGATGCCGCGGCGGACGTCACCGGCCGCGGCATTGAGAATGATGGCAGGATGGACAGGGAAAGCCTGCTGCGATACCTGTCCCTCAGGCTGGATTATGAAACAGGCATATATGAGCCGGCCCTGCTTCTGAACCAGATGACAAAGGAAGCTGAACGCCTGCGGGCCGGATACCCGGATGATGAGCGTACCAGGCTCCTCCAGGCAGAGCTTATGATCCTTAACGGCAAACAGGATAACGCATTCATGGTCCTGGAGGAAACAAGGGACAGCGTGCTAAAGAACAGGGAGAAGCAGGTGGAGATATACTGCTTTTACCAGTATCTGCGCCTGCAGGTAAAGCCCTCTGCGGACCAGAAGGAATCCCTGATCCGCTACATCCGGAAACTGCTGTGGGAGGACGGCATGGTCCGGCCCTATCTGTTCCTTCTCCTTGTGAAACTGGACAGTACCATGGCGCAGAATCCGCTGAAGCTTTATGAGACCATGGCATCCCTGTTTGAAAACGGAAGCAACAGCCCATTTTTATATACGGCGGCCTGCAGGCTTATGGAGGAACATCCTGACCTGTTGATCCGTCTGGGCGATTTTGAGATACAGGTCCTGTATCTGGGCATACAGAAAAACATGGTGGGTTCACGGCTGGCCCTTAAGGCAGCAGGACTGGCCCTGGGAATCAAGCATTACAGAAGACTGCTGGAACGCCTGATGGTGAAGCTTTATGAGGCCTACCCGGATGTGAGCCTGCTGGAGGCACTTTGTAGCATCCTCATTAAAGGGGAGCGCAAGAACAGGGACGCATTTGAATGGTATGAAAAGGCGCTGGAGCAGGGGGTTAACCTGACCAGGCTGTATGAGTATTTCCTGTATTCCCTGCCCGGGGATTACAGCCATCTGCTGCCGAGGGAGGTGCTGCTGTATTTTTCCTATGACAAGGATCTGGACAGCCACAGCCGTTCCGTGCTCTACCGGAACATACTGCTTTATATGAATCCGTCATCCGAGCTGTATCAGGCATATACAAGGCATATGGAGCAGTTTGCCATGGAACAGCTGTTCCGGTCCAAAATTAACAGCCGTATGGCAGTGATTTACGAGCACATGATATACAAGGACATGATTGACATGCGGGTTGCCCGGGTATTGCCGGGTATCTTAAGGTCCTGCCGGGTCCGCTGTGAGGATTCCCGGATGAAGTATGTGATTGTCCGTTATGAGGAACTGGAAGAGGAGGAGGCCTATCTGCTGGAGGACCAGGCAGCTTATGTCCCTATTTTTTCCGACCGCAATGTGCTGCTGTTCCAGGACGCCTATGGCAACCGGTATCTGGACGTGAAACACTGGAAGGTGCCGGTGATGGACAAACAGGAGCTTCTGGACCAGTGTTACCAGGTATATCCGGACCATCCCATGCTGCGCCTGCGGGAATGCAGGACCATACTGGAGCAGGGGGTGGAGACGGACAGCCAGGCTGAGTTTCTGGAGGGAACCATGGTGGAGATGCATCTGTCCCCTGTGTTTGAAGCGTCTGTCCTGCAGGCAGTGACCGGATATTATTGTAAAAAGGCGTCGGAAGAAACAGCAGGGCCAGGAGGGTTTAACTGCTCCTATCTGATTCAGTTAGATAAAAAGCGCCTTGGGGTAAAACAGAGACAGCAGATCTGCGAGACACTGATCAGCCAGAATTATATGCGGGAAGCCTATGATATGATAAGAGAGTATGGCAGCCAATACATTAATCCGCACAGGCTGATGAAGCTTTGCGCCCGTACCATACTGCTGCGGCTGTTTGACCAGGATGACCTGCTGCTTCATATGGCATACAAGGTGTTTCAGGCAGGGGCATATGACAGTGTCATCATGGATTATCTCTGCGAACATTTTAATGGAACCGTTTCCCAGATGTATGAGGTCCTGATACAGGGGGTGCGGGAGCATGTGGAGACATATGACCTGGAAGAACGTCTGCTGTGCCAGATGCTGTTTACGGGCTGCTGTGAGCAGATGGACTCTGTGTTTGAGCTTTATATGAACCGGAAACCCACCAGGGAGATTATTGTAAAAGCATACTTTACACAGAAGTGCGTCCAGTATTTCCTGGAATGCCGTGACATGGACGGGCGGGTATTTGAATATCTGAAACAGGCAGTGGCGGGGAGCCTTGAAAAGGACAGGATGCCCACCATCTACCTGCTGGCCCTGACCAAGTACTGTTCCACCCTTGATAAGCTTGACGCGGAAGATGCGGACCTGCTTAAGGGCGTGACTGCCGTGCTTCTGGAGGAGGGTCTGGTATTCCCTTACACAAGGGAATTGTCCAGGCATATTCCTGTGCCGGAGGACATCATGGACAAGGCCATGGTGGAGTACAGGGGCAGCAAGGACGGGCATCCGGAGCTTCAGGTCAGGATACTTCCGGAGGAGGAAGAGTGGCACAGTGAGGATTTCCGCAGGGTCTATCAGGGAATCTATGTAAAACAGAAGGTACTCTTTGAGGGTGAGGTCATGGAGTACAGGATATATGACTATAAGGCGGCTGCCCGTGGCAATCCATCAGGGAAAGGCCCGGAGGTAAGCCGCGTGCTGGCGGCAGAAGGACGGGTGGAGTGCGACCACAAGCTGGAGGGCAAGGAAAACAGCCGCTTCGCCTGTCTGAATGAGATGGGGGCCGCGCTGAAGGATAAGGACAGCGGGAGCCTGCAAATGGCAATGGAAGATTATCTTAAAAAATCCGCTGCCCTTAGCCGTCTGTTCCCCATTGAATAAGCCTGTCTGTGAAATTGCTGGGGTAAGTCCCCGGATAGATGAGCCGGGGAAATATGGAAGTTCCCCAGATAAAAGAACTGGGGGAAATATGGAAGTTCCCCGGATATAAGAACTGGGGAGAATATGGAAGTTCCCCGGATATATGAACCGGGAAAGGTATGGAGGAGCTGTCTATGGACGGACTTGTAATCGGTCTGGATCTGAATGATGATTATACCCAGATCTGTTGTTATGATAAGGAAAAGTCCTGGACCATTCCTACGGTCATCTGCCGCAGGAAGGAAGAGGAAACCTGGCTTTCAGGGGAGGAGGCATATGCGGCTACCCTTCTGGGAGAAGGGATAATTGTAGATAAGCTTCTGAAACTGGCTGCAAAGGACGGAACGTCCACAATCGGAGGCATATGCTACAGCGGCGGCACGCTTTTAAAGCTGTTCATCCAGAAAATGCTGGAGTATCCGAAAAAGGAATTTGGAAAGGACCGGATCTGGCAGCTGGTCATCACGCTTTCGGATGTGGATGCCAGACTGCTGGATATATTGATGTACTGCGCTGATTTTCTGGAAATCCCCAGGGAGCGTGTCCATGTCATCAGCCATACGGAAAGCTTCATTTATTATGTGCTGAGCCAGAAAAAGGAACTGTGGACCAACCAGGTGGGACTGTTCGAACTGTCCTCGGAGCGCCTGTGCTATTATGAGATGAAGGTCATAAGAGGCATGAGGCGGAATATGGTACAGGCAGAGGCCCAGAACCAGGAGGAGGCGTTTAACCTGGATATCCTGGACTCGCCTTCCGGAAGCAAACTGGCGGATAAGATCCTATGCTCCTGCGGGGAGAAGCTCCTTGGCAGGAAGCTGTTTTCCACCGTGTTCCTTACGGGGAAGGGATTTGAACGCCAGAACTGGGCCGGCGGTTTCATGCGGTTTGCATGCAACCGGAGGAAGGTCTTTGTGGAAGAGTATCTATTTGCCAGGGGGGCTGCCTATAAAGGGGCGGATTACACACATGACGCCACGTCCTACCCTTATATTTTTGTATGTGAGGGCCGGCTCAGGGCCGAGGTGGCCCTGCGTGTCATGAGACGCGGCAGGGAGAGCAGCCTGGTGGTGGCGTCCTATGGAGACAACTGGTATGAATCCAAAAGCTCACTGGACCTGATCGTGGATGGGCAGAGCGAGATTGAATTCACCATCACGCCCCTGGATTCCAAGAAACGCAAGCTGGTTCGCGTACCCTTAAGCGGGTTCCCGGACCGTCCACCAAGAACCACGCGGGTGGGACTTAAAGTGGGATTTACCAATGAGGAAACCATGATGATGGTAATCGAGGACAAGGGATTCGGGGAACTGTTCCCGGCCTCCGGAGCAGTGGTAAGACAAGAGGTAAGCTTATGAGTTTGATACTTTGCAGGCATGAACCGGTGAAACATCCTTATTATATCGATGTGCTGGGAATCCATATCCATTCTTCCCAGGAATTGTGTTATGTGATCTACAACCATCCCATCCTGGTGATGGATGATTTCATCGATGAACTGCTGATTGAGTTCATACGCAGGGACCTGGATATGGATTATCTGGCAGGCCGTATGGAAAAACTCCTGGAAACAGGCAGCCGGCATGAGGATGTGCTGTTCCTGTTCCTGTCTGAGTGCGACTATTATAATGATAAGGAAATACAGAAATATAAGACAACCGTGGCAGCCCTGCGCGCCCTTCATCCCGCTGAATATGAAAAGGCGCGGGCGGACTATATGTTCCGGGCACGCCAGTATGGCAAAGCGGCACAGAGATACAGCAAGGTGCTTGAATATCCGGCCGATAAACAGGTCAATGACGCTTTCCTTGCAAAGGTATACAATAATCTGGGCGCGTCCTACGCCATGATGTTCCAGTTCAGGAAGGCCCTTTCGGCCTATGATAAGGCGTATGGGCTGGGCAAGGACATGGATGTGCTGAAACGGATCTATTTCCTTACGGTCTTTGCGCCGGAGCTGGATGTGAAGGAGCGCTACCAGGCCCTGTTCACGGAGGAACTAAAAAGCAAATGGAAGGTTGAGATTGAAGGGGCCGGCCTGGATGCGGCACAGGATGAGGATGTGCGGGCCCTGAGGGCCTTGTTTAAAAAGGACCCCATTAAACGCATGAACGGCGCATCTGCCATGGTGCAGCGGTGGAAACAGGAATACAGGATGATGGTATGATAAAACGGAGGTAACTGACATGGCTTTTGACATTGCAAAAGAACATCTTGAGAAAATGGGACTGGGCGGCAGGATCCATACCTTTGAGGTATCCAGCGCAACCGTGGAACTGGCTGCCCGGGCAGTTGGCTGTGAACCGGCCCGGATTGCCAAGACATTGTCCTTCATGGTCCAGGGAAGTCCGATACTGGTGGTGGCGGCAGGAGATGCCAAGGTGGATAACCACAAATATAAGGAACAGTTCGGTGCTAAGGCCAAGATGCTGTCCCCGGATGAGGTGGCGGAGCTGGTGGGCCATGGCGTGGGCGGCGTGTGTCCCTTTGGGATAAAGGACGGGGTTAAGGTTTATCTGGATGAATCCCTGAAACGCTTCCCCGAGGTGTTCCCGGCCTGCGGCAGCGCCAGCAGCGCGGTGCGCCTGACCATTCCGGAACTGGAACTGGCTTCGGGCAGCCCGGTATGGGTGGATGTGTGCAAGGCGTGGCAGGACGCGGAAATAACAGGGACAGGACCGTCCGGCACGGCTGACATGACAAAAACCGCTTGACAAACAGGATAATAATCTTTATCATAAATAAATATACAAAATTCATAAAAGGTGATGAGGAAGAGGAGTACACTGCTTCAGACCAGCAGAGATGGCTGCTCCGGATGTGTGGAATGGATGTCCATACACAATCCGGGCTGGAAGGCGGCCTTGGCGGCGAAGGGTGGAAGGTAGCTTCTGAACCTGGATGGTGAAGGAACAGGGAAGGCGCCTGTTTTGTGTAGCCGTCACACGGGCGGCTCCGTTACTGGCCAAAGAGATTGCCGGACATCGGTCTGTTCCGGCAGAAGTAAAGGTGGTACCGCGGAATATCCGCCCTTTGCCCGGCCGGACGGCCATATGGGCAAGGGGCCTTTTTATTTTTCAGGACAAGTGTAAAGGTAAAGGAGAAAGAAGTTATGAAGGAACTGGAGAAAACCTATAATCCGGCAGACATAGAGGACCGTCTGTACGAGAAGTGGCTGAAAGGGAAGTATTTCCACGCTGAGGTGAACCGCAGCAAAAAGCCGTTCACAATCGTGATGCCCCCGCCTAATATCACAGGACAGCTCCATATGGGACACGCCCTGGACAATACCATGCAGGACATCCTGATCCGTTATAAGCGGATGCAGGGATACGAGGCCCTGTGGCAGCCAGGCACGGACCACGCAGCCATTGCCACCGAGGTCAAGGTGATTGACAAGCTGAAAAAGGAAGGCATTGACAAGGCTGACCTTGGACGGGAGGGCTTTCTTAAGGAGTGCTGGAAGTGGAGGGATGAGTACGGCACCAGGATTGTGAAGCAGCTTCACAAGCTGGGATCCTCCGCTGACTGGGACAGGGAGCGCTTTACCATGGACCAGGGCTGCTCCGAGGCCGTACTGGAAGTATTTGTAAAACTCTATGAAAAGGGTTATATTTATAAAGGATCCAGGATTATTAACTGGTGTCCTGTGTGCCAGACCTCCATCTCAGACGCGGAAGTCGAACATGTGGAACAGGACGGATTTTTCTGGCATATTAATTATCCGGTGGTGGGCGAGCCGGGACGGTTTGTGGAGATTGCCACAACCAGGCCTGAAACCATGCTGGGCGATACCGCGGTAGCCGTGAACCCGGAGGATGAGCGCTATCAGGATATCGTGGGCAAGATGCTGAAGCTCCCGCTTACGGACCGTGAAATCCCGGTGATTGCAGACGCCTATGTGGACAAGGAATTCGGAACCGGCTGCGTGAAGATTACACCGGCCCATGATCCCAATGACTTCGAAGTTGGAAAGCGCCATGACCTGGAGGAAATCGTTATCTTAAATGATGATGCCACGATAAGCGCGGAGGGACCCTATCAGGGCATGGACCGCTATGAAGCCAGGAAAGCCATTGTGGCTGACCTTGAAAAGCAGGGACTGCTGGTAAAGGTGGTTCCCCATTCCCACAATGTAGGCACCCATGACCGCTGCAAGACCACGGTAGAGCCCATGGTAAAGCAGCAGTGGTTTGTAAGGATGGAGGAGATGGCAAAACCTGCCATTGAAGCCCTGAAGGACAACAGCCTGCGTTTTGTGCCCGAGAGCTTTGGCAAGACATACCTGCACTGGCTGGAGGGAATCCGTGACTGGTGTATCTCACGCCAGCTGTGGTGGGGCCACAGGATTCCTGCCTATTACTGCCAGGACTGCGGCAAAATCGTGGTTTCCAGGGAAGAACCCCACACATGCCCGCAGTGCGGCGGCTCCGCCTTTAAGCAGGATGAGGACACCCTGGACACATGGTTTTCCTCAGCCCTGTGGCCGTTCTCAACCCTGGGCTGGCCGGAACACAGCCAGGACCTGGATTATTTCTATCCAACGGATGTGCTGGTAACCGGTTATGATATCATCTTTTTCTGGGTCATCCGCATGGTGTTCTCAGGCATTGAACAGACCGGAAAGCTGCCTTTCCATACAGTGCTGATCCACGGCCTTGTAAGGGATTCCCAGGGCCGCAAGATGAGCAAGTCCCTGGGCAACGGAATCGACCCTCTGGAGGTCATTGACAAGTATGGGGCAGATGCCCTGCGCATGACCCTGATTACGGGCAATGCACCTGGCAATGATATGCGTTTTTATTGGGAGCGCGTGGAGAACAGCCGTAACTTTGCCAACAAAGTGTGGAACGCTTCCCGTTTCATCATGATGAACATAGAGAAGGCGCCGGATGTAACCGGGGTTTCCCTGGACAGTCTTACCATGGCTGACCGGTGGATCCTGTCCAAGGTAAACACCCTGACAAAGGATGTAACGGAAAACCTGGATAAATATGAGCTGGGAATCGCGCTTCAGAAGGTTTATGACTTTATTTGGGAAGAATTTTGCGATTGGTATATTGAAATGGTGAAGCCAAGGCTGTACAATGAAGATGATACCACCAAGGCAGCCGCTGTCTGGACCTTAAGGACCGTACTGATCCAGGCTCTGAAGCTTCTCCACCCATTCATGCCTTTCCTTACCGAGGAGATATTCTGCAACCTTCAGGAGGAAGAGGAAACCATCATGGTTTCCCAGTGGCCGCTGTACAGGGCTGAGTGGAATTACAGCGCGGAGGAGACATCCACCCAGACCATCAAGGAAGCGGTCCGGGCCATCCGCGGCGTGCGTACGGCCATGAATGTCCCGCCCAGCAAGAAGGCCACCGTGTATGTTGTATCGGAGGACCAGGGACTGTTAGGCATATTTGAACACAGCAAAAGCTTCTTTGCCACGCTGGGATATGCAGGAGAGGTGATGCTTCAGATGGATAAGACGGGGATTGCGGAGGATGCGGTTTCCGCGGTTATTCCGGGCGCTGTCATCTATATGCCATTTGCGGATCTGGTGGATATCGATAAGGAGATAGAGAGACTTCAGGGAGAAGAGAAACGTCTGGCAGGGGAACTGGCCCGGTCAAACGGCATGCTGAACAATGAGAAGTTTGTCAGCCGTGCCCCTGAAGCCAAGATCGCAGAGGAGAAAGCCAAGCTGCAGAAGTACACCCAGATGATGGAGCAGGTAAAGGCCCGTCTGGCACAGCTTCAGAAATAAACGGTTCCGGGTATTTAAGCACGTGCATGGAATATCCGGAAGCAATTCAGCATAGAGAGGGAGAGCAGAGAATGATTGATACATCAGGAAACAAGCCGGTCATCCAGGTGAAGATGTTTGGCGGATTTACCATTACAATGGATGACAAGTCCATGGGCGACAGCGATAACCGTTCCAGGAAAGCATGGAACCTGCTCAGTTATCTGATTATCAACCGGCGCAAGGACGTCAGCATCAATGAACTGTTTCAAGCCATATGGCAGGACGGAATGCAGGACAACCCTTACGGGGCGCTGAAGACCCTTGTTTTCCGGGTCAGGAAAATGATGGAGGCAGCAGGCTTTCCCTCACAGGACCTGATACTGAACCAGAAAGGGGCATATATGTGGAATCCTTCCTGGGAGCTGTCCATTGACACGGACCGTTTTGAGTTCCTTTGCAGGCGCATCCTGACCTCCCAGGAGGATATGAGGGATATGGAAAAGGAATGGAAGGAAGCCCTCAATCTGTATAGGGGCGCGTTCCTTCCAAAGTCAGCGGACGACAGCTGGGTGGTGCCGCTGAACACATATTATCATTCCCTGTACCAGAAACTGGTTAAGGCTGTGTGCGGATACCTCCTGGATCAGCAGGAATATGCCCAGGTGGAGGAAATCTGTTCCAGGGCAGCAGGGATTGACCGGTTTGCCGAGGATTTCTATTATTATATGATTTATGCTGTTTATAAGCAGGGAAATCAGAAAAAGGCGCTGGAACAATATAAGTCCACCACGGAACTGTTTTACCGGGAACGCCTGATAACGCCTTCGGACCGTTTTAAGGAATTATATGAAATCATCAGCGACCGCCAGCAGGAAATCATCACGGACCTGGATGTCATCCAGGCATCCCTTGACTGCCCGGGCACCATTGAGGAGCAGCGGGAACATGGGGCCTACCAGTGCGAATATGCCGTGTTTAAGCGCCTTGTCCAGCTGGAACGCCGCGGTGTGGAACGCAGCGGCGATTCCGTATACCTGTGCCTGCTTACGGTGGGGGACAGGAGGGGGCGCACCCTGAAGCCTGAAATCCAGGCCAGGGCCATGGAGCGGTTAAAGGGTGTGATTAACCATTCGCTGCGCTCCAGCGATGCATTTTCCCGCTACAGCGTGAGCCAGTACATAATCCTTCTCCCATCCGTCACCTATGAGAATGGGGAACAGGTCATGCGCCGCATCATGTCGGCGTTCAACAAGGCCTATGTGCGCAAGGATGTGGCGGTTACCTACAGCCTGAATCTCATACTTCCCAAGGAAGACACCATTGAAGCATAATGATTACAGCGAGGATAATACTACTATGAAGATAAAGAATGCAGTCCTGCTGCTTTTGACAGCTGCCATCTGGGGCATTGCCTTTGTGGCCCAGAGCGTTGGAATGGACTACGTGGGGCCGTTAACCTTTAACTGTGTCAGAAGCCTGATTGGGGGAGTGGTCCTGCTTCCCTGTATCTGGTATTTTGATAAAAAAAGGAACCGGGAGCGCCGGGTGCCTGTGATTCCCGGCGCCAGGAAGACGCTCGTGATTGGCGGCGTGTGCTGCGGCGTGGCCCTGTGCCTTGCCAGCAATTTCCAGCAGTTCGGCATCCAGTATACCACGGTGGGAAAGGCGGGCTTCATCACTGCCTGCTATATCATCATTGTCCCTATCCTGGGACTTTTCCTTAAGAAGAAGTGCAGCCCTGTGATTGTGGGTGCGGTTGGCCTGTCAGTGGTTGGCCTGTACCTGCTGTGCATGACCGGCGGGGAGCTGGCCGTGAATAAAGGGGATTTGCTGATGCTGGTATGCGCCCTGCTTTTTTCCGTCCATATCATCATCATTGACTTTTTTTCTCCGGTGGTGGACGGGGTCAAGATGTCCTGTATCCAGTTTTTTGTGTGCGGGGCAATTTCCGGAATCGGCATGCTCATATATGAGACGCCGGACATGGGACAGATCCTGGCTGCCTGGGCGCCGGTGCTCTATGCAGGCGTCATGTCCTGCGGCGTTGCATATACCCTTCAGATCATAGGCCAGAAGGGTATGAACCCCACGGTGGCCTCCCTGATACTGAGCCTGGAGTCCAGCATATCCGTACTGGCCGGATGGGCCATCCTGGGACAGAGGCTTTCAGCCAGGGAATTGGCGGGCTGTGCCCTGATGTTTGGGGCCATTATACTGGCCCAGCTGCCGGTGGGAAGGAAAAATCCCGCGTAGGAGCGGATTTTCCGGTCAGGAAGATAATCTGTCTGAACGGCTGCCGGTTTGTCGTATCCGGACGAAGCATGGCGAGAATATCCGGTTGATAATTACAGGAAATTAGGTTAAGATTATAAAAGCCTGTCCGGGGGACAGGCTTTTAAGAAAGAATGGTACTGATATGGGCAGGGCAGAGGAATATTTAAATCAGATTCCGATGTGGACCAGGAAAAAGAATTCCCTGGAGGATGTCAGGGATGTATTGGATGTGATGGGGGCGCCGGACCGGGACATACCGGCCATTCATGTGGCCGGAACCAATGGAAAGGGGTCTGTGTGCGCATTCCTTACATCCATACTTAAGGAAGCAGGATATAAGACAGGAACATTCATATCCCCCCATCTGATTGAGGTGAGGGAGCGTTTCCTGATAAACGGCGCCATGGTGGATGAGGCGGTCTTCGAGGATGGGTTTGGGATTGTCCTGGAGGCCAGCAGGAAAATGATGGAAAAGGGATATTGCCATCCAACTTTTTTCGAGTTCCTGTTTCTTATGGCCATGGTCATATTCAAGAAACAGGATGTGGATGTAATGGTCCTGGAAACAGGAATGGGGGGCAGGCTGGACACCACCAATGTCCTGGAGCACCCATGTGCCTGCGTCATTACCTCCATCAGCCTGGACCACACCAAGTATCTGGGCGATACCCTGGAGGAGATAGCCGGTGAAAAAGCCGGGATCATCAAACCGGGGGTTCCGCTTATATTTGATAATAATGAGCCCCGGGTATCCAACATACTGGAGGGATGCGCGTTCCGCAGGGGGGCGGCGCGCTATCCGGTGGGAATGGATGACTTCAGGGTGGTGCATATTGGCGGCGACGGTCTGGAAATCAGTGCCAGGATGAGGGATGAGGCAAGGATGAAGCTTCAGATTCCCTTTGAGGCGCTTTACCAGGCTGAGAATGCCATGCTTGCGGTGCGCACCCTTGACGTGCTCAGAAGCGGGGGGAAATGCAGCAGAAAAGGCAGCCGTGTCCCGGGCCACGGGCCGGTGGGCGCGGCAAGGTGCATTACCTGGAACATTGGGGACAGGCAGATTGCCATGGGGATATTAAAGACAGTCTGGCCGGGACGGATGGAACAGGTGGTTCCCGGCATCTATCTGGACGGGGCCCATAATCCCGGGGGAATCAGGGCCTTCCTGCAAACGGCAAAGGAGGTTTCCAAACGGCTGGACAAGCAGCCCTACCTTTTGTTTGCAGCCGTGTCGGATAAGGATTACAGGGACATGGAGGCCCAGCTGTCCGCGGGAATCTCATGGAAATGCATTGGTGTGGTCCATATTAACAGTGACAGGGGGATTTCATCTGAAATCCTGGCAAAGGAGTTTGAAGAAACAGCCGGATGCCCTGTGGTTCCCTTTGAGGACACCAGGACCGCTGTTCGTGATATGAGGAAGAGGAGCAGGGACGGTGTCCTGTTCTGCGTGGGGTCGCTGTATCTGATTGGGGAGATTAAGGCAGTTTTAAACGAGATAGGAGTTGAGCATACATGATTGATTTTGAAGAGGAGATTGAGCGTTTTAAACCCAGCCTTGATGTGGAGCAGGTGGAGGACGCCATTGTAAAAAGCGATTTGACGGATATGACGGACATCATGATGGAACTGATAAAAGAAAGAGGCGAGAAATAGGCGGTGGATATGGACTATGCAAGAAGAAACCAGCAGATTGCCAACAGCTTCTATAACCTTGGCCTGGAGAAGTCCAGGATCAGGGATCTGTCCGGAGCAGCCCAGTGTCTGAAGAAAAGCCTTCATTTTAACAAATATCAGACAGACGCCCGCAACCTGCTGGGGCTTATATACTACGAGAACGGCGAGGTTGCCGATGCCCTGGTACAGTGGGTCATCAGCCTGAACCTGCAGCCCGAGGACAACCTGGCTGACCATTATCTGGACGAGATCCAGAGAAAGCCGGGCCAGCTGGAACGGGAAAGCCAGAATGTAAAGACCTTTAACCAGGCCCTGTGGCATGCCCAGAACGGAAGCGATGACCTGGCCATCCTGCAGCTTGCCAGGGTGGTGGAATCCAACCCGCATTTTGTGAAGGCCCACCTGCTTCTGGCCCTATTGTATATGGGACGGGAGGATTATAATAAGGCCGGGCGTTCCCTGTATAAAATTTTACAGATAGACAAGAGCAACCAGAAAGCCCTTTACTATATGTCCATTGTAAAGCAGAACACGGGCCGGGCAGATGCTGAGAAGCGCAAGATGGTAAAGGCATTTTCCCACAGGAAAATGGAAGATGACGATGTAATCATTCCCAATACGTATAAAGAAAGCACAGGGCTTTCCACCATACTGCACATTATCATCGGTCTGATCCTGGGCATAGCTGCATTTTACTTCCTCATCCTTCCTGCCAGGACCAAGGCGCTGAACAATGAGAGGAACCAGGAAGTCATTGCCTACAGCCAGAAGCTGAACAATGCAAACCAGCAGTACGATATCCTTAAAACGGATTATGACAGGCTGGATGCGCAGGCAAAAGAAGTGCAGGCCAGGCTGGACGAGCTGACAACCGGCAACACAAGTATCATGGCCCAGTACCAGGGGCTTATCTGGATCCTGCAGAACTACAGGACAGGGGATCTGGTGGCTGCTGCCAAGGCATTTGCAGATGCCAGCTTTGATTTGATTGAGGATGAGAATATCAAGGCCATTGTGGAAAGCATACGCCAGGATATGACGGCCAATATATACCAGAACCTGGTTGACCGGGGACTTACCCTATGGAATGCCGGCAATAAGACAGAGGCCATGGACTATTTCCAGGCCAGCCTGACCATAAAGCCGGATAATCCTGAGGCGCTGTTCTATGTGGGGCGTCTGTACCAGGATGCGGGCGACATGGACAATGCCAACACCATGTTTGACAAGGTGGTCAACGAGTTCCCGGATTCCCCTTATGTGGAAAGAGCCAGGAACGCAAGAGGATATTAAAGCAGACATAAAAAAAACAAGATACTACGGAAGATAAGCTTGACGCGTCTTTTGTAGTATCTTTTTTTATACAAAAATCCAGACACAGCGCAGAAGAAAGGAGTATGAGAACATGGATCATACAATGTTTACCTATGAAGCCAGGGAGCAGACACTTGTGATTCACCTTCCTAAGGAACTGGACCATCACAATTGCAGGAACCTTAAAAGCGATACGGACCTGCTTCTGGAAGAGAATTATATTAACCGGATCGTATTTGATTTTACACACACATCATTTATGGACTCCTCGGGAATCGGCGTACTGTTAAGCCGTTATAAGCAGATGGCGGCCAGCAGGGGTCATGTATCCTATTATGGGGCGGGCGCCCAGGTAAGGCGGATACTGGAAATGGGCGGGATTAACCGCCTGATTAAAGGATATGAAGACAGGGAATCAGCCCTTAAAGGATGAAAGGGGAGAAGAAAAAATGGAGGATAAGAAGATGGGATCAATGATGGAAAATCCCCGGATTAACAAGGCGGGGAATGGCAGGGAGCACATAAGGCTTACAATGGACAGCCTTTCACAGAACGAGGAGTTTGCCAGGGTGGTGGCGGCCGTGTTCATGAGCAGGCTGAATCCCACCCTGGAAGAAATCGATGATGTTAAGACGGCTGTGTCCGAGGCCGTGACCAATGCAGTCATCCATGGTTATGGGAGCCGGGGAGGGGTTATCGGTATGGATATAACGGCAGATACGGACGGCAGCATACTGACCGTATGCATAGAAGACCAGGGTGTTGGGATACCGGATGTGAAGACTGCCATGGAACCTATGTTTACCACGGATGAGTCAGGGGAGCGTTCCGGCATGGGTTTTTCCTTTATGGAGGCGTTTATGGATGAGGTAGAGGTACAGTCGGAGCCGGGCAAGGGAACCCTGGTATCAATGAAGAAATTCATCGGCAGGTGACGGCGATGGATGAGACCATGAAATTAATCAATATGGCTCACGAAGGGGATAAAGCGGCAAGGGACCAGCTGGTCATGGACAATGTGGGGCTTATATGGAGCATTGTGAGACGGTTTTCAGGCCGCGGATATGAGATGGAGGATCTGTTCCAGATAGGGAGCATTGGGCTCATCAAGGCTATTGACAAATTTGACACGGGATTCGAGGTAAAATTCTCCACCTATGCAGTGCCCATGATTACAGGGGAAATCAAGCGGTTCCTCAGGGATGACGGCATGATTAAGGTCAGCCGCTCCATCAAGGAACTGGGGTTTAAGGTAAGGGCTGCAAGGGAGGAGATGACCTACAGCCTGGGACGGGAACCCACCATTGAGGAGATTGCGGCGCGGCTGGAAACAAGCCGTGAGGAAGTGGCTGCATCCATGGAAGCGGGCGCCGAGGTGGAATCCCTGTACCGGCCGACAGGCAATGGGGATGACAATACCATGTTCCTCATGGACCGGCTGGAGGAGGAGAACAATGACCACGAGGAGCTGCTTAACAGGATGGTGTTAAAAGAACTGATGGAGGACCTGAGCGACGAACAGAGGGAAATCATTGTCAGGCGGTATTTTTATAACCAGACCCAGACCCAGATCGCCGGGGAACTGGGCATTTCCCAGGTCCAGGTATCACGTCTTGAAAAGCGGATTTTAAAAGAAATGCGAATGCGGTATGAAAAATAAAAAAGTATAAAATTATTTTTTCCATCCATACTATCTACCAGAACCAATCAAATCAGTTTACGAAAAGGATGTGATTATATGGGTTTTGGTAAACGTGTATGTGAAATTCTGGCAGTAATCGGGGCAATTGTCCTGATTGGGATTCTGGTATGGTATCTCTCCTCTGGCATGAGGGACAAGGGATATGAAAAGGAGGGCACCCTGGTGTGGGAAGAACAGAATCCATTGTCTGGGGAAGGCCTGGGATTGGAAGAGCCCTGGAATGACGGGGAAGCCGCATATCCTGCTTTTGTGACAGATCCCGTATCCATGATATATGGGGAACAGGAGATACAAAGGAGCGGTAAAGGACTATGAAAAACACGGTCTATGTGAAACTCAACCAGATCACGGAGCTGACCCACAAGGATGTGGTCTTAAAGGATGTGGCCCAGGTTTACTGTGATGACCAGAATATAATGAATAAATGCAATGCCATGAAGGTCATGACGGTTAAGCTGGATAAAAAGAGGCGTTATATCATGAGCGCCCTGGATGTCACCAGGAAGCTGATCCAGATGGATCCTACCCTGGAGGTTAGCCATGTGGGGGAAGTGGATTTTATCATTGCATACAAACCGCCTTCCCCGCCATCCTACATCTGGGAATGGAGCAAGACGGTGTTTGTCTGCGCCGTGTGTTTTTTCGGGGCAGCGTTCGCAATCATGACTTTTAATAATGATGTCAATGTGACGGATGTGTTTGGCGAGGTTTACCGACTGGTCATGGGATATGAATCAGGAGGGTTCACTGTATTGGAAGTCAGCTATAGTGTGGGGCTGGCAGTGGGAATCATCGGGTTCTTTAACCATTTTGCCTCCATTAAGCTGAACACGGATCCTACCCCGCTGGAAGTGGAAATGCGTCTTTATGAAGATAATATCAGTAAGACCCTGATTGCCGAGGACGGCAGGAAGGAGACCAAAATTGATATTACTTAAAAAAATACTTCTGGCATTCTTTGGCCTGTGCGCCGGCGGCATCATCGCGGCCGGCGTATATGCGTTCCTGGCGATTATCGGCATATTCGTGCGCCTGATGGGAAAGACCGGGACAAGGAAGCATATCATGCTGTACGAAACCATCATCATATTGGGGGGAGTCCTGGGCAACATACTGGATATCTATGAATTTCCCATTTATATGGGCGCGTTTTTCGGGCACGTTTTCCTGATCATAGCAGGACTTTCCATGGGGATATTCGTGGGCTGCCTGGTCATGTCCCTGGCAGAGACACTTAAGGCCCTGCCTGTTATCAGCAGGAGGATCCATCTGGCGGTGGGCCTTCAATACCTGATATTTGCCCTGGCAGCAGGCAAGCTTGCCGGCTCTTTGGCTTATTTCTGGTACCGGATGGCTTCCCTGGGATAACCTGGACCTATGTGGCGTTGGCGGGGTGTCGCGCCTTATGGTAATGCATTGATTGAAAAGGAGAAAAAGTAATGGAAGTTGACAAGAAAAAATACGAAGAATATGTCAAGGAGATAACACCGGTCCACAGCCTGCCCAAAAGCATGGCTTGTGCGTTCCTGGTAGGAGGCGTTATCTGCCTCATTGGACAGCTTATTACCAATTACCTGATGAAGGGCATGGGGATGGAACAGGAAACAGCTTCGGCCTGGAACCTTCTGGCCCTGATTCTTATCAGCATTATCCTGACCGGCCTTAATATTTACCCCAAGATTGTACAATTCGGCGGCGCCGGTGCCCTGGTGCCAATCACAGGATTTGCCAACTCCGTGGTGGCGCCTGCCATTGAGTTCCACGCAGAGGGCGAGGTATTTGGCGTGGGCTGTAAGATATTTACCATTGCAGGCCCGGTTATCCTGTACGGGGTGCTGACCAGCTGGGTACTGGGATTGATTTACTGGGTAGGGGGACTCATGGGGATATTCCAGATTTAGGGCGGGATGTTAGAGCAGGATGTTTGTTGATGTCTGGCAGGGGAGCGGGATGGGAGGCCATTGCGCGGCCCTGCCTTTAGTCATTTTATTTTTTATGCCGCTGGCAAAATTCTTTTCATTCAGCCTACCTTTCCAATGTTCGGCAATCCGGACCGTTCACCCATATATTCCACCCTTTCCGGGGAATGATTTTATCCTGCCGGCCTTATTATAGCGAAATAGAAGGCGGCTGTACAGGTCATGACGGCAATACCTCCGCCTATGAGAAGGTATTGTATCCTTACCACATCTGCCAGGGGGCCGAATACCATCATGCCAATGGGAAGGGCACAGGAGGTGGAAATCTGCATGAAACTGAACACCCGTCCCTGCATGGAAGCAGGAACCTGTTCCTGGATGGAGACCGTGATAGGGGAGTTGTAACAGGGGGATGTGATTCCAATCATCAGATTGCATGCCAGGTAAAACAGGAATACAGGAGCCACTCCAAGGCCTGCCATCAGCACACCGTACAGCCATCCGGCCAGGACCGTTGTTTTTAACCGCTTTTTAAAGCCGCCCCAGGATGTAATCAGGATGCCGCCCAGGACAGAGCCCATGCTGTAGGTCATTTCCGAAGCCGTAAGGCGCCATACCTCTGGTCCGAAGGTGCGGCTGACCATCAGAGGTGTCAGGAAGGCAGAAGGGCTGATAAGGAACAGCACCGCTATCTGGAATAACAGCAGATGCCGTACAAAGGAATCTGTTTTCAGATAAAGGAAACCTTGTTTCATGCTGAGGATTCCTGAGGATTCTTTGATATTGTCCCTGCTTTTCAGGCCGTCTTTGCGGCCTGCATTGTCCGAACCCGCCATCATGTCCTTCCTATATCCGGGGATGGTCAGGGCAGAGGTGATGCCCACACCTATGAGCGCAGTAAATACATCTATGAACAGCGTTGTCTCCAATGTGGACACGGACAGTATGGCGCCGCTGACTGCCGGTGAAAGGAACATGATAAGGGATGTTAAGGTGTTCTGGATGCCGTTTACCTGCATCAGATGCTTCTGCGGTACAATCTGGGGAATGACGGCATTGACTGCCGGCGTCTGAATCCCTGTTCCGGCAGAGCGGACCATGAGTACGGTAAACAGCAGCCATATATTCCTGTGCCCGGAAAAAAAGGCAATGGCCAGAATCAGGGTTGAGAGCGCAATGATGGTGTCAGACAGCATGATCAGGGATTTCCTGTCATAACGATCAATCCATACGCCTGCAAACAGGGATATGGCAATCTGCGGTGCAAAGCCGCATACGGTTGATATGGTCAGCATCCGTCCTGATGAAGTGGAGAGCGTGATATACCAGACAATGGCATACTGCACCAGGGAGGAGCCAAAGAGCGATATGGTCTGGGCTGTGAGGAATCGGGCGGCTGTATTTTTCCAGGATTGGTTCATGATTTGTGTAACCTCGTCTTTCTATGATTATTTTGGGGTTTAAACATGACAAAAAGGCTGCGGACAGACACTGTCCGCAGCCCCAGACTGTAGACAAAATGGTTCCTGGTGCGATGCACCCGGAACCATTTTGAATTTTATATAGAGATATATTGGTTCGAATATCCAGACAAAAGAACAGGGTTTCCTTAGCCCGCCCTTTCTCCATTTCCAGATTGCCAGTTTCTTTAGATTCATACATGCAAATAAAAGGGTCAGCTCCATTGTCACTTTTGCCAATCCTCTGTACTGCGTATATCTCATTCCATGTTTTTCTTTTCCGTCTGCAAAGACTCGTTCGATGGTTTCTTTCCGTTTCTGATAGATTTCTTTCATCCCTGTCTGATGACGGATTTCCTCCACCTTTTCCATGTACCCCTCCCATACATGGCGGCTTACCACCTTTACATGGTCTTTGCTTCCTGTACATTGGTTTTGGTACGGACAATCCTTACACTTTTTTCCATCGCTTTTGTATTCTCGGTATCCATCACGGTTTGTTGTGCTGTATTTTAGGATCTGATTATTCGGGCATAAATAACAGTCAAAGTATTCATCATATACATAATCGCTTTTTCGAAAATACCCTTTCTTTGTCATTGGACGTTTATAGGGCATAACCGGAACCTTTCCTTCCTCGATTAGCGTTCTTGCGATTGCTGGTATCTTATAGCCTGCATCCATTACATAGTATTTAGGATATTTTACCCGTTCGCTTACTTTCCGGTACAGTTCCCAAAAGGATACGCTGTCGTGGACATTCCCTGCTGTCACTTCAAAATCTATGACATAATTATTTTTATCACAGCAGGTATTGGCTGCATAAGCAAACACCTGCTTGTGTTCCCCTTTGTGGAACCAGCCACTGTCGGGATCGGTAGTGCTGACCTTTTTGTTTATGGTCTCTGGCGTGGACTCTTTTTCTTTCAATGGCTTTTTCCCGTGTTCCAGCCTGTCCTTCTCTATTTCCTCCTGCAGCTCCTTTTCGTAACACCGGGCTTCTTTTTCCATGGTTTCATTCTGATATTTATGAGGGTTTGCACTGGCTTTGATGTGGGTACCATCAATAAAAAGACTTTCCGTATCCAGGAAACCACAGGCATCCACCTCCATTAGAATCCGGGAGAATATCTTTTGAAAAAGATCCGTATCCTTAAATCGTCTGGTATAGTTCTTTCCAAAGGTAGAAAAATGAGGGATATCCTCATACAGGCCGTATCCCAGATACCAGCGGTAAGCAAGATTCACTTCAATCTCTTTGATTGTTTTGCGCATGGAAGGGATGCCAAACACGTATTGGAGGATCACGATTTTCATTAATACAACGGGATCAATGCTTTCCCTGCCATAAGGTTTGTAGAGATCTTTAACCTCGTCATAAATAAAGCTTAAATCAATGGCTTCCTCCAGCTTTCGAACCAGATGACCGGAAGGGACGAGGTCATCCAGGCTTGCAATCTGTACCTGAGAACGTTCTGAATAATCTTTTTTCCCCATCATAAGAAAAAACCTCACTTTCGTATAGTACTATTATACTACATCGAAATCCTGAGTGAAAGAAAAAAGACAACCGCCTCCTATTAGGAGGCTAGTTGTCTACAGTCTGAGGCTGCGGACAGACACTGTCCGCAGCCCAATCCATGAGGACGTCTGCTAATCCGGGAAAATGGCGCAAAAACAAGGCGTATGCAGCTATTCAATCCATACGCGCAGGAACTACCATGTTTCCCGGTGAATGAAAGCAGTTAAACGCCCGGTTTAAACTCCGTACAATGCTTCACCGGATACAATTGTACAGAGCTGATTCGCCTTCTCATCCTGTCCGTTGCATAGAACCATACCATAAGACAGGCCTCCTTCATATGTTTCATGTGAACTTACTCTAACAGAAATATTTTATCCTGTCAATTGCCCATTATGACTAATTTTCAGGAAATGAGAGATACTGATAATGAATATATCCTGTCAGAGGAAGGAGAATGCATAAGATGGGACAGATGAAAGGAAAGGCAAGTATAGAGTTTGAACACCCGCCGGTAATCATAAGCGCCGGGGCGGTGGTTGGTAAAAAGGAAGGGGACGGGCCTCTTGGACAGCTTTTTGACCAGGTGGAACAGGATGACATGTTCGGCAAGGACAACTGGGAACAGGCGGAGAGCGCCATGCAGAAAAGGACCGCGGACCTTGTGATTGAAAAGGGAGGAATCAGGAAAGGCGATTTGCGCTACCTGTTTGCAGGGGATCTGCTGGGCCAGCTGATTGCCACATCCTTTGGCACCGTGGACCTGGAGATTCCTCTTTTTGGCCTTTACGGGGCCTGTTCAACCATGGGGGAGGCGCTGAGCCTTGGGGCCATGGCTGTGAATGGAGGATATGCCAACCAGGTCATGTCCATGGCGTCCAGCCATTTTGCAACGGCTGAGAAACAGTTCCGTTTTCCTCTGGCCTATGGCAACCAGAGGCCCATGTCAGCCACATGGACCGTAACAGGCTGCGGCGCTGTTGTCATTGCAGGGGACAGGAAGAACGGGCTTGCAAGGATTGCAGGCATCACCACGGGCCGTATGGTGGATATGGGCGCCAAGGATTCCATGAACATGGGCGCTGCCATGGCGCCTGCCGCGTTCCACACCATAGAACAGAACCTGGAGGATTTCCAGGTCAATGAAACATGGTATGACAAGATCATCACCGGTGACCTGGGGGAAGTGGGCAGGACCATCCTTTTGGAGTTCATGAAGAACAAGGGCAGGGACCTGAGCCAGATCCATATGGACTGCGGAATCGAGATATACGATAAGGAACAGCAGGACACACATGCGGGCGGAAGCGGATGCGGCTGCAGCGCGGTTACGCTGTGTTCCTATATCCTGCCTAAGGTACAGGACGGTACATGGAAGAGGGTGCTGTTTGTCCCCACAGGTGCCCTTCTGTCTACGGTAAGCTTCAATGAAGGCCAGAGCATTCCTGGAATCGCCCACGCAGTCATCATTGAGCATATTGACGATTAAGGAGGTAGACATCATGGATTATGTGAAAGCATTTTTAATTGGAGGACTTATCTGCGCGCTGGTGCAGATTTTGATGGAAAAAACAAAAATGATGCCTGGGCGGATCATGGTAACGCTGGTGGTCACCGGATGTATCCTTGGTGCCATCGGTATTTATGAGCCATTTTTAAAATGGGCCGGGGCCGGGGCCGGGGTGCCCTTATTGGGCTTTGGCAACACTCTTTGGAAAGGGGTCAAGGAGGCCATTGGGAAAGACGGGGTGCTGGGGATTTTCAAAGGAGGCCTGACAGCCAGCTCGGCCGGGATATGCGGGGCTCTGGTCTTCGGATACCTGGCTTCCCTGGTGTTTAAGCCTAAGATGAAATAAGGTGCGATACAAAGGTTGTTATATCAGTCCGCGCGGAAAAGGACAAACGAAATAGGCGATAGGATAAAATTTCTATCGTCTTTTTTTCTTTTACAATTTAATTATAAAGAATGAAGATGTCATATTTTGAAATCTTTAAAATTCAGGTGCAAATTTAAAGAGATTTGATATGAGCCAGATTATCCGCTATTTTTTTGATAATCAATTCCTTTAATTCAGGTGGCTTGATTGAAATAATTTCTTTTCCAAAAACAGAAAAGTAATTTGAGATAAAATCTTCTTCATTTTTATTATAGTATCCCTTGATAATCGGTGTATCGTTACACCAAACGAATGTCATGGATGGATAATTTTCTTTGATGAATAAATCTACACCTTTTTCTGTTATATTGATTTCAAAATCAGTAGCATTCTTTTCTTTAAAATTATTTTTTTTCAAAGATTCAAGTCTATTGTTGTCAACAGGGGGGATATTCTCATTGGTGGATAAAGAAAGAATCTTATCACAACGGAATACTTGCTTTTTTTCACTATCATAATTATATGCTGTCACATACCATTGACCAAATGATGTAGATACATTCAGAAACTGTACAGTGTATTTGTAATCGTTATTTTTGCGTTTATAAGTAATATCGCATACAGAATCGTTAATTGCTAAATACAATATATCTTTCAAAAATGGGCAATCATTCACTTGTTTTAAAGAGGTGAAGCTGAATACTGTCTCCATTCTATCCAGATTTGATTTATGCTCTTTTGAAATGCAGGATTCAAATTTCTGCTTTAGTTTTTGTAAGTCTAAATCAAATGGGGTAGATTGATATTCTTTTAGTGTCAGCATGGAGAAGTACATAGCATACATTTCATCAGTAGTGAAAATAATAGGTGAAAGTAATCGATTTTTTAATATTCCATATCTTCCATACCGGCCATGTTCTGAAAATATTGGCATTCCAATCTGTTCCAAAGATTGGATGTCTCTAATTGCAGTACTTCTTGAGATATTATATTTCTCCATTAAATCTGCTAAATTAAAATGGTTCTTATTAATCAAATATATCATCATATCATTAAGTCGCTCTGATTTATTCATACATACATCTCCTTTAAATATAAAGGTATCACATTTTGAAACCTTTATATATTATACTATAAGTGTAAGAAAAATACGAGGTAAAATCAAATGGGCAGAAAATTATTTTTAACATCTTATTTCAAAGAGGTAGCTACGTTTCTTCCAGAATTTGCAGGTGAATTACATGAAAAAAAGATAGTATTTATACCAACAGCAAGTAATGTTGAAAAAGTTAATTTCTTTGTGAATTCAGGAAAGAAAGCATTGGAAAACCTAGGGGCGATTGTTGATGTGCTGGACTTGTCAACGGCAGATGAAAAGGAGATGAAAGCTAAGATAGCTGATAACGACATAATTTATGTTACTGGTGGGAATACATTCTTTTTATTGCAGGAAATGAAGAGAACAGGTGCAGACATACTAATTAAAAATGCAATAAATTCGGGAAAGATTTATATAGGAGAATCTGCTGGAGCAATCATTACAGCTCCCAATATTGAATATATAAGTTCTATGGATAGTATAAAAAAAGCCCCGAATTTAAGTAGTTACGAAGCACTAAGGATAATAGATTTCTATATTGTTCCTCATTATTTGAACTCACCTTTTAAAAAAATAACAAGTAATATTGTAAAACAATATTCGACAAAATTGACTTTGCAGCCGGTAAGCAACAATGAAGTTATTTTAGTAAAAGGTGATATAGTGACTATTATAAAAAACTAATGTAGATACCCTTTTACCACTTTTGCCAATCCTTTCATAACAACCAGAAGTTTAATAAAAGTAAAAAGGCAGTTGCGGGTAAGAGGATAAAGAGGGATGCAGAGGTTGGTGAGATGCAGAGGGTAGTGATATGCAGAATGAAGATACGGAAGGGGGACGCAGAAGATATACAAAAGATAAATAGAAAGCCCAGGTAATTCCATATACTACATACTGATAATCAGATGAAATGGGTTACCTCCATAAAGATTAACCTCCATAATGATTATCTTCTGGCAATATGAGGAATATCCTGAGCTTAATTTGTTTTGCCGTACCTTACGTACGGATGTCTGCTGTCTGAATCAGAACCCCGCCCCAGGCAGTGCAGATATAAAAGCTGCTGCTAAACCGTTAAACAGGGACGGGGATTCCATTAGTATGGTATATTCCCCGGTCCGTAACCCTCTGTGGCCGGCGCTGACGTGGATGGCTGGTAGCCGGGTCCGATGGGTGAGACAATGGGGCTGTCTTCACCGGTCTCATCCGGGTTTGGATTGATGATGGTGGAAACATCCGTATGGATGTTGCAGTAACCCGGTATGGAAAATGCTGAATCGTCTGTTGCGCCTGTCTCTCCGTCCGGAAGCACCATGCAGACCCTGGTGGTCTTGTTGGGGCAGTAGGGCGTTGGACGCATGCCGGAGTCAGCACACACAGTGACGGCCACATGCTTGTCGCACACTTCCGTGGGAGCGGTTCCCTTTGCAAAGTATTCGGTATAGACCGCATTGCCCCTTGGGTCGGCCGTACACACGCCTGCAACGGCGCGCTTGCCGGACTTGCGGCAGATTTCCGCGGTTTCTATGCTGTCCGGAATGGCAAAGCCCGGGTCGGACTTGCCTTCATGGATACGGTTCATGATGTTACGCCATATATCCTTGTGGAAGGTGGTGCCTCCGTTGTTGACATTGCCGTGTTTCAGCTTCTGGTTGCTGTCACATCCACCCCAGATGCCGGCCGTATAGTATGGCGTATAACCTACGAACCAGATATCGTTGTTAGCGGTTGTGGTGCCGCTCTTGCCGGCAGCGGACATTCCGGTCAGCGCCGCCCTGGTACTGGTGGAGTTGATGGAAATCCCGGACCTTGCAAACAGCCGGTTGCTCTTCATGGATTCGGCCATGGCGTCCGTAAGGAGGAATGCGGTGGAATCCTTTAAGACCTGTTTGGTTTCGGGCTCGTTGTCGATAAGCACCTTGCCATTGTGGTCCAGTATCTTTGTGAAGAAACGTGGTTTGGTGTACACGCCGCCGTTGGCAATGGAAGCATAGGCAGCGGTCATCTCCAGGTTGGAAACACCTTTTGTGATGCCGCCCAGGGCAGTGGCCGCTCCTAAGTCGTCCTTGACCAGGGAAGTGATGCCCATGTTCTCCGCGTATTCCACGCCCAGCTGGGGGGTGACTGTTTCCATCATGCAGCGTACCGCAATCACGTTCATGGAATAGATGATGCCGTCACGGATATTGTGATAGCCCACAAAACCATAACCGGAGTTCCACCAGTTCCTGAAGGTCTTGGTGCCAATGGTGTAAGTGGAATCATAGTAAACCGTTCCAAGGGTTGCGCCGCAGGCGTCCAGCGCCGGTGCGAATGAAGTGATGACCTTGAACGCGGAACCTGGCTGACGGTATACGTTGCTGGCCCGGTTCAGGGTAAGGCTGGCCTTCTTCTCGCCGCGGCCGCCGCAGAGTGCCTTGACCTCCCCGGTGTGCTGGTCCATCAGGACAAATGATGCCTGGGGTTGCAGAATCAGGTTCTGGCGCTCACCGATGATTTCGTCCCCGTCCTTTAACAGCCATGCCTTGTAGGAATCAATATCGGACTGGACCGCCTCCTCACTCATGTAAAGACCCTCAAAGGAAGTATCCCGCAGTATGTTCTTGCGGTAGCTTTTCAGGTTCTCTTCGGAATAATGTTCGGTTGTGCCGTCCGCATGGTTGACGCTCAGCCTGTATTCCACGGAATACTTTGCAACAGAGTAGTTGTCCGGATTGTTGATCTCCTCGTCCACAATGGCCTGAAGATCCGGATCCTGGGTTGTATAAATCTGAAGTCCCCCTGAATACAGAAGGTTGCTGGCCTGGCTCTCCGTGTAATCCAGCTTTTCCATCAGCGCTGTTATGACCTGTTCAATCAGCTCGTCCGTAAAATAGCTGTAATGATTATTGGTCTCCTTGGTAGCGGTATCCACATTCTGGATCCTGTCATAGACATCGTCCGCAAGCGCTTCCTCCTGCTCCTCCTTGGTGATGAAACCCTGGTCATACATGTACTGGAGTACGATCTGGCGCCGTTCCGCATTTTTCTCACGTCCGGATATGGGGTTTAGCTTGGACGGATTCTTGGTAATGGAAGCCAGCACCGCGCATTCGGATAAGGTCAGGTCGGACACGTCCTTGTTAAAATAACGTTTGGCAGCCACCTTCACGCCCAGGGTGTTGTTGCCCAGGTTGATTGTGTTCAGGTAATTGGTGATGATCAGGTTCTTGGTATCTTCCTTGCTCATGCCGGAATTTTTCTCCAGCTGGACTGCAAGGTATTGTTCCTGCAGCTTCCTTTCAATCTTGGCGCCCCAGCCCGACTCCATGCCGCCTGAAAATACATTGTTCTTGATGAGCTGCTGGGTGATGGTGCTTCCGCCGCCGGCGTAGTCGTCGCTGATAACGCCCTTTACGGCACGGGCAATGGAGCGGATATCAATGCCGTTGTGGCTCCTGAAACGGGAATCCTCAATGGCAATGAAAGCATTGACCAGGTTCTGGGGAAGTTCCTCATATGTGGCTGATTCGCGGTTGGAACCGCTGGTGACCAGTGTGTCCGTCAGGTTGCCTGCCGCATCATAAACCGTGGTGGCAAAGCGGTCGGGCTGAATGTTTAAGATATCTACGGAGGGGGCATTGTCAATAATACCCTTAACCATGCCAAAACCGATGGACGCACCCACTACTGCTAAGAATAGAAACAGGACAAACAGGGCCTTAAAAATATTAAGGAACAGCCGCGAGGCATATTTGCCTGATTTGGAGTGGAGAGACTTGATCCTGCGTTCAGTCTCATACTTACCATAGTTCATATATTCTCCTTTATCGTTCCACGATTCCTTTTCGTGGACTTTCCTTAATCCTCCACGATTCCTTTTTCGTGGATTTCCTTTACCTTTCCACGGTCTTTGCACCGTGGCCTTTCTTGCTTACAGATCCTCTTCTAAGTCTATCTTGTAGATTATACACCAGTTTTGTAAAATTGAAAAGGTTTAAATATGCCCTTGCCATCGCCGTATTTCTATATTATGATAAAAATCAGGCGGAAACAGGTCGGAATGTGGGGAATGATACCCTTAAATCGGAACAAAGGAGTATGGAAAGTGGTAGAACGTTACAAAATCGTGTATCAGGGCGGAACCGGTGAGCTGGTTGAGAAGAAATCCAGGTTCATTGCAGATATAAAACCAGTGGCCGATGAGGAAGAGGCACTGGCCTTTGTGGAGGAGATTCGCAGGAAATACTGGGATGCAAGGCATCACTGCTTTGCCTATGTCATAGGCGACAGGGGGCAGACGGCCAGGTGCAGCGATGACGGGGAACCGTCCCAGACAGCGGGCAAACCCATGATGGATGTGCTGACAGGAGAGGGACTCCACGATGTGTGCGCTGTGGTGACCCGGTATTTTGGCGGAACCCTTCTGGGCACAGGGGGCCTGGTCAGGGCCTATTCCGGCGCGTTGAAGGAGGGGCTTAAGGCCTGTGTGGTGGTGGAGAAAAAGCTGGCCTCCTGCCTGGAAGTCAGGACGGATTACAATGGCGTTGGCAAGATTCAGTATATTGCGGCCCAGTCAGGCATTGATACCCTGGACAGCCAGTACACGGACCAGGTGTTGTTTACCTTCCTGGTGCCTGCTGCCGAGGAAGGGCGTTTTAAGGCCCAGCTGACGGAAGGGACCAATGGACGGGCTTCCATTAAGAACGTGAATGAGGTTTATTATGGCGTTGTTGACGGAAAAGTCATTGTTTTTTAGAAGAAAATTCCGTAATCAACGGCATTTTCCCGTAAAATCCCTTGCATTATGTAAATAGCAATGCTATACTATAAAACCGTGGCTGTAGACGTATATAATTAAGGAAGAGTAATCACTATGAAGATGAAAAGAGAAGATGTAAGAAATATTGCTATCATTGCCCATGTAGACCATGGCAAGACCACATTAGTAGACCAGCTGTTAAGGCAGAGCGGCGTATTCCGTGTGGGCCAGGAGGTTCAGGAACGCGTCATGGACTCCAATGACATTGAGCGCGAGCGCGGTATCACCATCCTGTCCAAGAATACGGCTGTATTTTATAAAGATACTAAAATCAACATCATCGACACCCCCGGACACGCTGACTTTGGCGGGGAAGTGGAGCGTGTGCTTAAGATGGTGAACGGGGTCGTGCTGGTGGTGGATGCCTATGAAGGTCCCATGCCGCAGACCAAGTTCGTGCTTCAGAAAGCCCTGGAACTGGACTTGTCCGTGATTGTGTGCATTAATAAGGTGGACCGTCCGGAAGCGCGTCCCTCAGAGGTGATAGACGAGACGCTTGAGCTTATGATGGACCTGGACGCGTCGGATGAGCAGCTTGACTGTCCGTTTATATTTGCATCCGCAAGGGGCGGGTTCGCAAGGTATGAGATGGAAGACGACAACATGGACATGAGTCCTCTGTTTGAGACCATCATCAAGCATACCCCTGCCCCGGAAGGCGACCCGGACGCAGATACCCAGGTGCTGATCAGCACCATTGATTACAATGAATTCGTGGGCCGTATCGGAATCGGCAAGGTTGACAACGGCGGCCTTAAGGTGAACCAGGAATGTGTCCTTGTGAACCATCATGACCCGGATAAATTCAAAAAGATCAAGATAGGAAAACTCTATGAGTTTGACGGCCTTAAGAGGGTGGAGGTACAGCAGGCATCCGTGGGTTCCATTGTGGCCATATCCGGCATTGCGGACATCCACATCGGCGACACCATATGTTCACCGGATCATCCTGAGGCAATCCCGTTCCAGAAGATATCCGAGCCAACCATTGCCATGTATTTCATGGTAAATGACAGCCCCCTGGCCGGACAGGAAGGAAAGTTCATCACTTCCCGCCACCTGCGCGACAGGCTGTTCCGGGAACTGAACACCGATGTAAGCCTGCGTGTGGAGGAGACGGATTCCGCTGACTGCTTCAAGGTATCCGGCCGCGGCGAGCTGCATCTGTCCGTTCTCATTGAGAACATGCGCCGTGAAGGCTTTGAGTTCGCGGTGAGCAAGGCGGAAGTCCTGTACCGGTATGATGAGAGGAACCGTAAGCTGGAGCCCATGGAACTGGCTTATGTGGATGTGCCGGAGGAATATACGGGCGTGGTCATCCAGAAGCTTACAAGCCGCAAGGGCGCGCTCCAGGGCATGAGCCAGGCAGCAGGAGGATATTCCAGGCTGGAATTCTCCATCCCTTCCAGGGGCCTGATCGGTTACCGCGGTGATTTCATGACAGATACAAAGGGAAATGGTATCCTCAATACTATTTTTGATGAATATGCAGAGTACAAAGGCGATTTGTTCTACCGCCAGACCGGCTCCCTGATTGCATTTGAGGCAGGCGAGGCCATTACCTATGGACTGTTCAATGCCCAGGAAAGAGGGACCCTGTTCATCGGACCGGGAACCAGGGTTTATTCAGGCATGGTTGTGGGCCAGAGCCCCAAGGCAGAGGACATTGAAATCAATGTCTGCAAGACAAAGAAACTGACCAACACACGTTCTTCCAGCGCGGATGAGGCGCTGAAGCTGACGCCGCCCAAAATCATGAGCCTGGAGCAGGCCCTGGACTTCATTGACACGGATGAGCTTCTGGAGGTAACGCCGGAAAGCCTGAGGATCCGCAAGAAGATCCTGGACCCCACCATGCGCAAAAGGGCGTCCTTTAAAAAGTAAAATCGACATAATAAAACACGAAAAGGCGGATCCTGTCGAAATGTTCTGGCAGGATCCGCTTATTTTTTGGTCTATTATGGTAAATTTCCTCATAAACTATCAATGTGCCGTACGAAAGCAAGCTAAACAGAAAGAAAAAAATAGAAACGGCCAAGTGAGAATTTATTTAGAAGCGAAGAGGAGATGTACTATGTCAGAAAAAATGATTGAAAACAACAAGGTAAGTGTAATCGGTGAGATCGTATCGGGATTTACCTTTAGCCATGAGGTATTTGGGGAAGGCTTTTATATGGTGGATGTTGCTGTGAACCGGCTCAGTGAGCAGGCGGATATCATCCCGCTCATGGTGTCTGAGCGGCTGTTGGACGTACACCAGGATTATTCCGGAAGCACCATTGAGGCGCTGGGCCAGTTCCGCTCCTATAACCGCCATGAAGGTGTGAAGAACAGGCTGATGCTTTCCATCTTTGTCCGGGAAGTCCATTTCATGGAAGAATTTACAGACTACACAAAAACAAACCAGATATTCCTGGACGGTTATATCTGCAAGCCGCCGATTTACCGCAAAACTCCTCTGGGCCGTGAAATTGCAGATATCCTTCTGGCAGTAAACCGTCCTTATGGCAAGTCTGATTACATACCATGCATCAGCTGGGGCCGCAATGCCCGCTATGCATCCGGATTTGAGGTGGGGGCCAGGGTCCGGATCTGGGGCCGCGTACAGAGCAGGGAGTACACAAAAAAGCTGAGCGAGACCGAGTGTGAGAAGCGGATTGCCTATGAAGTTTCCATCAGCAAACTGGAATGTGACGAGGAATAGTCTTTTAAGACTCTTTGGAAAATCTTTCGGAAAAAGTAAGAAATATTTGCAAAGTTGGTCAAACTATGCTATTATGAGCAAAGTCTATGAATGAATGGTCATTCTTAAGAAAAAGCAAGTAAAGCATGAGGTGCATAATGATGAAAGAAAGCATGATACAGGTTATCTGCGGGCCAGGCAAGGGTAAGTCAACAAGTGCAATGGGCAGGGGAATCAGCGCGCTGGCCAAGGGCAGCAATGTAATCATGGTACAATTTTTAAAAGGTTCGCTGGATATGGATAACATGGAAATCCTGAAACGTCTGGAACCGGAATTTAAAATTTTCAGATTTGAGAAGACGCCTGTTTTCTTTGACCAGCTGGCAGAGGAAGAAAAGAATGAGGCAAGGATCTGCATCCGCAACGGGCTGAATTTTGCTAAGAAGGTCCTGGTGACAGGCGAATGCGACATCCTTATCCTGGATGAGATTCTTGGGATCCTGGATGAAGGCGTCATTACCCGGGATGAGCTGTGCGCCCTGATCAGCCAGGCAAGGCAGGCAGGAATCAGGCTGATACTTACCGGCAATGTGTATCCGGATTACCTGGATGCATGCGTGGATGAGGTTACAAAGCTTCAGACCAGATATGAATGACATTTCCTGTTGACATCCATATCATAGGATGATAATATAATACCAACAATCATAGAGTAGAGGTTGCGTCAATCAAGAGTAACCAGGCCCGATGTGGCAGGCACAGAGGACGGCTTGGGGAAAGGGAAAGACGCCGAAGGGGGAAGCATACCTGGAACATGTTTCCTTCTGGGCATATGGTGAATATCCATATGACTGTCATCCGGGTGGATGGAGAGCTACCGAAGAACGTGGATTCGTGAATGACGATATGATACGTACGTGAAGGGCTGACATTTACCTCAGCCCTTTTTTGCTATCCTGTGATTGAATCAAGAGAAAAGGAGAGAATAAATTATGGCTATTTTTGAAGGAGCAGGCGTTGCGCTGGTAACCCCATTTAAGGAAAATGGGGAAGTTAACTACGAAAAGCTGGAAGAAATCGTGGAGGAGCAGATTGCCGGAGGTACGGATTCCATCATTGTCTGCGGAACCACAGGAGAAGCTTCCACCATGAGCCATGAGGAGCACCTGGATGTGGTAGGATATGTGTGCAAGGTAACCGGAAAACGTATTCCTGTCATTGCAGGGACCGGCTCCAACTGTACGGAGACAGCTGTCTATCTTTCGGCGGAGGCGCAGCGCCGGGGGGCCGACGGACTCCTGCTGGTATCCCCTTACTATAATAAGGCCACACAGAACGGGCTTAAGGCGCATTTTAAGGCGGTTGCCGATGCTGTAAAGATTCCAATCCTCCTTTATAACATTCCCGGAAGGACCGGTGTTACAATCCTTCCCCAGACCATTGCCGACCTTTGCAAGAATGTGGAAAACATCGTGGGTGTAAAAGAAGCAAGCGGCAATTTCTCAGCCATTGCAACCCTGATGAACCTGGCTGACGGCAAGGTGGATTTGTATTCCGGCAATGACGACCAGATTGTACCTCTTCTTTCACTGGGCGGCAAGGGCGTGATTTCCGTGCTGTCCAACGTGGCCCCCAGACAGACCCATGACATCTGCGCCGCGTATTTTGAAGGGGACACGGCCAGGAGCGCCAAACTGCAGCTGGATGCCATTCCGCTGATTACAGAACTGTTCGCAGAGGTGAACCCCATCCCGGTAAAGGCGGCCATGAACCTGATGGGCAGGAATGTGGGACCCTTACGCCTCCCACTGACTGAGATGGAACCCCAGAACCAGGAGAAGTTAAAAGCAGCCATGATTGCATACGGTATCCTGTAAACAAAGGCTGGAAAGGATAAGACACAGATGGTAAGAATGATAATGCACGGCTGCGGCGGGGCCATGGGACAGGTAATCACAGGCCTGGCCGCAGAAGATGATTCAATTGAGATTGTGGCGGGAATTGATTTGCATCCGTCAAAGGACAGCGGTTATCCTGTATTTAATAGCCTGGACCAATGTAACGTGAAGGCAGATGTGATTGTGGATTTCTCTTCGGCAAAAGCAGTGGACGGACTTTTAAAATATTGTTCCGAAACAGGCATGCCGGTGGTGCTGTGTACCACCGGTCTGTCAAAAGGGCAGCTGGAGACACTGAAACGGGCCAGCGCCAGCGCTGCTGTGCTGCGCTCGGCCAATATGTCCCTGGGCGTCAACCTGCTCCTTAAGCTGGTGAAGGACGCGGCAAAGGTACTTGCGGGTTCTGGATTTGACATTGAAATCGTGGAAAAACACCACAACCAGAAGATGGACGCGCCCAGCGGCACGGCCATTGCACTGGCGGATTCCATTAACCAGGCCATGGACATGTCTTATGGGTATACCTATGACAGAAGTACCCGCCGTGAAAAAAGGCATCCGTCGGAAATCGGCATAAGCGCTGTCAGGGGCGGTTCCATTGTTGGGGAACACGACGTGATATTCGCTGGCACGGATGAGGTGGTTACGTTCAGCCATACCGCTTATTCCAAAGCCATTTTTGCAAAGGGCGCCCTGGAGGCAGCCAAGTTCCTGGCAGGAAAAGGACCGGGACTTTATACCATGGCTGACGTGGTTAAATTGTAGGAAATATTTTCCTGAAATAGCAGGATGTACCACCATAATATAAACTCCAAACGCACATAATAAGGATAGAAATAGAAAGGAGAATGTTATTATGAAAAAAATCAGACCTGCTATCTTAGCTATGTTACTATTCGTTATGGTTTTATCTGTGACGGCCTGCGGAAGCAATAACTCAGGCTCCCAGTCCACCACAGGTTCCAGCCAGTCTTCTTCATCAGCAGCAACATCCACAACTGCTGCAGGGAATAATGAGAGCAACAGCAATACCTCCGGTTCCGAAACCACCGGAGGTGTGCTTGACAATCTTGTAGATGACGTGGAAGACGGCGTGGATGATGTTGGCAACGGCATCAAGGACATGACCGGCGAATCAGGCAATACCAATGAGACCAGCAACACAGCCACAACAGAGGCAACACACTAATCACGACCATATGGTATTTATTGCAGAGCGGACCCTTTCCTGGCCGATACGGCAGGGGAAGGGTTCCTTTTGCTTTGGCAGGCATGGCGGGGAGAATGGGCACGTTTGTTTTGGCAGGCATAGCGGGGAGAAGGAGCATGTTCGTTTTGGCAGATTTAGCGGGAAGAAGGGGCTTTTAACATGAATTCTGTGTCATGGTGGTGAATGCATGTTCTGGTCTTGATATGGAACCTGGGATGAATTATAATTGCCATATGTGCTTCATTGGAGAGGATGCGGGAAAGGAGCCGGGATTGGGATTCCTGAACCGGATGATATGTGGCTGGCGCCATATGATTGTATGGCAAAAGTCATATTGGCGCAGAAGATGGCTTCGGCTGTATAGAAGCCATATGGTTAAGAAGTGGAAGGGCAGGGGGAATGAGGGACAGGCACGCGTTTTCAGGCCGGGACAGAGGAGGAGAAAAAAACTCACAATCAGGACAAGGGAGAGAAAAAAACGCATTGTGAGAAAAATCCTTATAGCCGCCGCGGGATTGGCTGCATATGGGGCCGTATCCGGGCAGGGAGGATTTTTCACGGGGCTTAGGGAGATGGTCCAGATCCGTTATGTTGAGGAACAGGAAGCGGCACCGGTTGATAGGACTGGCAATCTGAGGACGGAACCAGCCGCTGATGGAGGCTGGCAGCAAAGGGAAGCCCCCCTTGAGGGCAGGCTCCGGAAGGAAGGAGTGACGATTATTCTGGATAAAGGGTCTGTAAGCATTTTCAGGATGGAAGAACACATGGAAACCGGGAGTGATTAGAAGGGGATAGAAAATTCATTAGGAATTTTAATGATTGCCCTTCTTGTATTCAACTGGATATTGTATTATAATTTCTTCTGAAATGGTATTCTTTTATAGCGTCAACTTATAAATCGATATCTTATATCTATGTTACCATTTAGGAAAATCCACGATTCAAATTCAATCGCGGATCATGAAGAAAAGAAAAGGACAGGTGGATACCCATGGAAAAGAAAGAGATGCTCTATGAAGGAAAGGCTAAGAAAGTCTATACTACGGAGGACCCGGATGTATTAATCGTATCCTATAAGGATGATGCCACTGCATTTAACGGATTAAAGAAGGGGACCATTGTGGGCAAGGGAGCCATCAATAACCGTATGACCAACTTCATCTTTAAGAAGCTGGAAGAAAAGGGCGTGCCGACCCACCTGGTGGAAGAATTAAATGACAGGGAGACAGCTGTCAGGAAAGTGGAAATCGTGCCCCTTGAGGTAATCGTGCGCAACTATTCCGCGGGCAGCTTTGCCAAGAAGATGGGAATGGAGGAAGGCATAAAGTTTAAATGCCCGACCCTGGAATTCAGCTACAAGAATGATGACCTGGGCGATCCCTTCATCAACAGCTACTATGCGCTGGCCCTTGGCCTTGCCACCCAGGAGGAGATTGATGATATTACCAAATATACCTTTAAGGTAAATGAGGTGCTTCAGGAGTATTTTGACGGCCTGAACATTGACCTGATTGACTTTAAGATTGAGTTTGGCCGTTACCACGGAAAGATAATCCTTGCTGACGAGATTTCCCCCGACACCTGCCGCCTGTGGGACAAGGATACCCATGAGAAGCTGGACAAGGACAGGTTCAGAAGGGATCTTGGCAATGTGGAGGATGCTTATGAGGAAGTATTCCGCAGACTGGGAATCCAGTAATGAACTTACATACAACGCCTGGGCATTGATTACCCAGGCGTTGCCTGATTCAATACATCTTATCAATCTATCATAAAAGAAAGGGACTTGGCTGAATGGATTGGAACCAGTTTGACTTTGACAGGGAAAATTCCCGGTTGGATCAGTCACGGGACGGTATTGGGGCAGATAAACTGCGCGAGGAGTGCGGGGTTTTTGGAATCTATGACCTGGATGGGAACGATGTGGCGTCTACTGTCTATTATGGGCTTTTTGCCCTGCAGCACAGGGGACAGGAAAGCTGCGGCATTGCGGTCAGCGATACAAAGGGACCAAAGGGCAAGGTGAGCGCCCACAAGGGCATGGGCCTTTGCAATGAAGTGTTTTCAACGGAACATCTGGAGCAGATGCACGGCAACATCGGGGTTGGACATGTGCGTTACTCCACGGCCGGCAGCAGTACCAGGGAAAATGCACAGCCCCTGGTGCTTAACTATGTAAAAGGCACCCTTGCGCTGGCCCACAACGGCAACCTGGTCAATGCGCCCCAGCTGCGCCATGAACTGGAATACACAGGAGCCATTTTCCAGACAACCATTGATTCCGAGGTCATAGCCTACCATATTGCAAGGGCCAGGGTTTCCCAGCCCAATGTTGAAAGCGCGGTGGCAAAAGCCATGGGTAAGCTAAAGGGCGCCTACTCCCTTGTAATCATGAGCCCGCGCAAGCTGATTGGGGCCAGGGACCCCTTTGGATTCAAGCCCTTATGCATTGGAAAGAGGGGCAATGCATATATCCTTGCCTCAGAGACCTGCGCCCTTGAGACAATCGGCGCGGAGTTTGTGAGGGATGTAAGGCCGGGGGAAATTGTCACCATCACCAGGGAGGGGATTGCGTCTGACACGGAAATGTGTTTCAGGGATACTGCAAAAGAAGCCAGGTGCGTGTTCGAATATATATATTTTGCCAGGCCGGACAGTGTATTTGACGGGGTAAGCGTATATCATTCCAGGATTCAGGCAGGCCGTTTCCTGGCCCTGGATTCGCCGGTGGAGGCAGACCTGGTGGTGGGCGTGCCCGAATCCGGTAACGGGGCAGCCCTTGGTTATTCCATGGAGTCCGGGATTCCCTACGGAACCGCATTCGTGAAGAATTCCTATGTGGGGCGCACCTTCATAAAGCCCAAACAGAGCAGCCGGGAGTCCGCGGTCCGTATTAAGCTGAACGTCCTTAAGGAAGCGGTCGCAGGCAGGCGTATCATCATGATTGATGATTCCATTGTGCGCGGCACCACCAGCGCCCTGATCGTGAACATGCTGCGGGACGCAGGGGCCAGGGAAGTCCATGTGAGGATCAGTGCGCCGCCATTTCTCCATCCCTGCTATTTTGGCACGGATATCCCGTCAGAGGACCAGCTGATTGCCCATGGGCATACGGTGGAGGAGATACGGGACATGATTGGCGCTGACTCCCTTTCTTACCTGAAAATGGAACGGCTTCAGGAGATGGCATGCAGCCGGTCCATATGCACGGCCTGTTTCAGCGGGAAATACCCCATTGAGCCGCCGGTTGAGGATATCAGGGGAAGCTATGATAAATAAACAGCGGTTGAAGACACGCCCTTGTTGTGATAAGATAAAAACCATGAATTCAGAGAACTTAGGAAAAACCATGATGAACAAGCAGTCGTGGAGAAGTATGGAGGAAATGACATGAGTAACACAGACCGATATATAAGCCCTCTTTCCGAGCGCTATGCCAGCAGCGAGATGCAGTATATTTTTTCGCCGGACATGAAGTTTAAGACCTGGAGACGCCTGTGGATTGCCCTGGCTGAGACTGAGAAGGAGCTGGGCCTGGGCATTACGGACGAACAGATTGAGGAGCTGAAGGCCCATGCGGACGATATTAATTATGATGTGGCAAAGGCCCGTGAAAAGGAAGTGCGCCATGATGTGATGAGCCACGTGTATGCATACGGGGGCCAGTGTCCCAAGGCAAAGGGAATCATCCATCTGGGAGCCACCTCCTGTTACGTGGGGGATAATACAGATATCATCATCATGACAGAAGCCCTTAAGCTGGTGAGGAAGAAACTGCTCAATGTTTTAGCTGAACTGGCTAAGTTTGCCGATGCCTATAAGGAACTTCCAACCCTTGCATTCACCCATTTCCAGCCCGCCCAGCCCACAACGGTAGGAAAGCGCGCCACCCTTTGGATGATGGAACTGAAGCTGGATCTGGACGACCTGGATTATCTGATTGGTTCCATGCGCCTTCTTGGCTCCAAGGGCACCACAGGCACCCAGGCCAGTTTCCTGGAACTGTTTGACGGTGACCATGACAGATGCCGCAGCCTGGATGAGCGGATAGCCAGGAAAATGGGATTCGGGGGCTGTTATCCTGTCTCAGGCCAGACCTATTCCAGGAAGGTTGACAGCCGTGTGATTGGCGTCCTGGCAGGAATTGCCCAGAGCGCACACAAATTCTCAAACGATATCCGCCTGCTTCAGCACCTGAAGGAAGTGGAGGAACCATTTGAGAAAAAGCAGATCGGCTCATCCGCCATGGCGTATAAGCGCAATCCCATGCGGAGCGAGCGCATTGCCAGTCTTGCCAATTATGTGATGAGCGATATGATGAACCCCATGCTGGTGGCCTCCACCCAGTGGTTTGAGAGGACCCTGGACGACTCGGCCAACAAGAGGTTATCCGTGCCCGAGGGCTTCCTGGCCGTGGACGGCATCCTGGATTTATATCTGAATGTGGTGGATGGCCTTGTGGTGTATCCAAAGGTAATCGAAAAGCACCTGATGGCGGAACTGCCATTCATGGCAACAGAGAACATCATGATGGACGCGGTTAAGGCCGGGGGCGACCGCCAGGAACTTCATGAGCGCATCAGGGAGCTGTCCATGGAAGCAGGAAAGAATGTAAAAGAAAAAGGCCTGGATAATAATCTTCTTGAACTGATTGCAGCAGACCCTGCCTTCAACCTTTCCCTGGATGACCTGAAGGCGGCCATGGACCCATCCCGGTATGTAGGACGGGCGCCCAAACAGGTGGAGGAGTTCCTGGAGGAAGTAATCCGCCCGGTACTTGCGGATAATGCAGGGGAGCTGGGGATGACTGCGGAAATAAATGTATAGGTTGGATTGGGGGATGTGAGGGGGCTGCGGATGCTACGTCCGCGAAGCGGGCCAGGGCAGGCTTTGGGCTAAGGGGAACCGGCCGGGACGGGAGGATTCCTTAGGACGGCTGCGGGACGGACGCCAAGTTCCGGAGGGGCAGCTTCTAAGGCCCTGGCAAGCAGAAAGACGGGGACCGGTGCTATTCGCTGAGAAATCCTGAAGGACTTTCTCAGCTCAGAGCACCTTGGATTCTTGCTTTGATGCAGGAATCCACCCCGTCTTTTTGCTTGCCATGACCTAAGAAGCTGCTCCCTCCTCCACAATGCGCCCGCCCCGCAGCCGCCCTAAGGAATCCCCCCGTACCCGCCTGCTCCCCCTTAGCCCAAAGCCCGTCCTGGCCCGCTTCGCGGACTGTGTATTCCAGCCATGACATGCGCCAAACGCAGAAGTGGAAATAAAGTCTCCGGCGCCAGCTGTTTCCAGAAGATATGGGATGGACTGGCGGGGGGATTTTTTATTTTTCCAGTCGGATTTATGTGATGCAGGGATGGAGGAACGTGGTGGGTGAGCGGAAGGGGGATGGGGGTGCGGATGCATCTACAGGGACGTGTGGGTCTTAGGCTGAGGGAAGCGGTGCTAAGAGGCCGGCGCCTTTGTCTGAGCCCGATGACTAAATGGGTGGTAATACCTGAAGCGCGAGTTTGGCAGCCAGCCTCTTGTCCAGCGCCGTTTTCCTCGGCCTTAGAGCCACTAGTCCCGCAGCCGTATCCGCACCCCCATCCCCCTTCAGCTCACGGACGGATGCACCTTCACGCCCACACCTCATAAATCCACGTTCCCATATTGCGAACCTTGGCAAGGAATGGTATAGTTTTAATATAGGAAAGTATAAGGACAAGTCAACAAGAACAAAGGAAAGGGAGGTCATGGATGAATGTAAATCTGGAATATTACAGGGTGTTTTACTATGTGTGCGTTCATGGGAGCCTGACTGCGGCTGCCAGGGAGCTGTGTATCTCCCAGCCGGCAGTCAGCCAGGCCGTGCGCCAGCTGGAAAAGGAAGCGGGGATTAAGCTGTTCCTGCGGACGTCCAAAGGTGTCCAGCTTACTAAGGAGGGTGAACTTCTGTACCGCTATGTTAAAATAGGGGTGGAGAGCCTTTTGGAAGGTGAGAAGATGGTGGAACGGGTCCTGGGCATGGATATGGGGGAGGTGCGGATTGGCGCCAGCGATATGACCCTGCAGTTTTTCCTGCTTCCTTATCTGGAACAGTTTCACAAGGAGTTTCCTAAAATCAAGGTCAATGTATCCAATGCGCCTACGCCGGAAACCATAAAGAGCCTGGAAGAGGGCAGGATTGATTTTGGCGTTGTCACCACGCCCTTTGAATGCAGGGGGACCATGAACCGGATTCCGGTCAAGGTCATACGGAACGTGTTTATTGCAGGCAACAGCTTTGAATCGCTGAGGGACAGGAAACTGGATTATTCGGAGCTTTCAGGACTGCCCTGCATTTTCCTGGAAAAGAATACCAGCACCAGGACGTTCATGGATGATTTCCTGTTAAAACAGGGGATTGAACTGAAGCCGGAGTTTGAACTGGCCATTAGCGACATGATTGTACAGTTTGCCAAGCGCAACATGGGGGTGGGCTGCGTGATGGAGGGATTTGCCCAGGATGCAGTGGAAGCAGGGGATGTATTTGAACTGAAATTTAAAATGGAGATGCCTGCACGGCATATTTGCGTGGTTACCGGGGAATCTAACCTTATATCCATGCCTGGACGCAAGCTTCTGGAAATGATTACCGGTCAGAGGATTGAAACGGACATGATATAAGTGCTCATTATGGGAAGCATAACAAAGAACGTCTTTACTTATGAAGAACGATGTAGTAAAGTAAGAACTGTCTTTTTTGGGTTTGTATTGAACTCAGAATATGGCATAAGACAGATAATGAGCATGGACGGGAAGATACCCGAAGGAGGATTTATTGTATGGTCAGAGCAATTGTAGGTGCTAACTGGGGCGATGAAGGCAAGGGCAAGATTACGGATATGCTTGCCAAGGAGTCTGACATTATTGTACGCTTTCAGGGCGGAAGTAATGCAGGACATACCATTATTAACGACTACGGCAAATTTGCCCTTCATCTCCTTCCATCCGGCGTGTTTTATCAGCATACGACCAGCGTGATTGGCAATGGGGTTGCGCTTAATATCCCATATCTGATGGATGAGATACAGTCACTGGTGGACAGAGGGGTTCCAAAGCCCAGGGTGCTTGTTTCGGACAGGGCACAGATCCTGATGCCTTATCATGTGCTGTTTGACACCTACGAGGAGGCGCGTCTGGCAGGCAAATCCTTTGGCTCCACCAAATCAGGCATTGCCCCGTTTTATTCTGATAAATATGCAAAAATCGGTTTCCAGGTCAGCGAGCTGTTTGACGAGGAGCTTCTGAGGGAGAAGGCATGCAGGGTGTGTGAACAGAAGAATGTGCTTCTTGAGCATCTGTACCACAAACCGCTGTTGGATCCGGAGGAACTGCTCCGTGAGCTGCATGGTTACCGCGACATGATTGAGCCATATGTGTGCGATACATCCGCATATCTTTATGAAGCCATTAAAAAGGGCAGGAAAATCCTTCTGGAAGGCCAGCTGGGCTCCCTTAAGGACCCGGATCATGGAATCTATCCCATGGTGACGTCCTCCTCCACACTGGCTGCATACGGCGCAATCGGCGCAGGAATACCGCCATATGAAATCAAGGATATTACCACGGTTGTAAAGGCTTATTCCAGCGCTGTGGGCGCAGGCGCCTTTGTCAGCGAGATATTCGGGGATGAGGCGGAGGAGTTAAGGAACCGCGGAGGCGATGGCGGCGAATATGGCGCGACCACGGGACGCCCCAGACGCGTGGGATGGTTTGACGCGGTTGCAACCAGATATGGCTGCCGCATCCAGGGAACCACGGAGGTGGCATTTACCGTGCTGGATGTCCTGGGGTATCTGGATGAGATTCCTGTGTGCGTGGGCTATGAGATTGACGGCCAGGTGACAAAGGAATTCCCGACCACCACACGGCTTGAAAAGGCGAAGCCCGTGCTTACCAGGCTTCCGGGATGGAAATGCGACATCCGAGGAATTAAGGATTATGAGGACCTTCCTGAGAACTGCCGCAGATATATTGAGTTTGTGGAAAAGGAGATAGAGGCTCCCATTGCAATGGTCTCCAATGGACCGGGGCGGGATGACATCATCATGCGCTAACCGCTTCTGGAAGTATAGCAGGGATGGTAAATTGAATTCCGGTATATGGGCGTTCAATCGGAACACAATCACAAGGCAATGATGGAAATGTTTTCTGGAAACGGCGTGGCTATCGGGCTATGCCGTTTCTCCATTATGTAGGTCATTCGGTAAAGATGCAGGAGTATTCCCACAAGGTCATGTTCACTTATGATCCTTATTACTTACTTGATTATAAGAATCTGTCAAATTTCGCTTTCGATATACCATGACGTTACTTTCATGATATACCGTCCGGTATCAAATGGAGGTTCATATATCTTTAGGTGAGCCTCGCCTTTTCTCTTGTTAATATTGTATAGTCTATAAATTCTGTAGTTTTTCTTTTGCTGCTGCATCTTATTGGCAACGGTAATTTCGTTTTGGGAAATATAGAAGCCGCCATCGTGGTCTTGCTCTGTGCTCTTTACCTCGATGTATAATAGCTCCCCTTGTTCGGTAAAGGATTTAATATCATAACCTTCGTTATCGCCTACTTCTTGAGATGTATGTTCAATTTGCTTTGCAAGTTTCCCTAACCCTACATTACATAACTTTTTCTTTTCAAACTCAATAACAATATATTCTCCTAAATCGCCAATACTTTTTTTCTTTTCATTAAGGGCCAGATAATCTGTTTTATATGACTTTCTAGTCTGTTTTGTTGCCGGTTTCCTTTCAGCGGGAATGTCCTCGTCATCAATCAGTAATTTAAAACTACTATACGATTTTGTTTCTGTTGGTTGAAGCTCATCAACGGCCTTTAATGGGGTGTTTCTGTGTTCATCATTACAGATGATTCTTATATACCATTTTTTTCTATATTCTTCTGTAAGGGCACTGGCAGCCGCATTAAAGAATTCGCATATCTTTAAATTATTTGCAACATAATATTTTTTGTCCGAAATAATGATTGCACTGTTTTCATCCTGTATTCGGGTACTGTTTTTTTGTCTGCTTGTAAAGTCATGGACAACAATTTCTGGGAAAATTTTAAATTTATCAGCCTTTGCCGTTAGAAAGCCATTTATGATTTCAATGGACTGATTACAGGCAGCCTCAACAAATTTAATATATGTTTTACGAGGACTTTCCCCGTCAATTATTATCTCATTATCGTCAGCCACAAATACAAAATTTATTTTATCAAACTGCATGTTATCACCGTAAACATATCCATTGTGAAAACAGGAATATGATTTTGCTTGAATATATTTACGATTATCAAGCCAGTATTGTATGGAAATCTCATCGAAATTTGCTTTCATAAATGACCCCTCGTTTCGAATATACATTTATATATAGTTCACACCATTATTTTAAGAGATTATAGCACATAATTATAGGCGTTTCTATCCGGTTTTACATTGTACCATACCTATGTGGCATCTACCGGTTTCAGTTTATTGGTTGATACTGTTTTATAAGCATTTTCCTTCCGGACGCCCTTTTTGCATCCAGGATATAAAAAAATGCCAGGAAACCTGTAGGATACAGCTTTCCCGGTATTTCCGATTTTTTAGATCAATCCTTTTCTAAATCATCCCATCTGCCTATGGCCTGGATGTTTTATCTTGCCCGTTCACATCTGTTTTGCCATGGGCTGTCCGCCTGTCTGCCTGTGTATCGGCCCTGCCGGCTTTTTCCGCCTCGGCCTTCAGCGCCTCTATGTCCGCTGGTTCAGAAGGCTTTAAAACACGTGCCATCAGTCCCATGGCAAACATGATGATAGGTATGAACACCATGGAGAAAATCACGGCCATAAGGTAATTCTTTGGGGCGCCTGTCACGGCCAGGATAATGGCCAGCACAAACAGCGCCACCAGAAGCAGGGCTCCGGCCAGGGCCAGGATCCGTTTTAATTTCATGCATTGACTCCTTTCATCCGTTGACTGTTTCCTTATCCATCCCAATCAAACGTCTTAACCACCCGTTCCAACCAATCGACTCAACCATCCGTTCCGGACCAATTGTCCATCCGTCTGAACCGTCAATCCTCAGCCAGTTCTTCCCAGCGCCCATACAGTTCTTCCAGCTGCCGGGCGATTTCTTCCTTTTCCCTGTTCAGTTCCATCAGCCTGTCCACATCGGTGTAGACCTCTTCCTGGGAAAGCAGCCCGTCAATCTCACTGTCCCTGGTTTCCAGGGCATGGATGGAATCCTCTGTCTTTTTTAACTCGTTCTGGCGCTTGCGTATGCGGGCCTGCTCCTCCTTCTGGGCTTTCCAGTCCAGCTTTATGCCGCTGGCAGAAGAGGATCCAAAATCCCTGTCCGGGGTTCCCGCAGGCGTCTGGCCTGCCGCATTCCTTGCTGCAAATGCGGCTTCCACGTCATCCTTTTTCTCAAGATAATAATCGTAGTTGCCGATATAATTAATCAGGGACTGGCTGGTCAGGTCCAGTATCCTGGTGGCGGTGCGGTTGATGAAATAACGGTCATGGGACACATAAAGCACGGTGCCCGTATAGCGGCAGAGGGCGCTTTCCAGTATCTCCTTGGACGTGATGTCCAGATGGTTGGTGGGCTCGTCCAGCAAAAGGAAATTAGCATCGGAGAGCATGAGCTTGGCCAGGGACACGCGTCCGCGTTCCCCGCCGCTTAAGTCCCTGATCAGCTTAAACACGTCATCTCCTGTGAACAGGAAGGAGGCCAGGGTATTGCGGATCTGGGTATTATTCATGTCAGGATAGGTATCCTGTATTTCCTCAAATAATGTCTTGTCCATGTGCAGGACCTGGTGCTCCTGGTCGTAATAACCGATGTGCACCTTGGAACCCAGGCGGATTTCACCGCTGTCAGCTTCCAGCAGGCCGTTGATGATTTTTAGCAGGGTGGTCTTGCCGGTTCCGTTATTGCCTATGATAGCCACCCGCTCCCCGCGCCTGATATCAAAATCCACATGGGAGAAGAGGGGCTGGGCGTCAAAGGATTTGCTTAATTCCCTGACCGTCAGCACATCATTGCCGCTGATTACATCCGGCTCCAGCCGTATATCCATGGAATCGTCAATGTCCACCGGCTTTTCCACACGCTCAATCTTATCCAGCATCTTTTCACGGCTTTCGGCACGCCGGATGGACTTTTCGCGGTTAAAGGATTTTAGTTTGGCGATGACTGCTTCCTGGTGCCTGATTTCCTGCTGCTGGTTTAGGTATGCCCTGATTTTGGCATCCCGCAGCATGGCCTTCTTGTCGCTGTAAGCGGAATAGTTGCCTGAGAACATGGTTCCTATGCCGTTATCCAGTTCCACAATCTTGGTAACCACACGGTCCAGGAAATACCGGTCATGGGCAACGATGATCACACTGCCTGCATAGCTCTTTAAGTAGGTTTCAAGCCAGGCAATGGACTCCATGTCCAGATGGTTGGTGGGCTCGTCAAGCAGCAGTACGTCCGGCTTGGTAAGCAGGAGCTTGCCAAGGGATACGCGTGTTTTCTGGCCTCCGGAAAGGGTGTTGATGGGTTTGGTGAATTCATCCTCGCTGAATCCCAGGCCTTTTAATACGCCCGTGACCTCGCTTTTATAAGCGTAGCCATCGGCCAGTTCAAAGGCGTGGTTTAAGCGGCTGTATTCTGCCAGCATGGCTTCCAGGGCATCGCCTGAGGCCGAATGCATCTTAAGCTCCAGGCTGCGGATCCGCTCCTCCATCTCTATGACAGGACGCTTTACCTCCAGAAGGGCTTCGTAAATCGTGTTTTCGCTGTCCAGGTCCTGGTGCTGTGCCAGATAACCGATGGTGGTGCCCTTGCTGAGGGCCACAACGCCTTCGTCAGCAGCCAGCTCACCAATCATGATTTTTAAAAGGGTGGTCTTGCCTGCGCCGTTAATGCCCACAATAGCCGCCTTTTCGTGGTCTTCCAGGTGAAAGGAAACCTGCTTTAAAATATGTTTGTCACCGAATGACTTGGTTATATTGCTGCATGATAAAATCATGGTTAAGCTCCTTTGCATTGTATACCGGCGCTCCATCCAAAGGGGGCAACAGGGCGCTGTTTTCCACGCGCTTATATGTGAAGGAATCCATCAGGAGATACCCCCTTTAGGACAAAACACGCCCCACTTTACGGCATATCTGGCCGGAATTCGGGTCACATCGCCCGCTAGGCCCCCTTTATTTGCGCCAAATCCCCCACAAAGTGGGATGCACGGCCGACGGAAAGCAATTTTCAGATACGTCCTGGATTGCCGGGATTTCCATACTATACTTTCACCAGTATAATATAATAGGAAAATTTTTTCAAGAACATACTGAAACGTGTTTGACATTTTTTTGACACTTGTTTATAATAGAACCATTAGGTATTTATAGAAACGCGTAAGGGGAAGGTGGAACACAATGGAACGCAAAGAGATATCAAAGGCGGTAATTTCAAGATTGCCCCGCTATTACCGCTACCTGGGTGAACTGATTGAGGAAGGTGTGGAACGCATCTCTTCCAATGAACTCAGCGCCAGGATGAAAGTAACGGCATCACAGATCCGTCAGGACCTTAATAATTTCGGAGGATTCGGCCAGCAGGGTTACGGTTATAATGTCAAGTACCTGTATGCTGAGATAGCAAAGATTTTAGGAATTGACCAGCAGCACAACCTGATTATCATCGGAGCTGGTAATCTGGGGCAGGCCATTGCAAACTATACGAATTTTGAAAGGCGGGGATTTGTCATCAAGGGCATGTTTGATATCAATCCCAAGCTGATTGGTCTGGTAATCCGCGGGATTGAGATCCGCTCCGTGGACGATCTGGAACACTACATCAAGGAGAATGAGATTCAGATAGCGGCCCTGACCATTCCAAAGACAAAGGCGCCTGAGATTGCTGACCGCCTTGTCCAGGCCGGTATCAAGGCAATCTGGAACTTTGCCCATACCGATCTGGTGGTTCCGGATGATGTGGTAGTGGAGAATGTCCACCTGTCTGAAAGTCTGATGCGCCTGTCATACAGGGTTTGCAGCATGTACGACCAGAAGACAGAGGAGGGAAAAGCATCAAAGTAAGAATCAGCCGGCAAGCAAAGGAGTCATTCTTTATGCTTGCCGGCTGTTGCTTTTACAGGAGGTAAATGCGGATGAGAACACTGGTAACGGCAAAACAGATGAAGGCCGTGGACGCCCATACCATCCATACCATAGGCATACCGTCCATGGTCCTGATGGAGCGGGCAGCCCTTTGGGTGGCAGAAGAGGCAGGGACGCTGGCCGGACAGAAGGAAGTCATATGGGCAGTGTGCGGCACGGGCAACAATGGGGCGGACGGCGTGGCGGCGGCGCGTATGCTTTATCTGAAAGGGTATCAGGCGTGTGTCTATGTGGTGGGGGATTTGGAAAAGGGTACGGAGGAGTTTAAGGCCCAGGTATCCATTGCGCGCAGGCTCGGCATGGAGGTCAGGCCCTGGACCGCGGCGGCGGACCGGGAGTGCGGCCTTCTCATCGATGCCGTATTCGGCGTGGGTTTAAGCCGTTCCATTGAAGGGGAGTACAGACAGTGCATGGAAATGCTGGCGGATAAGAAGATTGCCCATACCGTTGCAGTGGATGTGCCCTCAGGAATCCATGGGGATACGGGGACTGTCATGGGGGTTGCGCTGAGGGCGGATGTCACTGTTACCTTTGGCTGGGAGAAGACCGGCACAGCCCTTTATCCGGGCAGGGAATATGCGGGCAGGGTAAAGGTATGCGATATTGGATTTCCGGAAACAGCCCTGATGGCCGTGGCGGAGGCAGAAGAGGGGAGCGGATATGCATTCACCTACGGGCCGGAGGACCTGGCGCGGATTCCGGGCCGTCCCGCCTATTCCAACAAGGGAACCTTTGGGAAGGTGCTGATTGCAGCAGGGGCAAGGAACATGTGCGGCGCGGCATATCTCAGCGCCCTGGCGGCTTACCGCACCGGCGCCGGGCTTGTAAAGCTCCTGACCGTGGAGGAAAACCGTCAGATCCTTCAGGAGCGTCTGCCGGAAGCCGTTATCGTCACCTACACGGCGGACCAGCTGATTTCAGGCAGGGAAGAGTTTAAGCGTATGATTGAGGAGCAGATGAACTGGGCAGATGTGGTGGTGCTGGGGCCGGGGCTTGGCAGTGAACCATATGTGGAATACCTGGTGGAGGATATACTGACCAGCGCCTTTGTGCCTGTAATCATTGATGCGGACGGCCTCAATGCCATAGCCGGGCATCCGTACCTGACCACCTATTATACGGAAAATATCGTGATTACCCCCCATCTTGGCGAGATGGCCAGGCTGACCGGGGAGGACATCAGGGATATAAAGGAGAATCTGGCCGGGGCAGCCCTGGAATATGCGGGGCGTTACGGCATTACCTGTGTGCTTAAGGATGCAGCCACGGTGGTGGCAGGTAAGGACGGCACGCTCTACATTAATTCCAGCGGTAACAGCGCCATGGCCAAGGCCGGGTCCGGCGATGTCCTTACGGGCATCATTGCAGGCCTTACGGCCATTGGGATGGAGGAAGGGCAGGCAGCGCTGATGGGGGTATACCTTCACGGCAGGGCAGGAGACGCGGCAGCCAGGAAGACCGGGCAGCACAGCCTTCTGGCATCGGATCTGGCCCATGCAATCGGAGCTGCCATGGAGTCCGCGGCAGAATGACAAAAAACAGGAGGCAGATAAGATGAAACCATACAGCAGGGTATATGCGGCCATTAATCTGGATGCGGTGGCTGCCAATATGGAGGCCATGAAGGCAAACCTTCCGGCTTCAACATCCATGATTGGCGTGGTTAAGACAGATGGCTACGGACATGGCGCCGTGCCGGTTGCCAGGACCATTGAACCATACGTGGACGGATATGCCGTGGCATCCGTGGACGAAGGCATCATCCTGCGCCGCCACGGCATACGCAAGATGGTCCTTGTCCTGGGCGTGACCCATGAAAGCAGGTTTGAGGACCTGGTCCGGTATGATATCCGTCCGGCCATGTTCCGGTACGGGGAGGCCCAAAAACTGTCGGCCGTTGCAGCCGCCATGGGGAAAAGGGCCAATATCCATCTGGCAGTGGACACCGGCATGAACCGCATCGGCATGAAACCGGACCAGGAATCCGCGGACATGGTGTTAAGGATTAGCATGCTGGAGGGAATCCGCATTGAAGGCATGTTCACGCATTTTGCAAGGGCGGATGAGGCGGATAAGACCACCTATGGACTGCAGTTTGGGAAATATTCTGATTTTGTGGAAATGCTGGGCAGCAGAGGGATTAACATCCCGATCAGACATTGTTCCAACAGCGCCGGCATCGTGGAGTCCCTGGGGTCCAACGGCCTTGACATGGTGCGGGCCGGTATTTCCATCTACGGTCTGTATCCATCGGATGAGGTGGGGAAAGATGCGGTGAAGCTGACGCCGGCCATGGAGCTTAAGAGCTTCATCACCTACATAAAGACCATTGGGCCAGGTGATGCGGTGAGTTACGGCGGCACCTTTGTGGCTGACAGGCAGATGCGCGTGGCCACGATCCCGGTGGGATACGGGGACGGTTATCCGCGTTCCCTGTCCGGCAGGGGTTCTGTCCTGATCCGCGGCCAAAGGGCCAGGATACTGGGCAGGATCTGTATGGACCAGTTCATGGTGGATGTGACGGGGATTGTGGATGCGGCAGAAGACGATGAGGTGACACTAATCGGAAGGGACGGGGATGGGTTCATTTCCGTGGAGGAACTGGCTGGAACCGGCGGAGGTTTCCACTATGAAATCATCTGCGGCATCGGCAAACGGGTGCCCAGGGTATATATACGGGACGGCCGGGTGATTGGGAAAAAAGATTATTTTAATGATATTTACGAAGGCTTCGGATATATGTAAAAGCCTACCATGCTCCAAATAAGCGTCTGAAACATATGATACTATTAGGTTACAGGGCAATGTATACACAGGTCAGATATTGCCAATACTAAGGTTGAATAAATTGACGGAGTGTGGACGATGTGATTATCAGACGTGGAGACATTTATTATGCGGATTTACGGCCTGTGGTGGGCTCCGAGCAGGGAGGAGTCCGTCCTGTGCTGATCATCCAGAATGACGTGGGCAACAAACACAGCCCCACGGTCATATGTGCAGCCATTACCTCAAGGATGAACAAAGCAAAGCTGCCCACCCATGTGGAACTGAATACAAGGCGGTGTGCTATGATCAAGGACTCCGTCATCCTTTTGGAACAGCTGCGCACCATTGACAAGCAGCGGCTGAAGGAGAAGATATGCCATATAGATGAGGAGCTTCAGCAGAGGGTGGATGAAGCGCTGATGGTAAGCCTGGAACTGCATACATAGGCAGGCACCATTGACGAAATATGAGAAAAATGTTATGATAAGCAGAGCTATGCCATGATTTAAGGGGCGTTGCCCTGCTTTTTACATGACAGAAACCAGGGCGGCATGAGTACGAAAGGAGTCTTTATAGTATTATGGACGATGGTTATTCGCCTGTCAGTATACTTGTATTGATTGGTTTTATCCTTCTGGAGGCTGTGTTTTATGGATTCGGTTCGGCAATTCAGAATGTGAATGAAGGGAAGCTGGAAGAAGAGGCCCGCCAGGGGAACCGGAAGGCTGCCAGGCTTCTTGAGATTGTCAACCGGCCGGGGCGGTTTGTGCACACCATTCAGATCACAACCCATCTGATTGGTATGATTACCGGAGCAGTCATACTCCCTGTGCTGGTCAACGGGCTGATGAGGCATGTCCATATCTTCAAGCCCATGGCCGGATGGTACGCCGGGACCTCCGGGGGGCCCTGGTATCTGGATTCCATGTGGTGGGAGCAGATACTGTTCATGGCGGCCGTGACCATTGCCCTGCTGCTTATCATCATCAGCTTCGGGATCATAATCCCCAAGCGCCTGGCTGCCAAGGAACCGGAAAAGTGGGGATACCATATGCTGCCGGTTGTCCTGTTTGCTGCCGGTGTGTTCCTGCCCCTGACCAAGCTGATCACACTTGTGTCAGCCCTTGTACTCCGGCTTTTCGGGGTGGATCTTGCGGATGACGATGACAATGTGACGGAAGAAGACATCATGTCCATGGTAAATGAAGGCCATGAGCAGGGCGTCCTGGAAGCGGACGAAACAGAGATGATAACCAATATATTTGAACTGGGGGACAAGGAAGCTTCCGATATCATGACCCACCGTACCAATATGACGGCCCTGGACGGCGCCATGCTGCTGGGGGATGCGGTGCATTTTATCTTAAATGAAGGCATAAACACCCGTTACCCTGTGTACCGGGAGGATATAGACGACATCGTGGGGATCCTGCATATGAGGGATGCCATGGTGTATGTGGAGATGGAAGAATATAAGGACAGGCCTTTGCTTGAGGTTCCGGGACTTCTCAGGGAAGCCAACTTCATACCTGAAACGCGGAGCATTGACACCCTGTTTAAGGAAATGCAGTCCGGCAAGATCCATATGGAAATCGTGGTGGATGAATACGGACAGACCGCAGGACTTCTGACCATGGAGGATATACTGGAGGAAATCGTGGGCAACATCATGGATGAGTATGATGAGGAGGAGGATTTCATTTCCGTCAGGGAGGACGGTTCCTATATCATGAGCGGGCTTACGCCCCTGGATGATGTGATGGATGTGCTGGATATCCAGTTCCCCGAGGAGGACAGCGATACATATGATACCCTGAACGGATATCTGATATCGCGTCTGGACCGCATACCCCAGGAGGGGGAGAATCCCCGGGTGGGGTTCGGCGGCTATACCTTTGAGGTGATCAAGGCCGGCAATAAGATGATAGAAAGCATCCACGTATTCCAGGACCAGGAGGAAGAAGGGGACGGCGGGAAGGACAGGGAAGGCCTGGGGACAGTACAGGGGAAAGACAGCAACAGCCCCCAGTCAGATAAATCCAAAAAAGGTTTGGTGGAAGGAAACGATGACAGGAATCATAGAGAGCACGAAGGAGATGTTTCGTGACAGCAGATTTTTAAGAAAAGCCCTTATGATTGCCTGCCCGGTAGCGCTTCAGGGCATGCTGAACACAGTGGTGAACCTTGTGGACACATTGATGATCGGCACCCTGGGGGCAACGGCCATTGCGGCCGTGGGGCTGGCCAATAAGGTCTTTTTTGTGTTTTCCCTGCTGGTATTCGGGATTGTCAGCGGCGCAGGGATCCTGGCCGCCCAGTTCTGGGGCAGCGGGGATGTAAAGAATATCAGGAAGGTGCTGGGGCTGTCCATCCTGCTTGCATTGGGAGGCGCCCTGTTTTTTGCAGTACCTGCAATCGCATGTCCCCAGGCCGTGATGCGTATCTTCACCACCAGCCGGGACAGCATGGAACTTGGGGCAAAGTATCTGAAGATAGCAGCCCTTACCTACCCCTTCATTGCGCTGACCAATGTGTATGTGGCCATGCTGAGGGCGGTAAACAGGGTGGTGTTCCCGGTCATTGGCAGCTGCATTGCCATTGTCATTAATATCTGCCTTAATTATGTGCTGATTTTCGGCAAGTTCGGCGCCCCGGCCCTGGGTGTGGCAGGCGCGGCCGTGGCAACCCTCATTGCGCGTGTGATTGAGGTGTGCCTCATGCTTACATATGTTTACACCAGGAAAATGCCCATTGCCTGCGGTTTTTCAGGACTTTTCGGATGGCCGTCCGCATTTGTGAAGACGTTTGTGCTCACATCCGCTCCCGTCATTGCCAACGAGTTCATGTGGGGCCTTGGCACTACCATGTATTCCCTGGCCTATGGCCGTATGGGGGACGAGGCGGTGGCGGCCATTACCATTGCCACCACCATACAGGATATTGTGGTGGTGCTGTTCCAGGGACTCAGCGCAGCCACTGCGGTCATCCTGGGCAATGAACTGGGCGCGGGCAAGATAAAGCGGGCTGAGAAGTACGCCACCCAGTTTTTCATCCTGCAGTTCATTGTCACAATCGCGTCGGCCTTTGTGGTGATTGGAATCAGGGGACCCCTTATCGGGCTTTATAACATCACGGAAGCGGTTGGCCGTGATGTGAACATATGCATCCTGATATTTGCATGTTATATGCCGGCCAAGATGTTTAACTATGTGAATGTGGTGGGAGTGTTAAGAAGCGGAGGCGACACAAAGATGTGCCTGTTCCTGGATACCAGCGGGGTATGGTGTATCGGCGTACCCCTGGCGTTTTTAGGCGCCCTTGTGTGGCATCTCCCCATCTATGTGGTCTATGGCCTGGTAATGCTGGAGGAAGTTTATAAGGCTGTGTTGGGATATATACGTTACAGACAGAAGAAATGGCTGAGGAACCTGACCGTGCAGGTGAGGTAGGGGAAGACCGGCCGGTATGGCGGACCGGATTTTTATTGCCGGTATGGCGGACCGGATTTTTAACTTGCCATATAAAAAAAATCGTGCTAAGATAGAAAAGATGTGTATAAAATACAGCATAGGCTGTATGAAGGATAGAAAAACAGGTTAAGAAGAATGAAGGAAAGGGTGTTTTATCGATGTCAGGACATTCAAAGTTTGCCAATATTAAACATAAGAAAGAGCGCAATGACGCGGCAAAGGGCAAGATTTTCACGGTAATCGGACGTGAGATCGCGGTGGCTGTAAAGGAGGGCGGTGCGGATCCGGCCAACAACAGCAAGCTGCGCGATGTGATTGCCAAGGCAAAAGCCAATAACATGCCCAATGATACCATTGACCGGGGCATTAAGAAAGCAGCCGGCGATGCTGCATCCGTGAACTACGAGATCCTTACATACGAAGGATACGGACCAAGCGGGGTAGCCATTATCGTTGACACGCTGACGGACAACAAGAACCGTACGGCTGCCAATGTGAGAAGCGCGTTTACCAAGGGCGGCGGCAACGTAGGGACCCCTGGAAGCGTGTCCTACATGTTTGACAAGAAGGGACAGATCATCATTGACAAGGAAGAATGCGGGATGGACCCGGATGAACTGATGATGGTTGCCCTGGATGCAGGCGCAGAGGATTTTGCCGAGGAAGAGGACAGTTATGAAATAATCACTGCCCCGGAGGATTTCAGCGCTGTGCGCGAAGCCCTGGAGGCCCAGGAAATCCCCATGATGGAAGCAGGTGTGACCATGATACCCCAGACCTGGGTGGAGCTGACGGATGAAGAGGATATCAAGAAGCTTAATAAGACCCTGGACCTGCTGGACGGGGACGACGATGTCCAGGCCGTGTACCATAACTGGGATGAGTAATACCCTGCAATAGGAACCTATACGGAAGGAATGACAGAAGGACCGGTCATGTGGCTGAATCAGCCGCATCCGGTCCTTTTTATGTTTTAGTTGGAGACCACCATGGTGCGCAGCCCGTCGGTTGCATTGGGCGCATTGAACATGTATAGGGTATAAGAATTGTTGGCGCTCATATTGGCTGCAGCGGTTGCCACGTAGGTAGACGGGTATGCGCCGGTCCTGGCAATATAGAGCTGATACCAACCCGGATAAAAGCTGGTATAGGGCGTTACTTCCCGGTAGCGTACATTGGTAAATGCCATGTAGGAACTGTTCTGGTTTCCAATGGACACGTCGAAGGGCCCAAGGTTCTGGGACAGGTTGCAGGCCCGCAGGCAGCTGGTGCCGGAAGGGGCGTTGCAGGAAATGTCGGAGATTTCCATGATGTCCAGGCCGCTGGCCGTGTTGATGATGGCAATTGTCATGGAGGAGGAAGCCCTTACCTGGACCGGTTTCTGGATGTAGACATATCCGTTGGCGCCGGATACGGTGATGGTCTGTGTGCCGGAGGCTGCCTGTACATAGCTTGTAATGTCCCCGTTTGCAAGCCCGCTTGCCACCATCCAGTTGCCGATGTACACATAGAAGGGCTGGTATCCCGTGGACGCGTTGAGGATGCGCACCCTGCCAAAGCTGGTGGCGGTGCAGTTGTAGCATGGGAAGGTGATACCGGGAATGACGGTGACGGAACCGCCTGTGCCGCCTGGGAAGATGGGGCGGAAAATAGGCGGGAAGTTTGGACGTCCGCTGTCCACCGGACCGCCTTCGCCTGGGTTGGGAAGGGGAATGACAGGGACGCCTGCGCCATTGTCCATGCTGTTCCCGCTGTCTACCGGACCGCCTTCGCCTGGGTTGGGAAGAGGAGTGATGGGGATATCCGCCTCGTTGATTTCAGCAGCGCTGACTAACGTGTCCGGATACCCATTTGCTCTGTCCATATGATAGGATTGGTTATTCATAACGACCTCACTGATTGATTGATTCAGTATAGTCTATTCAGGTGCAGGGCCAAATGTGAGTAATTTTTCAAAAAACCGGATATGTTATGGAAATACATGGGATGGATGAATTGAGACTGCATTTTCCTCCCATTAATGCATATAATAAAAAGAACCAGTGTATCAGGAGCGTGGATAGTATGTCATGGGAACCAAAGAAAACAGCTGTGTCTGCACTGGGTCTGCCCAGGGACGTAATCCTGGGTGATGTGCTTGTAAACTTTGTGGGCCGCGGACAGGTGAATGTGGAAAATTACAGGAGCATCCTTATATATACAGATACCCTGGTAAAACTTCAGGCGAAAAACTGTAAGGTACTCATCCACGGAAACCGTTTAAGAATTGATTATTATACATCCGAGGAGATGAAGATAACCGGTCAGATCGGTTCGCTGGAATTCGAAACATAAGTGGGCGAATGCCCGTAAGCGTCCGATGGACAGACGCTAAATGCTCATAGCGAGGAGGGGCCTGTTTGATTGTTTGGCTGTTACATAACTGGAAAGGATATGTAAGACTCCGTCTTCACGGCTATTCGCCGGAACGTTTCCTCAACCTGTGCAATGCCAGGGGGCTGGAAGTCTGGGAGCTTATGTGCAACCGGGACGGGGACTATGAATTTTATATGACAGTAGAAGGGTACCGCCGTGTAAAGCCCCTGGTACGCAAAGCCCAGGTAAGGCTGCATATCATCGGGCGTTTCGGTATTCCCTTTTTTATTTACAGGTACAGGAAGCGCTGGTATTTCGGGGCGGGCCTGGCGGCATTTTTCCTGGTGCTGTATGTGATGTCCCTGTTCATATGGGATATCCAGTTTGACGGCAATTACCGGTATACCTATGACACCCTCATACGTTATCTGGATTCCCAGGATATTGATTATGGGATGCTTAAATCCAGGATTAACTGTGAGGACCTGGAAGCATCCATCCGTACCAGTTTCCCGGAGATTACCTGGGTGTCGGCCAGGGTGTCGGGCACCAGGCTCCTGATCCATATCAAGGAAAATGAAGTGCTGTCCATTGTTCCCGAGAAGGACGAGACACCCTGTGACATTGTGGCTGACCGGTCAGGGACCATCACTTCCATGGTGGTGCGCCAGGGGATTGCCCAGGTTTCGGTTGGGGACGAGGTGGAAGAGGGACAGGTACTGGTCAGCGGACGCGTGCCCATAATCGGCGACAGCGAGGAGGAAATCAATGCCTATCTGGTCCATGCGGACGCGGATGTGGTGGCCAGGACATCCAGGGAGTATGAAAAGACATTTCCCATGCTCCACAGGGAACGGGCGGAAACAGGGCGCAGGCGCAGGGGATGGTATCTGAAGGCAGGCAGATGGTCCTTCACCTGCCTGCTGCCGGTCAGGGGACAGGGGGAATGGGATTACGCCATGGAAGAGCAGCAGCTCCGGCTGTTTTCCAATTTTTACCTGCCTGTCTACATAGGGGATATAAGGGGAAAGGAAATGGTTTCCTATGAAAGCAATTATACAAAGGAGGAACTGGAGCACATATCAAAAGCCATAAATTACCAATTTGTCAAAAATTTAGAGGAAAAGGGGGTACAAATTCTTGAAAATAATGATAGAATAGAAACAAGTGTATCTCAATGCAGGCTGAGGGGGGAGTTAGTGACCCAGGAATCCATTGTAAGGACCCAGCCCATGTCAAAATCCATGACGGAACCGGATACACAGCCAACTACAGAGCCAGAGGAGACGAGATAAGCCTAGATGAGTGTAATTGAGACCATGATTGACATCCCCGCTGAACATGAGAAGAATGTCTGCGGGCAGTTTGACACATACCTTAAGAAAATAGAGCGCACCCTGCATGTGACCATGATTGCCAGGGACGGCGAGATTAAGATCATAGGACCTGAACAGACCATAGGCCAGGCCAGGAGCGTGTTCAGCAACCTGATAGAACTGTCCAAAAGGGGCAATACGATTACGGAGCAGAATGTGGACTATGCCCTGTCCCTTTCCTTTACGGAGAAAGACGGCCAGATCCTGGAGATTGACAAGGACATCATCTGCAGGACCATTACCGGCAAACCGGTAAAGCCCAAGACCCTGGGACAGAAGAATTATGTGGATTCCATCCGGAAGAAGATGATTGTGTTCGGCATCGGACCAGCCGGCACCGGCAAGACCTACCTGGCCATGGCCATGGCCATCCAGGCGTTTAAGAACGGGGAAGTGGGGCGCATCATCCTGACCCGTCCTGCCATAGAGGCAGGGGAGAAGCTGGGATTCCTTCCAGGGGACCTTCAGAGCAAGATTGACCCGTACTTAAGGCCCCTGTACGATGCCTTATACCAGATCATGGGCGCTGAGTCCTACCTGCATAATTCCGAGAAGGGGCTGATAGAGGTGGCGCCCCTTGCGTACATGAGGGGACGCACACTGGACAATGCCTATATCATACTGGACGAGGCCCAGAACACAACGCCTGCCCAGATGAAGATGTTCCTTACAAGAATCGGTTTTGGCTCCAAGGTCATCATTACCGGCGACCAGACCCAGAAGGACCTTCCATCGGGAGCCGTATCCGGCCTGGACACGGCCCTTAAGGTGCTGAGGAAGATTGACGATATCGGATTCTGTTACCTGACCAGCTCTGACGTGGTGCGCCATCCGCTGGTACAGAAAATTGTACAGGCCTATGAATCCTATGAACAGAAAAATACGCCGCCTGCAAAGCGTGAGCGCCGCAGGGAGAGATGACAGGGAATGCCCTGACGGATGAAAGAGGGAAAGGCGAGGAGAGGTTTACCTATGACAATATCCATTGAATACGAAGCAGAAAGAAAGCTGGACCTGCCTTATGAGGAGATCATTCATGATATGGTGCTGGCTGCCCTGGATTATGAGGAATGCCCCTATGAGGCGGAGGTGAATGTAATCCTTACGGACAATGAGTCCATACGGGCAATCAACCGTGAATACAGGGAGATTGATTCCCCCACGGACGTATTGTCATTCCCCATGGTGGATTATGTGACGCCTTCGGATTTTGACCATGTGGAGGATGCGGTGGAGGATTATTTTAATCCTGAAACAGGGGAACTGATGCTGGGGGATATCGTGGTTTCCGTGGACAAGGTGGAGGAGCAGGCGCGCAGGTATGGCCATTCCGAACGGCGTGAGCTGGCATTCCTGGTGGCCCACAGCATGCTGCACCTGTTGGGTTATGACCATATGGAGGACGGGGAGCGGGAGCAGATGGAAGACAGACAGAGGAAAATTCTGGAAACCAGGGGGTATACGAGATGAAAAAAGGGCTCAGATGGATGGCGGTGATGATAGCTGCGGCCGGTCTCATGGCCGGGTGTGCCAAGGAGGCGGGCGTGGATGCTGCCGGCACCTCTGTCATGGAGACGCCTGCCGTGACCACTGAGCCTGAGCCTGAGATTGTCATACATTCCGAGAGGGAGACAGAAGATGCGGGGCCGGATGGGCAGGGGGACTATTACCTTCCGGAGGAACGGACGGAAAAGGACGGTATGATACGCAGCTACCTGACAGGAAAGATGGTGCCTGTGTCCCAGGGCAGCCGCCGTCCGGCAGCCGTGATGATGAGCAATGACAAGGAGGCGCGTCCCCAATATGGCATCAACCGGGCCGGGGTTGTCTATGAGGCCCCGGTGGAAGGCGGCATGAACCGCTATATGTCACTGATTGAGGATTATGATGACCTGGAACGGATTGGTTCCGTGCGCAGCTGCCGTACCTATTACACGTATTTTGCCAGGGAGTTTGATGCGGTCTATGTCCATTTCGGACAGAGCACATTCGCAAAACCTTATCTTGGCAATGTGGACAATATCAATGGCCTGGAGGGAATCGGGACAACTGCATTTTACCGCACAAAGGACAAGAAGTCCCCTCACAATGCATACACCAGCGGCCGGCGCATCACAGAGTCCATCGGAAAGCTGGGTTATGCCCCTGATTATGATGCCTCCTACCAGGGACATTACCTGTTTGCCAGGGATGGGAAGGAAGCAGGACTGGACGGGCGTCCGGGCGTTATGGACGCGGGCACGGTGCGGCCGGGTTATGCCATGAATCAGGCGTATTTTGTGTATGATTCCTCGGACGGGCTTTATCACCGGTATCAGTACGGCGGCGTGCACCAGGGGGATGAAGGTCCCATCACGGCCAGGAACGTGATATTCCAGTACTGCCAGTCCGGTTTTTATGCCACCACGGATTATCTGAATATTAATGTACATACCTCTGACTGCGGGTATTTTATGACAGGCGGCAAGGCCATTCCCATCAGCTGGGAAAAGGACGGGGAGTTTGGTGTTACCAGGTATTATGACCAGGAACACAATGAAGTGGTGCTGAACCAGGGACAGACATGGGTCTGCATCATCTCCACAAAAGACTTTGCCAAGTCAGAAATAATTGGGAAATGAGGACTCACAAGAAAGAGATATGAATGTAAGCACATCTAGGAAAAGAACCAGAAAACAAAAGGCTGCCAATTTCGTCATACAGGGCAGCATCCTGGCATTGGCCGGCATCCTGGTACGCATCATCGGCATGCTGTACCGGATGCCTCTGAACGATATCATAGGAAAACAGGGAAATGGATATTATACATCTGCCTTCAACGTGTATAATATCCTGTTGATATTATCCTCCTACAGCATGCCGGTGGCGGTGTCCAAGATGATATCCGCCCGGATTGCAAGGGGGGAGTACAGAAACTGCAGCCGCATACTGAAAGCGGCTCTTATTTATGCCACCGTGATTGGCGGCGTGGCAGCTGTTGTGCTGTGGTTTGGGGCTGACCTATTTGCAGAACTGATTAAGACCCCGTTCAGCCGTTACGCCCTTAAGACCCTGGCGCCCACCATCTGGATCATGGCTTATCTGGGCGTGCTCAGGGGATATTTCCAGGGAACGGGAACCATGGTGCCCACGGCGGTATCCCAGATCCTTGAGCAGATCATCAATGCCATCGTAAGCGTGGTGGCTGCCGGCATCCTGTTTGACGTGGGCGTGTCCATCAACGCGGCCCAGGGCGCAAGGGATTATTCCTATGCCCTGGGCGCTGCAGGCGGCACCATCGGCACGGGCGCGGGCGCGCTGACCGCCCTGATTTATTTTATCATCCTGACCCTTTCAAAGGGCGGGGACATGCGGGCCCGGGCAAGGAAGGACGTGTCTGGCAGGACAGAGAGCTACCGGCGGCTGGTCAGGATCCTTACCATCACCGTGCTGCCCATTGTAATCAGCAGCGGAATCTATAACTGTTCCAATGTGCTGGACAACTATCTGTTCGGTCAGGGCATGGATAAGCTGGGATATATGGAAGACTCCATCGCCACCTACTGGGGCGCATTAGGGCAGTACCAGCTGCTCTTTAACATACCTGTGGCAGTGTCCAATGCCTTATCCTCCTCCCTTATCCCCTCCCTTACAAGGGCGGTGGCCAGCAGGAACAGGAAGGAAAAGCTGGAACGCATCGCAACCGCCATCCGCTTTTCCCTGCTGATTGCCATTCCCGCGGCAGTGGGAATCACGGTGCTGGCAAAGCCGGTCTGCAACCTTTTGTTTATCAGCGAGGACAACAGCCTGTTAATCCGTCTTTCCATGATCGGTTCCCTGGCCGTGGTGTTCTATTCCCTTTCAACCGTCACCAACGCCATCCTCCAGGGCCTGAACCGCCTGGACGTGCCGATCCGCCACGCAGTGGCTGCCTTGGCGGTCCATGTGGCTGTGCTGGAAGTGTGCCTTATGATGCTTAAGATGGGAATCTACAGCGTGGTCATTGCCAATATCGTTTTTGCACTTGTGATGTGCCTGCTGAACGGACGTGCCATTGCAAGGTTTGTCCGATATAAGCAGGAATATAAAAAGACCGTATTCCTGCCCGCCCTGTGTTCCGTTTTCATGGGAGCGGCAGCTTTCGGGGTCTACAAAGGAATATACAGCCTCCTTCCATCCCACATGATGCACGGACGGCTTGGAATGGCCATCGTGGTCCTGCCCTCCGTGGCAGTGGCCATTGTGGTGTACGCGCTGCTGCTGGTACGGTTCAGGGCAGTGGACGAGGATGAATTAAGGGGAATGCCCGGCGGAAGGAAGCTTGCAGGGCTGCTTGTCAGGCTGCACCTGCTGTAGGGCCTGCCTGAAAATCCATTCCTTCCCATGTGCATCCGGCGGCTGGATCCAGCGTCTTTTCCGGCATGGCGCCGGGCCGCTGCCGGCACTGCCTGGATCATTTACAGGAAAAATTTGAGAAATCATGATTAAAACAGCATAGAACGCAGATACTAACCTCAGAGCGTGTTCCAGAGCGTGTCTGAGAATGCTCCAGCATGTTAGGAGGTTAGCCTGATGAAAAAAGTATTATACTGTGTGCTGCTGTTTGTTGCCACATCCATTGTATGCCTTATCGTGGGGTATGGAATTACCAGATATAGTGTTAGACAGGAGCAGGCGGTTCCCAATACGGTGATTGAGACTGAGACGGTCAATGACATGGATGACAAAGCCGCTATGAACCAGGAGCAGATAAAGCCCATATTGGAAAGTCCTTCCCCTGCAGAGGAGTACTATCTGGTGGCTGAGTCCGGCTTCCTGCTGGTATTCTGCAGTGACAGAAGCACAATCTGTCTTTATACCCATATTCCGGTGACGGATTTTCCGGAGAAAGAGAGGTCCAAACTCCTGGAGGGAATCTGGTTTCCTTCTATGATGGATGTCTATCATTATCTGGAGTCGTATACGAGCTGAGAAGGATGGCCTGAACCATCCTGCATCCCGTTGACTGCTGCTCCCGCCCCAGGGCCGTGCCTTTGAATCCGGACGTAGTATGACTGCGCTGCTGATTCACAGACACGGCTTTAAGGCGTGTGTGATACGTTATGATGCTCCGCGTTTTGTGGGTTCCCTCCACAAAAGCCTTACTGCCCTATGGCCATACATAGAACTTCCATCCGGGAACAGACCGGATTTCCGGCATCAGATTGCCCGCCTGCCTGTCCGGTCATCATTTAGTGGTTGAAATATGGCGGAAAAGCGGATAAAATGAGTTGTAAACTTTTATGAGAGAATAAGGAGCCTGAGATGGATGTGAAGAAACGGGTTTTGATTATAGGCGGAGGCGCCTCCGGACTGGCGGCGGCTGTCTGGGCTGCCAGGCAGGGGGCACGGGTAACGGTTGTGGAGCACATGGACCGGGTGGGGAAGAAGATACTTTCCACCGGGAATGGAAGATGCAACATGACGAACCTGTACATGGGGCCGGAATGTTACCGCAGCGGTGACAGCAGCTTTCCCATGAGGGTCATAGAAGGTTTTTCGGTAGAGGATACCCTGCGGTTCTTTGGGGGGCTGGGGATTGAAATCCGGGACAGGAACGGATATATCTATCCGAATTCCGACCAGGCCTCCGCTGTGCTGGACGTCCTGCGCCAGGAGGTGGAGCACCTGGGGGTCCGGGTGCTGCTTTCCTGCCAGGTAAGTAAGATAGAGCCATCATGCGGCATGTACAGGGTTTCCAGCAGCCAGGGAATATTGGAGGCAGATGCCCTGATACTGGCCACGGGTTCCAAGGCCGCGCCTTCTACGGGTTCGGATGGGAGCGGATACGAACTGGCAAAGAGCCTGGGACATCGTGTGATAAAACCGCTTCCGGCCTTGGTGCAGCTCAGGTGCCAGGGGAGTATGTATAAACAGATGGCCGGAATCCGTACGGAGGCAAAGGTAAGCCTGTATGCGGAAAGTCCCCGATTAAATAAATCGGGGAAAGGTGCGGAAAGTCCCCGATTAAATAAATCGGGGAAAGGTGCGGAAAGGATACTGCTGGCAGAGGATAGAGGGGAACTTCAGCTGACGGATTACGGGCTGTCGGGGATTCCTGTGTTCCAGGTCAGCCGCTTTGGGGCAAGGGCCCTGGATGAGGGCAGCAAAGTGGTTGCCAGGGTGGATTTCATGCCGTCCTGGAAGGAGGAGGAGGCCTTCGGCCTTTTGAGAAAACGGGCGTCGCACATGGATTATAAGACGGTGGAGGAAATGTTTGTGGGCCTTCTTAATAAGAAGCTGGCTTTGGTCTTAATCCGGCTGGCAGGGGTTGACCCTTCCATGAAGTCGGGCGGGCTGTCGCCCAGGCAATTGGGGCGCCTTCTGGAACAGATTAAATCCTATGAAGCCATTGTCATGTCCGTGAACCCTTTTGCTAATGCACAGGTCTGCTGCGGCGGGGTGGATGTGCATGAGGTGGATGCCAATACCATGGAGTCCAAAGTCAGGAAAGGACTGTACCTGGCAGGGGAACTGCTGGATGTGGATGGCATCTGCGGCGGTTATAACCTGCAGTTCGCATGGTCCAGCGGTGCCATAGCTGGTAAATGCGCGGCGGGAAAGGACACCGCTGAAAAGCGCGGACGGGAAAAAGAGGGTGCAGGAAAGATGCCTGCGGGAAGGAGACGCTTATGATCCGCATTAACCAGATTAAACTTCCCCTGGGTCATGACAGGCAGGACCTGCCTGCCAAGGTATCGGGAATCCTTGGGATCCCGGCAGGGGAAATTGATTCGCTCCATATAATAAAGCAGTCCGTGGACGCGAGGAAGAAACCGGACATATTGTACAGTTATGTGGTGGATGTGGCGGTAAGGGGGATTACGGGGAAGAAGGAAGAGAAGCTGGTGCGTAAGCTGCGGGGCAGGGATGTGTCGGTACAGGACAGCCTGGGTTACCGCCTTCCGGAGCCGGGCACGCAGGAGCTTGCCCGGCCGCCTGTTGTTATCGGCACGGGACCGGCAGGACTATTCTGCGGGCTTTTGCTGGCAAGGAAGGGATACCGGCCCATCCTCCTGGAACGGGGCGAGGATGTGGATGCCAGAACAAGGCGGGTGGCTGAGTTCTGGGAAAACGGCAGTCTGTGTCCTGATTCCAATGTGCAGTTCGGGGAAGGCGGGGCAGGAACATTTTCAGATGGAAAGCTGAATACCCTGGTTAAGGATCCATCCGGCAGGAACAAGGAGGTACTCAGAATCCTGGTGGAGTTTGGGGCCGACCCATCCATTTTATATGTGAATAAGCCCCATATCGGCACGGATGTGCTGAGCCGGATTGTAAAGGCCATGCGTGAGGAGATTGTGGGCCTGGGAGGCCAGGTGCGGTTCCTGAGCCGGGTTACGGATTTTATTGTGGAGCAGGGGCGCCTTATGGCGGTGATGGTCAATGGAAATGAACGGATTGACACGGAGGTGGCGGTGCCTGCAATCGGGCACAGCGCCAGGGATACCTTTGAGGTGCTGCTGGAGCGGGGGATTCCCATGGAGGCCAAGGCCTTTGCGGTGGGACTGCGGGTGCAGCATCCCCAGGTACTGATTAACCGGAGCCAGTACGGCATGGAGGAATGCGGGGAACTGGGGCCTGCAAGCTATAAGGTGACAAAACAGACTGCAGGGGGAAGGGGAGTGTATTCCTTCTGCATGTGCCCGGGCGGGTATGTGGTCAACGCCTCCTCGGAACCGGGACGTCTTGCGGTGAATGGTATGAGCTACCATGACCGGGCCGGGGAGAATGCCAACAGCGCGCTGATTGTAACGGTTACACCGGAGGATTTCCCGGCAGCGGAAGCTGGCCGGGAAGCGCTGGCCGGGGTGGAGTTCCAGAGAAAACTGGAAGAGGACGCCTTCTGCCTGGGAGCCGGCAGGATTCCCGTACAGCTTTACGGGGATTTTAAGGAAAACAGGATATCCTCTGGTTTTGGGGAAGTGAAACCGGCTTTTAAGGGGCAGTATTGTTTTGCCAATTTGCGGGAAATGCTTCCGGAGCCCATTTCCAGGGCCCTGCTGGAGGGCATGGAGGGTTTTGGGCGCATGATCAAAGGCTTTGACCGCCCGGATGCCATATTTGCGGGGATTGAGAGCAGGACCTCATCCCCGGTACGTATCCCAAGGGACAGCGGGCTGGAAAGTGAAGTGAAGGGAATCTTTCCCTGCGGCGAGGGAGCGGGTTACGCGGGAGGCATTACCTCGGCGGCCATGGACGGCATCCGGACCTCGGAGGAAATCATCCGACGGTACAGGCCGTTTACAAGCCGTGACAGCTCAGGCGCCGTCTGAACGGCTGCTGCAAATCTTTCATCTTGTGGAAAGGAATAGAAATTGACGTGACCTGTAAATTGGTGTAAGATAAACAGGAGTCAATATAAGAATCATAAGGAGCATACCATGGAAATCCAGGAACGCCAGATCCTTAAGGAAAAGCAGAGGATTGTGATTAAGATTGGTTCCTCTTCCCTGACCCATCCGCAGACAGGGGAGATGAACCTTATGAAGATAGAGAAACTGATACGGGTAATCAGCGATTTGCGGGGAGAGGGACGGGACGTGGTCCTGGTGTCCTCAGGAGCCATTGCGGCAGGACGTCAGGCCCTGGGGCATCACAGGCGTCCGGATACCCTGGCTGAGAAGCAGGCATTCGCAGCAGTGGGGCAGGCCCGCCTCATGATGGTTTACCAGAAGCTGTTTGCAGAGTATAACCAGACAGCGGCCCAGATTCTTCTCACAAAAGATACCATGATCAATGATTCATCCAGGTACAATGCCCAGAATACCTTTGATGAGCTTTTGAACCTGGGGGCCATTCCCATTGTCAATGAAAATGATACCGTGTCCACTTCGGAGATTCCCTATGTGGACAGCTTCGGGGATAATGACAGACTGTCAGCCATAGTGGCGGCCCTGATTGGGGCCGACCTTTTAATCCTGCTTTCCGATATTGACGGTCTGTATTCCGATGACCCAAGGAGCAATCCCGATGCCAGGTTTGTAAGCCTGGTGCCTGAAATAACCCCGGAATTCCTGGACATGGGCAAGTCCACCTCCAGCAGTGACGTGGGTACGGGCGGAATGTCGGCCAAGCTGGCAGCGGCCAGGATTGCCACGGACAGCGGGGCGGATATGGTGATTGCCAACGGGGACCAGGTGGAGGTCATACTGGATATCATGGCGGGGAAGGAAAAGGGCACGCTGTTTTTAGCGCATCCCAACCTGGATTTTGATTTAATGCATTATCTGAACAATGAATATTAGAAGAGGTGATTGATATGGACGCATCCAGAATAGACCGCATCAATGAACTGTACCATAAATCCCAGTCCGTGGGACTTACGGATGAGGAAAAGGAAGAGCAGGCAAAGCTGCGGCGGGACTATATTGCCGCCATACGCGGGAGCCTGAGAAACAACCTGAATCATATTTCCATACAGGAACAGGATGGTTCTGTTACGGACCTGGGGAAGAAGTACGGCGGAATAAAGGAAGTTTAGGACTTGGGGAACTAAGCCCCAAGGAAAATCAGACAGGGCTGTGCATGGACCGCAGAAGGGAGAGGAGAGCGCAATGACATTAACTGAGATGGGCAGGCGTGCCAAGGATGTATCAAGAGTACTTAACACCCTGGGTTCCAGGGAGAAGAATATGGGGCTGGAGGAAGCTGCCAGGGCCCTTTTGGACAGTGAGGAGGAAATCCTCACCGGCAACAGGGAAGACTATGAGCGGGCTGAGGCGGGCGGCATGAGCCAGGGCCTTTTAGACCGCCTGAAGCTGACACCCGCAAGAATCCAGGCCATGGCGGACGGCCTTTTGCAGGTGGCTGCCCTGGATGACCCGGTAGGCGAGGTCCTTTCCATGAAGCTGCGCCCCAACGGGCTGCAGATAGGGCAGAAGCGTGTTCCCCTGGGCGTAATCGGAATGATATATGAAGCCCGCCCCAATGTGACCGCGGATGCCTTTGGACTCTGTTTTAAATCAGGCAACGCAGTTATATTAAAAGGCGGCAGCGACGCCCTCCAGTCCAATAAGGCCATTGTGCAGGCCTTAAGGACCGGGCTTTTAAGGGCAGGGCTTCCGGAGGAGTCCCTGCAGCTCATTGAAGATGCCAGCCGGGATACAACCAAGGAGCTGATGCGCCTTAACCGCTATATTGATGTGCTGATCCCAAGAGGCGGCGCAGGCCTCATAAAGACCGTGGTGGAGAACAGCACCATTCCGGTGATTGAGACAGGAACCGGCAACTGCCATGTGTATGTGGATGAGACCGCGGACCTTAAGATGGCCCTGGACATTGTCTTTAATTCAAAGACACAGAGGATCGGCGTGTGCAATGCATGTGAATCCCTCCTGGTACACAGGAAGATTGCAGAGGAATTCCTGCCCATGTTAAAGAAACGCCTGGATGAAAAGAACGTGGAAATCCGGGGCGATGAGGGCGCTTGCGCGATTGTGCCGGATTTTGTTCCCGCCACGGAGGAGGACTGGGGGAAGGAATACCTGGATTACATCCTGTCCCTTAAGATTGTGGATTCCGTGGATGAGGCAATTTCCCATATCAATACCTATAACACAGGCCATTCGGAGTCCATTGTGACATCGGATTATTTCAATGCGCAGAAATTCCTGAACGAGGTGGATGCCGCGGCTGTGTATGTCAATGCCTCCACCCGGTTCACGGACGGCGATGAGTTCGGATTTGGCGCTGAAATCGGCATCAGCACCCAGAAGCTTCACGCCAGGGGCCCCATGGGCTTAAAGGAACTGACCACCACCAAATACATTATTTACGGGGATGGGCAGATCCGGTAAAACCATAGAAAAGAGGTAATAACATGTCCATAGAGGAAATGGAAGAGACAGAAGCGCAAAAGGGGCGGGGAAGGAGCCGCAGGCAGAAGGAGGAAGAACCCTTTAGCTGGAAAAAGGAAATCATCAGCTGGATCCAGATTATCGCAGCAGCCGTGGTGATTGCCCTGGTCCTTAATAATTTCATCATTGCCAACAGCCGTGTCCCAACCGGCTCCATGGAAAATACAATCATGTCTAAAAGCCGGGTGATTGGCTCCAGGCTGTCCTATATAAACAGTGACCCTGAGCGGGGGGACGTGGTTATCTTTAAGTTCCCGGACAACAGGGATATTTATTATGTGAAGAGGGTAATCGGGCTGCCGGGTGAGACAGTGGACATCGTAGACGGCAAGGTATATATCAATGATTCCGATACGCCTTTGGATGAACCCTATCTGCCCGAACCCATGGAAGGGTCGTACGGTCCGTACACGGTGCCAGAAGGCTGTTATTTCATGATGGGCGACAACCGGAACAATTCACTGGACGCCAGGTTCTGGAAGAACCAGTTTGTACCAAAGAAGGATATCATGGCAAAGGTACTGTTCTGCTATTATCCAAGAATCGGAAAAGTGGAGTAGATGACAGGATGAACATAATCATATCACCTGCCAAGAAGATGAATGTCAGGGAAGATGAGCTGGACTGGGCCGATCTTCCCTGTTTCCTTTCAAAGGCAGAAGAATTAAAAGAATACATAAGGGGCCTGAGCCGGAGTGAGGCAAGGGCCCTCTGGCAGTGCAATGAAACCATTGCCGGACTTAATTATGGGCGTTTCCAGGCCATGGACCTGACCGGACGGCTTACCCCCGCCCTTTTGTCCTATGAGGGGATCCAGTACCAGTACATGGCGCCCGGGGTGTTTGAGACAAGGCACTGGGACTATGTGCAGCAGCACTTAAGGATATTGTCGGGATTTTACGGGATTTTGCGGCCGCTGGACGGAATCGTGCCATACCGCCTGGAAATGCAGGCAAAGGTAAAGCTGCCGCCGGACTGCGGCAGTCAGGAAGGGATTACCAGCCTGTATGAGTACTGGGGTGACCTTCTGTACCGGGAACTGGTAAAGGAGGACAAGGTGGTGGTTAACCTTGCCTCCAAGGAATACAGCAAAGCCATAGAACCCTTCCTGACGCCGGATATCACATACCTGACCTGTGTGTTCGGTATACTTGAGGCTGATAAAAAGGGACGGCCCAAAGTAAAGGTAAAAGCCACGGAAGCTAAAATGGCCCGCGGCGAGATGGTGCGTTTCATGGCGGAACATGAGGTCAGCTGCCCGGAAGAGCTGAAAGGCTTTGACGGGCTGGGCTATTGTTATCATGGGGAGCTGTCCGGTGAAAAGGAGTACGTGTTCCTGAAAGGGCAGAAAGACGCTATTGCTGTCCCAGGATTTTCCTGATATCCTCCTCAGGTGTTGAAACCGGATGGATGTCAAACTGTTCCACCAGGTAGTTTAATACGCCCCGGGATACAAAGGCCGGCAGCGTGGGCCCAAGATAGATATTCTTAATCCCCAGGTGCAGGAGGCTTAAGAGGATACACACGGCCTTCTGCTCATACCAGGAAAGCACCAGGGTCAGGGGCAGGTCATTGACACTGCACCCGAAGGCCTCAGCCAATGCCGCGGCCACCTTCACGGCGCCGTAAGCATCATTGCACTGTCCCATATCCAAGAGTCTTGGCAGCCCTGCCACGGTCCCCAGGTCCAGGTCATTGAAACGGTATTTGCCGCAGGCCAGGGTCAGGATGATGGAATCCGCCGGAGCCTGTTTTACGAACTCCGTATAATAATTCCTGCCCGGACGGGCGCCGTCGCATCCGCCCACCAGGAAGAAGCGGCTGATATCCCCGTTTTTAACACCCTCAATCACGGCCCCGGCAGAGGCAAGGATGGCTTCATGGCCAAAGCCTGTGGTAAGGGTGGTTCCGCCGTTGATGCCGGTCATGGCCACATCCCTGTCATAACCGCCTAATTCCAGGGCTTTTTTTATGACAGGGGAGAAGTCCTTCCCATCCCCGATATGGACCATCCCGGGGTAAGCCACAACCGAGGTGGTGAAGACGCGGTCCCCGTAGGACGGTTTTACCGGCATCAGGCAGTTGGTGGTAAAGAGCACAGGGGCCGGGATATGGTCAAATTCCTTTTGCTGGTTCTGCCATGCGGTCCCGAAGTTTCCTTTCAGATGGGGATACTTCCTAAGGTTCGGATATGCATGGGCGGGAAGCATTTCCCCATGGGTGTAGATATTGATCCCGGTTCCCTGGGTCTGCTTTAAGAGCTGTTCCAGGTCATGGAGGTCGTGGCCGGAGATTACAATGAACGGTCCCTTTTCAATGGTCATGGAAACCTGGGCAGGAGCCGGAATCCCATAAGTCTCCCTGTTGGCCCTGTCAAGCAGGGCCATGCAGTCCAGATTCACCTTGCCGGACTCCATCACAAGAGGAAGCAGGTCTTCCATGGCATAGCCGTCATAGCCCACTGCAAAAAGCCCTTTGTAGAAAAAGGAAGTGACGGACGGATCCTCATAGCCAAGGACGCGGGCGTGGAAGGCATAGGCGGCCATGCCCTTCATGCCAAAGAGCAGAAGGGATTTTAGGGAACGGATGTCCTCATCCTCGGTCCACAGTGAATCCAGGTCATAGTCGTCATTTTTTGCACATTGGGAAGTGCATCCATGGCATAGGGGGGAAAGGCTGTTTTTTGCCTTGCGGACTTTTTCCGTCAGCTGTCTTAAGGAAGCATCATCAAAGTTTACATTGGTCAGGGTTGCAAAAAGCCCTTCCAGGATCAGCTGGTCCGCTTCTTTGGGCGGGGCGGTGTTGTCGGCCGCCCTTGCAAGGCCGATCAGGGCGCCTGTCAGTTCATCCTGCAGCTTTGCGGTTTTTGCGGTTTTTCCGCAGACACCGGCATTTCCGGTACATCCGCTGCATCCAGCGGTCTGTTCGCATTGAAAACAAAACATTTCATGACTCATATATGGTTTCCTCCTTGTTATGGGTGATGTTCCGGATAGGACCGGCTTGACTGTTATGGGTGAAGTATACTATAATTCTGACAACATGTATGTTGTTCTGACAACGAAAGGAGAAAATATGAATGTCCGTGTTTTATCAGGTACCCCGCTGTTCCAGGGAATCAAGGAGCAGGAGATAGAGGCCATGCTGCAGTGCCTTTCTGCTGAGGAAAAAGAGTTTGAAAAGGACGCCTATCTCTACAGGACAGGGGATATCACGGGACGTCTGGGGATTGTGATGGAGGGGTCTGTCAATATTGTGAAGGATGATGTGTGGGGGAACCGGAAAATCATTGAGAACATCGGACAGGGCCAGATTTTTGCAGAGACATATGCGTGTCTTAAGGGGGAGGCCATGATGGTGGACGTGCAGGCCTCCGAACCCACAAAGGTGCTGTTCGTGGATGTCAGGCGCATCCTGACCACATGTCCTTCTGCCTGCGATTTCCACGCCAGGCTGATACGCAGCCTGATGTATGTGCTGGCCCATAAGAACCTGGTCCTCACAAAGAAGATGGATGTAATCACACCCAAGTCCCTCAGGGAGCGGGTGCTGGTTTACCTGTCCCAGGAATCGGTAAAGCAGGGGAACCGGACGGTCACGGTTCCTTTTAACAGGCAGCAGATGGCGGATTATCTGTCCGTGGACAGAAGCGCCCTGTCCGGGGAACTTTCTAAAATGCAGAAGGAAGGCGTGATTGCCTATGAGAAGAACCGCTTTACGGTTCTGTGAGGGTCCTGTAACCATCTGTAATCAGGCATTGGCAGGAATTACCACTTGAAATCGAACATACGTTCCTGTATAGTGAAAACAGGAGGTGAGGGTAATGGCTGCATTGAACATACCCATACAGCTGGTTGGGGCGTGCAGCACGCTGGGCGACATGACGCCGTTGTGGTTCCGGTATGAGAATGAGGAACACGCAGTTGTTACAGTTAAGGTGGAGGAAGTTGTTTCATCAAAGGAAGAAAGATACTGCGGAATGGATTATATCAGCTTTGTGTGCTGGGCGGCAGCAGAAGGGCAGAGACGGCTCATTGAACTGCGCTACCGGGTGTCCACCCACAAGTGGTCATTGTTCCGGACTTTATCATAGGAGGATGGACAGGAAGGGAAGATGGAGGAATTGTGGTATCACGTAGATGTCAACAGTGCGTTCCTGAGCTGGAGCGCTGCCCATGAGATCTGGATTAAGGGCGGGGACCTGGACCTGCGCACCGTGCCGTCCGTGATAGGGGGAAATGAAAAGGACCGCCACGGCATCGTGCTGGCCAAGTCGGGACCGGCGGCCCGGTTTGGCATCAGGACCGGGGAGACCCTGGTGGAAGCCAGGAACAAGTGCCCGGGGCTTATCATAGCGCCGCCGGAGTATGACCTGTATGTACAATGCTCCAGGGCCCTTATACAACTTCTGGGCAGGTATTCCCACCATATCCACCAGTACAGCATTGATGAGGCCTTCTGCGCCATGGACGGCACAAAGAACCTGTGGGGGAATCCGGTGGCCTTTGCGCAGCAGATTGGGGCGGAAATCCGCCGTACCCTGGGATTCACGGTTAATATCGGGGTTTCGGATAACAAGCTGCTGGCCAAGATGGCATCGGAGCTCCAGAAGCCTGACAAGGTACACACCTTGTTTAAGGACGAAATCCCAAAGAAAATGTGGCCCCTGCCGGTGGAGGACCTGTTCTGGGTGGGGCGCGCCGCCAGCCGGAAGCTGAAGGCTCTTGGAATCCGCACCATCGGGGATCTGGCGGCAGCGGACCGCGGTCTGGTGGGACGGCATTTGAAAAAGCATGGGGAGTTTATCTGGGACTACGCCAATGGCAGGGATAACTCCCCTTTTTTGCAGGAACGGCCTGAGAATAAGGGATATGGGAATTCCATGACAATTCCCATGGATGTGACGGATGCGGATACGGCCCGCCAGGTCATCCTTTCCCTCACGGAGACAGTGTGCGCCAGGCTGAGGGCAGATGGGATGAAGGCGGGCTGTGTGGGCATATCCATCACGGACCGGGATTTCAGGCATGCCTCCCGCCAGCGGACCCTGGTCTCGGCCACCCATACCACCTTTGAGATATACCGGGCGGCCTGCCTGATATTTGAAGACCTGTGGGACCGTGCGCCCATCCGCCAGATGGGGGTCCACACCAGCCGGGTTACCCATGACACGGCCTATCAGTACAACCTGTTTGATATGGACCGTTATGAGAAGTACGCCAGGCTGGATGAAGCCATTGACGGGATACGCAGCCGGTACGGCGAGGACTCTGTCATGCGGGCCGTGTTTCTCGGCGGGAGCCTGCCCCACATGGGCGGCGGGATTGACAAGGCCAAAAGGACCGGGATGACCAAGCCCCTGCCTTATTGCCCTTCAGATACAGCGGAAGATGGGGCCGGCCCGGCCTGTCCTGCGGTACGGGCATAGATGTTGGCAAGGACTGCGCCGGATATATTGTGCCATACGCTGAACACGGCGCCCGGTATGGTTGCCAGGGGATACTGGGCAAAATGGGTGGCTGCCAGGGAAGTGGCAAGACCTGAGTTCTGCATCCCCACTTCGATGGAGATGGCCCTGCATTTGCTGGAATCCAGCTTTAAGAGCTTTCCGATGGAGAATCCCAGGAAGTAGCCCAGGACATTGTGCAGGATGACAACACCCACAATCAGCAGCCCGCTGGTCATGATCTTGGAGGAATTGGCGCTTACCACGGCGGCCACGATGGCTACGATGGCCGTGGTGGAAATCAGGGGCAGGATTTCAACCACATTCTGGGTAAAGCGTGAGAAGAAATGGTTGATGATGAATCCGGCGGCAATTGGTACAATCACCACCTTGATGATGGAGAGGAACATGCTTGCCATATTGACATCCACCTTGGCGCCCGCATACACATAGGTCAGCAGGGGCGTCAGAAACGGCGCAAGCACGGTGGAGACCGCGGTCATGCCCACGGACAGGGGAACATCGCCCTTGGACAGGTAGGTCATGACATTGGATGAGGTGCCGCCCGGACAGGTGCCTACCAGGATGACTCCGATGGCCAGTTCCGGGGAAAGGCGGAACAGCCTGGTCAGCAGGAATGCCAGAAGGGGCATGATGGTGAACTGTGCAATACATCCCAGCACCACGTCCTTGGGGCGGGAGAAAACCACCTTGAAATCACCTGGTCTTAAGGTGAGTCCCATGCCGAACATGACGATGCCTAAAAGAGTGTTTACATAGGAGGTCTTGATGAAACTGACAGAGCCGGGCGCCAGCAGGGCCAGGGCCGCCACGGCGATGACGATTACCGCCATATTCTGTCCAAAGAAGTTACTGAGTTTTTTGAGTGCATTCATGATACATTCTCCCTTCGGTTTCTTTTGTTGGGCCACAGCAGGCTTTGGGGACACATTGCACAGATGACGGGAATGGATGTCCAAATTACTCCCTGGGAAATGAAAAGGCCCCTGTCTCCTGTTATTCTTAGAGACAAAGGCCTGAAAATCCCTCTGCGGTACCACTCTGATTGCTGCCAACCGGCAACCCCTTAGCCACATCCGACAATGTGTAACGGTATAACGGCCGCCGTCCGTCCGGACTTACTTCTAAATAAGGCTGGCACGGTGTGCCAGGTTCTGCCCGGAAGCTCAGGGGTGATATTCCCCGGTCCATTCCTGCTGCCTTCCACCAACCGGCAGCTCTCTGAAAGGATGGTTCCGGATACTTTTCCCCGTCTTAGCCTGCTGTAACTCTTTAACTGATTGATGTGATTTTACTGCGGCGTGTGAAAAAAGTCAATAAAAAAATAAAATCCATTACTCTTCAATATCGCCGTCCTTCCAGCGTCTGCGGTATTCCCTGGGCGTCATTCCCGTTTTTTTCTTAAAAACCTTGGTAAAATAATTTGCATCGGAAAACCCGGTTTCCTGAGCCAGGTTTGAAATGGATCCTGAGGTGGTGCGGATCAGGAAGCAGGCCGTGGATACACGGCGCTCCTGGATATAATCCGTGATGTTCCTGCCGGTGACATTTTTGTACGTGGTGCTTAAGTAGGCGGAACTCATAAAAACATGCTGGGCAATGTCTTTTAGGGGAAGGGGACCGGAAATATTCTGGTTGATATAGTTTTCCACCTTTTTTATGACTTCATGGTATTCCAGGGAAAAGACCTTTTCGTCCAGGAGACGGCTGTTGATCATTCCGGCCACTAATTTTATCCCTTCCACTGCCTCTGTGCCGATTAACGGTTGGGAGTGGTATTTTTTATATAATGCATCTGGCTCTGTTTCACATAACAGGGCCAGTTTCCTGGCATATTCTTTGTCCAGTCCTGCTTCCTTGGTGCGGAACTGTCCGATGATCAGGAAACCGATATAGATATTGTCAATGTATACCGGATATGCGACCTCAATCAGGCCGGCGTGGCAATGGTAGGCATAGGCGTTCTTCTGCCTGGCGCACTGCTGGTCCGCCTGCTGGTCACAATGTGCACAGAAGGCGTTGGTGGCAGGACAGCGCTCCATGGCGTAACAGAAGGGAAGGTTCCGCTTGGACGCCCCAAACCACTGCTTGGATTCCGTTGCATAAAAAAGCACCGGAGTTTTTAAAAGTTTAGATATGGGATTTAAAATGGAACCCATTTTTGTTGTATTGATATGGACCCTGCATGTCTGCACCAAAGCCGCCCCCCTCCCGGAATGCTGTTATCAGTTCTATTATTGTACCACGATCCTTTGAGAAAAAGTAGTAAAATTTTACGTTTATAATAAACGGTAAAATCAATTCTGAAACCTGGAAAACCCGTTAGGAATGATACTTTTTCCATGCTGGAAATAGTAATTTATTTTTGGAATTCCATACGTCCGCTGATCCGGGAATAGGGAATACATGATTTTATTTTCATCCTGGGACAGGAACAGGTCCCTGTGACAGAAAAATATTACTATTTTTACGCCATTGCCTCCAGTCCGTATCCGCAATTTGCAGGTGCGGTCCTATCTTGCTATAATACCCTTGTACACTGAGGGTAAGTGTGTATAATTATACCAATTCACAACAAAGGAGAATGGGATATTATGTTAAGAAAGTCAATGGCAGCCCTTTTGGCGGCAGCGATGGTAATGTCCGCACTGACCGGGTGTTCCGGTTCCAATGACAGCGCGGATCCGGTAAAAGAACCCCAGGCATCCCAGTCAGCATCAGAGGGCGCAAAGGATGGATCGGATGAAGTAGTGTTAACCATGTGGTATTGGAAGAACAGCATACGGGAGGACCTGATTGCGCAGGTATCGGAACAGTTTCCGGGAGTCACCATCCGGGCAGAGCTGTTTTCCGCTGATGATATAGAAGAGAAGATCAACACCACCATTGCAAGCGGCGGGGAACTGCCGGACCTGCTTCCCATGGATGACTGGATTGCCAACCTTCTCCAGTATCCGGATATGTTTGTTGACCTGTATGAGGCTCCCTGCAATGCAAAGGAGATAGAAGACCAGTACGTGGAGTGGAAGTGGAAACGCGGGGAAACCGTTGACGGCAGGCTCATAGCCCTTCCCATGGACATCGGGCCTACCTGCATGTTCTATAATGCAAGCCTGTTTGAGGCGGCAGGGCTTCCCACGGAACCGGCTGATGTGGCGGCTGCCATGTCCACCTGGGAGGATGCATATGCGGCAGCCGGGAAGCTGCAGGAAGCAGCCCCGGATGTAAAGATGTTTGATTTCATGGGGCATCTGTTCGTGGCCGCGTTGGGGCAGCAGCCCCAGCACATGATTGATGAAGAGGGGAACTTCATTGCTGACCAGGATCATATCAGGCAGGCGTTCATGACGGCAGTGGAAGGAAAGCCCTATGTGTATGGCGGCGACACCGAATGGTCCTCAGAGTGGGCGGCATCGCTGAACAACGGGGATGTGGCTGCTTTCGTGGGCGCTGTGTGGATGAAACCCGAGCTTCAGGATGCTGCGCCGGATACGGCCGGACAGTGGAGGGTGACCACCGCGCCAGGCGGGGCCGGCAATGTGGGCGGCTCTTCCATTGGCATTACCAGGAATTGTAAAAATGTAGAGACAGCGTACAAGGTGCTGACCTGGATGACCAACACGGAGAACCAGGTGGAGTCCCTGGAACAGCTGGGCCTGTTCCCGTCCCTGATTTCTGCCCTGGATGACCCTGCCTTGATGTACGAGGAGGAATTTTTCGGGAACCAGGTTGCGAATGAGTATTTTGTTAAGGCCGCAAAGGACATCAAGGATTATTATTATCCTCCCAACTACAGCTCCTACCAGTCTGCATTTGAACAGCAGCTCCTACTGGTACAGGACCAGGACAAGGATCCTGAGGAGGCATTGGCGGATGCGGTAAATGAGGCAAAACAGATTTATGATTTGGAATACATGAAATAAACTGATGGTATGGGCCGCTGCCAAGGTGGCCCATCGTTTGATTCTGCCCTGGATGATCGGATGATCTGCATGAAAGGGCAGGCCGTGGAGGAAAACAATCAATGAGGCAAAGGATGAAACCACAGGAAGATTATGGGAAAAGGTTCCGGGGATTACTCCATGACATATATAAAAACAGGATGATATACCTGTTGATCAGCCCTTTCTTTTTCATATACGGGCTATTCTGGATATTTCCCATTTTCTATTCTTTTTTCCTTTCATTCCATAAATGGGGAGGGGTGGGGGAGAAGAAGTTTGTAGGGCTTTTTTATTTCCAGCATCTTTTACAGGACAGCACCTTCCTGCTGTCAATCAAGAACACGCTGATTATATGGGTGCTGTCCACCATTCCCATGGTCGTTATTGCAGTCATACTGGCATTCCTGCTGAACGGCGCGTTTTTAAAGGGAAAGAATTTTTTCCGTACCGTGTACTATCTGCCCAATATCACCTCAACCGTGGCCATTGCCATTGTGTTTGCCAATATATTCGGCAACAAATATGGAATACTCAACTTCCTGATCAGCCGTCTGGGGTTTGACCCGGTTCAGTGGATGTCCCTTACCTGGGGCGTGCATGTGGCCATTGCGGCCATTGTCATATGGAGGTGGACCGGCTATAACGCCATCATCCTCCTGGCCGGGCTGCAGAAGATATCCAGCTCCCTTTACGAGGCGGCCAGCCTGGACGGGGCGTCCACATTCCAGATATTCCGCTACATCACGGTGCCGCTGCTGAACCCGGTCATCCAGTTTGTGGTAATCACCTCCACCATCGGAGGATGGCAGCTGTTTGCAGAAGCCCAGATGCTGGTGGGAACAGCAGGCGGGATTGGAAAGAGCGGCATGACGGTGGTGCTGTATCTTTATAACCAGGCTTTTGGCAACCGGCAGTTCGGCTACGGTTCGGCCATTTCCTGGGCCCTGGTGGTAATCATCGGCTTCTGCTCCCTGATTAACTGGCTGCTTACCAGACGGGAGGTGGACTGATATGACCATGAACAACGTGATATCCAAAATCCTTTTGTATGGATTCATCATCCTGGGGGCGCTTGTATCCCTGTTCCCCTTTTACTGGCTGGCGGTCATGGCCACCAACAGTTCGGCGGCATTCATGCGGTTCCCGCCGGTCATGGTGTTCGGCGGGCAGTTCATGACAAACATGACCAATCTTTTAAGCTCCATCCAGTTTGGCCGGGCTATGTTCAACACCTTTGTGGTGGCGGTATGCAAGACCGCGGGGGGAGTGTTCTTCTGCTCCCTGGCTTCCTTTTACTTTGCAAAGTTTAAGTTCCCCGGCCGGCGTTTTTTATTTGCACTGTGCCTGGTGACCATGATGATCCCGCCCCAGCTTAACCTGATTCCCCAGCTGATCATCATGAATAAATTGGGCTGGCTCTCCACCTTCAAGGCGCTGATTCTTCCAGGACTGATTCCTGCCTTTGGCATCTACTGGATGAACCAGTACTGCATTGGGTCCATACACGACGACCTGATCCACTCTGCCAGGATTGACGGCTGCGGCACCTTTGGCCTGTTCCTCCATGTGGGGCTTCCCATCATGGTTCCTGGCTGTGCCTTCCTATGCATTTATATATTCATGGACAGCTGGAATGATTATCTGTGGCCCCTGATTGTAACCAACGATTCCAGGAGGAATACCCTCCAGGTGGCCCTGGCCCAGCTCCAGGGTGCGTACAACAGTACGGATTACGGCATGGTCATGTGCGGCGTCCTTCTGGCCACATTGCCGCTGTTCATTATATTCCTGCTGTTCAGCCGACAGTTTACGGCAGATATCACGGCAGGCGCAATCAAATCATAAAATGGGAAAGATGAGGGAAAGATAAAATGCAGAAATACTGCAATTTAAACCTGGGATGGAGATTTAAAGAGGGGTTTGAGGAAGAATACATAACAGGCGGGAAGGATGAGGAGGGCAGGCTGGTCCATGTGCCCCATACGGTGAAGGAGGTTCCCTATGACTGCTTTGACCAGACCATGACCTGCATGATATCCACCTATATACGCAGCTTCCAGCTTCCTGACATGGCGGGGAAACGCGCCCTGGTTTCATTTGAGGGGGTTTCCGCCTGCTACGATTTATACATAAACGGTCATAAGGCAGGCAGCCACAAAGGGGCTTACTCCATGGCGTTGTTTGATATTACGGAATACGTCACCCAGGGTGGGAACCGGATGGTCCTTTGCGTGGATTCCCATGAGAGAAGTGACGTGCCGCCCAACGGTTCAACCGTGGACTTCCTGATTTATGGAGGCATATACAGGGATGTGACCCTGTATATCCAGGAAGAAACATATGTGAAGCAGGTTCTGTTCCGCTACAGCCTGGACCATGGGACGGCGGTCCTGGAGCCGGAACTCCTGATACGCAGCCATGGGCCGGAAAGGAATCTGTGGGCAGTGACTTCCCTGCAAAAAGATGGGGTCCTTGTCTGGGAAAACAGGCAGAAGATACAGGTTTCACCGGATACTGCCAGCATTTCCCTTAAACCGGGGCAGGTGGGACCGGTAGGACTGTGGCAGCCGGAGGATCCCCAGCTGTACCAGGCCGGCGTTGAACTGCAGGATGAAGACGGCCGGTGCGTGGATTGTTTTCAGACCAGGATAGGGTTCAGGACAATCCAAGTGGAGCCGGATGGATTTTACCTGAATGGAAAACGGACAAAGCTGATTGGGCTGAACCGTCACCAGTCCTATCCCTATGCGGGATATGCCATGGGAAGACGGGCCCAGGAAAAGGACGCCTGCCTGTTAAAGGATTTCATGGGACTTAACATGGTGCGCTGCTCCCATTATATGCAGTCACGGTACTTCCTGGATAAGTGCGACGAACTGGGACTTATGGTTTTTGAGGAGATTCCTGGCTGGGGATATATCGGGGATGAGGAGTTTAAAAAGGTTGTGTTCCAGGATTTGGAAAACATGGTGCTGGGACATTTTAATCATCCGGGTATTGTCATATGGGGGACGCGTCTGAATGAGACAACGGATCATGACGAGCTGTATGAGGAAACCAACCGGCGCTGCAAGGCCATGGATCCTTCCCGCCCCACCACGGGCGTGCGCTGGGAGACCGGCAGCCATCTGATTGAGGACATATACAGTTACAATGACTACAGTGAGGACGACCAGGGAGAACATATGCTGCTGACCGCCCATCAGGCCACGGGCAGCACAAAACAGGTGCCATATCTGGTAAGTGAACATACAGGTGCCGTCCTTCCCACAAAACCGGTGGATTCCGAAGAGCGGCAGGAGGAGTTTGCCATCCGCCATGCAAGGGCCATGAGCAAGATCATGACATCCGACCAGTACCTGGGAGGCCTTGGGTGGTGCATGTTTGATTATAACACCCATAATGACCACAACTCTGTTAACAAGGTATGTTACCATGGGGTGCTGGATATGTTCCGCGTGCCCAAGTGGGCGGCATATCTGTATGCAAGCCAGAAGTCCCCGGAAAAGGAGGCTGTGCTGGTTCCCTGCTCCATGGTTGGAAGGGGGGAGCGCTGCGAGCCGGTGCCCTTTTATGTGCTGACTAACTGCGACTATATTGAGGTAACCCTGTCAAATGACATAACAAGGACCTATTATCCAAGCGTTAAATTTCCCGGACTTGCCCATCCACCGGTGCTTGTGACTGAGAACGGCGAGTTCTGGCAGCACAGATGGACCGGGGCCAGAATCGTGGGATATGTCGGGGAGCAGGCAGTGGTGGAGAAGCGGTATTCAGACAACCCCAGATTGTCGCAGCTGCTGGTCCAGGCAGATGACACGGCCCTCTATAATGACCAGGTGGATGAGACACGGGTGGTCTGCACCTTTACGGATGAGTACGGCAACCGGCTGTATCATCATCTGGAGGCGGTCAGCGTGTCTGTGGAAGGGGGGATTGAACTGATCGGGCCGTCCCTGATCCCGTCCATGGGAGGCTGCGCAGCCTTCTGGGTACGGACGTGCGCCGGCGGGACAGAAGGAACGGCCCGCATACATATCCACACCCCCAGGCCGGAGATTGACGACCAGACAGTCACCATCCGTCTGGAACTGTCCGGGTCTGCCGGTGATGGTTCCTGACGGAACAAGGCAGGGAATTGCTTTTTGAAAAACCTGGATTGACTTCTGGGATGTTTTAATATAAAATTCATACTGTTAATGATTATAATTGGCTGGACCATGCGGTCCAGCCAGCTTGCGTGTTACAGCATGCCGGAAACCGCCGGTTTCCGGCAGCATAAAGGTAGGAACAGTAAGGAGCAGATGAATGGAAGAATCCAGAACTACAATAGAAGAAAGAGACATGACACCTCCGGCCGCGGAGCCGGAACGCCAGCAGTACTTCATGGAACGGGCCAGATTGCAGGTAAAGGAACTTGAGGACCATCTGGGACGGCCCCTTACCTGCTGCATCAACACCTTCGGATGCCAGATGAATGCCAGGGATTCGGAAAAGCTTTTGGGAATCCTGGAGACCATTGGCTACAGGGCCGTGGAATCAGAAGAAGCTGACTTTGTCCTTTACAATACATGCACGGTGCGTGAAAACGCCAACCTGCGTGTTTACGGGCGCCTGGGCCAGCTGGGCGCCTATAAGAAGAAGCATCCCCAGATGATGATAGCGCTCTGCGGGTGCATGATGCAGGAAAAGGAAGTGGTGGACAAGATTAAGAAGAGCTACCGCTACGTGGATTTAATATTCGGGACACACAATATCTTCAAGCTGGCGGAGCTGGTATCCCAGTGCCTGGACAGCCGCAAAAAGGAGGATGAAGGCAGGAAGGCAGCCCCGGGGACCCCTGTCAGGGGCCATAAGCACCAGATGGTCATAGATGTGTGGGAGGACACGGACCAGATTGTGGAGGACCTGCCTGTGGAGCGCAAGTATCCCTTTAAGTCCGGGGTCAACATCATGTTCGGGTGCAATAATTTCTGCAGCTACTGCATTGTCCCCTATGTGCGCGGGCGGGAGAGGAGCAGGAAGCCGGAGGAAATCATAAAGGAAATCCGCAGGCTGGCATCTGAGGGCGTGGTGGAAGTCATGCTTTTAGGCCAGAATGTCAATTCCTACGGCAGGAACCTGGAAACACCCATGACCTTTGCAGGACTCTTAAGGGAGGTGGAAAAGGTGGATGGAATCCGCCGTATCCGGTTCATGACCTCCCATCCAAAGGACCTGTCCCGGGAACTGATTGAGGTGATGGCCGGTTCTGAAAAAATCTGCCGCCACCTGCACCTCCCCCTCCAGTCGGGAAGCAGCCGCATCTTAAAAGAAATGAACCGGCATTACACCAAGGAACAGTTCCTTGACCTGGCAGGACGGATTAAGGCCGCGGTCCCGGGCATTTCCCTGACAACCGATATCATAGTGGGATTCCCGGGGGAGACAGAGGAAGACTTCCTTGAAACCCTGGACGTGGTGCGCAGGGTGGGATTTGACAGCGCCTTTACCTTCATTTATTCCAAGCGCACGGGAACGCCCGCAGCCGCCATGGAGGACCAGGTCCCGGAGGACGTGGTGAAGGAGCGGTTTGACCGCCTGTTAAAAGAGGTGCAGGATATCTCTGCCAAGGTCTGCTGCCGTGATGAACATACCGTACAGGAGGTCCTGGTGGAGGAGGTCAATGACCATTCGCCCGGACTGATGACAGGACGCCTGTCCAATAATACCGTGGTGCATTTTCCGGGGGACGCCTCCCTGACCGGGAAGCTGGTCCCTGTTTACCTGGAGGAAAGCAGGGGATTCTACTACATGGGAAAACAGGCGGACAGGCCCCTGTGATGTGCGGGCATGGAAAGACAGTAAAGATAAAAGCAGTCCCTTGGCCGGGTTTCCTGGCCGGGGCTGACAGAGAAGAGAGGTCAGTATTTTGATACAGTCACAATTATCACCCATGATGCAGCATTACATGGAGACAAAAAAGGAATACCCGGACTGCATCCTGTTTTACAGGCTGGGGGATTTCTACGAGATGTTTTTTGATGACGCCCTTACGGTTTCCAAGGAGCTGGAGATAACCCTTACGGGAAAGGACTGCGGCCTTGCGGAGCGCGCGCCCATGTGCGGCGTCCCCTATCATGCATTGGACGCCTACCTGTACCGCCTGGTGCAGAAGGGGTATAAGGTTGCCATCGCAGAGCAGGTGGAGGACCCGAAGCTGGCAAAGGGGCTTGTGAAGCGGGAGGTAATCCGGGTGGTGACGCCGGGAACCATTACAAGCGTCCAGGCCCTGGACGAGACAAAGAACAACTACCTGATGGGTATTGTCTATGAGGTAGGTCCGCGGTCAAACCAGTCGGGCAAAGGCAGGGACGGGGTCTACGGCATTGCCATTGCGGACATTACCACCGGGGATTTCATGGTCACGGAGGTGGGTTCGGACCGGGAATTATTTGATGAAATCAACAAGTTTTCACCGTCGGAGATTATCTGCAACAATGCCTTTTACATGTCGGGCGTTGACATTGACGGGCTAAAGAACCGCTATCATGTAATCATTTCGGCCCTGGACAGCCATTTCTTCGGGGATGAATCCTGCCGCAAGGTGCTGCGGGAGCATTTCCGTGTGGGTTCCTTAAGCGGCCTGGGACTTACGGATTACGGGACCGGAATCATTTGTGCGGGCGCGGTGATGCAGTATATGTATGAAACACAGAAAAGCACCCTGGAGCATATCACCACCATCACCCCCTATTCCACGGGACAGTTCATGGTCATTGACACGTCTACCAGAAGGAACCTGGAACTGGTGGAGACCCTGCGGGAAAAACAGAAGAGGGGGACCCTTTTATGGGTGCTTGACAAGACCAAGACAGCCATGGGCGCCCGTCTGCTGCGCACCTACATTGAGCAGCCCCTGATCCATAAGGAGGAAATCGTAAAGCGTCAGACAGCCGTGGAAGAACTGAACATGAATTATATTTCCAGGGAGGAAATCTGTGAATACCTGAATCCCATTTATGACCTGGAGCGGCTTATCGGGCGCATCAGTTACAAGACAGCCAATCCAAGGGACCTGGTTGCATTTAAAAGTTCCCTGGAAATGCTTCCCCATATTAAACAGATCCTGGGCGGATTTTCCGGTGAACTGCTGAAAGAACTGGCGCGGGAAATGGACCCGCTCCAGGACATCTATGAATTGATTGACCAGGCCATCCTGGAGGACCCGCCCGTGACCGTGCGGGAGGGAGGCATCATCAAGGACGGGTACCATGAGGAGGCGGACCGGCTGCGCCAGGCCAAAACAGAAGGCAAGGACTGGCTGGCGGAGTTAGAGGCAAGGGAAAAAGAAAAGACGGGCATCAAGACGCTTAAAGTCAAGTTCAATAAGGTGTTCGGATATTATTTTGAAGTGACCAATTCCTTTAAGAACCAGGTGCCGGATTACTTTGTGCGCAAGCAGACCCTGACCAACGCGGAACGTTTTACCACGGATGAGTTAAAGCATCTGGAGGATATCATCATGGGGGCCGAGGAAAAGCTGGTTTCCCTGGAATACGACCTGTTCTGCCAGGTCAGGGACAGCGTCGCTGCCCAGGTGGTCCGCATCCAGAAAACAGCCAAGGCCATTGCAGGGGTGGATGTGTTCTGTTCCCTGTCCGTTGTGGCAACCCGCAGGAACTATGTGAAGCCCATGATAAACGAAAAGGGCGTGATACAGATTAAGAACGGCCGCCATCCCGTGGTGGAGCAGATGATGCGGGACGATTTGTTTGTGGCCAATGACACGTTCCTGGACAATGGGAAGAACCGCCTGTCCGTCATCACAGGCCCCAACATGGCGGGTAAGTCCACCTATATGCGGCAGGTGGCCCTGATTGTGCTCATGGCCCAGCTGGGCAGCTTTGTGCCGGCCCAGGAAGCGGATATCGGGATCTGTGACCGCATCTTTACCAGGGTGGGGGCTTCCGACGACCTGGCCAGCGGACAGAGCACCTTCATGGTGGAAATGACCGAGGTGGCCAACATCCTGCGCAATGCCACCAAGAACAGCCTTCTGGTCCTGGATGAGATAGGAAGGGGGACCAGTACCTTTGACGGCCTGTCCATTGCCTGGGCCGTGATTGAACATATCAGCAGCACCAAGCTTCTGGGGGCAAAGACCCTTTTTGCCACCCACTACCATGAGCTTACCGAACTGGAGGGCACCATTGCAGGGGTGAAAAACTACTGCATCGCGGTGAAGGAACAGGGGGAGGATATCGTGTTCCTGCGCAAAATCGTGCGGGGCGGGGCGGATAAGAGCTATGGCATCCAGGTGGCCAAGCTGGCCGGGGTGCCGGATTCCGTCATTGCCAGGGCCAAGGAGATTGCAGAGGAACTGAGCGATGCGGATATCACGGCCAGGGCCAAGGAGATTGCGGAAATCAGTTCCAACATTACCCAGCACAAGGCGGTTCCCAAGCCGGATGAGGTGGACATGCAGCAGCTCACCTTCTTTGACACGGTGAAGGATGACGATATTGTAAGGGAGTTGGATGGGCTGGAATTGTCAACCATGACGCCCATCGATGCCCTCAATACCCTGTACCGGCTTCAGACAAAGCTTAAGAACCGGTGGAAGGAGACACAATGAAGTTCCATATACTGACACTTTTTCCTGAAATGGTCATGAACGGGCTGGGCACCAGCATTACGGGCCGCGCCATGGCCAGCGGCGCCATTTTGGTGGATGCCATTGATATCAGGGATTATTCAAAGGATAAGCACAGGCATGTGGATGATGCGCCTTACGGCGGAGGCGCCGGCATGGTGATGCAGCCTGGCCCTGTGTGCGACGCATATGAGGACTTGTGCACCAGGACTGGAAAAAAGCCCAGGGTCATCTATATGACGCCCCAGGGCAGGGTGTTTAACCAGTCCATTGCTGAGGAACTGGCACAGGAGGAGGAGCTTGTATTCCTGTGCGGACACTATGAAGGGATTGATGAAAGGGCCTTGGAGCTGATTGTGACGGATTATATGTCGGTGGGGGATTTTGTCCTGACCGGAGGGGAGCTTCCTGCCATGGTCATGATTGACTGTATCTCCAGGCTGGTGCCCGGTGTGCTGAACAATGAAGTGTCCGCAGAGGTGGAATCCTTCCATGACAATCTGCTGGAGTACCCCCAGTACACCAGGCCGGAGGTGTTCCGTGGAAAGGCAGTGCCTGAGGTGCTTTTAAGCGGACATCATAAGAACATTGAGGAATGGCGCAGGAAGGAGTCCATCAGGCGGACCCTGGAGCGGCGCCCTGACCTCCTGCCCGGCGCCAGCCTGACCCTTAAGGAGCATCAGTACCTGGATTCCCTTAAGGGCGGGGCGGACGGCCTTGGGGAGCTGGAGGAAATCCTGGACAGCTATGCGGCTGAGGCGGAGCGGCTGTTCTGCAAAAGGGACCGGATCAGCTCTGAGGAGGACCGGACTGACGTCAGGGAAGAACGGCAGCCCGCCCAGGAGGACTTAAAATGTTCCGGCCTGGGCAGCCCCCTTCCCGGACTGGGGGAACCGGCGCCAAGGATCAGGCGCAGGGCCATGTCTGAGGTGAAGAAGCTGCTGGCCGGGGGCGACTGTACCCTGAACGATGTAAAAAGTTATTATAAAGTATGCAAAGCACGGTTAAAGCTGCTTAAAAAGGATTACTAAATCCCGTACAATGGCTGTGCGGCGTTGACAGAATCAGCATAATATTGTACAATCTCATGAAAATACGCAAAAATAGGAGTTGATGATTTTGGAACCATCTGGTGACTCGATCGCCATACGTTTAGTTGTTATCATTATTTTACTGGGGCTTTCCGCCTTTTTTTCATCATCGGAGACAGCCCTTACCACTGTAAACAAGATCCGCATCAGGACCCTGGCCGAGGCAGGCAATCAATCTGCCGTGTGGGTCATGAAGCTGGGTGAGGACCAGGGCAGGATGCTCAGCGCCATACTCATTGGCAACAATGTGGTCAACCTGTCCGCCTCGTCCATGCTTACGGTCCTTGCAACCGAAGTGTTCGGCAGCAGGGCCGCGGGCGCGGCAACCGGAATCCTTACCCTTCTGATATTGATTTTCGGTGAAATCACCCCAAAGACCATTGCCACCCTGGAGGCGGAGAAGAACGCCCTCAGGTTCGGGCATATCATTTATGTGCTGATGGTCCTCATGACCCCTGTCATCGTGGCTGTGAACTGGATGTCCTTTGGCGTCCTGAAAGCCCTGAACGTGGATCCCAGCAAGCGGGGGGATGACATGACGGAGGACGAGCTGCGGACCATCGTGGAAGTGGGGCACGAAAAGGGTGTGATTGAGTCAGAAGAAAAGGAAATGATTAACAACGTATTCGACTTGGGCGATTCTGTGGCCACGGATATCATGGTACCCAGGATTGACATGACCTTCATCAATATCAATGCAGGGTTTGATGAACTGCTTCAGGTGTTTCGGGAAGAACGCTATACCAGGCTCCCCGTGTATGAGGAAACCACGGACAATGTGGTGGGGATCATCAACATAAAGGACATGCTGCTCATTGAGGACCGGGAGCATTTTTCCATCGCGGACCATCTGCGCCAGCCCCTTTACACCTTTGAATCCAAAAAACTGTCGGAACTTATGGTGGAAATGCGCCAGACCTCCAACAATATCGTCATTGTGCTGGATGAATACGGGGCCACGGCAGGGCTGATTACCCTGGAGGATATCTTAGAGGAAATCGTGGGGGACATCCGGGACGAGTACGACGAGGACGAGGAGGATGAACTCATACAGCTGTCAGACGGCCAGTACCTGGTCGAAGGCGCCATGAAACTGGATGATTTAAACCACAAACTGAACCTGGAACTTACGTCCGAGGATTATGATTCCGTGGGCGGATGGGTCATTGACCGGCTGGAACACCTTCCTGCCCAGGGGGAGGAAGTGGAGTGGGAAGGCGTCCGCCTGGTGGTGGAACAGGTGGAAAAAAACCGCATTGACAAAATCCATATATACCTGCCTGAAAATGAAGAAAAAGGCCGGGATTAAATCATAAAATGCTTGCAATTTGGAAGAAGATATGATAGAATCAGTCGTTGTGACAAGAAATAGATGGTCCTCTGTTACTGAAACGCAGTGAATTTGATTTACCGCAGATGGTATTAAGAACATCCAATAGATGAAGGAGGTTCACACCGATGAACGACATTATTAAGAACATTGAAGCAGCCCAGTTAAAAGAAACCGTACCCGTATTCCATGTTGGCGATACCGTTAAGGTATACAACAAGATTAAAGAGGGTACCCGTGAGAGAATCCAGATTTTCGAGGGAACTGTCATTAAGAGACAGAACGGCGGAGCAAGAGAGACATTTACCGTAAGGAAGAATTCCAATGGCATCGGCGTTGAGAAGACCTGGCCATTACATTCCCCAAGCGTTGACAACGTGGAAGTCGTACGTAAAGGTAAAGTAAGACGTGCTAAGCTGAACTACTTAAGAGACAGGGTCGGTAAGGCTGCCAAGGTTAAGGAATCAGTTAAATAATCGGTTATTTAATCAGGTAGTGGAACAGGAACAAGGGACAATGCAAATTGTCCCTTTCTTAAATTCCCTTCCTTTTTGCGGACATAGGGTGTCACGGCAGGGGATGGGATAATACAGAGAAATGGGTGTGGTGCATGGAGTTTTATGTGAATGAGGATACGGCCTGGCTGCGCCGGATTGTGCGCTGGGCCGTGAACGTGGTGGTTGTGCTGGCCCTTGCCTGGTTCCTGGTGTATGCGTTCTGCGCCCAGGTCCCTGTGTCCGGCAATTCCATGCAGCCGGTCTTAAGCGCCGATGATGTGGTGCTGGTGAACCGCCTGGTTTATGACGTGGGTGAACCGGAGCGGCTTGACATTGTTGTGTTTGAGCGTGAGGACCACAAAAAGAACGTGAAGCGTATCATCGGCCTTCCCGGGGAAACCGTACAGATAAAAGGCGGTTTCATATTCATCAACGGTGAGGTCCTGAGTGTGGAGGACGGTCTGGAGCAGGTGTCCCTGGCCGGGCGGGCAGATACCCCCATCCAGCTGGAGCAAGATGAATATTTCCTTCTGGGGGATAACCGTGACAGCAGTGAGGACAGCCGTTTCTCCAATATAGGCAATGTAAAGAGAGAGCAGATATATGGAAAAGTCTGGTTCAGGATCCTTCCGCTTCTGAAGCTGGATTTCATCCATTCCAAATAGAATAGGAGAATGATATGAATATACAATGGTATCCCGGTCATATGACCAAGGCGAAACGGGCCATGAAGGAAGATATCAAGCTGATTGACCTGGTAATCGAACTGGTGGATGCCAGGGTGCCCCTGTCCAGCAGGAACCCGGATATTGACGATCTGGCCAAGGGGAAAGCCAGGATGGTGCTGCTGAATAAATCAGACCTGGCGGATGAGCGGGTAAATGCGCAGTGGGCCGCATGGTTTGAGGCAAAAAACATCCATGCCGTAAAGGTGGATTCAAGAAACAAGGGAACCTTAAAACAGGTGCAGTCCGTTGTGCAGGAAGCATGTAAGGAAAAGATTGAGCGGGACAGGAAACGCGGGATTATGAACCGTCCCATCCGAACCATGGTGGTGGGAATCCCCAACGTGGGCAAATCCACCTTCATCAATTCCTTTGCCGGCAAGGCATGTGCAAAGACCGGCAACAAGCCGGGGGTGACAAAGGGAAACCAATGGATCCGCCTCAATAAGACGCTGGAGCTATTGGATACCCCGGGAATCCTCTGGCCCAAATTCGAGGACCAGGCAGTGGGGCTTAAGCTGGCCCTGATCGGCTCCATCAACGACCAGATCCTTAACAAGGACGACCTGGCCTGCCGGTGCATCCGTATCCTGAAGGAACGGTATCCAGGCATGGTATCCCAGCGGTTCGGCCTTGAGACAGAGGATAAGGAACCGGCAGCCATCCTGGAAGATGTGGCAAGACTGCGCTCCTGCCTGATGAAGGGCGGGGAGCTGGATATTGCCAGGGCTGCTGCCATGGTCCTGGATGATTTCAGGTCAGGGAAACTGGGACGCGTCACCTTGGAGCGGCCCGAAGACTATAAGGATAAAGAGTGACCGGATATAACGGGACACGGAAAGGCGGACAGTGGCGGCAAGAGTATTAAAGGGTGAAAGACTGGAAAAGGAACTGGCCCGTCTGGAGGCCATGGCTGGATATGAAAAAGAGTATGAGGGATACGGGGGCATATGCGGGATTGACGAGGCGGGAAGGGGGCCTCTGGCAGGCCCTGTGGCGGCCGGTGCTGTCATCCTTCCAAAGGACTGCCGGATCCTTTATCTGAACGATTCCAAGAAGCTTTCAGAAAAGCGCAGGGAGGAATTGTTTGAGGAGATTAAGGAAAAGGCAGTGGCATGGTCCGTGGCCATTGCCACCCCTGCCAGGATTGACGAGATTAACATCCTCCAGGCCACCTACGAGGCCATGAGGGAGGCTGTGGCCGGGCTTGCCGTGAAACCGGATGTGCTGCTCAACGATGCCGTGACCATACCGGGCCTTGATATCCTACAGGTGCCCATCATAAAAGGCGATGCAAAAAGCCTTTCCATTGCAGCGGCCAGCATCCTGGCCAAGGTCACAAGGGACCGCATGATGGCAGGATATGAGGAAATGTTCCCCGGCTATGGGTTTGCAAAGCACAAGGGTTACGGGACCGCGGCCCATATTGCGGCCATCCGGGAGTTAGGCCCATGCCCCATCCACAGGAGGACGTTCATCCGTAATTTTGTGGGGCATACATATGAATAAACGGGAGACAGGCAGCTGCTATGAAGAACTGGCAGCTGTTTGTCTACAGAAAAAAGGATATCGCATCATTGAAAGGAATTACCGCTGCAGGCAGGGGGAAGTGGATCTGGTCTGCCGTCACGGAAGGTACCTGGTGTTCGTGGAAGTCAAATACCGTTCCACCGGACGCATGGGCGGGCCCCTGGAGGCAGTGGACCGGGTCAAGCAGAAACGCATCCGTGCAGCAGCGGTTTACTATATGTTCAGCCACAAAATACCCGAGGACTGTCCCTGCCGTTTTGATGTGGTGGGAATCCTGGGGGATCAGGTGGAACTGATCCAGGATGCGTTTTAGAGTGTTTTAGGGCGTTTAGGGCGTGACAGATGGCGGGAATGAATGTTCGGACACGCCCCAACTATCAGGACTAGGAGGTAATACCATGTCAATTAACTGGATATATAAGGATGACAGGAACGTTTTTCGCAATGTGGAACGCGGCGGTGTGCCCTATCTTTCTTTTAAGGCGCTGGAGGACACGGGGATGGTGATAAACGGTTTCTCCACCCGCCTGGGCGGGGCCAGCAAGGGCAGGTTCGCCACCATGAACTTTTCTTACAGCAGGAAGGACGACCCGGCGGATGTGCTGGAGAATTTTACAAGGATGGCAGATGCCCTGGGAGTGGAGCGCGACCGGATGGTGGTTTCCTACCAGACCCACACCACCAATGTGCGCAGGGTCACCCGGGAAGATGAGGGAAAAGGCGTTATCCGTGAACGGGATTACAGGAATGTGGACGGCCTGATTACCGATGTGCCCGGGATTACCCTGGTAACCTTTTATGCGGACTGCGTGCCCCTGTACCTGGTGGATCCGGTCCATCATGCAATCGGTCTCAGCCATTCCGGCTGGAGGGGGACGGTAAGGCGCATGGGCCAGGTGACCATGGATGCCATGAAAGAGGCCTTTGGCACAAGGCCTGAGGATGTGACGGCCTGCATCGGTCCCAGCATCTGCAGGGACTGCTTTGAGGTGGGGGAAGAGGTGGCAGAAGCCTTTGCGGATGCCTTTGACCCAAAATACAGGGACGCACTGTACCGCGCCAACGCAAAGCCGGGAAAATACCAGCTGGATTTATGGAAGGCCAATGAAATCATATTCCAGGAGGCCGGCGTGCCCAAAGAGCAGATCCATACCACGAATATCTGTACCATGTGCAACAGTGATTACCTGTTCTCCCACCGCAGGGTGGGAGAGGAGCGCGGGAACCTGGCAGCCTTTTTAAGTATCAGGTAATGGTTGGGGACGGATTGCGGGGTTATACTTAGATGAAAAATGCACGGCCCATTCCATGGCGGGAAGGGCCGTGCATTTTTATATCCCTGCATCTAAGCTGCAGATTGTCTGTAAGGCTGCCAGGTTTTTTACCTGATTCCACCTGTCTATGGTTATACCAGTTTCTGGAAATACTCATATCCGCCGTTCTGGTATTTCTGTACCAGCTTCTGGATCTTCTCCGTGGGTGAGAGGGAAGAGCTGATGGAACGGTCATGGTTCAGTGCATTGATAATGGCGGCCAGGTATTTGCCCATATCTGCTTCCAGATACCAATCCCTCTTTAACAGATCAGGGGTGCGGTAGTTCAGGTTGGTGGTGATGACATAATCCAGATAACCCTGGGTATGGAATTCATCGAACTTCTCAAGACCATTGGTGAAGAGCCCGAAGGTACAGCATACGATGACCTTCTCTGCCTTGCGTTCTTTTAACTCCTTACAGGTATCCAGCATGCTTTCGCCGGAAGAAATCATGTCGTCAATGATCAGCACGGTTTTTCCTTCCACGGAAGCGCCCAGGAATTCGTGGGCAACAATGGGGTTGCGTCCCCCGATTACCTGGGAATAGTCCCTGCGTTTGTAGAACATGCCCATGTCAACCCCCAGGTTGTTGGCCAGGTAGACCGCCCGGTTCATGGCGCCTTCGTCCGGGCTTATGATCATCAGGTGTTCCTTGTCAATCCGGATGCTGGAGTCATGGGTAAAGAGGCTTTTGACAAACTGGTAGGTTGGCATGAAGTTGTCAAAGCCGATTAATGGGATGGCATTCTGCACACGCGGGTCATGGGCGTCAAATGTAATGATGTTCTCCACTCCCATGGCCGCCACTTCCTCAAGGCCCATGGCACAATCCAGGGATTCACGCTTGCTGCGCTTGTGCTGGCGGCTTTCATATAAGAAAGGCATGATCACATTCACCCTGTGGGCATTTGTACAGGCGCCGATGATACGCTTTAAATCCTGGAAATGGTCATCCGGCGACATGTGGTTGGTATAGCCGCTTACCGTATAGGGGATGCTGTAGTTCATTACATCCACCATGACGAAGACATCTGCACCCCGGACGGATTCGCCGATGACAGCCTTGCCCTCCCCGGTGCCGAATCTGGGGCAGCTGCATTTTAACAGATAAGAATCCACGTCATAACCGCGGTAGTGGAGGTCCTCCTTGCGGCGCATAAGCTCTTCCATGTCATTGCGCCTGAACTGGACGATATGGTCGTTTACCTTGGATGCCAGGTCCTGACAGCTTTCCAGGGCAGCGATTTTGAGGGGCGCGACCGGAAGGGAATCTTTAAATACGAAATTGTTAGCCATGATAGCTGTACTCCTTTGTCAAATAAGTAAATAATTGCCAATTTTCATATGTCTGCATATTATCACATATGATTTATACCATTTTTTATTTGGCCGGGTCAAGGGGTTGCAGATATTTCCTCAAAAAAAACAAAACAATTCCTCAAAAAGAACTTGTCATTTACAAAAGAGGGCAATATTGTTATTATATAAGTCAAAAGACTTTACAAGTCGGGACACGTATAGTAAAATCAAGCGGATACAATTTTATCTGAAGGGTATGGTACGCAATGGGATCTGGCAGGAAGCCTGGAAAGACCAGCTGTGAGTGCTGCGGCAATTATGTGTATGATGAGGATAATGATTACTATATCTGTGAAGTGGATCTGGATGAGGACGAAATGGGCCGTTTTTTAAACAATACCATGTATGCCTGTCCCTATTATCAGTCTGACGACGAGTACAGGATTGTAAGGAAACAGATATAGGATGTTTTGAAAGAGAGGAAATGACATGAGTAAACCAGTGGTAGCGATTGTGGGCAGGCCCAATGTGGGAAAGTCCACGCTGTTTAATGTAATAGCAGGGGATACCATTTCGATTGTAAAGGATACGCCGGGAGTGACCAGGGACAGGATTTATGCGGACTGCAGCTGGCTGGACATGAACTTCACGCTGATTGACACGGGAGGGATTGAGCCGGACACAAAGGATATCATCCTTTCCCAGATGCGGGAGCAGGCGGAGATTGCCATATCCACGGCAGATGTGATCATCTTCATCGTGGATGTGCGCCAGGGGCTGGTGGATTCGGACGCCAAGGTGGCCGATATGCTGCGCAAGTCCCGCAAGCCGGTGGTGCTGGCAGTAAACAAGGTGGACAGCATGGCCAAGTTCGGCAACGACGTATATGAGTTCTATAATCTGGGCATCGGCGAACCGGTTCCCGTATCAGCTGCCTCCAGGCTGGGAATCGGAGACCTGCTGGATGAAGTGGTGAAGCATTTTGACGGGGAGAAGATAGAGGAGGAAGAGGATGACCGCCCAAGGATTGCGGTTGTGGGCAAGCCCAATGTGGGCAAATCCTCCATCATCAATAAGCTTCTCGGTGAGAACCGGGTCATTGTAAGCGATATCGCAGGCACCACAAGGGATGCGGTGGACACTGAAATTGTTTATAACGGCATGCCCTATGTGTTCATCGACACGGCCGGCCTGCGCCGCAAGAGCAAGATTAAGGAAGAACTGGAACGTTACAGCATCATCCGCACCGTGACAGCGGTGGAGCGTGCGGACATCGTGATTGTTGTCATTGACGCCACCGAGGGCGTGACGGAACAGGATGCCAAGATTGCCGGTATTGCCCACGAACGGGGCAAGGGTGTCATTGTGGCCGTGAACAAATGGGATTCCATTGAGAAGACGGACAAGACCATTTATGAGTATACCAACAAGATAAAGGAGACCCTTTCCTTCATGCCTTATGCGGAATATATCTTCATTTCCGCGGCAACGGGACAGCGCCTTCCGAAGCTGTTTGAGCTGATTGACGCGGTGCGGCAGAACCAGAACCTGCGGGTTGCCACAGGCGTCCTGAATGAGATCATGACAGAGGCAGTTGCCATGCAGCAGCCGCCCTCTGACAAGGGAAAGAGACTTAAGATTTACTATATGACCCAGGTTGCAGTGAAACCGCCCACATTCGTAGTTTTTGTAAATGATAAGGAACTGATGCATTTCTCCTATACCAGGTATCTGGAAAACCAGATCCGCAATTCATTCGGGTTTAAGGGGACGTCCTTAAAATTCCTTATCCGCGAGCGAAAGACAAAGGAACAATAAACACAGCAAGGGGGATAATGGAATGGAACGGATCATATGTTTAGTCATGGGGTATGTGTTTGGGCTTTTTCAGACAGGTTATATATATGGCAAGGTCAAGGGGATTGATATCCGCCAGCACGGAAGCGGCAATTCGGGAAGTACCAATGCCCTGAGGGTCATGGGGGTAAGGGCGGGCGCCCTTGTGTTTATGGGGGATTTCCTGAAAACCGTGATCCCATGTTTCCTGGTGCGTATCCTGTTCGCATCCCGGCCGGAATATGTCTATGTCTTAATCCTCTATGCCGGATTCGGTGTGATCCTGGGGCACAATTTTCCGTTTTATCTGAACTTTAAGGGCGGAAAGGGGATTGCTGCAACTGCCGGGATTATGTTTTCACTAGACTGGAGGCTGACGGCCCTGTGCCTGGCTGCATTCATCCTCATTGTGGCTGTTACCAGATATGTGTCCCTAGGCTCCCTTGTGGTTTCCACCATCTTCCTTATCTGGAATATAATGATGGGACAGATGGGCGCCTACGGTCTTTCCCAGACATCAAGGCTTGAATTCTACGGGGTTTCTGCGGTGATATCCATCATGGCCTTCTGGAGACACAGGGCCAATATTGTCAGGCTGGCCCAGGGCAGGGAGAATAAGGTGGGTGCGAAAAAGCAATAAAATATCAAAATGGACGGTGAAGTTATGGCATCAATCGGTGTAATTGGATCAGGTACATGGGGAACGGCGCTGGCAGTGCTGCTCCATGGCAATGGACATCAGGTGGTAATCTGGTCGGCAATACCAGAGGAAATAAAAGAGCTGAAGGAAACCCATGCCCACAGGAATCTGCCGGAAGTAAAGATTCCTGTGGCAATCGGTTTTACGGATGATCTAAAGGAAGCCATGGAGGATAAGGACCTGCTGGTCCTGGCAGTGCCCTCTGTATTTGTCAGGGACACGGCCCGGAGGATGAAGGCATATATCAGGCCGGGCCAGGTCATTACCAATGTGGCCAAGGGAATTGAGGAGCATACCCTTATGACCCTGTCACAGATCATAGAGCAGGAACTGCCTGAGGCAGAGGTTACGGTCCTGTCCGGCCCAAGCCATGCGGAGGAGGTAAGCAGGGGACTGCCCACCACCTGTGTGGCAGGCGCACATAAGAAGCATGTGGCGGAATTTGTACAGGGGATTTTCATGAGCCAGGTGTTCCGGGTGTACACAAGTCCGGATATCCTGGGGATAGAACTGGGAAGCGCCCTGAAGAACGTGATTGCCCTGGCAGCCGGCATGGCCGACGGCCTTGGATATGGCGATAATACAAAGGCAGCCCTGATTACCAGGGGGATTGCGGAGATATCCAGACTGGGTATGGATATGGGCGGCAGGATGGAAACCTTTGCCGGCCTTACGGGAATCGGCGACCTGATTGTTACCTGTGCCAGCATGCACAGCCGCAACCGGCGGGCAGGCATACTGATTGGCAGGGGATACACCATGGAGGAAGCCATGGCAGAGGTGAAGATGGTGGTGGAAGGCGTCTACTCAGCCAAGGCAGCCCTGGCCCTTGCAGGGAAGTATGGGGTATCCATGCCCATTGTTGAACAGGTCAATGCCATACTGTTTGACGGCATGCCTGCAAAGGAAGCTGTTTCCGAGCTGATGCTCAGGGATAAACGGATTGAGAATTCCGGCCTGGAATGGGATGCGCAATGACATATGCGGTTAGGTTTAAGGGAGGGGATGCCTGGATTGGCTCCCCTCCCTTAAAAAATGGGGGCTTTTGCGGTAATAAGATGAATTCAGGCACAAATTTTCGGTCATTCGCGAAAAATAACCTATAATTTTTATGAAAAGGTTGACAATCCTCCGGTAACTACCTATAATATAGAAAGCTTTACAAAGAAAGTCCGCGGTGTTTCGACGCGGAAGGGTAAGGAAAAGCAAGAGGAGGAAAAATTATGAAAAAGAAATTATTTAGTCTTGGTTTGGCAGTGGCCATGGCTGCTTCTTTAACAGCATGCGGCGGTTCCGGCACAGCAGGGACCACTAAGGCTGCCGAGACAACCGCGGCAGACAAGGCAGGAGCAGCGGATAACGCGGCAGCAGGCGGCGTGATTAAGATTGGCGGTATCGGACCCACTACCGGGGGCGCGGCTGTATATGGCCTGGCCGTTCAGCACGGCGCACAGCTGGCAGTTGATGAGATTAACGCGGCAGGCGGCATCAATGGATGTACAATTGAATTTAATTTCCAGGATGATGAGCATGATCCGGAGAAGTCCGTAAGTGCTTATAATACATTAAAGGACTGGGGAATGCAGGCGCTGATGGGCACCGTGACATCCGGCCCATGTATCGCTGTTGCTGATAAGACGGCGGCTGACAACATGTTCCAGATTACCCCATCCGGCTCCGCCGTGGAGTGCGCGGCCAATCCTAACGTGTTCCGTATCTGTTTTTCCGATCCGGACCAGGGCGCTGCTTCCGCTAAGTACATAGGCGAGAACAAGCTGGCAACCAAGATTGCTGTTATCTATGACAGCTCCGATATCTATTCCAGCGGTATTTTTGAGAAGTTTGCGGAAGAGGCCGCGAACCAGGGCCTTGAGATTGTTGCGGCCGAGGCTTTCACGGCTGACAGCAACAAGGATTTCTCCACACAGCTGCAGAAGGCCAAGGATGCCGGCGCAGAGCTGGTATTCCTGCCGATTTACTACACAGAGGCTTCCCTGATTTTACAGCAGGCTGACAAGGCCGGCTTTGAGACACAGTTCTTTGGCTGTGACGGTATGGACGGAATCCTTCAGGTTGAGAATTTTGACACCAGCCTGGCAGAGGGCCTGATGCTGCTTACACCATTTGCAGCAGATGCAACAGACGACCTGACTGTTAACTTTGTAAAGAGCTACAAGGATGCATACAATGAAGTTCCTGTACAGTTCGCAGCTGATGCGTACGATGCAATCTACGCCCTGAAGGCAGCCATGGAAGATGCCAATGTGACCGCTGATATGGATGCAAGCGCTATCTGCGATGCCCTGAAGGCTTCCATGCTGAACATCAAGTTAGACGGACTGACCGGCGAAGGCATGACCTGGACCGAGGACGGTGAGCCTCACAAGGCGCCAAAGGCCGTTAAGGTAGTGGACGGAGCATACGCAGCCATGTAAGTACAGCCCATTCAGATAAGGTGGACTGACTGTTACAACACAAAACCCAACAGAGGGCTGTCACTATGACAACCCTCTTGTTTATAGTAAGGTTTCATGATATCATAAGTTACAGGATTCCGCCGCTTCACAGCGGTAAATCAAAAAAGACTTCAGACAAAGAGGTGCAGGTATGGGCTTTATTAACTATTTAATCAACGGCATAAGCCTGGGCAGTGTATATGCCATCATAGCTCTTGGATATACAATGGTTTACGGGATTGCCAAAATGCTGAACTTCGCTCACGGCGATGTTATTATGATTGGCAGCTACGTGGTATTTGTCACGGTCAGCACCATGGGATTCCCGCCATTGGCGGGCATACTTGTGGCGGTCCTGGCCTGTACGCTGCTGGGGATGACCATTGAGCGGATTGCGTATAAGCCTTTGCGCGGCGCTTCACCTCTTGCCGTACTGATTACGGCCATCGGTGTCAGCTATCTGCTGCAGAATGTGGCCCTGCTTATATTCGGCGCGGATACGAAGTCATTTACATCCGTTGTCACCATCCCTGCCATTAAGCTGGCAGACGGGCAGATGACCATTACAGGGGAGACCATTGTGACCATCCTTACCTGTATCATCATCATGCTGGGCTTAACCACCTTCATCAATAAGTCCAAATCAGGCCAGGCCATGTTAGCTGTCTCTGAGGACAGGGGCGCGGCCACCCTGATGGGAATTAACGTAAACGGCACCATAGCCCTTACCTTTGCAATCGGCTCCGCCCTGGCGGCCATTGCTGGTGTGCTCCTGTGCTCCGCTTACCCGTCCCTTACCCCGTATACAGGCTCCATGCCGGGTATCAAGGCCTTTGTTGCAGCCGTGTTCGGCGGCATTGGTTCCATTCCGGGGGCATTTATCGGCGGAATCCTTTTGGGCGTGATTGAAATCCTTTCAAAAGCATACATATCATCACAGATGTCCGATGCCATCGTATTTTCCGTGCTGATCATCGTGCTGCTTGTCAAGCCCACCGGTATTCTGGGCAAGAAGATTAATGAGAAAGTGTAGGTGCCGGTATGAAGAGTAATGCAAAACGTAAGATATTCATTAATAATATGATTACATATGGGATAGTGGCCGCGGCCTATATCATCATGCAGGTCCTGGTTGGCACCGGTCATGTATCCAGCCTGTTAAAGGGGCTTTTAGTTCCTTTCTGCATCTATGTGATCATGGCGGTTTCCCTGAACCTGACCGTGGGAATCCTGGGCGAACTGAGCCTGGGACATGCCGGCTTCATGTGTGTGGGCGCATTTGCAGGCGCGTTGTTCTCAAAATGTATGAAGGGTTCCATCAATCCAACCCTGAGCCTGGTGATTGCCATTGTAATCGGCGCAGCGGCAGCGGCTGTTTTCGGCATGCTGATCGGAATACCGGTCCTCCGTCTGAGGGGGGATTATCTTGCAATCGTGACCCTGGCCTTTGGCGAGATCATTAAGAATCTGGTCAATGCCATTTATCTGGGACGCGATTCCTCCGGCTTCCACATTTCCTTTAAGGACTCCATGTCCCTGAAGCTGGAAGAAGGCGGGGAAATCCTCATAAAAGGCGCCCAGGGAATCACTGGCACGCCCCAGGCAGCCACCTTTACCATTGGCGTCATCCTGGTGCTCATTACCCTGTTCATTGTGATGAACCTGGTTCATTCACGTACAGGACGCGCAATCATGGCCATCCGCGACAACCGTATTGCTGCTGAATCCATAGGCATCAATATTACAAAGTACAAGCTGCTGGCATTTTCCATCTCAGCCGGTCTTGCAGGGGTTGCAGGCGTGCTGTATGCCCATAACTTGACCACCCTGACCGCGCAGCCCAAGAACTTTGGGTATAACATGTCCATCATGATTCTTGTGTATGTGGTCCTGGGCGGCATCGGAAGCATCAGGGGCTCTGTCATAGCAACGGTCATCCTGTACCTTCTTCCGGAAATGCTCAGGGGACTCAGCAATTACCGTATGCTTATGTATGCAATCGTACTGATCCTGGCCATGCTTTTCAACTCCGCGCCGCAGTTCGTGACCATGCGTGAACGGATTATGGACAGGTTTGGCAGGAAAGATAAAAAACCGGCAAAGGAGGCAGCGTAACATGGCATTACTTGAAGTTAAGAATTTAAGCATAGCCTTTGGCGGCCTTAAGGCGGTTGATAATTTCCAGATAAGTATAGATAAAGGCCAGCTTTATGGGCTGATTGGACCAAATGGGGCCGGTAAGACAACGGTATTCAACCTGCTGACCGGCGTATATAAACCGGATGCCGGCAGCATTGAGTTAAATGGAATCAATGTAACCGGCAGGAAGACAACGGAGATTAACCAGTCCGGCATTGCCAGGACGTTCCAGAACATCCGCCTGTTCAAGGACCTGTCCGTGCTGGATAATGTTAAGGCGGGACTTCACAACCAGTACAGATATTCCACGGCAGCAGGTATTTTCCGGCTTCCCCGGTACTATAAGACGGAGAAGAAGATGGATGAGAAGGCCATGGAGCTTCTGAAGGTATTCGGCCTGGATGAAGAGTGTGATTACAAGGCATCCAACCTTCCCTACGGCAAGCAGAGAAAACTGGAGATTGCCAGGGCCCTTGCCACGAAACCAAAGCTTCTGCTTCTGGATGAGCCGGCGGCGGGCATGAATCCCAATGAGACAGCGGAACTTATGGACACCATCCGCTTTGTACGCGATAATTTTGATATGACAATCCTTCTTATTGAACATGACATGAAGCTGGTAAGCGGCATCTGTGAGGAACTGACCGTGCTGAACTTCGGCCAGGTACTGTGCCAGGGGCCCACCAGCTCCGTGCTTCACAATCCGGAAGTTGTCAAAGCATATCTTGGTGAATAGGAGGAGATGGTAATATGGCTATGCTTGAAGTCAGGGACCTGGAAGTCTATTACGGCGTGATCCAGGCCATAAAAGGAATCTCCTTTGATGTGGACCAGGGAGAAATCGTGGCATTAATCGGCGCCAACGGTGCAGGAAAGACAACAACCCTGCATACCATTACAGGGCTGATCCATGCCAAGTCCGGTAAGATCGTTTATGAAGGTACGGATATAACAAAGGTTCCCGGATATAAACTGGTGGGCATGGGCATTGCCCATGTGCCTGAGGGAAGACGGGTATTCGCAACCCTCACCGTGCTTCAGAACCTGAAGATGGGGGCATACACCAGAAAAGATAAGGATGAGATGGAAGCAACCCTTAAGATGGTATACAGCCGCTTCCCCCGTCTGGATGAACGTAAGAACCAGCCCGCAGGAACCCTGTCCGGAGGTGAGCAGCAGATGCTTGCCATGGGAAGGGCCCTTATGAGCCATCCCAGGATGATTGTCATGGATGAGCCCTCCATGGGCCTTTCGCCTATCTACGTGAATGAGATTTTTGATATCATCCAGAAGATTAACGGGGACGGCACCACCGTGCTCCTGGTGGAGCAGAATGCCAAGAAGGCCCTGTCCATCGCAGACAAGGCATATGTGCTTGAGACAGGCAACATTGCGCTTAGCGGCGATGCAAAGGAACTGATGAACAATGATCAGGTGAAGAAGGCTTACCTGAGTGAATAAGGATGCAAAAATAAGGATATAAAAAGATGGAGGGAACAGGGCGGGACTGATACGGGATCCTGCCCTGTCCCATATTCTGAAATCCGCTCTTGAAATCCCTGCGTGATTGTGCTATATATAGTTTACGGCCGGAATAACAATTTTGAAAGGAGTGAGGCCATGCTTGACAGACAGGACTTGGAAATGATCCGTCTTGTTATGAAGGAAGAGATAACGGCATCAGAGATGCGCATGGAGAATCGGATGGATGCGCGTTTCGAAGAACAGGAGAAGCGCATAGACGCCCGTTTCGAAGAACAGGAGAAGCGCATAGACGCCCGTTTCGAAGAACAGGAGAAGCGCATAGACGCCCGTTTTGAAGAACAGGGGAAGCGGAACGATGCCCGCTTTGCAGAACAGGATGAGTGCTTTGGAAAACGGATGGAGATGCGGTTTGCCCAGGAACGTGAGTGGCTGGAGAAGCATCTGGATAAGCGTTTTGCCGCATCTGAGAACCTGATACTTGGCGAATTGGACCGTATCCATATTAAGCTTCAGGATCAGCTGGATGATATGAAGCAGAGGCTGGACGAGATGACCGAGTATTACAGGATTAAGAAACTGGATGATATTAACGGGGCTCTTCTGCTTCAGATGATACAGGAAGTAGAGCGCAGGGTAGAGGCCCTGGAAAAGAAATCAGCATAGCCAGCCAGGGAATCAAACATTGGCTGGCTTATATTCCTATCTGTTTATCGGATTGATTCAATGGTTTTGATGCCGTCTGCGGCAGTTCTGGATGATATGTCCCATATTTCCACTGGTAATTCAATAAAAAATACATCCGCATTTATTTATCATACCCATAATTCCCTGTGCATATATTATAAAAGCATAGCAAGGGGGTATATTTATGGACAATTTTAATGTATACAAGGATATTCAAGCGAGAACAGGCGGAGAGATATACATAGGTGTGGTGGGGCCGGTGCGCACAGGCAAATCAACGTTCATCAAGCGGTTCATGGAACTCCTGGTGCTTCCTGCAATGGAAGATGATAACCTGCGGAACCTGAGCCGTGATGAACTGCCCCAGAGTGCTGCCGGAAAAACCATTATGACAACAGAACCCAAATTCATCCCCAAGGAAGCAGCCAAGATCAACCTGGCCGATGGGATTGAAGCCAAGGTAAGGCTGATTGACTGTGTGGGCTTCATGGTGGACGGTGCGGCAGGACACGTGGAAAACGGAGAGGAACGTCTGGTGAAGACCCCCTGGTTTGATTACGACATCCCTTTTACCCAGGCAGCGGAACTGGGCACCAGGAAGGTCATCAATGACCACTCCACCATAGGGATTGTGGTGACCACGGATGGCAGCATCGGGGAAATCAAACGCCCAGGGTACATAGCAGCTGAAAAACAGACGGTGGATGAACTGAAAAAGCTGGGGAAACCATTTGTGGTCCTGCTCAATTCCATGAAGCCCTACTCGGACGAGACAGCCAAGCTGGCCAAGGAAATGTCGGAAGGATACGGCGTATCCGTGCTTCCGGTTAACTGCGAACAGCTGAAAAAGGATGATGTATTCCATATCCTGGAGAAGGTGCTGAAGGAATTCCCGGTCACGGAGATGGACTTCCATATTCCGAAATGGCTGGAAATCCTGCCGGCTACCCACTGGCTGAAGGCCCAGGTCATCCAGGCTGCCAGGGGAGTCATCCAGAAGGTCAGCCATATGAAGGATGTGGCCGGTGAACTGGCCGCACAGAACACGGACACCATACGGTCCATGAATGTAAAGAACATGCAGATGGCAGACGGACGGGTGGCCGTGCAGGTGGATATGGACGACAGCTATTATTACCAGATCCTCAGTGACTATGTGGGGCTCCCCATAGAGGGTGAATACCAGCTGATGCAGACCTTAAGCAGCCTGGCCAACATGCAGAAGGAATATGAAAAGGTCCAGAACGCCCTGACACAGGTACGCCTTAAGGGCTATGGCGTAGTGACCCCGGAACGCTCTGAGATTGTCCTGGATGAGCCCCAGGTCATCAAGCATGGCAACAAGTATGGCGTGAAGATGAAGGCGGAAGCCCCCTCCATCAACCTGATAAAGGCCCACATAGAGACGGAGATTGCGCCGATTGTGGGCAGTGAACAGCAGGCCCAGGACCTGATTGCCTATATTAAGGAAAATGCCAGGGACAGTGACGACGGAATCTGGAACACCAATATTTTCGGAAAATCCATTGAGCAGATCGTGGAGGATGGGATACAGGCAAAGGTCTCACAGATGACGGAAGACTGCCAGCTCAAGCTTCAGGATACCCTGCAGAAAATCATCAATGACAGCAACGGCGGAATGATATGCATCATTATCTGAAATCAACAGTCGGCCGCAGGTGTGTTGAAAGCATGACAGGTTTCGGGAAATTGTGTAAATATAGCGATACTATTTGCATTCATACGGAGAACATGGTATACTGTAGCCAGAATTGACAGAATATTTATGTGGCGGGACTATATTATACGCAGAGGGGAGAATGCAGATGAGACTAACATTTATCGGGGCGGATCATGAGGTGACTGGAAGCTGTCATTTTCTGGAAGTAGGGGAAACAAAGGTATTGATTGACTGCGGCATGGAACAGGGTAACAATATCTATCAGAACGCGGAACTTCCCGTAAGTTACCGTGAAATAGACTACGTGTTCCTGACCCATGCCCATATCGATCATGCGGGCATGCTGCCATGGATCTATGCAAGAGGGTTCCGGGGCCAGGTGATAGCCACCTATGCGACCGTTGACCTGTGCAACATCATGCTGAAGGACAGTGCCCATATACAGGAGATGGAGGCTGAGTGGAAGAACCGTAAGGCCCGGCGCGCCGGACGCAGTGAGGTGGAGGCCCTTTACACCATGGAGGATGCACAGGATGTGCTGAAGCATTTTGAAGGGGTGGCTTATGGCCAGGAATTCAAACTGAATGACAACCTGACCCTGCGTTTTACGGATGTGGGGCATCTGCTGGGATCCGCATCCATAGAGATATGGGCTACCGAGGGAAGCCGGACCAAGAAGATTGTATTTTCCGGGGACATCGGCAATAAGAACAAGCCCCTCATAAGGGATCCGCAGTATATTGATGAGGCGGATTATGTGGTGATGGAATCCACCTATGGCAACCGCTACCATAAAAAGGGAGTAAACCATGTGGAGGACCTGGCCCGCATCATCCAGGAGACCCTGGACCGGAGCGGCAACGTGGTGATTCCTGCCTTTGCAGTGGGACGTACCCAGGAACTGCTTTATCTGATACGGCATATCAAGGATGAAAAACTGGTCAAGGGACATGACGGCTTTGACGTCTATGTGGACAGCCCGCTGGCAGTGGAAGCCACCCATGTGTTTAAGGAAAACATGCTGGAATGCTATGACGATGAGACAAAGGCTTTGGTGGAAAAGGGAATCAACCCCATTGATTTTCCCGGGCTTAAGCTGTCTATTACCAGCGAGGAATCAAAAAACATCAACTTTGATATGACGCCCAAGGTAATCATATCCGCAGCAGGCATGTGTGATGCGGGCCGAATCAGGCATCATCTGAAGCATAATCTCTGGAGGCCGGAATGTTCCATTGTCTTTGCAGGATACCAGGCAGAGGGAACCCTGGGGCGCCTGCTCCAGGACGGTGCACAGACCGTTAAGATTTTTGGGGAGGAGATTGATGTAAGGGCCCACATTGAGAATATTGAAGGAATCAGCGGACACGCGGACCGGGACGGGCTGCTTACATGGATATCCTCCTTTGGGAAACGTCCGGATTATGTGTTTGTGGTCCATGGCGATGAGGAGTCCTGTACCGCATTTGCGGATATGCTGAACACCCAGCTGAAGCTGGAAGCCAGGGCGCCGTTTTCCGGTTCGCAGTTTGATCTGATTAAGGGGTGCTGGATCAAGGAGGCCGGGCCTGTGCTGATTGAGAAAGAAACAGCAGCCAGACGCAAGGCAACCGGTGTCTATACACGTCTTGTGGATGCCGGTAAGCTTCTTATGGATGTAATCAGCCGCAACCAGGGAGGGGCCAATAAGGATTTAACACATTTTACAGAACAGATACTGGCCCTCTGCGATAAATGGAACAGATAGGGCCGGTAAGGACAGGAGACAGTAATACATGAGTAAAGTACAGATTTATACGGATGGTTCAGCCAGGGGCAACCCGGACGGCCCTGGAGGTTATGGGGTGGTGATGCATTTCACGGACAGCAAGGGGCAGCTGCATGAAAAGACCCTGTCCGGCGGATACGTGCGCACAACCAATAACAGGATGGAGCTGATGGCTGCCATCATGGGACTGGAGACGCTGAACCGGCCATGCCAGGTGCAGTTATATTCCGACTCCAAATACCTGACAGATGCATTTAACCAGAGATGGATTGACAGCTGGATTGCAAAGGGATGGAACCGCGGCAAAAGCGGTCCTGTTAAGAATATTGACCTGTGGAAGCGGCTTTTAAAGGCAAAGGAGCCCCATCAGGTAAGCTTTATCTGGGTAAAAGGACATGCAGGCCATCCCCAGAATGAGCGCTGCGACCAGCTGGCAACCTCTGCGGCTGACGGTAATGACCTGATGATTGATGAAGGGCTTGAAAGCTGATTTCTTACGTATCTCTTACAATCTATTACTCCTTTCATCTGCATATTCACTTTCCTGTTTTTTTGTGATAATGTAGTGACAAGAACACAGCAGGGAAGTGTGACAATGAAGGATAAACGAATATGGATTGTAATCATCTGCATCCTGGTGATAGGGACCGGGGTAACCCATTATACCAAGTACTACGTAAAAAGCCAGGCAACAGCCATGGATACGGCGACAACGGCTGGCGGGATGCCTGCAGGCGCACCTTCCACTGCATCTGCCTCTGAAGTGAAAGAGGAGGAACAAAAGGAGCAGGAAGCCACGGAAATTCCTGCTCCCATGGGCAGGAGCCTTGGTGCTGCCCCGGCAGCAGGAGCGGGCCCGGGGGCTGCGTATGCGTCTTCTTCCGTGGAAGACAGGGCAGAAGCCGCCGCTGCTGCTGAAGAGACAGCTGCATCTTCCGAGGACAGGGCCCAGGCAGTCCAGATATATTCAGAGGATGAAGTGCCTGTGGAGCAGATGCCCATCTCGCCGCTGACAGGCGCAAAAGAAAACGGGGCAAAGACGGTCCTTGCCATTGATTACAGGCAGCGCCTGATGGATTTGGATTCACAGATCCAGAAGATGCGTGAGCAGGAGACGGATTCCAATGTCTATTCCATCAAGACCTCGGCTGAGACCGAACTCAGGATGTGGGAGGGGGAACTGAACTCCATTTATAATGCGCTTCTTGAACTTTTGCCCCAGGAGGACGCGGCCAGATTGGCTTCCGAACAGCAGGAATGGCTGAAAACCAGGGAGACAAGGGCTGCAGAGAACACGGGCAAAAGCGGCGGTTCAGTGGATCGGATCGGATATTCGGCCACTATGGCAAGTCTTACAAGGAACAGGGCATATGAACTGGCAGGCAGATATGAACAGGCCAACGGCCTGCCGGCCCAGGAGGAAGAGGAAACCGCGGCCGCCCTATCCGGGCAGTAGGAAGCCTGACCGGTTTCCCATGCGCGGTCCGGGAAAGGGAATGTATAAAGTCACGGATAAGCGGGAAAACCAAAGGGAAATCCTTGGTTTTCCCGCTTATTTTGTGAAGTGAGTCTTGATAATTATATACCAATATGGTAAAATGACGGTTATGTAATTTATGATGTGATGATATGGAGGAAGATAAAGTGAAAGAACCACAGTACCGCGGCGTGAATGAGCTCCGCCGGATGTTCCTTGAATTTTTCGAGAGCAAGGGCCATCTTGCCATGAAGAGTTTTTCCCTTGTTCCGCATAATGATAACAGCCTGCTTTTAATCAATTCCGGTATGGCCCCTTTAAAGCCGTATTTTACAGGACAGGAGATTCCGCCAAGAAAGCGTGTGACCACCTGCCAGAAGTGCATCCGCACCGGTGATATCGAGAATATCGGCAAGACTGCCAGACATGGTACTTTTTTTGAGATGCTGGGTAATTTCTCCTTTGGCGACTATTTTAAACATGAGGCAATTGCCTGGACATGGGAGTTCCTGACAGAAGTGGTGGGACTGGATGCCGACAGGCTGTATCCCAGCGTATACCTGGAGGATGACGAGGCCTTTGACATCTGGAATAAGGAAATCGGGATTCCGGCAGAACGTATTTTTAAGTTCGGCAAAGAGGACAACTTCTGGGAGCACGGCTCCGGTCCATGCGGCCCCTGTTCCGAGGTATACTATGACAGAGGGGAACAATACGGCTGCGGCAGCCCGGACTGCACGGTGGGCTGCGAGTGCGACCGTTATATTGAGGTATGGAACAATGTATTTACCCAGTTTGATAATGACGGACATGGTCATTACACGGAACTGGAGCATAAGAATATTGATACGGGCATGGGGCTGGAGCGCCTTGCTGTTGTGGTCCAGGGCGTGGATTCCCTGTTTACCGTGGATACCAACAAGGCCCTTCTTGACAGGGTATGTGAACTGTCCCACACCGAATACCAGAAAGACCATGAGACAGATGTCTCACTGCGTATTGTGGCAGACCATGTCAAGTCCTGTACCTTCATGATATCGGATGGAATCATGCCTTCCAATGAAGGCCGGGGTTATGTGCTGCGCCGTCTGCTGCGCAGGGCTGCCCGCCATGGAAGGAAGCTTGGGATTGAAGGAAGGTTCCTGGCAGAACTTTCAAGGACGGTAATTGAACTGTGCAAGGATGGATATCCTGAACTGGAAGAAAAGCAGGTCATGATATTCAAGGTCCTGTCTGAGGAAGAGGACAAGTTTAACAAGACCATTGACCAGGGCCTTACGATTTTAGGCGAGATGGAAGAGGAGATGCAGAAGGAAGGCGGCAGGACGCTGTCCGGGACCAATGCGTTCAAACTGTATGATACCTACGGATTCCCGCTGGATCTGACCAAGGAAATCCTGGAGGAAAAGGGATACGGGGTGGATGAGGACGGCTTTGATGCTGCCATGAAGGAGCAGAAGGAAAAAGCCAGGAAGGCGCGCAAGACAACCAATTACATGGGTGCGGACGTAACCGTGTACCAGTCCATTGACCCTTCCATCACAACGGAGTTCGTGGGTTATGACAAGCTGAGCGCGGTTTCAAGGATTACGGTCCTTACCACGGAGGATGAACTGGTCCAGGCCCTTACGGATGGACAGAAAGGAACCGTGATTGTAGAGCAGACCCCATTTTATGGCACCATGGGCGGCCAGCAGGGCGATGTAGGTGTGATTGTCAATGAAAACGGGGAATTTAAAGTAGAAGATACCATTCATCTCCAGGGCGGCAAAGTGGGCCACGTGGGTATAATGACAAAAGGAATGCTTCAGGTGGACGACGGGGTGACGCTTTCAGTCTGCGAAAAGAACCGCGCCCTTATCTGCAAGAACCACAGTGCCACCCATCTGCTGCAGAAAGCCCTCCGCCTGGTACTGGGAGACCATGTGGAACAGGCCGGCTCCTATGTGGATGCAGGAAGGCTCCGCTTTGACTTTACCCATTTCTCAGCCATGACACCTGAGGAGATTAAGAAGGTAGAGGCGCTGGTCAACAGGGAGATTCAGGCATCCCTTCCGGTGGTGACTGAAACCATGACCCTGGAGGAGGCCAAGAAAACAGGGGCAATGGCCCTGTTCGGTGAGAAATACGGTGACTCCGTACGCGTGGTCGAGATGGGGGATTTCTCCACAGAACTGTGCGGCGGCACCCATGTGGCGAATACTAACAATATCGCTTCATTTAAGATCCTGTCAGAGGCAGGCATTGCTGCCGGCGTAAGGCGTATTGAAGCCCTTACATCAGAGGGGCTTATGAAGTATTATGAGGAAGTGGAGGCAGAACTCCATGAGGCAGCCAAGGCAGCCAAGACAACGCCTGCAGCCCTTACTTCAAAAATCCATGCACTGTTGGATGAGATTAAGTCCCTGAATTCTGAGAATGAGAAATTAAAGAGCCGGCTGGCCAATGACTCCCTGGGGGATGTCATGAGCCAGGTAAAGGAAGTCAATGGCATCAAGGTCCTGGCCTTAAAGGTATCGGGCGTTGATATGAATGGCCTGCGAAGCCTGGGAGACCAGTTAAAGGATAAATTGGGAGACGGGGTCGTGGTTCTTGTCTCTGAGCAGGACGGCAAGGTAAACCTGATGGCTACTGCCACGGATGCGGTACAGAAGAAGGGAGCCCATGCAGGCAACCTGATTAAGGCAATCGCCGGTCTTGTGGGCGGCGGCGGCGGCGGACGTCCGGGCATGGCCCAGGCTGGCGGCAAGAACCCGGCCGGCATGGATGATGCCCTTAAAAAAGCAGTTGAAGTGGTGGAAGAACAGACGAAATAGGTCTTATCTTAAAAAAAATGCAAAATAACTGCAAGAAATATAAATTTTTTCTTGACGTATGGTATTTTTATGCTATAATCATAGCAGTGCTAAAAATACCCAAACAGTTGTATTATGCACAATTACACAACTGGAGGGAGGTTAGGTGTGAGCGATGTCAAACGTAATTGTTAAAGATAACGAGAGCTTAGACAGTGCTTTACGCAGATTCAAAAGAAACTGTGCAAAGGCTGGCATTCAGCAGGAAATTCGTAAGAGAGAGCATTACGAGAAGCCAAGCGTAAGACGTAAGAAAAAGTCTGAAGCTGCCCGTAAGCGTAAATTCAACTAATCCACGGTATCTTGGTTGTGGATTTGGTTATCAGATGCAAGTAAAAACAGCCGGCTGTTATGGAGACATGACAGCCGGCTGTTTTTGCCGTGCGCCTGCGGGCGCACATTCCCAAGTTCCTTATTTTCCGGTTTGCGGTCTTTTCCTGGCCGCTGATTGTTAAGAGACCATGTCAGTCCGCTTCCTTAAGACTGCATGAAGGCGTGGCCACCAGGGAATAGTTGGTGTGGTAGATTACGAAGCCGGGAGCTGAACCAGCCACCTTTTTGATATTCTTCTTCTGTATATAGTCAATTTCCACCTTATCATTATCCCGTCCCTTGGAATAATAGGCGGCCAGGGCGCCTGCTTCCTCGAACACCCGGTCAGGAAGGTCTGTCTTTCCCTCGGACTTAACAATCACATGGGAGCCGGGAATCCCTTTTGCATGAAACCACCAGTCATTGCCCGTGGCCACCTTGAAGGTCAGTTCTTCATTCTGATAATTGTTCTTGCCCACATACATGTGAAATCCGTCGGAAGAGATGTAGTGGAAGGGCCTGCTGGTAATCCTGGGCTTCTTGTCGCCGGACCTGCGTTTCTTGATGTAACCGTATTCCATCAATTCCTCTTTGATCTGCACAAGGTCATCCTCCTTAAGGGCAATATCCAGCGCCGAACTGATGGATTCCAGATGGTCAATCTCTGCCTTTGTCTCCTTTGTCAGGTCGGTTAAGGCTTCATAGGTACGTTTCAGCTTGTTGTATTTGTCAAAATGCTTCTTGGCATTATCCTTGGCTGACAGCTGGGAATCCAGGGGGACCGTGATTTCTTCGTTGGTATAATAGTTCAGGCACCGAAGGGACTTCTCACCGCCCTGCAGTTCGTATCCGTAGGTATTGAGCAGCTCCCCGTAGATGCGGTATTTCTCACGTTTCTCCGTGTCGCCCAGCTGCTTTAGCTGCAGATCGTACTTTTTATAGTTGCGCTCCAGCGCGGTCTGTACAATCCTTCGCAGATCCGAGGATTTTTGCCTGATCCTGGTCACGGTGTCACGTGACGCATAATAATTTTCAAGAAGTGCGCTGATGGAAGGGATATGCTCCAAATGATAATCATCCCCTTCATAACATGTAAGCGGGAATGCCGCATATTCCACCGGTCCATCCGCGTCATGGACAATGGCCGGTGAAAAGTTTCCGTCCCGCACATCCTCCATCACCAGGCTGAAGGTATGGTACAGATGCACCAGCTCTGCCTCTGAAAGCTGGTTGGCCGAAAGGTCGGAATCAATGGAAGCCAGATGGCAGATTTCCTCGGCCATAATGGGGCTGATTCCGGTAAGGCGGTTATAGAGCGCCTTCTGCAGTGGCATGGGGGCATTTTCCATGAGACCGGCAAAGGCTTCCTGGGAAACCGTAAGCGGATCCTCCTTGGCCACGGTCTGGGGGATGAAATACTCCCTGCCCGGCAGTACCTCGCGGACCGAGCTGACCTGGGCCGACACATGCTTGATGCTGTCGATGATGGTCTTATCCTCTTTGCAGAAAATAATATTGCTGTGCTTGCCCATGATTTCCACAATCAGCTTCTTCCGGCAAAGATCCCCCAGTTCATCCAGATGTTCCAGCTCAAACTCAATGATCCGCTCCAGTCCGGGCTGGCTGATTCCCACAATCCGCGCGCTTCCGATGTGCTTGCGCAGCAGCATGCAGAAATTCGGGGCTGTCATGGGGCTGGGCTTATTCTTATCCGTAAGATAAATCAGCGGCAGACTTGCGCTGGCCGATATCTGAAGCCTGTAATTTTCCTTGTTATTCTTGATGGCAATCAGCAACTCATCCTTTTCAGGCTGGGCAATCTTAGAAATACGCCCTCCCTCCAGGGTATCCTTAAATTCATGTACCAGACTGGCAATGGTAATTCCGTCAAATGCCATAAAATCCCACTCCTATCAGGCCTGATTTGACATAAAGAAAAAAACAAACCTTCCCTTACGCCACGGCCATTGACTATAAGAATATCATAAAAGCGGCAATAAGAAAAGGCCAACCTACGCCAGCCCCTTATACGATTCACCCACCATGCATGCAGATACGGCAAACAGAAACACCTAGCGGGTGAGGAAGGGAGCCGTATCCCCCTCCTCCGGCTCCCTTCCTCACGGACGGATGCACTTCCCCGTCATCCCATACAACCCCACCCAATCATTTCCTTGACTTGAATCCGCAGATGAATTATAATACTATCTAACTATGGATAAAAGCGAAAGAGAGGCATTTGTTATGTTAAAAAGCATGACTGGTTTCGGCAGGTGCGAGAATATAACCGATGAATATAGGATTTCTGTCGAAATGAAAGCCGTGAATCACAGATATCTGGACTTGAGTATTAAGATGCCAAAGAAGTTTAATTACTTTGAAGCTTCCATCAGGACCCTTCTTAAGAAATACATCCAGAGGGGGAAGGTTGACCTGTTCATCAACTACGAGGACTATACGCAGGGCAACATGTGCCTTAAGTATAACCGTGCGCTGGCAGCTGAATATATGGATTATTTCAATAAGATGGCGGAAGAATTCAGCATACAGAATGATGTGAAGGTTTCCACACTGGCCAAGTTCCCTGAAGTATTCTCCATGGAGCAGGCGCCGGATGATGAGGAACATCTGTGGGGAATCCTGTCGGCCGCCCTTGAGGATGCCGCGGTGAGGTTCGTGCAGTCCAGGGAGGTGGAAGGGGAGCATTTGAAGAATGACCTTCTTGGCAAGCTGGATTATATGACCGGCCTGGTGGATTACATTGAAGGGCGTTCACCGCAGATACTGACAGAGTACAGGGCAAAGCTGGAGGCCAAGGTCCAGGAACTGTTAAACGGCACAGCCATGGATGAGGGCCGGATTGCGGCAGAGGTTACCATCTATGCGGATAAGATCTGCGTGGATGAGGAGACGGTACGGCTGAGAAGCCATATTGAGAACACAAGGAAAGATTTATTGAGCGGCGGGAGTGTTGGCCGCAAGCTGGACTTCATTGCCCAGGAGATGAACCGGGAAGCCAACACCATCCTTTCCAAGTCCAATGACCTGTCCATTTCGGACAAGGCCATTGCCCTTAAGACCGAGATAGAGAAGGTCAGGGAACAGATACAGAATATCGAATAAGCGCAGCGCGTAAGTCAGGAGAGCACACCATGGACCATCAGGGAATATTAGTGGTTGTATCCGGTTTTTCCGGTGCAGGCAAGGGAACACTTATGAAGGAGCTGCTGAAGCAATACGATAACTATGCGCTGTCTGTATCAGCCACCACAAGGCAGCCCAGGGAAGGCGAGAAGGACGGGGAGGACTATTTCTTTGTCACGAAGGAGCTCTTCCAGCAGATGATTGAGGAGAACCAGCTGGTGGAATATGCCCAGTACGTCAATCATTATTACGGAACCCCAAGGGAGTATGTTGAGAAGAAAATGGCGGAAGGCAAGGATGTGATCCTGGAGATTGAAATCCAGGGCGCCCTGAAAGTGAAAAAGCGTTTTCCGGACGCGCTGCTTCTCTTTATCACGCCTCCCAATGCAGAGGAACTGCGCCGCCGCCTGGTGGGACGCGGCACGGAGACCATTGAGGTCATTAACGCAAGGCTGCGGCGTGCCGCAGAGGAGGCAGCAGGTATGGAGGCATATGATTATCTGCTGATTAATGATGAGATACAGCCCTGCGTGGAGCAGATGCATCAGCTGATCCAGCTCCAGCACAATAAGACTTCCTACCATCTGGATTTTCTCAGCAGGATGCGGGAAGATTTATATCACTTGGACGACAGAAAATAAAATATTAAGATTGAAAGGGGAATGTAATATGTTACATCCATCATACACCGATTTAATTGACGTAGTTAACAGCGATATCGAGCCAGGAGAGCAGCCGGTGGTACAGAGCCGCTATTCCATTGTCATTGCAGCTTCCAGACGCGCCAGACAGATCATCGGGGGTGAAGACCCCATGGTCAGCGGCGCAGCAGGCAAGAAGCCATTGTCCATTGCCATTGACGAACTATACCACCAGAAGGTGAAAATCCTTCCGGAAGAGGAAAACCCAACCGAGGAAGAAGAGAACCAGAACGCATAAAATCATAAGCCGTCTCCTGTACATCGCAGCAGGCAGGGTCATTCCCGGCGCTGCGGGCACAGCAGGGATGGCTTAAATGTTCATTAGGAGTAAATCTGACATATGGAAAACATGAAATTATTTTGCGTGTCCCTGGGATGCGATAAGAACCTTGTGGATACGGAGAAAATGCTGGGACTGCTGGGCGGGACCGGTTTTACATTTACGGATGACGAGATGGAAGCAGAAGTGATTCTTGTGAATACATGCTGCTTTATCGGGGATGCCAAGGAGGAGAGTGTGAATACAATCCTGGAAATGGCGCGTTTAAAGGAAGAAGGGGCCTGCAGGGCCTTGATTGTGACAGGGTGCCTGGCACAGCGGTATAAGCAGGAAATCCTGGATGAAATCCCTGAGGTGGACGCCATTTTAGGCACTACGTCCTACGAGGATGTGGCTGGAATCGTGAAACAGGTGCTGGAGGGCAGGGGAACCACCCATCTGACCAGCTTCCATGACCTGGGGGAACTTCCTGACACGAAGGCTGCGCGGGTGGTGACCACTGGCGGCTATTATGCTTTTTTGAAAATAGCGGAAGGATGTGATAAGCGCTGCACCTACTGCATCATCCCATACCTGAGGGGGCCTTACCGCAGCGTGCCTATGGAACAGCTTCTGGAGGAAGCCAGGCAGCTGGCCCAGGGAGGGGTAAAGGAACTGATCCTGGTAGCCCAGGAGACCACCCTTTACGGCAAGGATATCTATGGTGAGAAGTCCCTTCCAAAGCTGCTGCATGAACTGGCTCAGATTCCGGGCATCCAGTGGATACGGATCCAGTATTGCTATCCGGAAGAGATTACGGACGGACTGATTGAAGCCATACGCACGGAAGAAAAGGTCTGTCATTATCTGGATATCCCAATCCAGCATGCCAGCAACCGGATTCTTAAGCGTATGGGACGGAGGACCAACCGGGAGGAGCTGACGGAGCGCATTGCAAAGCTTCGCAGGGAGATTCCGGATATAGCGCTGCGCACCACCATGATTTCCGGGTTTCCGGGCGAGACCCAGGCAGATCATGAGGAACTGATGGATTTTGTCAATGAGATGGAATTTGAAAGGCTGGGGGTATTTGCCTATTCCGCAGAGGAGGACACGCCTGCGTATTCTTATCCGGACCAGGTGCCCCAGGAAGTGAAGGAAGGGCGCAGGGACGAAATCATGGAACTGCAGCAGGACATTGCCTTTGGACATTGTGAGGACATGGTGGGACGTGTCCTGACCGTGCTGATTGAAGGGAAGGTGGTGGATGAGCCTGTTTATGTGGGAAGGACTTATATGGACGCGCCCAATGTGGACGGACTGATATTTGTGAATGCTGAGATGGAACTGATGTCTGGCGACTTTGTAAGGGTAAAGGTGACCGGAGCCGCTGAATATGATCTGATAGGAGAGGTGTGCGATGAATCTGCCCAATAAACTGACGATTGTAAGAGTGTGTTTGATTCCTTTTTTTGTAGCTGCACTGCTGTTTGACCATGGCAATAATTACACCATGCGTATTGTTGCCAATGTCCTGTTCATCATTGCCAGCCTTACGGACCTGTTTGACGGCAAGATTGCCCGCAAATACAACATGGTCACAAACTTCGGCAAGTTCATGGATCCCCTTGCGGATAAGCTCCTGGTGTGTTCCGCCCTTATCTGCCTGATTGAACTGGGACAGCTTGCTGCCTGGGTCGTGATCATAATCATCAGCCGCGAGTTCATTATCAGCGGCTTCCGTCTGGTTGCGGCTGACAACGGCGTGGTGATTGCTGCCAGCTACTGGGGCAAGTTCAAGACCACCTTCCAGATGATTGCGGTCATCCTGCTGATATTTGATATCCCGGCCCTGCGCATGGTGGCCAACATAACCGTGGTGATTGCAGTGGCCCTGACCATCATTTCACTGGTGGACTATGTGGCTAAGAATTACAGGATTCTCACTGAGGGAGGCATGTAGGATGACAGCGGAATTGATTTCAGTGGGCACCGAACTGTTAATGGGGAATATTGTGAACAGCAATACCCGGTTCCTGGCGGAAAAGTGCGCCCTCCTTGGATTCGATATGTATTATCAGGTCACGGTGGGGGACAATTACGGACGGATGAAGGATGTGATTGAAACAGCCCTTAAACGGTCGGACCTTATCATACTGACCGGAGGCCTGGGTCCCACGGAAGATGACCTGACAAAGGAGGTATGCGCCGCCGTCATGGGTATGGAGCTGGTGGAAGACCCGCATACAAGGAAGCATCTGGAAGCATTTTTTGTAAATAACATATACAGGGAGATTCCGGAAAACAATTGGAAAATGGCCACCGTGCCAAAGGGTGCGCTGGTCCTTGACAACCATAACGGCATGGCCCCGGGGCTGATCCTGGAACGGGAAGGCAAGGCTGCCATTTTGCTTCCGGGACCTCCGGGAGAGCTGTACCCCATGTTCAATGACCAGGTGTTCCCATGGCTTCAAAAGCGCCAGCAGTCCGTCCTTGTATCCAGGATGGTAAAAATCTGCGGATGCGGCGAGAGCCAGGTGGAGGACCGGATACTGGACCTGATTGACAGCCAGACCAATCCCACCATTGCAACGTATGCCAAGACCGCTGAGGTACATCTGCGGATCACGGCCAGGGCCGGGAACAGGGAAGATGCAGAGGCCCTGATTGAGCCGGTGCTGGAAGAAATCAGCAGGCGGTTCAAGGAGAAAATCTATACCACGGATGAGAAGGTCAGCCTGGAGATGGCGGTGGTGGAGCTGTTAAAGAAGCATAAGCTTACCATGTCAACGGCTGAATCATGTACAGGAGGCATGGTTGCGGCTAAGCTGGTCAATGTTTCCGGGGTGTCCCAGGTGTTCATGCAGGGCATGGTCACTTATTCCAATGAAGCCAAGATGCGTCTTCTGGGAGTGAAGGAGGAGACGCTTAAGGCTTACGGGGCAGTCAGCGGGCAGACCGCTGCTGAGATGGCGGCAGGAGGCGCTGCCATGAGCCGGACCGATGTCTGCGTGGCCATCACAGGCCTTGCAGGGCCGGACGGCGGCACGGATAAGAAACCGGTGGGACTTGTGTATATGGCATGCTGCCTTAAGGGAAAGGTGACGGTGCGGGAATATCATTTTAAGGGAAACAGGGATAAGATACGGGAACAATCCATGATGAAGGCCCTTGATTTGGTGCGCCTTTGCATATTGGAACAGGGAGATTGTTAACATTGCAGATAAAAAGAATGAAACGACAGCTTTCAGCGGCCTGCCATTATTCCTATACACGGCTGGCCCTGAATTATTATATGTATTATGAGACCTCCCTTGAGGAATCCCTGCCGGACAACAGGCTGGAGCCGCTTAATACGGCTTTCCACGGCCTGCTGCGCGGGTTCCTGGATGGGACCTGCGCAGAAGACGCCTTGTGGGGACTGAGGAGTCAGGTGATGGCGGAGATGGAGACAGCCACTGCCTACACCGATGCATTCCAGGCATATGAATATGTGCTGAACCGGCTGGAAGGGCGGTTTGCGCCGCAGCCAGTGGGGACCATGGGCGGGGAAGACCATGATGAAGCCATGACAGAGCGCATCATGGCCTATATCACGGATGCACGGGATGCCATTACGGTAAATGAACGGATCCGTTCCGTCCTTGGACAGCTTCCGGTCAGGCTTACCAGGAACAGATTCTTTTCACTGGTGGAGGAAGGGCTTTCAGTGTACCGGGGAAGCACCAGGGAAAGCCTTAATGATATGTTCTATATCCTGCGCTCCGAAGCCCTGCTGTACGTTCCTGCCGACATGGTGACCGGGTACGGGGAACTGCATTCCATCCTGGAGGAATTCAGGACAGCGGACTATAAGTCCATGACCCAGTCATCCTACCGGCACCTTACGGATGAGATGAAGCGGGCCGGCCATATGCTGATGGAGGACACGGCCAGGCTCATGTTGCTGATGGAACTGGTGAATGATCTGTATGTGCTCTTCCTCTCCAGGGCCAGCGCTATGATGGAGGTATCCGAGGAGCAGTGCCTGAAACGGATTCTTTCAGGAATCCTGTCTTTGTTTGAGGCGGGAGCGGATGCGCCTATCCCGGATGGGATCACAGGGCTTTTAAACCGGCTGGAAGGACGTCAGGAAGCCTATTTTGAACAGTGGATGGAGGACGGGCTTTCATCCGGGGAACTTAAGGATATAAAAAGCCAGGAGGGCGAAGCCTCAAAACTTTACAAGGTGGAGATGCTCTTGTCAGGAAGTTCCTTCATGTCCCTTGAGCCTGCCGGACCGGGGGACGGTGAGATTGTGGACCAGGCAGGACTTACAGAAGCAGCCAACCGGTTTTTTGAGGAGTTTTCCGCTGCCTTTGAGGGGCAGCCAAGGTTGCTGGTGCGTGCTGTCATGGCAAAGGTCCTTTCCAGCCTTCCTGTATTCTTCCAGTCCTTGGATGAGGTGCAGGAATATATCAGGAACAGCCTGGTAAGCTGTACGGATTACATGGAAAAAGCCATTACCATGAAGCTGATTACGGATATGATGGAGCAGGATGGTATGGAAGAGGATGATATATTTTAGGCACATTGGTCAGGTATGCCGTACTCCGGTAAGATGCGGGACATGGAGAAAATGTGACAGGAGATGAATGTATGCGCTGGTGGAAGCATTTGTATATGGGGGACAGGGCTTTGAAGAACAGGGCCAAAGTCCTCATGGGAATCCGCGAGGGAAGGACAATCCCGGACACATATGTGATTACTCTTCCTGAGAGTGGGAATCATATACTTGACATACGTCCTGTCCTGCTGCTGACTGAAAAGGAACGGGAGGATGAGGGATTCCTTATTCTGGGGGTGGCAAAGGGGTACGGCGAAGCCGGTGAGGTGGTCCGGTCCATGGTAGACGACATGTACCGTGCCACAGGAGCATTTGACTGGAATGCTTACATGGGATACCTGGACGCCGCAGATCAAAGGGATGACACGTAAGGAGGCAAAATGATCCATATTCTGCTTATGATATTAAAAATAATCGGAATCATCCTCCTGGTTATCCTGGGAATCCTGCTTCTGATTATACTGGCCGTCCTGTTTGCGCCGGTCCGGTATAAGGCTGAGTTTTCCTGGCATGGGGAACCGGACCTGGCCTTAAAGGCCAGCTGGTTTTTACACCTGCTTTCTTTCCGTGCGCTTTATACGAAGGAAGGCCTGAAATTCGTGGTCAGGGTCCTGGGCTTCAGCCTGTTGGGCAAGCATGACAAGGATGCCTTAAAGGACGCGGCGGATGCGGTAAAAGACGGGACAGAGGATGTCCTGGACCAGGAGGGGCAGACCCTGTACCATGAACTGGAAGAGGACGAGGCCAGGTACAGGAAATCGGCGGAGGAGAGGAGTTCTTTGGGCAGGCACGCAAAAGCGGAAGCAGAAGGTGCAGAAGCCGGAAAGGACACGCCCCCTGCTTCTGGGGATCCGCAGTCCCTGCCCGGGCGGATCCGGTCCCGGGCAAAGGCCCTGTGGGAGAAACTTAAGTTTTCTTTTATCCGCATCCGTGATAAGCTAAAAGGGATGCAGGCCTTTGCACAGGATAAAAAGGCGTGGCTGGAGGATGGGAAGAACCAGGCCAGCCTTAAGCTGCTCTACCGGCAGGTGAAACGTCTGATTGCCCATATCTGGCCGCGGAAGGGAAAGGGAAGTATCACCTTTGGTTTCGAGGACCCTTATACCACGGGACAGGTGCTTCAGGCATTCAGCCTGATTTATCCGCTCTTTTACAAACAGCTTGCCCTGCATCCTGTGTTCGATGACAAGGTATTGGATGCAGAGGGAAGCTTTAAGGGCAGGATACGCCTGGCCTATCCCCTGTGGCTGGCAGTCCAGGTGTTCATGGATAAACATACCCGCAGGATGATCCGCGGTTTTATAAAATAAAAGAGAAGAGGACATACTATGGCAGAGAATCAGTTCACATCTACAATAGAAACATTATTCAAGGGCATGGACCAGTTTGTCACCACCAAGACAGTGGTGGGGGAGCCTGTGCAGGTGGGAGAGACCATCATTGTCCCCCTTATTGACGTAACCTGCGGAATGGCGGCCGGGGCTTTTGCAGAGGGCGCGAAACAGAAACAGAAAGGCGGCGGGGGCATGAGCGCCAAGATGAGCCCCAGCGCTGTCCTTGTCATCCAGAACGGGGTCACCAAGCTGGTCAATGTAAAGAACCAGGATGCCATCACCAAGGTGATTGACATGGCGCCGGATTTCATCAATAAGTTCATGGGCGGCAAGCCGGCTGTGCCGGATGAGACCCTGCAGGCTGCAAAGGATACTGCATCGGCGTATGATACAGGTAAAACCGAGCACATGGATGTAAAGTGATGGAAGGAAACGGACCCAGGAGGGTAAAATAACCGGCAAAGGTAATGATTCCCGGATTTCTGCATATGATGAAATATAGCTTGTTGCAGAATGGGGGATATGATTAAGATATGAGAAGAATATGCGGTCTTATGCTGTTCTGCTTCGGATTTGGGATGGCAGTGCTGCTCTTTATTCCGGAGACAATCTTTACTTTCCTGTTCGTTATCGGCTGTCTTGTATTGGGATATAATCTCTTTTGCTGTTGATGGAGCGGTTCGAAGAGGAAGTCAGATAAGGTATACAGGGCCATCCGGCAGTATCTCGTTGCTGCGGGGTGGCTTTTTGACGCCCGGGACAGAGGGCACGGCGGCCTTTCGTGCTTCATTGACAGAATCTGGTTTATGGACGGATTTTTGGACAAAAAGAAGGCATTGCCAAAGCTCTTAAGCTTCACAATGCCCTCAGACGTTCCCCGGATTCTGTTTCATTAAGCCCTCTCTACAAGGCCTGAACGTAAGCAGGAAGTACATACGTACATTCTCTGGGTTCCACCGTTAACCTTGACTTTAACGGACTTAACGTTAGCTTTCCACATCTTGTTGGATCTTCTATGGGAATGGCTCACTTTATTACCGAAATGAGCTGCCTTTTCACAGATTACACACTTAGCCATACTATTGCACCTCCTTAGCACGTTACTTGGATTCTTCCACTAAGAAAAATCCACAACAAATGTATGATACCAGAAAGTGATAAAATTTGCAAGTGAAAAAACAAAAATTTATTTCTTTTTTTCAGAAAATAGTGTATACTGTCTCTAGTAAATGAATGGAGGCATGTGTATGAAGGGAAGAATCAGCAATAAGATGGGCGAAATACAGATTAACCCGGAAGTGATTGCTTTATATGCAGGAACCATAGCGGTAGAGTGTTTTGGCATTGTCGGGATGGCCGCTGTCAGCATGAAGGACGGGCTGGTCAAACTGCTTAAAAGAGAGAGCCTGACCCATGGAATTAATGTGGTTATTAATGATAACAGGATATCCTTTGATTTTCATGTAATCGTATCCTATGGGGTCAGCATATCCGCAGTATCTGACAACTTAATCGAAAGCGTGAAATATAGAGTAGAAGAATTCACCGGCATGGAGGTTGAGAAAATCAACATCTTTGTGGAAGGTGTGAGAGTGATTGATTAGGAGGAAGTAACTTGTGGGTATAAGTACAATTGATGCCGGGAAATTAAAGAACGCCTTCCTGGCAGGAGCAAAAGGCCTTGAGGCCAAGAAAGACTGGATTAATGAACTGAACGTGTTCCCTGTACCTGACGGGGACACAGGTACGAATATGACGCTTACAATCATGGCAGCTGCAAGGGAAGTGGCGGAATTGGAGAATCCAACCATGGACCAGCTGGCAAAAGCCATTTCCTCGGGTTCCTTAAGGGGGGCCAGGGGTAATTCAGGGGTTATCCTTTCACAGCTTTTAAGAGGATTTACAAAGGAAATAAAATCAGTAACAGAGATTGATACCACAACCCTGGCCAATGCCATGGTGAGGGGTACCGAAACAGCATACAAGGCTGTCATGAAGCCAAAGGAAGGAACCATACTGACGGTTGCAAAGGGCATGTCGGACAAAGCCCTGGAGATGGCTTCCCAGACAGACGATATAGAAGAATTTGCAAGGGAAGTCATTGCCTATGGCGATTATGTACTGGAGCAGACACCGGAAATGCTGCCTGTGCTAAAGCAGGCTGGCGTGGTGGATTCCGGCGGCCAGGGCCTGATGCAGGTGGTGAAAGGCGCGTTTGACGGGCTCACAGGCAGGATGACGGATGTCTCCCTGGGCGGTGCACCTGCGCAGAAGGGACCTGAGGCGCCAAAGTCCCGGACAGCCGCCCTGACGGATATTGACACTGCGGATATCAAGTTCGGATACTGTACGGAATTCATCATCAATCTGGATAAGGAATACTCGGACCAGGATGAAATCCAGTTAAAGTCCTACCTGGAATCCATTGGCGATTCACTTGTGGTGGTGTCGGATGACGAAATCGTGAAGGTTCACGTGCACACGGACCATCCAGGGCTTGCATTTGAAAAAGCCCTTACCTATGGCTCCCTGTCCCGCATGAAGGTTGACAATATGAGGGAAGAGCATCAGGAGCGCATCATCAAGGACTCCGAGAGGCTGGCAAGGGAACAGGCGGCCAGGAAGGACGAAGATGCAGGGCAGCCATCCAAGGAGCGCAGGACCTACGGGTTCATAGCGGTGTCAAGCGGTGACGGCCTTAGCGAGATATTTAAGGGAATCGGCGCAGACTACCTGATTGAAGGGGGGCAGACCATGAACCCCAGCACGGAAGATATGCTGAATGCCATCAACAAGGTGAATGCGGACAATATCTTCATCCTTCCCAATAATAAGAACATCATCATGGCAGCCCAGCAGGCAAGGGATCTGACCGAGGATAAGAACATTATCGTGATTCCTTCCAAAACAGTGCCCCAGGGAATCACGGCCCTTGTAAACTTCATGCCAGACCTGTCAGCCGAGGAGAACCTGGCTGCCATGACAGAGGAGATGGACAATGTAAAGACGGCCCAGATAACCTATGCGGTACGAACCACCAATATTGACGGAATGGAGATTGAGGAAGGGGATATCATGGCCATCGGGGATCATGGGATGCTGGCGGCAGGCAAGTCCGTGGACCGGGTGGCATTGGATGCCTTAAAGTGCATGCTGGATGATGATTGCGAACTGGTCACCGTGTATTACGGAAGCGATGTGGGTGAGAATGCGGCAAAAGCCCTGGTAAGCCAGGCTGAGCAGATGTATCCGGATAAGGAGATCGAACTTCAGTACGGAGGCCAGCCCATTTATTATTATATGATTTCCGCGGAATAAAGATAAGAAGAATGATAAGAGGACGGATTATATGGCAAGATGGACGAGAGATGAAAGGCTGGACCAGCCCCAGGACTTTGTCCGGTTCATGATGGAAGATTATCTGAATAAAGGCGGGTTTAAAAAGAAAATCCATAAAGGCGAGGAAGTGTGGCAGGAGGGAGAGGGCATCCTGTCCTCCGCCCGGTTCATCCGCTACGAATATGCCGATGGGCTGTTCCATCTGGAGGCGTGGATTGGCAAGCGCAGGGAGAATGCCCTCAAAGGATTTGTGGGCGCACTGCCCAAGAAGATGTTCAGGGAAAGTCTGGAGGAACTTATCCGGCTCCTGCACCAGCCGCTGCCCCAGGCCCGGGAAGGGGAAGCCGGCAGGGTGGTGACCATACAGGTGCCTGACCACGCAAAGTACGCGGTACCGGCCATGGTTGTTTCCATAGTGGGGATTATTGTGGGCCTTATGCTGTCTCCCCTGGGAGGAATCCTTCTTGGAAGCGTGGGGATTTCGCTGGGACAGAATGCCAGGAACTCCAGCAAGGGCAACATTGCAAGGGCTTCCGTCATCCTGGGGACAGTGGCCGTCATAGCCGCTATTGTGGGTTATATACTTAATATGATATTTTTGTTTTCATTTTTTTAAATGATGAGAGGAGAGATGATATATGAATGAAGAGATGATGAACAGGTCCTATGAAGTACAGGTGGAGAGGGAATCCCTTGGACGTTACACTGCCAAGACCTTTGGCTGGATGTTTGCCGGTCTCCTGATTACCTTTGCAGTTGCTGTGGGCGGCCTGCTGACAGGCGCCATAGCATATGTGTATTCCATTCCTTACTGGCACTATATCCTGTTTGCAGCTGAAATCGGCGTGGTTCTATTCCTTTCAGCCAGGATTGAGAAGATGTCTGTGGGAATGGCAAGGTCCATGTTCTTCCTGTATGCGGTACTGAACGGACTTGTGTTCTGCGCATACCTGATTATTTTTGACCTGACCATCCTGTGGATGGTATTTGGGATTACTTCCGTGTTCTTTGGAATCATGGCCCTCATTGGCTGGTTTGGGAACATCAACTTTGCAAAACTCCGTCCGTTTATGGTCGGCGGATTGATTTTCCTGGTATTCTACTGGCTCCTTGCCATGTTTATCGATTTGAGTGCATTTGAGACAGGGGTGTCCATGTTTGGGATTTTCCTGTTCCTGATTTTTACCGCGTATGATACAAAGAAAATCCAGGCCTATTATGAATACTATGGCCAGGTTCCGGAGATGGCTGCCAAGGCTTCCATTTTCTCCGCGCTTCAGCTTTACCTGGATTTCATCAACCTGTTCATTTACCTGCTGCGCGTTCTGGGCCGCAGGAAATAAGCAGACAATCAAATACGCTGCCATATCCTTTCAGGCCCTGACACAAGATGCTGTCAGGGCCTGATGCATTCAGGGACAGGATTGAGGGCGGGCACAGATATAATTTTGTCTAGCCAAAATCAGGAAATGATTGTATAATTCAATCATTGAAACACCACAATGAAAGGGGAACACTTATGTTAATCGGAGCATTGGAAGCAGGCGGAACCAAAATGGTATGTGCCATTGGCAAGGAAGACGGCACGATCCTGGAGCAGATATCAATCCCAACCACCACGCCCCAGGAGACAATACCGAAGCTGATCGGGTATTTTAAGGATAAGAATATTGAAGCACTGGGAATCGGTGCTTTTGGGCCGGTGGATGTGAAAACGGAGTCCGGGACATTTGGATATATCCTGGATTCACCCAAGCTGGCATGGAGACACAAGGACCTGGTGGGAGACCTGAAAAAGGCCCTTGGCATACCGGTGGGCCTTGACACGGATGTGAACGGCTCCTGTCTGGGTGAAGTGACTTACGGCTGCGCCAAAGGCCTTGACAGTGTCATTTATATCACCATCGGAACCGGCGTGGGGGTGGGCGTCTGGGTCAATGGCGGCCTGCTTCACGGCATGCTGCATCCGGAAGGCGGCCATGTATTCCTGCCGCGCCATCCAAAGGACCCGGAAGGCGGAATCTGCCCTTATCACAAGAACTGCCTGGAAGGCTTTGCCAGCGGGCCTGCCATTGAGGCCAGATGGGGCAAAAAGGCAGTGGAACTGGTGGACAGGCCGGAGGTATGGGAACTTGAAAGCTACTACATAGCCCAGGCACTGGTGGATTATATACTGGTGCTGTCCCCTCAGAAAATCATACTGGGCGGAGGCGTCATGCACCAGGAACAGCTGTTCCCCATGATCCGGGCCAACGTGCTTGAAATGCTGAACGGATATATCAATACAGAGGAGCTGGGGGATATGGACAATTACATTGTTCCTGCCAGCCTTAAGGATAATCAGGGCATCATGGGATGCATCAAGCTGGGGCTCAATGCCCTTGACGCATCACGATAGTTTTTCCAGGAGGTAGATTGCTGCATGTTAAACGGACAGCCGGTTCACTCATTAAAGGGCATTGGTGAGAAAACGGGTAAATTATTTGAAAAGCTGGGCGTCTTAAGCATTGACGACCTGCTTGCCTATTATCCCAGGGCATATGATACGTATGAGGCCCCGGTGCCCATTGGCCAGCTCAAGGACCAGACCGTGGCGGCAGTGGAATCCGTACTCCTAAAGGGCGCAGACCTGGTCCGTTTAAACCATATCCAGATTGTGTCCGTACAGTTAAAGGATATGACCGGTTCCCTGCAGGTATCCTGGTATAACATGCCTTATATGCGCGCGAACCTGAAATCAGGAGAGACCTATGTTTTCCGCGGACGGGTGGTGAAAAAGCGCGGACGGCTGGTTATGGAACAGCCGGAAGTGTTTACGCCGCAGGCGTATGAGGCGGTGGCCCATTCCATGCAGCCGGTCTATGGGCAGACCAGGGGACTTAGCAATAAGACGATTGTAAAGGCACAGCAGCAGGCCCTTGAGGTGCGCAGGCTGGAGCGGGAATATATGCCTGCCGGGCTTAGGAGGAAGTATGAACTGGCGGAAATCAATTATGCCATGGAACACATCCATTTCCCGGCAGACCGGACAGAACTGCTTTTTGCCAGGAAACGCCTTGTATTTGACGAGTTCTTCATGTTCCTGGTAGGCGTAAGGCGGATGAAGGAGCACAGGGAGGATAAGCATTCCCCCTATGTGATCAAACGGGTGCAGGAGGCCAGTACCCTTAAGTCCTCCCTGCCCTATGCCCTCACGGGCGCCCAGGAGCGTGCCCTGGAGGAAGTGTACAGGGACATGGAGGGCGGACGGGTGATGAACCGTCTGATTCAGGGCGATGTGGGTTCGGGTAAGACCATCATCGCGATTCTGGCCCTGGTCCAGGCAGCATATAATGGATATCAGGGCGCCCTCATGGTGCCCACGGAGGTACTGGCAAGGCAGCATTATGAATCCATGACCTCCCTTTTTCAGGCCCATGGCATTACCAAGGTACCAATCCTTGTGACCGGATCCATGACTGCCAGGGAAAAGCGCCTGGCTTACGGAAAAATAGCTGGCCACGAAGCAGATATCATAATCGGTACCCATGCCCTTATCCAGGAAAAGGTGGTTTATGATAACCTGGCCCTGGTGATTACGGATGAGCAGCACCGGTTCGGGGTGGGACAGAGGGAACTTCTCAGCACAAAGGGACAGGAGCCCCATGTGCTTGTCATGAGCGCCACGCCCATACCAAGGACCCTGGCCATCATCCTTTACGGGGATCTGGACATTTCCGTCATCGATGAGCTTCCCCAGGGCCGCCAGGCCATTAAGAACTGTGTGGTGGACCCGGGATACCGGCCAAAGGCATATTCCTTTATCCAAAAACAGGTGGAGATGGGACATCAGGCATACATCATCTGCCCCATGGTGGAGGCCAGCGAGATGATTGAGGCCGAAAATGTGCTGGATTACACAAAATCCCTGCAAAAAGAGCTGTCCTCCGGGATTACGGTGGAGTACCTTCACGGGAAAATGAAGGCAAAGGAAAAAAATGCAATCATGGAACGGTTTGCGGCAGGAGAAATCCAGGTACTGGTATCCACCACGGTAATTGAGGTGGGCGTCAACGTCCCCAACGCCACGGTGATGATGATTGAAAATGCAGAACGCTTCGGCCTTGCCCAGCTCCACCAGCTCAGGGGGCGTGTGGGACGGGGGGACGCGCAGTCCTTCTGTATCATGGTCAACTGCTCCCATGACGAGAATACGGGGGAACGCCTGGACATCCTTAACCGGTCCAATGACGGGTTCTATATTGCGTCAGAGGACCTTAAGCTCAGGGGACCAGGGGATATATTCGGCCTCAGGCAGAGCGGGGACATGGAATTTAAGCTGGCTGATATTTTTACAGATGCTAATATCCTTAAACGGGTATCAGAAGAAGTGGACCGCCTCCTGGACCTGGATCCCCAACTGGAACTTGAGGAACACAGGGAGCTGAAGCGGAAAATCGAGGATTATCTGGGCACGAATTACGAGAAGCTGAATCTATAAAGGAGAAGCTGGACCTATAAAGGACCATGAAAGGAGAAATGAAGGATGAACGAGACAATGAACACCATACTGACCAGAAGAAGCACAAGGAAATTCCTAAACAGACCCATACCAGAGGAGGAACTTCAGCAGATTATACAGGCCGCGCTGCACGCCCCCAGCGGCATGGGCAGGCAGACCTGGCAGTTTACCGCAGTGAAAAACCGTGGTAAAATCCAGGAACTGGCAGCTGTCATCAGGAAAGTCCTGGACAGGGACGGATACGATATGTATCAGCCGGAAGTCATCATCATTCCAAGTAATGACCGTGAAAGCCCTTTTGGACGTGAGGATGATGCCTGCGCCATGGAGAACATGTTCCTGGCAGCCCATTCCATGGGAATCGGCTCTGTGTGGATCAACCAGCTTCAGGGCATCTGTGATGAACCCTCCGTGCGCCAGGTCCTTACATCCCTTGGCATTCCTGAGAACCATGTGGTATATGGACTGGCCGCATTGGGTTATGCGGATGATGTAAAGGCTGAAAAGGAACGGATCGGCAAAGTCGTGATTGTGGAATAGGATATGGACAATTAAATAAAATGAAAGTCCCCAGACCGTGTGTTCACATAGCCTGGGGACTTTCTGCTGTTTCCAGCAATGTTCAGATCTTACTTCTTAAAACCTTCAGGTCCGGAAGATTTATTTACCTGCCAGCTGACGCTCGTAAGACTCAATCATCTTCTTAACCATATAACCGCCTACGGAACCATTCTGTGCAGAAGTCAGGTTACCGTTGTATCCGTTGGTTAACGGAACACCGATTTCGTTGGCAACCTCCATCTTGAATTTGTCCATTGCTTCCTTTGCTTCTGGTACGTTTGTTCTGTTAGAATTGTTAGACATAATAAAACGCCTCCTTAAAATTTATTTGCCGCTTTTGTTTGAGTTGTGTGCGGCTTGTTTTGTGCTACAATCCTATTATATGATGATTCAGCAATAATACACTAGAAGGTTTTTCGTTTTTTGGTTAATTTTGGGAGTAACATTAAATCAATGCCGCACACTCCATTGAACAATGTTCATTGACAATCCCATGCCAAAGTGATATGCTGATAGTATCTTCCGATATCCTGGATATTAACATAAGGACAGGATTTGAAGGATAATGATAATTGTTAACAGGGAGGAAGTTTAGGGAATGGAGCGCAGGACGGCCAGGATATCCAAGGAACCGGAAGTACGCAGGCAGGAGATATTGGATACAGCCATGGATGTCTTTATGGAAAAAGGATATGAGGCAGCCACCATGAGGGATATTGCGGCAGCCATGCATGTGGTGCCGGGACTGTGCTACCGCTATTTTGAATCCAAGCAGGTTTTATATGACGCGGTGGTGCGGCAGTATGTGAGGGACATAACAGCGCCCATGATTCTGCTGCTGGAAGAGGAGGATGATACGCTGGACGGATTCCTGGACAGGATGCAGGGACATTTTTGCGGGATGGACAAAAGGGAACGGTATCATCTGTTCTTTCATAAGAAGGAGAACCACAGCCTTCACCAGCTTTTGTCCGCCCAGCTGTGTGAGGCGCTGAAACCGTATATGGAAAAAAAACTCTATCAAATGAACAAAAAAGGATTGACGGACGTGGAGTGCATACCCATGGCGGCCTCCTTCCTATTATACGGGGCATGGCCTGTAATCCAGGATGGCGGGTATTCAACCCAGGAGAAGGCAAAAGGGATACGCGGTTTGATGGAACAGTTGCTGAAACCAAGGTAGCCATATAAAGATTTGGGAAAGGGACGGAAGAAAGTCCCGCCATTTGATTCTCGCGGGCGCGGGAATTCTTTACGGACAATGAGTGAACATTGTTCATTGGAGCGTGTTTGAAAGCATATAGGGACATGATACTAAATCAGCAGAAGATAGGAAGGGATTAAATATGATGCAGAATAAATCCGTATCCGGTACAAGAAGAACATATGCGGTCATTACAGGTGCAACCAGCGGCCTGGGCCTGGCTTATGCGAAGTGGTTTGGCGGGAAAGGATATGATTTAATCATTACGGGCAGAAGAAAAGATATCATTGAAAAAAGGGCAGAGGAAATCCGTGAAGCATACGGATGCAGTGTGGAAGTGGTGCTCACGGACCTGGCAGAAGAGCAGGGAACCGCAAACCTGCTTGCCCGGATGGATGGAAAGCCTGTGGACGTGCTGGTTAACAATGCAGGGTTTGGCCTGGGACTGGAATTTGCTGATTCAGATATCAAGGACATACGGCGCCTGATTTTTTTACAGACCTCCGCGATTGCGGAACTTACCCACTACGTGCTGCGGGACATGAAAAAGAAACATCATGGTACAATCATTAACATATCATCGGACGGAGCCTTTGCCCCGCTGCCTAAGAATGTTACATATGCGGCGTCCAAACGTTTCCTCGTGACATTTACCGAAGGGCTTCACATGGAACTGGCCGGGACCGGTGTACGTGTACAGGTGGTATGTCCTGGTTTTATTGATTCGGATTTCCATGAGGGCGCAGGGATGCACGTGGATAAGAAGAAAAAGGGCATGTTTGCATTCAGACATCCGGAAACAGTGGTGGCAGGGGCCATGAAGGATTATGAAAAAGGAAAAGTGGTTTCCGTACCGGATCTGGCGGGGAAGCTTATAAAAGTCCTGGCGGGCCTGCTTCCCCAAAAGGTGTATTACGGGCTGGCAGGAATATTTGTGAAGAAATTTTTATAAAACCGGATTTCAGGGCGCGCAGCAAAGGGACAGGTATCCAGCATTCCCCGGTGTGCTGCAAAGGGACAGGTTGCAACCCGGTCCAAGGTGTGATACAATAAACAATCATAAAACAGCAGCGGAATGATAGCATTTCCGGAATCCTGAGCGAATCCGGCCGGGCAGCGAGTCGCTGTCAGGAACATCATGATAGTAAGGCCGAAAGACCGTAATCTGCTCCAATGTACAACCGCACATTCCATGTGCACACGCCTGCGGCTTGTACATCTGCGCATCTTACGGAATCCCCTTTTGTATCATCCGCTGCTGTTTTGTGCTGTTTATGATGAACACGACCAATGCATGTGAGGAACATAAGATGGGTGAACCGGGTTTATGGAAATACTGTACGGCTGGACACTGCAGGGAAATGATCCTGTCCCTCCGCCTCCTGGAAGGGGAGGAATGGACACAAGGAAGGGTCCTTTCCTGTCTTTACGCAATCAGCAATCATACGGAGAAACATTATAACAAACAGAAGCTCATAAAAAAGGGCGGGGGAGTGCGGCATATCCTGGCGCCTGACCCTGTCCTTAAGACCGTTCAGAGGAACATCCTGCACCATGTGCTGGAAGGCCTGGAGGTTTCCCCCTGCGCCATGGCCTACCACAAGGGGGCATCCGTCCGGTTAAATGCAGCCTGCCATATGGATAAGCAGGTGGTATTGAAGCTGGATATCAAGGACTTTTTTGGAAGCATTACCTTCCCCATGGTACATCGGGGCGCCTTTAACAGCCGGTATTTTCCGGTTCCTGTGGGGACGCTCCTTACCTCCCTGTGCTGCTGCCAGGACCGTCTTCCGCAGGGGTCCCCGGCGTCCGCAGCCATATCCAACCTGGTGATGAAGCCTTTTGACACATATATGGAGGGCTGGTGCAGGGATAGGGGGATTGTGTATACCAGATACTGTGATGATATGACATTTTCGGGGGACTTCCGTGTTTCTGCGGTATATGGCAAGGTCAACGGCTTTTTGGGGGCCATGGGCTTTGAACTGAATCAATCCAAGACAAAGGTCCTTACACGGCATGTGCGCCAGACCGTGACAGGAATGGTGGTCAATGACAAGGTACAGGTTCCGCTTCCATACAGGAGGGCCCTCAGGCAGGAGGTCTACTACTGCCTGAAATACGGGGTAAAGGAACATTTAAGGCATAGGGGCGAAACCGCATATCTGGCCATGGGGGAAGAGGGGGAATTAAGATACCTGCAGTCCCTGTGCGGCAGGATTGGTTTTGTGCTGTCGGCGGATCCGGAAGATAAATGGTTCAGGGATGCGGCGGACTTAGTGACCGGAAATATTAAGACTTACTTAAAGTAATCCTTCCAATCCTGTGTTATACTGAAAAACAGTATGATATAGGAGGAAAGACAGGATGGATTACAGGATACTTGGAGAGACACTGCCGGTTGTTGAAATCAGGCTTATGACAGGGGAGGCCATGTACACACAGTCCGGCGGCATGGCATGGATGAGTGAGGGCCTGACCCTGGATTCAAATATAAAAGGCGGGCTGATGAAGGGAATCGGAAGGATGTTTACCGGGGAATCCCTGTTCATGGCTACCTATACGGCTGTCAGACCGGATTGTATCATTGCCTTCGCATCCACGGTTCCGGGCAGGATACTTCCGGTGGATATGTCAAGGACCAGCCTTATATGCCAGAAAGGGGCATTCCTCTGCGCCCAGCCCACGGTTGAGGTAAGCACGGTATTCACAAAAAAGATTTCCGCCGGTTTCTTTGGAGGGGAAGGGTTCATACTCCAGCAGCTCAAGGGAAGCGGTATGGCGTTCCTGGAAGTGGACGGCGATGTGGTTGAGAAAACCCTGGCGCCGGGCGAGGTGATGAAAGTGGATACGGGTAATGTGTTTGCCTTTGAACCCACGGTGTCTTATGAGATTGAGACAATCAAGGGAGTGAAGAACATGCTGTTCGGCGGGGAAGGCCTGTTCCTTACCAGGCTAACGGGGCCTGGCAAGATATATATGCAGACCATGAACATTGCCGAATTCACGGGCCGGATTGCCCAGGGCCTGCCAACTTCAAACTAAGATGGGACCCTGCCCTGAGGGATTGAAAAAAATGCTAAAAAATCCTTAAAACCTCTTGTATATCTGGAATTTTCATATTATACTTGTTTGGAATGAAATTTGCTGCGGATTGGCAGTATGGATAAACAGGAGCATTAAATGAGAGTAATCGCAGGCAGCGCCAGAAGGCTGCTTTTAAAGACAGTGGACGGTATGGATACAAGACCCACCACGGATAGAATAAAAGAAACATTATTTAATATGCTGCAGCCCCAGATACCGGGCTGTCAGTTTTTGGACCTCTTTTCCGGCAGTGGTGCGATTGGAATTGAGGCTTTAAGCCGTGGCGCGGACCTGGCGGTGATGATAGAGAACAATCCCCAGGCCGTAACCTGTATCCGGGAAAACCTGGGAACCACCAGACTGGAGGAACGGGCCGTGGTCATGGCATGTGACGTGATGACAGGCCTTAAGCGGCTGGAGGGGCATGACTACAGGTTTGACCTGGTGTTCATGGACCCGCCCTATGATCATGGATATGAAGGACAGGTGCTTGAATATCTGGCCCATTCGCCCATGGTATCAGATGAAACCGTCTTTATCATAGAGGCATCCAGGGAAACGGATTTCGGATGGCTTGGGGAAAAAGGATACCACATGATAAAAAGCAAGGAGTACAAGACCAACAAGCATGTGTTTGCTGGCAGGGGAGAATAGATGAAGATAGCTGTTTATCCGGGCAGTTTTGACCCGGTCACATTAGGGCATTATGATATTATTGAGCGCACTTCCAAGATATTTGACAAGGTCATATTGGGAGTGTTGAATAACCGGGCAAAATCCCCGTTGTTTTCTGCTGAAGAACGTGTTAATATGTTAAAAGAAGTGACCGTCTCCCTTACCAATGTGGAGGTGCAGTCCTTTGAGGGTTTATTGATTGATTTTGTACGCCAGAATGGCGCTGCCATAATTGTAAGGGGCCTGCGCGCCATCACGGATTTTGAATACGAACTTCAGCTGGCCCAGACCAACCGGGTGATCGCGCCTGAAGTTGATACCATATTTTTGACCACGAACCTTAAGTATTCTTACTTAAGTTCCAGTATTGTAAAAGAGATTGCGGAATACGACGGGGATATCAGCGAGTTCCTTCATCCGGCCATTGCTGCCCGTGTGAGGGAGAAACTGAGGGATGGACGCTAGGGCGTGTTTGAAAATTCATTCCTGCCAGCCGGCGGAAAGCAATTTTCAGACACACCCTGCTGCTGCGTCTGTACGGCTCGGTATGCTGCATTGTCTGAGGATGGGTCTTTATCAGGATAAGGAGAAGAAGTAATATGATGAGTAGAATTGAGCAGTTAATCAGCGAGATTGAAGAATATATTGACAGTTGTAAATTCCAGGCATTATCCAACAGTAAGATCATTGTTAATAAAGAAGAATTGGAAGAGCTGCTGGTAGAACTCCGTCTCCGTATACCGGATGAGATTAAGAAGTACCAGAAAATCATCAGCCAGCAGGATACCATTCTTGGAGAAGCCCAGGCCCAGGCAGATGCCATGCTGGAGGACGCCAAGAAACAGGCTGATTCCATGATGGCCCAGGTGAGCGAACAGACCACGGAGATGATTAATGAGCATGAAATCATGCAGCAGGCATACGCCCATGCGGACCAGGTGGTGGAGCAGGCCAGCATCCAGGCCCAGGCCATTGTGGATGCTGCTGTGAATGATGCCAACAATATCCGGCAAAGTTCCATCCAGTATACGGATGACATGCTGCGCAGCCTTCAGACCATCATCAACCATACCATGGAAGGCGCCAAGGGCCGTTTTGATGCGTTCATGACCTCCATGCAGTCCAGCTATGATATCGTATCCTCCAACCGCAACGAGCTGTCAGGAGGAATTGTCCGCCAGGAAGAGCAGGAGATGCAGCAGGAACCGGATCAGGAACAGATGTAGGGCAGGCTTTGCCCATGGTTCCTTATACTAGGGTGTGTTTGAAAATTCATTCCCGCCATCTGCCCTAAGGAATCCACCATAGGTACCCCTTAGGGCAAAGCACGCCCCACTTCGCGGGAGATTTGTTCCCAATTCGGTCAACGTAGCCCGCTACGCCTCCCTCATCGGGACCAAATCTCCTACAAAGTGGGACACACAGCTGACGGAAAGCAATTTTCAAACACCCCCCAGTACAAGAAACAGGATAATGGATAATGCGCTGTGGATTAGCTTCCACAGCATATAGTGCCGGATGGAGAGTCCGGCATTTTTTAATACGCTCTTTGTCTGGAAGATGCCGGACAGGCCGCCAAAGGCAGCTGAGCCGATGATAAGCATTGCTCCGGACATTCCGGGTACACTGTGGGCAATGGTCTGTATGCCGGTGGTGATTTCCACTGCTCCTAAAAGGGCAGGGCGCAAAAGGGAAGGCATGGCAAAGGGAAACACGGTGAGATACAGGGCAAGTATGGAAAAGAGCATGATGTAGCCGCCGATTTTTATCATGGTCTCAAAGCAGCCCATCATGTGTCCGTCAAAGGAAAAGGGATATTCTGTTAAAGTGGTATTATCCGTTACCGGCTGCGGGCGTTTTTTATAGTGATAGCATTTTCTGGCTAATATGGATATGGGCAGGATGGGGAGGTACAGGGCAGCGGCCACCGCCCATAGGGGGCATGAGGCGGCAATGCCGGGTATCACACGGATCTGTGCCATCACGTAACCAAGGACAAACATGGGGCTGGGATGGTTGCTGATGGCCAGGAGGTATTGTCCTTCCTTATCCGAAATCCTCCCGCTGTCCATGAATTCACTGGTGGTCTTGGCGCCCATGGGATATCCGCATAAAAGCCCGCTCATCAGGCAGAAGCTTCCCTGGTCCGAAAGCTGCAGAACGTATGAAAGGATTGGTTTAAAGGGACCTGTCAGTATGTGGATGGCGTCCAGGGCAACAATCACGCCCGAGCATATCATAAATGGGAGAAGGGTTGGGAGGACCACGTTACCCCAGAGAAGGATGCCTTGTCTCGCGCCTTCCAGTGCAAGTCCAGGGTTAAACAAAAGCATGAGCAGGCACAGGACGGACAGATAGCCTAAGATGGATTTTTTCATAAGCACCTGAATACAATGATTTATACAATATATTGTAAAGGGTGGCGGGCTATGCCTTTGATTCTCATATTATTGCTGGCAGTGTTCCAGTGTTCCATTACCAATTACCTGATCATGAATCCTGATTATTACCAGCTGGGCCCCTATACCTGGGAAAGCAGCGAATTCAGGTCAATGAAGCTGGGGACCATGCTGTCAGGGAAGGCATCCATTGATTATGACATGCTTACCACGCTTATGATTGAACATGACTATGACCTGACCGGGGTAAAGGACACCTCCTACAGCAATGGGCTCCTTCTGGCGGCCAGGCCCGCTGATTACAGGAAACTCCGGCAGGCCTATGAGACCGTCATGGGGGATCTTAAGTATTTTCCGGTGCCGCTAAGTTCGGATAAGGGGACACCGGACGTGGTCTATGAGGATGGCTGGCTGGAGGGGCGCAGTTACAGGACGGACAGTGAAAGCCAGAGCCAGCGCCGCCATGAGGGCTGCGATATCATGGGCTCCAAAATGCCCAGAGGATATTATCCGGTTGTCAGTATGGGCGATGGGACCGTGGAGCGGATTGGATGGCTGGAGATGGGGGGATGGCGCATCGGGATCAGGAGTCCGGGCGGTGCATATCTTTATTATGCCCATCTGTACGGTTATGCCAGGGATTTTAAGGAAGGGGACCAGGTAAAGGCCGGGGAACTGCTGGGTTATATGGGGGATACGGGATATGGGAAGACAGAAGGCACCACCGGGAATTTTGACGTGCACCTCCATCTGGGAATCTATATTAAGACAGACCATATGGAGGAAATGAGCGTGAATCCATACTGGATTCTCCGGTATCTGGAAAAACGGCGGCTGACATTTACATATTAGAGTGGCCTGTCCAGGTGAATTGTGATATGATAAGTAGGATTATAGGATGAATGAGGTAAAAGGATGACGGATGTAAAACAGCTCCCAAAGGAATTCCTGGCAGAGATGAAGCTGCTTCTGGGGGATGAATACCACAGGTATCTTAAGAGCTTTGAGGAAGGGTGGAAGCCGGGACTCAGGGTTAACACACGAAAGCTGGAGCCCGGACAGCTGAGGGCAATGGTTCCCTGGGAACTGGAGCCGGTGCCGTGGACAGGGAACGGATTCTATTACAGCAGTGAAGCAGGGGATGAAGGCGGAGTACGGCCCTCCAAGCATCCGGCTTATTACTGCGGCCTGTATTACCTTCAGGAACCCAGCGCCATGACGCCGGCTGCCATGCTTCCGGTAAAGCCGGGGGACCGGGTCCTGGACCTTTGTGCGGCGCCGGGCGGCAAGAGCACGGAACTGGGGGCCAGGCTTAAGGGCCGGGGGATGCTGGTGTCCAATGATATCAGTTATTCCAGGGCCAGGGCGCTTCTTAAGAACCTGGAACTTGCCGGAATCCCCAATATCTGCGTTACAAGCGAAAGTCCGGAAAGGCTGGCAGAAGTGTGGCCGGAATTCTTTGATAAGATACTGGTGGACGCTCCCTGTTCCGGGGAAGGGATGTTCCGCCGGGATGAGGATATGGTAAAGGACTGGACAGCCCATGGACCCTCATACTATGCGCCCATCCAGCGCCAGATCGCGGTTCAGGCGGTCCGGATGTTAAAGCCGGGCGGGATGCTGCTTTATTCCACCTGTACCTTTTCCCGGTTTGAGGATGAGGGGAACATTGAATATATACTGGAGCATTATCCACAGATGGAGCTGTGCACGCTTGATTTGTCGGCCGTGCCCGGGGCAGCAGATGGAATCGGGCTGAAGGGCTGTATGCGGCTGTTTCCCCACCGGCTGAAGGGCGAGGGACATTTCCTTGCCCTGCTTAGAAAGAAGAAAGCAGATGTGGACATGCCCGGGGACAGCAGGCCTAAAACCATGAAAGCCTTAAAGGCCATGAAGCATCAGGATGACCTGGCCCGTTTCATGGAATCTCTGTCCCTGGAAATGGATGAGGAACGGATGGTCTTTCATCAGGACCATGTCTATTACCTGCCCGAAGGGCTGGAGTGGAACCTGCCCCTTCGGTTCCTGCGCACAGGACTGTTTCTTGGGGAAGTGAAAAAGGGCAGGTTCGAGCCTTCCCAGGCCCTGGCCATGGCCCTTAAGGCCGACCAGTTTGATGCGGTTGTCCGTCTGGGCCATGAGGATGAACGGGTGGTGCGTTACCTAAAAGGGGAGACAGTGGAACTTTCAGAGGCAGAAGGCCCTATAAAGGGCTGGTGCCTGGTGGCCATGGAAGATTATCCCATGGGCTGGGCCAAGGGAACCGGCATGAGCCTTAAGAATAAATACTATCCTGGCTGGCGGTGGCAGTAGATGTCCGTGCAGGACGTAATTTTTTGGAAGAATGGAGATATAAGTGGCAGATAAGAAGAAACAGAAGACAGGCCCCATGAGGCTGGATAAATTCCTGGGGGAGATGGGATACGGCACCCGCACCCAGATTAAGGAGATGGTGAGGAAAGGACGTGTCCAGGTAAACGGACAGGTGATAAAGGCTCCTGAGTCCAAACTGGCGCCGGAGACAGACCAGGTCATGGTGGACCAGGCCCTGGTGGGATATGCCAGGATGGAATATTACATGCTTAATAAGCCCCAGGGTGTGGTAAGCGCCACAACGGACAGCCGTTACCCCACCGTGGTGGGTCTGATTGGGGATGCGCTGCGAAAGGACCTTTTTCCGGTGGGCCGCCTGGATGTGGATACGGAAGGGCTTCTCATCATCACCAATGACGGGGAAATGGCCCACAATCTGCTTTCCCCTAAAAAACATGTGGATAAGGTATATATGGCCCGTCTGTCCGGCCAGCTTCCCGCGGATGCAAAAGAGCGGTTTGGGGAAGGGATTGTCCTTCATGAGGGGATTAAAACCCTTCCTGCCCTGTTGGAATATGCGGGGCATGGAAACGGCCCCGAGGGAATGTCAGAAGTCCTCCTCACCATCCGGGAAGGCAAGTTCCACCAGGTAAAGCGCATGTTTGAGGCGCTGGGCTGCCATGTGGAGTTCCTGAAGCGGATGTCCATGGGGCCCCTCAGGCTGGACCCGGAACTGAAGCCCGGGGAATACCGGCCTCTTACGGAAGAGGAAATCCGCAGCCTTAAGGAATGCAGGAACGGATAAATGATTAACAGACAGAGGAATTGGAGAAAATGAAAATAAATCAGAAAAAGGCAGTTATATTTGATCTGGATGGGACGCTGGTGGATTCCATGTGGATGTGGAAGGCCATTGATATCGAGTATCTTGCCAGATATGACCTGGAATGTCCTGACGACCTGCAGAGGGAGATAGAAGGCATGAGCTTTTCGGAGACAGCCTCTTATTTTAAAAGGAGGTTTGGTCTTGGGGATTCCCTGGATGAGATCAAGGATGCCTGGGTCCGGATGTCCATTGACAAATATAAGAACGAGGTAACCTTAAAGCCCGGCGCCAGGGCATTCTTAGACTATATACGGAACAGTGGGATACCTGCCGGGATTGCCACCAGCAATGGCAGGGCCATGGTGGACGCTGTGCTGGATTCCCTGGACATACGAAGGTATTTCCAGGTGGTGGCAACGGCATGTGAGGTGGCGGCCGGGAAACCGGCGCCGGACATCTACCTGAGCGTGGCTGGACGCCTGCAGGTGGCGCCGTCCGACTGTGTGGTGTTTGAGGATGTCCCGGCCGGAATCCAGGCTGGAAAGAATGCAGGGATGACCGTGTTTGCGGTGGAGGATGCATTTTCACTGGACATGAGGGAAGAAAAAATGCAGCTGGCGGATTACTATATTAAGGATTACTATGAATTATTAGATGGAGCAGCAGGATGAAGAATGATTATTTACCCATGAACCGTCATGATATGAGTATCAGGGGATGGAAACAATGCGATTTTATTTATGTATCCGGGGATGCCTATGTGGACCATCCTTCCTTTGGCACGGCCATCATTTCCAGGATACTGGAGGCGCACGGATACAAGGTGGGAATCATTGCCCAGCCGGACTGGAAGGATAAGAAAAGCATCGAAATCCTTGGGCGTCCCCGTCTTGGCTTCCTGGTATCGGCCGGAAACATGGATTCCATGGTGAATCATTACTCCGTGTCTAAAAAGCGCAGGAAGGAAGACTCCTATACTCCGGGAGGGGTCATGGGAAAACGCCCGGATTATGCGGTTGTGGTGTATTGCAACCTGATTCGCAGCGTGTATAAGGATGTGCCCATCATCATCGGAGGAATTGAGGCCAGCCTGCGCAGGCTGGCGCATTATGATTACTGGTCGGGAAAGCTGAAACGTTCCGTGCTCCTGGATTCCCAGGCAGACATCATCTCCTACGGCATGGGGGAACGCTCCATTGTTGAGATAGCGGATGCCCTGGACAGCGGGATTGACGTAAAGGATATTACATTTATTGACGGGACCGTGTATAAGGCCAAAAGCCTGGAATCCGTCTATGATTACAGGCTGCTGCCTGACTATGCGGAGCTTTTAAAGGATAAGAAGGAGTATGCCAAGAGCTTTTATGTCCAGTACAGCAACACGGATCCGTTTTCCGGAAAGCGCCTTGCGGAACCTTATGAGGGCAAGGTGTTCGTGGTCCAGAATCCGCCGGCAAAGCCTTTAAGCCAGGAAGAGATGGACGCGGTTTACGGCCTTCCATACATGAGGAATTACCATCCCTCCTATGAAGAACTTGGAGGTGTTCCGGCTATCCGCGAGATAAAGTTCAGCCTTATCAGCAACCGGGGATGCTTCGGCGCCTGCAGTTTTTGCGCCCTCACCTTCCATCAGGGCAGGATCATCCAGGCCAGGAGCCATGAATCTTTGGTGGAGGAAGCAAAGCTGCTGACAGAGGAGCCTGATTTTAAAGGATATATCCACGATGTGGGCGGCCCCACGGCAGACTTCAGGTTCCCGGCCTGCGACAAGCAGCTGACAAAGGGCGCATGCCCGGGCCGCCAGTGCCTGTTCCCTGAACCGTGCAGGAACCTTAAGGCGGACCACAGTGATTATATTGCACTTCTGAGGAAACTCCGGGACCTGCCCAAGGTAAAGAAGGTATTCATCCGGTCCGGTATCCGCTTTGATTATGTGCTGGCAGACCCCAGCCGCAAATTCCTCAAGGAGCTCTGTGAATTCCATGTCAGCGGTCAGCTGAAGGTTGCGCCGGAACATGTGGCGGACAAGGTGCTCCAAAGGATGGGTAAACCGAAAAACAGTGTATACAGGCAGTTTGTAAGGGAATACAAGGAAATGAACGGCAGGCTTGGCAAGGAGCAGTATCTGGTGCCTTACCTGATGTCCTCCCATCCGGGCTCGTCCATGAAGGAAGCAGTGGAACTGGCTGAATATCTCCGCGACCTGGGTTATATGCCGGAACAGGTCCAGGATTTTTATCCCACGCCGTCCACCATCTCCACCTGCATGTATTATACGGGATATGACTGCAGGACCATGGAACCGGTGTACGTTCCGGTCAGTCCCCATGAAAAGGCCATGCAGAGGGCGCTGATACAGTACAGGAACCCCAAGAACCATGACCTTGTGGCGGAAGCCCTCAAGATTGCCGGAAGGACGGATTTAATCGGATTTGATAAAAAATGCCTGATCAGGCCAAGGGGAAGCCGGGGACTGGAGGGCCAGGAGGGCCGGACAGGCCGGGCGCAGGAGGGCCAGGGAAGCCGGTCAGGTCGTGCACCGGCGGGCCAGGAGGGCCGGACAGGCCGCCACGCCTCCTCCAACCGTCCAAAGAAAACAATCCGCAACGTTCATAAAAAGAAAGGATCCTGATAATGAAGATTGCCGTAGTAACCGGAGCATCCTCCGGAATGGGAAGGGAAATGATCATCCAGCTGTGGGAGCATTTTAAAGGATTTGACGAAATGTGGATCATAGCCAGAAGGGAAGGACGTCTTGAGGAATTGGACCGCCAGGTGGGGGTCCCGCTGCGTAAATTTGCCCTGGACCTTACAAAAGAAAAGGATCTGCGTGTGTTGGAGCGGGAACTGTCAGAGAAGGAACCCCAGGTGAAATTCCTGGTCAATGCAGCCGGGTTTGGCAAGATTGGCACCGTGGAGTCCCTGGCCCTGGTTGATGAGACAGACATGGTGCGATTGAACTGTGAAGCGCTGTGTGCCGTCACACGTCTGGTGCTGCCCTATATGACATGCAACAGCCGCATCATCCAGTTTGCGTCCTCGGCCGCATTCCTTCCGCAGCCCGGGTTTGCCATATATGCGGCCACTAAATCATTTGTCCTCAGCTACAGCAGGGCGTTGAACCAGGAATTGAAAACCAGGAACATTTACGTGACATCAGTCTGCCCCGGACCGGTAAAAACAGAATTTTTTGACATAGCAGAGACCACGGGGGAGATTGCCCTGTACAAGCGTCTGGTCATGGCCAACCCAAAGAGGGTGGTGTCAAAGGCTATCAGGGACAGTGTGGCCGGAAAGGAAATTTCCGTATACGGCCTTACCATGAAAGCCTTCCGGATACTCTGCAAGGTACTGCCGCACCGCCTGATCCTCAGGATGATGGAGTGGTGCAGCCATATAATCTGAAGATAAGGAGAATCCCCATATGCAGACATTGACTGTGACCCCCAATGAGGCCGGGCAGCGCATGGATAAGCTTCTCGCCAAATACCTGGACCAGGCCGGCAAGGGGTTTCTTTATAAGATGATGAGGAAAAAGAACATTACCCTTAACGGGAAAAAATGCGACGGCTCCGAGCACCTGAAGGAAGGCGATGAAATCCAGCTGTTCCTGGCAGACGGGACCATTGAAAAATTCCAGGCAGCCCATAAGGTTCCTGGGGGGACCGCGGCCGGACACGGATATAAAAAGCTTGATATCATCTATGAAGACAAGCACATACTGGCGGTGAACAAGCCCTCAGGCATGCTGTCCCAGAAGGCCAGGGAGGGGGATATGTCCCTCAATGAGTATATCCTTAACTATCTGATTGATTCCGGCGGCCTTCCCATAAGCCAGCTGCGCACCTTCAAACCCTCCATCTGCAACCGTCTGGACCGCAACACCAGCGGGCTGGTGGTGGCCGGCAAATCCCTGGCAGGGCTTCAGGTCATGAACGGGGTATTTAAGGACAGGAGCCTGCACAAGTATTATCAGTGCCTGGTGAACGGGCAGGTTAAGGAGAAGAAGCTGATTGCCGGCTTCCTGCGCAAGGATGAGGCTGCAAATACGGTTACGGTCTATCCGCTGGAGGTGGAGGACAGTGTGCCCATCATGACAGAATACCTCCCCCTGGCGGGAAATGGAACCTACACCCTTCTCCAGGTGACCCTGATTACGGGCCGGAGCCATCAGATACGCGCCCATCTGGCATCCATTGGCCATCCAATCGTGGGGGACTACAAATACGGCAGACAGGATATGAATGACGCCATGAAAAAGAAATACGGCGTGCGTTCCCAGCTGCTTCATTCCTGGAAGCTGGTGATGCCGGATAAGCTGCCGGAACCGCTTGATTACCTAAGCGGGAAGGAGATGCTAGCAGGGCTTCCTGACCAGTTTGCCAGGGTGTTAAAAGGGGAAGGCATAAGAATCCCCGGATAGCATCAGGATGGATACAGTATCCCTGTGATTCTTGACAGGAAGCCGTCTTCGGGTTATGATAGTACAAGCGATAAAATGTGGGCCGGGGCAGCCTGTTTCGTATGCCCTGGCGTAACATGAGAATGAGAGGATTTTTGGAATGGGAAAGATTATACTGACGGGTGACCGCCCCACGGGACGGCTTCACGTAGGACATTATGTAGGATCACTGAAGCGCAGGGTGGAACTGCAGGACTCAGGTGAGTTTGACGAGATTTATATTATGATAGCAGATGCCCAGGCGCTTACCGACAATGCGGACAATCCTGAAAAGGTGCGCCAGAACATCATCGAAGTGGCGCTGGATTATCTGGCATGCGGCCTGGACCCGGCAAAGTCCGTGCTGTTCATCCAGTCCCAGATTCCGGAACTGTGTGAGATGACCTTCTATTATATGGATCTGGTGACTGTTTCCAGGCTTCAGCGCAATCCAACGGTCAAATCTGAAATCCAGATGCGCAACTTTGAGGCAAGCATACCGGTTGGGTTTTTTACGTATCCCATCAGCCAGGCAGCGGACATCACTGCTTTTAAGGCCACCACGGTGCCGGTGGGAGAAGACCAGGCGCCCATGATTGAGCAGACCAGGGAGATTGTGCACAAGTTTAATTCTGTTTACGGGGACACCTTGGTTGAGCCGGATATCCTCCTTCCTGACAACAAGGCCTGCCTGAGGCTTCCGGGCATTGACGGCAAGGCCAAGATGAGCAAGTCCCTTGGCAACTGTATCTACCTGTCAGACACTGAGGCAGAGGTCAAAAAGAAAATCATGTCCATGTTTACAGACCCCAACCATCTGCGGGTGGAAGACCCGGGCCAGGTGGAAGGCAACCCGGTATTCATTTACCTGGACGCATTCTGCAGGGATGGGCATTTTGCAGAATACCTGCCGGATTACAAGAACCTGGATGAGCTTAAGGCCCACTACATGAGGGGAGGCCTTGGGGATGTGAAGGTCAAGAAGTTCCTGAACAATGTGCTCCAGGATGAACTCCGCCCAATCCGTGAGCGCCGTAAGGAAATCGCACAGGATATCCCGGCTGTTTACCAGATACTGGAAGAAGGCAGCCGTAAGGCTAAGGCCAAAGCAGCGGAAACCCTGGCAGAGATGAAACGGGCCATGAAGATTAATTATTTTGAAGATAAGGAACTGATTGCAGAGCAGGCGGAGCGGTTCCGTTCCGAGGTGGATTAGGGCGTGCAGATGGCGGGAATGAATCATCAGACACATCAGGGCGTGCCTGATGATTGCCTTTTGTCAAACGTGAGGATGGAAAACAAAAAGGATTCCGGCAGGAATCCTTTTTGTTTATGTAATAACATGCTTGATTCTTTATAGGGGAGGGAGCCTGTGGAACAGTCAAAAATCTTGTAAAAAAGTCCTTGACACTGACCTTAGGTAAGAGATTATACTGAATCCAGATCCGGATCAGGCAGAACAGAAATTGAATGGAGGAGCAGGAGCATGCTGACCATAGGACAGATGTCAAAGGTGTGCGGTGTGAGTGTAAAGACACTGCATCACTATGATAAAATCGGCCTTTTGAAGCCACAGAAAACAGATGAGGCCAATGGATACCGTTATTACGAGGATTCCCAGATCGGTACCATGCTGCTCATCGGAAGGCTGAAACGGTATGGCTTTCCACTCGTTGATATTCAACGTCTGTTGACCGTCAAAGATAGCAGGGAACTGCTGCGCCAGATGCATCAGCAGAGATTCCGGCTGGAGCGGCAGATGGAGCACATTTCCATTACCATCAGGGAGATGGGCTATCATCTGGAAGAATTTGAAAGGACAGGTGATATCATGAGTTATCAGAATAATTATGAGATTGTGGTAAAGGAAGCAGGGGAGCAGGTACTGGTTACCCACAGGCAGAAGATGTCAGTGGAAGAGTTCGGTACCTATTATGGGAAGATATATGAGAAGATCGCCAGGGAACACCTGGGAATCAACGGGGTGGTGATGGCCATATACCATGACCAGGAGTTTGACCCGGCCTTCAGCGATATTGAACTGGGCGTGGGTATTACGGAGAGGGACAAGGCGGACTTCATCCTGCCGGGGCATCTCTGCGCCACCACCATCCACAAAGGCGCGTATTCCGGGCTTCCTGACGCATACGGGGCTATCGTGGCCTGGATTAACGCCAGTGGGTATAAGATGGACGGAATGCCCTATGAAATCTATCGGAAGACCCATTTTGACAAGCTTCCTCCGGAAGAGTGGGTGACAGAGATATTCTTCCCTGTCAGGAAGTAGGCGTTAGCGCTGCCTTAGCCATTCATTGCGTAAGGCAGTACCAGGCGTGATCAGCAGTCGTGGGACCGGTCTTTGAAAGTCAGGAAGGCCGGTCTTTTTTTGATGTCCGGATTCTGTAGGGATGGGGTACTGGTAATAATTTCAATTTTCTGAATATATCCTTAATATGCCGGTTCTTCCATTGACTGGAGACCCTGGGCACCATATACTGGATTCATGAGGAGGTTGTGGGATGAAAAAGATGTGTGGTTTTATTAAGGAGCATAAGTTCTGTTCCCTGGTCATGGCTCCGCTGGTCCTGTTTCTGGCCTTTCTGGTATTAGGGTGGCCGATGATGTTCCTGACCGGCTTTTCCAGGCCGAACAAGGCGACAGAATGGTATGCATCTGTTTTTTTTCTTCTGTTTTTATTTATTGTATTATGTTATCCGCTTGTATTAACCGTATGCAATCTGTATTTTATCATAAAAAGGAACCCATCCCCCTTCCAGAAGGCGGTCAGCGGGTGGACAGAGACCGCCACCATTGTATTTGGGTTCCTGCTCAGCTGGCTTTATGTAACCGAGGCCACGGAAATCATTTTTGCGGACTGGCCCCAGGTACTGTCAAACAGGCAGGTCCACTCGCCCATTGCCACATGGACCTTTACAACCATTGCCGTCATGGCGGCAGCCGGCATACTGGGATATATGGTCCTGCGCCTGAGACCTTTAAAGGATACGCCTCCCCTGGCGGCCGTGTTATCCATGTCAGCCATGTATATAGGATGCCTGATGTGCGTGCTCTGGACCATACAGACCTGCGTTCCGGGGCAGGGAGGGATTTACCTGTACCTGTTTCCTGTTAATTGCATACTCATTGCAATCAAGGTAATCCGGAACCTGCTGGGCCAGTGGCAGGAACAACATGAGCAGATGGGGGAAAATGCCCGCGAAACCGACCGCGGCAGGATTGATGCCCTGCTTCAGGATTCAAGGAACTGGCCCTGGCTGGCATTCCTGTTCATGCTTCCTATGCTGGGAATCCTGGTCATGGTCCTGACTTTATTTGGACAGAAGCCGGACAGCGTGATTAAAGCCTGGACAGAGACAAGCCAGTGGAACCTGTCCAGGAGGGTCTCGCCCCAGAACCTGGTGTATGATGAACATTACCTGTGCACGGTGGCTGCAGGAGGCCATCCGGCTGTAGTGCGTCCCACAAGGATGGGGGTCCGTCATGGCCATCCGGTAATCGTGAACCGGCAGCTCTGCGTTGCCAATGCCTTTGAGCAGATCCTGATGGAACGCGTCCCGGCAGTCCATGGCCTGGTACGCCGCATATATGACAGGTACGGGTTCCCGCTGGCCCGCCATATAAAGGCACCGCTGGCCGCTGACATGGTTTATATCCTGATGAAGCCCCTGGAGTGGATGTTCCTGGCTGTCATCTATCTGTGCGACGTGCGTCCGGAGAACAGGATTGCCCTGCAGTATATAGAGTTTCCGGAGCATTTTACGGACCTGTTTTAAAGGGAAGGACCCATATGCCTTGGACGGGAAGGAAAGGTATTTGCAAGGCTGTGCAGATGTTTTAAGGAGGGGACGGATGAGATACCGTAGGAGGATGACAGGGACACGGCGGCTGGGACTGGCTTTTTTGGCAGCAGCCGTCTGCTCCATGGGATGCGGCAGAAGTGAGGACCGGCTGCGAAGGGACTATAGGGAACGGAGCGGATACGCGGAGGAGGAAACAGCGTTCAGGCCTGATCTTTCCGGTCAGGGTGGGGCGGCGGACATTACGGATACGGAGCGGATGCCTGATGCACTTAAGGAATTGTATGGGTTCCGGAATCTGGAGGGCCATAAACTGTATTGGGACCAAACCGTGATGCAGATGGACTTTCATTTTAATAAGGATGTGACCTACTCAGAACTGGACAGCGCCCGGTATTTTGTCTTGGATAAATTCGTGATGAACCATTGGAACCAGAATGCGCAGACACCCTATGATTCCTGGCTGATGGAGTACGGATGGGGGAATGTGATCCCCCAGGTAAGGTGCAGGCTGTTTGTGGCGGACACCCTGATATTCCAGGACAATTATAAAGAGCGCAGGGTAGAGGGGTATTATGAAAACAGCGCCTGTTTTGTAAAGGCCAGGGAGGCTGGTTTTGAGGCAGAGGAGGAGCTTGCAGCCATGGTATCAGGGAAGCTTGGACCGGCAATGGCCAAAGAAGGGAGCGTCAGCTTCCAGAACAGCCTGAGAGGCGACCGGCTCCTGGTCCTGGTGGACACGCCCCGGGTGCTGGACGGATCCGTTGCAGACAGCATACAGGAGGGGATTGCGGATATGGCCCCGGTGAGGATTAAGGAGTACCCGTTGATTGTACTTACCATGGCATCAGACGGTTCGCCTTATTACACATCCGTATTCGTGAACAGGGAAAGGGAAAACGGCTGGACAGCCCTGGACTGGGTGAATGCCGTGACAGGGGAAGACAGATGACAGGGGAAGACAGATGATAGGTACGATACCATTGGAAGGATTCGGATACCGTGGCCGATTATTCAGCACACGGGACATGTATGATATTGATGGGACTGAAAAGCTGTTCGTGGCAGCGGTCCGTGAAAACTGCGGATACCATTACAGGAACTGTACGGAATACAGGAGGATTCTTGATCATGCAGGATTCAGCCCGGAATCCATAGCCAGGATGGAGGATATTTCTGGGATTCCCTTTCTTCCCACCTTGTTTTTTAAACGCCATGCCATATTCTCCATGCCGGAAGATAAAATCAGGATGGAAGTCCTGTCCTCCGGCACATCCGGTATGTCCAGCCGCATCGGATATGATACAGGCGCCATGGCCTGCGGGGTATATATGGGACTGAAAGTGGCTGGAGCAAGCCGCCTTCTGTCTGCCAGGCCGGCCAATTACATTATTCTTGGATACCGGCCCAACAGGGATAACCGGACAGGTGTGACAAGAACCATGTTCCTGTCCACCTTTTTTGCGCCTGCCCTGAAGCGGACCTATGCCCTGGAGAGGAAAAACGGGCAATATTATCCGGATATGGATGGGATTATCCGGGAAATGATAAGATGCAGCCGATCCTCCTTCCCGGTCAGGATAATGGGCTTTCCGTCCTATACCTGGTTCGCCCTGAAACAACTGGAGCAGAAGGGAATCAGCCTCTCCTTTCCCAAGGGTTCCCGGATTGTGCTGAGCGGAGGATGGAAACAGCATGGGTCAGAGAAAGTGGATAAAAAGGTACTCTACAGCCTTGCCGGAAAGGTGCTTGGGATTGGAGGGGAGGATATGATTGAATTCTTCAGTGCAGTGGAGCATCCGGTCCTTTATTGCACCTGCAGGAACCATCATTTCCATGTGCCGGTCTACAGCCGTGTAATCATACGCGATGTGGATACCCTAAAACCGCTGGGATACGGGGAACAAGGACTTGTAAACCTGGTGACGCCCATGATTAAAGCAACGCCTGTGCTCAGTGTGATGACAGACGATCTGGGAGTGCTTCATGAAGGGGCGGGATGCGGGTGCGGCATCACTTCCCCTTACCTGGAACTGAAAGGGAGGGCAGGAATCCGGGAAATCAAGACATGTGCGGCAGGGGCAGAGGAGTATCTGCGCGGACAGGAATGGATGTTTTAAGGAAGAGGAGGGGGAGAACCGGATATGATTCTGGCAAATGGAAAATTATACGGTTCGGGCAGGCAGGGAGAGGTCCTTGCCCATATGGAGGAATGGATTAACCGGACCATGGAAGGGAAACGGCTGGAGGAGGATATGGTGATATCCGCCCTGGCCTGCCTGGGGCGGAAACTGGAACAGAAATATGGGTATCCGCAGATTGCAGGGATGCTGAGCCGTGAAGCCCTGGAAGGCAGGCTTATGCGGGAACTGGGGAATGTCCGGCCATATGGTTCCATGAAGCCGTCGGCACATGGCCGCATTTCCACCCGCGTCATGCCCCTTGGGACCTTGCTCCACATCGGGGCAGGCAATGCGGATTTCCTTCCTGCTTACAGTGTGGCAGAGGGCCTTCTCACCTGTAATGTGAATATACTGAAGCTGCCGGGCGCGGACAACGAGGCATCCATGGAAATACTGCGCCTGCTCATTGGAATCCAGAAGGAACTGGCTGATTACATCTATGTTTTTGATACCCCGTCCAGGGACAGGGACGCCCTAATGCAGCTGGCAGGGCTTGCAGATGGGATTGTGGTGTGGGGAGGCGATGGGGCGGTTGCCCAGGTAAGGAGCATGGCGCCTCCCGGAATCCGGCTGGCTGAATGGGGCCATAAACTGGGATTTGCATATATTTCAGGATATACGGACAAGGAAGCGGAACTGGCTGCCCTGGCAGAGCACATGATGGCCACAAGACAGCTGTTATGCAGTTCATGTCAGACCGTATTCATTGATACGGAATCCTATGAGGAAATCCTGGAGTTTGGAAGGGGATTTTTGGCTTGCCTGGAGCGGGCCGCAGACAGTCATCCGGGCGGCAGTCCCTTTGTGACAGGCGCAATCAGTCTCAGCCGTTATAGTGATGGGCTGGAACGGATTGTTTACGGCGAGGGCGCAGGCGGGAACCGGATATTCCAGGGAAAAGGATGCAGTGTGACCATATGCAGTGATATGGAACTGGAGCTGTCCCCCATGTTCGGGAACTGTCTTATCAAGCGCCTGCCCAGGAACATGGCGTTCAGATGCCTGCGCCGCCATAAGGGACATCTGCAGACAGCCGGCCTTATATGCGCAGGGGAAAGCAGAAAGGAACTGGAGGCCCTTCTGTGTTCCTGCGGCGTGAGCCGGATTACCGGTGCCGGGAGTATGTCTGCCCTGTTTGAGGATGGCGCCCATGACGGGGAGTATCCGCTGAGGCGTTATGTCAGGTTCGTGGATGTGGAGGAATCTTAGAACTCCGTTTCCCAGGGTGTGTTTGAAAATTCATTCCCGCCCGCTGCACGGAAACAGGCCTTATGTCCAGGATTGCCGCTGTGCACAGGAAAGGAGGATGGATGTGAAGAAGTCATTTCGAATAGGGGCCAGGGCTGTCCTGGCAATTATCTGTATCGGAACGGTCCTGACGGCATTATACGGTTATGGCGTGCTGCAGGGCTGGTTCCTGCTTAATAATCCTTCAAGGGAACAATATCCAATCCGCGGAGTGGACGTGTCCCATTACCAGGGGGACATTGACTGGGAAGTCTTAAGCAGACAGGATATCCGGTTCGCATATATCAAGGCCACGGAGGGAAGCAGCCACACGGATGAGCGGTTCCAGGAAAACTGGGACCATGCAGCGGACACGGAACTGAAGGTGGGGGCCTATCATTTCTTCAGCTTCGACAGTCCGGCAGAGACACAGGCAGGGCATTTCATTGAGACCGTACAGGCCTTTGACGGAATGCTGCCTCCGGTTGTGGATTTTGAATTTTACGGTGACAAACAAGCCAGCCCTCCCCCGGTGGAACCCACGGTGCAGCAGCTGTGGGCCATGTTAGGGAAACTGGAACAGCACTACGGGATGACTCCCGTCCTCTATGCCACAGAGGAAACCTACCGCATGTATCTGGAGGGCCGTTTTGACGAATATCCCCTTTGGATACGCAATGTGACGGGACGTCCGGACACGGACAGGGACTGGCTGTTCTGGCAGTACAGCAACCGCGGGCGGTTGGACGGATATACAGGGGACGAGCGGTTTATTGACCTGAACGTGTTTGCAGGAGACGAGGCGCGGTGGGCCGGTTTTACAGAGGCGGGCAGACAGCAGGCGGGCGGACGGTAGGCGGCCGGACAGCAGGCGGACGGTATACGAGCGGACGGCGGATGGGCAGACAGCAGGTTGTCCGGACCTGGAAAATGACTTGAGAAAAAACGGATGTTCTGGTATACTGGTGGAACACAGGAAAAACGGTTTTTCCGGAATGTTGTTGAAAGGAATGTATCTGTATGGGAACCTGGAACACAAGAGGCCTGAGGGGGTCGACCCTGGAGGATTTAATCAACCATACCAATGAAAGCTACCGGGACAAGCATCTGGCGCTGATCCAGAAGATTCCCACGCCCATCACGCCCATTGAGATAGACAAGGCAAGCAGGCACATAACACTGGCCTATTTTGACCAGAAAAGTACGGTGGATTACATAGGGACCGTGCAGGGAATACCGGTATGCTTTGATGCGAAGGAATGCGCGGTGAAAACATTCCCGCTCCAGAACATCCACCCCCATCAGATCCAGTTCATGAAGGAGTTTGAGGAGCAGGGCGGGATTGCGTTCATCATCCTGTACTTTACAAGCCTTAACGAGATGTACTATATGCCCTTTGAGCATATATATACCTTTTGGAAACGGATGGAGGACGGCGGACGCAAAAGCTTTACATACGGCGAAGTGGATAAGGCGTGGAGGATACGCTCCTTCCGGGATATGCTGGTGCATTATCTGGAGGAGATACAGAAAGACCTGGACAGAAGGCCGTGACGGACAACAGGACCTTCCTGCCAGGTCTTTTTAGTAAGGGAACCCCTGTTTTTCAGATGAAATCTTGTAACTGCTGTCAAAGGTACCCTTTTCCCTGCCATCTCATGATTGACCTTAAATGTAAATAAAAGTATAATACCATATAGTGTTAATTGCCCGTTTGCTTTTGATGAAGGATGATGAAGACGGGCACGGGAATGCAGGGATGGGCATGATGGCCTTTTAGGGGAGACAGCAGGATTTCTGATTGACAATCCGTCTGATATCCCCTATAATAATACAATCACGTTATCGAATTATCACTTTACCACAGGAAAGCAAAAGAGGGGATAAAGGTAAAATGAGATAACGGAAGCTGCAGATACAATGATTTAAGCCAAAGAATATGATAAAAGAGGATGGGACATGATGGCAGGAAAGAACCGTTTAATCCACACCCCGGAAGGCGTGAGGGACAGTTACAATGCGGAGTGCAGAAAGAAACTGGCGGTGCAGGATAAGATATTGAACACCTTATACCTGTATGGCTATGAGCATATACAGACGCCCAGCTTTGAATATTTCGACATATTCAGTAAGGACAGGGGAAGCGTGTCGGACCGGGAGATGTTCAAGTTCTTTGACCGGGATAATAATACCCTGGTGCTCCGCCCGGATATGACGCCCGCCGTGGCAAGGTGTGTTGCCAAATATTTCATGGATGACGACATGCCGCTGCGCCTCTGCTACCTGGAGCGCACATTTAAAAACAACAGCAGTTACCAGGGAAGGCTTAAAGAAAGGGCCGAGATGGGGGCAGAGCTTATCGGGGATGATTCTGCGGACGGGGATGCCGAGATGATTGCCATGGTCATTGACAGCCTGAAGGCCGCGGGCCTTAAGGAATTCCAGGTGGAACTGGGACAGGTGGCATTTTACCGCAGTCTTTTGGAAGAAGCGGGTTTTTGCGGGGAAGTGGAAGAGGAGCTGAACCAGCTGGTGGAGAACAAGAATGATTTTGGCGTGGCTGAACTGCTTAAGGGCCAGGACATAGATGAGGGTCTGAAGCAGGCATTCCTAAAACTGCCGGAGCTGTTTGGCTCACTGGAACAGATTGCCCAGGCAAGGAAACTTACATCCGCCCCACGGGCCCTGGCTGCCATTGAACGGCTGGAACAGGTCCACGCCATCCTTAAAAGCTACGGCCTGGCTGACTATGTGTCCTTTGATCTGGGAATGCTCAGCAAGTATCATTATTATACGGGAATCATTTTCAAGGCATATACATATGGCACAGGGGATTATATTGTCACCGGAGGCCGGTATGATAAGCTTCTGGTGCAGTTTGGCAAGGATACGCCTGCCGTGGGGTTTGCCATTGTGGTGGACCAGGTCATGGCAGCCCTGTCAAGGCAGCAGATCGATACGCCTGTGACCCTGGTGAACACGGTCATCCTATACGAAGCCACGGCCAGGGACAACGCCATCCGTCTGGGTCGTTATTTTAAGGAAAGGGGGCTGGCTGTCCAGTCCATGAAGCGGAGGCAGGACAAGAGCCTTGAGGATTACAGAGCCATGACGCTGGGGCGCCATATGAGGAACCTTCTGTATCTGAAGGATGACGGCCGGGTGGTCACTGCCATGGATATGGTGAACGGCAGCGCGGATGAGATTCCCATTGAGGCGTATGAGTAAGAAGTAAATAATCGGAGGGCTTGAAGGCAGATGAGATATTTAACAATAGCGCTGGCAAAGGGCAGGCTGGCCAAAAAGGCCATGGAACTGTTTGAGGCAATCGGCATTTCCTGTGACGAGATGAAGGATAAGGATTCCAGGAAGCTGATATTTGTAAATGAAGAATTGGGCATCCGTTTCTTCCTGGCCAAGGCCAATGATGTGCCCACTTATGTGGAATATGGGGCAGCGGATATTGGAATTGTTGGCAAGGACACCATCCTGGAGGAGGGCCGCAAACTCTATGAGGTCATGGACCTGGGAATGGGCAGATGCAGGATGTGCGTGTGTGGCCCGGAATCGGCAAAGGAGAGCTTAAGGCATCACGAGCTGATACGCGTGGCTACCAAGTACCCTAATATTGCAAAGGACTATTTTTACAACCAGAAGTATCAGACCGTGGAGATTATCAAGCTGAACGGATCCATTGAACTGGCGCCCATTGTAGGGCTTTCAGAGGTGATTGTGGATATCGTGGAGACCGGATCCACCCTAAGGGAGAACGGCCTGGCCGTGCTGGAGGAGGTATGCAGCCTGTCTGCCCGCATGGTGGTGAACCAGGTGAGCATGAAGACGGAGAACGGGCGCATCACAAAGATAATCAAGGATTTCCAGGCGCTGCTTAAGGAGGATAAATAAATGAGGATCATAACATTAGACGATACATCCATGAAGGATATCCTGGCTGACATGCTCAGACGCGACCCAAACAATTATGACAGCTATACAAAGACCGTGGAAGCAATTGTGGAAAATGTAAAGAACCGCAGGGATGAGGCTGTGTTTGAGTATACAAAGGAATTTGACCAGGCAGACCTTGATGCTTCCAACATCCGGGTGACCCGGGAAGAGATTGACCAGGCCATGGCCCAGGTGGATGAGGGCCTGCTTGGCGTCATGAAAAAGTCCATGGACAATATCCGCCGTTATCATGAAAAGCAGAAAAGGAACAGCTGGTTTGACGCGCAGCCTGACGGCACCATACTGGGCCAGAAGGTTACGGCCTTGGAGAGCGTTGGCGTTTATGTGCCGGGGGGCAAGGCAGCGTACCCTTCCTCTGTGCTGATGAATATCGTTCCGGCTGAGGTTGCAGGGGTAAAGAGGATTGTCATGGTGACCCCGCCCGGTAAAGACGGGAAGGTGAATCCTGTTACCCTGACAGCCGCCCATCTGGCAGGCGCCACCGAGGTGTATAAGGTAGGCGGTGCCCAGGCCGTGGCCGCCCTTGCCTTTGGAACCCAGTCCATCCCCAGGGTCAATAAGATTGTGGGCCCAGGCAATATCTTTGTTGCCCTTGCCAAGAAGGCGGTGTACGGCCATGTCAGCATTGACAGCATTGCAGGTCCCAGTGAGATCCTGGTGATTGCGGATGACAGTGCGAACCCGCGTTTTGTGGCCGCCGACCTTTTAAGCCAGGCCGAGCATGATGAGCTGGCAAGCGCCATATTGGTGACCACCAGCATGGAACTGGCTAAGAAGGTATCGGATGAAGTGGACGGCTTCCTGAACATATTATCCAGAAGCCATATCATTGCCAGGTCCCTTGATAATTACGGATACATCCTGGTTACGGATACCATGGAAAAGGCGGTGGAGACAGCCAACAACATTGCGCCAGAGCATCTTGAGATTGTCACCGCCAATCCCTTTGAGGTCATGACAAAGATTCAGAACGCAGGAGCTATCTTTATCGGGGAATACAGCAGCGAACCACTGGGGGATTACTTTGCAGGACCAAACCACATCCTGCCCACCAACGGGACAGCCAAATTCTTCTCCCCCCTTGGCGTGGATGACTTCATTAAGAAGTCCAGTATCATTTACTACTCCAGGGAAGCCCTTGAAAAGGCCCATAAGGACATTGAACTGTTTGCGGAGTCTGAGCATCTGACCGCACATGCCAATTCCATCCGGGTACGGTTCGAAATGGACACTTAATGTAGGAAACTGCAATACTAGGAGGGACATATGATGGAAAGGACATCCGTGGTATCACGGAATACAAAAGAAACAGAAATCCAGATAAGCCTTAACCTGGATGGGAGCGGGAAAGCCGATATCCAGACCGGCATCGGATTCTTTGACCATATGCTGAACAGTTTTGCCCGACACGGGTTCTTTGACCTGACCGTAAAGGTGAAGGGGGATCTGGAAGTCGATACCCATCACACTATTGAGGATACCGGCATAGTCCTGGGCCAGGCAATCAAACAGGCTGTGGGGGATAAAAAGGGGATTGTACGATATGGTTCCCAGATTCTTCCCATGGACGAATCCCTGGTCCTGTGCGCCCTGGATTTATGCGGCAGGCCGTATCTGGTCTATGATCTGGACCTGGACCGTGAAAAGGTGGGGGATTTGGAGACAGAGATGGTCCGGGAATTCTTTTATGCCGTATCTTATGCAGCAGAAATGAACCTGCACATCCGGCAGATGGCAGGCATGAATAACCACCATATCATTGAAGCTGCCTTCAAGGCATTTGCAAAGGCCCTGGACAGCGCGGTTGCGGCAGAGCCGAGACTTACAGGCGTGCTTTCCACCAAAGGGAGCCTTTAGGAAGGAGGCCGGAAGGGGATACCGGGAGGAGCAGAACCCCGCAGTTCCCTTTGATCCCAGTGGACCGGGGGGATACAGCTATGTCAGGCTGCAATATCTGACAGACAGTTTTGCGGAACACGTAAAATCAGAAGAGAATTATTTTTATGGGTTTGATTTTCTGTTCAGGCCCTACATCATTTCCATGAAAGGCCATATGCCTGACAACCTGACGGCCCTCATTGATTATACATATGGGGATGGGCTTTCTGAGCCTCCTCCTGCAGTGGATGTATATGGCTATGGAAGGCCCAAAGCGCCGGCCTGTCCGGAAAGCCGGACGGATTAAGGGCAGCGGACCTGGAACTGCAGTGCACGGATGAGGCAGTCAAAGGCAGCCGCGTTTACCTGACAGAGCATTTCATCGTGACGTCCTTTTACCAGTTTGATGTGATTCCATACACCTGCATTGACCGGATGGAGACAACCGGAGGGTTTGTGATTGCTGTTACAAAGGATGGGTATGCCCATATTGTGTCAGGCGGCAGGCATGGGGGACAGATCCTTGGGATGCTTCAAAAGAAACAGGCCCTGGAACAGGCAGGGACAGACATACACGGACAGGCAGCACAATAAACAGAAAGAGGAGAAACCAATGCAGTTATATCCGGCAATAGACATGAAGGACGGACAGTGTGTCCGTTTAAGACAGGGAGAATTTAAGGACATTACCGTGTATTCGGATGCGCCCTGGAAGGTAGCGGCCTGGTGGCAGGCCCAGGGAGCCACGTTCCTGCACCTGGTGGACCTGGATGGCGCCCTGGCAGGCCATTCCGTCAACGAAGAAGCCATCCGGAAGATTGTGGAACATGTATCCATACCCATAGAGATAGGCGGCGGGATCCGTTCAGAGGAGGCGGTCCGCAGCATGCTTGGCCTGGGGGTGAAGCGGGTGATTATCGGGACCAAGGCAGTGGAACATCCTGAATTCCTGGAAGAAATGGTGGGGAAATTCGGGGAAGACGCCATTGTGGCCGGAGTGGATGCCAAGAACGGAATGGTGGCAGTGGAGGGCTGGGAAAAGGTCAGCTCCATGGCTGCCGGTGAATTATGCCTTAAGATGAAAGGCTACGGCGTAAAGCATATTGTGTATACTGATATATCCAGGGACGGAATGCTGTCCGGCCCCAATGTTAAGGCCACAAAACGTCTGACCGATGACACGGGACTTGACATCATAGCATCCGGCGGGGTATCCTGTATGCAGGACCTGAAGGAACTGCATGAGGCGGGAATCAGGGGAGCAATCATTGGAAAGGCCCTTTATGAAAACAGGATTCATCTGAAGGAAGCCGTAATGCTTTATGAAAACTAGGAGATACATATTATGACAGATTACAAAAAGCTGATATTAGGATTTGGCGTAAAGGAAGGCAGGGCATATACCTGGGACGGACGGACCGGATACAGCAGCCCGCTGGCCGTACTTGCCAGGCAGGGATGCGACAACGGGGCGGACCAGGTGCTGATTCATGACCGTTCTGAAAGCGATGAGGACCACGAGGCCGTAATCGGCATCATGAAGGAAACCGCCAGGACAATCGATGAGCCCATACTGGCAGGCGGCCGCGTAAGACGTCTGGAGGATGTGAAAAAGTACCTTTATGCCGGCGCCAGCGCGGTCTTTCTGGATGTGAGCCGGGAAGATAATGTGGACATGATGAAAGAGGCCGCGGACCGCTTTGGAAGGGAAAAGGTATATGCCTACCTCCCCAACGTATCCTATATCCCCAGGATGGAGGAGTACGCGCAGCTTGGGGCATCTGTGATGATTGTCAGGACCTCTGCCCAGGTCCCGTCCTTACAGGAACTGGGGGAAATCGGCGAGGGCGGACATGAGACACTGATATTCTGCGGCGGCCAGGACTCCATTCAGGACATGGCCGGCGAACTGAAAATCCTTTTTGGCTGTCCCCAGGTCCAGGGCGCTGTCCTTACCCTTCAGGAAGAGAAAACAGGCTCCTGCATGGAGATGAAACAGATATTAAAAAGCGCGGGCATATCCACGGATACCTTTGAGAGCGCCGTGTCATGGAATGATTTCAAACGGAACAGCGACGGGCTCGTCCCTGTAATCGTACAGGATTACAAAAGCCTGGAAGTGCTGATGCTGGCATACATGGACGAGGAGGCGTTCCAGGCAACCCTGTCCACCGGGAAGATGACCTACTACAGCAGGAGCCGCCGGGAGCTCTGGCTCAAGGGCAAAACCAGCGGGCATTACCAGTATGTGAAGTCCCTGAAGATAGACTGTGACAACGACACCATCCTTGCTACGGTCAAACAGGTAGGAGCAGCCTGCCACACCGGAAACAGGAGCTGTTTCTTCACCGCCCTGGCGGAAAAGGAATACAAGGAAACCAATCCGCTTAAGGTATTCGAGGAGGTCTACCATATCATCCTGGACCGGAAGGAACACCCAAAGGAAGGTTCCTACACCAACTATCTGTTTGACAAGGGAATAGACAAAATCCTCAAAAAACTGGGTGAGGAAGCCACGGAAATCATAATAGCAGCCAAGAACCCGGATCCGGAGGAAATCAAATATGAGATATCAGACTTCCTTTACCACATGATGGTGTTAATGGCTGATAAAGGGGTTACCTGGGAAGAAATAACAGAAGAACTTGCAAACCGGTAAGGGGATGTTGGAAGAGGCAGAGGGCGTGTGACGTAGGTTACGCAGCCTCTGCTTTTTGCGTTCTCCGGAGAAATGGGCGTGGGAGGGGCGCTAAGAGGCTGGCGCCATTGTCTGAGCCCGTTACCAAAATACCTGGTAGAAGACCAGGCGCGGGTTTTGGCAGCCAGCCTCTTGTCCAGCGTCGGTTGCACACCCTTAGACCGGCTAGGTCCGCAGCCCGCATCCATCTCCCCCATCCCCATTCCGTTCACGAACGGATGCACCTCCCCTTCTCCCCCTGAAATCCCCCAAACCAATCATTGAGTTTTTAAACCCTCTATGTTAAAATAAAATGGATTAATTATCTATTTTCATACCATTTATATCCTAAAGAAGAGGAGTAAAGTTATGTTTTCACGTAAGAAGATTTTGGTGGTGGAAGACAATGCACTTAACCGGAGCCTGTTGTGCCAGATTCTGTCCGCTGACTATGATGTTGAGGAAGCAGAGAACGGACAGGAGGCCCTTGGGGTGTTGAGGCAGTTTGGAGAGGGGATATCCCTTATCCTGTTGGATATCATCATGCCTGTCATGGATGGTTATACCTTCCTGTCCATCATGAAAGCAGACCCTTCTTATTCCTCTATCCCTGTAATTGTCACAACCCAGAACGATGCTGAGTCAGACGAGGTGGCGGCCCTGTCCCACGGGGCAACGGATTTTGTCGCTAAGCCTTATAAGCCCCAGATCATCCTGCACCGGGTGGCGGGAATCATCCGGCTGCGTGAAACAGCTGCCATGATTAATATGATCCAGTATGACAGGCTTACGGGACTTTACAGCAAGCAGTATTTTTACCAGCAGGCAGGCGAGGTGCTGCTGCGCAACCCTGACCAGCAATATGACATAATATGTTCGGATATTGAGAACTTCAAACTGATTAACGATGTGTTCGGTGTTAAGGCCGGCGACCGCCTGCTGCGCGGGATTGGCAATGCTTACGCAGAGCGACTGAAGGGCATCGGTATCTGCGGGCGTCTTAATTCCGACCAGTTTGCATGCCTGTTAAAGCACAGGGATGATTATACGGATGATATGTTCATTGAGGCCAGCATCCTGACCAACGGACTGCTGGACATACATAATATCGTGATGAAATGGGGCATCTATAATGTGGAGGACCGGTCTGTCTCCATTGAACAGATATGCGACCGGGCATTGCTGGCAGCCAGGAGCATCAAAGGCCAGTACGGCAAATATTTTGCCATATATGATGATACGCTGCGCAACCAGCTTCTGAGGGAGCAGGCCATTACGGACAGCATGGAATCCGCGCTGTCACAGAACCAGTTCCTGGTCTATCTCCAGCCCAAATACAGGATTAAGGACGAGGTCCTGGTGGGGGCTGAGGCCCTGGTGCGCTGGAACCATCCGGTCTGGGGATTTTTATCCCCGGCTGAATTCATACCATTGTTTGAGAAGAACGGATTCATCACCAGGCTGGACCGGTTTGTATGGGAGAAGGCATGTGCCGTGCTCCATGACTGGGATGAACGGGGATATTATCCCATGTCCGTGTCCGTGAATGTCTCACGGGCAGATATATATAATGAGGACCTTGCAGACACCCTGGTTAAGATAATTGAGAAATATGACCTGGATCCGTCGCGTCTTCACCTGGAAATCACGGAGAGCGCTTATACGGAGAATCCGAAACAGATCATTGATACGGTGACAACCCTCCGGGAACTGGGATTCGTGATTGAGATGGATGATTTCGGAAGCGGGTACTCATCCCTTAACATGCTCAATGACATGCCCATTGATATATTGAAACTGGATATGAAGTTCATACGGAGCGAGATGGCAAAGCCCAAGAGCCAGGGAATCCTTCAGTTCATCATCAACCTGGCCAGCTGGATGAACCTGAGCGTTGTGGCCGAAGGCGTGGAGACTAAGGCGCAGCTTTTAAGGCTTACGGAAATCGGCTGTGATTATGTACAGGGATATTATTTCGCAAAGCCCATGCCCTGTCAGGAGTTCGAAGGGCTGTTGGATGAATACAGGGGGGCCGGGATAGAAGAACCCTCAACGGACACGGAAATCAGGAATGAACTTCCGGTCCTTCTGGTAGCGGACGGGGATGAGGATTACCGGAACATGGTACATCAGGCATTTGAAGGCCGGTACCGTGTGGCGGGGACCGGGGATTGTACCGATACCCTGGCATTCATAGCCAAACATAAGGACATTGCCGCAGTGATACTGAGCCTGACCCTTCCTGGCCCGGATGGTTTTAAGGTCCTTAAGACCATACAGAAGGACAGGAATCTGTGGAACCTTCCTATCATAACCACATCGGGTCCAGATCCGGAACTGGAATACATGGCGCTGGAACTGGGGGCTGACGATTTCATCGCCAAGCCGCATTTGATGCAGAGCCTTTCAAAGCGGATACAGAAAAGCGCCCTGTTCTATGCATCGGCAGGAGTGGCCTTGGCACGGCAGGGGGAAGCGCCTGCAGAGGCCATGAAACGCCTGGATCCTGAGCACCAGGAAATAAAGAATACAAACCAGGATAAGTACTGCCTGTGGAGAAAGGAAATATTATGATGGACCACATAGATGCAAATCAGACATTGCGGCTGTTCTGCCAGGCGTGGTTTGAACAGAGGGATGCCGGAGCAGCCCTGGGATATGTGGCGGATGATATACGGTTTGTGGGAACCGGGGAAAATGAATATGCCTGCGGAAAGGATGAAATGTTCCAATACCTCCTTCAGGATATCCGGGAAATACCGGAACCGTTCAGGGTGGATATTTCCGTTATCCATGAGCAGTGCCCGGAGGAACCGGTCAGCATCCTGTCCTCGGAATTCACATTGAAGAATACGGTCTATTCCTGGTTCCTGCGGTGCTTTTGCGTATTCTGCCTCCAGGATGGAAGGTGGCTTTTAAGTACCCTTCATTTCTCTGAGCCGGCCTCCACCCAGAGGAACGGGGAGCATTATCCCAAGGCGCTGGTCCTGGAGAACATAACAAAGCAGCGCCAGGAGCTTTTGAATGAAGCCTTTGCAGGCGGTATGATGGGCCACTACAGGGAGGAGGGTTCCCCTTTCTATTTCATCAACCAGAGAATGTTGCAATATCTGGGTTACCTGGATGAAAAGGAATTTGTGGAAGAGATTGGCGGATGCATCAGCAACTGCACCCATCCGGAGGACCGGTCTTTTGTGGAACGGTCCATCCAAGCCCAGCTGGACAGCGGGGAAGAGTACACCGTAGAATACAGGATGAGGAAAAAGGACGGCTCCTATATCTGGATTCATGATACCGGCCATAAGACCTTGGCAGAGGACGGCCGCCCTGCCATTACCTCTGTGTGCAGCGATATTACGGCCCAGAGGCTGGCCCAGCTGGAGGTAATGAATATCTATAATAATATTCCGGGCGCTGTTTTCCGCTGCCGGTTTGATCCTGATTTTTCCGTGATTGATGCCAATGACGGCCTTTTTGATTTCCTTGGCTATTCACGGGAGGAATTTGCGGCAATGGGAAGCCGGATGTCAGCTGTCATCTACCCGGAAGACCTGGTGGTCATGGAGGAAAAACTCAGGGCCCAGCTGGAGCACGGCAATACCATCCAGAATGAAAACCGTCTGGTATGCAAAAATGGCCAGGTCAAATGGATTTCCATCAAAGCGCAGCTGTTTGCCGGAGAAAATGGGGAACAGTATTTTTACTGTGTGTTTGTGGACATAACGGACGAGAAGAATGTCCAGGAGCGGGTCAAGGAACTGTATGAGGAAGAGCTGGCTTATTTTGCCGAACTGTCCTCTGAGGGCGGGCTGGTACAGGGCAGGCTTAATGTAACACAGAACAGGCTGGAGAATTATACCTCAACAGAAGATACGGCCATCGCGGAAATAGGCGATACATATGATGAGGCAGTTAAAAGGCTGGCCGCGTCCGCGGTGGATATCGGATACGGAAGGAAAATCTTCCGTGACCTGCAGCGGGAAAAGGTGCTGGCCGGATATGCCTCAGGCAAGACCACATATCATTTTGAATTCCAGCGCAGAAGCAGCAGCCAGGGTTCCTTCTGGTGCAATACCAGCCTGCGATTCTGCCTGAATCCTGAAAGCGGCGACATCATATGCTTTTTCTATACATTTGATGTGACTGAGAAGATGGTACAGGAGCAGCTGCTCCACAGGATAGCCGAACTGGACTATGACATAGTGACTGAGATTGACATACAGGAAGATACACACCGCCCGGTGTCCATCCACTGCGGTCAGAAGGAACTGGTGCCAGGGCCCAGCCGGTTCCAGGATGCCATACGCAAGATCGCGGATCAGTGCATGGAACAGGAAGACAGGGAAGAATATCTTCAGAAGCTGGATTATCAATACATAAAGGAGCATCTGGAACAAAAGGACAGCTATTCCTTTATTGTGGAGATGAGGGACCGTACCGGCGTGATGCGCGTAAAACGGTTCCAGGTATTCTACATCAACAAAGCATTGGGGCGTGTGGGCATGTCCCGCACGGATGTGACAGACGTTGCGCGCAAGGAACAGAGGCAGAAGGAGGACCTGGCAGCGGCGCTGGTTGCCGCAGAGCAGGCCAATGCAGCCAAGTCTGATTTCCTTTCCAGGATGAGCCATGAAATCCGCACCCCCATGAATGCCATCATCGGGATGAGCACCATTGCGGCCCAGTCCATCGGGGATGATGAACAGGTGGAAGACTGTATCTCCAAGATTGGGATTTCTTCCCGTTTCCTGCTGTCCCTGATTAATGATATCCTGGACATGAGCCGGATTGAGAGCGGGAAGATGCTTCTTAAAAATGAAAAAATCCCCACGGAAGATTTCCTGAACGGGATTAACTCCATCTGTTATGCCCAGGCCGCTGCAAGGGGCGTGGACTATGAGTGTATCGTGGACCCTGTCCTGGATGACTATTATATGGGCGACGCCATGAAGCTGCAGCAGGTGCTGATCAATATCCTGAGCAACGCAATCAAGTTTACCAAGGAGGGCGGTAAGGTGACACTCTCGGCCGCCCTGCGCAGGAAGACCAAGAACGATGCTGTCCTGCGGTTCATTGTCAATGATACGGGGATTGGGATCAGTGAGGAATTCATCCCCCATATCTTTGAACCGTTTTCCCAGGAATCCACAGGCACCACGGCGCCGTATGGCGGCTCGGGCCTGGGCCTGGCCATATCCAAGAACATCGTGGATATGATGGACGGCAAGATTAACGTCCGCTCCATTAAGGGAATCGGCACTGAGTTTACCGTTGATGTGAAGCTGGGAATTACGGAGGAAGAGAAACTCCGGCACAATAAAAGGAAATCCGTCCATAACTTCTCCCATCTGAAGACCCTGGTGGTGGACGATGATGTGGCTGTCTGCGAAAGCGCCATTGTCACGCTGGAGGAAATGGGAATCAAGGCCGAATGGGTGGACAGCGGACGCAAGGCAGTGGAGCGGGTAAGCGCCCTGTGGGCCGGCGGCCGGTATTTCGACATGATTTTAATTGACTGGAAGATGCCTGAGATGGATGGCATCGAGACAGCGCGCCGCATCCGGCAGATTGTGGGACCGGACGTGACCATCATCATCATGACTGCCTATGACTGGATATGCATTGAGCATGAGGCAAAACTGGCAGGGGTAAACCTGCTGATGAGCAAACCCATGTTTAAATCTTCCCTGATTTCTGCTTTCACAAGGGCACTTGGGGAAAAAGAAGAGCAGGAACGCCAGCCGGAGGTGTCGGATTATGATTTTTCAGGAAAGCGGGTGCTGCTTGCCGAGGACAATATGATCAATACCGAGGTGGCGGTCATGCTGCTGGAAGGAAAAGGCTTTGTTGTCCATACCGCGGAAAACGGGCTCAGGGCCATGGAGATGTACGGCAAGTCGCCGGATGGGTATTATGACGCCATATTAATGGACATACGCATGCCCCTGATGGACGGCCTGACGGCGGCCAGGAACATACGTCATCTGAGCAATCCGGATGCCGAGACCATACCGATCATCGCCATGACAGCCAATGCCTTTGATGATGACATTGAAAAGAGCAAGGCGGCCGGCATGGACGCCCATCTGGCCAAACCCATTGAGCCGGAACGGCTGTTTCAAACCTTATATGACTTTATTTTTGGAAAGGAGGCCTGACAATGGGGGAGTTCAGGGAAATATTTGAGGTCTACGGGGCGGATTACAACTCCACGATGGCGCGGTTCATGGGAAAGGAGGCCATGTATTTAAAGTTTCTGGACATGCTCTTTAAGGATGACAACCTTGAGAAGCTGGGAACAGCCCTTGAGCAGCAGGACTATGAGGCTGCATTTGCTGCCGCCCATACGCTTAAGGGGGTAGTGGGGAATATGGGGCTGACACCTCTTTTTAACGCGGTCTGCGCCATTGTGGAATCTCTTCGCAAAAGAGAAGTACCGGAAGATTATAACGTGTTATATCAGATAATCCAGACAGGATTCCTTCAGGCGGATGAGTTCCGTAAAAAATTAAAAGAAGGGCGGCAGTCATAATGAAGGGCACTTCTTTTTACGAAGAACAGATGGGGATGGCTTTTGACAGCATTCCCTGCGGTCTTTGTATTTATCAGATCGTGAACGGGCAGATCCTGCCCAGGTTCCGCAACCCGGCCTTTTATGAAATCCTGGGTTATTCTGATACGCATAGGTCTGATGCCGGACAGGGCCTGGATCTGGGCAGGGTCCATCCTGAGGATGCAGGCCCGCTCAAGGAAAAGCTGTCCATGCTGGTCCGGGACAAGGGAAAAATCCAGCACACCTTCCGGTTGTTCCATGACAGGGAAAATGAATACCGCTGGATCCGCCTGGAAGGTTCCACAAGGCAGCTGGAACATGGGGAAACCATGCTTTATGGTGCATTCAGTGATGTAAGCAGCCAGGTGCGGCTGGAAAAGGAACTGGCCGGAGCCAATGCCAAGATGGAGGACATCATCAATGCAATTCCCGGCGGTGTGGCCATCTACAGGGTGTCGGATATATTTGAAACCGTCTATTTTTCGGATGGTGTCCCGGAACTGTCAGGATATACAGTGGAGGAGTACCGGAAGCTGGTCAAAGGAAATGCAGCGGATATGACCTACAGTGAGGATACTGCCATGGTAGTATCCAGGGCCATGGAGGTAATCCGGCAAAAAGGCGTGGATGATTTTGAGTTCCGCAAGCAGCACAGGGACGGGCATATCGTATGGGTGCGTGTTCAGGTAAAATGGATTGGTGAAGACAGGGGACGCCCGCTGCTGCACTGCGTGTTCCATAATATTTCCGACCTGAAAGAAACACAGATGGAAATGAACCATCTGATCAACTCCATTCCCGGCGGGATTGCCTTGTTCCAAAAAGAAGAGGGCGCATATAAGGCAGCATTCCTCTCAGACGGCGTTATCACCCTGTCCGGCTATACGCGCGGCGAATATGAAGCCATGATACAGAGGGATGCCCTGGATATGGTCTATGAGGCGGACCGCAGGCGGGTCCGGGCCGCTGTTGACAGTGCAATGGAAAACGGCCTGGCCCTGGATGTGTTTTACCGCATCCGCCATAAGGACGGACGCCTGGTCTGGATCCATATGAACGGAAGGCGCATGGGCCCCCTGACCGGCCTTTCAAGACTCTATATTGTAATTACGGGAATGTCTGCGCAGACCCGCCTGTTTCAGACCATTGCCAACGAGATGGCGGATTCCATCTATGTGATTGACAAGGAGAATTATGATCTTCTTTATGTGAATGAAAACCAGGTCCTTTTTACGGATTCGAAGAACTGTGTGGGTCAGAAATGCTATACCGCCCTCCACGGGCAGGACGGCCCATGCGGTTTCTGCACTTTAAAGAAGGCCCATGCGGCGGACGGACAGGAACATGAGATGCAGGTATATGGTTCGGACCGTTTTTATATGACCCGGTTTAAGGAGAGCGACTGGAATGGGATTCCTGCTTATATAAAATATGTGCGGGATGTGACCCAGGAGGTAAAGACACGCAGGGAAAAGGAGCGGCTGGAGGAATATTTCCAGACCGTGATAAAGAACCTGCCTGGCGGTATTGCTGTGGTAAGGGCTGAGAAGGACGGCAGCATGATACCGGAATACATGTCGGACGGGTTTGCGGCACTGACCTCGATGTCCCTTGAAAAAGCGTGGGAAATATACTGCCAGGACGCCATGTCGGGAGTCCATCCGGATGACTGGGAGCGCGTGATGGAGGAGACGTCCGCGTTCATTGGGCACGGTGTGAACAACCTTGAAATGGTGTACCGCCTGATACGGGGGGACGGCAGCTATGTCTGGGTGAAGAATACGCTTTCCATGCTCTGCAGTGAAGGCGGCGAGAAACGGTTTTACGCTGTTTACCATGATGTGACAAAGGAACGGGAGGCCCGGGAGCAGCTGCGCAGCCAGTACAAGGAACGGCTGATGCAGCATTATGGGACCACGGACCCCAATGTGATCATCATGGGCCACTGCAACATCTCGCAGAACCGGATTATTGAAATCAGCGACCATACGGATTCACATCTGCTTGAAACCTTTGGATATGAGCGGGAGGCTTTTTTTACCGGTATTGCGGGTCTGGTGACAGATGAATCGGAGCGAAGGGCCTTTTTGGATATTTACCTGAACGCTCCCTCCCTGAAGGCCTTCAGGGAAAATGATACGGAGAAGATACTCAGATGTTTTATTAAGCTGCCGAAAGAAAAAAACGGCCGCTATGTGCAGTTTAAGGTAAACCTGGTGGATGAGCCTGACACAGGCGACATTACCGGAATCCTGACCGTGACGGATATAACGGAACAGGTCATCAGTGACCGTATCCTGCATCAGCTGTCCGTGACCAGCTATGACTTTGTCATAGACCTGAACCTGGAGCAGGATACCTACACGGTCCTGACCTGTAATGAGGATTCCCACTGCCTTCCCTCCAGGTCAGGACAGCACTCCCTGCATGTGGAATATATGCTGGGACAGGTGATTGTGCCAAAGGACAGGGAGCAGTTTGCCAATTCCCTTAACCCCGATGAAATCCGCAGGCGTCTGAAAGATGAAGGGGCCTATACATTTTCATATTCCATCATGGATGAGAACCGGGATATCCGCACTAAGAACATGACGGTTTCAGAGGTGGACCTCCGCCTGGGAAGGGTCTGCCTGGTGCGCACGGACATAACGGATCCGGTGCGGGAACAGCAGGGGTTCCTTAATATAATGGCATATACCTTTGACCTGGTAGGAATCATCAATGTATATACCGGGCGCATGACCATGCATACGCGCCAGACCGTTCTGGAGAATCTTCCGCCTTATGTTGCGGATGATTATTATAGCGCGGCCGAACGGTTCGTGGGGCAGTATGATCCGGAGGACAGGGATGGATCTTCCAGCCGGTTCTGTCTGGAACATATCCTCCAAACACTGACACAAAAACCAGGAGGATATGATTTTGTCTTTCCTTACCGCGGGGATGACGGAATCCGGTATAAGCAGATCAATGTGCTTTGGGGGGATGAGAACCACCGGACCGTGTGCCTTGTAAGGGCGGATGTGACGGATATGCTGGCGGAGGAGCGGAGGCGCAAGGACGCACTTGAGGAGGCGCTTGCCATTGCCAGGGAGGCCAGCCAGGCAAAGAGTGATTTCCTTTCCACCATGAGCCACGATATCAGGACGCCGATGAACGCCATCATGGGCATGACGGCACTGGCCAGGGCGCATCTGGACGAGCCGGAGCGGGTGTCGGACTGCCTGGGGAAAATCTCGGTTTCCTCCAGCCATCTCCTGAGCCTGATTAACGATATACTTGATATGAGCAAGATCGAGCAGTCAAAACTCAGCCTGAACCATATGAAGATATCCATGTCCGGCCTGCTGGAAAAGCTGTCCGCCATCATGGAACCCCAGGCACAGGCAGCGGGACTTAAGCTTACCATCCAGGGCAGGGGGATTGAACATGGTTATTATTACGGGGACAGCCTGCGCATGAACCAGATACTCATAAACCTTCTGAGCAATGCGGTCAAGTTCACCCCGGAAGGCGGCAGTGTGGAGCTTCTGGCAGAGGAGATAACGCCGATCAGGCCCCAGGGGTATGCGCGCTACCGGTTTACGGTCAGGGATACCGGAATCGGAATGGGAAAAGAGTTCCTGGCGCATATGTTTGAACCCTTTACCCGCAACACGGAGCGGGTGGAGGGCACCGGACTGGGGCTGAGTATCACCAGGGGACTGGTAAAGCTTATGGATGGAACCATTTCCGTGGAAAGCAGGATCCATGAAGGTACCACATTCAAGGTGGAACTGGAATGCGAGTATGCGGATTGCGGTGACGGGGAGACAGGACATCCGGACCTGGGACATGGGGGCAATGCAGCGGATCAGGTGTTTGCAGGCCGCAGGTTCCTGATTGCGGAAGACAATGACATCAATGCAGAGATACTCTGTGAACTGCTTAAGATGCGGGGGGCAATGTCGGACGTGGCGGATGACGGGGCCATGGCGCTTAAGATGTACAGGGACGCTGCTCCCGGCACCTATGACGCTGTCCTTATGGATATCCGCATGCCGGAGATGAACGGGTATGAGGCGGCCAGGGCCATCCGCGGCATGAAGCGGGAGGACACGGGGCGCATACCCATCATCGCCATGACAGCCAATGCGTTTGCCGAGGATGTGCAGGACGCCCTGGACGCCGGCATGGATGCGCATGTGGCAAAACCCATTGATATGGAAATATTAAAAACAGCCCTCAGCCAGACATTGAAGGGGATTGTATAAATATCCGAACATTATCTCATATTTTGCCAGTTTAAATATTGACTTTTAATTAACAAAATGAGATAATAAGAAGGATTTCGATAAAAATGAAAGAGAGGATAATGAAAGATGGCAAATGTTGATTTAAGTCAGTATGGAATTACCGGAACAAAAGAAATTGTTTACAATCCTTCTTTTGAAATGCTGTTTGAGGAAGAAACCAAACCTGAACTGGAGGGCTATGAAAAGGGCCAGGTAAGTGAGCTTGGCGCAGTCAATGTCATGACCGGTATTTATACAGGACGTTCACCTAAGGACAAGTTCATTGTCATGGATGAGAACTCCAAAGACACCGTATGGTGGACATCCGATGAATATAAGAATGATAACCATCCGGCCAGCCAGGAAGCATGGGATACGGTTAAGAAGATTGCCCTGGAAGAACTCTCCAATAAAAGGCTGTTTGTTGTTGACGCGTTCTGCGGTGCAAACAAAGACACCCGTATGGCCATCCGTTTCATCGTTGAGGTTGCATGGCAGGCTCATTTTGTAAAGAACATGTTCATCCAGCCCACTGCTGAGGAGCTGGAGGTCTTTAAGCCAGATTTCATTGTTTATAATGCTTCCAAGGCAAAGGTTGAGAATTACAAAGAGCTGGGCCTGAATTCAGAGACAGCTGCCATGTTCAACATCACCACACGTGAGCAGGTTATTGTCAACACATGGTATGGCGGCGAGATGAAGAAGGGTATGTTCTCCATGATGAACTACTTCCTACCGTTAAAGGGCATTGCTTCCATGCACTGTTCTGCCAACACGGATATGAACGGCGAGAATACCGCTATTTTCTTCGGACTTTCCGGAACAGGCAAGACCACCCTTTCAACAGATCCCAAGCGTCTTCTTATCGGTGATGACGAGCATGGCTGGGATGACAACGGCGTATTTAACTTTGAAGGCGGCTGTTATGCCAAGGTCATCAACCTTGATAAAGAATCCGAGCCGGATATCTACAATGCCATCAAGCGCAACGCCCTGTTAGAGAACGTTACCCTTGACGCGGACGGCAAGATTGATTTTGATGATAAGAGCGTGACGGAGAATACCCGTGTATCTTATCCGATTGACCATATTGAGAAGATTGTACGCCCTGTTTCCACTGCTCCTGCTGCAAAGGATGTCATCTTCCTGTCAGCAGACGCATTTGGCGTACTGCCTCCGGTTTCCATCCTGACACCGGAGCAGACACAGTATTATTTCCTGTCCGGATTCACTGCAAAGCTTGCCGGTACAGAGCGCGGTATCACAGAGCCCACACCAACATTCTCCGCTTGTTTCGGACAGGCATTCCTGGAACTGCATCCTACCAAGTATGCGGAAGAGCTTGTTAAGAGAATGGAGAAGAGCGGTGCAAAGGCATACCTTGTGAACACAGGCTGGAACGGCACCGGAAAGCGTATCTCCATCCGCGATACCCGCGGCATCATTGACGCTATCCTGGACGGCTCCATTGCAACAGCGCCGACAAAGCAGATTCCATACTTTAACTTTGAAGTTCCCACCGAGCTTCCAGGCGTAGACCCGGCAATCCTTGACCCACGCGATACATACAGCGATGCATCTGAGTGGGATACCAAGGCTAAGGACCTGGCTCAGCGCTTCATTAAGAACTTTGCAAAATACGAGGGCAATGAAGCTGGCAAGGCATTGGTTCCCGCTGGTCCTCAGTTATAATATCCACAGAATCAGATATATGGAAAACAGGCAGCCATACCTCCGTTTAGGAGGCAGGCTGCCTGTTCTTTCTATGTATGGCTGGCAAGGGACATGCTACTTCTTGTAAAAGCAGTTCCCATCCACCACGGTATAGTCGGAATAGCTTGCGTAATCAGCGTTCTTGGTGGAATTAAAGAAGAGGTAATCGCCAATATGATTGGTTCCTTCAAGGGCTGCCCTGGTTGCCTTTAGGGCGCTGGAGGACGGCCCCTTGGTCAGATACTTGTCTAACAGTCCCGAGGACGCGCCTGGGAACTGTCCCTGGGCGTAGATGACATCGGTTATGGAACTGCCCCAGCGGCCGGATTTCACCCGGTTCACAATGGTGCTGGCAACTGCCAGCTGGCCGTCATAGGAATAGCCGCCGGCTTCCATCATGACGCAGGAGGCCATCAGGTAAATCTCGTCCTCAGTTGCATTTATGACGTATTTGGGTTTTTCTTCTGATTTTTTCTTGGTTTTTTCCTTTTCCGATTCCTTTAGCGCTGCCAGCTCAGCCTCAATGCTCACCGCCTTGCCCGGAGTAACACTGATCTTGGTGTAGTCCGTGGAGACATATCCGCTGGTATCCGAGGCCAGCTGGATTTTGGCCCAGCCATCTTTTTCTTCCAGAACCGGATAATAATCATCCCCGGCAGCCAGACCGATGATGGTGGATTCAGTGGTGGGTTCCTCACGGACATTCAGCGTCTGTGTGGTGACCTTGGCTGTAAACAGACCCAGTTCCTTGGCAAGGGGTTTGATATCCTGCCCAAATACCAGGTAGTCATTGTTCAGCCAGCCCTCCAGGCCGCCGGAGCGGATTTTGGTCCAGCCGTCTTTTTTCTCCAGCACGGTGCCGCCTGCCCCTCGGTAGCATTTGCCGATGATCTTGCCTTCCAGGGACGGTTTTGCCCGCAGGTTCAGGACATCGGTAACATTGGCCACAACCATATTGTCATATTCGGATGCAGCCGGAGCATGGGTGACAGGCACCTGCTTTGTGCGGATGGATGCTTTGGGAACCGCTGCATCGGTCACGGCAGGGGAAATGCCGGACCCTTGGGCAGTGATTCCGGGTGTGCGAATTCCCTGTATGGGCACCTGCGGGAAAGTCTGCGGGGAAGTCCCCTGGGTGTGGGCCCCTGGTAAGGAAATTCCCAGCGCGGTTATGATGGCAGCCATGGCAAGGGATGTCCATTTCCAGTCAGTATGTTTATGCATTTGTTTCTTAAAACCCCCTGTATCCATAGAATGAATTCCTGTTTTCCTGTAAATGTTACAGAATTGTTACATGCATACTATAGCAATATTTTTCTAAGTTGTCAAGCTTGGGCGCCCTTGCCTTTCTTTTGCGTATCCGATATAATGGACCATATTACGTTGGTATCGGAGCGCTTAAAAACACGACGGAGAGGAGTATCCATATGACAGGGCCGGGCATTGAACAGATCAGGAGTTTCAGGCTGCATTCCCACCACCTTGACGCGGTATACCCAAAGGATGACATGGAAAGGCTTGCCGGTGCGTGCGGGATGCTTAACACCCCGCCTGGCGCATGGGAAACAGCCATGTTTAACCGCGCGCCGGACAGCAGCCTGGCGGACATGGAACGTTGGCTGTATGAGGATAAGACACTGGTGCAGGCATGGAGCCTGCGTGGCGTGCCCGCCCTGTTCCCGGTTTCACAAAGCCCTGTCTTTTTGTCTGCCCTGGTGCCGGAAGGAGACGAACCATGGATATATACCCGTGGGATTACGGGTGCCCTGGACTTTCTCAAGATGGATTTCCAGCCTTTGCTGGAATTGCTCAGACAGGTCATGCCCTGCCTTGATCACAGGGTCATTGTCAGCAAAGCCACGCTGGACCAGACCCTGGCTGATTGGATGCTGCCAATGATCCCCGCGGATAAAAGGGGCTTGTGGAACCAGCCGTCCATGTATGGAAGTCCTGACAGACAGACCGTGGGAGGGGCGGTTGTCTCCTTTCTTTTAAGGCCCTGTGCCTTCTGCGGGCTGGTGGTGTTCGGGAAACGTGATGGAATCAGCCCCACATTTACCTCTTATAAGAATTGGACAGGTCAGCTGTTAAAGCCGGATGAAGGCGCGCCCGGGAATCTGGTCCGGCATTACCTGCACTGCTACGGACCGTCTGGCGTGGATGGGTTCGTGAACTGGCTGGGGTGTTCCGGCAAGCAGGGAAGGCGTTTATGGAACCTGGTTTCAGGGGAAATGGAGCCGGTCATGGCATCCGGGAAAAAGATGTACATCCTGTCTGATGACAGGGAAAGGCTTTTTGCACCGCCATCCTTTGAGCGGGAAATGATTCTCTTGGGAGGCCATGACCCATACCTGGACCAGCGGGACCGGGCCATCCTGCAGCAGGACCCAGGCCTTCAAAAGAAGATATGGAGGCTTTCAGCAAATCCGGGCGCAGTGGTGTGCCGGGGAGAAGTGGTTGGCATCTGGACAGGCAAAAAGAAGGGGAAGGGGATGGAAATCCAGATTACATTGTGGAAAGAGGTCCATCACAGGCAGGGGCTCCTGGAACTTGCGGAGCAATACGCGGGGTTCAGGCAGCAGAAGCTGGTGAAGGTTGGGTTCCAGTGATTTTAACCCCATGAGCATTTTCCGCCATCCAGCCGGGCAGACCGTGTTCGTTTAACAGACATCTGGTTATGGCATATGTCGTTTTTTTACAATACAGATACGCCCTGTCTGTGATATCATGACATACCAACACATGATGGAGGCTGGTTTTCATATATGTAAGAGGTTATTGTAAAGGAGGACGCCCAATGAACTGGGAGCCGTGGACAGGTTGTTACAAAATAAGTGATGGCTGCACAAACTGTTATTTTTATGGTCCCTATGCAAAACGCTATGGACAGGATACAATCCTGAAAACAGATAAATTTGACTGGCCCATAAGGAAAAATAAAAAAGGCGGATACAACATCAAAGGGAATAAAATCCTTGCCACCTGCTTTGCCACTGATTTCTTCCTGCCGGAAGCAGATGAATGGCGTAAAGAGGTCTGGGCCATGATCCGGGAGCGGACGGACATTGATTTCCTGATCCTGACCAAGAGGATTGACCGGTTCCCTGTATCCCTTCCCGCTGACTGGGGAGAGGGGTATGACAATGTGAACATTGGCTGCACGGTGGAGAACCAGGCAATGGCTGATTACCGGCTTCCCCTGTTTTTATCCTATCCCATGAAGCGGCGGTTCATCGCCTGTGCCCCGCTTTTGGAAGCAATCAATCTGGCCCCCTATCTTCATGGGGTGGATCATGTGACGGTTGGCGGTGAAACGGGACGGGATGCGCGGGAGTGCGATTATGGGTGGGTGCTGGATATCAGGGAGCAATGCGTGAAAGCAGGCGTGACCTTCTGGTTCAAAAATACCGGTTCCCTTTTCAGGCATGACGGAATCGTGGAAAAAGTCAACCCATACAAACAGACCGGTGCGGCGAAAGAGCTTGGCATTGATATTTCGGATGGGAAACGGTTGTTTTGAATGATGGATGGGTTGACGTAGGGAGGACTTCCGCAAAGCGTGGGAGAGCTACACGGCGCTGGGCGTGTCATGCATGGGTTCATACAAAATACCGTTTAGGGGCATGGGTTCATACGAAATACCGTTTTAACAGGCGGGTCAATTCCATGATATCAATGGGCTTTGCTATATGGGCATTCATACCGCAATCCAGGCAATGCTGTATGTCGTCAGAAAAAGCATCCGCGCTCATGGCTATAATCGGAACAGACAGGGCATCCGGGTGATCCAGTCCCCGGATTGCCTGTGTGGCCTCATATCCTGTCATATGGGGCATCCGTATGTCCATAAGGATGATATCATAATAGCCCTGTGGTGAGGTTTGGAACTTGTCCACACATATCCGGCCGTCTTCAGCCCAATCCAGCTCCACGCCCAGATCAGACAGCAATTCCCTTGCCACCTCCCAGTTAAGCTCATTATCCTCGGCAAGCAGGATACGGCGTCCGGACAGGTTGATATCCTGGTCCGATGTCTGGTCATGTTCTGTTTCAGAATCCATATACTGACGCAAAGCATGATACAGCGTGGATTTAAAAAGGGGCTTGGAGATAAAACCGCTGATACCTGCTTCACGGGCCTCTGCTTCAAATTCACTCCAGTCGTAGGCGGAAATCAGCAGGATTGGCACATCATCACCCAGATTACGCCGGATTTCTTTTGCAACCTGGATACCATTCATGCCGGGCAGTTTCCAATCCAACAGGATGATTTGATAATCATCCCTCTTTTTGTGGCGTTGGTTTACCAGTTCAATGGCCTTTTCCCCGCTTAATGTCCATTCTGCTTTTATTCCAATGGATTTCAGGGCTTCCATGGCTGTCTTACATAATAATTCGTCATCATCCACCACCAGCATGTTCCAGGAGGGAAGAACCATATCCATTTCCATGGCAGCAGCCTTTTCAAAATCAAACATGAGAAGGAATTCCGTACCTTTATCAGGTTCGCTTTGTATATCAATGGTTCCTTCCATTGCGTCCACAATGTACTTTGTAATCGCCATTCCCAAACCCGCGCCCTCGGTTTTATGTATCCTGGCTCCATCTGCACGGCTGTAGGATTCATAGATTCTTTTCAGGAAATCCGGCGACATGCCAATTCCATTATCCTTGACCTTGATGTGGATTCGGACATGGCCTTCCCCTTTGGGGGATGCTTCCTCAGAGAGGGATAATTGTATTGAACCTCCTTCCGGCGTATACTTTGTTGCATTCGATAAGAGGTTCAGCAAAACCTGATTCAGGCGTATGCCGTCGCACCACACATTTTCTGTGAAGATATTTTCAACATGTATGTCAAAGGTCTGCTTCTTGGTCTTAACCTGCGGCTGCATGATGTTAACAATTCCTTCCACAACTTCCTTCAGTGAAATCTGCTCTGTTGTTAACGTTAATTTACCGCTTTCGATTTTAGACATATCCAGGACATCATTGATCAGTCCTAATAGATGCTTGCTTGACAATGTGATTTTCCTAAGGCAGTTCCGTACCTGTTTCCGGTCATCTATGTGGGCAGTGGCAATGGCGGTCATGCCTACAATCGCATTCATGGGTGTACGGATATCATGGCTCATATTTGCCAGGAATTCACTTTTGGCTTTGTTTGCTTCAAGCGCTGCCTGCCGGGCCTTTTCCAACTCATGGACCTGGGAGCGGGTTATGGAGAAATACCGAAGGAAAATCAAGGTCAGGATGATTAAAATCGAGGCACAGGACAGCAATGTCATGAACATACGCTGGCTGTCCAGGTTGTTTATGACATGGTCCAAAATACTATAAGGCATTACCGATACCAGATACCACTCAGAATAGGGCAGTGATATGCCATAAACCTGCCGTTCCTCACCATTTACATCCAATGTTGCAGCATATTCCTGATGATTTTTTAGCGCTGCGCCCAGTGCTTTGACCGGATTTCCTGAAGATGATTCATTGGCTGCCGAGTCAGGCTGGTTTTGCAGCTGTTCAAAGAAATACCACAATTCAGAGTTGGGATTTTGTATGACAAAACTGCCGTCCGGCCGGATGATATGATAATACATCAGCTGTCCTTCATCCTCCAATGAGAGGAAATCCGTGATATATTCCAGAGGAACGGCTGCTATCAGGCCGGTGCTCCTTTGGCCGTTGTGCATAGGGTAAGCAGCGTCAACGCCAAACAATACCACTTCATTTCCAGCAGAATCAACGCCGACAGCCACTCTTTGTTCCCCTTGTCTTAATGCTTCTACAAACGGTTTTGGGTTAAGCGGCTGTATTGATTGTCCGTAAAGTGTCTGGAAATCCCCCTCTGCAGAACAAAGTGCTAAATAGTCAAATTCCCTGACCTGCGCCCGGTAAATCAGTTCCTCATATAGCGTATCTTTATCGTCCGTATCCATGGGGACAACGGAAACAATGCCGCTGACCTGATTAAAACGCAATTTAATGACAGTTTCAAAATGCCTGGACATCTGTTCATTCATTCCGGACATATAGATTTTCCCAATTTCGTAAACCGCATTTTTACTTTTTCTGCCCATGTAGATTCCAAGCAGGCTGAACATGATGATACTAAAGATTAAAAGCCCAATGAAACTGCCTATCAGGAAGCGCGTTGTAGGATTTTTCTTTTTACTGTTTTCCATTGACGTCATTCCTCCTTAGAACGTTTGAGTTCTTCAATGGCATTTATCAGTTCATAGTAGTCCCTTGATAATCGCGGCATCATATCAACCGCTTGATTCCAGTCATTTTCTTTTAATGCTTTTGTCACCAGACTGCTGCTTTCAAATAATCTGGCAAAAGAAAGATTTTGGCAGATTCCTTTGAGCGTATGGACTGCCCTGAGGGCTTCATCATAGTCCTTATCACCCATGGACGTCTCAAACAAGTGAAAGCTTTTATCGTCCAGGAATTTATATACAAATTTCCGGACGGTCTGTTCACGCCGCAGTCTGCCAAGCACCTCATCAAAACTGCCGCCGGTTTTCATATAATAATCTTTTAAATCCATCCTTATAGTTCCTCCTTGTCAGGTGTTGTCCGTGCTGTCTTTTTTCTGGTCAAGAAAACATATGGTCACTTGGTTTTTTGTGACTTTTGATTGATACATCATATTGTCTGCAGCTTTGAACAGTTCTTTTGTGGTTCCTGTCCCGTATGCACCGCCGATGCTCACTGACATGTGCAGTCCAGGATGGTCATCAATTATCAGATCATAAACAGAGCGCCGGATCCTCTCAAGTTTTTTCTCAAATATATCTGCAGGTATGCTGTAAAAGATAATTATAAATTCATCCCCGCCATAGCGGATCACGGCATCTGTTTTCCGTACACAGGATAAAACGGTTTGTGCAATGCCTTGCAATACGATATCGCCCACATCGTGGCCATGATTATCATTGATATGCTTAAAATCATCCACATCTATTACAACAATGGCCTGAATATCATCTGCGCCTTTAAAATGCTCGTCATAATAACGGCGGTTGTAGACGCTGGTCAGGGAATCAATGTATAATAACTGCAGGTTCCTCTGCCTGCGGGACAGCAGCGTGTATTTTTCATAGGAAAACAACCTATCGTAGTCTATTTTATTTCTTATATGCCGGTTCTGTTTAGTCTCTTGTGCATGAGGGGTATCCACAAGCTCATTTTCAAGCGTATCCGCAATTTCCTGAAGGCATGACAGGAGAGTGGGATTAAATGCGCCACATTGTCCATCTAAAATCATTTTCAAAGCATCTTTATGTGAATAAGCTTTCTTATAACACCGCTCACTGGTCAGGGCATCGTATACATCGGCCAGGGCAACCACCTGGGCGGCAATGGGAATCTGTTCTCCCTTTAATCCATCCGGATAACCACTGCCGTCATACCGTTCGTGGTGCCACCGGCAGATTTCAGAAGCCACCTTGACAAGCGGGGCTTCCTGCTGTTCAATGGGCAGGTCTGACAGCATATCAGCGCCAATCACCGAGTGGGTCTTCATCACTACAAACTCATCTGCCGTAAGGCGTCCGGGTTTGTTTAATATTGCATCTGAAATTGAGATTTTCCCAATATCATGCAGCGCGGAAGCAGTACTGATTAATGAAATATCGGCTTTGGACAAAGGATACTGATCCGTGGACCGGACCAGCTGCTTTAGCAGATATTTTGTAATCGTATTAACATGCAGTATATGTAAGCCGCTTTCTCCATTACGGAATTCCACAATATGGGACAGGATTGAAATCATCAGCTTATTGTTTTTTTCCTGTTCGTGAAATTGTTCTGCGATGATTTTCTCAAGACGCTGCTGCCGTGCATATAAAAACATGGTATTAGAAATGCGGCGCTGCACAATGGTGGAATCAAAAGGACGGCTGATATAGTCAAAAGCCCCCAGGTCGTAGGCGCGTTTTATATTGGCAGGGGAATCGTCCGCAGAAATCATAATAACAGCAAGGGTGTCATTCCAGTGGTATCTGTTTATGCAGGCCAATACTTCAAACCCATCCATTTCAGGCATCATGATGTCCAGAAGCAGAAGGGAAAATTCAGCTCTTTGCCTTCTGAGGATGGAAATTGCTTCCATACCATTCTCAGCCTCAGCCACATCATACTGTTCTTCCAGGATATCGGCCAGAAGGGCGCGGTTCATTTCTGAATCGTCCACAATTAAGATTTTTTGTTTTTCCATGATTCTCAAACTCTTTCCAAAAAATTTCACGGTTTTATTATAAATGCTATCCATGCATACTGGCAACAGCCATATTGGTAAGGTGTGCAAATAGGTTACCGGGTTTTACTGCTGACAAAAGTGGGCCATCATGATATAATTCAGACAGATAGGAGATGAGTCATGAAACCACAAGAAACAAAATTTACATTTGTATATAATGAAATAAAGCAGTGTATCCTGGAGGGACAGATACCTCCTGGACATGCCCTGCCATCTTCAAGGATGTTGTGCAATCAATTCCATGTAAGCAGGTACACGGTTAACCGTGTCTTTGACGCACTGCGGGAGGAAGGCCTGGTTCATATCCGGCCCCGCCTTGCGCCAACCGTTGCCATAAGAAAAGACGCTTCCGATCCATCCGGTGCTGTTGCCGACATTTTAAAACAAAGGGAAGGTATTTTACAGGTATATCGGACGTTTGCACTGATACTGCCTTCCCTTCTGGTTTTTTCCCTGCAGGGATGTGATGTGGAGATAATGCCTCACTATAAACAGGCTATGAAAGTATTGCGTTTGGGAAACCGCGTCGGCGGATGGCGCCTTCCGTCTAAATTAGGCTATGATATTTTAAGGATAGGCGGCAATTCCTTATTCGGTGAACTTTATTCCACGTTTGGCCTTTACAATAAGCTTGCATTTTTTACTGAGGACTGCCCCTACTTCGCGAGTCATTTTATAGAGGGGTCTGAATCCGTGACCGGGGTTATCATGGATATATTAAAGGGCGGTGATCCGCTTACAAAGTACAGCCAGTTATCAGATCTGTATCAGGAACTTGCGGATTCCATTGAACGTACATTAAATTATCTGTCAGATACAACACCGGATTGTCCTGCGCAGACCGGTATCCCGTTTTCATGGAACCCTATGCGGGGGCAGGATTACCATTACTCAAAAATTGTTGATGACATGAATCGGAAAATTGGCCTTGGGGAATATTCTGCCGGGATGTATCTTCCATATGAAAAGCAGCTGGCGGTCCGGTATGATGTCTCTTTATCAACTGTCAGAAGGGCATTGTCAGAACTCGAACAAAGAGGTTTCGTAAAAACATTAAACGGCAAAGGTACGATTGTCACAGAACCTGATGTCACGAAACTTCATCAGCTGGCCCTGAATTCCGGATATGTAGAAAAAGCATTGCGTTACCTTCATGCCCTGCAGCTGATGATATTAATTATCCGCCCGGCGGCGCTGGCAGCTGCTCCTGAGTTTACCAGAGAAGAATTGGATGGGCTGGCAGAGGGATTTTCTTCTTCAGACGCCATCTATTTATCAGGCATGTTAGAGGCCATCATGAACCATACAACTTTAAGACCTTTATATGTCATATTATCGGAAACCAATCACCTTCTTGAATGGGGACATCATTTTGCTTATTATATGACCAGGAGACATACACTTTCACATCTGAACAGGCAGATAATCCTGGCGCTCCGTCAATTAAGGGACGGTGATGCAAAATCCTTTGCTGACAGGATTGCAGATTGTTACCGTTACATTCTGGTTTGTACAAAGAAACATATGGCGGAAAACTATAAGCTGCATCATGTGGCGAATATCCGGATTCCGGAAACATACTACCCTGTCTGACAGGCAAGGGAAGGGGGAGCCTTGGGGCAGGAGCCTTATTTTTCGTGATGCAGCCCCGGGAAAAGCCGTGAAATTCCGGCTTAATACAGGCGGAATCTGGATTTGTGAAAGTCTATGATTCCGTCCTTTTTCATATTTGACAGTTCCCTGGACAGGGCGCTCCGGTCCATGTTTAAGTATTCGGCCATGGCATTCCTGTCAAGTGGGACCGTAAATGTCCCATCATCAGATAAGGGCGGAAACTTTTTTAGATAGGCAAGGATCTTACTGCGCGCAGAAGGCCGGAGCAGACAGTCCAGCCGCTCATGCAGGACCAGGCCCTTTTCAGCAACAATCCCTATATAGTTACGGATCAGCTGCCTGTGGCACGGGCAGTTTCTGCTGCAGCTGCCAATCAGGGAATCATAGGAAATAAACAAAGCCCGGCTTCCTTTTTCCACGGCAACGGATACAGGGCTTATCTGTTCCTGGCGTGAGGCCAGAAGAACGCCGATTTCACTGCCTTTCCTAAGGAGCGTGATGGTGATGACATTTCCCTGCAGGTCTGTCTTGTAGGACCTGCCCCATCCGGACAGAAGGACGCCAAACATCCGGACCTTGTTTCCCTCCTCAATGACCACGGTATCTGATTTATATTCCATGGTCCGGGCATTCAGACAGGACATGAGATGGGCTGCGTCCCTTTCTGAAATACCGGCAAATAAATTTGTCTGTATCAAATCTTGTATCATTGATTTCATCGCTATTTGGTTGCCTGCGCAACTTACCTCCCAGACTGATTGTAATATAATAGGCCAATAGAAGCAAGCTGAAAAGGAGGATTTAAAAATAATCCTGTGGGCAGGAATCCGGGGAGGGAGCCTATGAATCGCGTTTTTACCATGTTTCTTTATGCACTGGCGATTTTATTGCTGATTGTATCTGTTTACAAAGACCGGGATAAAACAAAAAGGGGAATACAAAAGGGCATTTGGATGATGCTTGGGGTACTGCCTTATTTCCTGACCATCATGCTGGTTACCGGCACGGCCCTTATCTATCTGAAGCCGGATACCATCAGGCAGATTCTGGGGGCAGAGTCCGGCCTTCGGGGAATGATAACCGCTGCCTTGGCCGGTACGGCCGCTCTTGTACCGGTTCTGGCCGTATTCCCAATGGTGTCCGAACTGCTGAGAAACGGGGCTGGCACGGCTCAGATGGCCATATTCATCTCAACCCTGACAACCGTGGGATTCATTACAATCCCTTTGGAAATCAAATACCTGGGAGTCAAGGCAGCGGTTCTCCGAAACATCCTGTTCTTCCTGGCGGCATTCGCCACTTCGTATCTTCTGGGGGTAATGTTATGAAAAAAATAAGAGCCTGGATCATCATGGGGGCTGCCTGTATGGCCGTAATCCTGTCCTTGCCGGAGGACTACGGCGCAGTGATGTCTTATGCGGGCGCAGGGCTTATGCAGTTTTTGTGGAACCTGATTCCGGTGTTCCTGTGTGTGGGACTGATGGACGTGTGGGTTGAAAAAGAGAAGATGATAAAAATCATAGGGGAGAAGTCCGGCTTAACGGGCAAGGTCCTTTCACTGTTCATGGGCATGCTGACCGCCGTGCCGATTTATGCATTGCTGCCAATCGCAGGCCTGCTCATAAAAAAGGGCGGCAGGATTTCCAACGTACTGATTTTTTTATGCTCCAGTGTCAGCATCCGGATTCCGCTGTTGCTGTTTGAAACCTCCGCATTGGGGTGGAAGTTTTCCATCTGCAGGTTCCTGCTCAATCTGCCCGTTGTTCTAGTGATAGGCTGTGCCATTGAAAGAGTGCTTTCAGATAAGGATATAGAAGATATCATTCAGTTACTACTTCGATGACCTGTTTCCAATCAGTTCCATGAAAATGAGCAAGATTCCTTAAAACAGAATCCTTTATATGGTTTATAATATCTACCTGAGAAAGGAGGTGGCAGCATGGACCGAATTGAGAAAGTATCCATGGCAGTCAATTTTATCGAGGAAAACCTGACCAAAAAGCTGGATTTAGGGGAAGTGGCAAAACAGATCCATTACTCCAAATATCATCTGCACCGGGTTTTCGCCGATACCACAGGCCTTACAATTCATGATTATATCAAACGGAGGCAGCTTACAGAAGCAGCAAAGCTGCTTGTCTTTTCCGACCGGCCGATTATTGACATTGCCCTTATGGCCGGCTACAAAAGCCAGCAGGCATTTACCAGTATTTTTACTGAAATGTATAAAATGCCGCCGAATAAGTACAGGGAGAATGAGAAGTTCTATCCGCTGCAGCTGAAGTTTGTATTGGAAGGGAGCTACGACATGCTGAATAAAAAGGAAGAAATACCATGGAACATAACCTTTGCATCAAAGGAGGATATCCCATGCTGGATGGAACTGGTCCGGCTGGTGGTTGACGGATTCCCATATCTCAATGAGGAGGAATACAGTGAGGTGCTGAAGCAGAAGATTGAAGCGAAACAGGCCTTAATCCTGAAGGATGGCAAAACAGCTGTCGGCATCATGCTGTTTTCCGGTAAAAACGGCAGCATTGATTTCATGGGGACCCATCCATTATACAGGAAAAAGGGAATTCCCAAAGCATTTCTTGACAAGGTGATGGGCGAACTGATTAAGGACCGGGAAATCAGCATTACCACATACCGGGATGGTGATAAGGCGGATACAGGGCACCGGGACGTGATAAAGGGCCTGGGTTTTGCGGAGGCAGAGCTTTTAGTGGAATACGGATACCCCACACAGAAATTCATTTTAACAGAAGGCAGGGACAGGAACCGGGAAGCCTCATCCATGGGAACCGGCCCGCTTAAGGAGGGGACAGAAGCATGAGTACGGACAGGAATCCATTTCCAGATGAGGCCGCCCATCTGATACAGATGAATGAAAAGCTGGAGGAGGCGCTAAAGAAGGCGGAGGAAAATGTAAGAAAGCTGGATCAGGAGTACCGGGATGCCAAGAAATATATGGTGGACTACCGGGGAGAAATCGACCCCCATGAAATGTTCCAGAATGAACTGCTTTTAAGGCAGACGGACCGGACCGGCGCTTTTTCCGCAGAGGTCCAAAACCAGCTTGCAAAGCTGAAAGAATCCCCTTATTTTGCCCGGATTGATTTCTGCCGGACGGGTAAGACAGAAAGCAGCAAATTCTATATTGGCAGGTTTACCTTTAAATATGAGAATGAACTTTTGATTTTTGACTGGCGGGCTCCGGTTTCCAGCATGTTTTATGACTATGAAGTGGGACCGGCTGCCTACGATGCGCCATCCGGGCGGGTGGAAGGGATGCTGACAAAAAAGCGGCAGTTTAAGATTAAGGATGGCGTCATGGAATATGCCCTGGAGAGTTCGGCCAACATCCAGGACGATATCCTTCAAAAAGAGCTAAGCCACACCTCGGATGAGAAGATGAAATCCATTATTTCCACCATACAGAAGGAACAGAACCAGATAATCCGGAATGATAAGGCGGAGACACTGATCATACAGGGGGTGGCCGGGTCCGGAAAGACGTCCATTGCCCTGCATCGGATTGCGTTTCTGCTTTACCGGTATAAAAACCGGCTGAGCGCCAGGAACATAACGATCCTGTCTCCCAATAAAGTATTTGGGGATTATATTTCGAATGTCATCCCGGAACTGGGCGAGGAACCGATTTACGAGCTGGGATTTGATGAGCTTGCGGATATCCAGCTGGAAGGTATAGTGGGCTTTGAGGCGGATAAGGACCCGCTGGAGGACAAAGACGAGGCATGGGTCCAGAGGACACGTTTCAAATCCACCCCTGACTTTGTATCCATGATGGACGGGTACATAAGACAGCTTCCGGAACTGATTTTTGAGCCGGCCGGCTACAGCTTTGGCCCTTTTCATGTGGACCGGGAATGGGTGCGGGCCAGGTTCGCTGCCTACGGCCAATACCCGGTAAAGCAGCGTCTTGTCATGGTTGCTGAGGACATCCACGACCGGTTTGGGACGGATAACATCATGGAGCATGACCTGCCGCGGCCAAGGGTGATTTTAAAAAGCCTGAATTCCATGTTAAAGATTAAGAACACCCTTGCCCTCTATAAGGAATTCTACAAATGGCTGGGCAGGCCGGAGCTGTTTGCCATGCCTGCAAGGAAAACCCTGGAGTGGGCGGACGTATACCCCTTCCTGTACCTCCATGGGGCTTTTGAAGGGCTCAAAAAGAGCGGTATTACAAAGCATCTGGTAGTTGATGAGATGCAGGATTATACGCCGGTGCAGTACGCGGTGCTGAACCGGATGTTCCCATGCCCGAAAACAATCCTGGGTGATTTCGGTCAGTTCTTAAACCCAAACCATCGTTACACCCTGGATGATTTAAGGAAGGCCTATCCGAAATCAGAGTTTGCAGAACTGAATAAAAGCTACCGGTCCACCTATGAGATCATCACCTTTGCAAAGCGTGTCCAGAATGTGGTCTCTTTGGAACCGGTAAAGCGGCATGGAGAAGAGGTTGCACTCATTTCCTGCAAAAACAAGGAGGAGCAGTACCAGAATGTAAAGCAGGCCATTGACCGGTTCCTGTCCGGCGGGAATGCGGCCCTTGGAATCATTACAAAGACAAATCATATGGCAAAAGAGCTGTATGGAATCCTTAAGACGGAACAGAGCGTAAACCTGATTACCCCTGAAAGCTCCCGCTTTCGGAACGGGGTTTCCGTCACCTCCATTCAGATGGCTAAGGGACTGGAGTTTGACGAGGTTGTGGTTTGGGATGCCGATAACAGGACATACTGTACGGATTTTGACCGCTGTCTGCTCTATATCGCATGTACAAGGGCCATGCATAAGCTGACGCTGATTCATACAGGGGAACAGACTGGTCTGATCCGGGATTAAGGGGGATGTATTTTCAAACAGGCCCTGGCTGGAAGATTCAGACTATGTCCGGATATGGAACTTGCGCTGAAAAGATTTTGAATATAATGTTCGTAAAGGGTAAAAATGTGATTATATTGAATATGTTATCAATCTTTTCATATAAGCAGCAGGAGGGCATTCAAATGTATGATATAATTATTATCGGAGCGGGACCAGCCGGTATCAGTGCGGCTATTTATGGAAAAAGCAGAGGCAAAAGGATTCTGATGTTGGAAAAAGGTCAGGTAGGCGGCTTGATTGGAACTGTCTCAACCGTTACACATTATACGGCAATCATGAAAGAAGAATCTGGAAGGACATTTGCTAAGCGGATGAAAGAGCAGATACTTAGTGCCGGTGTGGAGATTCGTTATGAAACTGTGACAGAGACAAAGCTCATAGGTAAAATTAAGAAGGTCAACACTGATAAAGAATGTTATGAATGTAAAACAGTAATTCTCGCAAATGGCGGTTCTGCCCGTATGTTAGGAATTCCAGGTGAAAGTCTGAAAGGCATCAGATTAAATGCGCCAAAAGACGGTTTTGATTATAAGGGTAAGAATATCTATATCATCGGTGGGGCAGACGGCGCAGTAAAGGAAGCCATATACCTGGCTGGAATTGCAGGGAGGGTAACAATTGTATGTGTGGAAGATGAACTTGTCTGCATACAGGAATTCAAAGATAAGGCTGCTGAACACCATAATATTGAAATCATGCCCCATTCAAGCCTCACAGCAGTATACGGCAACGAAAGAGCTGAGGAACTTGAATTTACGGACAACAAAACGGGAAACATACAGATGGTGAAAGATGCAGGGTGCGGGGTATTTGTATATGCAGGCATTGTCCCGAACACTCAGATATACACGGAATTAAGGTTAGATAACGGATATATTCCAGTGGATCAATGTATGCAGACAGAAATTCCCGGAGTATTTGCTGCCGGGGATATCTGTGTAAAAAAGGTAAGACAGGTAGCTACAGCAGTTGCTGATGGCGCTATCGCGGGAATACAGGCTGCAGCAATGTGTTAGAGCGTGTTTGAAAATTCATTCCCGCCATCTGCACGCCCCACTTCGCGGTATATTTGGTCCCAATTCGGTCAACGTAGCCCGCTACGCCTCCCTCATCGGGACCAAATCTCCCACAAAGTGGGACGCACACCTGACGGAAAGCAATTTTCAAACACGCTCTAGTATAAACAGCCGGGATTTTAAAAAGATACAACTGCTATAAATGCCCTCCGGGGAGTCAAATCTAAAGTTTGATTTTCGCTCCCCGGAGGGCATTTCATATTCACGGAAACGATAAAAATAGATACGGAGACATCTCCTGGGATATCTCCATATCCTGCCAAGCCGTATTATTCATCACATAGCCATTTCAAGGCGCAATAGGTGTGGATAGCAGCGCCTTTCGCCAGAATCTCTTCATTGAATATAACTTTTTCATTATGCATTGGCATTCCGTACTGTGGATTTTCTTCTGCCGTCCCTGCTCCAATTAACAGATACACACATGGTAATTCATATGTGAACGATGAAAAATCCTCTGAGCCCATGCCGCCTCCATCCATAAGATATATCGATTTTTCTCCAAAAAGTTCCGTAATAAAGCCGGCCATCTGACTTGTGAGCTGCGGATTATTTATAAGTGGAGGGGCTGATGACAATTCTTCTACCGTAACAGTACCACGAAAGGCTTCTGCGGTGGCTTTGGAAATTACAGTTATCCTTTGAAGTATTTCAGCAGAAAGACTTTTGTCGAAAGTCCGGATTGTCCCCTCTATCACCGCATCCTGAGGGATAATATTGGGCGCCTGCCCTCCGCTGAATTTTCCAATTGTTATAACAGCAGGAGTTTTTGCTGCGATTTCTCTTGCGGTAATTTCCTGAAGAGCCAAGTGAATGTGTGCAGCAATATTAATCGGATCAACACCGTTTTCAGGCATGGCTCCGTGGCAGCCGATTCCTTTTACTGAAATTCGGAAGAGGGTACAGCCCGCCATTGTCGTTCCCTGGCCGCATAGTATAAGGCCGGAGGGAGTTCCGGAATGAACATGTAAAGCCATGCCGGCTTCGGGCACCGGCTGTTCCAAAACTCCTGCTTTCAACATTGCCTTGGCTCCGGTAAAACCTTCCTCATCCGGTTGGAATACCAGTTTTATGGTCCCTGTTATTTTGGACTGATAGTTACGAAGCAGTCTAGCTGCTCCCAATAACATTGCTGTATGCATATCGTGACCGCAGGCATGCATATACCCGTTTTCGGATCTGCATTCGAGTTCTGTCATTTCCCTTATATTCAATCCATCCATATCGGCACGGAGCAGAATGCAGCGCCCCGGGGCTACACCGCTGATAGAAGCAACTATGCCGCTTTCACAGATTTCAACCGGCTCATACCCCATTTCAAACAGCTGTTTTTTAACAAACTCTTTAGTATTTGGCAGGCAGGTACCAATTTCAGGATGCCTGTGTAGTGTTCTGCGAATAGAAACCATTTCTGGTTGGATTTGTTTTGCGGAGTTATAAATTGTTTTTGCACAAATGTCCATATTGATTGTCCTCGTTTTTTATTATAATGTTCCAAGCTAAGCCGATATCAGTATCGATTGACCGGCTATTTACAAGAGCAAGAAAAAAGCAAGAATTTAGAAGAAGTTTTTTGATAGGGGATATGATAAAATAATTTACATAATTATAAGGGAGGGATTGTTTGGTGTCAAGAATACTATTTGACAGCGTATCAAAAAATATGCATTTTTTGCTGCGGAGTCATATATTCAATGGCACTGTGAATAAGCGCGACAACGGACTTTTATTGTTCCTTTGCGAAGATGGCAGTCGTTTTTATATATTTCGTTCCCGATTTTTAGCCTCTGGTGTTCCTTTTGAAGAGCCTTGAATTCCTTAAGGGCCACAGTCCCGTCTTCGGATACCCTTACCGGGGTCAGCTGCTTTACCCAGGTGCTGAGTGTACTTCGGCTGATGCCATATTCACGTTCCGGTTGTGGATACGATTTTACGCCATGTTGAACATCTCCTTTGCTATTTCGCTTGCTATTATAGATGGTCATACATGCCCAAAGTACAGGTTTTTGAAATTTCAGCATTTTCTCCAACGTTATTATTCATAATTTAAGTATATAATATATTGAATTTTTCTGTTCCTCATATTATTATTTTAGTAAAGTACATGATAAATGGGTCAAGATTACCGGAAAGATAAGGAGTTTACTAAAGATATGAAAAAAGAATACATTAATATGGATGTATTCGATGCATTGCAGAAGAGATTTGCGTTTTTGTTTCAGGAATTTAAAAATATTTATATCTCATTCAGTGGCGGCAAGGATAGCGGCGTTCTTTTGAATTTGCTGCTGGATTACCGGAATAAGTATGCTCCAGATCGTGTGATTGGCGTATTCCATCAGGATTTTGAGGCACAGTATACCGTGACAACGGACTATATTACCCGCACTTTTAAGCGGCTGGAAAACGAATCCGGCATAGATCTTTACTGGGTCTGCCTTCCCATGGCAACCAGGACAGCACTGAGTAGTTATGAGATGTATTGGTATCCTTGGGATGATACCAAACAGGATATATGGGTGCGTCCGATACCGGAGTATCCCTATGTCATTAATCTGACGAAGCCTTTTACCCATTATCGTTATCGGATGCATCAGGAAGATTTGGCAAAGCAGTTTGGCCGATTCTACAAGGAGGAGCATGGGAATGGCAGGACGGTCTGCCTGCTTGGTATGCGGGCGGATGAATCTTTGCAGCGGTACAGTAGTTTTATCAATAAGAAATACGGTTATCAAAATGAGTGCTGGATTTCCAGGCAGTTTAAAGACGTATGGTGTGCCTCACCTTTATACGACTGGTCAAATTCTGACGTATGGTGTGCGAATTATCGCTTCAATTATGATTACAACAATTTATATGATCTGTATTATAAGGCAGGATTAAAAATAGACCAGATGCGGGTAGCATCGCCTTTTAATGATTACTCCAAAGATGCTTTGAATCTGTACCGGGTCATCGACCCGGAAATATGGACGAAACTGGTGGGGCGGGTGCGCGGAGCAAATTTTGGCGCTATTTATGGTAAGACAAAAGCCATGGGTTACCGCAGTATTACGTTGCCAAAAGGTCATACCTGGAAATCCTACACTCTATTTTTGCTGGATACATTGCCTGTCCGACTGCGGAATAATTATGTGAAAAAGTTTAACACCTCCATCCATTTCTGGCGTGAGACCGGAGGAGGGTTGCCGGAGGAAACAATCCGTGAGCTTGTGGAAAAGGGATATCACATACGGAGGAATGGTATCTCTAACTATACAATCAATAAAAATTCCCGTATTATTTTTCTTGGACCGATTCCCGACCATACCGATGATATCAAAAGCACGAAAGATATACCAAGCTGGAAACGGATGTGCTACTGTATTTTGAAAAATGACCATACCTGCCGGTTTATGGGGTTTGGGCTTACGCGGCAGGAACAAAAACGTGTGGATATTATTAGATGCAAGTACGGAGGGATGATAGATGGTAAATAAGGAATTCAGGAGCCCGGTATACAATATCATTGCAGTACCATTTGAAAAGATTATACCCAATACATATAACCCGAACAACGTGGCCCCACCGGAAATGCGGTTGTTGTACGACAGCATCAAGGAGGACGGTTATACTATGCCGATTGTCTGTTATCATGTAAAAAGCAGTGATAAGTATGTGATTGTAGATGGCTTTCACCGTTGGCGGGTGATGCGGGATTACCCGGATATTTATGAGCGTGAGAAGGGGATGATGCCGGTTTCGATAATAGATAAGCCGCTGTCCGGCCGTATGGCCAGCACCATCCGTCATAACCGCGCCCGTGGAACACATGATGTGGACCTAATGAGTAATATCATTAAGGAACTGTACGAGTTAGGACGTTCTGATGCATGGATTTCCAAACACCTGGGTATGGACCGGGATGAGATTTTGAGGCTTAGGCAGATTACCGGCCTGGCGGCCCTGTTCCGTGATGTGAAGTTTGGACAGGCCTGGCGGCCTGCGGGAGGATGTGGTTCCGGACGAAGAGTCCTCTGATAGCGGGAAAACGCATACTATCTGCACCTTAGGAAATGATTAATAAATTCTTTAGCATTAAATAATACAATTATCCTACAGACCTAATATAATGTTAGTGGAGATAAGTCTGTTGGGATAAGTATTGTTTCCTTCAGCTGGATTGGATGTGGGTAAAGGACTTAAGGAGGTATCATGAAAGGGTTTAAACGACAGAATCAATTATTTTCCCTCTGTGGATTAAATTGTGGGCTTTGTCCCATGTTCCTGAATAAAAACTGTCCTGGCTGCGGCGGCGGTGAAGGAAACCAGGCATGCAAAATAGCAAGATGCAGCATAGAACATGGCGGAGTAGAATACTGCTTTCAGTGCAGTGAATATCCCTGTGAAAGATACGATCATATTGACGATTTCGACTCTTTTATTACGCACCGCCGACGAAAGGCTGATTTGGAAAAGGCCCGGCAGTCTGGAGTGGAAGCTTATAATGACGATCAGATAGAAAAGGTAAGAATACTGGACATGCTCCTGTCCGGTTATAATGATGGCCGGAAAAAGACACTCTTTTGTATAGCTGTAAATCTTTTGGAAATACAAGAGCTACGGGCCGTACTCAGGGAAATTGAGTGTAGCCCTGACATAAAAACGATGACACTTAAAGAAAAAAGTGCTTTTGCCGCAGGACTGCTTCAAGATGCTGCGTCTTTAAGAGGGATTGATTTGAAACTGCACAAGAAAAAGCGATAAGAAAAAGCAATCGTAAAACTGAAAGGAATATTTATATGAAGTACATGTGTATGCTGATATCGGTGGCCGACATAAATGCTGCAAGAAAATTTTATGAGGATTTGTTCGGATTGGAGGTATTTCAGGACTACGGGAGAAACATCGCTTTTACCTGCGGCCTGGCATTGCAGCAGGATTTTGACTGGCTTGTGAACCTGCCGAAAGAAAGGGTATTAAAGAAATCCAACAATGCGGAAATCGTCTTTGAGGAACAGGAATTTGACGGCTTTCTGAACAAGTTGAAAAAATACCCGGATATTGAATATCTGGGGGAAGTGATTGAGCATAGCTGGGGCCAGCGGGTGATTCGTTTTTACGATTTGGACGGTCATATCGTAGAGGTTGGGGAGGATATGAAAATGGTGCTAAAGCGTTTTCTTGCTTCCGGCATGACGATGGAAGAAATCTCTGTGAAAATGGACGCTTCCGTGGAGGACTTAACAAAACTTATGAACAGCTAAATTTCAGAAAGAAAAAATGGGTTATATATTTATGGAATTCAATAAAAAACCACAGCAATTTCAAAATGGGAAAATAATACTTTTAAGCATCTAATATCTCATGGGCGAATAGAAAAATGATAATTTAGGTAGAGGTATTTAATATGCAGATTAAGAGAATCAACGATACTCAAATTTCTAATGCGATTGATTTGATTTGGGCAACATTTATACAATTTGAAGCTCCTGATTATTCAGAGGAGGGTATTCAGTCCTTTAAGGATTTTATTGAGAATAGGGAAATGATTAAAACATTGGAATTTTGGGGCGCTTATGATGACAAAGAGTTAAAAGGTGTTATAGCTGCAAAGGAAGAACGGAAACATATCTGCTGTTTCTTTGTGAAAGCACAGTATCATAGACAAGGTATTGGGCGGATGTTATGGGAATATCTTTTAAAGAATAGTCCAAGTGAACTTATCACAGTCAATTCTTCGCCGTATGCCATTCCTTTTTATCATAAACTAGGCTTTGTGGATATGGATACCGAACAATTATCTGATGGCATAAGGTATACGCCCATGAGATTTAAACGAAATTGATAGCTGCGGAGGAATAAAATGATAGAATATAAAGTGGACGATAAAGAAATGAATGCTTCATTTTTTGTCTCTTTTGTAAATCAGATATGGCAAGGCGATTATAACATAGAAAGAACGCAGGTTGCGTTATCCAAAACGATTAATATCACAGCTTATGATGGTAACGTGCTTGTAGGGTGTTTGCGTATTCTTTCGGATGGTTACTATTTTGGAACAATTACAGAATTACTTGTTCTTCCGGAATATCAGCAGCAGGGGATTGGAAGTAAACTTCTCCAGCTTGCAAAGGACAATACACCTACCATGTTATATTTTGGCGCGCAACCGGGGATAGAAGCATTTTATGAAAAGAATGGCTGTCAGAAAAGCCTGCAATCTTATGTAATAGAAAAGAAGGGATAATTGCAGCATCAAGTTTGCTGAGTTCTTTCAAACCTTATTTTGGAAACGATGTTTTGCAACCAGTGATTGCAGCCAATGGAGGTGAATATATATGGATATTCAGAAAATCATAGGCTTAGTAACAGAGACACAGGGATTAATAAAAAACCGTGAAATGGCAGCTCATGTGAAAGAGAAGGGTCTTGCAGACTATGTGACGCAGGTAGATATTGCCGTGCAGGATTTCTTAAAGAAGGAGCTGTTTGCACTGGCGCCGGATATTCAATTCCTTGGGGAAGAAACCGGATTGCAGGAAATAAATGCAGACAGCTTTTGGATTTTAGACCCGGTTGACGGGACCACAAACCTTATGCATGATTATCAGCACAGCGCTGTATCGTTAGCCCTTTGCTGCCAAGGGGAAATTATTATGGGGATTGTATACGATCCCTTCCATGAAGAAGTGTTTTCTGCAATGAAAGGCAAGGGCAGCTTCCTAAATGGACAGCCCATACATGTATCAAACGCTGAAAAACTATCCGACACAATGATTGGGCTGGGAACAGCGAAAAGAGAGCTGGCCGATGAAAACTTTGCCCGGTTCTGCAGGGTGTTCGGTCAGTGCCAGGATGTCCGCAGGATTGGCTCTGCGGCTCTGGAACTGGCATATACTGCCTGCGGCAGACAGGGAGGCTATTTCGAGATATATCTGAATCCCTGGGACTATGCTGCCGGTATGCTTTTAATTCAGGAGGCGGGCGGTAAAGTAACTGATTTCGCGGGAAAGCCCCTTGACCCGGGAAAAGGCGGCAGCGTTGCAGGGACAAACGGATATATCCATACAGAATTACTAAATCTGCTGTGAGCCGTACGAAAATAAATTGGGGCAGCGGCAATGGCAAGGGAAGTGTCATACTTTGTATGGGGAATGATGACAGACAACATCAGACTCAAGAATATGTTGGAGGTGTCGGAGAATTTGAAAAGATATATTGCATTTTTGCGCGGTATCAATATCAGCGGCAAAAATAAAGTGCCGATGGCAGAGTTAAAACAAGGTTTTGAAAAACTTGATTTTGGAGAGGTCAAGACATATTTGAACAGTGGAAATGTAATTTTTTCAAGTGACGAAGATGGGGCTGAGAAGTTTACAAACCAGATTGAGGTAATGATAAAAAAACGGTTTGGCTTGGATATTCCTGTTTTTGTCATATCAAAAGAAGAACTTGAAAACATCCTGTATAATGCGCCAGAATGGTGGGGCAATGGAAATAATGAAATTTATGACAATCTTATATTTATTATGCCGCCGGCCAGATCCGCAGAGGTATATAGTGAGATTGGAGAGCCTAAAGCGGATTTAGAAACAATAAAGGCATACAAAAATGCGATATTTTGGTCTTTCAGCCGAAAAGATTATCAAAAAACAAATTGGTGGTCTAAGACAGCAAGTTCAGCTATCAGCAGCAAATTAACAATACGAACGGCTAATACTGTTAGAAGGGTAGTTGGAATGTAATGGTTTTTCATTATAACGAGTAAAGTCTATTATTATGGAAAAGCAAATCATAATTTAGAAAGGGAAGGATATAGTGAATAATTTTAGTCCAGAAGCAGAACAGATAATGATTGAGCGTTTCGGAAAAGACACAATTATAGCATTGGCAACAACGGAAAATGAAACGCCTTATGTGCGATATGTAAATGCCTATTACGAAAATGGTGCATTTTATATCATTACATACGCACTCTCAAATAAAATGAAACATATAAAAGATAACCCTGTTGTTGCAATTGCCGGCCAGTGGTTTACAGCACATGGCAAAGGCGTCAGCCTGGGGTATTTCGGAAAAAAAGAGAATGGTATAATTGCTGAAAAGCTGAAAAATATTTTTGCGGAATGGATTGATAACGGACATAATGATTTCGATGATGAGAATACCGTTATTCTATGTGTAGAATTAACAGATGGCCTGTTACTCTCACATGGTACTAGATATGAGTTTTAGCCTTTCAAATTCCACCGGCGGTTTTGAATTAATTTTCAGGCCGCCCTTTTCTTTCTATAAATTGAAAAATCCGTCATCCAGCCAGACCGTGAAGTATCCTGAATATAAGAGTCCTCCCACATTGAATGTAAAATGGTATTTATGTGTATCTTAGGAAATAATTAATCAATTATCCAGTATATATAAACACATTGGTGCCATGAATCCGGTATAATATATTTGATTTAAACTGAAAGGAGTGTCATGCTTTGCTTGAAAAGATACTAGTTGTTGATGATGAGAAGGAAATTGCGGATCTGATTGAAGTATATCTTCAAAATGAAAATATGGATGTATATAAGTTTTATTCAGGGGAGGAAGCACTTGTCTGTATTGGGAGTACGGATTTTGACCTGGCTATATTGGATATCATGCTTCCGGATATCAGCGGACTATCGATATGTCAGTCCATACGCAGCAAGGAGTACACATATCCGGTAATCATGCTCTCGGCAAAGGACGGGGAGACGGATAAAATTACCGGGCTTACGCTCGGTGCAGATGATTATATTACAAAACCGTTTCTGCCCCTTGAACTGGTAGCAAGGGTAAAGGCCCAGCTTCGCCGTTACAAGAAATATAATGTAGGCTCAGCGGTTATGGCAGCGGATGAAGTCTTTAAATATGCCGGATTAACGATGAACATTAAGACTTATGAATGCCGGCTTAATGGAGAGACGCTGTCACTGACCCCTACGGAATTTTCCATACTAAGGATTCTTTTAGAGCGCAGGTGCAGTGTCGTCAGTGCCGAAGAATTATTCCATGAAGTCTGGCAGGAAGAATATTATACCAAGAGTAACAATACGATTACCGTACACATCCGCCATCTCCGTGAGAAGATGAAGGATACCGGGGAAAATCCCAGATATATAAAAACGGTATGGGGGGTTGGATATAAAATTGGGGAGATATAAAAAAACAAAGTATAACCATTCAAAGCTGGGCCGTATTACGTTTATCCGAGGATTGTGGATTACAGTGGGGGCAGTTGCTGCAGTCTTTGGTCTGCGGATGCTGACGCGCGGACACTTGGCAGATGCCATTGTTGGGTGGATTGCACGCGGTCTTTCAATCAGTGAGAAGGAAGCTGATTTGATATATTTCAGGATAGTGACTGTCAATATGCAGTTTATTCTTACATTGGTCATAATCATATTTGTTTTTTTGCTGTTCCATATGCTGTTGGACACATATAAACGATATTTTGATGAGGTAGTAACAGGGATTGACAAGCTTATGGAAGAAAGGGCAGCGATTTCCCTGTCTCCGGAGCTGGAGAGTGTGGAGCACAAACTGGCTGATGTAAAGCGGACACTTGCAGAGCGGGCGGATAAGGCCAAGAGGGCAGAGCAGCAGAAGAATGATCTTGTGGTATATCTGGCCCATGATATCAAGACCCCACTGACCTCTGTTATCGGATATCTCAGTCTTTTAGATGAAACACCGGATATGCCTGATGAGGAGAAAGTAAAATATATCCACACAGCATGGGAAAAAGCCAACCGGCTCAGGAACCTGGTGAATGAGTTTTTTGAGATTACCCGCAGCCATTCAGAATCCCTTCCGCTTCAAAAGACAAAGGTTGATCTTTACTATATGATTGCACAGATTTCAGATGAATTGTATCCGCAGCTGAATGCATGTGGAAAAACCATAGAGAATCATGTGGATGAGGACATATCTGTATATGGAGACTCTGATAAGCTGGCCAGGGTATTTAATAATATTTTAAAAAATGCCATTACTTATAGTGAGGACAATAGCGTCATCAAAGTATCAGCCAGAGAGCTTGCAGACTGGACTGTGATTCAATTTGAAAATGATGGGGAAATTCCGGAGGATAAGCTCAATGTGATTTTTGATAAATTCTGCCGTTTAAGCAATGCAAGATTGAGCGAAACAGGAGGCTCCGGCCTGGGGCTTGCGATTGCAAAAAATATTATTGTACTGCACGGCGGACAGATAAAGGCTGAAAGTACGAAAGGACGCACGGCTTTCATCATTGAAATCCCATCAGAGAAAACTCAAAATCAGATTGTCAGAAGATTTTGACCACAGTCCCTATATCTCTTCCGAGACAGCCAATGGATGCCTGTAATCCGCTGGATATCTCTACATACAGCGCTTTCGATATGCAGGTTAGTGATTATATATTGTCACGATAGTAACCTTAAATGTAAACGATGCCAGAAGTAACACCTTGTCTATCCGTCCCATATAATATAGTACAAACTATTTAAAAGGAGGAGAAATGAATGTGTTGCTGTAATTGTTGTAGAAGATGTTGCAGATGCTGTAGTAGATGCTGCTGTTGTCCGTGGTGGTGCAATACTGGCGGAGGAAACAATTGGGGTGGTAATTGGGGCGGCAATTGGGATCCTTGTGCGAATGAAAGGCGCTGGGCATACAGAGAGGGGTTTAACGATGGGTATACAGTAGGATTTGAAGACGGAAGATGGAATAGACGTCCATATCCCCGGTCAAATTAAAATGGAACAAGGCGGGTACCGGATAAGACCGGGCCCGCCTGTTTTATATGATATTCAAATCCGGGAGCTGCAGTATTGCGGCTTTTGAAGGCTTTCCTGCCGTACATAAGACAGCCACTCTTGAAAATCTGTGGGCTGTGTGATTCCTGACAGATTGGAGACCAATGTCACGGCGCTTCATAAGTTTTTATATGGGAATCAGGACTATGGGAACTCGACATTTATGATTCCCTGGATGGGAATAATATTTAACTCAGGGTTACTATTTTATACAGTGTGATTTCCTGATGAAAAGCGCATTGTGTGAAAAGCCCGGCAAAAAATAAGATGATATAATGTGAACATCAAATACAGGAGGTACAACAATGTACGCATGGGAAGCAATCGAACAATCCTTAACTTTTATCGAGGAACACTTAACAGAAGAAATTTGTACGGAAAATCTGGCAAATATCGTTGGCCTGTCCCCTTTCTACTTTCAGCGTTTGTTCAAGCGGCTGGTAAATAAACCGGTTCAGGAATATGTGAAGCTCCGCCGTCTGGCTAAGGTGATTGAAAATCTAGGTAATACCGGACAGAGAATACTTGACGTTGCCTTGGACTATGGCTTTACAAGCCATGCAAATTTTACGCGGGCTTTCAAGGAAACGTATGGAATCACACCCGAAGGGTACAGGAGGGATTTGCCAATGCTTAACACATTTGACAAGCCGGAAGTTTCCATGAATTACGTCTTAGTAGACGAAGGGGTTCCGCTGGTGGTAGGAAATATCATCTTGGAAATCCAGAGAAAAACGTTGGCGGAACCGGAAATTTATCTTGGCTTGGAACCGGAAGTCCGTATTTCTGAACAGATTCCGGTTGGTGAAAGCACAGGTGTAGACATACCAGGACAGCTTTGGAAACGCTACCATATGGAGAAGGCGTCAATGGCAGCAGTTTTCAATACAAACGTAGAAATGGGAATGTCCCATACGGAAGATACCAATCAAGGCCTTTTCACGTATTTTGCGGGTGGTCTTGTTCAAAATATCCAGCAACTGGTTATTTTCAATATCCCTATCATATAGCCTTAGGAATTTCTTAATCATTCATTTACCATTCCATAGAAAATCAATTATCTCAAATTAAAAAACTGCCTGCTCATCAATGGTATGCTTAAACTGCCTGATAGAGCAGGCAATATTTATATGAAAGGAGGTAATTTTAGAAAATGGAGGTGGCTATGAGAAAGAAGATAAAACGGATTTTTAGAATTCTGGGAACAACAGCAATGATTTTTACCGTATCAGCCTGCGGGAACCGCATGGATACCATGCAGCCTGCTTCTTCCTATGTTACAGACTTTTTTGATATTCCGGACACGGTGACAGGAATCGAAAGACTTCTGCTCAAAGATGATATGGCCTATATGTGCTGCCTGGAGGAAGATGGGACGTCCTATTTGGCAGCAATGGACATTGATGACGGCAAATTTTTGAAACAGAATCTGGATCTGGATATCTCTGTTTCACTTCTGGATTTTGGCTTTGCCCCGGATAACAGCATCTGGGCGGTTTGCCTGGAGAAGGCAGGCGGTTATAGTCTAAGGAAATTTGACAACAGTGGTTCGCTGGTTCAATCGGTTGACCTGGAAGGTGTGATGGATACCCCGGTCATATCGGCAGTTGGAAGGGATTTGTTCCTTAGCATTGATTTAGAGGGGAATATCTGTGTGGCTGCCAAAGGCAAAAATACGTTGGTCTATTTATTCGACAATAACGGCCGTTTCTTATTTTCTCTCGATTATGAGGGGAATCTTATGACAACCACGACGACTGCCGAGGGACAGATAGGTATTTGTGCGACTTCCTCGGACCGTATGAACTATGACCTGCTTACAGTGGACATGGAGAGCCAGGATTGGAGGAAAGATAAAATCTATCTGGGAGCAACAGCAGGACTGTACGGAGGTGTGAACAAAGATTTCTATCGGTTTGATTCTTCCGTTCTGTATGGGTATGCTGCGGGCGCGCAGGAGGGCATCCCTGTCTTTAACTGGTCGGATATGGGACTTGGCACATCAGAAGTTCATCTTGGGGAATGCACGGATGGGCGCTTTGTGGTCCTGGCAGCCTCATCCAATCAGACTGGGGTATTATCGTATGAAATGGCGGTGCTGACCGAGGGTGTGGATGAGAGGGAGGTTTTGAGTATGGTAAGCCTGAGCGCGACTCCAGGCCTTGTCCAGGCTGTATCCGATTTTAACAAAACAAACGACAGGTATAAGGTTGAGCTGACAGAGTATTTCCCGTATGCACAAAATGTGTCCAATGAGGAATGGGATAATGCCATTTTGAATCTTAATACACGGATTATCTCTGGTGATATGCCGGATATCCTGGATATGAGTAATTTGTCTGTACAGATTTATCAAGGTAAAGGGCTTTTGGAAGACCTCTATCCATATATGGAACATGATTCGGAAATACGTACAGAGGATTATTTTGAAAATGTCTTTGAAGCTATCAGCCTGGATGGAAAGTTACCTTATCTTACAGACGGAGTAGCAATATCCACTATGCTGGCTGGCGCGGATGTTGCGGATGGAAGCAATGGCTGGACCATTCAGGATTTGGAAAAGGTCCTTGATACTTACGGAGCCAATTCCATAAACAATCTGTCTGGTGCTTCCTTCCTGAAAGTCATGCTTCAGACAGATGGCAGTTTTATTGACTGGAACCTGGGCAAGTGCTCTTTTGATTCGCCTGAATTTGTAAAAATGCTGGAATTTGCCGGTAAAATACAGGTAAGCAGCCAGAATGGCTTTGGAGGAACGGAGATGAGTGATACCTATGCAGCAGCCTATGAAGCAGTGCTGAGCGTTTACCATATCACCCAGTACAGAAATTACTACAACGGGAACCTGAAGTTTCTTGGACTTCCCGGAGACGGCGGTGAATACCATGCAATCAAACCTGAAGTGAAGGTTGGAATCTCCTCGTCCAGCACCCGGAAGAAAGGGGCATGGGAATTCGTCAGGACACTATTGACAGAGGACCACCAGATGTCCTGTATGATGCTTCCGATTCATCGGAGGGCGTTTGATAAGGTCACGCAGGCGGCGGTAGAAGGAAAATCCATCTGGACATGGATTTACGAAGATGGTAAGGCAACAAAAGAAGATGCGGAGCTGACAAAGCAGCTTTTAAACAGCGCAGCCTATGTGGAGAATGACAATCAGACACTGGAAGAACTTATATTGGAAGAGGCGCGGGAATATTTTTCAGGGGCCAGGAGCGCCCGGGAAACGGCTGAAAGAATTCAGAGCCGGGCCAGCCTTTATATCAATGAACAAATGTAAAAATATTATATGCAAAGGAAAGGATTCAAAAGTATGAAAAGACAGCTTATGAAAAGAGGAATGATGGGGATATATGCAGCTATCTGCGCGGGGATGCTATTGGTTACCGGATGCGCAGGTACAGAGCCAAATGTAAAAACCGAAACAGAAAGAATTGAAATGACAGAGAGACAGGAAAGTAATCCTGTAAATACTGCCAGTAAGGAGGATAAGGAGGAAGAACCTGAGAAGCAGGAGGAGACGGTCCAAAATGATTCGCATCTGCAAATTCAGGATGATGCCGGGAACGAGGAGTCAGATACAATGGATACGTTTGCAGATGCGAATGACATGATGAAGTCTGCTGATTTGAGCGGCACGGCTGGCGAATGCTCGGATACCGGATGCGTGATCAATACGTCGCCCTTTGCGGATGGCACTTCATCCTCTGGTGATGGGGGCAGCATGACGGTTATTTATTCAGAAGACACAGTATTTCAAAAAGGAACCGTGAAATCGGATGGCAGCAGCTATTCTTTGGAAGACAGTGAAAAGGACGGGATAAGTAATCATGATTTTGTACTGTGTTTTGGAAAACAGCAGGCAGACGGCTCTTACCTGGCAGACAGAATCATTATGATTGTGTTTAATTAACCTTATAGGAGATGATACAGCTATGCGTTTACATATTGGGGAAAAAATCAAACAACAAAAGGCCATGCTTATTTCCGGAAAGAAATACAGGCCCCTTATGGAAGACCGCGTGCAGCGCATGGCTGTATATCTTATGATTGGATTTTTTGCATTCATGTTTGTATGCACAATCATTTCCCGTGCTTCCCATTCTTTTACAACTGCCCTTGTTTCAGTATCTTCCATGACAAGCAAAACGTTAATGAACAGGGCTGAAATGGAAGGGATTATCCATGCGGCAGCAGAGAAGGGGATTAGCCTTCCGGATGGCCTTAAGGTGGTGTCCGTCAATGCAGGGAAGGGAAGGGCGGTAGACAAAGGCGAAGTACTGATAGAATTTGATATATCTTCCGTGGAAGAACAGATTAAGAAACTGGAAGAAGAAATCCATATCCTTAACCTGAGAATCGATTTATCAGGAAACAATGGCGGCAATGATGTGATAGAGGCACAGCGTACGCTTGTGGATGCCCAAAAGGCGTATGAGCGCATTGCTGCGAAGTATGCCAGGACAGAGATACGATTAAAAGAAGATTATACAAAACTTGAAGAAACACTGGCAGATGCGGAAAAAAATCTTATTAAGAAGGCAGAAGCGCTCGTGAAGGAAGCGAGGGAAAACCTGGATATCACAAGGGAGGACGCGGAGGACGCCATCCGTGCCGCAGAACAGGCGCTGGATGAGGAATCAGAAAATCTTGATGATTCAGAGGATGGTTATCAGCAGGCATTAGAAACATATGAACAGGCGAAAGAAGATCTTAATATGGCAAAACAGAAAGTCAGCGAAATTAAGGAAGCGATTGCAGGGAAGCAGCCCGATGATGACGCGGATTATACGGAGGAGCTGAAGGCGGCGGAGGAAGAACTTTCCATTGCGCAAAAGGCATATAACCAGGCCCAAAAGGAGCTTTCAAAAGCAGACTATACCTCATCGTCCTATGACAGGGCAGACGATAACCTGGACTCCATCAAGAGACGCTGGAGACATAAAACTGAAAAAGCCAAAGATGCTCTTTATGAAGCAGAAACAGTGCTGGAAGCAGTCCGGGAAGGAAAAGATTTCTCAACTGAATCTGCGGTCAGTGAGGCTCAGGCTGCCATTGATGCTGCAAGAGAAGCATTAAACCGTGCCCGGCGTGAGTCTGAGGATAACCAATATTCTGAGGAGGAAGAACTCTATGCTGCGGGAAGGGCAATTGAGACTGCGCAGGCAGTACTGGAGGATGCCCGGAGACAGGCTGATGTATTGCAGAAGGAAGATGAGATTGACAGGCTTACCTATGAATCTGAGCGGTCAGATAAGGAAAAATCGCGTGTTGCATTACAGGGAATTTTGGATAATGGGGGATGCCTTTTGGCCCCGGCCCCTGGAACGGTGGTGAGGACGCTGGAACGTGGGGATAAAACAAAGGAGGGGGAAGATGCAGTCATACTTTCCTGTGCTGACAGAGGATTTGTTTTTGAAGGAAAACTGGATAAAGATTCAGCACGCCACTTTTCAGCCGGGGACAAGGGAGAGCTTCATTACGGATTGGATGGAAGCTCACAAAAAGCAGATGTAGAGATTCATTCCATCAGTCCGCAGGACGAGTCGGACCAGGTTTTAGTAACTGCGGTTCTGCCAGAGGGAAGTTATTCTTCCGGTATGCCGGCACAGCTTTTTATGAGCAGGAAAAGCGAGACGTATCAAAATTGTCTGCCTCTTACCGCACTCAGAAGTGATTCCGGCGGAGACCACGTTTTCGTACTCCGCAAACAAAGCTCCGTACTGGGAACAGAATGGGTCATTGCCAGGGTAGATATAACAGTTAAGGAAAGGGACAGCCAGACGATGTATGTTGAGGGCGCGCTTACTTATTCGGATCAGGTGGTCATAAACTCGAATAAGATCATATCGGAAGGAGACAGGGTCCGTATTGAAAATTGACAGGTTTGCTCATTACCGGACGTTGACAATATCATCATTACTGGCAGCAGTTCTTTGGTGTACCGCATGTTCTTTCTATAGTACGGCCATAAGTTACTGTACAAGTGTGGGCATTAAATGGGAAACGAGCGGTGTCAGCCCCTCAGGGCTTATCAGGCAGCAGACATATGCAAGGCAGGATGGAGCAGGAAACCAGCCGGAGGTCACCTTATGGCAGACATACCCGGAACAGGAAGTAATGGCTTCAGATAACCAGAAAATGAATGTAAATGTAGTTGCTGTCTTTGGAGACTGTGGGGATATATCATCCTCCATGCTGATTGCCGGTGCTTATCCGGCCAGATCGGATGTGTCTGGATGTGCAGTCAGTACCGGCCTGGCATTCTCCTTGTGGGGAAGTACCAACGCGATTGGGATGCCGGTAAGGGTGGAAGGAAAGCAGTTCTATGTCCGAGGCACATTTGAGGAGGAAGAACCAAGGTTATTCTTACAGGCGCAGGCTGAATCGGAAGAACCCTTATCCAATATGCAGCTGACATTTACAGGTCCGGGAGCAAGGGAAAGGACAGATCAGTATCTCTCATCGGCAGGTTTTCCGGAGGGACGGATTCTTGACCTGACATTATTTGCATGGGTACTTGGTATGATATTCAGGCTTCCTGCAATCATTCTGGCATTTGGAATCCTTGGGCGCGTGATTATGTATGGAAAAAGGCTTTGCCATTATCCTATCCTGCTGGCAATTTATCTTTTAATGGCGTTTGGAATATTGGCCGGATTATGGTTTTGTATAGACCTGCCTAAGTTTCCTTCCGATTTTATCCCTGCCATGTGGTCTGATTTTGGATTCTGGGGAAATCTGTTTGAGGAGCAGGGAAAAAATATGGTCTCCTGGATGACGGCAGGGCCTGCCTTCCGGGATATGGAGCTTTGGACCTCGTCGTTTATGGCAGTGCTGCTTTCTGTGTGCGCCTCTGCCTTTACGGCAGCCGCAGCAATGCTGGTATCCATACGCTCATACAAAAGAATGATTTTCTTTTGTATGGCATATACACTGACGATTTGCCTGATATCATTCAAGATAGCATCTGTTCACAATATGACCTTTTGCAAAGCAATGTATCTGATGCCATGCCTGTGGATATGTGTGGATTTTCTGTTCTATTATCTGAAAGAAACATTTGCCGCCGCTGATGGTGAAGGGAGGGTTTTGGATGAGGAAAAAACATGAATACAGTGTTTGGCTTAGGGAACAAATGGTGCCATGGCTGTTTTTGCTGCCGAGCCTGCTGTTCGTAAGCATTATGGTTCTGATTCCTATGCTGGATGCTCTGCGCCGTTCCTTTTTTCTGGCTGCCAGTGACCGGTTTGTAGGATTTCAGAACTATCTGGCAGTATTGAGAAACCATGCGTTTAAGCTGGCGGCAGCCAATACAGCAAAATTTATCTTAGTCTGCATACCGCTTCTGTTACTCTTTTCCCTGGCTGTTTCACTGATGCTGGCATCCTTCAGGGAAAAGCGCGGTATGTTCAAGACCTCGTTTCTTGTGCCCATGGCGGTTCCCGTTGCTTCGATTGTGCTTTTGTGGCGGGTGTTCTTTCACAAAAATGGACTTCTCAACGCATTCTTTGCACTTTGGGGCATGGTTCCGGTTGATTGGGTTGGAAGTAAGGCAGCCTTTGGCGTGGTGGTTTTTGCTTATCTGTGGAAAAATTTCGGATATGATATGGTACTGTGGCTGTCAGGACTCAGTGCCATAAATCCGGCATTATATGAGGCGGCGCAGATAGACGGAGCAGGAAGCATACAGCGGTTTGTAAGGATTACACTCCCCAATCTCATGCCCACATTATTTACCATTACAGTGCTGTCGCTGCTCAATTCCTTTAAGGTATTCAGGGAGGCTTATCTGATTGCGGGAGGTTATCCGGATGACAGTATTTACATGCTTCAGCATTTATTCAATAACTGGTACGGTAATCTGGATGTGGATAAAATGTGTGCCGGAGCTGTGATGATGGCAATTCTGGTATTTATTTTAATCTTACTGATGCAAAAAATCATGGACAGAGGAGAGCGGATATGAGAGAGGATATGAAAAAATGGCTTCTTGGCGTGCCCCTTGTTTTGATTGCGGTTTTTATATGGATGCCTCTTTGGATGCTGATATCCGGGACCTTTATGGGAGGGGCAGAGTTGTCTGAAAACCTTGCGCCTGTCCTGGAAGGCAGGGGAGGAACGGCTGTATGGCCTGTAATTGCGCGTTATCCCACACTGGCGGCATATGTGGAACTATTATTGGATACGCCCCAGTTTTTTACGGTATTCTGGAATTCCTGCAGGCAGGTTTTCCCAATCATACTCGGTCATGTCCTTTTGGGCGCTCCTGCGGCATGGGCGTTTGCAAAGTTTCACTTTCGCGGAAAAAAAATACTCTATACATTGTATATTGTCCTGATGCTGATGCCATTTCAGGTAACCATGGTTTCCAGCTATCTTGTCCTGAATAAGCTGGGCCTGATTGATACTGTATGGGCGGTCATACTGCCCGGCGCGGCATCAACGCTTCCGGTATTCATTATGACACGTTTTTTCATGGACATACCGGCGGCGGTCATGGAGGCGGCGGCCGTGGATGGGGCTTCCTCATTTCAGACATTTTTACGGTTTGGGCTTCCGCTGGGCGCGCCGGGCATTCTGTCGGCTGTGGTATTAGGGTTTTTGGAATACTGGAACGCAATAGAGGCGCCGCAGGCTTTCTTAAAAAACCAGGCACTCTGGCCGCTGTCATTGTATATGTCAAATATCACAGCGGATAACGCCGGGGTATCATTAATCGCGTCACTGATTACGCTGATGCCACCTCTTTTGATATTCCTGTCCGGTCAGAAATATCTGGAGCAGGGCATTATATCTTCCGGAATGAAGGATTAATAGAGGATTGATTTATGGAAAACAGGAATTTTGCAGGCAATCTGCAGATAAGCAAGGTGAATAAATGGTATCCTGGTGATGTCCATGCTGTTAAGGATATGGACATGGAAATAAAGAGAGGGGAATTTATTGTATTTGTTGGCCCTTCCGGCTGCGGAAAGACAACGCTGCTGCGCATGATTGCAGGACTTGAAAGCATAAGCAGCGGCGAGGTCATTATGGATGGCAGGATTGTGAACAAGGTTCCGCCAAAGAACCGCGATATCGCCATGGTATTCCAGAATTACGCCCTTTATCCCAATATGAAAGTAAAAGATAATATTGCCTTTCCCCTTAAAATGCAGCACATCGGCAAACAGGAAAGGGAGGGAAGGGTAGCAGAAGTGGCGCAAAAGCTGGAGCTGGATGATCTGCTAGAAAGGAAACCGGGGGTCCTATCCGGCGGTCAGCGCCAGCGTGTTGCCCTTGCGCGGGCCATGATAAGAAAACCCGGACTTTTTCTCATGGATGAGCCGTTAGCCAATCTGGATGCGAAGCTACGCACAGAAATGCGCCGGGAGATTATAAGGCTTCAGCGGGAACTGGGCGTAACAACCATATATGTTACACATGATCAGACGGAGGCAATGACGATGGGTACGCGTATCGCCGTAATAAATGGCGGCGTGTTACAGCAGTTTGGAACGCCGCAGGAAATATATAGAAATCCGGCGAACCTGTTTGTTGCAACATTCATAGGATCACCTAATATGAATGTGTGGGACACAGAGCTTGTTTCAAATAGCGGACAACATTATCTGACCCTGGGAAATGTCCGTATTCCAATGGATAAAAGCAGCCTGACCGTAAGAGGAGTACATGGGTCTGTTAAGGCCGGTATCCGTCCGGAACATGTTATGCCGGCTGCACCGGATGAGCCTCATGCGGTACGGATGAAAATCAGCATTTTAGAAAATACCGGGCGTGAAGTGGCAGTTTTCCTCACGGCGTCTGGCATACCGGATATTACGATGGTAACAGGCGCGGATTTCTCAGGCCAGGTCGGGCAGGAGGTATATATCCGGTTAAAGCCGGAAAGGATACACCTATTTAGTACAGAGACAGGATGTGCATATGGAGATGTTTATGTATAGAATATATTCAACAGGTATAGAAACCGCGGCTGCATCAACAATACTGATACCGATTCTTTTTTTATATCAAATATTTATTTTCCACAACATAAAAAAGACGGCTTCCTATGTTATTTTTACGTTATATTTGACTGCAATGTGCTTTTTGGTGGGTTTTCCAAGTGCAGCAGGGATTAAAATTGGTTGGTCCTATAATTTTATTCCTCTTTATGGTATGCTGACCGATATAACGAATAGCTATCTGAATATTTTGCTTTTTATTCCTTTAGGTATATCTGTTCCATGCTTATGGCCCGATTATAGAAGCATGATGAAAACAGTGGGGTTGGGCCTGATGACATCATTTGGTATTGAAATACTACAGATATTTACCTTTCGTGCAACCGATATCAATGACTTGATAACGAATGCGGCAGGTACGTTGGCCGGGTATCTGATTGGCAGGATGATCATAAAAATGATTCCTCAATTAGATGGACTTGGCTGCAGGAAAAGTGAGTTATATCTTTTATATGGAACAGTGGCTATGGTCATGTTTTTCTTCCAGCCGTTTATTTTGTTATTATCAGAGCCCTTTTATCCATAGATACAAGGGGTTTTGGCTGCTTTTCCCAGAGGGGGAGAAGCAATGATTGTCTGTCTGAACTGCTTCTATTTATTTTCTATCCCGCACTGTAATTGGTGTAGGAACTTGTTGGATGCCCGCGAAAAGACCTGATGCTTTTTCCATATGATACAGAGGCCGGACTCCAGGGCTGGGGAAAGCGGCTTGAAGCAGAGTCTGCTTTCTCCTGTGGTATTAATCAGCTTATCCAGCGGGCTGTCTTTCCGCATTAGGACGCCCCAGGTGTCTTTCATGGGGAGCCTCATGTATTCATATTTTGCCACATCCACAGAACCTACCAGAAGGCCGAAGCCGATTAAGCCTTTATCCAATCTTTCCATAACACTCTCAGCATCGCCACTGTAAATATGATAATGAATCAGAGGATGTTTTTTCTGCAGATTCTGGGCGGCCTGTGCCAAAAAGGAAATTGCATCTGTTACCCCGCATCCGATATATACCTCGCCGTTGATATTTTCAATAGAAGAAGTGAGTTCGGCTTTGGTTTTCTCCATCAGTTCAACCATTTCTTCGGCGCGTTTGCGAAGCAGCATCCCCTCCTCCGTCAATGTAACCTTTTCAAGTATGCAGCTCCATTCTGTATATGTATTTGATATCAGGTATGACTCCAATTATAATAAACGGCAAAGGAGATGCTTGAAATGAAGCTGAACAGGCATTTGAAACATTACTTTGCCGGATGTTTATTTTCAGTTTCTGAAAAGATTTTCATCCTTTTTTCTGTTAAAGTAAAATAAATAAGGGGGATGAAGCTTATGCAGCGAATGATTAACAACACGGAGACAGTAATTGATGAAATGCTGGAAGGATATGTGAACAGCTATCCAGATGAATATCGGAAATTGGATCAAGGCAATATTCTGATGCGCAGGAATACAGAGGACAGGGTTTCCGTTATTATTGGGGCAGGAGGCGGCAATGAACCTTGGCCCATAGGATATGTAGGAAAGGGCCTGGCCGATGCGTGTGCATTAGGCAATGTATTTGTGGCTCCTGCGGCCAAGGCTATTTTAAACACAATCCGGAATGTGCCTAACAAACATGGAGTCCTGTGTATTGCTACCAATCATGCGGGCGATGTGTTGAATTTTGAACTGGTTGCTGAATTGGCTGAAATGGAAGGAATCCGTACAAAAAGAATATATATTTCAGACGACATAACTTCTTCACCTGAGAAGAAGGAGCGAAGAGGCGTAGCCGGTGTTGCACTGGCAGTGAAGATTGCTTCGGCAGCAGCAGCTTGTGGGCTGTCTCTGGATGATACGGCTGCAATTGCAGAATTAGTCAATGATAATCTTTATACCTGCAGTGTTACCACTTCGCCTGCCTATGTTCTGGAAACTGGAAAGAAAGCATACGACCTGCCGGAGGGGATAGTTGAGTACGGCATGGGGTTTAACGGTGAGATGGGGATAGAGAGAAGCTGCTTTGCATCAGCAGATGAGATTGCCTGCCACGTGGTAGATTTACTCTTGAAAAACACGAAATTAACAGCAGGGGATGAGATTTCCGTGTTTTTAAATCCGTTTAAAGCCACTACAGTAATAGAAAGTTATGTATTGCAGAAGCAGATATTAAAACTTTTGGCGGAGAAGGGGATTCATGTTAGTGATTCTTATGTGGAGTCTCTCTTTCCTACCCAGGGGGCAGGTGGATTTTCACTTACTTTTTTAAAAATGGACGAGCGGTACCGCAGTTTTTACAATCAGCCGGCATACTCGCCATTGTTCAAAATGGCAGGGAAGGAGAAGGCGGATTATGAATCAAATGGATTATAAACAGTGTCGGGAAATGATTTTATATGTAGCTCAAAAGATAGTAGAAAGCGAGCCTTATCTAACAGAAATTGATATGGAGATTGGTGATGGTGATCATGGAACGGGTATGAAGCGCGGATTTTCAAATGTTATGAAGACGTTGAAGGAAAGATGCCCTGAAAGTATGGAAGAGGTGTTCCGCGTGACTGGCTGGACCCTGTTAGATACAATGGGAGGGGCTTCCGGTGTTTTGTTCGGGACTGTATTTATTAGCGGGATTTCGAAAAGAGATAATCATCTTTTCTGGAATTTAGAAGATTTCTCACAGGTATTCAATCGCTCTCTTCTGGCTCTTAAGGAAAGGGGGAAGGCGAAGGTGGGAGACAAAACCATGGTGGATGCATTGGAGCCGGCTGCGGAAGCTCTGAGGTTAGCTGCGGCTAAGGGAAAAGGATTGAAGGAAGGATTTTCACAGGCAGCAGAATGTGCCGGTAAGGGGGTAGAATACAGTAAAAATGTGAAGGCACGATTTGGAAGAGCTAAGTATTTTGGGGAAAAAGCAATTGGGCTACAGGATGCCGGAGCTACTTCTGTGTGGATTATATTCCGCTCCATGAGCCAGTGGATTGAGGAGAATATATAATGCAGGTTTAAAAATGGGTTGAAGGCAGAGGCCTTAACTATACAATAAAACAATAACAGGAGGATAAGAAGAGTGAAAAATAAAGTGGATTTTTGGGCGCACTTATATAAGGGTTCATAAAACCCCTGATTTTGCGATTGTTTGACAATAGAATAAAGATTAGTTATCGTTGCGCTTCACTAACTTAGAACTATCGTAACCAAGACTTTCAAGATAGGCAAAAACATTGTTTTCATTCAGAACAACACGCTCTACATGGTTTTGAGGCTTCATCAATTCCTCATAGTCAGCAGGGGTAAAAGGTTTCTTTTCCGAGACCATATGGTAAATACAGACCATCATCATTCTTGCGATGGCAATGATTGCTTTCTTATGGCCACGACGCTTTTTGATTCGCCCATATTTGATTGCAAAATAAGGCTGCTTTTTGTTTTTGATTGCGGCAAGGGCACACTGTACCATCATCGGTTTCAAGTAAGCGCCTGCTTTGGCAATTCGGACAGATTTTTTCTTACCTGCGGATTCATTGTTGGAAGGAGAAAGTCCACACCAGGAACAGAGGTGTTTGGCATCATCAAAAATGTTCATGTCAACGCCTGTTTCTGCGAGAACAATGGTGGAACTTAACTCTGTCATGCCGGGCATGGTGCTGACAAATTCCACAAACTCATAATAAGGTTTGATACGGACATAGAGTTCCACTTCGGTCTGGGTAATCATACCGTCAAGATATTCCAGATGGCCAAGGGCCAGTTCCAGTTTTTTTGCCTGGTCTGTTTCAATGTTGCAGCCTCTGATTGCTTCGATGATTTCATCAGACTTGGCTTTGGCCCCTTTTTTTATCAGTTTTCGGACAGCCTTTTCGTCAATGGAATCAGCGGTATGCTCCAGCAGATAAGACATGATTTCGGTTGCTGTTTTGCCGAAAGGGTCAGAAAGCACGCTGGCAATGCCGACATTGGAAACGGTCATACAGTTCTGGATGCGGTTCTTCTCAGAGGATTTCATGCAGACCAGCTTAAAGCGGTATCTGGCAAGTTCCCGGAGCTGGCGGAAATCCTTGGGAGGGATAAAGGAACATCTGACAAGGTCAAATTTGTAGAGGTCGGCAATCCATTTTGAATCCTTTTTGTCCGTTTTCTTGCCTTTGATAGCTTTGACATATTTGGGATGTGTAAGGCAGACCTCTATGTCCTTTTCGAGATAATTAAAAATAGGAATCCAATACTTTCCTGTGGATTCCATACAAACGTGATAACAATTATTCTCGATAAGCCAGTTGTGAAACTTTTGAATATCCGAGTTGATGGTTGAAAAGGATTTTTGCCTGTATTCGGATACTCCGTCCCTGTTAGTGATTACGATGGTTGCAACGATAACATTTTTGTGGACGTCAAGCCCACAGCAGATGGGGTATTTTAACTTCATCATAAGTATCACCACCTTATAAAAAGGAATAGCAACAGTGACTGTCATCCTGTGACTGAATAAACATGGTTTATTACCAATGATAAGAGTCCGGGCTCAAAGTCCCACTTGTTTGTGCTTGAAAGGATGACGGCACATATAATGATACGGGGTCGGAATAAATTCGCCACTCCTCCTTCCGTGCTCTGTAGTGTATTGCTATTCCCTACAGGGATTATAAATCAAATAGTGGAGAGGTACAACATTTTTTCATAACTTGTTTGTGCCTTGAGCGAAGCGAAAGGAATGACAAAAATGATGAAAAAAGCAATCGTATTTGCAGTAGCGGCAGCCATGGCATTAACGGCTTGTTCAGGAGGGGAAAAGACGGCAGAGGTTGCGGTAGAATCAGAGACAACGGCAGCTGCACAAGGTACAGAGGCAGAAAAAGAGGCAGAAAAATCAGTGGGTCAGGAGGAGGAGCCAGGGAAAAAAGTAGGCGTAAGCCTTCTTAACAGTACCCATGTTTTCTACAACAATATTCAGAAATCCATGGATTATACTGCTGGAGAGATGGGGTGGTCAGTGGACTTTCAGGATGCGTCAGGTGACGCGAATAAACAGCTGAGCCAGGTTCAGGATTTTATCACCAAAAAGGTAGACGCAATTGTGATTGCTCCCACTAATTCCGCTGGTTCTAAGTCCATGGTTGAACTGGCAGACCAGGCAGGGATACCGGTATTTACCATGGACATTAAGTCGGATGGTGATGTAGTTTCACATATTGCTACGGATAACTATAAAGGCGGGGAGTTAGCCGCCCAATACCTGATAGAAAATATCCTTACAGATAAAACAGGTACAGCAGCAGTTATCACTTATTCTGAAATAGAAAGCTGCGTGGACCGTGAAAAAGGATTTACGGATTATCTGGAAAAAAATGCACCGGATATCGTAGTGGCAGATATCCAGAACTATTCCGGAGACCAGCAGAAGGCGGCGGATGTGATGCAGAACATGCTTTTAAAATATGATAATATAGATGCTGTATTCTGCGTGGGAGATCCAGCGGCAATTGGCGCCCTTTCTTCAATAACCGCAGCAGAAAAAGATACAAAAATTATTGGTTATGATGGAAATCCGGAGGGCATAGCCGAAATCAAGAAAGGCGGAAACTGGGTGGCAGATGTTGCGCAGGATCCGGAGGCAATTGGTAAGACAACTATGGAGGCCGTAGAACAGTACTTAAATGGAACCAACCCGGAAAAGGAGATCCTCATCGCTCCCTACATCATTGATGCCAGCAATGCAGAATAGAGGACAGGTTGTTATAAGAGCGCTGCCAAACAGCGCTCTTTCGTAGAAAGGAGAGGGAGGATGCAAAAAGAACCGGGAACACCACTTGTTGAACTCAAACATATAAGCAAATCATTTCCAGGGGTAAAGGTTCTGGAAGATATTTCCGTGGCATTCTATCCGGGAAAAGTCCATGTGCTTCTGGGGGAAAACGGAGCAGGGAAGTCAACTATAATCAAAATCATCTCGGGAATATATCATCCTGATTCCGGAGAGGTGATGATAGAAGGAAAAGCAGAACGCTTTACAAACATCAGACAGTCCCAGAAACTGGGGATTAGTGTCATACACCAGGAACTTAGCGTAATAGAAGACCTGATGGTTTATGAAAACGTATTTTTGGGACGGGAAATACGCTGCAATGGTATTCTTGATAAAAGAAAGATGATTGCTGAGACAAAGAATCTGATGTCTGGCATTGGTATTGATATTGACCCCAAAGCATACATAAGGGAGTTAAATAATGGCGAAAAACAGATGGTGGAAATTATCCGTGCCGTATCACAGAACAGCCGTATGGTTATTATGGATGAGCCAACCAGCTCCCTGTCCGGCTACGAGGTTGACGCACTGTTTGCGGTCATGAAAAAGCTGATAAAGGAAAATGTAGCTATTATTTATATATCACACAGGCTGAAAGAAATTTTGGAAATGGGTGATACGCTGACCGTGCTGAGAGATGGAAATGTGGTTGGTACACTGCCGGTCAGGGATGTTACAGAAGACCGCATGGTATCTATGATGGTGGGACGCGAAATACAGAACTATTATATTAAGCCTAACCGAAAAAAAGGCAGTAAGACAGTGTTGGAAGTATGCAGCCTGACCCGCAAAGGTAGTTTTAAGGATGTATCATTTCATCTGATGGAAGGAGAAATATTGGGAGTCTCAGGTCTGGTTGGGGCCGGAAGAACGGAAGTGATGAGAGCTGTTTTTGGGGCAGATCCTATCGACGGAGGGGAATGCCGCCTATATGGAAAGGTGTATAAGGCCAAGACCCCAAAAGATACAATCAAAATGGGGATGGGACTGATTCCGGAGGACCGCAGGGGGCAGGGACTTTTGTTAGGGAAAAATGTAAAAGAAAACGCATCTCTCGCCTCCGTCTATGCCAATTCACATAAAGGATTCATGGATTTTGAGTGGGAAAAGAGAGAGGCGCTAAATTATATAAAAAGACTGCGTATAAAAACATCTTCAGAAAAGACGGTTACCAGAAATCTTTCCGGAGGGAATCAGCAAAAGGTGGTAATTGCAAAGTGGTTGATGGCTAAATCACGGATTCTAATAATGGATGAGCCCACCAGGGGAATTGATGTCAATGCAAAGGCGGAAATATATACCCTTATGAAGGAGTTTGTGGAAAATGGGGGAAGCATTATCCTGGTATCTTCTGAACTCCCCGAAATCCTGGGATGCTCAAACCGAATCATGGTCATGAGGGAAGGACGGGTCACCGGTTTCTTGGATGAATCAGAAGCAACGGAAGAAACGGTCATGCAGCTTGCAAGTAAAGGCACAAGCGGGGAGGGAGAGTAATGGACCATAGTAAGCAAATGAGTCGCACAAAGGTTTTTGTTTCAGAGAATACAATGCTATTTTTTGCTATTGTATTGTTTATACTGTGTTTAATTGTGGTTCCGAGGTTTGCAACCAGTGGGAATCTAATGAATATCATGATACAAATTTCCATCAATGCATTGATTGCATGTGGGATGACATTTGTAATCCTGTCAGACGGCATTGATTTGTCGGTAGGCGCTGTGGCTGCTATTGCAGGCGTTGTAGGAGCCAGCTGGGTTAAACTTTACCCAGATGCGGGGATTCTCGTTTCTTTGGGTATTATCTTTGCAACTGCTGTTGGGGTAGGTACGGTATGCGGAGCTGTTAACGGTTTCTGTATAGCAAAATTAAATGTGCCCCCCTTTATTGCTACCTTAGCGATGATGAATGCGGCCAGAGGCCTGGCATATGTCCTGACAGATGCCAAACCGGTCTTTGGGCTTCCGGAAAGCTTTGGATGGCTGGGGCTTAGGAAAGCAGGCCCTATTCCCGTATCTATTATATTAATGCTTTTTGTAATTATCATATCTTTTATCATTTTATCTAAAACATGTTTTGGCCGTTATATCTATGCAATTGGAAGTAACCGGGAGGTTGCAAAACTGACAGGTATCAGTGTGTTGAAAATCAGATTCAGCGTCTATATGATTTCCGGTATCCTGTCGGCACTGGCAGGGCTGGTACTGGCGTCAAAACTCCAGAATGGGCAGGCAACCGCGGCATCAGGATATGAACTGAATGCCATTGCCGCTGTGGCGATGGGCGGGACCAGCATGTCAGGTGGCAGAGGTGGTATTGCGCAGACGGTTATCGGATTGATTGTCATTGGAATCATTAATAATGCATTGAGCCTTTTGGGTGTTTCGTCGTATTGGCAGACTGTGTCTATGGGGGTAATCATTCTGGCTGCGGTGATTATAGACCAGTTCAGGAAATAAATCTGGAAAAGAGAGGACGGAAAGTTTTTTTCTTTTTGATAATGTTAAATATACTTCCGACAATTTATATAAAACTGCCATGAAGTGGAAGTAAGGGATGTATAAAAAGTGGAGGTAGATTTCAGTGTTAATTGAGCTTAATCAAGAAAAATCGGACAGACTGTCAAAAACAGAACAGGAAGTTATAAAGTATATTAATGAAAATGAAAAAAAGCTTTCTGAATTATCGATTGTGGATATTGCATTTGAAACATATTCCTCTCCGTCTACGGTGTCACGGGCTATCCGTAAGTGTGGAATTAATGGATTCAATGAACTTAGGTACAGGCTTACTGTGAAGGAGAGCAATACTCAGATTCAGAATATGGGAGAAATCTTAAATAAATCATTGATTGAGGCACAGCGTGTGCTGGAACAAATTTCCCTGACAACAATACTGGATATTGTGGGAGCCCTAAAAGGGGCAAGGCGTATTTTCGTACTTGCCAGAGGCCTGACAGAGTATGTGGCACAGGAATTCACACTAAAACTGCAATTATTAGACTTTAATGTTGTTTTTTTTGGCGACCCAAACATTATGCGCCAGAAAACTGGTAATTTAAACTCGGATGAGTTGGTAATCATTTTTTCTTTGAATGGAAAAACGCCTGAACTCATAGAATCAGCTAGGAAAGCCAAGCTGAGGAATGCGAAGGTCATCACGTGCTGCTGTAATGAGGATTCAGAACTGATTGAGCTGTCTAATTGCAATGTGATTGGATTTAAACATGAACATGATGCAATCAGGGACTATGAAGTGGCATCCCGGGTGGCGCTTCATATGATTGCCAGAATTATAATTGATTATCTGGTAGAAGAACATATGTAAAATTAAAAGAAGCAGGATAAGATTGTTTTCAGTTTCTGAAAAGATTTTCATCCTGTTTTCATTTATAGTTTAATCATCAAGGGGCGTTGCTTTAAAAATAAGGAGGTCAGCAGTGTGATTTATACATTAACTACAAACCCAGCGATTGATATGAACATAATAACTGATGGAATCAGATCTAAATATGTAAACCGTACATCAACCACGGTATATACACCTAATGGAAAAGGACTTAATGTCAGCTTTGTACTGCAGCATTTTAATGTTCCATCAACAGTACTTGGTTTTTTTGGCGGTTTTTCCGGGGAGTACATAGTTAAGGAGATAGAAAAAAGGGGATTTAAATCACATCCGGTATGGGTGGAAGACCTGACACGGATTAATGTTTTTTTAAATGACGGTGAACAGGAGTATAAATTTGTAAATGGAGGATCATTTGTAAGTCGGGATAAGCAGGATGAAATGCTGGATATTATAAAAAGCAGGAAGGACATGGATTATCTTTCCATCAGCGGCAGCCTGCCTCCTGGGATTTCGCCGGAATATTACGAAGAAATCCTCAGTATCTGCAATGATAAGTCAGTGAAGGTAATATTAGATGTCAGTTCCCCGAAACTTAAGGAACTGCTGCGGTTCCGGCCGTATCTTATTAAACCCAATGATGAGGAGATTGCCGAGATTTTCGGAATTGTCATGAAGAGCGAACCGGATATTGTGGATGCGTTAGGGTATCTTCATGAAAAGGGTGCGCAGAACATCCTTCTGACTCTGGGGGAAAAGGGAGCATACTTTTCAAAAGGAAAAGATATTTACTATGTGGAGGCATATCCTGTAAAACTGTTAAGTTCGGCATGTGCCGGGGATTCATCTCTTGCAGCATTCTTAAGCATATGGCTGGAAAATACAAAAAGTATTGAAACGGCGTTAAAACGCTGTGCGGCCGTAGGGGCAAATGTGGCAGAGAGCAACGGTATAGGTGATTTGGCGCAGGTGGATAACTACATGGGAAAAATCAATGTAAGAAGGGTGAATGACAAATAACGTCAACAGTCAGCAAACCTATGGCTGCAGTTAGATAGGGAGGAAAATAATATGCCATTCGTTACAACAAAAAAAATGTTACAGGATGCCCAGGATGGTCACTATGCAGTGGGTGCATTTAATGTTGAAAATATGGAGATGGTCATGGCTGTGATTGAAGCAGCAGAGGAAATGAATGCACCGGTTATCATGCAGACAACCCCATCAACAGTTAAATATGCAGGCTTAGATTATTATCTTGCGAATGTAAAAGCAGCTGCTGAGCGGGCTGATATACCGGTTGCCCTCCATTTAGACCATGGTTCCAGCTATGGACTGGCCATGCAGGCATTGCGCACCGGTTATACATCCATTATGATTGATGGTTCACATGAGGGATTTGAAGATAATGTAGTATTGACAAAAGCAGTTGTAGATGCCTGCAGGCCTTCCGGAATTCCGGTAGAGGCAGAACTCGGTAAAGTAGGAGGTAAAGAGGACGACCTGGACGGAGGGGATGGAGACGGTTATACAGATCCGAATCAAGCAAAAGAGTTTGTGGAACGTACGGGCGCCTCTTCCCTGGCGGTTGCAATTGGAACAGCACATGGCTTATATAAGGGAGAGCCTAAGCTGGAACAGGAACGTCTGTCAAACATACGTCAGGTTGTATCAGTCCCATTGGTTTTGCATGGGGCTTCAGGAGTACCGGACGAAGCAGTACGCGAGGCAATCCGGCGCGGTATCTGCAAAGTTAATTATGCAACAGAATTGAGAATTGCTTATAGCAATGGAATAAAAGAGGTCTTAAAAACAGATCCTGATATTATTGATCCTAAGAAATATGGTGCCATAGGTAAAAAGTATGTTAAGACCTTTGTCATGGAAAAAATCAGGAACTGCGGGTGTGTGAATAAAGGATGATAAGATATTTTTCTTACAGGCCCAGTAGATAGAGGTATATGAAGGGAATGATTAGTTGAAGATTTAAGATGGTTTTTCAGAAAATGAGGGGTCCTGTTTAAACTGCTATCTTTAGTAGTGGCAGTCGGAAGTTTATTTGCAGGACGGCAGGAGTAAGCAGAAAGGAAGCACTGCGGCAATCTCCCGGTCACTGCGCATTTCCCACAGAACCCCACCATACCAGATTTATTCATCAAGCTTTTCTTTTGATATGACAAAATCCGGATGCTTTGCTGAGCGCATAATTGGGGTTTATCTATTCATCAATATTTCACAGCTGCATCTATGCAGAAATCCGATTGCATATTTCGGTTTGACTATTCATCCATGGGATAACAACTGTTTTTTCTGTTTAATTCCAGCGTTTAAATACGATTATTTCTGCATCAGTTCCATAGCCGCTGTACTCGGATACCATGAGATGATTCTCGTCAGCAAGAATTCCATAACACCGGTGGCTGCCTTCTTTATGTAGTTGATTTCCTAAATAAATCCTGTTGTCATCCCAAAATTTTACGATTTGGCCGTTTGGAAGGACATATTCAATATTGGCATAGGAGCCCTTCAGTGCATGAAGTTCCGTCACTTCTTCCATGTCCAGAATATTAAGGGCATTAAACGCTGCAATCAGCTTTTCTTTTAATTCATTTAACACAGTCTCTCCTTTTTTACAGCATTGTGCAACTAGACATTCCGCCCCAAAAGGCTGTCCATCTGTTGCGGCACATCCATTACAAGCGCCGCTTAATCCGCATTTTGTACAATCAATTCCACAAATAGATTTCATTTTATTTCCCTCCATTCTTTGTTAATTATACCGCCATTGACTGATTTCGAAAAGACCTGATAATAAAAACCTCCTCAAAATCAGTCAATATATGAATTACAAAGAAGTTAAAAGCTTTTTAGTTTTAGAGGCTTTTTAGAGACTTTTTCGGTAAAATTGATATAAATAATCGGCAATATAAGATAAAATAGGGTTTTTAATTTTATCTGAGAGGAGAACAGTATGAATAGGAAAGCAGGTAAGATGTTTTTATTGACAGGGATGCTGTGTATCATAAGCTTCGCAGTATGTGCCTGTGGAAGGGTGGAGGAAGCAGCAAAGGCTCAGGAACCTCAGGCGGTTCAGGGAGCATCAATCCCGGAGGATGATACAGGAGAGGATGGTTTGACTTCGGGACCGGAAGCCATAACAATAGTAACCGGCCCTGGAAGCCAATCAGAGGGCCTGCAATCCAGTGAAAGCAGTGACAAAGTAACAGACAGCGCACAGAAGGAGCAGCCAGAAGCACAAGAAATACCTGCAGATTGGGCAGGCAGCATTCCTAACCTGGAAGGGGATATCCTGGTATCACCTGGCAGCGGGGACGATTCGGAGTTTAACAGGATTTCCGTTTCATACGATGAAAATACCCTGTTCGCAATACAAACAATCTACGATGGAGGGGCCAGGTCCGAACTATCAGCAGCAACAGCGGCAGACTTGGCATCAGGTCAGTTCGTTCATGTATGGGGAAGCCCTTCGGGCAGCGGCATGAAAGCAACCCGGATTTGTATCACAAAGGTGATGTAAATCATTTCTGCCCTTTCTTGAGAAGGATGAAATCTTATCAGGAAAGGGCATTTCTAGTGAAACATTTATAATTTCTGCATTCTTTCCACGGAAGATATAAAAATAATAGAAGTAATGGGTCAATAGAATGATGGGAAAGGAAATTACCAGAAAGGGAAGCATCAGTGAAAACATATAAAACGCTTTGGAGGAAAGCATATATACCAGTTTTAATTATTGCTCTGCTTATTCTGGCGGCAATCCTGTATGGAATAAGAAACGGCGGCAGCAGTAATGGCAAAGGCGGCAACATCCTTGCCGGGGCAAGCCCGGATACAAGCGCTTTCCAGATGTATTATTTTGATGGGGTATCGGTTGCGGTCAGGAGGCAGAGGAAAGCGCCCTCTCCCAGATGGATTTTCCTTTTTATGGGTTCTGGATCAGCGATAAGGACGGCTATGATATTTCCGTAACGGCATCCGACGGTATCTGGATTAAGAATGACGGGTCTGTTTGTTATGGGGATACGGAGTTATCTCTTTTGTGGGAACAGATGGAAGGCAATGATGAAGACGATACCCTGAATGTCCTTGATTTTCCCAATGCGGGACATCTGTATTCCTATCACTGTTTCTTCCTCATGAAAGTAGACGAGCAGTCTGCAGAGAACCAGGAGGGTCTGACCATGACAGTCGAGGACATTGGTTTTCAGGATATTGCCCATATCCTTCCGAATGGGATTTCTGGTGGGCCACGGAACGGTAGCGGTAATAGAGGGGGACCTGACCGGGGAACGCTGGGTGGTGAGGTGGTGTTTACAGGAACTCCACAGGAGAGGTCAGAGCGTGCACAGACCATTACGGCAGACTATCTCAGGAAGTCCATTGGATGATGTTCCCCAAAAGCCTTGAAGTATAAAAAACATCCGGTATAATCATATGCAGGTGGTGATAGAGGATGTTTCGGATTGGCGAATTTTCAAAATTGACACAGGTATCTGTCCGGATGCTGCGATATTACGATGAAGCAGGGCTTCTAAAGCCGGCAGAGGTTGACAGGTGGACGGGACACCGTCTGTATTCGGCAAATCAGATACCACGGCTTGACCGAATCCGGTATCTGCGTGACAGCGGCTTTCAGGTTTCTGAAATTGCCCTGGCGCTGGAAATGGATGACCATGCGCTGCTGGCAGCTCTTGATAAAAAATGTCTGGAGATTGAGCAGGCCTTACAAAAAGAGCAGGAAAGGCTGCTGAAAATCGCGGTTGCCAAAGAAGCGATACAGGGAAGTAAAAGCCAGATGCATTACCATATTTCCATAAAATCCATACCGGCCTGCCAGGTACTATCCCTGCGCAGGACAGTACCGGACTATTACTCAGAGGGCGGTTTATGGAAGGAGATTTCTGCTTTTGCAGGAAAAGAGGGGATAGAAATATCCGGTAATACCTTTACCATTTATCATGATACGGAATATCGGGAGCAGGATGTTGACATGGAATTATGCGCCCCTGTAGAGAAAGCGGGTGAAAGCAGAGGGCCGTTTTGTTTTCGCATGACGGAGGCGGTACCGGCCATGGCCAGCACCATGGTATATGGGGATTTTTCAAATATCAAAGAAGCGTATCTGGCTTTTGCCAGATGGCTGCAGACGAACAGCAGTTATCAGATGTCTGCCCTGGTGCGCCAGATTGTACACAGGGGTCCCTGGAATGAAAACGACCCGGCAAAGTATCTGACCGAGCTCCAGATCCCGGTCAAGAATGTACAAAAAGAAAACAGAATGGAGGATACAGATGGACAGTCAGGAAATCATAAAAGAACTTAAGGCAAATGCTTCTGAGAAATATAGGGAGAATGTAATCCGAATGGGGATACCTGCTGAAAACAGTATCGGTGTAGCGACGTCCGTGGTAAGAAGCTTTGCAAAAAAAGTCGGAAAATCGCAGGAACTGGCATTTGAACTGTGGGATACAAAATACCACGAGGCAAGGATGCTGGCTGTTCTGCTGATGGATTCGAAGATAACAACAGAAGTGGAAGCAGAGAGGCTGATTCGTGATGTGATGTCCTGGGATTTATGCGACCATTTGTGTAAAAATTTATTCCTGAAAATGAAGCGCAGGGATACTTTTATTACAGAATGGATGCAGGAACCGCAGCTTTATAAAAAGAGGGCGGCATTTGTACTGATTGCAGCTTCTGTGATACATGATAAGAAACTGGAAAACGACAGGATGGACGGTTATCTGGAGCTGATCATGCGGTATGCGGACGATGAGCGGGAGCATGTGAAGAAAGCTGCCTCCAGTGCACTGAAGGAAATTGGGAAAAAGGATTTCCATTATAATGAAAAAGCCCTTTTACTGGCGAATGAATGGGTGGAAAAAGGAAATAAAGTACAGCGGTGGATTGGAAAGGATGCGTTGAGGGAGCTGGAAACAATGATAAAGGCAGAGGGACGCGGACGTCTGATTACTGCAAATACCAGGATGGGAAAGGAAATAGTAAGGAAATAAACACCAGGAGGTTTAGGATGAATGAGAAATTTTTTGCACTTCCGAAGGAAAGGCAAGAACAGATCATAAATGCGGCATATTTTGGGGGCATGCGGGCAGTCTTTATCATGAGAAAGTAATGAAGTGTCATGCCCAGACCACGGATTTTTTTGAAATTATTTGCCAAAGAGTCCTGGCAGGCTGTCTATTTATGAGGGAGGCCCCGGCAATATACCTGTTTACATTGAGGGCGTTTTTTGAGGAAAATCCTGAAATTAAAGAAGAACTCCGGCACAATGACAGGGCCACATTTATCCATGGAATAGATGATATACTGATTCCGGCAGATATGGACCTGATTCGGCCTGGCATTGATATACAGCTGTTATTAGAGGAAATCAATGGTTATCTTCTTAGCTGTTATTGGAAGATGTTTTCATCTGGCGAACTTGACCCGGATTTTCTGGAAAATGATTTTATGAAGAGAATCTGGCAGTGGAAGAGGGTATATCAGAGAGAGATGATAAGTCCTGTTGGGGAAGCCCCTTCACCAGCTCCATTTTTTGAGGACAAGAATAAAAAGGAGTGAAATTAAATTGAAAATATCAGGGACCAGACTTGGGATGATTTCAATCATAGCAGCCATATGCCTGACGGGATGTACGAAAAATAATGATTTTGCTGATAACTGTGATTTGGAAATAGCAGAGCAGGTAACGGATATTATTCGGGCATCACAAAGAGGCCGTTATGACCTGAAGAATTGCGAGGTTGTCGTTACAGGGGAAAGCAAAGAAGATGGGGATGTAGTCAGGAGAATGACATTTCTGGCAGACTGGAGGCGGATCAGGGAACCAGAGGATGACCCATTGATAAAAGGAATGCTGCAGGCCATGGATGAACTGGAAACAGCTGAGGAGAAAGAGGCAGCAAGGAATATCATAGATGGATATATCGTGGAAATGAATGGTGAGCCGGAATCGGAAAGAATAGAAACAAAGTTCGTTGCAAAAATTTCTCTGGCAAACAAAACCGTGGAGCTTTTTTATCCCTTTGTACAGGCGGGGGAGGAAACCTTGGTTCCATTCCAGGAATATGTGGAAGAAAACTGGCTTGAAAATGCTGAAAAGCGGATGAAGGAGGGACACCAGCGTTTGATTTCTGAGAGCATAAGGATGATTCATACTGAAAAGGGTTTTTATCAGAGACTGAGAAAAATTGAATCTAAAGAGGTCCGCTATGAAAGAGAAATGGGATTTATATGATGTAAATAGAAATAAAACAGGACTTACGTGGATACGGGGAATGGCCATACCCAAGGGATATTATCATCTGGTTGTAAGTGTATGGATACAAAATGACCGTGGAGAGTATCTCCTATCCCGAAGACATCCAAATAAACAGTATCCTCTCTGTTGGGAATGTACGGGTGGTTCCGTCCTGGCAGGAGAAGACAGCCTGATTGGCGCTGTCCGGGAAGTAAAAGAAGAACTGGGGATAATATTGAATCCGGCAAAAGGACGGAGGATTTCTCAAACATGCCGTGAGAAGACTCAGGATTTATACGATGTGTGGGCATTCCATGAAAATATTGATATTTCGGATATCATACTTCAGGAAACTGAAGTTATAGATGTAAAATGGGTGACAAAACGTGGGCTGATCCGTATGGCCCAAAACGGGGAACTGCATCCATTGCTTGATATCGGTAATGTGGTAAATGAAGTTATTTGAACAATATAAACGACCGTTTTCTTTAAGAAGAAAACCAAGCCAAAATAAGAGGTATGAAGGAGCAGCTGATATGATAACGATACGGAATGAAGAAGAACGCGATTACAAGGTTGTTGAGGAGATTACGAGAAAGGCATTTTATAATCTATATATCCCGGGGTGTGCGGAACATTATCTGGTCCACACCATGCGCGGACATGAGGATTTCATACCAGAACTGGACTTTGTGATTGAACTGGACGGCCAGGTCATCGGGAATATTATGTATACAAAAGCCCGGCTGGTTGATGAAGCCGGAACGGAAAAAGAAATCCTTACCTTTGGCCCGGTCAGTATTGATCCTCAGCATCAGAGAAGGGGGTACGGAAAGATGCTGCTTGAGCATTCCTTTGAACAGGCCGTACAGCTTGGCTATGACGTCATTGTCATATTAGGAAGTCCCATGAATTATGTGGGCCGTGGATTTAAAAGCAGCAGGAAATTGAATATCTGTATGGAAAATGGGAAATATCCGGCTGCGATGATGGTGAAGGAACTGGTCCCGAATCAATTGGACGGCAGAAAATGGTTCTATTATGACAGCCCTGTAATGGCAATCTCTGAGGAAGAAGCGCGGAAATATGATGATACCTTAGAAAAAATGGAAAAGAAACATCAGCCGAGCCAGGAAGAGTTTTATATTATGAGCCATGCGTTTATTGAGTAATAGGAGCAGGTCTATTTAAACGCTGATGGGCGTGTGGATTTTGCTGCGGCACCGGCAGTTTTAGGCGGGTCCCCGCATATTCCTGCTGCGGTTGCTGCGGATACCCGATATTTTCAATCCTTTGATGGGTTCATGGCATCTTCGCAGCATACGTTTCAACAAAACATTCAAGGTGCGTTGTAAAAAGAACTGCCACTTTTTCTTTTTCTTCTTTTCCTGATGCAGCGTCCGACATGCTCAATAATAAATAAAACGGAGCAAAAAACTCAACCGCCATTTGTCTGGGGCTGCCTTCCAGCCAGGTTCCCGACAGCATCATTTCCCGGAACAGATCTTCAATATAGTTGACTGGCCCGCTGGCCAGAACCTTTTGATACAAATTTGCCATTTCAGGGTTTCTATACTGTTCCAGGGTCAGCATCCTGCGGAAATTGCAGGCGGTTTCATCTTCCGTCCAGTAAGAAAACTGGGCTTTCATATAAGCCATAACGCTCTCAACTGTAGTGTTACGGAAAGGCTGCGGCATTTTATCAAAATCATCCTCTGGCATCCCCGTTTTTTTGGAACGCTCCATATCCAGCCGGCATACATGATTCAGAATACTGTCGAAAATATCCCGTTTATTTTTGTAATGTTTGTACAGTGCACCTTTTGTCATTCCCAGTTCACCGGCTATCCTGCTGACAGAAACAGCTTCATAGCCGTCTTTGGCAAACAAACGGAGTGCTGTCATCATAATCTTTTCCTTTGTATCAGACATTCCTATGCCTCCTTCTGAGTGAACGATTGTTCACTTCCTTTATTATATAAAGAGAGGACCATCCTTGTCAAGGAGAACTCAGAAAGAGCTGCAATTATTTTTCATGGAAATTTTTCTTGACACGGACACCGTGTCGTGCTTTATACTGAATCGAAAGGAAGGTGTGAACAATATGGATCAAATGCAGACAATCGGCACAGTATCAAAAAATCTAGGTATTTCAAGCCGTATGCTCCGCTATTATGAGCAGATAGGCTTGATAGGGAGCCGGCGCGTGGAGGATTACGCTTACAGGGTTTATGATGAAGAGGCAATACGGAGGCTTCGCCAAATCATTATACTGCGGAAGCTTCGGGTACCAGTAAAGCAGATCCGGGAGATATTCGGCAATAGCAGCGCATTGGGGGTTATTGACGTATTTGAGCAGAATATCCGGGAACTTGACGGGCAGATGACAGCGTTATCAACGGTTAAATCCATACTCAGCCGTCTTGTCCGGGAACTTCAGGAAAAAGCAAATCTTAATCTGCAGCTGGATTATCTTGGAGACAGCTCGGTTTTTGCGGTTGTGGACAGCATTTCCTTTCCCAAAAACATATTACAGGAGGAAACGTCAATGGAAGACCTTAACAAAGCAAATGAGACGCTGCAAAAGCTGGAGGACAAAGACGTGCGGATTATTTACCTTCCGCCAATGACCGTAGCAGCAGCCCGCTTTTCGGGAAAAGCCGAATACGGCGTGGGGCCGGAAGCAACCGGTATGATTGAGAAATTTGTATACGGAACAGAGCTGCTGAAAATGAAACCCGATGCCAGAGGGATGGGATTTGACTGTTCCAGGGCAGATTTAAGAGTGGAAGTTGGGGCAACCCCAACCGCATATGAAGCATGGGTATCAATCCCTGAGGATATGGAAGTCCCGCCGCCCCTGGTAAAGAAAACGTTCAGCGGCGGGATGTATGCCGCCCATGTACTGAGGGACTGGAATTTTCAGGATTGGGGTCTGCTCCAGGAGTGGGTCAGTAAAAGCGGGAGATATGAAGAGGCCGATGGGCCGTGCTTTGAGGAGATATTAAATTATTACAACCTTATGAATAATGGCGCAAAGATGGAAGATACACAGATTGACCTGCTGCTGCCGATTAAGGAAATGATAAAGTAGAGGATGAAGCAATGAGTACAATGCCACGCCATGAGGGCGGGGGAACAGAACCTATATATAACCCTTTCTTGCTAAAATTCCGGGATAACAACAAACATATTTAGGGATTGTAAAGTATCATATGCAAAATAGCCGTTTCCTTCCCGATATTCCTATAGGAATGATTGCTATCTGCCTTAATTCCAGATAGTAGACCGCAAATCTGCGGTTTTTATTATCCGGAAAGATAGAGTAGTTTTTCACCTTCCCTCCATCTTCAAGCAGTGGTTGTACATTTGATGTATTTACAATCTCTCATATGGACTTTTCGGGCGGACCGTCAGGGCGTCAAAAGGAACCTTCATGCCATTTGAGAGTTTCCAAAGTGTAGATATCGTTGGATTTTCCTCCCCACGCTCAATCTGAGCAAGCATGCTCTTGCTGACACCGCTTAACTTTGACAGCTCATCCATACTAAGTTTGCTTTCTTCCCGTAGTCTCCGAATATTCTTAGCAACAATCATATTCATGGAATCCATGAAATTCACTTCATTTCTATTATGATTTGTAAAGAGGAGAGTGGCTAAAAATGGTTCCCAAAATCTCCCGAAAGTGAAGATTATTATGCAGATATCTGGGGCTGCCTATATGCTTTATCTTGCGTGGAAGGTATGGAAAAGTCCGGTTGCCCCGGAAGCTGACAGCGGCGAAGCGGCCAGTTTTCTTTCGGGTATGGTATTGCAATTTGCCAACCCAAAGATTTTTTATTGTGCCATTGCATTATTTCAATAAAACCAATCCTGCGGATTGTTCCGGCATCAGGTGCTCTATGATTTCCAGGCAGTTCATGATAGGCGCTTGGATTATCCTTCCCTTTAACGAAGGAACAGTATGGAGATAATATGGATGTGCACCTTAAACTTTATTACGGTCCGGATGATGTTCTGCCAAATAGTGTTGCTTAATACCGTGAAATGCCTTATAATTATGCATTGTGACATATTGTTTTATCCTGCGTTATAGGGTTTGGATAAAAAAGGAGCAACAAGAAGCAGATAAGGACGTGAATCCGGGCTCTTTTTGCTTCAGAGTCCCTTGCTGCAAGTAAAAAATACGGTGCAATCAGCACGAAAAATAAGGAAAAACCATGAGAAAACCAGCTTTAAATGATGAAATATTACTAAGTATCCAACAGCCCGCCCGCTACATCGGGGGCGAGGTCAACATGGTAAAAAAGGACCCATCCAAGGTAGATATCCGTTTTGCCATGTGCTTCCCGGACGTGTACGAAATCGGCATGTCCCATCTGGGCATCCAGATCCTGTACTCCATGTTCAACCAGAGGGAGGACATATACTGTGAACGCGTGTACTCCCCATGGACGGATTTGGATCCCGTACTCAGGGAGAAGAAAATCCCGCTGTTTACCCTGGAGACCCAGGAGCCTGTGAAGGATTTTGATTTCCTGGGAATCACCCTGCAGTATGAGATGTGCTACACCAACGTGCTCCAGATACTGGATCTGTCCCAGATTCCCCTTCACGCATGTGACAGGACAGAGGAGCATCCCATCGTAATAGGCGGAGGACCATGCGCCTACAATCCGGAGCCATTGGCTGAATTCTTTGACATATTCTATATCGGCGAAGGGGAAACCGTTTATTTTGAGTTGATGGACCGGTACAAGGAAAATAAGAAAAGAGGCGGGAACCGACACGGTTTCCTGGAGCTGGCAGCAGAGATACCCGGTATCTATGTGCCGGCATTTTATGATGTTTCCTACAAGGAAGACGGGACCATTGAAAGCTTCCGGCCCAATAACAGCCATGCCATGCCGGTGGTGACAAAACAGGTTGTAAGCAATATGGATGACGTGGGTTATATAGAAAAACCGCTGGTGCCTTTTATCAAGGTGACTCAGGACAGGGTGGTCCTGGAGATACAGAGGGGCTGCATCCGGGGCTGCCGGTTCTGCCAGGCCGGGGATGTGTACAGGCCCTTGAGGGAGCACAGCCTGGAATACCTGAAGCATTATGCCTATGACATGCTAAAGAACACAGGGCATGAGGAAATATCCCTAAGTTCCTTAAGTTCCAGCGATTACAGCCAGCTGGAAGGACTGGTGAATTTCCTGATTGATGAGTTTAAGGGAAAGGGGGTCAATATCTCCCTGCCATCCCTGAGGATTGACGCGTTTTCCCTGGATGTCATGAGTAAGGTGCAGGATATTAAGAAGAGCAGCCTGACCTTTGCGCCTGAGGCAGGTTCGCAGCGCTTAAGGGATGTAATCAACAAGGGCCTGACCGAGGAGGTAATCCTTAAGGGGGCCAGGGACGCCTTTGAGGCCGGCTGGAACCGGGTGAAGCTGTATTTCATGCTGGGCCTTCCAACGGAAACCGTACAGGACATGGAAGGAATTGCCCTGCTGTCCGAGAAAATAGCAGAAGAGTATTATGAGATACCAAAGGACCGGAGAAACGGAAAGGTGCAAATCGTGGCCAGCTCCTCTTTCTTTGTGCCCAAGCCGTTCACACCCTTCCAGTGGGCCAGGATGTGCACCAAGGAGGAGTTTATTGAACGTGCGAACATTGTCCGCGGCAAGTTCCGGGAAATGAAGAATTTCAAGAGCCTAAAGTACAACTGGCATGAGGCGGAGCTGACTGTCCTGGAAGGCGTGTTGGCCAGAGGCGACAGGCGTGTGGGCGCTGTGATTGAAGAGGCTTACCGCTCGGGCGCCATCTATGATTCCTGGTCAGAATATTTTAACAATGATGTCTGGATGAAGGCCTTTGAGACCTGCGGAGTGGATATGGACTTCTATACAACCAGACAGCGCAGCCTGGACGAAGTGTTCCCCTGGGATTTCATTGATGCGGGAGTGACCAAGGAGTTCCTGATACGGGAGTGGAATTGTGCGGTCAATGAACAGGTAACGCCTAACTGCAGGCAGCGGTGTTCCGGATGCGGGGCAAAATCATTTGGCAGCGGTGTCTGTTATGAAACGGTAAAGGGATAATATATGAAAATTCGGATTAAATTTAAAAAACACGGTACAATGAAATTTATCGGCCATCTGGATGTGATGCGGTATTTCCAGAAGGCCATCCGCCGTTCAGGGGTGGATATCTGTTACAGCGGCGGGTTCAGCCCCCATCAGGTCATGTCATTTGCAGCCCCCCTGGGCGTGGGGATTACCAGCAATGGGGAATATGTGGACATAGAAGTACTGGGCACAGAGGATTCCAGGTCCATGGTCCGGCGCCTGAACCAGGTCATGTCGGAAGGGTTTGAGATTGTCAGTTACCGGGAGTTGCCTGATACGGCAGGCAATGCCATGTCCATTGTGGCTGCTGCCGACTACAGGGTTGCCTTCCGCCCTGGCTATGAGCCGGAGGGGATGACCCAGGAGGAGTGGTTTGAGGGCCTGGTGGGGTTCTATGGACAGCCTCAGGTCATTGTTACCAAGAAGACCAAACGGGGACAGGCTGAGCTGGATATAAAACCCCTGGTATATGAGCTTCGCGCCGCCAGGTGGGAGGAACCGGGCCAGGAGGAGCTGTCCGCACAAGACCCGTCCCAGCCGGAAAAAACAGCCGGCCGGGAAGAAGGCCGGCCGGCCCTTTTCATGAAAATATCCACCGGCAGCTCCTCCAATATAAAGCCCGACCTGGTGCTGGATGCATATTATGCCCATCTGGGCCAGGAACGGCCGGATTTCGCCTTTCTGGTGCAGCGGGAAGAGGTATATGCCGACATGGCTTCTGATGCACAGAAGGAAACGGGCAGCCATGAGTTTGTATCACTGGAACAGTTGGGGCAGGAAATATTGTAATGGACAGGCTGATTGTAACAAAATTAAATGACAGGATATGTACGGCAGCTGTTTCCGGCAGCCGTATTACCCAGCTTATGATGGAGCCGGAGGATTCCTCCTCCCTGTTAAATGACATATATATCGGTAAGGTCCAGAAGGTGGTTGGCAATATCAATGCTGCCTTTGTGGACATAGGCGGCGGCAGGACAGGCTACTACAGCCTGGATGAAAACAAGGAGCATCTGTTTGTCTCCCCCACTTCCGGGAAGCTGAAAGCCGGGGATGAGATCGTGGTCCAGGTAAGCCGGGACGCGGTAAAGACAAAGGCGCCGGTCCTGACCGGAAAGCTTGCATTTACCGGCAGGTACTGTGTGCTTACCGTTGGCAGGACGGGTGTGGGCTTTTCCAATAAGATAGGAGACAATCAATATAAGGCAAGGGTCAGGAGTCTGTTAAATGAGGCCATGGCAGAAGACGGGGGAGGCTTTGGCATTATCGTGCGTACCAACGGGGCCGGGGCAGCGGACGGGGTAATCCTGCAGGAATACAGGCAGCTGAAGGAGATTTATTTCAAACTGACAAAAGAAGCGTCCTGCCGTACCTGCTACAGCTGTATTTACAGGGACCTGCCAGGATATATCGCGGCCATCAGGGACTCCTACAGCGGCACCCTGGATGGAATCGTGACAGACATACCCTCCTATTATGAAGAACTTAAGGATTATCTGGGGAAATACCAGTCAGAGGACGCGGATAAGCTGACCCTGTATGTGGATAAGCTGCTTCCCCTGTCCAAGCTTTACAGCCTGGATTCCGCCCTGGAGCACGCCCTTAACAAGCATGTATGGCTGAAGTCCGGAGGGTATCTGGTCATTGAGCCCACGGAAGCCATGGTTGTCATTGATGTGAATACAGGCAAATACTCAGGCAAAAAAAAGATGCAGGAAACCATATGCAGGATCAATATGGAAGCTGCAGATGAAATCGGCCGTCAGCTCAGGCTTCGGAACCTGTCTGGAATCATACTCATTGATTTTATCGACATGGAGCGGGAAGAGGACAGGGATATGCTGATGCGCCATCTGGGAGAAGTTGTTTCAAAAGACCCGGTCAAGACCACGGTGGTTGATATGACCAGGCTCAACCTGGTTGAGGTTACCAGGAAAAAAGTGAGGAAGCCGCTTTACGAACAGATTTAAACATAAAATATCACACAAAGGAGCAAAAGGGGTAGGAAGATGAAAATTATAATCGTTGGATGCGGCAAGGTGGGAACCACCCTGGCTGAACAGCTGAACAGGGAACAGCATGATATTACGCTGATTGATTCAGATGCTGAAGCGCTGCAGGCAGTGGCTGACAGCATCGATGTCATGTGTGTCACGGGAAATGGCGCCGTGTATCAGGTACAGATGGAGGCCGGGATTAAAGAGGCAGACCTTCTGATAGCAACCACCAACTCGGACGAACTGAACATGCTTTGCTGCCTGATTGCCAAGAAGGCGGGAAACTGCCATACCATTGCCCGTATCCGCAACCCTGAGTATTCGGCTGAAATCAGTTATATACGCGAGGAGCTGAACCTGTCCCTGGCCATTAACCCGGAACTGGCTGCTGCCAGGGAAATCGCCAGGCTGCTGCGTTTTCCAAGCGCAATCAAGATTGAGCCCTTTGCCAAGGGCAGGATCGAACTGCTGAAATTCCAGATTCCCCAGGGGTCCATCCTGGACAGGATGAAAATAATGGAGGTGGTCAGCCGGTTAAAGAGCAATGTGCTGATCTGTGCTGTGGAGCGGGGCAGCGAGGTGGTGATACCGGACGGTAATTTCGTGATGCTGGGCGGGGATAAAATCTCATTCATTGCGCCCCACGCTGATTCGGCTGAGTTCTTTCACAAGGCGGGGATTGAGAATAATACGGTTAACACCGCCATGTTTGTGGGCGGAGGAAGGCTGACCGTCTATCTTGCAAAGGCGCTGGCCGGGGCCAAGATAAAGATGAAGATCATTGAACGGGATGAGGAGCGGTGCAGGCTGCTCAGCGAACTGCTTCCTGAGGCCATGATCATCCACGGCGATGGTTCTGACCAGCAGCTCCTTCTGGAGGAGGGCATCCGCCAGACCGAGGCATTTGCATCCCTGACCGGCTTTGACGAGGAGAATATCATGCTTTCCCTGTACGCGGCCAGCCAGTCAAAGGCCAAGCTGATTACGAAAGTAAACAAGATTGCCTTTGAGAATGTCATTAATTCCCTGAACCTGGGAAGTGTGATTTATCCCAAGATGCTTACTGCGGACATCATACTTCAATATGTGCGCGCCATGCAGAATTCAATGGGAAGCAATATTGAGACCTTATACAAAATCGTTGCGGACAAGGCCGAGGCCCTGGAGTTCAGGGTAAGGGAGACATCACCGGTTGTGGGGATTGCGCTGGAGAATCTGAGGACCAAGGACAATCTTCTGGTTGCATGCATCAACCGGAACGGTAAATTCATCACGCCCCGGGGCAAGGACACCATCCAGGTGGGGGATACGGTCATCATTGTAACCACACACACAGGGCTTAACGATTTAAAGGATATCCTGAAGTAAAGGCGGGCTGGAAATGAATCGGAATATTATTATATATATGCTGGGCTGGATCATGAATATTGAGGCCCTGTTTATGATGCTGCCTGTCCTGACAGCTGCTGTTTATAAGGAAAACATAGGTTTTATCTATCTGGGGGTGGCGGTTGTCTGCGGACTGTTAGGCGTTGCCTGTACCAGGAAAAAACCAAAGACAAAGATGTTCTTTGCAAGGGAAGGGTTTGTGACCGTATCCCTGGGCTGGATTGTATTGAGCTTTTTTGGCTGTATGCCATTTGTCATCAGCGGGGAGATACCGCATATCATCGACGCCATGTTTGAGATTGTCTCCGGCTTTACCACCACCGGGTCCAGTATCATCCCCAAGGTGGAGAATCTGTCCAAGGCATCCCTGATGTGGAGAAGCTTCTCCCACTGGATCGGAGGCATGGGAATCCTGGTATTCATCCTTGCCATCCTTCCCATGGCAGGCGATTACAACATGCATATCATGCGTGCGGAGAGCCCGGGTCCTTCTGTGGGAAAGCTGGTGCCAAAGATAAGGATTACGGCAAAGCTTCTGTACACCATTTATTTCTGCATGACGATTGTGATGATGATCCTGCTCCTGATTGGGAAAATGCCTCTGTTTGACAGCATCTGCATGAGCTTTGGCGCTGCCGGTACAGGAGGCTTTGCCTGCCGTAATTCAGGCCAGGCCGATTATACCGTGTACCAGCAGGGGGTCATTACCGTATTCATGCTGCTGTTCGGCGTGAACTTTAACGTGTATTATCTCATGCTCATACGTAAACCCAAGGATGCGTTCCGGTGTGAGGAACTGAGAGGATATCTGGCCATTGTGGTGATTGCCATCCTTCTTATCACCATTAATATCCGCTCCCTTTTCCCAAGCCTGTTCATGGCCTTCCACCAGGCGGCCTTCCAGGTCTCCTCAATCATCACCACCACGGGATATTCCACCATTGACTATAATGTGTGGCCGGAATTTTCCAAGAGCATACTGCTGCTTATCATGTTCATCGGCGCCTGTGCCGGAAGTACGGGCGGCGGCATGAAGGTATCCCGTATCATGATTGCTTTTAAGGAAATAAAAAAGGAAATGGCATCCGTCATCCATCCGCGCAGCATAAAGGTGCTGAAATATGAAGGAAAGCCCCTGGAACACAATACGCTGCGTTCCCTTAATGCCTATATCATTGTTTATTTCATGATATTTGCAGTTTCCACACTGGTCATCAGCCTGGACAATTTTGATTTCATGACGTCCTTTTCAGCCGTGGCTGCCAATTTGAACAACATCGGGCCGGGCATGTCCGTGGTAGGTCCGGCGTCCAACTATTCCATGATGTCCTACCTGAGCAAGACCGTCCTGATTTTTGATATGCTGGCGGGAAGGCTGGAGCTGTTCCCCATGCTGGTCCTTCTGTCACCGGGAACCTGGAAGCGCAGCTGATATTGCGGGGATTGGCGGCATTTTGGGATTACATGTAATCGTGAAATGTAACTAGCTATAAAATAGCTGAAAAATAGTGGAAATTCCTGTTGACATCAGAAGATGGAAATGCTATTATAATCAAGTATGCCGCACAGCGAGGTCCTAAGATACTGCCCATTTGTCCGATGGCAGAAAAGCAGTAACACCGAAGCTGGCGAGTAATGATTATAGGAGGTGCCTTTCATGTACGCGATTATTGCAACAGGCGGAAAGCAGTACAAGGTAGCAGAAGGCGATGTCATTAAGGTAGAGAGACTGGGCGCAGGCGCAGGCGAGACCGTAACATTTGACCAGGTGCTGGTTGTTAACAACGGCGAGCTGCAGATTGGATGCCCAACCGTATCCGGAGCAACTGTTACAGCAACAGTTGAGAAGGAAGGTAAGGCTAAGAAAGTTATCGTTTACAAGTATAAGAGGAAAACTGGCTATCATAAGAAGAACGGCCACAGACAGCTTTATACCCAGGTTAAGATTGACAAGATTAACGCTTAATTGTAAATGATATGATTAAAGCAACCGTATTAAAAGATTCCACAGATTCAGGCAATGTCATCTACAGGGGAATCGTGATGGAGGGACATGCCGGTTATGCGCAGGAAGGTGAGGATATCATCTGTGCCGCGGTATCTGCATTATCCCTGAACTTTTTTAACTCGGTGGAGACATTTACGGAAGATGAATTTGAAGGCAGGGCAGGACAGGAGGACGTACAGTTTGAATTCCGCTTTACTTCAGATATAAGTCCTGAGTCGCAGCTCCTTATGAATTCTCTTGTTCTGGGATTACGGAATATTGAGAAGGATTACGGGAAATCATATATTAATGTCAAGTATAAGGAGGTGTAACACATGTTAAAGATGAACCTTCAATTATTCGCTCATAAGAAAGGTGTTGGTTCTACCAAGAACGGTAGAGACTCTGAGTCCCAGAGACTTGGCGCCAAGAGGGCTGACGGACAGTTCGTACTGGCAGGCAACATCCTGTACAGGCAGCGCGGGACCCATATCCATCCTGGCAACAACGTGGGCAGGGGTAAGGATGATACCTTATTTGCTTTAGTAGACGGAGTTGTTAAGTTTGAGAGGAAGGGCAGAGACAGGAAGCAGGTTTCTGTATATCCAAGGGCAATCAACGAATAATTTCGAAGGGCTCCATACTTGGCGTATGGGGCTCTTTTTTCTTCAACAGGAATATCCTGTTGGGGACAACACCACAGGAGGTGCTATGTATGTTTGCCGATAGTGCAAAAATATTTATTAAATCCGGCAAGGGCGGAGACGGCCATGTGTCATTCAGGCGGGAACTTTACGTCCCCAACGGCGGTCCTGACGGAGGAGACGGGGGACGTGGCGGAGATGTTATTTTTCAGGTGGACAAAGGTAAGAATACGCTGGTGGATTTCCGCCATATCCGCAAATACATTGCCAAGGACGGAGAACAGGGCGGCAAGAAACGCTGCCATGGAGCGGACGCGGAGGACCTGATCGTAAAGGTGCCTGAGGGTACTGTGATTAAGGATTTCGAATCCGGCAAGGTCATTGCCGACATGTCGGGGGATAACCAGCGGGAGGTGATTCTCCGGGGCGGCAAGGGCGGCCTTGGGAATATGCATTTTGCAACATCGACCATGCAGGTACCCAAATATGCCCAGCCAGGGCAGCCGGGGGCTGAACTGTTTGTGCAGTTAGAGCTTAAGGTGATTGCGGATGTGGGGCTGGTAGGATTTCCCAATGTTGGAAAGTCCACCCTGTTGTCTGTTGTGAGCAATGCAAAGCCTGAAATTGCAAATTACCATTTTACCACCCTGAATCCCCATCTGGGCGTGGTAGACCTGGGGGACGGTGCCGGTTTTGTCATGGCTGATATACCGGGCCTTATAGAGGGCGCATCCGAAGGCGTGGGTCTGGGACATGCGTTCCTTAAGCACATTGAGCGCACCAAGGTGCTGGTCCATGTGGTGGACGCTGCTTCCGTGGAAGGCCGTGACCCGCTGGAGGATATACGGACCATTAACAAAGAACTGGAGGCGTATAACCCGGAACTGTTAAAGCGTCCCCAGGTCATTGCCGCCAACAAGATGGATGCCGTGTATTCAGAGGATGATTCCAATCATATATTGGATACCCTGCGGGCTGAATTTGAACCCAGGGGCATCCGGGTATTTGCCATATCAGCTGTCAGCAGGCAGGGGGTAAAGGAACTGCTTTACCATGTCAATGACCTGTTAAAGACAGTGGATGATACAACTATTGTATTTGAAAAGGAATTCGAGATTGAGTACCAGGGCGACCGGAACCTTCCCTATACTGTTTCCAAGGAAAAAGAAGGGCTTTATGTGGTGGAAGGGCCGAGAATCGAGAAGATGCTGGGATACACCAATCTGGATTCTGAGAAAGGGTTTGATTTCTTCCAGAAATTCCTAAAGAACACGGGAATCCTTAAGGAATTGGAAGAGGCAGGTATCAAAGAAGGGGATACGGTCCGCATATATGGACTGGAGTTTGATTATTATAAGTAAAAGGAGTTAATATGACGAGTAAGCAGAGAGCCTATCTCAAAGGCCTGGCCATGAACATTGTTCCTGTGTTCCAGATTGGGAAATCCAGCCTTACGCCTGAGATCACACAGGCAGTGGACGAAGCCCTGGAAGCCAGGGAGCTGATTAAAATCACGGTTCTTAAGAACTGTCTGGACGATGGCAGGTCCATTGCCGAGGTATTGGCGGAGCGCACCCATTCACAGGTTGTGCAGGTGATTGGCAGGAAGATTGTCCTTTACCGTCCGGCAAAGGATGAGACAAAACGTAAAATCGTGCTGCCTGAAAAATAAGGGAGAGGGATTTCTATGGCAAGGATAGGAATTCTGGGCGGGACATTTGACCCCATACACAACGGTCATCTGGCACTTGGAAAACAGGCATATGAGGAATTCGGACTGGAACGTATCTGGTTCATGCCTTCCGGGACACCGCCCCACAAAAAGGATCATAGGATTACAGAGGGGAAGATGCGCCGGGACATGGTCATGCTGGCAATCGCGGATATCCCCTGTTTTCTGTATTCGGATTTTGAAATGGAGCGGGAGGGCAATACCTATACGGCCCAGACCCTCACACTCCTGAAAGAGGAACGCAGTGAGGACGGGTTCTATTTTATAATAGGCGCTGATTCATTGTATGAAATCGAACACTGGTATCATCCGGAGCAGGTAATGGGACAGGCCGTGCTTCTGGTGGCCGGGAGGGCATACAAAAAAAGACAGAGGACCATGGAGGAGCAGATTGCCTACCTTTCCCATAAGTACGGCGCTGTGATTTACCCAATCCACTGTCCGCAGATGGATGTGTCATCTGAGGGAATCAGGTCCGCGGTGGCGGCGGGGCTCCCAATCAGCGGTCTGGTGCCGGAGCCGGTGGAGGAATACATCAGGTCCCATGGATTGTATACCCATCCTGTGCAGTAAGGCAGGCATAAGGATGGGTAAGGAGGATTATATGGAAACACAATGCAGCCAGGTCATGATGTTGAGGAAAAATCTTAAATCAAAACTGGACCCTATGCGCTATGAACATTCACTGAGTGTGTCATTTACCTGTATGAACCTGGCCATGCGCTATGGTTATGATATGGATAAGGCGGAACTGGCCGGTCTGATGCATGATTGTGGGAAACGTTATTCCGATGATATAATATTGAAGAAATGCCTGAAACACGGGATTGAAGTGACAGAGGACGAGTTAAAGGCCTTGCCGGTGCTTCATGCAAAGTACGGCGCCTGGCTGGCAGAGCATAAGTATCAGATAAGGGACCAGGAAATCCTGGATGCCATTGGCTGCCATACAACCGGTAAAACTGATATGACTACCCTGGACAAAATCCTCTATATAGCGGATTATATCGAGCCAAGGCGTTATAAGGCGGAAAATCTTCCAATCATACGGAAAATGGCATTTGAGGACCTGGATGGCACCATGTACGCCATCCTGTCCGGAACCCTGGAATATCTGGATAAAAAGGGCGGAAACATTGACCCTATGACCGTAGAAGCATATGAATATTTTAAGAGGCTGAAAGGAGACAGCAATGAACTCAAAGGAAATGGTTAAACTGGCATATAAGGCCCTGAGCGATAAAAAGGGGGAGGATATTAAAATCATTGATATCCAGTCCGTATCGGTCCTGGCTGATTACTTCATCATTGCCCATGGAAGCAACCCCAACCAGGTGCAGGCCATGGCGGATAACGTGGAAGAAATCCTGGGCAAAGAGGGCTGTGAGTGCAAACAGATTGAGGGTTACCAGAATGCAAACTGGATTCTCATGGATTATAAGGATGTGATTGTCCATATCTTCTGTAAGGAAGACAGGCTCTTCTATGATCTGGAACGAATCTGGAGGGACGGGAAGACGTTTGTGGATGTTGAGGAACTGTAATTAAGAAGTTGGAGTGACGCAAGGGAAGAGGGAGGCTGAGGGAGAGCGCAGACCGTTGGGCCCTGGTTCCTGGTTTCCGCGGTGGGCCGGACTAAGGGGGCAGGATGCAAAAACAGAAGGTTCGCCGCCAATTACGGCGCAGGCTTGATGCCTGCCCCTCCATGGGCGGCCGGATTTGGGCGTGGAGCGCTCCAAATCCGCCTTCTGTTTTTGCATCCCGCCCCCTAAGTCCGGCCGAACCGCTCCAAATGTCACCAGGGCCCAACGGTCTGCACCCTCCCTCAGCCTCCCTCTTCCCTTGCTGTGTATTGGCGGCAGCTGGGATATGGGTTTTGTATCCCGTTTCCATATAGTTCATGGACGATTTGGCTTGAGTGAAGGCAGATGGCTGTGGGGATGCAGGATTCTGCTTTTTTGTTATATGCTGTTATTTTTGTTATATGCTGTTATGAAGGATAGTCGCGATAGGGCTGAAAAAGAGGAAAGAGGGTTGCAGGAATGCAGCCCTCTTTTAAAATATAAATTATTAAATCTGAATCATTACATCATACGTATAAGACCGATTACTTTGCCCAGAATCTCCACATGGTCCGTGATGATGGGGTCCATGGCTTCGTTCTCGGGCTGCAGGCGGTAGTGGCCTTTTTCTTTGTAAAAACGCTTTATGGTAGCGGAGTCATCTATCATTGCCACCACAATCTCACCGTTCAGTGCGGTGGGGCGCTGTTCCACGATGACCTGGTCACCGGGCAGGATGCCGGCTCCGATCATGCTCTCCCCCTTTACCTTTAGCATGAAGGTCTCGGCGTTGGGAAGTATCTCTGCCGGGAATGGGAAATAGTCTTCAATGCGTTCCTCGGCCAGGATCGGTTCCCCGGCAGCCACCGTACCGATCAGAGGGATGTTGACCATCTCCCTGCGGTTGAAATTGAAGGTGTCATCCAGGATCTCAATGGTCCTTGGTTTGGTTGGGTCGCGCCGTATGAAGCCTTTCTCCTCCAGTGCTGAGAGGTGGGAGTGCACGGAAGATGTGGACTTTAAATGGACTGCTTCGCAGATCTCACGTACAGCGGGCGGATACCCCTTCTTAAGTATTGTTTCTTTTATGTATTCTAATATCTCCTGCTGTTTAGAAGTAATTTTATCCTGAGCCATATTCAACCTCCTGCATTTTCTATTCTTATAGTAACATATGTTCGGGTAAAATGCAAACCTTTGTTCGTTTTTTTGCCAGAAACCCATTGACAAACATGTGTTCTGGTGCTATATTATATACATACAAAAGAACACACGTTCTGCACTGCGCGCATAACGGAACCGCCTTGGGGAGGTTGCATATGAGAAAGTTAATGGTTAAGTTAGTGGCTGCCTGTTTTACCGTACTGTTATTTGTCACCATTTTCATGGGGCGTACTATGTTTACCTCCATGGCAAAAGAGGAAAGTGCGGCTACGCCATACTATAAGAGTGTCCGGATACAGGAGGGGGACAGTCTGTGGGAGCTTGCCAATCAGTATAAGGATGGAAGTTCCATGAGCACCCATGAATATGTGGACCAGCTCAGACAGATGAACAGTCTTAAGAAAGATACCATCCATGCGGGCCAGTACCTGACCGTTGTTTATTATAAGTAGATAGTGATGCTTTTTTATATCATATAATCATGTAATCATGGGGATTGTGTCATTCCCTGCGGACAGAAGTGCATAGGAGCACATGTATGTCTTGCAGGGGATTTTTGTTTTCTTGTCTCCCTGTGATGTGTTTGGCAATCCGTTCCCGCCGTCTACACGCCCCGAATCTCCCACAAAGCGGGACGTACGGCGGACGGAAAGCAATTTTCAAACACACCCTAAGGTCTGAATGGCAAGGATGGTTCATAGAATGATACAATGCGGCCGGGCCTTCCGGGATGGGCGGTTACATCTGCATATAATTTTCTGGAGTTTTTTGTACGTTTATAACAAAATTTCAATTGAAAGTTAAAATTGTATAAAGAAGGAAACAGGGTGCAGTTGAAAATAGCACAAATATGTGTTGAAATTTAATGTATTCTTGTTGAATATTAATTTCCATAACTTTAATATTATTAATTTATAAATAATATGTATTTGAAATTATAAAATACAGTGACTATAATAGGGCAATGCATAAGAGATGAGAAAGGGGGTTGGAAGATATGAGTGATTTAGTAGGATCATTGATGGAGGAGCTTAACTGCAATGTGGTGTTTACCATACCGCTGTTTGGCGGCATACCCATACTTGAGTCGGTCGTGGTCACATGGATCATCATGGCGGTCCTTATGGCGGCATCCCTGCTTCTGGTCCATGGCCTGAAGGTCAGACAGATTAACAATAAGCAGGCGGCGCTGGAAAGCGGCATATCCTTTATTTATGACTTCTTCGAAGGACTGCTGGGCAAGGACGGGAAGGATTACATACCATACCTGATCACAGTGGTGCTTTACATCGGGATAGCCAATATGATTGGGCTGTTTGGGTTTAAGTCGCCTACTAAGGATTTGAATGTGACTGCATCCCTGGCTGTTATGAGCATTGTGCTTGTGGAGACAGCGGGAATACGCAAGAAAGGCGTCAAGGGCTGGATTAAAAGCTTTGCGGAGCCCATTCCCATCATAGCCCCTATCAATGTGCTGGAACTGTTCATCAGGCCGCTGTCGCTGTGTATGCGGTTGTTCGGCAATGTGCTGGGGGCCATTGTGGTCATGGCGCTTATCAAGCATCTGGTGCCTTTGGTGGTGCCTCTGCCGTTTAGTTTTTACTTTGATATATTTGATGGGGTAATACAGGCTTATGTATTTGTATTCCTCACGTCACTATATATAAAAGAGGCAATTGAAGACTGATGACTTCAAACCGAATGAAAATTTTATGAGAAAAAGGAGAATTTTATTATGACAAGTTTAATCGCTATAGGTGCAGGAGTTGCAGTTCTTACAGGTATTGGTGCAGGTATCGGTATCGGCATGGCCACATCCAAGGCAGTGGATGCCATTGCAAGGCAGCCTGAGGCAGACGGCAAGATCACAAAAGCCCTGCTGTTAGGATGTGCGCTTGCCGAGGCAACGGCCATTTACGGATTTGTAATCGGTCTTTTAATCATTCTGTTTTTAAAATAATTGTTAGCGGGAAGGCGTTTGAATATGTTAAATCTAAACATTTGGAACATTGCCTGTACGGTCATTAACCTTCTGGTGCTCTACATATTCATGAAGCACTTCCTTGTTGCACCGGTGCGCAGGATACTGGATGAAAGGAAGCAGATGATTGAACGTGACCTGGATGATGCCAAGGATACAAGGACCCAGGCAGAGCAGCTAAAGGAAGAGTATGAAGCATCCATGGGCAATGCGGATCAGGAAGCGTCAAAAATCATAGAGGATGCCAGGGCAAGGGCCGGAGAGGAATACAACAGGATCCTTGAGCAGGCAAAGAAGGATGCTGCAAAGAAGATGGAAGAGGCAGACAGGACCATTGCGCTGGAGCGGGAGAAAGCCATGAGTGACCTTCAGGCCGGTGTTGCCGGGCTGGCCATGACGGCGGCTGCCAAACTCCTCAGCGAGCAGGCCGGGCCTGACAGGGACAGGAACCTATATAACTCATTTTTAGCAGGATCAGGTGACAGTAATGACTGAGAAGGCCAGGACATATGCCATTGTATTATATGAATTGGGAATCCCGGGACAGATGGTCGAGGGTGCGGTCAGTATATTCAAGGAAAGCCCGCAGCTTGTCAGGACCTTAAAAAGCCCGGTGGTTCCGGTTAAGAATAAGCATGCCATCCTGGGGAAGATATTCAGGGAACCGGGATTTTCCGGACTCATGGTGAACTTCTTAAAAAAGGCTTGCGATGCGGGGTGCATCGGGCAGATGGAAGATATTGCAGATGCATGGCGGTCATATTCCCTTGGGAAAGAGGGAATCATGGAGGCGGAACTTCATTATGTGACCATGCCGGGTGCGGCCCAGATTGCAGGAATGAAGCAGTTCCTATGCAGGATATACCATAAAAAGGATATCACCCTTAAACTGGTGATGCAGCCTGACCTGATAGGCGGATTCGTCTTAAAGGCAGGGGATATAGAATATGATTACAGCCTGAAGGGGCAGCTGTCAAAGCTGCGCCGGGCTGTGGTAAGATAGGAGTCTTGATATGAGCACAATCAGTTCCCAGGAAATCATCTCCATCATAAAAAGCGAGATTGAGAATTTCGATACCCAGGCCGCCACGGAACAGGAGACGGGTTCTGTTATCTGGGTTGGCGACGGTATCGCCATTGTATACGGTATGGAGCATGCCATGTATGGAGAGATTGTAATATTTGAAAACGGTGTCCGGGGAATGGTCCAGGACATCCGCAAAGATGAAATCGGCGTCATCCTTTTTGGTAAGGATACGCAGATAAGCCAGGGCACCAAGGTGGTACGTACGAAAAAGCGTGCCGGCGTGCCTGTGGGCAGTGGATTTTTAGGCAGGGTGGTCAATGCCCTGGGAGACCCCATTGACGGTCTTGGCCCGGTAAAGGAGGAGGACTACCGCCCGGTGGAGGAGGAAGCACCCGGTATCGTGGACAGGAAGTCAGTGGGTGTTCCCATGGAAACAGGCATACTGGCAATTGATTCCATGTTCCCCATTGGACGGGGTCAGAGGGAATTGATCATCGGGGACCGCCAGACCGGAAAGACCTCCATTGCCACCGATACCATTTTGAACCAAAAGGGCAAGGATGTGGTCTGCATCTATGTGGCAATCGGACAGAAGGCTTCCACGGTTGCCAAGCTGGTCTCTACCCTTAAGAAGGGCGGCGCCATGGATTATACCATTGTGATGTCCTCCACTGCCAGTGAAGCGGCTCCCCTGCAGTACATAGCGCCTTATTCAGGGACTGCCATGGCTGAATTCTTCATGCATCAGGGAAAGGATGTACTGATTGTTTATGATGACCTTTCCAAACATGCGGTGGCTTACAGGGCATTATCCCTTTTGCTGGAGCGCTCACCTGGACGTGAGGCATATCCAGGCGACGTATTCTATCTCCATTCAAGGCTTTTGGAGCGGTCCAGCAGGCTGAGCGATGCAAAGGGAGGAGGTTCCATTACGGCGCTGCCCATCATCGAGACACAGGCAGGGGATGTATCCGCGTATATACCAACCAATGTCATTTCCATTACGGACGGCCAGATCTTCCTTGAGAGCGATTTGTTCTTCTCAGGAATGAGGCCTGCTGTCAATGTAGGGCTTTCCGTGTCACGTGTTGGCGGCGCTGCCCAGACCAAGGCCATGAAGAAGGCTTCGGGCAGTATCCGTATCGACCTGGCGCAGTACCGGGAGATGGAGGTATTCACCCAGTTCAGTTCGGACCTGGATGAGTCAACCAAGGAACAGCTGGCCTACGGAAAGCGTCTGATGGAACTGTTAAAACAGCCTCTGGGACGGCCCCTGAGCCTTCACGAACAGGTCATCACGCTCTGCGCGGCAACCCATAAGGTGATGCTTACCGTGGATGTGGATAAGATTAAGGAATTCCAGATGGATATGCTGGGATGGTTCGACGTGAAGCATCCTGAAATCGGCCAGGAGATTGAAGAGAAAAAGAACCTGACAGATGATTTAGTACAGAGAATCGTGGACGCTGCCAACCAGTACAAGGCGTCCGTATAACCGGGAAGAGGGAGAGAATATGGCAAATGCAAGAGAAATCCTGAGCCGTATGAAGAGCGTCCAGGATACCAGGAAGATTACCAATGCCATGTACCTGATTTCCTCCACCAAGTTAAAGAAAAGCAAGAAGCTGCTGGAGGAGACAGAGCCTTACTTCTATACGCTGCAGGATTTAATCCGCCGTATCCTGCGCCATATGCCGGATGTGGAGCATTTTTACTTTAATCCCAGAAGCGAGATCAAGGGAGCAGACAGGACAAAGGGCCTTATTGTCATCACAGGTGATAAAGGGCTTGCAGGTGCTTATAACCACAACGTGCTTAAGATGGCCCAGGAGTGGATGGAACAGGGCGATAACCACCGTCTTTATGTGGTGGGGGAACTGGGACGCCATTATTTTGCCTCCAAGCACATACCGGTGGAGGAGCAGTTCCATTATACGGTACAGAATCCCACCATGCACAGGGCCAGGCTGATATCCTCCACTGTGCTGGAGGATTATGAGCAGGGACAGCTGGATGAGGTATGGATTCTTTATACCCAGATGATTAACAGCATGAAGATGGAGGCCGAGATTGTCCAGCTGCTTCCTCTGAAGCGGGAAGATTTCAGCAACATCGTGATTCCGCCTGATATCATCCAGGAGGAGATCCAGATGGTCCCATCACCCAGCGCGGTCATGGATAACGTGGTGCCCAACTATGTGACGGGTTTTATTTTCGGCGCGCTGGTGGAATCCTTCTGCAGTGAGCAGAATGCCAGGATGATGGCAATGCAGTCGGCCAGCGACAATGCCAATGCCATCCTCAGCGACCTTTCCATTGAGTATAACCGTGTAAGGCAGGCAGCCATCACCCAGGAGATAACGGAAGTAATCAGCGGTGCCAAGGCACAGAAAAAGAAACATAATTCGTAATGAACCAGGAAAGCCCACAATGAATAGAATCGTGGAAACGTATAGAAATAAAAGGAGGCAGCCATGAGCAAGGGAAAAATCATACAGGTCATGGGACCTGTGGTTGACGTGGCGTTTGAAGATGAAAACCTTCCCCATATAAAAGATGCCCTGATTGTTGACAACCAGGGAAAGAAGTGTGTCATGGAGGTTGCGCAGCATGTTGGCGGCAATGTGGTCCGCTGCATCATGCTGGCATCCAGCGACGGGCTTTGTAAGGATATGGAGGTGGAACCTACCGGGGCAGGCATCAAGGTACCGGTAGGAAAGAAGACCCTGGGCAGGCTGTTCAATGTCCTTGGTGAAACCATTGACGGGGGACAGAACCTGGACGATGAGGATAAATGGGTCATCCACAGGGACCCGCCTTCCTTTGAGGACCAGAGTCCTGTGGTGGAGATGCTGGAGACAGGCATCAAGGTCATCGATTTGCTGGCCCCATATGCCAAGGGCGGTAAGATTGGCCTTTTCGGCGGCGCAGGCGTTGGCAAGACCGTCCTGATCCAGGAACTGATTACCAATATTGCAACCGAACACGGCGGTTATTCCATTTTTACCGGAGTGGGGGAGCGTTCCCGTGAGGGCAATGACCTCTGGACCGAGATGGGGGAATCCGGCGTACTGGAAAAAACAGCCCTGGTATTCGGGCAGATGAACGAACCGCCGGGCGCGCGTATGCGTGTGGCTGAGACCGGACTTACCATGGCAGAGTATTTCAGGGATGTGGAGCATCAGAATGTGCTGCTGTTCATTGATAATATCTTCCGTTTTGTGCAGGCAGGCTCCGAGGTTTCCGCCCTTCTTGGACGTATGCCCTCAGCGGTTGGCTACCAGCCCACCCTGGCAACAGAGGTAGGTGAGCTTCAGGAGAGGATTGCATCCACCAAGAACGGCTCCGTTACCTCGGTACAGGCCGTATACGTGCCTGCAGATGACCTGACGGACCCTGCTCCGGCAACCACCTTTGCCCATCTGGATGCAACCACGGTGCTTTCCAGGAAGATTGTGGAACAGGGTATATACCCGGCAGTGGATCCCCTGGAATCCACTTCACGTATCCTGGAAGAGGATGTGGTTGGGAAAGAGCATTATGAAGTGGCGAACAAAGTACAGCAGATGCTTCAGAAATACAAGGAACTTCAGGATATCATCGCAATCCTTGGCATGGAGGAACTGTCTGAGGAAGATAAGCTGACAGTAAACAGGGCCAGGAAGATCCAGCGTTTCCTGTCCCAGCCATTCCATGTGGCTGAAAACTTTACAGGCGTGCCTGGCAAATATGTGCCTGTAAAGGAGACCATCCGTGGTTTTAAGGCCATTATCGAAGGCGGGATGGATGCGTATCCGGAAGCCGCGTTCTTCAATGTGGGCACCATAGACGAGGTTGTGGAAAAGGCCAAAACCATGGAACACAGCGAATCCTAAGGTTTGGCGGACACATAGAAAGGAGCCCGGATATGTCTACATTTTGGCTGAAAATAGTTGCCAGCGACCATATTTTCTATAATGGAAACTGTGAGACGCTGGTGGTTCCTGCCCATGACGGTGAGATGGGTATCCTTCCCCACCATGAGGCCATGATCCTGGCCGTCCAGGAAGGTGAACTGCGCTTTCGGGTATCTGGGGAAACACAGTGGCGGGAAGCCATTGTGGGACGGGGAATCGTTCAGGTGGCCAACAACCGTGTGACCATGCTTGTGGATACGGCGGAACGGCCGGAGGATATCGATGAGGTAAGGGCCAGGGAGGCGCTTGAGCGGGCCGAGGAACAGCTGCGGCAGAAGCAGAGCCTGCGGGAGTTCAAGATGACCCAGGCATCCATGGCCAGGGCGCTGTCAAGGCTTAAGGGAAGCCATCTCAAGGAACTGAGATAAAAAACATTGGGATAGGACCATTGAAATATGAAGACCAAAATGGCTGCAGGCAGGACCTACAGCCATTTTGAATTCTGGATTAAAAAATTGCAGAAATCCATGACAATCGGGTTTTCCCTGCCATGGGGGGAGCACATAAGGATGATCTGGCGCCGGCAGACCTGGTCCTTGATGGGCAGGAGCTTTACCGGGGACCGGGGGGACAGGGGACCCCATTCAGCGGACAGGGGGCCCCAGGAATACTGCGGCCAGAAGCCAATGCCCAGCCCGGCAGCAATCAGGTTCCGCACCGACTCCGTGGTGTCGCTTTCAAAGATTACCTTTGGTGTGAAATCAGCTTCTGAAAAATAGCTGTTGCATATCTGCCGGATGGGACGTGAGCCGGCCAGGCAGATATAACCTGCATTCTTGGTATCGGTCAGCCGGATTGAATCTTTATCCCCATAAGGGGAGTGGGTGGGGACGGCCAGATACAGGTCCTCCTCCAGCATGACCATGTAATCGGAATATTCTTCACTTTTAATGTCGGAGCGTATGGCAGACACACACAGGTCAAAGTCCGCATTGGTATCGGACTGGTACAGCTGGAAGTTCACATCCGGCCGCAGGGTACGGTATGCTATGATCCGGTTGGTAATCAGGGTGGAAGCTGCCAGCAGCTTCAGATGGATGGTATGGCTGGACAGATACTGGCCCGCCTTAAGTTCCCCTGGAATCCGGTCCAGGGCGCTTATGATCGGAATCAGCCGTTTTTGCAGCAGCCGTCCGGCATCATTTAATTCAATACTCCGGTTTTTCCTCTCAAACAGCGGGATTCCCAGTTCGCTTTCCAGCCTGTGTATGGCCTGGGACAGTGCGGGCTGGGCAATCTGAAGGTGCTCGGCAGCCTTTGTCATGTGCTGGTATTCTGCGGTTGTAAGAAAATAGCGTAATTGTAATAATTCCATTTTTTACCTCTGCTTATTCTTTTGTTCATCAATCATTATATAACACATTGCCTTTTTTTGCATGGAAAATTTGCCTGGGGCGTATCTGAGAAACATTCCCATCTAAATATCTTGAAAATCCATTGATATAGTGTTAGAATAACAGACGTAGGTTAGCAATGACTAACCAAATAACGATGTTTATAACCAGGAGGCGCCCGATATGAGCAAAGAAACCCTGCATCTGCTACTTAGGATGAACCATGACCGATTAGAAACACAGATTGCACTTCAGTGCGCGCCGCTGCTGACCGGGGTGAAGATATCCAACCTCCTTACTGTCACAAGCCACAGGAAGCAGGAGGCAGCGGGACTGTTTGAAGGAACCGCAGTATCCTGTTACATGCTGTATGAATCCAGGGAAAAGACAACCTTCCTGCTGTATTTAAGGTCCGGGCTTATGGAATACCTTGCAGAAACGGACGTAAAAAGGCTGATGGAACGTTTTGGGTATCATGCCATGAAGCTGGAACGGATTCTGGAACGTGTTTCAGAAAAGTATACGTCACACATGGACGGAACTGGCGGATTCCCCCATGAAATCGGACTGCTTTTGGGATACCCGCCCGCGGACGTGCTGGGATTCATCCAGAACAATGGCCGGAACTATCTCTGCAGCGGGTACTGGAAGGTTTATTCCAACCAGTCAGAGTGTAAGCGGATCTTCAGGGGATACAGCCAGGCGCGGGAAATGCTTATACATATGGTTTCCCGTGGGATGGGGATAGGGGACATTCTAAAAATCCATGGATTACACCAATATAAATCAATGACAATTTAGGAGGAAGGCAATATGAGTAAGTTAATGGTAGTATACTGGTCACAGACAGGCAACACAGAAATCATGGCCAATGCGGTGGCAGAAGGTGTGAAGGAGGCAGGGAAAGAAAGCGCTGCCGTGGAGGTTTCATCCATGACCCCGGATGCGCTGAAGGATGCGCCTGTGTTTGCGCTGGGATGCCCGGCCATGGGGGCTGAAGTCCTTGAAGAGGATGAGATGGAGCCATTCATGGCCGAAGTGGAATCCTTTGCCAAAGGAAAGCAGATTGGCCTGTTTGGTTCTTACGGCTGGGGAGACGGACAGTGGATGCGCGGCTGGGAAGAGCGTGTGGCAGGCGCAGGCGCGGCTGTTGTGGGCGGACAGGGGGTGATTGCCCAGGAAACCCCGGATGAGGATGCGCTTTCAAAGTGCAGGGAATTAGGACGCAGTTTAGCTGGCTTCATGCCGTAATAACAGCATTGGAATCGGATGCGGCAAGAGATACAACATGATGTCAGGGATTTTCTTAGGGATTTGAGGGCCCTCCGGCCGGCTGCATGGAATGCGGCCCCGCGGAGGGCCTTTCTATGAGGTTTTATATGTGGGAGGGGAAGAATGATTGCATTTTCAGGGATAAAATGATATGGTATAGGGAGTAAAACGTAAACGCGGCGGCTGTCCTGGAAAACCATGGACGGCTGGAAAAAGGGGAATGAAGCGTGTTGGAAGAGATTAATCCATACCATGTAAAAGACAGGGAGCACAGGGGCAGGGATACCATCCTGATTGTTGATGATATTGAGGTAAACCGTATCATACTGCAGAGTATATTTGAAAGGGATTATAATCTGCTGGAGGCGGAAAACGGGGAACAGGCAATGGTGCTTCTTAAGCAGTACCACGGAAACATTGCTGCCGTGCTTCTGGACCTTGTGATGCCGCAGAAGGATGGTTATCAGGTCCTGGCTGAGATGAATGACCTGCATCTTTTGCCGGAATGTCCTGTTATCATCATCACATCTGAGGACTCTCCGGACAATACGGTGAAGGCCTTTGACCTGGGGGTTTCGGATATTGTGATGAAGCCCTTTGAGCCGGTAGTTGTTAAGCGCAGGGTGGAGAACAGCATTGCCCTCAGCCGGAACCAGCAGGACCTTCAGGAGCGGATTGATGAGCAGGCTGCCCGGTTAATGGAATCCAATGCAGTGATGATTGACGCATTATCCGCCATCATTGAGTACAGGAGCGTGGAAACGGGCCAGCACATACAGCGTATCCGGATGTTTACCAGGATATTGCTGGAGGAGATAGCGGGGAACTTTCCGGAGCTGGGCCTGGACCGCCGGCAGATTGATATCATATCCAGCGCCTCATCCATGCACGATATCGGCAAGATTGCCATACCCGATACAATCCTCAACAAGCCTGGGCGGCTGACAGAGGAAGAATTTGAAATCATGAAAAGCCATACCACAAAGGGCTGCGAGATGCTGGTGAACCTTGACCGCATGGGGGACAGGGAATATCTGAAATACGCCTATAACATATGCCGCTATCATCACGAACGCTGGGACGGCAGGGGGTATCCTGACGGGCTTCGCGGAGACAATATCCCGGTCTGCGCCCAGGTGGTAGGCATTGGGGACTGTTATGACGCCCTGACTTCCGACCGTGTGTATAAGAATGCCATCCCCCCTGCCCAGGCAGTCAATATGATATTGAACGGGGAGTGCGGTACCTTTTCCCCCTGGCTTCTGGAATGTTTTAAGAACGTAAAGGTCACATTTTCCAAGCTGTCCGGCGAGTACAGGGATGGACAGATACAGAAACAGCCAGCCATCAGCAAGGATATACGGCTTTTGGGGGAGGGCGACGGGGATATGAGGCAGATGGGCCGTCAGAAATATCTGACGCTGCTTAAATATGTGGATTCCACGGTTGTGGAGGTGGATTTTAACACCGGCGTCTACCATGTGGTCTATCTGTCCAACCATGATTTTGACGGCCTGAAATCCGGGGGCAGCTTTAAGGAAGCATTTTATCATTTTGTGGAAACAGCCGTCCACCCAGGGGACAGGGATATGGCCAGGGCCCTTATGGGGACTTATATGAAGGATTTCATGAAAGAAGGATTTAATAAAAGAAGCCGTAACTACCGTGTGTATAACCAGGTGGAGCAGGTTTACCGCTGGTGCCGGGCCACCATGCTCCGCATCAATACAGGAAACCCGTACCAGAAAAAAGCCCTGATTATCTGGGAAGAACTGGAAATGGAGGAAGATGCGGTCCCGGCCAGCAGCACCATGCAGCTGAGGATGTTTAATGATGCTTTTTTAAGCCATATGATTGGATGTGTCCTGGCCTGCCTTAACGACAGGGAGTTTACCATTGTGGAGACCAATGGCGGCATGAAGAAATTGTTGGGTTACAGTGACGAGGAAATGAAAACCCAATTTGACAGCAAGTACCTGAATATGATTTATCCCGCCGACCGCAGCCGGATCCTGGAGGAGACAGGAAGACAGCTTAAGTCAGGCAACTCCGTTGAACTGGAATACAGGCTTACTGCGAAGGATGGAAGGATTATCTGGGTCCTGGAGCGATGCCAGTCCGTTACCGGAAAGGACAGCATGGAGTATCTGGTATTTGCCCTTATGGACATCACTGTGTCTAAAAAGGACCAGGAAGAACTCCGCCTGTCCCTGGAACGTCATAAGATCATCATGGAGCAGGCAGAGGATACCCTGTTTGAGTGGGATACCCAAACGGACACAGTCACCTATTCTGCCAATTTTGAGAAAAAGTTCGGATATACCCCTATCATGAAAAATTTCAGTAAGCGCATCCGGTTCGTATCCCATATCCATCCGGCTGACATACCGGAATTTACAAACATGCAGCAACTGCTGATGAAGGGGATGCTTTACAGGGAGATTGAATTCAGGCTTTCCGATGCAGCGGGACGGTACCGCTGGTGCAGGCTCCGTGCCTCTTCCCAGTTTGATGCAGCCGGAAAGGTAAGCAGGGTAATCGGGATGCTGGCCGACGTGGATGAGCAGAAGCGGGCTGAGGAGGCCCTACAGTATCAGGCGGACCGGGATGAACTGACACAGCTCTATAACCGCAGGACGGCAAGAAGGCTGATAGAGGCCATATTGGAGGAACCATGTGTCCAGGGATACAGGGCCCTGATGGTCCTGGATGTGGATGACTTTAAGAAAATCAATGACAGCAATGGCCATATGTTCGGGGACAGTGTGCTGAGGGCTGTGGCTGATATACTGACCCGGCAGTTCCGCAGTGAGGACATCCTTGCAAGGATAGGAGGGGATGAGTTCCTTCTTTTCATGTCCCATGTCCCGGATGTGAAGACCGTTGAAACACGCATGTCCATGGTCCTGGAATCCATTCAGGACATGTGCCTGGAGCAGGGCATGGTAATCCACCCCAGCTGCAGCATAGGGGCTGCCTTCCAGCCCTTGCACGGCAATGATTTTGACACATTGTTCCGCCATGCCGATACAGCCATGTACGGGGCAAAGGGAAAGGGGAAAAGCTGTTTCAGGATTTACGATGCTTCTTTGCGCATGCCGTCAGATTTAGGCATTGAAGCCTGAAATTTTATGTGAAATATGCCCATATGTCCTTTTTTATGAACCGTCTGTTTCCTATAATGATTCTATCAAATCTGATGGCAACCGGAAGCATTGTCAACCCACTTGTGGAGAGCGCGTCCGGTGCTGATGTAAAACATTCCATCATTCATGGCAGGCTTGTGATGAAGGACCGGCAGCTGTTAACCATTGATGAAGAGAAGGTGCTGGCTGAGGTAAAAGCAGTAATGGGAGGCCATGGCTTCTTTGCAAAGCAAGGCGCCTACTGCGGCTGATTCACCGCGTTAAGCGCTGCCTGGGCGGTCCTGGCAGCCTCATTGAGGGCCTCCCTGGCAGGGATGTCCTCAATCTCCACTTGGTCGGCGGCAATGGCCAGGGCATCGAAGATTTTGCCGCCCGTGGGGTCCACCGGGTCAGGGGAGGCGTGCATGGCCTGGGATATGGGAACCAGGACATGGGGATTGTGCTCCGTGTAGGACCGGTATTCCGGGATTTCCAGTGTGCTCTTCCTTACCGGTATGTAGCCGGTGGCCATGGACCACTTTGCCTGTTGGGATGCGTCTGCAAAATACCGGATGAACTGGTAAGCGCCGTCCATGGTTTTATCCTTGCCCGTATCAATCATCACCAGCTGCAGGACCCTGGCCACTGGCGCAGGTCCATGCTTACCAAAGCCGGGCTGTTCCATGGCCCCCACCTTATGGAAGTCCAGGTCGGCCTGGTCGCCGGAGGAACCGGTATACCCGCCGGCCTTATCCTGGAGCACGTCGCCCATTGTGTCATACCAGTATTCCCAGCCCTGTCCGCCGTAATGGACAGCCATGATTCTGTCTTCATGAATCCATTTGCGGACAGCTTCCCAGGAATCCACCCAGGCATCCGTGTTAATAAGTACCTTCCTGCCCTCCTCATCTATCATGGATCCGCCGTTGCTCAGGGCCATGTCAATCAGGTTATCTTCCCCCCACATGGGTTCCCATCCATAAGCCGCGCCGCCCGTGCTTTCTTTTATGACCCTGGCCGCGTCGGCCAGACGTTCCCAGGTATCCAGTCCTTCGGGCCGGATTCCGGCTTTTTCAAAAAGTTCCCGGTTATAGTACATGACCTGGGTGGTGCCGTAAGCAGGCATTGCATACAGGATTTTGTTATTGTCCAGACACTGGTTGTAGAAAACAGGGATGAAGTCATCCTGGTGAAAGGAGGTATCCTGCTGCGTATAGGCGTCCATGGGAACCAACAGGTCCTTCTGCATAAGGCTGCGGGATTTGTCAGAATCCAGCAGGGCAATATCAGCGGCATTGTTCCCTGCAATCCCGGCCTGCAGCTTGGTGTAGGTCCCGTCATAATCCTCCTGCCGGATCCCTGTTACCTGGTATTGGTCCTGGGCCTGGTTAAATCCATCGATGATGTCATCCATAACACCAGCCGCCGTCTTACCGCCGGAATACCAGAATGTAATCTGCACTTTTCCGTGGGCAACCACATCCTTTGCCTGACCCGAAGCATTGCAGCCCGTCATCAGCACGCAGCCTGAGACTAAGGATACTGCGGTAAGGATCTTGCCCTTAAGCCTGCTGTTAAACCTGAATATCATGTTCATTTACGATTCCTCCTGTTATGTCTGTTTGAAGTTAGTTGTACCGGGGTCTGTTTGAAAATTCATTCCCGCCATCTGCCCTAAGGAATCCACCGTAGGTACCCCTTAGTGCAAAGCACGCCCTGGGTTCACCCCTTACACCCATAATCCGTGATTCCCATGACAATCCAACGCCAGGCAGAGATAAAAACCGCCAGCAGGGGAAGGACGGCAATGGTCCCGGCTGCCATCACCAGGGACCACTGGGTGCCGTATGCGCCTCCCTCATAGAGAAACCTCCTTAGGCCCTGGGATATCAGGCTTAAATTGGGCGAATCCGTGATAAGGGACGGCCACATATAGCTGTTATAGGTGTTGATGAATGATAAAAGGATGAAGGTCATGAAGGAGGGCCGGGTCATGGGTACTATGATCCTTGTGAGGATGGAGAGATGTCCGGCCCCGTCCATCCTGGCCGCCTCCATGGTTTCCTTAGGGACGGCCTCAAAGGCCTGATGAAGCAGGAAAATGCCGAACACGCTGACGCCATTGGATAATATCAGGCCCTGATAGCTGTCTAAAAGCCCCATCCTGGATAATATGATATAACATGGGATGTAGGTAACGGCCGTGGGCACCATATAGGTAAAAAGGACCAGCCGGAAAAGCATATCCCTGCCTCTTATTTTCATGAAGGTTACCGCGTAGGTGAAAAGGGCGCAGCACACAAGCTGGATGGCAGCCGCTGCAAGGGATACAAAAAAACTGTTTGCAAGGTATCCCGGAATTGGTGAATCAGCCAGGATGGAACGATAGTTCCCAAACTGGGGGACAGAAGGCAGGAAGGAAGCCGTGTCCAGCACCTCTTCCTTGGTCTTAAGTGAACTGACAGCCATCCAGAGGAAAGGGAATGCCGTGACACAGCAGGTGAATCCCAAAACAGCATGGACAGAGGCGCGCCGGATGATCCGCGCACATGGAATGGCTGGCCGGGTCATGATTGTCCCTCCTTATTCAGCTTAAGCTGGACCAGGGCCAGGCTGATGCCTATAGCCATAAGGATGACCACGGCCGCAGCCCCGCGGCCCATATCAAACTGTTCAAACCCCAGCTGGTAATACAGATAGAGCAGCGTCCTGGTACTCCCCGCAGGTCCGCCCTGAGTCAGTATCTGGATCTGGTCATAGGCGCGCAGGGAATCAGCTGTCATGATGATTCCAATCATAAGGATTGCAGGCCGCAGGATTGGGAGTGTGATATGTACAAACCGGTTCAGGCTGCCTGCGCCGTCAACAGAAGCAGCTTCATAGAGTTCTGCGGGGATCCTGGACAAGGCCCCGGCAAAAAGCAGCATCACATATCCAAGGTTCTTCCACACGGTTACAAGGGCAACGCTTGCCAATGCTGTTGAGGAACTGTGGAGCCAGGGAAGTCCGGCCATCCCCAACTGACGCAGGATGGTATTGGCCAATCCGCTGTCCGGTTCAAAAATCCAGGTCCATACAATGGACACTGCAACGGCCGGCGTGATCCAGGGTGAAAAGATGATCAGCGGGTAGATGGTATGCCTGCCGGCTGAATAAACAAGCATGGCCAGCAGCAATCCAAGGCATGTGACCGGGATTACGGTTTCCAGGGCAAATAACAGCGTATGGATGAGTGCATCCTGAAAGGCTTTGTCCCTGAACAGGGAACTGTAATTCCCCAATCCTGTCATGTGGAAGCCCGAAGTCATATAGTCCCAGTCCGTGAAGCTGATTCCGATGGACGCCAGGATGGGGATAACCCAGAACAGGACAAGGAATAGGAGGGCCGGTGCCGTAAACGCGGCAAATATAAGCCTTGGTTTTAATTGTTTCTGGAAATAGGATGGGTGCATATGTGATTCCTCCTGGATTAAATGTTCAAAAATATTAAAAATTATAAAATGTTGAACACGAGAAATGATAGCACGTAATCCATATATTGTCAATATATTGTTCAATTTATTTGGAAATAGTTAAAAAATGAAAGTGACAGATGCAAATAACCATTCCATGACGGGATGGTTATATTGGACCGGCCATTGAATACAGAAAGGGTTCTATATTTATGCCAGGGCATTTGCTATAATAGTGGGAAAGGCAGTGCACGCTGTTTGACAGAGGGGAGGACAAAATGATATACTTCACTTCAGACCTGCATTTTTCCATGGAATGACAGCCATGCTTTGGATAAGAAAATTGAGATTGCAGATATATGAGGTAACTCCGTTCCAGGGCGTGTTTGGGAGGCGGTAAGATATGGGCCTGATATACCGTGGCCGCATCCAGGAAAAATAACGGAAGGTAGTACTGGCATGATTTCAAAAAAGGGAAAACGGAAACTGGAATTCCAGGGGAATACATATTATTGGCATATCAAAGAAGACCGGGATAAGAATCCACGGATTCACATTTCCTCTGAAGATAAATCTTTTTATCTGACATGCGGATTCGACCGGGAGATTGGGGTTGGGACCCGGCATATTAAGGCGTTTTTATCCGGATTTCTTGCAGATAAGGGCGAAAGGACTTCTTCACGTCCATGACGTCAGAGGGCTGGATCATGTTTATGTGGGCGGGATTGACGGCTGTGATGATCTGAACCAGACCGCACAGGCTTCCATTAAGGCATATTATGAAAGACAGGGACTGCTATATGATATCCATCGGGAACTTAAAGGCCGCTGATATCAGTGACCCCGGACTTCTCTCTGAAATGGAGGCAGCCATGAAGCCTGAGTATATCATCCTGTTTCCGGATGCGCTAGAGGTCGCCTTCCCACAGGGAACACTGCCCAGCCAGGAATACAGCTATGTGGTTGGATTTGATTATGATAAGGAACTTAAGGCTGTCCTCCGGCCTTGGGCTGTGCCGGACTCCAGGCAGGGTGTGGGGAAAATAGGAGAAAATGGAATTATAGGTGTTTCTGAACTGTATTTCCGGACAGGTTTTTGGTATAATAGAAGAAAGTTTTTGCATGGGCTTTGATTACAAATTTACCAAGGGAGGGACACTGCCATGTTTTTAGTCGTTAAGCGGGACGGAGAGACCGTGGAGTTCCATCTGGAGAAAATATCTTCAGCCATAAAGAAGGCGTTTAAGGCAACGGGAAAGTCCTACACGGATGACATCATCGACCTGCTGTCCATCAGGGTAACCTCTGATTTCCAGAAGAAGATGCGGGATGGCCGTATATCGGTAGAAGACATCCAGGACAGCGTGGAGAAGGTCCTGGAGGAATCCGGGTACACGGAGGTGGCCAAGGCATATATCCTGTACAGGAAGCAGCGCGAGAAGATAAGGAACCTGGAAAAGACCACCCTGGATTATAAGGACGTGGTGGACAATTATGTAAAGGTGGAGGACTGGCGGGTAAAGGAGAATTCCACCATCACATATTCCGTGGGCGGGCTGATACTGAACAATTCCGGCGCAGTGACAGCCAATTACTGGCTGACGGAGATATATGACAAAGAGATTGCGGATGCGCACCTGAACGGGGATATCCACATCCATGACCTGTCCATGCTGACCAGCTACAGCTGCGGCTGGTCCCTGAGAAAGCTTCTGATGGACGGTCTGGGCGGTATTACAGGGAAGATTACGGCATCTCCTGCAAAGCATCTCGCAACCCTTTGTAACCAGATGGTCAATTTCCTTGGAATCATGCAGAATGAATGGGCTGCCTCCCAGTCATTTTCATCCTTTGACACATATCTGGCGCCTTTTGTTAAGGCGGACAGCCTGTCCTATGATAAAGTTAAAAAGTGCATGGAGGCATTTGTATTTGGTGTGAACACCCCCAGCAGATGGGGGACCCAGGCGCCGTTTTCACACATTTCCATGGATTTTAAGGTGCCAAAGGACATGGCCGGGGAAAAGGCCATTGTTGGCGGGAAGAAGATGGGATTTACATATGGGGAGTGCCAGGATGAGATGGATATGGTGAACCGGGCCTTCCTGGAAACCATGCTGGAGGGGGACGCCAATGGCCAGGGATTCCAGTATCCCATCCCGTCTTATGGGATTAATGCGGATTTTGACTGGTCGGACACGGAGCAGAACCGCCTTTTATTCTCACTGGCATCCCGGCATGGAACGCCGTATTTCATTAACTATGTAAGGGGCGGTGCGGTACAGGGGGAAGACAGGGTTACCTATGGGGATGACAGCCGGGATTTACGCGTGCTGCACAAAAAGGCCGGGGGATTTTTTGGCTATGGCGAGCACACAGGCGCTGTCGGCGTTGTGACAGTCAACCTTCCAAGGATTGCGTACCAGTCAAGGAATGAGGATGAGTTCTATGGGAAGCTGGACCATATGATGGATGTATCCGCCCGTTCCCTGGATATTAAACGGAGGGTGGTGGGCAATCTGTTAAAGGGCGGCCTATACCCGTATACGGCCTGTTATCTTGAGGATTTTTCCCACCATTTTTCATCCATCGGCGTCATCGGTATGAATGAGGCAGGGTTAAATGCGTCTTGGCTGCAAGCAGGCATGGAATCAGAACAGACAAGGCGGTTTGCGGAAGATGTCCTGAACCATATGCGGGAAAAACTGGTGGGATACCAGCTGGAATATGGCACCCTATATGGATTGGAGGCAACACCGGCGGAATCAGCCACCTTCCGTTTTGCCAGGCTTGACAGGGAACGGTTCCCTGCGCTTAGGACAGCGGGCCGGGAAGGGGATGCGCCGTATTATACAAACAGTACCAAGCTTCCTGCGGATTATCCCATATCCCTTGAGGATGCGCTGATGAACCAGGACGCGCTGCAGCCCCTTTATACCACGGGGACAGTTTTCCATGTGTATGTGGAACAGGAGCTGGAGGACTGGAGAAAGGCAAGGGATGTGCTTCACAAGGTCATCACGGAGCATGATATCCCCTGCTGCACCTTATCCCCGGTCTATTCCATCTGTCCATCCTGCGGCTATCTGCGGGGAAGCCGGGAGGTGTGTCCAAAGTGCGGGGCTGCTGCGGATGTCTACAGCCGTATTGCCGGATATTACAGGCCGGTACATGACTGGAATGACGGCAAGGCACAGGAGTTTAAAAACAGGATAATGTTCCATATCTGAATACATGGAGAAGCCATGATCTGTACATTGGCAGACAGAAAGGGGGAACATATGATACAGTCAGGGGAGGCTGCAAGGACTGTCCAGCGGTTTTTTGATGCGTACCTGAACCAGAGGAATATAGAAAATACGCTGGATTGCCTGACAGAAGGGATACACTGGGTGGGGACCGGCAAGTCAGAGATGGTGTATGGCCGCAGCCAGGCAGCAGAGGCGCTTCGGGCAGAATTTTCCCAGTCTCCGGAATCCTGCAGGATTGAATATGATGGGATTGAGGAGGCGTACGGAACGGATGATTGTTCTTTTGTAATTCTCACTGCCACGGTATATCCCGGGACGCCATCCAGCGCCGCCATGTGGTTCAGGGTGTCCGCTGCCTGTGTCGGGGATAAGGATGGGGCATGCCGGATTGCATCCATCCATGCGTCCACCCCTGACATCCGGCAGGAGGAAGGCAGCTTCTTTCCGGCTTCCGGTCTGAGCCGGTCCGAGATGGAGGCCCGCCTGGAGGCCAAGGCCCTGGATATACTGGGAAGGAATATTCCGGGCGGAATGATGGGAGGATATCTGGAACCGGATTTTCCGTTATATTATGTCAATGACTTCATGCTGTCCTATCTGGGATATACCTATGAGGAATTCGTAAAGGCAATTGACGGGAAAGTGATTAACTGCATGCACCCGGATGACCGGAAACAGGTAGATGACCTGGTGTCAGAGGCATTTGATAAGGGCACTGACTACCAGGTTCAATACAGGATGGGGAAAAAGGACGGCAGTTATATCTGGGTTAACGATGTGGGCAAAAAGGGATGGTCTGAGGATGGACGGGAGGTCTGCATCAGTGTGATTCGGGATATCTCCGAGGAAGTGGAGTCCAGGATACGCCTGGAAAGGCAGGCCGGGGAACAGGAACAACTGGCCAGGGAACAGGAACAGCTGGCAGACCGGTATAATCACCTGCTCCAGTCCGTGCTCTGCGGCATTGTGCAGTATCATCCCACCAGCCAGGGTGTGGTATTCAGGAATGCCAACAGGGAAGCAATCCGTATCTTTGGTTATACCCCGGAAGAGTTCTGGGCCAGGAAGTACTGGCGGATGGATAACCTGGTTGCAGAAGAAGACCGTGATTATATTGGCGAGGTGTTTGCAAAACTCAGGAAACCGGGGGATAAGGCCAGCTATGAATATCGGCTGCGCCGGCAGGACGGCAGTCCCTGCTGGATCATCGGCAGCGCCGAGGTATTGTCAGACAGCAGCAATCAGACCTACATCCAAAGTGTGTATCTGGATATTAACGAGAGCAAAAAGGCAGAGCAGCGCAATCAGCGTCTCACAGACCAGCTGGAAGCCAGCGATAAGGTGCTGCATATGGCGCTGGAGCATACCACTACCAGTGAGTTTTATTACTATCCGGATACCAGGGAATGCATGGTTCCGGCCAGGACCAGTGAGCTGTATTGCTGCCAGGAACACTACGACAACCTGCCCTGCAGCTTTGCCATGGAACAGGTGGATGAACCGTTCCGTCCTGCTTTTTATGAGATGTATGGGCGCATCCATCAGGGTGCGCGCACCGCAAGCTGTGAATTCAGGGGACGCAACCAGGCGTTCTGGTGCAGGCAGACCCTGTCTGTCATCCTGCGCAATGAGGATGGCTCCCCCAGGCTTGTGATTGGCATTGTGGAAAACATCACACGGCAGAAAACAGCGGAGGAGGCGCTTGTCAAGGCAAGGAGCCGGGACAGCCTTACGGGCCTTTATAACAGGGACAGCGGCATCCGCCTGGTTCAGGAATGCATGGCGGACCGGGCGCCGGGTGAGCATGGGGTCCTGATGCTTTTGGACATGGATGGATTTGAGGATGTGAACCTGAAGGAGGGCAGGATTTTTGGGGACGTGGTACTCCAGGAAGTTGCTGATATCCTGCGGACGGAAGCTGGACAGAACAGTATCCCGGTCCGGCTTGGCGGGGACGAATTCATGCTTTATGTGAAAAACAGCAACAAGGCACAGGCCATGGTCACAGGTCCCAGGATTGCGGACCAGGTACAGAATGTTTTTGTGAATATGGAAAAGGATATACATGTTTCGGTCAGCATCGGGATGTGCAGTACTGAGGTGACAGAGGAGTACAGCGCCCTTTACCGCTGTGCGGAGAGTACGCTCAAATATGTCAAGGAAAATGGAAAAGGGCGGGCAGCCTGTTATCAGGACACCTCCAATGAACTGGGGGTATTCCTGACACAGCTTTATACGGAAGAGCATCCCCTCAATGCGATTGAGATGGAGACATCACGTCTGGACGACGACCTGGTATCCTTTGCGCTGGACCTGCTCGGCAAGTCCAAAAACCTGGATGACGCTGTGTTCCTGCTGCTTTCCAGAATCGGAAAGAAATACTGCCTGGACCGGGTATCCATTATTGAAGCCAGCCAGGCTTATCTGTCCTACCGTTTCTCCTATCAGTGGGCGCGCAACCGGGCGGACCTTCAGTTGGGGCAGGATTTTTATGCCTCCAAGGAGGATTTCGACATCTGTTCCAATATGTATGATGAGGATGGCCTGGCCGACCACAATGTCCGGGACGGAATCTCACGGATTGCATCATGCCTCCATGCCGGTATCTGGAACTACGGTGAGTATGTGGGTTCCATGAGTTTTGAGGTGGATGAGCCGGATTATCAGTGGTCACAGGAGCAGCGCAAGCTCTTAAAGGAACTGGTCAGGATTATCCCTTCCTTTGTCATGAAATCCAAAGCAGATGCGGTCAGCAAGGCCAAGACGGATTTCCTTTCCCGCATGAGCCATGAGATACGCACACCCATGAATGCCATCAGCGGCATGACTACCATTGCTAAAAAAGTCCTGGATGACAGGGATAAGACCCTGTCCTGCCTGGAGAAGATTGAATCAGCCAACGCCTATCTGCTGGACCTGATTAATGACATTCTGGATATGTCACGCATTGAGAGCGGCAAAATGGAACTCAACAGCAGTCCCATGGATTTTAGGCAGCAGATGGACGGGCTGGAATCCCTGTTCCGCACCCAGGCAGAGGAAAAACACCTGGATATACGGTTTGAAAACAGATACAGCAGTCCCAGGCAGCTCCTTGCAGATGGACTGCGGCTGAACCAGGTTCTGGTCAACATCATCGGGAATGCGGTTAAATTCACGGAACAGGGCGGCATCACGGTAAAAGTGGAACCGTTGGAGGAAACGCCAAGGGCAATCCTTCGGTTTTCCGTTGCCGATACTGGGATTGGGATAGAACCGTCAGCCCTGGACCGTATTTTTAACGCCTTTGAACAGGCAGGTGCAGGAACAGCGGCCAGCTATGGGGGAACCGGTCTTGGACTGTCCATTGCCAGCCGTCTGGTGCAGATGATGGGCGGCACCCTGGAAGTAAACAGCCAGATAGGAAAAGGCTCTGAATTTTTCTTTACACTGGGATTTGATTATGCGCAGGAGGGGATATCCAATGTGCCGCAGAAGGAAGCCGCCCCCCTGCCTGATTTTTGCGGACGCCGCATCCTGCTGGCAGAGGACAACGAAATCAACCGGGAGATTGCACAGAACATCCTTGAAATGAACGGATTTTCCGTGACCTGCGCCTGTGACGGACAGGAGGCACTGGGGTATTTCTGCAGCAGTGGGCCAGGAGGATTTGATGCCATACTGATGGATATACGCATGCCGGTAATGGATGGCCTGGAGGCAACCAGGCAGATACGCACTTCGGGAAAACCGGATTCCAGGACCATTCCCATAATCGCCCTTACCGCCAATGCCTTTGATGAGGATACGAAGAAATCCATGGAAAGCGGTATGGACGGGCACCTGTCAAAGCCAATCCAGGTAGGACTTATGATGGAGCTTTTGGGGAAATGCATTGGAAGACATGCAGCTAAAAATATGGAATAAAATGGGATAGGAAAATATGGCTTATACTTGAAACCATGCATACTTTCTGCCGGGATACAAAAACTATTGCCAGACAGGAGGTATCATTATGGCAAAAGCAGGTATGAGACGGCCAAGTCCCTATGACCCGGATAACCATGGGACAGAAAACCATCACAAAATGAATCATCCGAAAAATGAGCAGGCACAGGTGCCGGAAATCCAGGGCGCGGCAAAAAACGGGAATGCCAAGGCAGGCCCCATCAACGCCCCCAACTGGGCAAGGGATGATTATAAGACAGGCGATAAGTACGATTAAGGTTTCCATTATATGCAATGGACCAGAAGAAGGAACCTAGCATAGTTTACATAATTATTTTATGTAAACTATGCTAGGGAACATTGATTATTATAGCTGCATATGGCTGTATTGATTATTATAGCTGCGTATAGCTCCGGCGAACCATTGGGACTGTTAATCAGGGCAGACAAAGATTATTGTTTAAAATACCCGCTGCCGAATTGCAAACGTCAGGTAATTATGGTAATATATAGTTAAATTTCAGAAGAAGGAAGGTACTGGTTATGGACAAGGATGTATTGAGTTATGTTGTAGAAAAGACCAACGAGTTAATAAACGCCGCAACCTGCAACAGCGAGACAAAAGCAGCAGCAGAGGCCTGGCTGGCAGCCGTCGGAACGGACAGGGAGGCAGAGGCAACCGAAACATACGTAAAGGAATTGGAAGCAGATATCATGCCGATTGACAGTTTAATCGGATTCGCTGAGTCGGATGCCGGAGCACATGTCTTTGGGGCTGACCACGCCCCGGCAGTGGCTGCCCATGCCAAGGAAATCAAGGCTGCAGGGGCAAAATATTGTGATTGCCCGGCCTGCGCGGCAGTAGAAGCAATCCTTAATAAAAAGGAAAGCATTCTCAAATAAGGGCAGATGAATAACAGGAACATTACATAAGGCATCAGTCATATTCATGATTGATGCCTTTCCTTAATGCCAAAGCCGTAATGTGGGCTGTAAAAGACATCCATGGGAGGACAGTCCTCCATACCATGGCCGGAGCAGGAATCGAATTCAAAATATTGATATTTCAGCCATGTTTTGTTATACTAAATGCTATATTTGCATATGAACAAGGACATACAGGAGCAGCAGCTAGGGCGTGTTTGAGACACAAGTATATACAAAGCAGCATTTCTTTGCGAAAGAGTTGGAATAAGATGAATAAGACACATATATTTGAGATTATGAATGGGAATTTTATAGTGGGAGCTAATCCGAGACTAGAGCGCCATGTGCGAAATGAATTTGCTGAGAGTTCTGACTGCCTGATGGCGTATAACAAAATATACGAAGCGCGGGTCCGCATGGGAAAGCGGCTTGGGACCGGAGAGGAAGACCAGGATATCATGGATATTGTTGATGGCGCCGAATCAAAGATACAGTATATCTGTCTGAAGATGTATGATTATGGGGCCGGGACCCTGACCATTGCCGGGGGCGATAAGGAGTTCCAGCTCATGGGGATGATTGATAAGGAGTGGAAGGATGCGGATCATCATGTGGGAAAACACATTGGCCATGCCATGACCCGCCTCAAGGACCGGATGGGCACGGACGGTTCGGATCCGGATATCCGTATCCTGGCAGGGGGATATGAATACATAGCCCGCCGCATGGGAGTGAAGATGTATGGATACGGCGCATATTTTACAGGCCGCGCCAAAACAGCCCCGGATGTCCCGGACTTTTACGGAAATGCGGAAATTATTGAAAAAGACAGATTTAATTGACGATTAATTCCCAAAGATATGGTAAAATCAACATAGCAGGACACATTTGCTTTAAAAACAATCTGGAGGGGAAGAACATGTCAAAGAGTTCAGGGATTTTACGTATCTGCGAAGAAAAGGGAATCAAGATGATTGATTTCAAAATGACGGATTTAAGCGGCCGCTGGAGGCATATCACGATTCCGGTTGAGAGGTTTGACGATGGGATTTTTACACAGGGCATTGGTTTTGACGGCTCTAATTATGGGTACGCCCCGGTGGAAAAAAGTGATATGGTCTTCATACCCAATCCGGAAACCGCTGTGGTGGATCCGTTTACAGAAATTCCAACACTGACCATGTGCGGGGATGTCTGTGTCATAGGAAAGGAAAACAGGCCCTTTGACCAATATCCCAGGAATGTAAGCTTAAGGGCCATTGAATACATGAAGGAACAGGGCATTGCGGACCAGATGCTCATCGGACCGGAATTTGAATTCCATCTGTTTGACAATGTGAGTTTCATGGTGGAACCGCAGCGCATGGCATTTACAGTGGATACCAGACAGGCTGCCTGGAACAGCGGCCGCGAGAGCGCTGACAATAAAGGCTTCCAGGTTCCGGGCAGTGGGGGGTATCATATTGCCGCGCCGCAGGATGTGGCGTATAATTTAAGAAGCAGGATGTGCATGATGCTCCAGGACTGGGGAGTGGATGTGAAGTACCATCACCATGAGGTGGGCGGTTCGGGACAGATGGAGATTGAGGTGGAGCTGGGCGACATGGTGGACATGGCTGACAAGACCATGATCATCAAATACGTAATCCATAACGCCGCAATCCAGGACGGCAGGACAGCCACCTTCATGCCCAAACCCATTTACAAAGAGGCCGGCAATGGAATGCATGTCCATATGCTTCTGATGAAGGATGGGGAACCGGTTTTCTATGATGAAAATGGATATTCGGGCCTGAGTCAGACAGCCCACTATTTTATAGGCGGTCTGTTAAAGCATGTGGCGTCCCTGTGTGCATTTACAAACCCATCCACCAATTCCTTCAAGCGCCTTGTGCCCGGATATGAAGCGCCGGTGACCATTGGATACGCCACATCCAACCGCAGCGCCGTCATCCGTATTCCGGCTTATGCAAAGACCCCAAAGGCAAAGCGCTTCGAACTGAGGAACCCGGATGCGACAGCCAATCCGTACTATGCATATGCGGCAATCCTCATGGCAGGCCTTGACGGGATTAAGAACAGGATTGACCCGGCAGAGCATGGGTGGGGGCCGTTTGACTGCAATCTCTATGAACTTCCGGATGAGGAGAAGGCAAAAATACAGTCCCTGCCAAAAAGCCTGGACGAGGCCCTGGATGCCCTGGAGGCAGACCATGGATATCTGACCCAGGGAGGGGTGTTCCCGGAACGGCTGATTGAAGTATGGCTTAAGAGGAAACGGGAAGAGAGCCGGGAGCTGTCACAGATTCCCCATCCGGCAGAATTCCAGCGGTATTATGATTTATAATAATCTGTATTAGATAGGGGTTACATTGGACAGGAGTTTCGTGCCTCACAACGCAGATGCGCTGTGGGGCACAATCTGTCTTGTGACCATTTGATTACCAAATGACCGGATTCTGTTCCGGCAGTCCTGCGTGTTTATCAGGCAACCGGATTTTTTTATTCAGCGGAGAGGACAAAATGATTGAAGTTTATCACATTGAAGATGATAAGGCAATTGCACATGCGGTCAAAGAATATCTTGAGCAGCACGATTGCCGGGTTTCGGTTTTTACAACAATGGAGGAGGCCAGGCAGGCCATGGTACGCCGGGTTCCCGCAATTGTGCTGGTGGACTGGAATATGCCGGACGGCCAGGGGGACATGTTGTGCCGGTGGATCCGTTTAAGATGGAGGGAGCTTCCGGTCATTTTCCTTACGGTACGCGGTGAATCCCATGATATGGTGTCCGGCTTCCGGAATGGGGCTGATGATTATGTGGTGAAGCCTTTTGAACTGGAGGTCCTGTATTCACGTATATGCGCATTGCTGCGCAGGGCAGGATATGCATCCGGGCAGTATCTTACCTGTGACGGTATCACATTGGACCGGAGCAGTATGAGGGTATTCTGCGGGCATGAGGAAGTCGCCTTAAGCCAGCCGGAATACCAGGTGTTATTGGTTTTATTGCAGAATAAAGGCAGGACCGTGTCCAGGGAAATGCTTTTAGAACAGGTATGGGACAGTAATGGGAACTATGTGAATGACAATACGCTTACCGTTACCATCAAGCGCCTGCGCGGCAAGCTGGGCCAGCCCTCCTGCCTGAAGACTATCCGCAGCTTTGGCTACCGTATGGAGGACTGCGTATGATTGGACAGAAGAACATGGGAATATTACTGGGATTCATGCTGTCAGCCTGCCTGATTGCGTCCTCCGTGACAGCCGCGGTGATGGCAGGGATGAATAACCGCACACAGTTCCAGCTGCTGGGCAGTGTGTGCGGAGACATCCTGGAAGAAGATCCGGAACTGGAACAGACCCTGCTCCCTGTGATAAAAGGAATCAAAAACCAGGCCGCATTGGCAGAAGATCACAATGTGCTTTTGGATTATGGTTACCGGCGGTCTGACTTTCTGAAACACACATCCGGATACGCCATCCTTCCTGCAACAGCTGGTTTTGGCGCCGGGGCCCTGCTGTTTTTCACTGTTTTCCTGTATTGGCGCAAAAAGGAATGTATGCGCATAAAAGAACTGACAGAGTACCTTGAAAAAGTGGATACAGGAAGCCTTGAACTTCTCCTGCCCGCAAAAGAAGACGGTTTCTCCCAGCTGCAGGATGAGATCTACAAGACCGTGACCATGCTGTATCAGACAAGGGAGGCTGCCGTAAAAGCAAAAGCAGGTTTTGCAAAAAACCTGTCCAATATTGCCCACCAGCTAAAAACACCCATAACAGCCATTTCCCTGTCCGCACAGATGATGGAGGAACATCCATCCAGGGATTACCTGGCACAGATTCACAAGCAGCTGGGACGGCTGACCCATCTGGAGGAGGCCCTGCTTCTCCTGTCACGCCTTGACGCAGGAATCCTTCCCTTGAAAATGGAGGCAGTGGATGTCTATACCGCAGTGAGCCTTGCCGCCGACAATTTACAGGAAGTGTTTGAGGCAGCCGGATTGTCTGTTGACATACCGGAAATGGGGGAAATGAAGATACTGGCTGACCTGGACTGGACCATGGAAGCATTGATGAACCTTTTTAAAAACTGTGCGGAATACACGCCCCCAGGGGGAAGAATCCATTGCGCCTGTTCCCAAAACCCCCTTTACACGGAAATCATCCTGTGGGATGATGGAAAGGGGTTTGACAAGGAAGACATCCCCCATCTGTTTGAACGGTTTTACAGAGGTAAGAATGCGTCTGGCAATGGAATCGGCATCGGCCTTTCCCTTGCCAGGGAAATCATTGAACGGCAGAATGGCACAATCCGCGCAGTCAATCTTCCAGGCAAAGGCGCGGCCTTTGAAATCCGGTTTTACAGTCACTGAGCAGTCACTTTGACCTGTTATGATGAAACCGAAGTCAGAATGACAGGAAGGGAGAAAAAAGCTTGGAAATTTTAAAATGTGAGGATTTGAGTAAGGTATATGGCTCAGGGGCCAGTCAGGTCATTGCCCTGGATAAGATTAACCTCTCGGTCCATAAGGGGGAATTTGTGGCCATTGTGGGGGCTTCCGGTTCAGGAAAATCCACATTGCTGCATGTGATTGGAAGCGTGGACAGACCCACTGAGGGCAGGGTCCTCATAGAGGGCAGGGATATCGCTGCCCTGAATCCCACCCAGTCAGCTATTTTCCGCCGCAGGAAGGTGGGACTGGTTTACCAGTTCTATAATCTAATCCCGACCCTGACGGTCCGGCAGAATATACTGATGCCGCTTCTACTGGACAAAAAGAAGCCAAACCAGGAATATTTTGACCAGCTGGTAAACTCTTTGGGCATTTCCGGTAAACTGGATGCCCTGCCGGACCAGTTATCAGGAGGGCAGCAGCAGAGGACCGCCATTGCCCGTTCCCTGATTTACCGGCCGGCCCTGCTGTTGGCAGATGAGCCCACAGGCAACCTGGACCGGAAGAATTCCAGGGAAATCATCGATATGCTGAAGTTATCCAACCAAAGCTTAAACCAGACCATCCTGCTCATAACCCATGATGAGTCCATTGCCCTGGAAGCCGGCCGCATCATAACCATAGAGGACGGTCATATCATAAGCGACCGGAAGCGGGGGTAGGCATATGTGGAGGGAATATTCAATCAGTTATATAAAAAACAACCGGGCTTCCAGCATATCCGTTCTTGCGGCGGCTTTTATATCGGCCCTGTTCCTTTCTTTTCTGTGCAGCCTGTTTTATGGTTTCTGGGTGTATGAGGTAGAGGGAATCATATTGGAGGAAGGAGACTGGCAGGGGCGTATTACATGGGATATGGATAGTGACAGTGACAGGGATAGGGACAGGGACCGCCTCATGATGATACAGAACTTTGGCAATGTTAAAAAGGTAGTGGTCAATGAGGAGCTTTCCAGCGGACAGGAAATTGCTGCCGATATTTATTTCGAGGATGCCAGAAGCATTTTCCGGGACATGCCCCTGATTGCAGAACGGCTGGGGGCGGAGGAGGGCGCGGTTTCCTACAACCTGAAGCTTTTATCCAGATACCTGATTCATGATCCGCAGGATGATTCACCGCCGCTTTTAATGACATTTTACCTGGTCATCCTGTTGATGGTTTCCCTTTCGCTGATACTGATCATCCGCAATTCCTTTGCAATGTCCATGAATGCGCGGATACACCAGCTTGGTATTTTGTCCAGCGTGGGGGCTTCTCCCGGACAGATACGGACCTGCCTGATACAGGAGGCGGTGATGCTCAGTGTGGTGCCGATTCTTATTGGCAGCATGATAGGGATTGCCCTCAGTTTTGGGGTAATCCAGGCAATTGAACTGATAGCAGCAGATATCCCGGGCAGGCATGAAGCCGGTTTCAGGTATCATCCCATGGTATTCGTGGTGACAATCCTGTCCTCCTTTCTTACCGTGTTGGGTTCAGCATGGATTCCGGCAGGAAAACTGAGCAGGATGCCGCCATTGGAAGCTATCCGTAATACCGGCGAATGGAAGCTTAAAAAGGAGGGACATTCCCATATCCTGCGGTTCCTGTTTGGGATGGAAGGCGAACTGGCCGGAAATTCCATGAAAGCCAGGAAAAGGGCAATGTATACCTCCACGCTGTCCCTGACGCTTGCATGTCTGGGTTTTACGCTGACCCTGTGTTTCTTTACCCTTTCAGGTATCAGCACAAGATATACTTATTTTGAAAAGTATCAGTCAATGTGGGATGTCATGGCCACGGTGGAGGATATGGATATAGAGGATTTCAGGATGACACGGCAATGGAAGGAACTGCAGGCACTGGACCGCGTAAGGGACCTGGCCGTGTATCAGAGGCTGGAGGCCGCTGCCCGCATTCCTGAAAGCGGAGAGAGCCAGGAACTGGCCGCCCTTGGCGGGATTGGCATGGTCGCGGGTCCTTCGGCCGAAAAAGTGAATGATGCATGGCTGGTACGGGCGCCTGTAGTTGTGCTGGATGATGACAGCTTCATGGAATACTGCAGTAGGATTGGGGCCCTGCCGCGGCTTGACGGAGCCATTGTCCTGAACCGGATATGGGACAGCTTAAACAGCAGCTTCCGATATCCCATCTATATTCCTTATGTGGATGAAAGCCTTGGGACGGTTGTGCTGCAGGAGGGCAAAACGTCGGGAAGCGGGACAGGAGAGGCACTGGCAGGAACAGGGCAGAATGAAAGCAGACAAAAAGAAGCCGTGGAAATCCCGGTCATTGCCTATACGCAGGAGGTCCCTGTTTTGAGGGAGGAGTATGACAGCCATTCATTGGTACAGTTCATCCCTCTGTCTTTGTGGGAAGAAATATCCGTGAACATAGGGGAAGGGCGGCAGGATACCTGTATACGGATACTGGCTGCAGAGGGGGCTTCCCTGGCAGACCTGGATGCGCTGGAGAACGATGTGCTGGAGCTGTTTGGCGGACAACAGTACGGGATTGGGATTGAGAACCGTATCCAGGAAAAAATCACCAATGATTACATGATTTTCGGATATGAGCTGATTCTTGGCGGCCTTTGCTCCATACTTGGGCTGATTGGAATCGCCAATGTGTTTTCCAATACATTAGGCTTCCTGCGCCAGAGAAGGCGGGAGTTTGCCCGGTATATGTCCATTGGAATGACACCGTCAGGAATACGAAGGCTGTTCTGCATCGAAGCATTGGTGACAGCAGGACGTCCGATCCTCATTACCCTGCCCATTGCCGTGGCAGTGACTGGATTCATGATTAAGGCCAGCTATTTAGACCCCATGGAGTTCATGGCCCAAGCCCCGGTCATACCAATCCTTCTTTTCTGTCTGGCTATCTTTGGTTTTGTGGCGCTGGCTTATTATCTTGGCGGGAGACGGGTAATGCGGTGTAATCTTTCCGACTCCCTGCGGGATGATACGCTGGAGTGATTTATGGTTTCACGTTTTTGGATTTTATGGTATAGTTACAGGGGGAATCCCTGGGGGCTTCCTGTGTAAAAGAGGATATTCCCTCCATTACCCGGGCCCCCATCCATAAAAAGGGAAATGACAGAAAGGTAATGACTGGCAATGATACGCAGAGAAGATATGCTGGAATTAACAAGGCGTATGACACTTTCACGGACATCCTTTACAAGGATAGCAGGATGTTATGTGGACAGGGATGGGGAGTTTGACGGCAGCTTCAATACCAACTTCCTGAAGCTGTCCGCAGCAGAACGGACAAAGAAACTGAAACTGGCAAAGGAAATCCCCTTTTCGCCAACAAATGTAAATCTGAAGAAATACGAATTTACCCAAAGCATGCGCAGACCAGGCAGTATGTGGCAGCTGCTGATGGCCATGAATGAATGCGGCCTGAAAAACGATGCATTGATGGATACTTTTTATGATGTTGTCATGGAACAATATCATACATATTCAGATTATGCCATCCTTGTTTTCCATGACCGGTATGATATTCCGGCAAAAGCATCTGATAATGAACGGTTATGGGAATCAGAAGAGGTGTTTGAATATATAATCTGCGCCGTCTGCCCAATGACAGGGGAATATGAGCCGGGGAAGCCGGAGTGCGGATTTTTATTTCCGGCCTTTACGGACAGAAGCGGGGATTTGAACCATATTGCGGTATTCCAGGCAGATACCGGACATCCCCATGATGAAATCTTAGAGGTGCTTGGGCTGTCGGCAGGGGTTTAACAGGCAGATAAGGCAGAGGGCATGGAAAGGAAGAGGGGAATGCTTGGTAATAAGGAGATGAAAAAGACAAAAGATAAATATCTGTTGGCATTTTTCCTGATATATATGGTTGTATTGTTCCGCATCACTGTTTTCCGTTCCACCTTCAGCCTGTATCATGTCATGGAGAACGGAACAATCAACCTGTCCTTATTCCAGGATTATATTCCTTTCATCAGACAGGAGAGATGGTTTCTGGTCCTGTACCTGTTTGTGGGCAATATTATCTGGTTTGTTCCATTGGGATGCGTGCTTCTGGCTTCCGGTAAGGTGAAGGGAATCTGGAGCGCGGCGGTGTGCGGGTTATGTTTATCCCTTATTATCGAAACATTACAGTATATATTTGGGACAGGCGTGTCAGAACTGGATGATTTGGTATTAAATACAATGGGGACATGGATTGGCGCGGCAATGGTCCGGCTGTACCGGCATTACCGGCGCGGTCAGGGACGGTATCAGAAATAAAATTATTAGCAATCATGTTCCAGACAGTCCAAAGATTGCAAGGCCCCCGCTAGGGTAAAACGGGGGTACTAAATACAAGGTATACAGTGTATATAACAAGCCTATGTTGGATACGAAAGAGTCATCCACTCTAACGCAGACAACTATTCGCGAAAGTCTAGTTTAACGAATAGTTAGCAGGGTTTCTATAACATCCATCAATCAATTATCTGAATCAGTATCCATATGGAATAAAATTGAATAATTGAATAAAGGTGGTGTCTGGTATGCCCCCGTTGCTACTTCTTTGGATGCTTTCACATCCTTTTGGTTATGGTTGCCATATTGCAGGACCTCCTTATTGATAATTAATGCAGGTAATAATTATCAGATTGTACGGAATCCATCTGACATAGTACAGCTTCTCCTGTGAGCTGGTGAGCTGATTTCCTGTGTGTTGATTTCCTGCCTGTGCTGATTCCGGAGTATCTGCTATATGCCATTATCAGCCGTTTCATAAAGGCTTGATGATGGCTTTATGATGCAGTCCTATTCCTGCTTATCCCATATCAGGGCCATTTATGAGTTTCGCGAATAGTTGACACCATCCATGGAATAGTTAATACCATCCATGGTAAGCCACCAGACGCAGATTGATTACACTGTCCCCGGCAGTTTTGTATGGATTGTCAGGCTTATTAACATTGCGCTGCTGATAAGTCATTTCCCCATCTTCTCTCCTCTCCTATGTATACACTGTCATCTATGACATTTAAATACCCTAATATCTGCTTTACAGCAGAATGTTTCGGGTTGTTATTGACTTTATCTCCCAATTTGTTATGATTATATGAATGGATTATTAGCACTATTTTAATCTGGAGGTACCACATGCAAAAGAAAATATTTCCAATCATATTGATCGCGGCCCTTCTTGTTTCAAGCCTGGTCTCCCTCTTCTTCATTCATAACCTGCAGGGAAATGCCAAGGTCATAAATTATGCCGGTGTGGTGCGCGGAGCCACACAGCGTCTGATAAAACAGGAGCTGAATCATTTTCCCAACGATGCGCTGATTGGGCAGATAGAAGGCATCCTGGAGGAGCTGCAGACCGGGCAGGGGGAGCATGGACTTACGCGTCTTGACAGTGACGAGTTTCAGGGGCTTATTGTCCGGATGCGTGATGAATGGGAACAGATGAAAGAGGAAATTTATCTTGTGCGCGCGGGCGGGGATACGGATGCCCTCTTCGAGGCCAGCGAAGCATTTTTCGGATTGGCGGACCAGACCGTGGCCACAGCGGAAATGTTTTCTGAAAAAAGCGTTCGTTCTGCACAAAGGAGCATGTTCATCCTGAACTGCGCCTTTGTCCTGCTCATGGTTTTATTATACATATATAGTGCCAACCAGGCAAAGCGTCAAAGGGAACTGGAGAAAGCCGAAGAAGAAAACAGGAAAAGGAAGGAACACCTGTCCCGCATGGCAGAAGGCCTTCGTGGACCCATGAATGATATCCCGGAACTTATCTATGTCTCGGATGTTGAGACCTATGATCTGCTGTTCCTTAATAAGGCAGGCATGGAAACCTTCCATGTGGATTCGCTGGAGGGAAAGAAATGCTACCGGGTCCTTCAGGGAAAGGAAGCGCCCTGCGAATTCTGTACCACTCCTCATCTGAAGGAAGGGGAAAATTACACATGGGAATACACCAATCCCCTGACCAGACGTCATTATATCCTGAAGGACCGCCTGATTGAGTGGGAGGACCGGCCGGCCCGTATGGAAATCGCATTTGATACTACTGAGTCTGAGAAGGAAAAACAGCAGCTGAAGTTTACATTGGATGCAGAAAAAATGGTAACCAACTGTATCAGCGCCTTATATCAGCAAAATGATATCGTGGAAACCACAACACAGGTATTGCGTATGTTCGGAAGTTTCCTGTCAGCGGACCGTACTTATATCATATATATCAGGGATGGGCTGATGTACAATGATTATGAATGGTGTGCCGACGGCATATTGCCTCAGAAAGAATATCTTCAGGCGCTCCCCCTTTCCCTGATTGAGAGATGGATTACATATTTTAACCGGAAGGAATGCATCATCATAAAGGATTTGGGACAGCTTAAGGATTCGGAGCCGGATGAATACAGGATACTGCATGGGCAGTCCATATCCAGCCTTGTGGCAGCGCCCTTGGAAGAAGATGGAAAACTGCTTGGATATCTTGGGGTTGACAATCCTCCTCCGGAACGGATTATGAATATAGCCCCGCTGCTTCAGACCCTGTGCTATTTCCTTCTTCTGGCCCGCCGCCATGCGGAAAGCCAGCGGCAGCTGTCCCACATGAGCTATTTTGATACGCTTACCTCCTTCTATAACAGGAACCGTTACATAGAGGACACGAATGCCCTGGCCTATACAGGCAGATCGGTCGGCATTGCTTATCTGGATGTAAATGGATTAAAGGACATCAACGACCAGTACGGACATGAATATGGCGATAAGGTGCTGGTGGAATGCGCCAGGCGCATGAGATCAGTGTTTATGGGCGCTGACTTTTATAGGATAGGCGGCGATGAGTTTGTGATTATCTGTCCAGGCATGGAAAAGGATGTTTTTCACAGCAAGCTCCGGGAACTAAAGGCACAATTCCAGAATGACCCTCATTATCAGGCAGCTATCGGCTCCCAGTGGACGCACAAGGTTGAGAACCTAAGCCAGATCATTGCCAATGCTGATGCTGAAATGTATGAAGATAAAAAGGAATTTTACCGCACACACCCTGTCTCCCACCGTTACCGCCATCACAGTGACGAAATCCTGCACCTGGCAGACCCGTCCGTGCTTCAGGAAGAAATTGACCAGAACCATTTTGTGGTTTACCTGCAGCCTAAGATTTCCTCCTCTGACCGTTCGGCAGTGGGCGCCGAGGCCCTTATCCGCTATCGTTCCAAGTCAGACACACTGGTCCTTCCGGGGAATTTCCTTCCTCTGCTGGAGGAGGCCGAGTCCATCAGCCTCATTGATTTTTATGTGTTCAGGTTTGTGTGCGCAAAGCTGAAGGGATGGATTGACAATGGCAGGCAGGCATTTCCCGTTTCCGTGAACTTCTCCACCGCGTCCCTGATGCAGCCCTCCTTTGTTGAACAGCTTACGGCTATCTGCAGTTCCTACCATATATCTCCCAGATATATGCAGATTGAAGTGACGGAACGGGTGCATGACATGGAAGGTCTGGATATTAAATATCTTATATCAAAGCTGCGCCAGGCCGGCTTTACGGTCGCCATTGATGATTTTGGAACCGAGTATGCGAATCTGGCCCTTTTGTCAGAGGTGGAATTTGATGTGCTGAAACTGGATAAGAGCATGATAGATAATATCTCCAGTAATCCAAAGACAAAGGCGGTTGTGGAATCCATCTCGGAAATCTGTACTAAGCTGGGAATCGATATGGTGGCCGAGGGGATTGAAACAGAAGAACAGTTTTCAACCCTGCGCTCCTGCGGCGTGGGTCTGGCACAGGGATTCCTGTTCAGCAGGCCTATTTCCACGGATGAGTATGAAGAACGGTATCTGAACACAACGATTGACAAGTGAGGCATTGATTTAAATGAGCAATTTATCATACCACGAACAGATAGACAGGGAGAATATATTAAAGCTGCGGGGATTGGTCAGGGATCTGCCCCCCTTTTGCAGTGACTTTTTCCGTGGCATAGAACCCAGGACTTCCTCCAGGACGCGGATTGCATACGCCTATGATCTTCATGTATTCTTTGATTTCCTGCACCGGGAGAATCCCATGCTGTCCAAACTGGAAATAAGGGATATTGCCCTGGAGCACCTGGACCAGCTGTCAGTTACGGATTTTGAGGAATATATGGAATACCTTAAGTACCGCTTCAATGATAAAAAGCAGGAAGTCATGAACAAAGAACGTGGAATCATGAGAAAGATTTCCTCCCTGAAAAGCTTTTATAATTATTTTTACCGCAATGAACGCATCAAAAATAATCCTGCTGCCCTTGTGCAGCTTCCAAAACTTCATGAAAAGGAAATCATACGTCTGGACATTGATGAGGTTGCCCTGCTTTTAGATGAGGTGGAACAGGGAGAAAAATTAACGGATAAGCAGAAGTCATATCACCAGAAGACAAAAGTCCGTGATTTGGCCCTGCTTACCCTTCTGCTTGGCACGGGTATCCGCGTATCTGAATGTGTGGGGCTTAATATTGCCGATATAGATTTTAAAAATGGCGGAATCCGCATCTACCGCAAAGGCGGCAAAGAAGTGACCGTATATTTTGGGACAGAGGTGGAGGATGCCCTTTTGGACTACCTGGAAGAACGGGACCGCATCATCCCGGAAAAAGGCCATGAAGACGCCCTCTTCCTCTCCCTTCAGCGCAGACGTATGGCGGTCCGCAGTGTGGAGAACCTGGTGAAAAAGTATGCCAGGATTGTTTCTCCCCTGAAACCTATTACCCCCCATAAACTGCGAAGTACATATGGCACCAACCTGTACCGTGAAACGGGGGATATCTATCTGGTGGCAGATGTTCTCGGCCACTCAGATGTGAATACCACGAAGCGCCATTATGCGGCCCTGGAGGATGAGCGCAGGCGCAGCGCCCGGAATAAGGTAAGGCTTAGGGAAAAGTAATCTTCACAAATATAAAATGAATTCACTCCCCTGCCCCGCCCTGCTGCACACCTGGATGGTCCCTCTGTGTTTCTCCACAATATCCTTCACAAGGGCCAGTCCCAGCCCTGCCCCTCCAACGGACCGCGACCGCGACTGGTCAACCCTGTAAAAGGGTTCAAAGATACGCTCACACTCTTCTTTTGGGATTCCGATACCTGTATCCGCTATTTTTATGATGATGTCCTCCTGCTGCTGGCTGGCCGAGATGGATATGGAGCCATTTTCACGGTTATATTTTGCTGCATTTTCAACCAGATTACTCATTGCCCTGTAAAGCATGGTGCGGTTCCCAGTCAGTTTTATGCCTGACAGGTTGCTAAGGGACACGGACAGGTGCTTTGCATTCAGCTGCGCGGACAGTTCTTCCAGTATTTCCGCAAACATTTCATCTATCCGCACTTCCTCACACATTTCACTGCTCTTCTCTGTTGTCAGCTGGAACAGATTGTCCACCAGACGGATCATCCGCTCCGTGTTGGTCCTGACAATTGACAGCACCCGTTCCATCTGGGCTGCCGAAGCCTTTTCCTCCATGTCCAGCACATCCAGGTTCACCAGTATGGTTGCAAGAGGGGTCTTAAGTTCATGGGCAGCGCTGGCTGAAAAACGCTGCTGGCGCTCAAAGGAGGCGCTGACTTTGTCCATCATATGATTAAAGGAACCTGCAAGCTGTCCAATTTCATCCGCCCTGTCCTGATGTTCCACACGGCGGGACAGGTTATTGCCTCCAATCTCTTCAATGGTATCCGTCAGCTCCCCCAGCGGCTTCAGCGCTTTCCCGGCCATGAGCCAGGTTGCGCCTGTTCCCAGGAAAAGCATGAGGACCAGGCCGGCAACTCCCCATAGATTGAACCGGTTGCCGGCCTGCTTTATGGTAAATGTCATTTCCACTGGATCTGTCTCAGCCGGGACTGCGGTGGATACAACAATATCGTATTCATCTGACTGGGTAACAAAGTACTGCTGCAGGCTGCGTACAAAAATACGGTCAGCGCCAACCAGGAACATCCCGGTCAGCATGACCGCCACACTTGCCATTACCATTGCTGACAGAAGCGTCAGGCGCGCACGAAGCGATATCTTTTTTAACATTTCCTCTCCTCCCCGCCAATGAGATAACCGGCTCCCCGGATATTCCTTATGATGTCATCCTTGGTAACTGCTAGCAGCTTGCGGCGGATGACACTGATATAAACCTTGACCTGATTGGAAAATGGGTCTGCCTCGCTGTCCCACACATGTTCCATCAGTTCCTCGGCGCTTACCGGTCTGCCCATATGCATCATCAGATATTCGAGTATGGCAAATTCACGCATGGTCAGCTCCAGCGGAATGCCGTTACAGCTCGCGGTCCTTGCATTTGTATCCAGGCAAAGGCCGCCCCACATCAGGGCGGCGTCTGCCTGGGTGAAAGAACGCCGGAGCAGCATACGGATACGCGCCTCCAGTTCCTGGAAATGAAAGGGCTTGGTAAGATAATCGCTTGCACCGCTGTCCAATCCCGCTATCTTGTCTGTTAGTTCTGAGCGGGCGGAAAGTATCAGTACCTTTGTATGGTTTTCCAGGGATTGTATGTGCCTGAGGACTTCCATTCCATCCATGCCCGGTAGGTTCAGGTCAAGTACCACCAGATCATAGCGGTTGATATAACACAGCTGGACAGCTTCTGCACCGTCACCCGAGGAGTCCACGGCATAACCGCGTTTCCTCAGCCCGCAGCATAACGCTTCCCTCATATCATCCTCATCCTCCACAATTAAAAGCCTCATTGCATACCATATCCTTCCATCCGCTTATTTATGTTCCATCCGGTTAATCGATGGAAACTCCCCTGGACTGGGTAACATAGACCCTGCTGCCATCTGCCATCTCGAAATAGCGGTTGCCATTTCCATCGGTTTTCTGAGGCGGCAGCTTCCTGTGGGCAGCAGTATCATCTGCCTGCACAATGGAAACCGTGCTCCCATTTTCCGTATCATAGTACTGGACCCCATTTTCATGATTCCCTAAGTCAGATAAGGTCCTGTCTGTTCCCCTGCCGTCAGCCTCTTTTACTGTCACGGTATAAATCTCCTGTTTTGCCTCTGCTGCAAATTTTGCCTCTGCTGCAAATGCGGGAATCCCAAGGGCTGCGGTTGCAATGGCTGTAATGGCCAGGCCAGCCATCATTTTGTGTTTCATCATAATCTGTTACCTCCGGTTTATATTGTTTTTTATGGCTGCTGCGATGTGATCACGCATTCATTATATACAATATAAGGTTAAAACACGGTTAGAAATCCATGTTCCGGATAAAAAAACTATCTTGCAGAAAAGGTGACGGTAAATACAGTACCCTTGCCCAACGTGCTTTCCACCCGGACAGAACCACCCATGGACTCGGCCGTCGTCTTCACGATATACAGGCCCAGGCCGCTGGAACCGTCCTTTTCCCCGCGCTCCGGCGATACTTTATAGAAACGTTCAAATATATGGGGCAGATGAATGGCCGCAATCCCTTCACCGGTATCAGCCACGCTCAGGGCCGCCCTGTCCCCTTGCCTGGATATGCGCAGTGCAATGCTGCCGCCCTCCGGCGTATGGCGCAGCCCATTGTAGATTAAATTGTCCAATATGCTCCAGATCTTGTTTTTGTCAATTTTAAGCTCCAGCCTATGATCAGATTGGACCAGGAAGGTAATCCCTTTATCCCGCACCAGGTCGCCGTACTTCCTGTCCGCCTCTTCAATAAGGAATCCGGCACATACCCACTCCGGATGATAGACAATGGTTCCGCCTTCCATGCGGGTAACCTCAAACAGATTGTGGATGAGCCGCTGAAGGTCCAGGTTCTTGTGATAGGCAATGCCGAGGTATTCCGTCCTCTCCTGTTCACTGGAAGCAATCATATCATCCCCCAGCAGCTCCAGATAATTATTGAGCACGGTCAGGGGCGTCTTAAGGTCATGGGAAATGTTGCCGATCATTTCCTGAAGTGCTGTCTGGGAGGCTTTCAGCTGATGGTTGGCATGGTTCAGCTGGGCCGTGCGCTGTTTAACCAGCTCCTCCAGGTTGGCATTGATCCGCTCCGCCTCATCGTGGGCCTGGACATAGCTGCGCGACAGCATGACGCACTGGCTGAGAATCAGGAACATGTTGGGCACGATTCCTGGTACAAACATATCCCCTTCAAATACTGTTTTTGTCAGCGGCCCATAAAAAAGATAGGTTATCATACTGCATAAGTACAGAAGACGGTAGGGATTCCTTCCAATATTCCCGGACCGGACCGCCAGGAAGATGGAGATGACATAGGGAATCATGACCAGGAACATAACAATCACTGCTTCTGCATAGGGCAGTATACAGATACCTGCCAAGGGCAGGACGAAACAGACCAGGTAAAGGACACGCCGGAAACATCCCAGCCTTAAAGAGAAAGCCTGCACCATAAACAGGCAGATGCACAGGCTGTGCAAAGTAAACAGCAATAAAAACACCCGGCTGAGTATAAAATCAATCCCACCCGGAAGAAAATACTGGACCAGCGCATTGCTCTCCATTCCCAGACGCAGCACCGTGGTCAGGCAGATCAGGCTGAAGGTCAGATACATGCGCTCCTGCCTGCGGAAAAAATAAAGGAACAGGTGGTAAACCCCAATCAACAGGATGCCTCCCAGGGCGGCCGCCACCACGGTGCGCTGCCAGAACACATGGTGGATGAGGATGGTATCCCGCCCAATCAGGAGCGGATAAAAAATGCCGCTGCCGTTCATACGGTAATTGGCGGCCTGGACAACCAACTCCAGGGTGCCCTCTGGGGAGGCTGCTGCCAGCAGTTCATTGCGGACCCCGGTAACCGTATCGTCGTCAGATTCACCTACTTTCCCGGCGCGGTAGAACTCCTCCCCGTTGAGCCAGATTATGGAGGATGACATGATTTCGGGGATATACAGGAGATATACCTGCCCGGGAGACGTCAGGATCTTAAGACGGTAGGTGGCGTGGCTAAGCTTCGGATATCCCGCCCTGGTCCAGGGGCCGGGCAGGTCTATATATTCCCCTGCTTTGACGGTTCCCTGTCTGAAGTCCTCCGGGGTGTACAGCTGGCCGTGATAGAATTCCCACTGCCCGGACAGTGCGTATACCTGTGAAGTAAAGTCCGCACCGCGGACATCAAGGACACCGTCCACTGCGTTTGGCCCATTTGAGACAAAGGGCTTGGAGGCAGTAAAGAACAGCGCCAGACACAGAGAGAAAATGAGCAGGAAGATAGCCAGGAACCGTTTCATAGCCTTATCCCCGCTTCTGATCTGGGCAGGAACCTGTATCCTTCCCCACGCACGGTTTCAATCCGGCCAATAACGGATTCTGTCTCCTCCAGCTTGTGCCTGAGCCGGGTGATATGGACCGCAACGGTATTGGCTGCATCTGCCTTCCCGGTACGCCACACCTCCTGGTAGAGTTCTGCCGCAGAAAGAATACGCCCGCTATTGCCAAGAAGGAACAGGAATAGTTCAAACTCCTTTTGTGCCAGCGGTATGATCCTGTTATCAATCTGCAGAAGCTGGTTCTGGTGATCAATGACGAACCCTTTCATGGAGTTTCGCCGTATTTGCGCATATACGCGTGCCGCCAGCTCCTTCAGGCTGTAGGGTTTTGTGATGTAATCATCCCCTCCGGCCATCAGCCCCTTTATCTTATCCGCCTCGTCATCCATACAGCTGAGGAACAGGATTGGGGCGCTGGTAAGGGAACGGACAGCTTCACAGAGCTTATATCCGTTCATATCAGGAAGCAGCACATCCAGCAGGATACAGTCATATCCCTGCCGGCCCAGCCGTTTAAGCGCATCGGCTGCACAGACCGCCGTATCCACCTGATACCCCCGTGCTTCCAGGTATCTGCGGTTGGTCCGCAGTATATCCGGTTCATCATCGACTGCCAGCAGCCGGTAGGAATGCTCCATATATTTTCCTCCAATGAAAAAATGATGTAAACGGTTGATGTTTCATGAATTATATTAGAATGCCGGCGTTTTGTCAATCATAGCCTGCCATGTGCGCTTGATTTGGGCCTATAATCTGCAAAACAGGGCCTGCGCCGGTCAGAGGTAATCAGACACGCCCCGTGGAATCGGGATCCTGCTTTTTCGGTGTAGTCTGCTGCAATGGATAAAAACTGAAAAAAAGTTTGATATCGTTGCGTTCTGAAACCAATTCCTGGAATTTATATTGAATCCGAAGAATGATCTGCTCCATATTCCCGCAGGACGCCCCCGGTGTCATGATAAGGAACTGGCAGCTGCTGTACCTTGTATATAGGTCGCCGAAACGCAGGGATGAACAGATACTGTCCTTCAGCCTGCCTGTCAGGAATTCACGTTCCTCCAATGCAACGAATGAACCATACTGGTCCGTTACGGATATAAGTATGATTTGGACATTCAGACCGGTCCTGCCCAGGTTCCTTTCCAAAAAGCGGTAAATGGACAGAAAGGTCCGATAGTCCTGACTGCCGGCTTCCTGGGCAAAATCCGGTTCCTTCAGCTGCCTGCATATATATTTCATATCATGGGGCGCTGCCGGCATTCCGTTCCTTGCGGCTGAATCCGGGCGGCAGTCCTCCATGGAGGATTCATAGAGATACAAGGACTTTTTCCGCCGCTGTTTTCCAAACCTGAGGGCCAGGTCGGCCCGCCTGTACAGTGTGTGGAATGTATCGTTTTTCCTGGCCAGGTCAGCGCCGACAGTCAGTTTCAGGCTGTTCCCAATCCCCATATCCTTACCGGCCTGGGCTGCTCTGGAATGAAGCCGCTCCACCTTGGAATCCACCAGTTCATTCCTGTATCCACCTGGTATGAAGATGGCAAATTCATCCCCGCCCATACGCCCGATGATATCTTTTTTGAAAAAAAGATACCCCATGATGCGGGACAGCTCCTGTAGGACCAGGTCCCCGGTCAGATGTCCATAGACATCATTAATATCCTTGAAATGATCAACATCAAGCATAAGGAAGACACCGCCCTTTTTATTTCTGAGTAAGGCGCCTATCTCCTCTTCCATTGCTCCCCTGTTAAAAAGCCCTGTCAGCGAATCATGCCTGGCAAGTATCCTTAACCGGTCATTCTCCACTAACAGTTCATCCATTTTTTTCATTTTCCCACCTCTGATATGTATTAGCTGCCATAGGACAGTGCAGGGGTGGATGAACAGATTTGTTCATCTTCCCATAAACGACGAAATGCGAACACGTTTATCACGTATCCGCATTCCAAATATCTTTTTTTGATATCTATATTATAACAAAATATACAGCATGATTCAACCGGAATTTTTCCAGTCCGCTGCCATCCTATCCCTACTGCGGTGCAGCCGGCAGATAGGTGTCCAACACCGTCTTATCCTTGCGCACTACCAGTCCGCTGCCGCCTGTATGTTTCACATCCTCCGCCATACTCACAAGAAGAAGGGGCGTGGGCTGATTGGGGTCTGCTGTATAGACGGCAAACCATCCCAGTTCCGTTCCGCTGGTATCGGTCTTGGAGGCCTTGATTTCCGCTGTCCCGGTCTTGCCTGCAAGAGTAAGGTCCTCCCTGTATGCGGCCCGCCCCGTGCCTTCTGGGGAAGACACCACCTGCTTAAGGGAATTTTCAATCCGCTCCGTGATTTCCGGTGAAAATGCACCGGGAAGCCATACCTCCGGTTCCATATCTTTATCATGGACCAGGCGGGGTTTTATCACATCTCCCCGATTGGGGAACATGGTATAGAGGGAGGCCAGATGGATAGGATTAACCAATATCTGGCCCTGTCCGTAACCGCTGTCCGCCAGCTGTATTTCTGTCTCAATGCGGTCCGTATTGGAGTACTGGGATTTGGCCACCGAGATTTCAAAGGGAAGGTCCTGGTTAAAGCCCAGGCGGTCAAGTCCGGAGGCAAAGGCATCATATCCGGTTTCCAGTGCAGCCTTTGCAAAGTAAATATTGTCGGACAGCACCATGGCATGTTCCAGCGTGGCCGGATTGGTGTTGTGGAGTGTGGTCACATGATAATTGCCCCAGCTTTCGTCCTTTTGCCAGCTCAGCCCCTCCTCGCCATAATCGCGGTCCGGGTCCAGGGTTCCTGCATCCAGGCCAATGGCGCCGGTTATGGGTTTAAAGGAGGAACCAGGGGCAAACCTTTGCCTGAAGCGGTTCAGCAGCGGATTGCGCACATCCTCGTTCAGCGCGGTCCACTTTTCCTGGGACATACCCAGTATGAAGTCATTGTTGTCATAGGACGGCGTGCTCACAAGGGCCAGCACCTCACCTGTATAAGGATTCATGGCAACAGAACAGCTTTTATCCTCTTTAAATGCCTGGTATATGGCGCTTTGGAGATTGCTGTCTATGGTAAGGGTAATGTTTTTACCGTCCTGCTTGGGGATGGCTGCCAGCACCCGGTTCATGGAACCGTCTTCCCGGATGATGGCAACCGTACAGCCATTGGTGCCCCGCAGTTCATTTTCAAACAAAGCCTCCATGCCGCTGCGCCCGATAACGCTGTCGGTCAGATATCCTTCCCCGGCATGTTTTTCCAGGTCCTCTGCCGTTACGTTCTGCACATATCCTATCAGGTGGGAGGCCTGCTCCCCAAGGGGATAAGAACGGACCGGCGTATCCGTAATCATGACACCCGGGATGGTCAGGAGCTCATCCTGAAGGGCGCGGTTTAGCAGGTTCTCCTCCCCTGGCTCCCCGGACTTAAGATTTAACTCATCGACCTTTTTAAGGGTCTTTAAGGGGACCAGGGAGTCGCCTTTGACCCATTTCGCGCCAAGCTTTTTTTCAATGCTTTCCGTGGAAATACCCAGAAGGGAGGAAATGCGTTCCATGTCCGAGGCAGGCTCAGCGCTCATCCTGCCAGGTACAAGACCTACCAGGGATGCGGCGCCCCGGCCTGCCAGAAGCGTTCCATTTCTGTCATAAATTTCCCCGCGTTCAGCCTTTTCCGTATACACGCGGACCTTGTCTGTCTTGCTGAACTCAGGGAATATGACCCGGTCATTCCAGGACATATGGTAATATCCCTCTTCATTCCTTATAAAGGTCACCTGATTGGGGAATGAGACTGCCCCCGCCACTGTATTAAGGCTCATCTGGTAAGTTACCACAGCCACATTTTCCTGGGGTTCCTCCACGCTTTTGATGTCAGCCTGGATATGGGAGGCCTCAATGCCTTCATAGATGTTCTGGTTGCGCGCAGTGAAATCCTCCAGGCTTATCTCATGGCGGCTCTGGTCGTCCAGCATATCATACATTTTCCCGTAGCTGCCCTCGGACAGGCAGGAAATGTACCGGGCAAACAATTCATCCGGCTTTGGGATGGCCGCCTGTTTCCTGGCCTGTATATAATAGTAGGATGCGCCGCCCATGCCGGCGCCTGCCAGCACAATCAGCACAAGGACCAGTATGAGGCCCTTTCCCCGCCGTATTCCCTTTTGGCGGCTCCATTTTTTCCTGCTTCTTCTCCTGCTTCCTGTCATTTAATGCCTCCCATGGTTTTTGTCGTCATAGAGTAAGTAGCGGATTAATATTAATCCAAGTCCGCCCACAATCCCCATCAATACGTACAGAAGTCCCATTTCTGCGGTTCCTTTTCCGCCGCCCCATCCCTGGCTTACAAGGGGATCCTTAAATTGGCTGGTGATATCATTCCCATCCTTGTTAAGGAGCTGGATTTCCCCGGCTGACAGGTGGATCCGTGCATTGTCCTCCAGGCCCAGTTCTTGCCGCAGCTCCTTTATGTCCTTAAGCCATAAGAAATCCGGCTCCTCTATCTGATAGACCTGTTCATGGGTGGTCTCCTTTGCAGACCCTTCCACGGATGATACGTACGTGATACGGAATGCATCCATATCCTGGCAGCCGTGACCGGCCAGTGCCAGCAGTTCCAGATTGCTACCCTTGACCCGCAGCTGTTCCGCATAGATCCCGGCTGTGTATGGAAATGGATTGAGGCTTGCATCGGACAGACGGTATTTGCCATTGATTCCCTGTATCAGATGGACGAGGCCATGGATGTTATCCCTGTCTTCAGCGCCATAGAAAATAAAAAGATGGTTTTTTACCTTCCCTGATGCAATCACATGCAGCGGGTCACCGGGCCGGACCGAATGCAGGCTGTTGTTCCCGTCTGTATCTATTATATAATCAGCCGCCGCCTCCATCTGCCCTTTGGCAGTATCGGCATAATGGAATTCCGAATCATACAGCACCCATAGGATCATAAGGGTGGCTGCAGCGGTAATGGCGGCAAAAAGACGCCGTGACCTGTTATCCGGTTGTCTGTTAGTGGTTTCAGGCATGATAAAATCCCTCCTTGCTGTTGGTTTTCCAATCATGTACAGGTATGGTATATGATACCCGCTATATCAGGCCGCTGCCTGCCGCCCTTACCTTGCGCACCTTTCCCTTAATGGTTTTTGACTGAAGCTGCTCCAGCACCATGGGACCCTTCTGGTTCAGTATCTCCACATAGGTCAGGCTTTCCCTGACATCAATGATTCCGATATCCTCTGCCGCCACCCCGTCAATGCTGCATATGGTTCCCACAATATCCCCTGTGCGCATCTTGGATTTCCTGCCGCCGCCAATGGACAGGCGCAGGATGGAATGGTTCAGGGCCGCGTCCCTGCCTGCCCTGGGCTCTGCTTTTTTCCGCTGGAGCGCCCAGAATGCCTTTTCCTCTGCCTCGTCCGGCTCAGGCAGCGGCAGGAGCGGCAGGGCGGCGTCCATATATTCCTCCACCTTATTAAGCATCCTCAGCTCATCCACGGTCACAAGGCTGGCGGCCCGTCCGGCCTGTCCGTTCCTGCCGGTCCGGCCAATCCGGTGCACATAGGTTTCACGCCCCGTAGGGAAATCATAGTTCACCACCAGGGAAATGCCTTCAAAGTCAATGCCCCTGGCAGCCACGTCTGTGGCAATCAGGTACCGGAACCCGCCCCGGCGGAATGCATCCACATGCTTAAGCCTCTCCGCCTGCTCCATTTCCCCGTGGATCATACCGCAGAAAATGCGGTCCCTCCGCAGTTTCTGGAACAGTACGTTGACCATCTCCCGGGTTCCGCAGAATATCATGCATCTGTCCGGATTTTCCTTAATCAGAATGTTTTTAAACCCACCATACTTTTCTTCCTGCAAAACCTGATACACGGACTGTTCGATTGCAGGCGGCGCCTTCACCTCATCCTCCATGGAAATGAACACTGCTTCTGACACAGCCGCCTCCGTCAGTTCCTGTACCCGCCCGTCCAGTGTGGCTGAGAACAGGAAGGTGGTCCTGTGGTTTGGAAGCATGGAAAGGATTTGCTGTACGTCCTCCAGAAATCCCATGTCCAGCATCAGATCCGCCTCGTCAATCACCAGGAAACGTACCGTTGAAAGACAAAGGCTGCCCCTGCGCAGGTGGTCCATGACGCGTCCCGGTGTGCCCACCACGATATGGGATTTCTGTTTCAGGGTCCGGATCTGCTTGTCAATGGGAAAACCTCCGAACACAGCCGGGACCTTGAGCCGCTTCTTCCTTCCCACCTGGAAGAGTTCGCGGCTTACCTGTACGGCCAGCTCCCTGGTCGGCTCCAGTACAAGGGCCTGGGGAAGGTTCTCCTCCCACACGGCCTTTTCACAGATCGGGACGGCAAAGGCCAGTGTCTTGCCCGTGCCGGTCTGGGAACGGGCAGCGATATCCCGCCCATTCAGGGCCGCCGGGATCACGGCTTCCTGGATAGGTGTAGGCGTCGTGTATCCCAGCAGTGTCAGTGCGTCAAGGATGGGCTGCGATAAATTGTATGCTGCAAATTGATTTGTCATATGGTCCTCTTTCTATAGTCCTCTGTTGTCCACGATCAACATGTTTAATTTCTGCCATTTCTGTAGTTCCTTCTTGGTGATAAGGAGCTGCTGTTTAAAGCGTTCCGTGTGCTCCTGGGGCGTCAGGGTCACAAGGCATTTGAATGCGCAGGGCATGAAATCAGCGCTGGAAATCCCGCACAGCAGCCCATCCGTGGAATCACGGATTTCCAGGGGATTGAAGATATAGAGCAGATCCTCCTCCAGGGCATTGCACTGGTTCACAAAGGAAAAACGTATCAGCATATCACTGTAGACCACCTTGCCTGTATAATAGATCTCACTGCTCCTGCCCGTGGGCGTCACTGCGCTGATGGACAGGGTTGCCTCAAAGTTGCCCGGTGATTTTCCCTCTCATATATATCGATAATCCCATCCTTCAGCCTTTTATAACGGCCGTCATAAAAATAGAAATACAGCCGTTTGGCCTGGTAAAAGGGGCTTTTGGCAGAATGGTTCAGGGGCTGCTTCGCGGTCTTTGGGACCGGCGGGTTAAAATCCATCAGCTGGCCAGGGCTGACCATCAGCACATCCGCTATCTCAGACAAGGTTTCCACGTCCAGCGTGATCTCACCATTTTCATATTTGCTCACACTGGCCCGGCTTTTGTGAATCAGATCCGCCAATTGCTGCAGGGTCAGTTCCCTGGCCTTCCTGTACATGCAGATGCGCCCGCCAATATGTTCATTGATCCTGCTCATGATTCCTCCTGAAAGTTTCTTTAGAATATATCATCATCCATATGGGATGTGTCCAGTTTCCTATCATACACCATCCTTCCGGATAATTCTACTCTAAATAAACTTTTAGGCAAAAAAGTTTATTGAAATGAAACACGGGCACATTTGATTTATAAAGTAATTCTGATAAACTATTTGAGGTTTTCCTTATGAGGTTATCCTTTAAGCTTAATCATAAACATGAGAAAAAACATTCAATCAAAAATATTCAATAGAAAACATAAGAAGAAACAGGGGGATTTTATGGATACCAAAAAGAAAAGCAGTTTCAGCGGCTCCATCGGTTTTGTTTTATCCGCGGCCGGAAGTGCGGTTGGGGTGGGAAATATATGGCGGTTTCCTTATCTGGCGGCTAAGGACGGGGGCGGCTTGTTCCTGATCATCTATCTGGTGCTGGTACTCACCTTTGGATTTACGCTTCTGACCACGGACGTTACCATTGGAAGGAAGACAAAGCAGAATGCACTTAAGGCATTTGGGGCCATCAATAAAAAATGGAATTTCCTGGGTTATCTCACCTTCCTGGTCCCTGCCCTGATCATGACCTACTATTCCGTAATTGGGGGCTGGGTCACGAAATACATTGTCACTTACATGACTGCCCGGGGCGCGGAGGCTGCAAAGGATGGATATTTCACATCCTTCATCACATCCAAGGCCTCGCCCATCTTTTTCATGCTGATTTTCCTGGCTGCAACCGCCTTTATCGTGTACCGGGGCGTGGAGAAAGGGATTGAGCAGTTTTCCAGAATCATCATGCCGGGATTGATTTTCATGATTATGGGCATTGCGCTTTTCTCCCTTACCCTCAAGTATACGGATGGGAACGGGGTCACACGTACAGGCCTTCAGGGACTGGGGGTATATATCATCCCCAGCCTGGACGGGATTACATTAAAGCGCTTCCTGGAAATCCTCCTGGACGCCATGAGCCAGCTGTTCTTTTCCTTAAGCGTTTCCATGGGAATCATGATTACATACGGTTCCTATGTGAAAAAGGAGGTTAACCTGAACCGCTCCTTAAGCCAGATTGAATTTTTTGACACAGGTGTTGCGTTCCTGGCCGGGCTTATGATTATTCCCGCTGTGTTCGTGTTCTCCGGAACCGAAGGCATGGCGTCCGGCCCAAGCCTGATGTTTGTGTCCCTTCCAAAGGTCTTTAACTCCATGGGCCGGGCCGGCGCCCTGATTGGCCTTGTATTTTTCATCATGGTGGCATTTGCAGCCCTGACCTCCTGTATCTCCATTATGGAGACACTGGTTGCCAACTGCATGGAGCTGTTCCACAAGTCCCGCCAACAGATGAGCCTGCTCATTGGCATCCTGTTCGCAGGCGCCGCCGGGGTCATCTGTATGGGTTACAATATTTTTTACTTTGAAATGCCTCTGCCAAACGGACAGACCGCCCAGCTGCTGGATTTGATGGATTATATCAGCAACAGCTTCCTGATGCCGTTCATCTCATTGCTGACCTGCATCTTTGTGGGATGGGTCATCAAACCGGCCTGGATTGATGAAGAGATGGAAGTAAATGGGAATGTATTCAGACGCAAGAAGATGTATGCATTTATGATACGCTATGTGACGCCAATCATGATGGCAGTCCTGTTTTTACAGTCAGCCGGTATTTTTACCATGATCCGCGGTTTATTTTGCCCAATATAGTGATTTTACTTTTACTCAATCTTCCCTATGCTGGGGAAGTACCGGAATAAGACCTTGGCCTTTATCTCATCCTCTGTCACATATGGGTCCTCCCATCCGCGGGCGTCAATGGAATGATTCCTGTTATCGCCAAGCATCAGGTAACAGCCCTCAGGCACCTCAAAGTGATAGTCCTTTGAATCCATGGCCTCCGGCAGGTAGGTCTCCTGCAGCGGTGTGTCTGAGCCATTGATAAAGACCTTGTCTTCCCGGATATCAACTGTCTCCCCGGGCAGGCCAATGACACGTTTTACCAGCCGTGTCTTATCCTTACCCGGCTCCGCCTTGTGGGTAAAGATAACAATGTCCCCGCGCTCAGGTGTATTCCCAAAATAATAGGAAAGCCTGGAACCAAGAATCCGGTCCCCTGTCATGATGGTATTCTCCATGGAGGCCGAGGGGACCCGGCTGTTTGCCACCACAAAGGTATTCAGGCAGAATGCGATTACTGCTGCCGCTATTATGATCTGAAGCCATTCCAGGATTTCCTTCTTCCTGTCCTTTGGCTCCTGCTGGTCCGTATTTGTCTGTTTTTTCATGGTAATCCTCACATTATTTTTTTAAATATCCCCTTTGTATCCCTTGGCTGCCGCCTTCCCCGCTTAAAATCCATGACCATACATCCGGCCAGCGCGGCTGCCGATACAATTGTCACAATCAGTATGGCCTTGCCGCCAGGAGAGGCCAGCCACTGCTGCCCCGCCAGGCTGTACCTGACATGGCCGCAGGCAAGGCCGTTAATCAGGCACAGAAAAGCAATCAATCCCCACAGACGCCATTTATTTGCCCTCATAAGCCCCTCCTTTCGTGCGGATTCTGTGTTTTACGAAGCAGATATCCGGTCAGATTACCGGCCAGGGCGATAATCCCGTAAATCAGGCTGTAAATCCAAGCACTTATGTTATAATAGATAAAAAGTGATGGAAGGAACAATATTGCCACTATGAAGGCGTATGACAGATGAAAGGAATGACGGATACCATAAAATACAGATGACACAAAGCAGATAAAAGGCAGGATGATCAAAAGCATGATCATCGCCGAACCAGTGTCCCTGATTAAAAGCGGGAGTATATAGAAATCAATGATAATAACCAGCAGATATGGAAACACGAATCGAAACGTTGGCGTCATGGCGGCTTCCTCCATCCTATATACTTTATTTTACTACTTTTATTTTAGTAGAAAAAAGAAAATATGGATAGTATATATTCTATTAAGATTTTATGACAAATCACACGGAACACACACCGGACCATGAAAGCGGGGAATGACAAATGGATGTATCAAAAGAAATTTACTATGCAGGCGGCTGTTTCTGGGGCGTGGAGGAATATTTCTCCAGGGTTCCCGGTGTCCTTGACACGATCTCGGGTTATGCCAACAGTGATATTAAGGATCCGTCCTATGAAGAAGTATGCTCCGGCACAACAGGGGCTGCAGAGGCTGTCCGTGTGGTGTATGACCCGGCCGTGGTCACACTGGGCATACTGACACGGCTGTTTTTTAAGATAATTGACCCGGTAAGCATCAACCGGCAGGGAAATGACAGGGGAAGCCAGTACAGGACAGGCATCTACTATACGGATGGGAAAGACCGGGCGCAAATCCGGCCCATCATTGCCGCAGTACAAAAAGACCATGAAAAACCGCTGGCAGTTGAGTTCATGGCCCTTAAAAGCTTTTATCCTGCCGAGGATTATCACCAGGACTATCTGCGGGTGCATCCCGGAGGTTACTGCCATATTGATTTTAGCAGCCTTAACAGCCTGGATGTGCGCACGGATAAAACCGTGGGAATCCGTAAGGACATCCGGGAACTGCAGGGCACACTGACAAAGGAACAGTATGAAGTGACCCAGAATGCAGCCACGGAACGTCCATTTTCCGGCCAATACTGGACGACCAGGGAGCCGGGCATCTATGTGGATGTGGTGACCGGGGAGCCGCTCTTTCTTTCGGATGACAAATATGATTCCGGCTGCGGCTGGCCCAGCTTCACAAGACCCGTCCATCCCGGTGCAATCACGGAACATCACGATACCAGCCATGGTATGACGCGTGTGGAAATCCGAAGCCGTGAAGGCGGTTCCCATCTGGGTCATGTGTTTCCGGACGGCCCCTTAGAAAAGGGAGGGCTGCGCTACTGCATCAACAGCGCCTCCCTCCGTTTCATACCCCTAAGCCAGATGGAGGCAGAGGGATACGGGGCCTATTGCCCTATGATTATTTCTTCCTTATAAAATCCATGCCCTCGTAAACCCTCACCGGATTCCCGCGTTCCAGGCGGGTGTGTTCCATCCATGCCAGTTCCTTTTCCCTGCGCCTGTTGTCCAGTTCCATATCTGCAAGGATATCGCACAGACGGTTCATGGCCAGCTTTTTATTCATGTGCTGGCTGCGGGCCTCTGTGGACACAACCGATATCCCGGTGGGGACATGGATGACGCGCACCCCTGTCTCCACCTTATTTACATGCTGTCCTCCCTTGCCTTTGCTGCGGAAGGTTTCGAAACGGAGCTTCATGTCCCCCTGGGTATCAGGCAGCTGTTCCAGGACGCTCACATCAATAAACCAGTTCTTGCGTCTGTGCTTTGGACGGAAAGGACTTCTGCATATCCAGAGCACGCTGCCTTCCAGTTCCCGCATATCCTCCTCTGTCTCAAACAGTATGGAAGAATACCCTTTACCTCCTTTTGCACGGACACTCTGGATCAGGCGTATATCCCTCCCCTCCTTTTGTAGCTGTCTGTAAAATAATCCCACTGCAAGTCCGCACTCCGCCGGGCCCTGCCCGGAACTGATCTGTACCCTCATGCCCTCACCTACCCTTTAAATGTGATGAGCGGGCGCAGGGTTGCAATTACATCAACCAGTCCATATTCCTGCAGCGCTTCCATGACCTGTTCCACGTTCTTGTATGCCTCCGGCGCTTCTGCGAACAGCAGGTTGGTGTCATGGCACACCACCTGGCTTTTATACCGGGTGCTGCGTATGGAATTCCGGTCGTATTTGCGGTCAATCCGGCTCTTACAGATGCTGCGGGCCCATTTGCGGCCAGCTCCATGGGAAATGGAATCCAGGGATATATGTGTATCCCTTCCCGGAACACAGACATAGGTCAGGGTTCCCCTGGAACCGGGGATGACCAGGGCCTGGTGACCGGCGGACACACTGCCCTTCCTGTGCAGCCATCCTTCCCTGGTCTGCTCCACATAATTATGGCAGCTGTCCGTTAACAGTCCTACCTGGCTGTCTACATTCAGATAATCCAAAAGCTTGACAGCAGCAGCCAGCCGGTTGCGCCCTGCCCATAAAAGCGCATTATCGTGTTCCGCCAGATAGGCCCCTGCCTCCTGGGAACCCTCCTCCAGTCCGGCAGGTGAATAAAAACGTGAGAGGATATCCTGCCCATAACCCCTGGAACCGGAGTGGATCAAGAGAAAGATCCTTCCATCCAAAAGCCCAAGCCCTCCCGCTGTATCCTCATCATACACCTGGTACAGGCACTGGAATTCAGCAAAATGATTGCCTGCGCCAATGGTTCCGAAATCCCGGATAGGGCACGCTTCATCATATGGGATGTCACAGGGTATGTCTTCCAGTCCGCGTATGGAGTTTAAACGGGTTACCCATTTGTCCATCTTAAATTTCTTCTGTTTTACTTCTGTCTTAAAAAGGCTCATCCCGCAGCCAATGTCATTTCCAATCAGATGGGGATAAAACCTTCCCTGGCTGAGCACAGCCATTCCAACCGGCGTCTTGCCCGGATGCAGGTCCGGCAGACCCACTGCCTTTATGACCCCTGGCAGCCTGCCCACGCCGCAGAGCTGGTCCTTGGCCGCCTGTTCCACCCAGTTCTTTTCATTCGTAATCAATATGCAATTTTCCTGATTCAAACCTAAAATCTCCTTCATAAGCTGACAGGTAAAAAAGGGTACAAAAAAACACGACAACAAGCCGTGCGCAAAAAACATATCATACGCCAGTCCCTGTCTGATTTACACTGTTATCTTGTTTTCACCTGATCCATCTGATTTGCCAACATAACAACCACTCCTTTGCTTATGAAGAACCACCGGTCTTCTTATTCTAGAACTTACTATAATGGGAAAACCGGGAAATGTCAACCATGAAACAGAAAACTTTTATTTACGGTTGATGAAATACTTTACCAGTTCAATCACAATCACCACGGTAAGTACGGTAATGGCTGTGTTCACCGGATTCTCAAATAATTTTGTAAAAAGCTGTCCTGCGCTCATAATCGTTTCTCCATTTGTTTGATGCTCTTAATTATAATACAAAAATGTATGGATGGCAAGGCATGTGTACCAACATGTCGGTCCATGGATTCGTGAACAATGCCATTGTCTCTACTGCCAAGGAAGTGCTTCTCGGAAAAGAAACTGGTAGCGATGTAACGCTGTCATGCCTCCGTTCACAAAAAACAGACTCAGTCAAGTTCCCCTGGAGTTCTTGAACCAATACGCCAGGGCGGTCCCTTTAAAGCGAGTGGCTGAACCCAAGGACGGGATACAGATAAACAGGAAAGAGGTACTGTATTGCACGGATTAAATCCAAACTGACACTACAGTACCTCTTTGATAGATAATCCTATAAGTTACATTGCAGCCATGATTTTCACTTTCATCGTGTTGTCTCCTATTAAGACATCCTCACCGCCTCATCCGCACCAAACACCTCCCCGAACGCCCGCAGGCATTCCCCTTTCCTGGAACGGTCCATGACTGCAAACACCACGGTATCAAAGGTATCTGCAAAATAACCGGTCAGCAGTTCCTTCCACCAGCAGGCTATCTTGTACGGGTCATTGCGGAATACGCCGCATCCGTAAGCCCCAAGGATGAGATGACGGTGATTCATCTGCACGAACAGGGCCAGGGCCAGCTTCATGCGTTCATACATGGCTGTTTCCGCTGTATGTACATCCTCTCCCTTCTGTATCACCTGTCCCATGTTGACAGCGGGCAGGGTCAGCACGGAAGCCGTTACAGGTTCCTCCAAAAGCTCAAACCGGCCATTGCGGAAAAATACAACTTCTGGTGAATAAATGGCGTGGTTGGTATATATCATGGATGGGCAGTTCCGGTTGTTCTGATAGTATTCCGGATGCCTTATCAGGGTGTGGTAGAGTCCGCTGGATGCAGCTATGCTCTCTTCCTGGGCCATGGCTCCGTTTAAGAACCCTCCTCCGGGATTCTTGGCGCTGGCAAAGTTCAGCACCCCGGGATCAGCCACCCCATCTCCTACCAGCCGGAGGATGGCATCCACGGTGGAACAGTCCATGGTCTTCATTACAGGTAATTTACCGGACGGTTCCCCTTTGGCGTATGTTGCTGCAAGTGTCTCTGCCTGTTCCGGTGTGAATAAAAGGCTGTTGTCCACAGATGCCCTGTGCTGTTTCATGATATCAACTGTCCTGCCACGGGTTTCGTAGGTTCCGCGTTTCATGATTTCCAGTGTTTCCTTGGCAGTTGCTTTTCTATCCATATTTAAAACTCCTTCCATTTTTTGCGATACAGTCTGGACGGACGGTGGCCCTCATTCCCTGTGTAGGAATCCGTTTCCTCCACAAGGGAGGCTGCTTTCCTGCGGAAGGCTGCCTTTAAAAGGCGTTTTCCCAGAATCACTTCATATACCTGCTGCAGCTGTGTCAGCGTGAATTCAGGAGGCATCAGGTGAAGCGCCAGTCCACTGTACTCAACCTTACCCCGGAGCCGTTCCAGGGCATAGGTGATAATCCTGGCATGGTCAAAAGCCAGGCCGTTGTTTTCCGTTATCTTATATTCAATAAACGTGCCTTTTTCTGTTTTGGTCATGGATTTCTCAATGACAGAAGAAAGGCAGGTGCTGTCCTGGGTTAATTCTAGTTTATAATGCTGGGTGCGTATGACCTTTGGTTCCTCCCCGTCCGTTGGAACAGGATAATCCGCGTGTTCATCCATCAAGTGGAAGGAAATGTGGAACCAGCGGGCATTATCCGCATCATCCCCTGCTTCTATCCGGACCTGGGAACTGTCAATCAGCGCCATATAGGAACAGCTCATGACCCAGGTGCGGGGGTCACGGCCAGGGTCGCTGAAAGTATACAGCTGTTCCATATATACTTGGTCCAGACCGGTTTCTTCCATGAGTTCTCTCCTGGCCGCCTGTTCCGTGGTCTCATCCGGCCGTACAAAGCCGCCGGGCAGGGCCCAGGAACCAAGATACGGATGAACCCCTCTTTGGATTAGCAGTATGCCCAGTTCCTTTTCAGGAAGCTTCCTGTAATTATCTTCTGTTTCCTCCAAAACCGTGAAAATAGCCATGTCGGCTGCCACCGAAGGCCGTTCATAGCGGCCGGGATCATAGGATTGTAAATACGCGGCTTCTGTCAGGCCGTTCCGGTCAAGGATTCTGGTGTCTCTGTCCATCCCTGTCATACCTCCTTTTCCTGCCCCATAAGGATATCCCTGGCCTCGGTCAGGGCAAATCCCAAAAGGTTAGTGCCCTTCCACTTTAACGGGCATTGCGCATCCGGATTGCTCTTTCCCATACCGATTCCCAAGATGCGGTCCCTTGGGCTGGCCTCCACCAGTATCCTGTTCCTGGTGGAACGGAGGAATTCCCACAGTTCCGGGTTTTGGGAGAACTTTGCCATGCTGGCTTGCTTGACAATGCCGTAACATGCATGGTCCCATGTCCCTTTATCAAAATCGCGGACACTACGGCCGTATGCCTTCATGGCCTTGGGCTGCTTTGCTTCCAAAATCAACGAAAGCATCTCCTCATCATGGAACATCCTTGCCTTTTCCGCCATCATGAACTGCTCCGCACAGGAATATGTAATCCCATCCACCTCAAAGCGGGCCATCCACCACTGACTTAAGCAGGTCTCGGTTATACGTCCGCCGGAATCCGGTGTGTGCCCCCAAAAGAACAGGAATTTATAATGCTGGCCTTTGCTGTATGCTTTTTTTAAATCTTCCAATGAGTAAACCATGTCACCCTCCTCCTTATGTATGGTATCATGTGGGATATTGGTATGGATTATATCAATATCATAGTAACGGTATGATAATTACATTTTGTTAATAACAATATGATACTATCATGATATATGATTCCATTTTATTTGTCAAGTGGATTTGGTAATATATAACAGAATATAAAGAGTTAAAAAAGATAAGATGAGACGATTGCCGCGATAGTTAACATAACATTATTATGTAAACTATCACGGCATGATATGCCACATACAGGTTTTATTTTAGTAACTCATCCAATAAATAAATTTCTTCATTGTATTTTTCCTGAAGCCGGTTCTTCAAGTGTAAGGTATTTTTAATCATCAGTCCCATTCTGGTCTGTAAAAAAATATCCATGAATTCATTGCCATGTTCATTTATGATATTCACCATTGGCTCTGTCAATTTTATATGCCTTTTTCTCATTTCATACCAAAAGGTTTTATCGGAAACAGCAGCTGCATCAGATATTGTATGGTTCCGTTTTATAGCGGTTAAAAGAAGTTTGATTACAGGTGAATTATTATATGATATCTCAAAATTTGTGAACTGGTCACTGGAATATTTCATCCTTAACCTGGGAAATAATAATTTTGTGTATTCGAGCTGCCTATCACCTGACATATCATTTTCCAGCTTCTCTAATATTGGAATCATGATACAAGTTTCAAAACGTTCCGGTATCATATCATATAGCATCAGTATCATATCATCCTGAAGTATTTGAGTTTGGCTTTCATAGATCATATAATTGCAGATTCTTGATAAAAGTGAATCCGATAAATCCCGTATGCAAAGCGCGGTAAAATACTCCTGAAAACTCCGGTGGGAGAATCTATATCGGACACCCTCCCGTATTAAGATACACACGGCCGTACAAAGATCATCTATGTAATCTTCTGTGGATGCTTTTGTTTTCACCTTTTTATCAAGTATTTCCTTTATTAATTTTCTTATATCATCGGATGTGAATTCATAAATTTCTTGAATATAGGTCCTCATACAAAATGTGGCTAATACCAACCTGAAATCATCAACACTTAAGTCTGAACGGAAATCACGTTTAAATCCTTTGCGCGCATCATGTTTTATGTAAAGCGTATCAAATGCATAAGAGTAAAAAAGGTGAAGTTTATCCGGTATTTCCGCATACTCATGATATGTTAATAAAAGTATTGTTAAAAGTAAAGGGTTAGAGGCAAAGGTCTTGTGTGATTCATACAATTTATCCCGAAGATAATTGATGAATTTCTGCTTTATCTCATAATCATAACTTAACCTGTTAATCATCATAATGGACTGCTCTTTTGTGAATTCCATGCATTTAAGGACAGTGAACTGCTGGAAATAACTTTCATACCCTTTTCCAGGTCTTGATGTTATGATATAATAGTTCTTTTTGTACCTGGAACAAAGATATTCGATTTCCTTACAGAGCTTTAAGTATCTATTGGATTTTACCTCATCAAGGCCATCTAATAAAAATACAAAACAACCGGTCGATAAACCGTGTTCAAAATAATTCATTTCCAGGTCAAACTCTAATGCGGTAAGGGAATGGTAAATAAATTCCTGAAAATCCCCTGGAAAGTCAGAATAATCCCTTAATTCCAGAAGGATGGGGATGTATGTTTTATCCTGTATTGCTTTTATCAAGAAGTGTCTCATCATCATGGATTTACCAATCCCACCGCTGCCCGTAATGATGATATAATGTGATATATTCAGTAAGTCTTTTATATGTTCGTTTGTATCAATTGTAAATCTATCATTTTCTAATTCATTACAGACAAAAAATTCATATAAATAAATGGGTTCATCATTATATAATATAGTTTTTACTTTACTATACTTATTATATGATGTACTTAAATAATTCTGAAATGCTATCCTGAATCGAACCTGGCTCTTCTTGAATTCTGCCTTTACGCGCCCGCCTAAATATTTCAGTATTCTTTCAATATTATTTTCAATCAAATCCGATATAATAAGATTCATATTCATAACCAATCCCCCATGACAAAAACGAATCTTTATACTATAAACCGGCAGGCAGCTGCAATCCGCTGCCTGCCACTATGAATCCCATCCTATCTACGGATGAAGCGTCTTTAATGAATCAATGTCTCCTGCCTGTATCAATGGTATGGCAGATGCAATCTTCTCCACCGGCCAGTCCCACCACCTCATCTGCTGTAGTGTTTGTATATCTTCATCTGAGAAACGTTTCCGTATCACCCTGGCCGGGACGCCTCCTACGATTGTATATGACGGCACATCCTTGGTGACAACGGCCCTGGTTCCGATGATGGCCCCATCGCCAATGGTAACCCCTGCCAAGATAACTGCCTCATATCCAATCCATACATCGCTGCCGATGACAATATCACCTTTATTATCCCACGCCATGTCAGGTCTCATGCCATGTCCCCATGCTTCGTGAAACAAAGGGAATGTATAGGTGGCAAGGGAGTGCATGGTGTGGTTCGCACTGTTGAACAGGAATCTGGCGCCGCATGCAATGGAACAGAATTTCCCGATGATAAGCCTGTCCTGATTGATTGGATAATGGTAAAGCACATTATTCCTTTGAAAATCCCTTGGGTCATGGACAAAATCATTATAAATTGTAAATTCCCCTATTTCTATATTGGGATTCTCAATTACATTCTTCAAATATACAATCTGCGTATCTCCCGTTCTGGGATAAATCCTGCTGCTGTCTGGAATAGTCATTATAATCCTCCTGATCCATTAATGATTGTTTTGGGACTATTCCAGTTAATGCAATGCAGAGTTTCATATAACCCGCCTCCTTTTTCACTATTATATCAGATATATGACAGGAACAAAAGGGGAAATGAATCATAGGATGGCATGGCAGCCTTATTCAATCGGCGCCTGATAAAACCCACCATAAAAGTTCTCTGTCTTAATCATATTCACAATCACATGCGGATCCTGTTCCCGCATCAGGTGGACGATATCATTCACCTCATAGGAGGATACCACGGTGTGCAGCAGGTACATTTTCCTGTGGCTGTAGCCTCCTATGGCGTCCACGCAGGATATCCCATGCCTGTACTGTTTCACGTAAGCCTTAATCACATCCTCTGCATTGGTGGTGGTAATCTGCAGAGTGACCCGCTCATACCTGTGATGGAAGGCGGAAATGGCTTTGGTGGAAACAAACTGGAATAAGATGGAGTACCCGGCATAAAGCCATCCGAACATATACCCGAAAATACACAGGATGACACAGTTTCCTGCAAACACATATTCCCATATGGATTTCCCGGTCTTATTGGACACATACAGCGCAATGAAGTCAGTGCCCCCGGTGGAGGCATTTCCGCGCAGCGCGATGGCAATGGCAATACCGTACAGGAAGCCGCCAAACACCACATCCAGAAGCACGTCATTGAACAATGGCTTAAAGTGGAACACCTTCAGGAAAAAGCTGGCAAGGAATACCTGCAGCATGGAATAAAAGGTAAAACGCATGCTGATGCTTTTGCTGCACAGGATGGCTACCGGTATGTTGAGGACCAGCATTCCCAGGGATGTGGAGATATTATGTCCATATAAAGAGGCAATCCTGTCAATCAGGATTGCCACGCCGGTAAAACCGCTGGACAAAAGGTTGGCCGGCCGGATAAATGCCTGGATTACATAGGTCTGAAGCAGTGCGGAGACAATGACCGCTGCAATGGTTATGAGCCTGCGCACCATGATGTTCTTCTTGTATTTGGCAATCATAGCCCTATCCCCTCTGCCTCGCCGATGCTGATGAGAAGTCTGCGCACCAGTTCCTCAGATACCACATCGTAAGCATTTTCGTTGGGCGCATCCCCAAAGGCATAGGAAACGCTGTTTACAATGGTGGTCGGGTCCTTTACCCAGTCCTTGCAGGAACTGTGGACCTGGGTAATACCGGTGTCGTCCATCAGCTTCCTGGCATTGCCGGCATGGATGCCGCTTCCTGCCAGGATTTCAATCCTGTCCCCGTACATGGCCTGCAGTTCCTTTAGGAGAGCCGTGCCTTGTGCTGCCTTGGCTTTTAGTCCGCTGGTAAGCACCCGGTCCACCCCCATGTCTATGAGCAGCTCCATGGACCTGTAAGGATTGTCCGTGCAGTCAAAGGCCCGGTGGAATACGGCTTCCTTCCCATATTCATGGATGATGGAAATCAGCCTTTCATTCTGCTCCCGGTTAATGGTTGCATCCGGGTTCAGGCAGCCAAAGGCAATTCCATCCGCCCCGTGGCTGACCAGGATCCCGGTATCCCTTTCCATTACCTCAAAATCCTCTTTGCAGTAACAGAAGCCGCCGCCTCTTGGACGCACCATTGCCACTGTCCTGATATTGCAGTGTTCCTTCACAAGCTCAAGGGTGCCCAGGGACGGGGTAAGCCCGCCCAGATGCAGCCCGCTGTTTAACTCAATCCTTTTGGCGCCCCCGGACGCGGCCTGAACCGCATCATAGTAGCTGCCGCAGCATATTTCCAACATAGTTTTACGTTCCTCCCTATCTGATCCATCGGTCTGACCGTCCGAGTGCCAATCCGCATCCGGTTAACCACTGTCTGTATCTGTACCCGCCGCCATTTCCCTGCTGCCTACAACTGCCCCAGCCGGTACAAGGCCAATGCATATATCCTTGCGTTTGTCATCAGGTCGTCCACGGTCATCCATTCATTGGGATTATGCCCGATTCCCTTCTGCCCCGGAAAACTTGGGCCAAAGGGCACGATTCCAGGCATACCCTTGGCATAGGTCCCGCCCGTGGTGGTAACCGGCGTCCCGTCCTGTCCCGTTACAATCTCATAGCTCTCCTGTAGCGCTTTTACCATGGGACTGTCCTTTTCAAATATGACCGGGTCATAATTCATGACCAGCTCTGTGTAAAGCCCTGATTCCAAAGCCTTCCCCTGAATCTTTTCCATGATTTGCCGGATGGCGGTTCCGCCCGGATAGCTGAGGGTCACGTCAAAGCTGACCATTCCTTCCACACATCCAAGTTTATACCCGCGCATTTCCATGGTCCCGTATTCTTCATGGAAAAAGTCAATCCCCAGGCGGTCCCCTGTATTCCTGGCGCCGATAAAATACTGGTTCACAAATCCGAAAAATGGTTCCAGCTTTTCTTTGCCCCCAAGAATCCGCACAACGGCCCGTCCTCTCTCACTGTACACCACCGGATACTTACAGTCTGGCGTAAACCCGTATATGGGGGGCTTTTCCTTTGTGAGATAATACTTCAGGTCCTCAAAGCCTGTTTCCTCGTCACATCCAAAGATAATCCTGACCGGGTGCCTTAGCTTTGCCCCCAGCTTCTTAAGGGCCGCCAGCCCGTAAAGGCAGGCCAGCACAGGCCCTTTATTGTCCAATACTCCCCTGCTGTAGATGATTCCGTTTTCCATATATCCGCTAAAGGGAGGCTGTTTCCATCCCTCCCCCGGCGGCACCACATCCACATGCCCGATGGCGCAGACGTATCCGTCCGCTCCCCCGCCATACTGTGCATAACCAATGTAGTTGTCAAGATTCACCGTGTCAAATCCCAGACGCCTGCTGATATCCAGCGCGCTTAAAAGAGCCTGCTTCACGCCCGGGCCGAAAGGTGCCTCTTTTGACCCATCCCCTTCCACGCTGTCAATCCGCACCAGTTCAAGGATACTGTCAATCATCTCATCCTTTAAACGGTCCACTGCCTCTATGATACACTGATCCAAACCCTTATCAAAGCCCATATTCAAGCCCATCCCTTATTCCTCGATAGGCGCCATACGCGTCTTCATGTAATTTTCCATCCACTCCTCTGAGGCAGCCTCAAAGGTGCAATGTCCGTCCCCGCCCCGGGTTACCAGATAAACCGTGGGTTCCTGGTTTTCCGTGACAACTGCAAAGGAAAAGCCCTCAATGTTGGTGGCAACGCCCCACTCACCCTTGGGGTTCATGGCAATCAGGGAAAGGTCGCCGGCCTGGCCCCTTCTCTCTTTTAACTCCGCGTCCAGCCGGTTCACCGCTGTCTCACATGCTTCCTGGGGATGCATGCCTTCCCCCATAAGGCGTACGATTTCATAGGAAATGCACCCTTTCATCAGGTCCTCCCCAAGTCCGGTTGCACTGGCTGCGCCGCGTTTGCTGTCCGCATAAAAACCAGAGCCTGAGATAGGCGAATCCCCCACCCGTCCCTTTTTCTTCATGAAAAGCCCGCTGGTGGATGTGGCGGCAGTCATTTTACCAGTCATATCCAGACACGCCATGCCCACGGTATCATGACCGGAGTAAGGCTTGATTTCCTGGGCAGCCACTTCCTTTACCCGCTTGCGGTAATGTGCCTTGGCGCGGTCGGTCAGCATGTTTTTGCGCTCAAATCCTTCCTTATGGGCAAATTTCTCAGCGCCCTCGGCCACCAGCAGGCTGTTGACCTTTTCATGGCTTAAGCGCCTTGCAATGGAAATAGGGTTAGCAAAATCCTTAATGGCCGCAACAGCCCCGATATCCAGCGTATCCCCGTCCATGAACGCGGCGTCCATTTCCACTTCCATCTCTTCATTTGGAAGGCCGCCGTATCCGACAGATTTGTAGTATGGAAAATCCTCTACCTCACGGATGGCTGTCTCAATGGCATCCCCAGCGTCCTTCCCGTCCTTTAAAAGTCCAGCTCCCTTTGTAATCCCTTCCACGGCCATACGCCAGGTTGCAATCATTCCCCACATGGCAGATTCCTCCTCTTCCAATGAATTATTTAAAACAGAATGCGTTCTTAAGTCCGGTTATGTCTTCTCCGTCAGCCAGGGCCTTTGCCATGGCGCACATGTTCTTAAGGGCGTCGTTTAAGCCCATTCCGCCCTTCTTTGGCGTTTCCACAATGGCTACCTTATCCTTGTAGGCCGTAATGGTTTCCGCATTTTCCACGGACATGGCTGCAAATGCCTTTGCATCGGTATTTGCGTTGATGTCACAGGCAACCTTTGCGCACATGGCTGCATAATCCGCAAAGTTAAAGGCCGGCCCGCACATGACCACATCCGGCTGAAGCTTTTTTACCATGGCGCAGAGCTTGCGGCTTACCTCCTCGGGGTCTGCAAGATAGGTCCCGTTGCCGCAGCACAGGCATGCAATTACGTGTCCGTCCACCTGTTTTAAGAAAGGTTCCATCATGACCGCGGGCCCGATGGGTTCCTTTTTTCCTGTAAGGGGAACCATGGTATCGTCCTTTGTTCCAAGTCCTGACTGAATCTGGTCATATATCATAATTATTTTCATATCATACACCTCTTGTTTTTATAAGGGGCCTGCACAAAAGGTACAGGCCCGGCATGTGAATGGAGTTACAGGTTTTGCTGTCAGTTCACGTCATACTAGTTCACGTCATACTGCTTCCTACAGGTCATCAAAGGAAAGGTCGTCAAAGTCAATATCATCGTCGTCCTTGCTGTCAGCGGCCTTGGCTTCATCTGCCAGATACTGTTTATCCATCATCTTGATGAATGGCATGTAGATGAACACGCCCAGGATCAGAAGCAGCAGCTGGAGCACGGCGCCCTGCCATCCTGTTGCCAGGAAACCGGAAAGCACCACCGGCATGGTCCATGGAATGGCGACGCCGGAACACAGGGGAACCAGGCCAATGCTCATGCAGACATAGGAAATCACGATGTTGATGGTGGGCACCAGCATGAACGGGATCAGGATCATCGGGTTCAGCACGATGGGAAGGCCGAACACGATAGGCTCATTGATGCCGAACACGCCGGGGATGAATGCCAGCTTGCCAAGTTCCTTGATACGTTTGGAGTGGCAGAATAACAGCATGGCAATTAACAGTGACAAGGTGGAACCGCAGCCGCCAAAGGTGGCGAACAGGTCCTGGAACTGCTGTGAGATTATGTTTGGCAGCGCCTGGCCTGCCTGGAACGCAGCCAGGTTGTCGGCAGACAGTGTCTGCAGGATCGGGTTGAACACCGCGCCCACCACAGAACCGCCGTTTACTCCGAAGAACCAGAAGAAATGCAGGAATATATAAGCGATTACCATGGCCGGAAGTGTGTTGCCCAGCTTTAACAGCGGTGTCTGAAGGATGGTGAAGATAAAGGTGAATGCATCCTTATATGGAGTCATGGCAAATACGATGTTGATGACAAAGAACACCAGTACTGCCACGCCAGCCGGGATCAGTGCGGAGAAGGACTTGGATACGGTGGGCGGCACGCCGTCAGGCATCTTGATGACCCAGCCCTTTTTATTCACCCATGCATAGATATGCACGGACAGGAATGCCACGATGATACCTACAAAGATTCCCTTGGAACCAACCCATCCCAGCGGGATGCCGGTTACGGTTGTGTCGCCGGATATGATTTCATACGGCATGATTAAGAACCAGCATACCATGGCGATTGCAGCGCCGAACAGCTTATCCACGTTCATCTGCTCTGCAAAGGAATAACCGATGCCGATGACAGCCAGGATTGCCATGATCGTGAAGGTGGCGTCCGTTGGCTTGGAGAAATAGGAGGTCCAGTTCTCGCCGAAAAACCTTGCCCAGAAATCGCTCCATCCAGGAATCGGGAAGTTGGCAATCAGCAGGAAGAAGGAACCTACAATCAACAGTGGCATGGATAACAGGAAACCGTCACGGACAGCTATCAGATATTTGTTCTTACCGATTTTTTCTGCCAGCGGCATGAGTACGGACTCTAACTTACTTAACATTTTCTATTCCCCCATATCAGATATTTTAATGTGCGCCTTGGCGCCGGGTGTTTCTTTATTTTGCTGACTTCATCAGCTTGATGGCTGACTTGAGGACTTTTTCGCCGTTCATCATACCATAATCCGTCTGGTCAATTACCTGGATCGGAATGCCTGTGCTGCCGTACTTTTCAACAATCTCAGCATAACGGTATTTAACCTGGGGCCCTAACAGGATGACATCCGGGTGTTTCTCATCAATGATCTGCCCGATCTTGCCGTCCGGAAACGCCTCCACCTCAATCGGAAGGTCATGGGAATTGGCAACACCCTGCATCTTGCTTGCCAGCATACTGGTTGACATACCTGCGCTACAGAATAAATATACACGTTTCATTGTAAAATCCTCCTTATGTCCATATTCTTTATTATGGTTACTTTTTTATTTTTAATGATTATTTATTTTCCAGCTTCTTTTCCAGTTCAATGATACGCTCATAGGATGCAATCATTTCCTCGGCAATGATCTTAAAACTTTCCGCGCTCATCAGCTGGTCTTCTGCGTGGACCAGGATAAGCGAACCGCCTACCTGGACGCCCTGGGCTTCTTTTTGTATCAGTTCGAAATGCGCCTCATGCCCGACCAGGAATAGCTTCTGTCCTTCCTCGATGCATTTCCTTGCCCCTTCAAAATCCCCTGCCTTTGCTTTCTGGATCCCTTCAATGTAGCTGGAACGCGCAGCGCCCACATTGGAAATGATCTGAAAGCATGTCATCTCTAATCCCTCTACCATAATGCTACCTCCTGTTTGCTGTTTTGCTAAAAATCGTAAATGAGAAAATGCAACAAAACTGTCTGTTTGCTGCATCTCTTATTAAGTTGCCTTTATTATAAGGCCTTTATTCAGTTTTTTTCATTAATCGGATTTCCTAGCTGTTAGGAAATTCAACCCATTATCCTGTCAATAAATTCCTCATAGGTACAGGACGATACTATTTTTGCCAGCTCCTCAGGCCGGTTCACCACATTGCTGACCCAGTCAAAGAAAATCTTGATCATCCGCTCATCCCCTTCATTGATGGCAAAAAGCATGACCAGTCCCACGTCAAAGTTCCCCCAGCGCACCGGGCTTTTCAGCTGGGCCACCGCAATGGTGGAATGGCTGGCAAAGGCGCCGAAGGCATGGGGAATCGCAAATGCATTCACAAAGGAGGTGGGCGACATCTGTTCCCTTTTCAGTACGATATCCTTAAAGCCCGGCTCCACGATGCCTTCCTTTTCAAGGCCATGGCACAATAGGCGTATGATTTCCTCCGGAGTCCCAAGGGTCACGTTTTCATGGAAATGCTCCTTACGTATCAGGCTGCCGATATGGGAGGTGAATTCCAGCTGGAACTGCTTCTTATCCAGTTTATTGACAGCCTGGAGGATGTTTGACTCTGTCTCTGAATCCACAAACAGGTTGATTGGCACCGTTGGCACGTCCAGCTTATGTTCCAGGGGAAATGTGGTCAGTATCAGATCCGGGTCCAGGGAGGAAACCGTCTCTTCCTCAAAATAGCGGAACGTCCCAACCACATCCACCCTCTCCCGGAACATTTCCGATATCTTCTTCACGCACATATCGGAGAATGTCTGGTTATGGGGGATGATCATGATGGTCCTGTACTTCCTGACACTGTTAATCCGCTCGCTGGCAGCACCCAGATGCAGGGCAATGTAGCAGGATTCCACCTCGGATATGGAAGCCTCCAGCCTGTCCTCCAAAAGTTCCACCACATAGATGCCCATATCGAACACCAGAGGGTATTTGCGCTTGATTTCTTCCACAAACACATCCTGCATATGGGCTTTGGCCTTTACGCGGTCTATGAGGCCGTGGATGTGCATCTTAAGCCCTGCTATCAGGTCCCCGTCCTCCCGGAAGTCCAGTCCGAACAGGGAATAAATCCCATCCAGGGCTTCGGCAACCAGCTTTTTCGTGTTCAGCCATTTACCTTCAAAGTTCACAAAATCACTTGTATAGTTGGAGGCCCGCTTGCCCATGATGACCAGGGCAAACATCCCCACTTCGCCGTCATGGACCTCGATGTGGAGGCGCTTTGAGATACGGTCAAAAAAGGTCAGGGAAATCTGGTACTCAATGGTATCCTCAAGGCCCTGGGAGCTGTTATCCATATTCACATAATTGGCGCAGTTCATCCGTTCAATGCTGGTGCCTGCGTGGAGGATGACCATGGGGAACATGGACTCATGGATGGAGTAATCATACTCCTCCAGCACATCCACAAAGATATCCTTGACCGCAATCAGGTCAAAGCTTTTATAAAGGCCGGCCAGCAGGTTCATGTTGAGGAAATTTTCCTGGACCTCAGCCACAAGCAGGTCCCTGTAAAACCGCCGTTTGCTGGCCTCATCCCCCTTCAGGGAAATGCATTCCCTGTTTCGCACCAGTTTCAGGTTGGCGTAAGGCTCCAGCATCCTGCGTATGCGTTTTAAATCATTGTCAATGGAGTAGCCGCTGACAAAAATCTGGTCCTGAAGAGAGACCAGGTTCAGTTCCCTGGTCTCAAACAAAAGCTTCTGTATAATGTATATACACCGGCCTCCCGGGGTCTGGGGAACCTCAGGCCCGGAGGGATTTTTCTCGGGCGCCGGAATGCTTGTCCTGGCATCCTCCATAACACGATAACCCTGGCGCACATTGGATTCAATGGGCGCCGGGGTTATCCGTCTGTTGACAGCCTCAACATCAGAGCGGATGGTCCTGTCTGATACTCCAAGGAGGCCGGCCAGCTGCCTGCTGGTCATCCAGTCCCCTCTTTCTGAAAGTATGGCAAGCAGCTGTTCCTGTCTCACGTTCTGCATGGTTAGACTCCTTATCTCTTTTGCTTATGCTTTGCAGAAGGCAAATACCTTCCACGGTTCTACATAATTTAACAGCACATGCTCGTATTCCGGCAGATGTCCGATGACGTTCTTGCGACCGTCATTGGGCATATCCTTAAGGACAATATGCAGTTCCCCTTTGTACTTCAGGTATCCGTCATTTAAGATGACCACGTCACCCCGCTTTAAGTCACGTGTGTTGGCGGCTGGGACCGGTGCATCCGCAAAGGTTACCCTTGGCCATGTGGAGCGTATCATATACTCGCTCATATCGCCCCGTACCACATGTTTTGGTCCGTAATCCAGGATTTTCTGCTCTGTTTCAGTCAGTTCCTTCTCAAGAACCAGCCCAAAGGTCAGTATGCTCGGATTCACGGCCGCGCAGGCCTTCAGTTCCTCATCGGAAGCATAGGCATTGGCCACCAGCACATCATCCACCATTCCTGTGGCAAACAGGTGGCGCGCCTGGAAATCCATGGGCAGGCCCCGGTGCATCTCCAGGGTACAGAGGCCTTCGTTCACCGGCCATGGACCGTAGGTGCCTTCGCTGTTGCTGGAAATAAAGGCGGCCACCGGCAGGTGCATGGATTTCATCTTCTCATTGCATTTGTTGAAATGCGCAAGGCTCAGGCCCGTGTATTGCTGCGGATAAAAGTTGTGGCAGGTAACAAGCTTGGACCGGTCAGGATGGTGGTCCATGATATTCTCCACATAGACCAATTGTGTACTGGCATTCAGCTCTATCTTAAGCCCTTGCGGATTGTAGGTCATCAGGCTTTCCTTCATGCCGTCAAAGCCCTCGTCCAGCCGGATGCCGTCCACGTGCATCTCCTTGAAAACAGACAGGTCTTCATAGGAAATCCCCAGTCTGGAAAACACGGCCGGACTTACATCCGGGATGATTTCCATGCCGCACTCATGGGCCGTGTCCGCCAGCAGGCGGAACTCACTTACCACTTCTTCCCTGCACTTATCCCCCACGCTCAGCAGGCAGGTAAAGATACGCTTGTAACCAAGGCTTCCTGCTTTCCTGATATACGCCTGGTCGCGCTGGGCGGTGGAATGCTCCGGATAAATGGAAATACCTAATCTTGCCATAATAAATACCCCTCTTTCTTATTAAGACTGGTTCACAGTCCTGTACTATCTGGTATGTTATATATAATATAACCAATTACCAGGAAAAAGAGAGGTAAAGATATTTCCTAACAGCTAGGAAATCATAAAATTGTGCGAAGCAGGCCCTTAAGGAATCCGGCGGCCTGAACCTCGTCCGGCCCTTCCACCTCAAGCTCCAGGCTCTCGCCCTGGCGCGCCCCCAGGCTCATGAGGGACAGGACGTTCTTACAGTCTGCAGTCTTTTTATCACTTTTCAGGTAAATACTGCTTTCATACCCGCAAGCCGCGCGGCAGAGACTCATGGCATTGGTTGCATGGAGGCCCTGCTTGTCTGAAATAACATATTTGTAAGTAATCATCGTATCATCATCCTTTGTTTTTCCTCCCCCCATTTTAACATAGTTGGGGAAAGTGCACAAGGGTTTATGGTAGAGTCATTCATCTGCAGACCGGTAAGGGATTTCTTGACAAGATGGCAGGTATGTATGTAGAATAGAGAGGCTGGTGTGTAAGAATCGAATTTTATGAAGGAAGGAAAACGGCAGGATGAAACTTCAGAGGCTTTTAAGCCTGACAAGACAGGCCTTGGATAAATATAACCTGATTGAGGACGGGGACAGGATTGCAGTGGGGGTGTCCGGAGGAAAGGACAGTCTGGCGCTGCTGTATGCGCTGCATCATCTGCAGCGGTTTTATCCCAGTAAGTATGAGTTGTGTGCAATTACGGTGGATTTGGGACTGGGGAACATGGACCTGGAACCGGTCAGGGAGCTGTGCAGGGAGTTTGGCGTGCCCTATACGGTGATTCCCACGGAAATCGGCAAGGTTTTATTTGATATCCGCAAAGAGTCCAATCCCTGCTCCCTCTGCGCCAAGATGCGTAAGGGCGCCCTGAATGAAACGGCGAAAGAACTGGGATGTAATAAGATTGCCTATGCCCATCACAGGGACGACGTGGTTGAAACCATGCTGATGTCCCTGTTTTATGAGGGAAGGTTCTATTCGTTCTCACCCCATACTTACCTGGACCGCATGGATTTGACGGTCATACGTCCCTTTTTATTTGTGACGGAGGCGGATATTGTTGGATTTAAGAATAAGTATCAGCTTCCTGTGTGCAAGAATCCATGCCCGATGGATGGATACACCAAGAGACAATATATTAAGGATCTGATCAAAGAGCTTCAGAAGGATAATCCCCATCTGAAGGACTGCATGTTCCACGCAATCCTGGATGGGAATATAAAGGGATGGCCCCAGGCGGTTAAGTAACGCCTGAGGCCTTTTTTCATGGGAATCGTCCTTTTTTCATGGGAATCCTGCCTTTAATCCTGGCTGGATGGCTGGATTAAGCCGGATGATGGCTGGATCATGACCCGATGACGGCTGAATCATGACCGGATGACAGATTCCCGTCATACGCCCGGTCCTGCCTGACCTGGGCCGCCGGAATTATTTTCTGAACCGGAAGGGCCTCCGGGCCCCGGGGTTCCTGCTTCCGGCGGCTGTGGGGATGTTTCTGCTGCTGACGGCTGTGTTGGCCTGACGGAAGGTTTTGTATTGTCCTGGGCGCCTGGGCCGCCTTCATCCGGGGTGGTGGTTCCTTCCTCTGTTTTATCCGGTTCCCTGGAAGGCTTTGTCATACCAGGGCCTGCCTCCTGTGTTTCCTCCGGCTCTGTTGTTTCTGCCTCTGTTGTCTCCTGCGTTTTTGTTGTCTCTTCCTGGGTGCTCTCTTCTACTGTTGTTTCCGGCACTGTTTCAGGAGGAGCTGTCTGGACCGGCGCCTGGCCTCCGCCGGATGAATCGCCGGACGAACCGCCGGATGAACCGCCTCCAAAAGGCGCTGCCTTGTCTTCCTCATAAAGGCCTGTTTCCTCTGAGATATGGGCGCTGATTTTCTTGACGGCCGAGGATGGACGGTAGCTGGCATCCTCTCCGTACAGGAACTGGTGGAGGAGCACCACATTGCTCTCCAGGGTGGTTGGGATGACGCAGTCCATCCTTCCCACGCGTTTGGTCTGCCTGGAGAAGGGGAAACCGGCCGTGTCGCCGATGTGGTATTTTTTAATGTCCTTTACCAGCGGGACCACATCATTTACCCCGACACTGGTGGAAATCTGCGGAATCATGTAGGTGGCCAGTGAGGTCAGGGTGGATACATCTGCCTGTTTTGCTTTCTCCAGCGCCAGCATCACAACCTTTCTCTGACGTTCCGTTCTCTGGAAGTCCGTATCCATGAGCCGCAGACGGCTGTAAGCCACTGCCTGTACCCCATCCAGATGGTTGGGGCCTGCCTGGGCCAGCTGGACGGAACCGATTCCGGTGGAGTTAACGGTTTCCGTGATAAATGCATTGATGTATTTAAATTCAGCCGGGGTGATATCTATATCAATACCGCCCAGGATATTGATTGCCTCAGCAACGGATTTCCAGTTGAAGGTGGCATAGTCGTCAATTTTTATATCCAGGTTCTCTTCCAGGGCGGCAACCGCCTGTTTCTGGCCGCCTTTAAAGTATGCCTCGTTAATCTTGTGGTAGGTTCCTTCTGAATTGATTTTCAGATAGGTATCCCTGTATACGCTGACCAGCTTGATTTCACCGGTAGAACGGTCTATGCTGCATATCATCTGTACGTCGGCCAGCGCATTCTTCGTATTGCCATCCCTGCTGTCCACGCCAAACACCGCTATGTTCCATATCCCTGTGGGCCTGTGGATGAACAGCCATGCCCCGTATGCAATGAACGCTGCCAGCAGTATCAGAAGAATGTTCCTGAATCCTTTCTTTTTTCTCTTTTTTGCCATCTGTCCCTGTCCCCGCCGCCCGGAGGCGTCACGGCTCCTTCCATTGCTGTCTGTATAAACATCATCATATTGCCTGCGCTGTCCGGCTTTTGCTGTGTCTGCTGCCGGACGGACCGGACGTCTGCTCTTGGATGCAGCGCCGCCCGCCACAGCCCGGGCCGCCTTACCGGACCTGGAGGACCGGGCGGTAGGGGAAACGCGTCTGTTGGACCTCCGGTATTCCGGTTCATCTTCTATGATACTGTCCCCGAACCCGTCGCCGTCCCCATAATCCTCCCCGCCCCCAAAACCATAACCGTCCCTGTAACCAAAGCCGTCCTGGCTCTGGCGGTTCCATCGGTTTTCCACGCGGCCGTAAGCTTCGCGCCCATATTCTTCCTGACCGAATTCCTCGTCGTAGTAGTATTCCTCATCATAATGGCCGCGGCTGTCCTGTTTTCCATTCCTGGAAGGCGGTATCTGCCTTCCGGTCCCTGGTCCGGCCGCAGCAGGGCTGCGCCTTGTCCCTCTTCTGTTCCTGGCACGCAGGCGTTCCAGCTCATCATCATCATTGTAATTCATGACATACACCTCATCTATCTTTCTCATTCTGTTTATCCGGCTTATTCAAGGATACGCCGGTAGCTTTGCCAATCCGATGCGGCAATCCCTACTTCCACGTTGTTCACATTGCCGCTGGTTTCCTGGATACATAACATCTGTCCGTCTGCCGCCCATCCAAGGAAGATGACCACATGGGCAGAGGGTCCTGTGCGGATACAGATATCCCCAGGAACCAGCTCCGCCTTTGTAATGGCCCTGCCGCTGGAAATCAGGGTGCCTGTGCTTGCGGCGCCCAGTCCCCTGCCTGTAACGGACCAGTATACCCAGTTAATCCACCCGGAACAATCCAGGCCTTTCAGGAAACGTCCGTCCTCATCCGGTGCTGTGATGGAGCCAAAGCCGTTGCCCGTGTATCCTGGCGAACTTGGCTTGCCGCCCCAGTAGTAAGGAATCTTCCCAACAGAGGAAAGGGCATAGCGGATAAAATCCTTCTTCTGCCGGCTGGTATTTTCGGGGACCATGGTCATGTAAATGTCTATTTCCGCAGATGTCAGCGGATTGCGGACAAACAGGTCCGTGGTATTGATACCGTATACCTGGTACCAGTCCTGTGCGCTCAGATACCGGACCTGTTCCATTGCAGGTCCATCCCATCCATTCCAGGTCCCCTGCCCTGCTGCGCTGCCGGCCAGTTCATCCGTCCGGAAGAGTCCGTTGTCTTCCGTAATCCCCTTAATCGTGATGTTGATGGAAAAATCCATGTGACCGGGGCATGGATTCACCGGAGGTTCCTGGGCCTTTGCGGTTTCCGGCTCAAATCCTGCATCCGTGCTTATTGTTTCACCAGGTCCCTTGCTGTGATGATTGGAAGAAGGGTCTGTCTGTGCGGCTGCAGTTTCCGCATTATCGGCAGCCTGTCCGGCAGCCGTGGCGGCCGCATTATCATCCACCCGCCCAGTCTCTGATCCATCACCGCCACCAGACTGCGCTGACCCGGCGGTCTCTTCTGTTTCAAGTGACGATGGGGATGTCGGGGCAGATGGCGGGGCAGGGTCCGCTGATTCCATATTTTCTGAAGCAGCCGGGACCAGGGAGGTGCCGGCGTCCGCTGATATATCCGCAGATACATTCCCCTGCTCCAGGCAGCTTCCGTCACAGTAATAGATTTCCCCCATATGTACCGAATAGCTGTGGGAGGCTTCCCACATATCTGAAACATATGCCTTCAGCTGCCCCATATCATTGAGGATGCCATGATAGTAGAGGATATTTGCCATGGAAACAATGCTCCTTGCATTGGAAGTACTGCCGGAGGCCTGTCCGTCCCCATCCAGGAACTGCAGGTTCACATTTTTAAACTCAGGAATCACTCCGGAAGGCGCGGTCACGGTTTCAACCGGAAGTCCTAACAGCCCTGCCAGGCGTTCCGGCGTATAGTGATATAAATCATATATGCCGGAGGACCATTTGGCATCCATTCCGGAAAGCTGGTCATAAAGCCGGCCTGCGTAACTGTAGGAAGGCTGGGTCGTATCTGCCCCATCCTCATAAAGATAAGCCAGGTTTAAAATGTCCGGACTCATCAGGTCAGCATTGGAAGGGGTGGCATCTGAATAGGATGCAGATGGCGGGAATTCAAAATGGGGGGTGCCATTCAGTGTTTCCGCTGTGGATGGAGTACTGATGGCCGTAGGCTTTGGAACCGGCGCCAGACTGCGCTGTCCAAGGCGCCTGCCTGTTGTAAATGACAGGAAGCAGCCTGTCAGGAATACAAGGGCCAAAGCCGATATCTTATATATGCGCTGTTTATATGTATGAAAAAAATTCAGGAAAAGCTGTATCAGTCTGTTCATTGTTTTATCCTTATTGTCACAGGTATCCTATGTAATTACACCGTTCCCCATTATATCATAGGGACAAAAGAAAAAACAGAACAAAACTCTTAAAGAATCATTAATTAAAGTCCCAAAAATAAAGTCTCTTAATTAAAGCAGCCACTGGATAATATCCGCTGCATCTCACCTCAGCCGGAAAATCCTCCGTCTTGGTGCATAGGACCTCATTTTATATTTTTCCGACATGCTTTGTACGCTTCCCGGTTTTCCTCTTTTGGATTCTCAATGCATTTTCTGAATCATCCTCTATAACCCCTGTCCGGCATAACACCCAAAATATGGTTGACGCATAAAATAGAGTGAGATATAATAATCCCAATCTATTTAGGAGGAATAGGGACCCATAGCAAAGCTAAGCGCCATGCACCTTTTACCGGGACCGTGAACAGCAGGACCAATGCTGCCGGTGAAAAGGTTAACGAGGTGGAGAGATAATCGAGATATTCGGCGGGTACTCTCCCATGCCGTCCGGGCGTGTGATATGTTGTTAAATATGCGGGTAACTGCAAAACAGAGGCAACATAACCGGAATGATTTTCCAAAAGCAAAATACGGATTCGAAAAACTGTCCTTTGGCGGCAGCTTATTTTTGTGCGGCCTTTTTGTGCTGCTTAATGAATCATTTACATCCTATCATTTACTTCTATGTAACACTTACTTGTAAACCGATTGAGAATAGAAAGGCGGAATCATATTATGTGTGGAATCATTGGATATACAGGACCATTAGAGGCCAGGGACCTGCTATTAAACGGTCTGGCAGGACTGGAATACAGAGGTTATGACAGCGCCGGGATTGCTTATTTTAACACAGACTCCCAGGTCAGGATCATTAAGAACGTGGGCAAGGTGGCTGCCCTCAGGGAATGCGTCAATAGGACCGGGGACGTGTCACACTGCGGCATCGGGCATACGCGCTGGGCAACCCACGGAGGTGTGACCGATGAGAATGCCCATCCCCACAGGGCGGGTCAGGTGACCCTGATCCATAATGGAATCATAGAGAATTATCACCAGCTGACACAAGCATATGGACTTCAGGATAAACTGGTATCCCAGACCGACAGCGAGGTGGCTGCCTGGGTTTTGGACGCAGTGTATGAGGACAGCGGCCGCGACCCCTTAGCTGCCATCAGGACATTCATAAAGAAGCTGTCTGGTTCTTACGGCTTCTGCATTCTTTTTGATGACCGGCCAGGGGAAATATACGCTGTGCGCAATGTAAGCCCGCTGGTGGCTGCCTACACCCGTTCCGGGGCCCTGGTTGCCTCGGACCTGACAGCGCTTATCTCCTACACAAAGGAATACTTCGTGGTGCCTGAGGGACATATCGTGCGCCTTACTCCTTATAAGGTAAGGGTATATGACATGGAATACAACAGGATTGAACCGGAAATGCTGGAGATCAGCTGGAATATGGATGCGGCCATGAAGAACGGCTTCCCTCACTTCATGCTGAAGGAAATCCATGAGCAGCCGGAGGCCCTCAGGAACACCATTCTCCCCCGCCTGTCAGGGAACCTGCCGGACTTTACCGCGGATGGCATTCCGGATGAACTGTTCCTTAACTGTAACCAGATACGCATCATTGCATGCGGAACAGCCATGCATGCAGGGATTGTGGCCAAGGCCCTGATGGAACCCCTTCTGAGGATTCCCGTTACGGTGTCCATTGCATCGGAATTCCGGTATGAAGACCCTCTGGTGGATGAAAAGACATTGGCAATCGTCATTTCCCAGTCCGGCGAAACCATTGATACGCTGGCAGCCATGCGTTTGGCACGGTCCCTTGGGGCGCCTGCGCTATCCATTGTCAATGTGAAGGGGTCCACCATTGCCAGGGAAAGCGATTATGTGTTTTATACCCACGCCGGCCCGGAGATAGCGGTTGCCAGCACAAAGGCCTACTCTGTCCAGCTGGCCGCCCTCTACATGCTCTGCTGCCGCATGGCCCTTACCAGGGGATGCTGCAACAAAGCTGAGGCCGGACAGTTCATGGAGGACCTTCTGGCCGTGATTCCGGCCATGGAGACAATGATTGGCCGGTCAGACCAGATTAAATCCTTTATCCGCCACCTGATCCGTGAAAGGGATACCTTTTTCATCGGAAGGGGCCTGGACTATGCCTTTTCCCTGGAAGGCGCACTGAAGCTGAAGGAAATATCCTATATCCACGCCGAGGCCTATGCTGCCGGCGAATTAAAGCACGGGACCATTGCCCTGATTTATGATAATGTTCCTGTAATTGCAATCGCCACCCAGGACCACGTGTTTGCCAAGACCATTTCCAATGTCAGGGAGGTAAAGGCAAGGGGAGCCTACGTAATCCTTCTTGCAAAGGAACAGGCCCAGCTGGAGGACGGCGTTGCGGATATGGAACTGAGGATACCGGATCTGGAGGACAGATTCACCGTGTTCCCCATTGCCGTGGCCCTTCAGCTCATTGCCTACCATGCATCCACCGGCAAGAACCTGGATGTGGACCAGCCAAGGAACCTGGCTAAATCAGTTACCGTGGAATGATGCTGCCTTTAGATGTGTCTTAGAGAATCATCTGTTATAGTTATAACCACAGGAAATGATTCACACAATTGACAAAGGAGAGTTAACTATGAAAAAGAGAATTGCTTTACTGTTACTTACAGGCGCCTGCTTGATGAATACGGTGCCCTGCTTTGCATCCCAGTCCGTAAAGGTCAGTTATGTGGGTTCCCAGGGTACGGAATATGCAGCGCTCCCAAGCAGTGAGACCCTGCAAAAGGACGTGGGATTCAAGCCAAAGGCGCCGGCCGCACTGGCAGGAGGTTACCGGTTTGACAGCGGAAGGATTACGGAATCATTTGACCTGGACGCGGGCGGCGCTCAGGTCAACAAGCAAAAAGGCATCAGCTTCAACTATGTAAATAAAGCCGGCAGCACTGCCAAATCAGTCACCCTGTCCGCGGAACAGGCCACGGACCAGTCCTTTTCAGAAGACTCTGCCCTTGTGGAATATGGGGAAAGGAAATTATATTACAGCACAATCCAGGCCAATTCCATATCATGGATTGACGGGGATGTCTACTATATGCTTATGGACATCAATAAGGCTGTCACGAAAGATGAACTGACGGCAATGGCCAAGGAACTCATTGACCTGGACATGGCTTCTGCGCAATAAGGGCAGGCATATGGAAATAGCGTGAATGATGTCATCATGACGTTACTGTGACAAAAGGGATGCTGCCGCACCAACCTGGATTGGTACGGCAGCATCCGCTGTTTTTAATCATATATTGTCCATGATACTGCATTTGATACTACTTCTGTCTGTTCCATGCCTGTTTGACTTTGGCGAAATTCATGATTACATCCACTGCGCCGTCCGCCCCGACCTTGCTGCTGTTAATGCATAAATCATAGCTGCGCGGGTCGCTCCACTTTTTGTTGGAATAATAATTATAGTAATTAGAGCGCTGTTTGTCAGTTTTAATCATGATATCCTTTGCCTTGGATTCGTCCACCTTATAGAGCTCCTGAAGACGTTTCAGCTTATCCTTGTCATCTCCTGTGATGAATACGCTTACCACGTTGGGATAATCCTCCAGTGCGTAATCCGCGCAGCGCCCCACGATAACGCAGGATGCTTCGTCCGCCAGTTTCTTAATGGTATCAAACTGTGCCAGGAATATCTTGTGGTTAATGGGCATATCGGAATATCCGGATGCGGTATATCCCATGGAATAAGAATCCATTACCAGGGAATACAGGAAACTGCTGGTGGGCCTTTCATCGTGTTTCTCAAATAATTCCTCGCAGAGACCGCTGTGCTTGGCTGCCATGGCTAACAGTTCCTTGTCGTAGCACTTGACCCCCATCTTCCCAGCCAGCATCTCGCCTATTAATTTTCCTCCGCTTCCACACTGTCTGCCAATTGTGATAATAAGATTATTTGTCATTCCACATTCCCCTTTCTGCACTCTATGTCATGTTATGAATGAGTCATATTTTATCTATTAAGTATTATAACTCAAAAATTCAGAAAAGTATATAGAAATGCGCAATAAAATATAAAATAACCCAAAGCTTTTCGACAAAAGTGACAACTTGTCTGCTACTGTCTCTCTTAATAGGCATTTTATCTAAAAAATATTTTATCTCAAAGTCTTTAAAAGTTTCTCAAAGTACCCGGGCAAAGGCGCGGTGAATTCCATATACACGCCTGTCCTGGGGTGGATGATCCCAAGGACACCTGCGTGTAGGGTCTGTCCTATGAGGCTTGGCACAGGGCATTTGGAGGGGCCGTACACCGTATCCCCCAGAAGGGGATGGTGGATGCTGGCCATGTGCACGCGGATCTGATGGGTCCTGCCGGTTTCCAGCCGGCATTCCACATAGGTATACTGTTCAAACCGTCTTAACACCTGATAGTGGGTAATCGCATTCCTGCCGTTATTGTAATTAATGCACATTTTCTTGCGCTCTGTCTGATGGCGTCCAATGGGCGCGTCCACGGTCCCCTCATCCTCTTTTAGGACGCCGTGGACAATGGCCTGGTAACGCCGGGTGATGGAATGCTCCTTTAACTGGGCGGCAATGGAGTTATGTGCCATGTCGTTCTTGCACACAATAAGCACGCCGGTGGTGTCCATATCAATCCTGTGCACGATGCCCGGACGCATGACCCCGTTAATGCCGGACAGCTGGTCCTTGCAGTGATACATCAGGCCGTTGACCAGGGTATGGCTGTAATGCCCTGCAGCCGGATGGACCACCATTCCCTTTGGTTTGTTAACCAGTATGATGTCCCGGTCCTCATAAAGGATGTTCAGGTCCATGGGTTCGGCCTCAATCTCCGGCTCCACTGCCTCCGGCACATCCACCTCAATATGGTCATCCGCTGCAACCACATAGCTGGATTTTATGAGACTGCCGTTAACCAGGACCTGCCCTGATTTAAGGAGCTTCTGGATATAGGAGCGGCTTAATTCGGGGCAGGCTTTGGCAAGGTATCTGTCAATACGCACATCGGACTCCAGGTCCGTGGGATAAAATTCCTGTTTCAAGGGTATTACTCCTTCTTTTTTAATGCAAAGCAGGCCATATCCTCATCCTTGTAATAAATCATGATGAGGAGTACAAGGCATGCGGCGGCAATGGTGACATAACAGTCCGCAACATTGAATATGGGAAAATTAATCAGCTTAAAATACAGGAAATCCACCACATATCCCTGGCTCACCCGGTCAATCATATTGCCGACAGCGCCTGCGCTGACCATCATCAGGCAGACGGTCAGGGGACGGTATTTCCTGTCTGTGGGCATCCTGAGCATAAGGTAAGCCACTGCCCCCAGAACTGCCAGCGCAATCAGGAAAAAGAACAGCTGCTTTTCCTGCATCATGCCAAAGGCAGCGCCGCGGTTCTCGGAATACAGGAATTCAAATACACCGTCCCAGATAACATAGGGCCCATTGCCTTTCAGATGGGCTACAACCAGCCCCTTGGTCCACTGGTCCAGCCCCACCAGGATTATGAATCCAATCACAAAGCTGGCAAGCATGGATTTTTTCTGTTTTGTCATTCCCTGTATCCTCCTATCATGTCAAATCCGGCCTTCATCTCACTGCTGGTAACGCTTTTGTCCACGCAGGCATGTCCGATGGCCTTAAGAAGGATGAATTTAATGACCCCGGCCTCCATTTTCTTATCGCTTTTTGCAGTCCGGCCCACATCCTCCCAGTCAAGGCCGTCCACCCGTCCCGGAAGGCCGAAACCGGTAAATACATCCCTTAATGCAAGGAACTCTTCCTCTGTAATCATGCCCCTTATATGGGAAATGTATCCCGCCGCAATACAGCCAAGCCCCACACAATGGCCATGGAGCATGGTGAAATCCTTCAGTTTCTCAACTGCATGGCCCAGGGTATGGCCAAAGTTCAAAAGGGCCCGGTCTCCCTGCTCGGTGGGATCTGTTTCCACCACTTCCTTTTTAATCCGGTTGCTTCCATATACCATGGCCTGGCACAGGTCAAGGTCGCGTTTTAAGATACCTTCACGGTTATCCACCAGCCACTGGTAATATTCCTTATCCTTAATAAGCCCATGCTTGATGACCTCCCCCATGCCGGAAGAAAACTGCTCCCCTGGCAGGGTAAGCAGGGTCCTTAAATTGGTGTATACAAAAAGCGGCATATGGAATGCGCCTACCATGTTCTTATAAGCGTCAAAATCCACGCCGGTCTTGCCCCCGATGCTGGAATCCACCTGGGATAACAGGGTGGTGGGAATCTGGACAAAACCAATGCCCCTCAGATAGGTGGCAGCCGCAAAGCCGCAGAGATCGCCTACCACGCCGCCGCCAAGGGCAGCCAGTATGTCCTTCCGGTCAAAATGCTCCAGTATCAGGTGTTCATACAGTTTCTTCACTGTTTCCAGGTTCTTGTTCTCCTCACCTGCCGGGAATATGAATACGGAAACCTGCCTGCAGCAGCTGGACAGGATGGTTTTCACTTCCTCCAGATAAAGGGGCGCCACATTGGAATCGGTCACAATGCAGATCTTATGTTCTTTCAATGAAAGACGGTCAGCCTCTTCCCTTAAACCGGAAAAAGATGTATCCATCACAATGTCATAAATCGGTTTTCCATCCCTGCACACGTTCATTCTGTCCGCCATATCCGTTTCCTCCTAAAAGATTGCACCCATTGCCCTTTGGTTGGGTGTTTTAATATTTCATTCCCGCCATCTGATCCGGGCTGTGGTGCTGAACAACACAAAATCGGCAGACTCTCATGGTCTGCCGCATTCACGTCCATATGGTCTTCGTATCCTTATATCATAAACGGATATTAAGCCCCGACACATCCATACCCATGGCGCCTCCGGCAGCCAGGATATCCTGGAAATCTCCGGATAACTCCACGGAATCAGGCGTTGCAATGAAGATATAATTGGATATCTTCTGCAGATTACCGTTCATGGAATAGGTTGCCCCTGAAGTGAAATCAATAATCCTCTGGGCTACCTCTGTATGTATACCCTCCATATTAAGTACCACTGCCTTGCCGGCCAGGAGATAGTCGCTGATATCCCTGGAGTCTTCCATAGAGGTCGGCTTGATCATGGTTACCTCCATGCTGCGTCTCATAGGCACTACTTTGGGATTGGATCTTCCTAAAAACCGCGGCTTGTCCGATTCCTCCTCGTCCTCATATTCAGTACCCTTCTTTGTAAACAGCCCCTTGCGGGGAGCTTCCTCTTCAAAGTCATCGTCCAGGTAGTAATCATCCTCTTCCTCTTCAGGACTTAATCTCATGGTATCCATTAACTTACCTAACAGACTCATTTTACACTCTCCAATCTCTATATGAAGTATCTGCCGGACATATGGGCTGGTTTGCGTATCAAAACAGCATGTCCTGGCCAGACACCTTATCGTACACCAAAAATCCCGGTGCCGACCCTAACCATGGTGGCGCCTTCCTCAACAGCGACTTCATAATCCCCAGTCATTCCCATTGAGAGCACACCCATAGTAACATTATCAATGTTTTTCTTATCTATGTCAACAGCAAATTCAAATAATTTTTTAAAAATTCCGCGATTTTCTTCTGGATTCTCTACAAATGGCGCAATTGTCATAAGTCCCTTGATATGGACATGGGGGAAATCCTTAATTGTCATAATTGCATCTTCTACTTCTTCCAGCATGAAGCCATATTTGCTCTCCTCCCTTGCAACATTGACTTCCAGAAGGATATCCACGTCCAGGCCGGCTTTGGCTGCATCGGTTTCAATCTGCCGCGCCAGCCGCAGGGAATCCACGGAGTGGATCAGCACTGCCTTCCCAAGGACCTGGCCCACCTTGTTGCGCTGCAGATGGCCAATCATATGCCAGCGTATATCCTCAGGAAGTTCCGGCTTCTTGGCCGCGATTTCCTGTACCTTATTTTCCCCGAAATCCCTGGCGCCTGCGGCATATGCTTCTTCCAGCATGGGAACGGGCTTGGTCTTGCTGACAGCAATCAGCGTGACTTCCCCGGGATTCCTGCCTGACCGGATGCAGGCCTGTTCAATCCGTTCTTTTACCTCGGTTAAATGTTCTTTTATCATAATCCTATCCCTCCGTATAAAGTCCAGTATTATTATTGGTATAACAGCTGTCCCTCTTCCACCATGGAAGCATCCAGCACAATGTGGTCATAAACAGAAAGACCGTAAGTTGAATTACGGCGTACCGTATAAAACTCATTGTTGGAATCAAGTATCTCAATCCGTTTAAAAATCGTGTATCCCTTATTGATATTATAAACGCCTTTTAGTGACGCGGTCCGCCCAATCTGGTAACGGTCCGATGAGTCGGGCTTTACAATATAATCCCCTGCCTTAAAGCCATTTTCCTCCCCCATGTCCACGTAATAGAATTCATCGTCAGAGGAATAGATGTCCGCCGGGACAAATACCACCGAAGGCCCGTTTTCCGTGTACACTTCCTTGTTGAAACCATTTTCCGACGTATCCCCGCCCTGGGTCAGGTACTCCAGCGGAACCAGGTAAAAGCTCTTTTCCGTCACGGCGCTGACCGGTATCTTTAACCCGTCAGACTGTTCCGTCACGATTTCAAAATTGACGAAGCGGTCTGATATGAACTGCTCCATATATTTGGTGAAATCCAGCTTGCCGTAAGTGGCCCCGTCCTTTCCCGTAAATGTGGAGTAGGCGGCCGGCGTGTCCATGGAATAATCGCTGAACATGACCCTCAGCCTGTCCTTGCCCGCATAAAGGCTGGCATCCTCCTCGGTCAGCTGGAACGCGATGGACCAGTTCTCCGAGGTTATGATTTTGTAGGCCGGCATGCCGCTGTCAATCAGGTCCCCGGATTTTTTGATGGTCTTGCTGTACTTTTCCCGGTTAAAGCTTTCGGCTTCAATGTCGGCTGTGGTTATGTCCTCATAGGAATCAAATCCATAGGAGACAACGCCTGATACATCTGTGCGGACCTGCTCAAAGACAGCTCCCGACTCCTGGGCCAGCTTGTCTAACTGGTCCAGCGCGCTGAAACTGGAATACTCCATTACCGCTGCCTCCAGGGAATATCTTGCATCATAGATGGAGGAAAAGTCCTGGTCCTTAAAAGCGAGCACATAGGATGTAAGCTGCTTCCTCAAGTCAGACAGGCTTTCATCCGTAAGGCCGCTGCCGTCTTCGGCGCTGTCTTTTAATAATTCCTCCAGATTACCGGTTTCATCCAGGGAATATATCCTGCTTCCCACGGAAGCCCGCTTCCCTTCCCTTAGATAATAGTTAATATATCCTGAACGGTCCGCTGTTTTTACCTGCTCTTCCCTGAGGATCAGACCGTTATATGTCCTGTTATTCACAATTCCCCCGTCCACCACTTCGTAGAATTGTATTTTCTCCCTTTTCAAATATGTATATACGCTGAATATGAGATAGAGGAAAATGATTGCAAAGATAATCATTCCCACATTAATATTGAGCGGCCGCCTGTAGCGGATAACCTTCTTGTTCTTCTTTTTAGCCATGGAACAAGGCCTCTCCTTTTACTGAAATGGAACGATGGACCAACAAATAACTGCCCGCCGCGCCAGGCATCCAAATCCCGGCACGGCAGGCAGCCCTATCACTCCTGTCACCTATCTTATCACAAAAAATGTATCATTACAATGAAATAATCACATCGCCCCTAGCACAATCCGGAAGCTCGGCGGCATCCATGGAAATACTCAGGACAAAGGTTACATGATACTTTTCACCGATATTTTTCAATGTCATATATGTATCGGAAATTTCCTCGCCTTCCAAGCATGACAGCTTTAAAAAGCTATCCAGGTACATTGTCTCCAGGTCGTGATCCTGGGAAATGATACCACAGATAAATCCTAAAAATCCTTCACTGCTTTTAATTGGGAATTCATTGACATTAATGAGACGGATCTTATTATTTAACTCATACATATGCTGGGCACTCTTATCCAGATATACGACAGTGCCGTTGGCCCCCTTGATTGCTGCATTGGCCATATCTAACAGATGTTTGGTCTTGCCTTTACCTTTTTTTCCTGCAATAATCTGAACCATACCAATCTCCTCCTTGAGTTATATATGTTGTATAAAAAATCAATTAAGATTACTCTAATTATAGTATAACTTCATAGAAAGCGCAATCACTATTTGACGATTTTAGAAATTATATTTGTCATATTGTCATAGAGATGGGGACGGCTGTCCGCCTTCAATACAACCGATATATACTCCTTATCAGAGTCATCCCTGGAAGCCATAATCAGGCAATAGCCCGCTGCCTTGGTGGTGCCTGTCTTTCCTCCGAATACTTTTAAGCCATCCGGCGTCTCCCTTTCCCCTGTCATGAACCAGTTACTGCCCTTCCAGGTCTTTGACACCGGTTCGCTGTTTTTGTTGTGGTAATTGGCCGTGTATGCCGTTGTCCCCACAATCTGGCGGAAAACAGGATACTTAAGGGCTTCATTAAAAATAAGGTATAAATCATAAGCCGTGGTATAGTGATCCGGATCATTTAAACCATGAGGGTTCACAAAATGGGTGCCTGTGGCGCCCAGACGCACCGCCTCTTCATTCATCATATCCGAAAACGCTTCAATGCTGCCCGCAATATGGACTGCAATGGCAGCCCCGGCATCATTGCCCGAAGGAAGCATAAGACCATAAAGAAGCTGCTCCAGCGTCAGCGTGTCTCCTGGTTCAATACCGCACAGCGTTGCCCCCGGTTCCGTGATGACAGCGTCATCCGTCACAAGGACACGGGACTTAAGGTCCCCTTCCTTGATTGCCACCAGGGCAGTCATTATCTTTGTGATGCTGGCAGGATACATGCGCTCAAAGACATCCTTGCTGTAAAGGACCTCCCTGTCGTCCATATCAAAAAGCGCTGCTGCCTGCGATGTGACAAAATCAGGGTCATATGAAGCCTCATCCGTGACAACGCACAAATCAGATGCAAAAGCATCTGAAAAACGTGTGGCCGCAGTCTCCTCTTCCAGCGCCGGAATCCGCTCCGATGCAACGTAGGCCTCCTTAAGGCCTCCAAAACACCCGGTCAGACCCATGGACGCAGTGAATAAAAGCGCGCACAAAAGGGCAGATGCCCGTTTCATGCCCTTCACCCTGCCCTTGACAGCCATTATCTGGCAACCTCCCGCCATTCCATGTCGCCCCTGTCCAGAGCCTTGATTAAAAGCTCTGCAGACGCCAGGTTGGTGGCAAGCGGTATATTATAGATATCACACAGACGGACCACATTGTTCACATCCGGTTCATGCGGCTTGGGATTGTTGGGATCCCTTAAGAAGATGACCAGATCCATCTCATTGTGTTCAATCTGGGCAGCCATCTGCTGCATACCGCCCAAATGGCCGGCCAGATATTTGTGGATATTCAGGTTGGCAACCTCCTCAATCAGGCGTCCGGTTGTTCCTGTGGCATACAGTGTGTTCTTGCTCAAAATCCCCCTGTATGCGATACAGAAGTTCTGCATCAGCTTTTTCTTTGCGTCATGTGCAATCAAACCAATTGTCATATTATATAACCCTCCTTGGATTAGAAATGTCTTGTCTCTCTTTGAAGTCCTACGTTCAGCACCAGCCCCATCCCGATGAATATACTGATCAGGGAACTGCTTCCGAAACTGATGAAAGGAAGCGGAAGTCCCGTGTTGGGGAAAATACCTGTGGCAACCGCGATATTGGCAAAGGACTGGAACGCTACCAGGGTAGCCATGCCGACACACAGGAGCCTGCCGGACAGATCCCTGGCCCGGGCGGCCATCATAAGACATTCATATACTATCAGTAAAAACAGGGTAATCACTACCACGCAGCCGATAAACCCTAACTCCTCGCCAATCACGGCAAAGATGAAATCAGTCTGCTCTTCGGAAAGGAAATTACCGTTTTTTACAGAAGCAATCGTAGTGTTGAACAACCCCTTGCCCTTTAACTGGCCGGAGCCAATGGCTATGATGGAGTTATTCTGCTGGTAGCGGGCCTCACCGTACTGATCCGGATAAAACCATGCCAGGATACGGCCTGCCTGGTATTCCTTGATAAAAGGAATCATACCATGGAGCAGCAGGTAGACGAACGTGGTGACCACCGGTATGGTAACTGCCAGGGTACCCATGATCCATCTGTAGCTGATGCCGCTGGCAAATACGATTCCAAGGACCATCACCATGATGACGAGACAGGTGGACAGATTCGGCTGCTCAAATATCAGGGCGGCCGGAGCTGCGAACAGGGCGGCTGCAATTGCTACCGTGCTGACCTGATTGATTCTTTCCTGATACTTCATGAAATACCAGGAAAAAGTCACAATCAGGCCAATCTTTACAAATTCGGACGGCTGAAGCTGTCCGATTACCGGCACCTCAATCCAGCGTTTCGCATTATTGACCACATTCCCCCATATCAGCACGGCCACCAGACTGGCAATACATAAGCCGTATATGGCCATGCTGAAGTTCAGGATCCTGTGATAATCAATAAGTGACAACCCTATCGCCACTGCGAGTCCAACTAAAACACCCAACAGCTGTTTGTTGACTGCATCCGCATTCATGTTGGTGGCGCTCCGTATGACCAATACGCCGATGATGTTGAGTGCAATCATATAAAAAACCAGCCGGAAGTTAAAATGTCTAAAATCATAATCCAAAAACATTTAATATAGCCCCTTGTTCGATATGGAACGAATCGGTATGTTGGCATGAAGCACAGGCAGGGCCCGGCTGTTGCCGGATAGAGGACTGTCTGTTTCCATCTGTATCTGGACCTTGTCCTTTTCTATCTCCATGTATTTTGAAATGGCATGAATCATGTCATCCCTTATCATCAGTATCATCTCCGGTGAGCAGCCTGCCTTGTCGGATACCAGCAAAAGTTTAAGCCGCATCTTAGCTGTCTCTCCGGAACGCCGGGTATGAAACCTTAAAAACCATCTCACCTTGACACCATCCCTTCTAAGCGCGCCGTAATATGCTGCGCAGTCTGGCGAACAAAGTCTCAGACTGTCCGGGATTAGCCATGGGAACACTCTCCCCTAACAGCCTCCGGCAGATGTCCAGGTAAGCCTGTCCGGCCGGGGAACCCATACCCACTAACGGTTCGCCCTGGTTGGTCGATACGACGATGTACTCGTCATCGGGGACTGCTCCGATAATGTTTACTGCCAGAATGTCCGTGACGTCACTGAGGGACATCATGTCTCCCCTGCGCACCATGTCAGCCCGGATACGGTTAACGATAAGGTCCACCTCGTCAATCTCCGCATGTTCCAGAAGGCCGATGATACGGTCCGCGTCCCGGATGGCCGAAACCTCAGGCGTGGTAACCACTAGGGCACGGTCTGCTCCGGCAATGGCATTGTAAAATCCCTGTTCAATGCCTGCAGGGCAATCCAGCAGTATGTAGTCAAATTCTTCCCGCAGATCCTCCACCAGCTTAACCATCTGTTCCGGATTCACCGCAGTCTTGTCCCGCGTCTGTGCGGACGGCAGTAAATAAAGGTTTGGATATCTTTTGTCTCTTATCAGGGCCTGCTTCATACGGCAGTTGCCTTCCACCACGTCTACAAGATTGTAGACAATGCGGTTTTCCAGTCCCATGACCACGTCCAGGTTGCGCAGGCCGATATCTGTATCAATCAGCACTACCCGCTTACCCAGGATAGCCAGTCCTGTTCCCACATTGGCAGAAGTAGTCGTCTTGCCTACCCCGCCTTTTCCAGAAGTAATCACAATGACCTCGCTCATGATGAAATCCTCCTGAAAATTACTTTACCTTCCTATTGTACATTAAATTTCGTAAATTTACCAGTATTTTTTTGGCATTAAGCAAAATTTAACATATTGTTTAGGAATGTCTTTTTGAGCGGGCGGACCTGGATTTCTCCATCCTCCACAAAAGCAAGCATGGGACCTCTTCCCAGACGCTTGTTCCGCTCATTGAACCGGCTGCTCCTGCTGCCGATCCGGAGCTGCAGGGGAGCCATCAGGGAGGCCATGATGACCGCGTCCATGTTGCCGGCAACACCGGCCGTGACCGTGCCTTTGAGGTCGCCCAGTATGATGACATTGCCTTTGGCCGTCACCCGGGCGCCATGCTCCACATCCCCTATGATGATGATACTGGCCTCTGACTCCAGGCAGTCCCCCCGGCGGAGCGTCCCCCGGTAGAACTGCCCTGTCTGGGAGCTCAGTTCCATCAGCTTATCATTCAGTGCTTTTTCACAGCGTTCAATCCGCTCTGCATCCGTATCCAGGAGACAGAGGATTTCAATCTGTGAATTTCTCGTAATCGTATCAACAATCTCGAATTCCTCGGCCGCAGTAAGGCTTCTCCCTTCCAATGTAAGGGTCATCTGTACGGAACCCCAGAACCTGGCGCTTTCACTGAACTTCTTAGCAATGGCTTCCAGGAGCTCATCAAAGGGAAGCCCCGGGTCCAGGATTACGGTCATTCCCGCTTTACTGCTTTTGATTACTACCGCATTGTGCATACAATCACCTCTTTTGCTGGTTTAATCACCAATAGTTACATTTGATACACCTAAGGCGCCGGAACCCATGATCTGGTCCAGTGTCGTATATCCATAATAATACTCATAGACCTTTTTGCCAAGGGTTGCAGCGTTGGTTCCCGCATAACCATAAGGTATGTTCACGGTAACGGCAACCTCCGGATGGCTGTAAGGCGCAAAGGATATGAAAAAGGCATGGTTGGCACGGTTCCTGTTCTCCTGTGCCGTACCAGTCTTGCCCGCCACTTCCACCGGCAGGTCTGAAAAAATCTTTTTGGCCGAGCTGTCCGTTATCACACGGCGCATACCGGTCTGCACCGCATTCCACGTGGTGTCGGCGGCTTCAATATGGGAACTGGCTTCCGGCGAGTAATCGGTTATCAGATTGCCGTCCGAGTCAGTGAGTTTGTCTAAAAGGCTCAGTTCAAATACGGTTCCCCGGTTGGCAAGGGCTGCCACATAACGGGAAAGCTGTACATTGGTATAGGAGTGGGTGCCCTGTCCCATGGCGGAACGCTCCGGGTCCTCCGATGAAATCTGCGGGTCGTTTTCAGGAATCTCCACCCCCGAGGTATGGTCCAGTCCAAACATGGACGCGTATTTGCGGAGGGTGGTAAGGCCCTGGTCCGGCGAATAGGTGCCGTCCGGCTTGCTGCACAGCCTGTGGGCCAGTTCCGCAAAAAAGTAGTTACAGGAATTCTGTATGCCTTCCTCTATATTTTCAGCGTTATGGCGTCCGGGCCATATCCAGCACTTGATGGGATTGGATACCTGGTCGTAAATACCCGTACATTCGATGGTATCCGTCAGCCCGATTACCCCTTCTTCCAGCGCTGCCACGGCAGTGATTGGCTTGAAGGTGGAGCCAGGAGCTTTTAATGCCTGGGTGGCATTGTTGTACAGCGGTTTTGAAAGATCGTCCTGAAGCTGGGCAAAGTAGGCTGCGTCCACGCTTCCCGACATCTGGTTATTATCATAGCTCGGATAGGTCACAAGGGCCTTTACCTCGCCTGTGCGGATGTCCGTCACAACCACGCCGGCCGTACATGGATCCAGGGCCAGCTGGGCGGGCGTCAGTTCCAGGTTGGATATCTTTTCACGGATGAACTGGAACGCATAGGCGCTGCCCCCTGTCCTGAGGGCGGCGATTTCCTGGGGATTATCATCCAGCACCCCCTGGGCAAACAGGGCCAGGCACAGCTGGTTCCCGGTAATGACCTCGTCATTTACCAGATAGCGGAACATACGCTTGGTAAACTTGTTGTCATTTTTCAGGGATTCTATCACATAATCCACCAGCTGTCCGAATATATCATCTGCATCCGAATACTTACTGGATACATCCAGCCGTGTGGTATCCACCCAGTTGCCGGCAATTCCGCTGTAGATATAATCTCTGAGGCTGATGGTACCGTCCCGCCACGCCTGGTACTGGGGGGAGGACTGGTCAATCTTATCCTTCTGGATGATACCGACAGAGGACTCTGATAAGAAGCTGTAGATATAATTCATATAAGTGGACATATCATCCGGCAGGTCGTTCATGGCCATGGCATGTCCGCTCATAAGTTCATTGCGGATGGAATTGAGGATTTGTTCCCTGGAGGCCATATAAGTGCTGTAAATCTCCTTTTCAATGTCCGTGGCATCCTCCCTGGCCATATCCGGCAAGGACAGTACATTGTTGTTGATTAACTGGTAATAGGCGTCCTTGACCGGAATCGGGATTTTGGATGAGTCATAAGTCTTGTCCGGGTCCAGGTCGTCTATCTGAAGGTTATAGCTTATGATGCCAGCCAGCTGCTGTTCTATCAGCTTATAGATGGCAATCTGCAGGTCATGGTCAATGGTAAGGTATACGTCATTTCCTGCCCTGGCATCTGTCTTTTCGATGATTTCACGGGGACGGCCCATATTGTCCACGTACATCCTGGAATGTCCTTTTTCTCCCTGAAGCTCCAGTTCCATGGATTTCTCAATACCGGTACGGCCCACAATGTCGTTGAGGTCGTATTTGCTGGCATCCTCGGGAAAGCCTGCGGCTTCTTCTGTCTCACGCCACTGATTGTTCAGTTCGTCCAGCTGGTCCTCCTGCACCTTGCCCGTATAACCGATGATTGGGGCAAAATACAGGCTGTCCGCATATTCCCGGATATAGGACTGTTCCACGGACACGCCTTTCAGATAAGCCAGGTTCTCATTGATTTCAGTCATGGTCACATCGCTGACATTGGATGAAACCGTGGTGGTCTCGTATTTCTGGTATTCGGTCAGCTTCATGGTAAAGATGATATTGACCATGTCAAGGGCAATGTTGTCCGGAAGCACGATGGGGTTCCCCTTATCGTCCTTCATCTCGTCCAGCTTATAGCTGTGTTTTTTGATTTCAAATGCTTCCCTGGCCGTGATATTGGTCGGGTATTTACCCTTGGGATCATCCAGTTCACTGGAAGAGGAACGGCCGTAAAAGTTCAGGAAAAACCTTGTCCTTGCCGCGTCCGAGGTAAAGGTGTAGAACATTTCCCCATTCTGGTCCATTCCTATCTCAAGCTTGCCCTCCACCTTCTCGCCGCGCCGCTCCAGGATCGTGACCAGCCGGTACAGCATCTGGTTGCGGTCGGCTGTTTTGGGATAATCCCCGGTATCCTGGATTACCACGGAATACGCCAGCTTGTTGTAAGCCAGTTCAAAGCCGTTGCAGTCATATATCTTGCCCCTGGTTCCCGGTGTATCCACGCTGCGCTCTGTTTTCTGCATGTATTTTTCCTGATAATCGCTGCCGTCCAGGATCTGCATGCGGAACAGTTTGCCCACAAGGCCTGCGAACATCAGGGTAAACATGACAGAAAGGGCAAAGAGCCGGGAACTGAACAGTTTTTTGAAAAATTCTCGTACTATCTCTAAAAGTTCATCAAACAAGGTTCTTGTCTCTCCTTTTTCCTATATCCTCCACACGTCTGCTGGCGGATAAGAACAGCCGGTAAATCAGAAGGGTTGTCACTGCCGTAAAAATGATTTCCGGAAGAATGATATTCCTGAAATAATATGGAAGGTCCAGCCTGCCGCGGATCAGGAACCGGAACACATAAACATACAGGCTGTACCACAGTCCGTTGACAATGCTGAGTATCAGCGGCAGCGTGATATAGTCCTCATAATAATACTTGGTGAATATTCCGTTGACATATCCGATGTAAATATAAATCAGGGTATAAAACCCAAAGGGTCCGCTGTAGAACAGGTCCAGCAGCAGCCCGGAAAAAAAACCATAAAGCATCCCCGCATTCTTCCCATGGATGAAACCAAAGGAGAACGTGAGGATTAAAAGCAGATTGGGCGTTGCTGACAGGAAGGGCAGTAAAGGGAACACACAGTTCTGCACCGTAAACGCCAGTACGATGAACAATATATTGATAAGGACCTGTTTTACCTTTGCTTGAATCACTGGGCAGCCGCCTCTCCTGTATCTTTGATATCTGTGATGATGAGTACCTCCTGCAGGTTATCAAAATCCGCAATGGGTATCAGGTACCCTGACTGGGTCAGATGGTCCGGGTCAATGGTCACATCCGACGCATATCCGATTAAGATGCCTGGCAGGAACTTGGAACTGATATTGGAAGTGACAATCTGGTCCCCGTCCCGTATCTGGGCGTCCTTTGAAAAATCAGTAAGCTTAAGCCTTCCCTCCTCATAAAGGGTCAGGTCCCCTGCCACGATGCAGGTATAGGAGGAATCCAGCTTCATGGCGCCTACACGGTTGGAGTCATCGATGATGGAACGGACCGTGGCATAATTGGCGCCCACATCCGTCACGATTCCTACCAGGCCCCCGTCAGCAACCACGTTCATGTCCACAGCAACACCGTCGGCAGAGCCCTTATTAATCCGGAACACCTGGAACCATTTTTCAGAGTCCCTGGCAATGACGCGGGCCCCTATCTTGTTATACTGCATATACTCCTGGTCCAGCTCATACAGCTGTCTGAGGCGGTCCAGTTCAAACTGCTCGGCCTGGAGGCGGTTATTGTCCTCTGTCAGTTGGGCAATCTGGTCTTTTAACTCCTGGTTCTGGGCAAGGGCATCCTTCAGGGTGCCGTAATTTTTCATTTCGTTGTAGATACCGGTGCCCACCGCATTGACCCCTGACTGGATTGGAATAAGGAAATACCCCACACCGGTGCGCAGCGGATCCATGACGCCGTCTTTCAGGGAAGTGATGCAGATTAGCAGTACGCACAGTACTGTAAGGCCTGTAAGTATATATTTGCTGTGTTTAGATTCCATGGATTGACTTCCTCTTACAATATTTTCTGTTCACGGAAACTGAGATACTGCCTGTCTCCGATGATGATATGGTCAATGAGGGTGATGCCGATAAGCACGCCTGCTTCTTTTACACGTTCCGTGAGCATAAGGTCTGCACGGCTGGGGCTGGGGTCCCCGCTGGGATGGTTGTGCACCAGCACCATGGATACGGCGCAGCACCTTAGGGCTTCTATCAGTATCTCCCTGGGCGTCATCACGGAAGCATTGACCGTTCCTCTGGATATGAGCAGATCCTTTATCAGCCCCTGCTTTGTATTCAGGAACATGACGCGTATCTCCTCCTGCTCCAGATGACGCATGTCTTCCATATAATAGTCAGATATCTGGCTTGGATGTTCAAAGGAAATGCGGTTGATGCCTGTCTGTTTCTTCCAGATGCGGCGGGACAGCTCGCCGATGCAGAGGAGCTGTATCCCTTTCACCTTACCCACCCCTTTGATTTTCATGAAATCGTTCAGGGAATGGTGCAAAAGCCCCAGCAGACCGTCACCCGGGCTGCCAAGGGCCAGAAGCTTGCCTGCCAGGTCCAGGGAGGAATGATCCCTGCTGCCTGTACGTATGATGACCGCCAGAAGTTCCGCGTCCGACAGGACGCCTGGACCAAAACAGAGACACTTCTCATATGGGCGGTCCACACTTGGTAAATCCTTCATTCTTATTCTTTCCATCTCTCTCCTAACTACGCACCTCTCCAAGCACAAAGTTAAGAAAATAAGGAAAATCAGATAAACCGGTAAATAATAAGGGCGATGGCCACTCCTATGATACTGGCCATGGTGATTTTGATTGTAAGCCCAAAGGTGATGACCAGGATACCAAAATTAACGACAAGAGGTGAATCCAGTCCAAAGGACTGTCCGAAATTCAGCCATCCAAGCCATGGAATGCCTTCAGCCATCTGTCCCATGAAGCCGCCCAGGACAATACCTGCCAGCAGCATGATTAAAAGTATCCAGAAATTCCTGTAATGCATAATGCCTTGTCCTCCGGTCCCACCGGCAGGCCAACCGAGTGCATGGACTCCCCTGCCGGATTAGTATATATTACCATAAGTTATCTGAGGTGTCATCTTAAAATTTTCAAAACACCGTCATCCAAAAGCTGCTGCAAGGACTTAAGGATTCCAAGTTTTGCATGATACCAGGTAAGCCCGCCCTGGAAATAAACAGCATAGGGTGGCTTTATCGGGCCATCCGCAGACAGTTCAATGGAAGAACCCTGTACAAAAGCGCCTGCCGCCATGATGACCGGGCTGTCATATCCCGGCATGTCCCATGGCTCCGGCGTCACAAAACTGTCCACAGGCGCAGCGGCCTGAATCCCCTTACAGAATGCAATCACGCCTTCAGGCGTGCCAAAGGTAATGGCCTGTATGATATCGTGGCGCGGCTCCCTTCCATCCGGAACCACCCCAAATCCCAGCCGCTCATAAACATTAGCCGCAAAAACCGCGCCTTTTAGCGCTCCGGCCACAACCGTGGGGGAAAGGAACAGCCCCTGATAAAGCTGCTGGTTAATCCCCAGGCTGGCCCCCACCTCCTTGCCAAGTCCCGGCGCGCTGAGCCGGTAGGAAGCCTTATCCACACACTCCCTTTTCCCCACAATATACCCGCCGATGGGAGCCAGGCCGCCTCCCGGATTCTTAATCAGCGACCCCACGATCATATCCGCCCCCACATCCGTTGGCTCCATCTTTTCCACAAACTCGCCATAACAGTTATCCACCATACAGATAACCTCCGGCTTCCTTCTCTTGATAAAAGCAATCAGTTCCCCAATCCGTGCCACGGAAAGTGTAGGCCGTGTAGCATACCCTTTAGACCGCTGGATTGTAACCAGCTTCGTCCTGTCATTCAGGGCCTTTTCAATCCCCTCATAATCAAACGACCCATCCTCAAGCAGATCCACCTGCCTGTAAGTAACCCCATACTCCTTAAGGGACCCAACCGAATCCCGGATCCCAATGACTTCCTCCAATGTATCATAAGGCTTCCCCACCGGTGAAAGCAGCTCATCCCCCGGCCTGAGGTTCCCGGACAACGCCACATGAAGCGCATGGGTCCCGCTGATTAGCTGGGGCCTCACAAGGGCGCTCTCCCCATGAAACACGCTGGCATACACATCCTCCAGCGTATCCCTTCCCAAATCATTATACCCATACCCCGTAGTGGCGGCAAAATGTATATCACTGACCCTATTAACCTGCATCCCCCGTATAACCTTCATCTGATTATACTCCGCAACCGCGTCAATCCCCGCAAACCGTTCCCGAAGCTCCTCCTCTATCCCGGCCCCAAACCTTAAGACCTCCTCCCCAATCCCTAATTCCCTGTACATACCTTCTAACTCTAAATTCTCCATATCCCTTCCGTATCTCCATTCCCATTCATCTACTTAATCATGCAAACCTAACATTTCAAACCATACATCCAACCGCCCCCTGGCCCTTCACGCCCCATCCTTCCCTCCTGCGAACGCCCAGCACCGGATGGTCCATACACCCTGTGAAGACCATCTTTGTACGCCGGCACTTAGGCGCGGTTTTTCACGCGCCTTAGTACCGCTGCGTACAAAACCGAGCGCGAGCGTGTCTGAACAGGGTGTATGGACCATCCGGCGCGGGACCTTCGCCGACTCACTATTGTAGCACAATCCCTGCCCCAACGCAATCCTCTATTATCCGGTCCAAAACCAATGAAACATCATTCCCGAAATCAGGCAGGTTCAGCCAGCGCACATCCCGTTCCCGTTTAAACCAGGTCAGCTGCCGCTTGGCAAAATGCCGGGTATCCCGTTTGAGGACATAGACCGCCTCATCCAATGTGCACCTGCCATCCAGGTAATCCAGGATTTCCTTATAGCCAAGGCCCTGCATGGAGGTCTGCCCACGATGGCAGCCCATTGACTTTAAGGTCTGTACTTCCTCCACCAGGCCGTTTTCCATCATCTGGTCCACACGCCGGTCTATCCTTGCATAGAGAACAGGGCGTTCTGTGTTCACCACATAATATAAGAAATCATAGGGGGACTCCTTGGTCCGCTCCTCCTGATTATGGACCGATATCTTCCTGCCTGTCAGGCGGTAGTATTCAATGGCGCGGATGACCCGTTTCACATTATTGGCATGAATCCGTGCAGCGGATTCAGGGTCAATTTCTTCCAGCATGGCGTGCAGGACGGCAGGCGCGGCTTCCCCCTCCCTGGCAGCCAGTTCCTCCAGTTCCCGCCGCACAGGACTCCCGTCCTCATTTTCCTTGAAATCAATGTCATAGAGAAGCGCCTGTATATAGAAACCGGTGCCTCCTGCAATGATAGGGATACGGCGGCGGTTATAGATTCCCTGCAGCGCCTCCTTTGCCATGTGCTGGAATGTGACCACATTGAAATCCTGGTCCGGTTCCAGCACATCAATGAGGTGATGGGGGACCCCCTCCATCTCATCAGCCGTAACCTTGGCCGAGCCAATATCCATGTGCCGGTATACCTGCATGGAATCGGCGCTGATGATTTCACCTCCTATGGCCTTTGCCAGTTGGATGGACAGGGATGTTTTTCCGACTGCCGTTGGGCCGGTCAGTACAATAAGCGGCTGCTTCATATGCGGGCTGCTCCTTTCAGTCATGTCTTGGTATTTCCTTGGTTCATGTTTACACAATCCGTTTGAATTTCTTTTCCAATTCATATTTGCTCATGGAAATGATGGTTGGCCGGCCATGGGGGCAGGCATATGGGTTGTCCAGTCCCAGCAGCTGGTCAATGAGTTCATTGGCCTCGGAAACGGACATGGAATGATGGCCCTTAACCGCTGCCTTACAGGACATGGAGGCCACCTTCTCATAGATGATATCCGGGTTATGTACCGCTATATCGTCAGACAGCCCGTCCAGCATCTCAATCAGCAGATCCTTCTTGGCAATGGAAAACAGGTTGGCAGGAACCCCGCGCACCGCATATTCCCTGCCGCCAAAGGGTTCAATCTCAAAGCCCATACCGGTAAAATACTCCATATATCTGTTTAACAGCAGTTCCTCATTCATATTCAGGGTAAGGATGATGGGAGGTTCCACCATCTGTGTATCATACTGCCGTGTCTTCAGGGTTTTGATGGTCTTTTCATATAGTACCTTTTCATGTGCGGCATGCTGGTCAATGATAAACAGCTGCTCATTGTACTCCACCATCCAGTATGTATCAAACAGCTGCCCGATGAGCTTGTGTTTCAGGCGGGCTTTGGGGTCCAGAAGTTTACCGTCAAACAGGTCCATCTGCTGAGGATTTTCCACCGCCATGGCAGAGGGGCCTGGAGATGCATCCGGGACGGAAGTGGAGGAAAAACCTCCCCCTGACACCACGGACAGGTTTCTAGTGGAGGAAAAATCTCCAAAATTGCCGGATTTTCTTGCTGCTGTGGGATTTGAACCGGTTATTCCCGGCTGTTCCCATGCGGCCGGCTGTTCCGAAATAGCTGCCTGTCCTGAAACATCAGGGCTTCCCAAATAACCTGTCCGTTCCGTCATCACAACTGCATCTGTTCCTTCTCCTGCAGGCAGTCCTTCCTGTTCCGGCTGTCTGCCGGTCTGTCCTGCCCCTGCTTTGGCGGCAGCTTCCGCCTGTTCCTTTCTTCTCTCCTTCAGCCAGTCCGGCATCAGGTCATTTACATAGGACGGCTTTGGCGGCGGGGCCTGGCTGTAGGACACGACCGGACTGTCCTGCGCGCCAGAGGGCCGGCTGGCTGGCTGCTGCAGAAGGGACTGCGGGGACATGGCGCTTGATGCAGGGGGTGGGGATGGCCGTCCCGGCGACATGGCCTGCCGCCTGCGGACTTCGAATGGCTCTGGTCTGGGGGCCAGGCGCTCTGCCAGTTTAGCGGCTTCTTTTTCCCTTTTTTCCGTCAGGCTTACCTCGGGAATCAGTTCCTTATGTGAAAGGGCGTCTCCTACGGCTTTTACCACCGACTTATATACGCTTTCCCCATCACTAAAACGCAGTTCCATCTTGGTGGGATGGACATTCACATCCAGGGTATCCGGCTGTATGGTAAAATGCAGCATGGTGAACGGATATTTGTGCTGCATCATAAATGGCTTGTATGCCTCCTCTATGGCTTTGGAAATGATGTTGCTCCGGATATAACGCCCATTGATGAAATAATTTTCATAGTTGCGGTTGGAGCGGGCGATTACGGGCTTTCCGATGAATCCGGTCACCTGCATGTCCGCCTGCCCGAAGTCCACTGCCAGAAGATTGGCTGCGATTTCCCTGCCGAACACGGTATAGATTAAATCCTTCAGGTTATGGTTGCCTGAAGTGTAAAGCTTATTCTGGTTGTTCTGGATAAAACGGATGGATATGTCAGGATGGGACAATGCTATCTTTTCCACCAGCGCAGCCACGTGGGCGCCTTCTGTCATGGGGGTCTTGAGGAATTTCTTCCTGGCCGGGGTGTTATAAAACAGATTCCTGACAATGATGGTGGTGCCTTCCGGAGCGCCAATCTCCTCCGCCCCTTTTTCCGTACCGCCTTCTATCTGATACCGGGTTCCGGTAAGGCTGTCCGATGTCTTGGTAATCAGTTCCACCTGGGCAACTGCCGCAATGCTTGCCAGGGCCTCACCGCGGAACCCCAGGGAGGATACGGTAAAAAGATCCTCCACGGATTGAATCTTACTGGTTGCATGGCGCAGGAATGCCAGGGCAATCTGGTCCTTTGCTATGCCGCTGCCATTATCCGTCACCCTTATCATGCTGCAGCCCCCATCCTTTATCTCTATGGTTACCGCGGTGGCCTGGGCATCGATGGCATTTTCAAGAAGCTCCTTGACCACGGAGGCCGGGCGTTCAATCACTTCTCCTGCTGCTATCTTGTTAATTGTATTCTGGTCTAATACGGTTATATTGGCCATAAACCCTTCCTTTCTGTATGTGGCTTGCCAACTCCAAAAACGCCGGCCCCAAACATCTGCCAGGGCCGGCTTTTGATTAATTGTTCTTCTCTGGGGTAAATTCCCTGACCTGCACCCACCGGACCGCCCTGCCTGAACGCTCTGTCAGCAAGGCCCGCAGGCCGCTTAAGCAGACAGCGCCCATCTGCTTCTTATCCAGCAGATAACCTCCGTGGTCCCTTGTATAAAGCACAAGGCACTGGTTTGTCTCGCAGATACGCTGTATCTGGCTGTACTCAAGTATGCCGCGTCCACCGGAGGTACTGAAGTAATTCCGGTAAAATTCATAGGTCACTGTGTGAGGCTCCCCGTTCTTGATGAGGAACCGCCTCCATGCCGTGTCCAGCTGCATCCGGTCGGAACGGTCCGAATGAAAGAGACCGCTGCGTATAAAACGCGGACCAAGGGTGCGTAGGAAAAAAGTAAGGCTTAAGAATACGCAGGCTGCCGTCAGGCTGCCGCGTATCCTGTATTCACCCATGGAAATCTTGATAACGCACATGATCAAGGTTGCCAGAAAGCATATAAAACATAGGCAAAGCAGGAAACCGAATGTGGTCCACACCCTCAGCGGAGCAGAGGGATTCAGCTGCTTTTCCACTGATACCATGTGGTACAGTGATTCCTGGGTCATCTTCATGTCAATGGTATAACAGGCCGGCTGATTTCTGTCCGGTTTTCCTTCTGCACTCATTAAGGCTTCCTTTTCCTGCTACACAGGCGGCCTTCCGCCTGACAAATCCCCCTTCTTTATATACAACAAAAATGTGTAAAAAACAAGCCCCTTTTTAAAGATCCATCAAACCATCCAGGATGTGCACGGTCATGATTCCCTGCTCCAGGTCCACATCCAGGATGCAGTCACCAATGGCAGGCAGGAGGATTTCCTTCCCGTCCTTCATTTGGACCACATACACGTCATTGGCCCCTGTCTCCAGGACGTCCTTCATGGTGCCTAAGGTTTCCCCGTCATCCGAGCGTACTGTAAGGCCAATCAGGTCCGTGATGAAGTATTCATCCGGCTCCAGCTTTACTGCCTGGTCCCTGGGAATCAGCAGGTCTTTGGACTTGTATTTTTCAATGTCATTTATATTATCATAGCCCTTGAATTTAAGAATCACCATGTTCTTAAAGAATTTTACCTGCTGGATTTCAAGGGGCAGATGTTCTTTTCCCGTGTCAAGAATTACCTCTTTTAACTGTTTAAAACGGCCAGGGTCATCTGTGGTGGGGAATACCTTCACTTCTCCGCGAACCCCATGGGTAGATGCGATGACGCCTACTCTCAGCATGTCTTCCATATATTATAACCTTTCCCTGTAAAATGTGAGAAAAAATCTCATAAATTTGCATAAAATCTCAGGCAAGAAACAAACCGCCAGCCTTGGGGCCAGCGGTCTATCAATTACTGAATCTCAACAATTACTTTCTTGTCTTCTTTGGATGCAGCGGCCTTGACTACGGAACGGATTGCTTTTGCTATCCTGCCCTGTTTGCCAATGACCTTGCCCATATCGGCAGGAGACACCTTTAGTTCAATCAATGTATCTTCGCCTTTCATTGATTCGGTAACGACAACTTCATCCGGGTTATCGACCAGTGCTTTTGCAATCACTTCGACTAATTCCTTCATCTCTCCACCTCATTTGCGTCTTACTGAATGCCGGCGATCTTTAAGAGCTTTCCAACAGTCTCAGTGGGCTGTGCGCCTGTTGCTAACCACTTCTTAGCTGCTTCCTCGTTGAACTTGATTACGCTTGGTTCCTTGGTTGGGTCATAGTAACCAACTTCTTCGATGAATCTTCCATCCCTCGGGGATTTGGAATCAGCAACTACGATTCTATAGAAAGGAGCCTTCTTCTGACCCATTCTTCTTAATCTCATCTTTACTGCCATGTGATTTTCACCTCCTTGTGATTATTCTTATATTAGACATACAGGATAACCTGTTTGACTAGCTTAAATACAGCCTGGGGCCTGTTTGAAAACTGCTTTCCGGCAGGTCCTATGGCGGGAATGAATTTTCAAACACGCCCTAGAACGGCAGCTTCATCTTGCCGCCCATAAGGCCGCCAAGGCCGCCGAAACCGCCCCGCTTTTTGCCTCCGCCCATCAGTCCGGGCATCTGCTTCATCATTTTCTTCATCTGGTCAAACTGCTTAACCAGACGGTTGACCTCGCTGATTTCCACGCCTGCGCCCCTGGCAATGCGCTGCTTTCTGGAGGGGTTCATCAGGTTTGGATTGGCCCGTTCCTCCTTGGTCATGGAAAGGATGATGGATTCCACCCTGCGCATGGACTTCTCCCCCTCATCCATATCCACACCGGAGAGCTGGCTGCCCATACCCGGCATCATGGAGAGGATGCTGCCCATACCGCCCATCTTCTTAATCTGCTGCATCTGGGTCAGGAAATCGTTGTAATCAAATTCCGCCTTGCGCAGCTTCTGGCTCAGTTCCTTTGCCTGTTCTTCATCTACTTCAGCCGCAGCCTTTTCAATCAGGGACTGGATATCCCCCATGCCCAGGATCCTGGATGCCATACGGTCCGGATAGAACTGTTCCAGGTCGGACAATTTCTCGCCCATACCAACATATAGGATCGGTTTGCCTGTGACTGCGCGGATGGAAAGGGCTGCGCCGCCACGGGTATCGCCATCCAGTTTTGTAAGGATGACACCGTCAATACCAACTTTATCATTAAATGAACCGGATACGTTAACCGCATCCTGGCCCGTCATGGCATCAACCACAAGAATGGTCTGATGCACATCCACATTGCTCTTGATCCCAATCAGCTCTTCCATCATATCTTCATCGATATGAAGGCGGCCGGCCGTATCAAGGATAACCACGTTCATGCCGTTTTTGGCCGCGTGTTCCACGGCTGCCTTGGCAATGTCCACTGGTTTGTTCTTATCACCCATGGAGAAAACCGGGATTCCTACCTTTTCTCCGTTGACCTGCAGCTGTTTGATGGCCGCGGGACGGTACACATCGCAGGCTGCCAGCAGCGGTTTCCTGCCTTTGGCCTTAAGCTTGCCAGCAATCTTGGCAGTGGTGGTGGTCTTACCGGCACCTTGAAGACCAGCCATCATGATAACGGTAATCTCATTGCCGGGCTTAAGGGCAATCTCCGTGGTCTCGGAACCCATAAGCTTGACCAGTTCCTCAGTTACAATCTTCACCACGGTCTGTCCCGGCGTCAGGCTGCCGAACACATCCTCGCCGACCGCACGTTCCTGAAGGTCATTGATGAACTGCTTCACCACGCGGAAGCTTACGTCCGCTTCCAGAAGGGCCATCTTGACTTCCTTCAGCGCTGCCTTAACATCTGCTTCGGTCAGTCTTCCTTTGCTGCGCAGGTTCTTAAAAACATTCTGTAATTTATCGGATAAGCTTTCAAAAGCCATGGATAACCTCCTAAGGGCGCACCTCTGTCAACTTACAGGGTGCCGGTGATTTTTCCCGCCAGTTCATGAATCTGCTCAATAAGAGCCATATCCCTGGTCCGGGCACATTCGTCTGCCAGCTGCTCTACTTCCCTGGCCATATCGCGGATTTCCACAAACTTGGCCACCAGATGAAGCTTGGCCTCGTATTCTTCCAGTATCTTATCGCACCGTTTCATCAGATCATGGACACCCTGACGGCTGATTCCCAGTTCCCCGGCTATCTCGCTGGGGGAAAGGTCATTGAACACCACGTCTTCATATACCCTGCGCTGGTGCGCTGTCAGCAGTTCCCCATAAAAATCATACAACAAACCTTGTTCCACAATCTTTTCCATTTTAACCACCTGTGCTATCATACACGATAACGGGATGAATGTCAAGCATTTTTACTTGACGGTATTAAAAAATAACAATGTCATTCAATGTAATTGACATTCTTTTTGCTGACAGCCAGGAAGAAGGCGCCTGCAAAACAGGCCATGGTAACAAAATGGTACAGGCGCGGATGGCCTGGAAAGTATCTGCTCCCCAGGATATTGAAAAGGATGCCTCCAGCAATCAGCAGCATGGGCAGCAGGCTGAAAAATATATATTTCCATATGGATATTGTCTTTTCCGGCGGTCTGCACCTGGTCAGCTTAACCATGGGCATCTGGGCAAAGCGGTAAGCAATGGTGGTGTAAGAGGCCTGGTACGCAATCCCCTCCAGTTTTACAATTGCATAGGTCTTATCCAGACGGACGGTTTCATAGTCCAGCTTATGTTTCAGGGCATAAACCGCGGTTTCCCTTGCAAAGTCCTCAGGCTTTAATAGTTCCCCCTCAGCTTCAATATAGATGAATGTCTTATGGAGTTCCTGTCTGTACATGGTCCAGTCTTTCCGGATGTTCTGGAATAGGGCGCCCCTGTCCGCCTCTTCCCGGATTTCCTTCAGACATTGCTCCACATCCACGGGGGTTAAATCTTCCTGTTCCTCCAGGCGGTCACACAGCTGCCCCATTTTCTTCAGCTGTTCCAGCTCCTGGTCAATCTGGGAACGCCGCCGGGCCATGACTTCCCCTAATCCCACTGAACCTTCAAAATACCCGCGTATGTCTTTGATTGGAATGCCAAGCTGCCGCAGCAGCTTAATCTTTAAGAGGCGGTCTATATCTTCCACGCTGTAATTGCGGTACCGGTTTCCCTCATCACGTCTTGGGGTTAGAAGTTCCTCGCTTTCATAGTACCGGATGTTTTTGCGGTCCAGCCCGGTACGGGTTTCCACTTCCTTCATCTTCATAAATCATGCCTCCTTTTCTTTCCGTGTCTTCATTTTAAACCATACAGGAACTGGACAGTCAAGGAAATCCCAGGATATTTTGCAGAATCCGCAAAAAAAGCAGCGCCGGAAAGGAAAACGCCTTCCGGAACTGCTTTGATGGCTGATTGCCGGTATTACCCGGATTCATCTGCCTGGCGGATGAACCGGATTAGTTGCTGTTATAATCCGGTGTCAGGACAATCTCACCGCTTATGATTTTCTCCCTGGCCTGGTCCGCGGCGGCTGCAGCTTCTTTTGTCACCTTGCTGCTATATGGCGCGATGCTGATGACGCCTTCCTTTAATCCGGGATTCTCAAGCCCGCCGAATTCACCGGATTTGATGATGTCAATCTGGGAGGTGATCATGGTCGGTATGCTGACCATAAGGGAAGTCAGGCAAAGGTCATCCTTTACAAGGGATGCCTGGTCTGAGGTATATCCGATGCAGAATACGCCATTTTCCTCACAGGCCTCAAACGCGCCAAGCCCTGTCTCGTCACAGGTCTGGAGGATTACGTCCACGCCCTGTTCAATCATTGCCAGGGCGGTCTCCTTGCCCTTGGAGGAGTCGTTAAAGGTTCCGGTGATGACCGTCTTTACTTCCACGTCAGGCCTTGCTGCCTTGGCTCCCTCAACAAATGCATTTTTATCCGATGCCTGTGTTGTATTGTCGCCGCCTCCAATATATCCGATGACCCCGCTCTCACTCTGCACGGCCGCCAGGACGCCGCACACATAGGCGCCTTCGTATTCCTTATAATCATAGAATGCGATGTTGCCGGGAGTTTCCTCGCCTTCAGGCGGGTTTCCGGTGATGAAGAAATATTTCTCCGGATAATCTTCAGCCACACGTACACAAGCGTCCCCGTACTGCACACCGTGCCCAATCACAAAATCATAGTCCTCCTCACAGTAGCTCCTGAAAGTCGACTCCATGTCAGCGGCCTGTACGTCTTCTGTGTATGCGATTCCATAGCCCTGGGATTCCAGTTCCTTTAATCCCTCGTAAGCGCCCTGGTTCCAGGATTTGTCCGTGATAAAGCCTGGAAGAAGGATGGCTATCTTAGATACCTCGCCGGCAGGCGCCTTTTCTCCCGTCCCCTCTGTGCCGGCTGCTTCTGACTGTCCTGTTTTAGCCCCTTCTGCTGCCTTGGCGGTCTCTTCTGTCTTGGCTTTGCAGCCTGTCATGACAGATACGGCCATGGCCGCGCACAGAAGGATCGGTAATATACGTCTGTTTTTTTTCATGATTTTATTCTCCTTTTGTTTTTGTGATGGAAATGCTTGTTATCTGCTTTCCTTATTATATATCTGTCCCAGATATCCGGGTGCGTGGATGTTGCGCCCAAATATCACAAGGCTGAGCAGGGTTACCCCATAGGGCAGGGCCACGAAAAACTGATATGGAAGGGCGGAGCCCAGGGCCTGAAGCCGCAGCTGCAGGGCTTCCACGGTTCCAAACATAAAGGCCGCGCAAACCGCAAACACCGGATTCCATCTGGCAAGGATGGTAATGGCCAGACAGATGAAGCCGCGGCCCGAGGACATGTTTTCCGTAAATGTGCCCACAATACCGCAGGACAGGAATGCGCCTCCGATACCGGCCATGAAGCCGCTGAACATATATGTCTTATATCTGATTTTCACAACATCAATACCCGCTGCAGCGGCTGCTTTGGGATTTTCCCCTGCCGCGTTCACCTTTAATCCCAGGTTGGTATACCTTAACAGGAACCATACCACGGCAGCGGCTGCAAAAGCACAGTACACAAGGACATTGTGCTTAAAGAAAATGTCGCCGATGAAGGGGATTTTTGAAAACAGGGGGATTTCTACGTTCTTAAGGATATCCACCTTAATCTTATCCGTGCTGACACCGTAGACAGCGCGGTACAGGAAGTTGGTGAAACCAAGGGCAAATATATTGAACATGATTCCCACCACGGACTGGTCCTGCTTCCTGCTGACACCCCAGAAAGCAATGAGCAGGGCGCCTGCAAGCCCGGCCATGCCTCCGGCCAGGATACCGATGAAAAGGCTGCCCGTGTGATAGGCTGCCATGAAGGATATAAGGGCGCTGACCAGCATTTCCCCTTCCAGCCCGATGTTCATGACGCCGGAGCGCTCAGAGACAACGTCTCCCACCGAGCCGAATATCAGGGGTACGCTCATGCGCACGCCTGCTGTAAAAAGAGGAACTAAAAATGCGGCTGTTAATATCTCACTCATTTTTTCACCTCTCTTTTGTCAGGGTGTTTCTTTTTACCGGCAGTTCCAAAAAAGCTGAAGCCCAGAAGGATGAACAGCACGATGAGGGCCTGTAAAACATTGAGGAACAGGGACGACACGCCTGTCTTTACCTGCATGGTCTCGGCGCCTGAGGACAGGGCTGCCAAAAGAATGGAGGACACCAGGACGCCTGCCGGATGGAGCATCCCGAGAAGGGCTGCAACCACACCGTCAAAACCATAAGAACCTGCCAGGCCTTCCAGAAGACGGGTCTGGGTGCCTGCAATCTCCACTGCGCCTGCAATGCCTGCAAATGCGCCGCTGACAAGCATGGCTGACAGATAGTATTTCTTTTCACTGATGCCCCCGAACGCGGCTGCGCGTATACTTCCCCCAAGGACCCGGAGACGGTAGCCGAAGCTGGTCTTCTTAATCACAATCCAGTAAATGAGAAGTCCGGCCAGGGCAATCAGGATGCCTGCGTTCATCCTGGAACCTTCAAACAGCTTGGGAAGGGTGGAGGCCACCTTTGCGGACTGGGGGATGTTTCCCTTGGAATCCCGCAGGGGATAGTAAACACAATAACTTAAGAACTGGACCGCTATGTAATTTAAAAGCAGTGTGGTTATGATTTCGCTGGCCTTGAACTGTGTTTTGAAAAAGCCTGCGATCCCGGCCCACAATGCGCCGAAAACAGCTGCGGCAAGAAGCCCGAAAAGGATCCACACCGGGCCTATGGCCTTGGCAAAGGGCGAGATACCCACAATGGTCATTCCGATGGCGCCCAGGCATATCTGCCCCTCTCCGCCCAGGTTGCTGAGCTTTGCCTGGAAGGTAAAGGAAACACCTAGGCCGACTATCAGGATGGGCACCAGTTTTACGGATATCTCCCCAATGCTCCGGAAGGAGCGGAAGGGGCGGATCAGAAGGTAATAATAGGCCTCCAGGGGATTTACATGGAGTATGCTGATGAAGACGCCTCCTATTAAGAGGGCTGCCGCCACGGCTGCCAGGGTAATGAGGCATTTGGCCCCTGCCCCTGCTTCATGGATGGAATCAAGTAGTTTCATTGGCAGTCACCCCCATCATCATCATTCCCACCTCACGTACCGTTGTTTCCTCCGGAAGGACCTCCCCCACAATCTGGCCCCTATAGAGCACCACAATCCGGTCGGAAAGGGCAAATAGTTCTTCAAAATCACCGGATAAAAGGAGAAGCCCCATGCCCCCGTCCCTTGCCTGGATGATTTTTTCACGGATAAACCAGGTTGCCTTGATGTCCAGCCCCCTGGTGGGGTAGGCACATATCATGGCCTTTGGATGTTTGCTCAGCGCCCTGGCCAGTATGAACTTCTGGAGGTTTCCGCCAGAAAGGTTGGCGCTTCGGTCCGAGATGCCCCTGGCCCTTACGTCAAAATCAATCATGGCCTTTGCGGCCTGTGTCCTTATAAAGCGGTAATCCAGGAAACACCCCTTTTTAGGAGGCCTGCGGTTGCGCAGGATCCAGTTTTCATAAAGTGGGAAGTCCGGCACACTGCCAACGTAATTCCGGTCCGCCGGCACATAGGAAACACCCCGGTCAATGAAGTCCTTGGCATTCTTTGTGGAAACCTGGGCGCCGTCAATCAGGACCTGGCCCCCGCAGGCCCTTCTCACGCCGGCCAGCACCTCGGCCAGCTCTACCTGTCCGTTGCCTTCCACACTGGCAATCCCAACCACTTCGCCGGGATACACGGACAGGGACACGCCGTTTAAGGTCCTGACCTTACGGTCGTCCTCTGCCTTAAGGTCCCGGGCGCAGAGCACAGGCACCATATCTTTGCGGTCCCTGCGGATTTTGGAGAATTCCGGCGGGGTCACTTCCTCTCCCACCATCATCCGTACAATGGTGGACTTGTCCGCATCCTTTGTGTCAATCTGGCCCGTTACCCTTCCCTTGGTAAGGACCGTGATGCGGCGGCTGATTTTCAGCACCTCATCCAGCTTATGGCTGATGAAGATGACGCCTTTCCCCTCGCTGGTCAGATTGGCTATGATTTCAAACAGGCCGTCACATTCCTGGGGAAGGAGTACGGCTGTGGGTTCGTCGAAAATCAGCACATCCGCGCCCGTATACAGAAGCTTTAATATCTCCACCTTCTGCTGCATGCCGATGCTCAGCTGTCCCACCGGGCTGTGAAGGTCCACGTCAATGCCGTATTTCTGCTTCAGCTGCTCCAGTGTGTCCTCAATCTTCCTGCGGTTTGTGATGGAAAATGTCTTCACATCCCCTATCAGGCCCATATTCTCAATGGCCGAGAACACATCCACCAGCATGAAGTGCTGGTGGACCATGCCGATTCCGTGGCGGAGGGCATCCTTGGGCGAGTGGATCCGGACCGGCTTCCCGGAAAGGAATACCTCGCCCCTGTCCGGCTTATAGATACCGTAAATCACATTCATCAGCGTGCTTTTACCGGCGCCGTTCTCCCCAAGCAGGGCATGGACTTCTCCAGGATATACGGTCAGGTTGATATCCTCATTGGCGGTAAAGCTGCCGAATGTCTTTGTTATTCCTTTTAATTCAAGTAATGGAGTCTGGTTGTCCATGTATGCTCTCCTGCTTATTTGCAATGTACTTTACACCACAGTTCCTGTACCGGCGGAATCTGCTCCCTCATGCCGGGGGCAAGACGGCACCAGATGATTCCCTTGGTGGGCCTTGGGAACTCATGGCGCGTCTCAATGATGCGGGTGGGGGTAACGATATAGTCAATGGCTGTGTCATACTCTTCCACCGTCACGTCCACATCAGCCACCTGGCAGTCATGTCCCGCCCCTACAATCACAGAGGTCCCATCCACAATGCCCATGGTGTATAACATGGCCCATTCCAAATCAAAGTACCCGTGTCCCTTGCCAAAACGGATGCCGCTGGGCGTGATGGCGGATGCGCCGGTTACCAGCATATCGATGTGGCCCACGGACTCCTTTAACTGCTCCAGGGTCTGGTGCTTCCAGTAGCGGGAGACACCGTCAAGCAGGGAGGCAACCTCCTCCTTCCCCTCCGGGATGGACTCAGGGCGGATGAGGAAAAATCCCCTGGTAATCCCGTAGTTGGTCATGACAACTGTCTTCTTGTCCCGGAATGCTGTTTCACGCAGCTTTTCCAGGTTATTGTCCGGCGTTATGAAAATCACCTTTGCGTTCTTATACATATCCGTGGACGCCAGCAGTGCGGCGCCCTTGTCACTGCCTTCATAATCCGCGATAAACTCTGAAAACTGCCAGCTGAATTTGGAATCCGGCCTTGCCACCTTAAGTAACTCTTCCCAGATTTTTACCCTTGCTGTTTTTGCATCCATTTTCATGCCCCTCTCTTCTCCTTTGTGTACTTATTCTTTTTTCTCATATTATTCACGCTTGTTATTAACACAGCTAATATTATTATGTTTTTTATGGTTTGTCAATCATAAATTAAGAGATTGTAAAATATAGGAAGGAGGGGGAGATATAACCTCATAAGAACAAAAAAAAGGAAAACCTCCTCAGCTTTCCTTTTCCAATACAATTTCATAGCAGCCGCCGCTTATCATCCTCCGCTCGCCGGCCGGGCTGATGATCTGAATCAGCCGCCATCCCTGGGCAGCCTCATTCATGATAATCTCCTTACACCGTTCCAATGTTTCCGTATTACCATTTTTCAAGTTTCCGTCACAAGGGACTTCCACAAATTTATAATCAAATTTTCCCATAATAACAGCTCTTTCTCTTATGATATTTGCCTTCATTATAATGGCATTGCTCATAAAGATACCATTGGAATTTGTGATGCGGGTATAAAGATTGTATATAGATTCAGGAATGATTCCTGTTTTTTGGAAGAAAAAATGAGGATACGGGACATCCTTCTCCCATATCCTCATCCATGGCCGGTTCCGCCCACAGGAGCAGACAGACCCTGACCTTTTACGCTTTTTACACCAAAAACCGCACCCTGTGCCAGGGCATACTATCCTCTGCTCATCGCTCTGACAAAGGCTTATAAACTTCTTCCTGCATTACGCTGGTATATGCGGGACGGATAATCTTATCCATATTGATTAACTCTTCGATGCGGTGTGCGCTCCAGCCCACAATCCTTGCAATTGCAAAGATTGGTGTGAACATCTCTTCCGGGATATCCAGCATGCTGTATACGAAACCGCTATAGAAATCCACGTTGGCACTGACACCTTTGTAGATTTTACGCTCTTCGGTGATGACCTTGGGGCCCAGTTCCTCAATCATGGAGTACAGTTCAAAATCCTCCACGCGGCCTTTTTCTTCTGAGAGCTGTTTTACAAAGCGTTTGAAGATTTCAGCCCTGGGGTCTGACTTGGAGTATACGGCGTGGCCCATACCGTAGATAAGGCCCTTTTTATCAAATGCCTCCTTGTGAAGCAGCCTCTTCAGGTAATCCTCCACTTCCTCCCTGTCCTTTAAATCCTTGACATTCTTTCTTAAGTCAGCCATCATCTCAACCACCTTGATGTTGGCGCCGCCGTGTTTCGGTCCCTTTAAGGAGGCCAGGGCCGCGGACACAACGGAATATGTATCGGTTCCGGAAGATGAAACCACGTGGGTGGTGAAGGTGGAGTTATTACCGCCGCCATGCTCCATATGGAGGATCAGCGCAAGATCCAGCACATGTGCCTCCACTTCGGAATACTTCATATCCGGACGCAGCAGCCTCAGAAGGTTTTCTGCCGTGGACAGGTTCTCATCCGGACGGTGGATATACATACTTGCATCCCTCTCATAGTGGTTGTAAGCATGGTAGCCGTAAACCGCCAGCATGGGCATGACACTGATCAACATCATGCTCTGCCTGAGCACATTGGGGATGGAGATATCCCATGCCTTGTCATCATAGCTTGCCAGGGTCAGGATACTCTTGCTTAAGGATATCATCATATCCCTGGATGGGGCCTTCATCACAACGTCCCTGACAAAATTCGTGGGAAGCGTACGGCTGAATGCCAGGCTTTCCCTGAACTTCGTGAGCTGGCTGTCACCAGGTAATTCACCAAAAAGAAGCAGATACGCAATCTCTTCAAACCCATACCGGTTGTCCCTCACTACCCCGCCTATTAAATCATAAATGTTATAACCCCGGTAGAATAGTTTTCCTTCACAGGGCACCTTTACCCCGTCCACAACCTTGTTGGACTCAATTTTGGACACTTTCGTCAGTCCTGCCACAACACCGTTACCATTCTTGTCGCGGAGCCCCCGTTTAACCTCGTACTTCTCGTAGAGCCCCAAATCAATCCTCTCATCATTCAGGCAGATATCTGCCCACTGACTTACATTGTCCATAAATTCCTTTGTCTGAATCATGCAAATCGCTCCTTTCCGTTTTCGATATAGTTTCCTCCTATGAAATCAGTAATGGTACTATTTTAATATATTTTTCCAATGATTGCAATACTTTCCTATTCTTCTTCCAAATCTTTTACCAGTTCCTGGAAGCGGTCCCGCTCAAATTCCTGAATGGAAATGGACTTTTTATTGGGATTGGCAAACACGAATGTCTTGTCCACGTTCTCCACATAGTTCTGTATCTTATCATTGGTGGCGCTGATGATGGCCTGGAATCCAAGGCCGCGGATCAGCTCAATGCAGCTTGCCACCTTTTCAGCATCCATTTTGGAAAATGCCTCGTCCAGCACCACCAGGCGGATGGTGGGATTGCGCTCCAGCTTGGGGGAGAGGTTGATGCGGTACGCCTGGGCAAAGCTGGCCAGCAGGGCTACGTACAGAGGATTCTGTCCTTCCCCTCCTGAATTTTTCTTAATCATCCTGCTCAGGCGGATTTTAATCACCTCATCCTCATTCTGGATCAGCTGCTGCATGTCAAAGGACAGATAGGTGCGGTAATCCGCGTATTTATCCATATTGCGCTTAGCCTCCTCCAGCTCCTGGGGCGTGGCGTTTTCCGGCGGTATGAAGATGTTAATCAGGTCATTAATCAGGACCCCGTACTGGTTTTCATGCTGGGTGGTGAACAGGTCCAGCTGGTTATCAAAGGAATCCGTCAGGTCGGACGGGTTCACTTCCAGGGATTCGTCCATGAACATATCATAGTACCTGCCGTCCGCGCCCTTGCTGCGCCCGATGACAAACTGATACTTATCCTTCCCGAAATCCAGGCGGCTGATGATACGGTTCAGCTCATCCCCCCGGAGCATGGCTTCCCGGATGGCGCTGCGGATTTTATACATGAAGTCATTTTTAAAATGCTCCACGGCTGCCCGGGCCTGGTCGGCTGCTTTCTGCCTGTATTCTTCCAGATGGTCGCAGGACAGGCTGGACAGGAGATGGGCATATGCCTCGTTATCCTTATGGTTGACTGGGAAATTCCGGTTGGGGTAACGGCGCAGGTAGTTGGTCCTTATGGTCATCAGGTCCTGGAACGCAGTGTCCCGGCTTTCTGAAACCCGGCTGCACCGTGTGACATAGCTTTCCTTTTCCCTGTCATACCTGGGATGGTCCTTGGCCGACAGGTACCCGGCCAGTTCCATGTCCAGCCTGCTGTTTTTCACCAGGTCCCGTTCCTGGTCCGTCAGGGTCCCGCTCAGGCTGATGGCCGCGTTCTGGCAGCGGCTGATTTCATTTTCCTTGTCCCGGATACGGTTGAGCAGCTCATCCCTCTCCCGCTTCTTGCCGTCGCAAAGGCTTACCACCGCCTTCCTCTCCTGCTCCAGCTGGTCCACATCCCGCGTCTTCAGCTTTTCAATCTTTGCCAGAAGCAGCTTTTTTTCACGCTGCTTTTCATTCCAGGCCCCGATATCCTTTAACCATTCCAGGTATTCCTCCGGCTCAGACCCAAGGCGTTCCAGGTTAAGGATGCGCTGGCACCCGAGGACGATTTCTTCCAGAGGTCTTTTCTGTTCATCCATGGATTTAAGTTCCTGCTCCAGAAGCCGGATGCGTTTTCTCACACTGTCCTTGCCGATGTAAGCAAATTTGCTGTAATTTTCAGGATTGATGTGCTGGAGCCGGAAACCGTGGTAGAGCAGGCAGCTGTCGGTGATACCAATCCTGCACTGGCGAAGCTCCTGGGTGGTGGCGCATTTGATTACTTTTCCAAGCAAAAGGTCGATGTAGGGCTGGATATAGGGTTCGCGCACCGACACCTCCCCGGACAGGGCATCTTTAAGGACCGCGGGCTGGCTTTGGGACAGCTTTTCCGTGTCCAGGACAGCTACGTTATAGTACTCTTTTTTGTCCAGCTCCCCGTATATTTCCAGGGCGGCCCTGGCATATTTTGGGGGGACCACAAGGCTCAGCTTCTGGCTGCCAAGGTAACCCTCCACTGCGTTGCGCCACTGGTCCTTTTTGATATCCAGCAGATCGGCAAGGACATGGACATCCACGCCCTTACCAGTCTCTTCCAGCAGGCGCCGCTGCAGATAGCTTCTGGCATGTTCCAGATATTTAGGGTATGCCTTGTTTCCGGAACGCAGCTTTTCCAGTTCGTCTTTTGTCTGCTTTTCCCTGTTTTTCAGGTCCCTGATTTGTGCGGCGGCTTCCTGGCGCTGCTTTTCCGTGTCAGCGCACAGGTCGGCGATGGATTCCTTCAGGCGGCAAAGGGTCTTATTGTCAATGGTGCGGTTTTCAAATTCCTCAATATCCCAAAGGGTCTGGTTTGGGGTGATATCCTCGTCTTCCCAGGCCTTAAGGGCCTGGGTGGTCTGCTGCCATCTGGCCTCGCTTTTGCCCAGGCGCTCCAGAAGCTGGTTCAGGGCTTCTGCCTGTTTTTTCAGGTCCTCATAACCGGTTGAGGCAATACGCCGCAGCAGGTTGTCCCCCTGCCCGGTCAGGTCTGCAATCTGTGTTTCCACTGCTGTCCGTGCGTCCTCCTGGCGTTTCAGGTCTTCCTTTGCCATGGCCAGTTTATCAGCCAGGGTCTTTACCTGGGACTGAAGATCCAGGATTTCCAGCTTTTTCACAAAATAAGCGTATTTCTCCAGCTGCTGTTCCGTTTCCTGGTAAATGTCATATGCCTTTTGGATACCGGCCAGTTCCTCAATCTCCGCGCAGGTGTCCTCTATCTTCCTGCGCATGCGCCCATACTGCATGACGCTTTCCTGCATGTCCTCAATGTGGATGTCCTGCTCCATGCAGATGTATTCTTTTACAAAATCCTCCAGTTTTATATTCATGCGGAAGGGGATGGCCCGCTTAAACAGCAGGGGGAATTTCTCAGGATCCAGTCCTCCCAGATAAGTGTCATACAGCACCCTGCGGAACCGTTCGTTGTGGGAGGTTGCAAAGTATTCCTCCTTGTTGAAATGCTCCTGCAGATAGGTTTCCACCTCTGATATGGACATGGTGCGTCTGCCGGTGCGGTATGCATTGTCCCACATGGGGCCTTTGTGCCAGAAAAAGCGGCGGGAAATATCGTTTGCAGATGTCTCCACATCGAATACAATCCCCACGCACTGGCATGCTCCGGTGTCGCTGCGCTTCAGTTCCAGGACAATGGTGGATGAAAAATTCTGATTCCTGAGATAGGAAAATTCATTATTCTCACCAATATTGACCATGCCCCGCAGGTATTCAATCAGGCTCCGGTCCGAGTCATCGGCCGCGGCTTTATTAAAGAACCCCCTGCCGTCCGTATTGGCGTATAAAAGGACCTGCATGGCGTCAATCACAGTGGATTTTCCGCTGCCCGAATGGCCGGTGAAGAAATTAATGTCCTCATTAAATGAAAGGATACGCTTACTGATATAATGCCAGTTGTTCAGGCAGATTCTGGAAAGGGCAAGGAAACGGCCCTTATTCCCGGTCCGGTTCCCCGTCGGTTCCGTACGGTCCGGTTCCATCGGATCCATCTTCATCTGATCCATCTTCATCTGTTCCATCCTCATCACCTCCTCTATCGTCCAATCCAAGGGACTGTGCCGGTCTTTCCCGGCTCCCTTCATCCAAATCCGCTTTTACCTGTACGCCCTCATCCTCCGCGCTTTCATCAAAGAAAGCCAGCAGCTGCCGCGCGTCATCGCCCATCAGGACCACATTGATGCAGGGATAGATGATCATACGGCTTTCACTGTTCAGATCCTCCAGCAGGTCCAGGGGTTCCAGTATCTGGTATTTCTTCAGCAGCGTCACGGCGCGCCGGATATCCGTGGGCGAGGGCTGCTTTTTGAAAAGACGGTAGTTCCCCAGCTTTTCGTGTATCTCCTTCAGGGTGGTATACACATTCACGCTGGTGGACACGCTTTCCATCTGTTCATCATAAATCAGCTTCAGCACCAGCAGGTACAGGGTTGCCAGTTTGGGCAGCTTATCCCCCATCAGGTTCTCGCCCTGGATATAGATGATTCCTGTCTGGGTATTTTCCATGACCTCAATCCCGCTGACAGCAAAATAACTGCGGATGAATTCCAGATGCTTATTGCAGTCCCTGAAATCCGGGTTATACTGGAACCGCCCGGAACGGCGGTCAAATTTGCGTTCCAGGATAAAGGTCTGGTGAAGCAGAAGGCGTATGGACGCGGTCAGCCGCGTCTGCTCCTCCTGCATCAAAGTATCATAATAGGCAATTCCGTATTCAAGCGCCATTACTTCTTCCTCCTTGCAAATACAAACCTCGGATAGCTGTACCTGCCGTTATGTATCATCTCAGGCTCCGGATTTTCCACCGTGTACCGGCTTTTCTGCCTGGTGGAATAATCATAGGCCAGGATCAGTTTCTCAAACTCCTCATCGCTGCGCGCCGTGTCTTTGTCAACTTCCATGATTCCGTTTTCCATCCTGTCCTCGATAAAGTCCTCGATTTCCTTTTTGCTGTATCGGTTCCTTACCTTGTTCAGGTTCAGCACCTCTTCCATGGACAGCTCCTCAGACACGTCCTCGTCCCTGAGCTGTTCCTTAAAATCTGATTTTGTCCTGCGCTTCTTATACAGGGATTTCTCCGACAGGATATTCAGCTGGGACAGGTTCATCTCATTGCCGATTGCCTGTACGTCCTGGTCCGTGCAGCCATATTCAGAAAGGTGGTTCAGCAGCTGAATCACAAGGCCCTTCATGTTGTCTTCCTGGTTCAGGAGATAATTAAGCCGTGTGACAGTGGCCCTCACATACCGGGTATGTTCCTTGTCCATATTGGCAATGCGGTGTTCAATATCATCGAAGCCCCGCTCCAGCTGGTCCAGCTTCTCCATGACCTGGGCCTCCGTCACACCAGGCGGTCTGCGGCCAAAGAAACCCGTGGCCCTGGAACACATGTGCCTGGTCCATTCCTCATCCTGGCGCATGGAGGTAATCCAGCGCTTGATATCTGTTTTGTACAGATAGAAATTGTCCGAGGTTTTCAGGATATGGTATTTTTTGTTGACGATTTCCTCCACATAGCGGTCCAGATGCTCCTTTAACAGACTGCTGTAATTTTTCTGCTCCAGCAGGCTTCCAAAAAACTTATCCATATTGTGCAGCATGTCCTGCAGGGATTTGTTCAGTTTCTTTGTATTGACAAGGGCTGTATTTAGGAGGGTTATACTGGAACGGGGGTCATTTTTAAGAGAAAATAGAATGGCATAGACATTCTGGATGTATACTTCAGTCTCATCTTCCTCATCGCTTGTCAGCCTTGCAAACGCTTCAATCATCACGGCCGCGTAATCGGGTATGACAATGTTCACGGTCATATTGGCATAATCGTCCACTTTCCTGAGCCAGCCGTTCCTTAGAAGCCAGTTAAGGACGCGTGTGGCGGGCGGTTCAAGGGTGTCCCAGTCATCTTCTGTCTCATCCTGCCAGAGCACATATTTCTTCCTGGAAAAATATTCGCCCAGAAGCTGGATACACATTTCCCTGCTCAGGAAATAGTTGCTGTACTCGTATTCCTCATTGATTTTTAACAGTGCCTCAATATAAGTAGACCGGTTAATGGAGCGGAACAAGCTCCAAAACCGGTCCGGTATCTCATTCATAAGTATCATCCTAAACCTCCGGAAACAACCTGCTTTTGGCAGCGGTTTTCCGTACTATTATAACAGGAATCAGGAAATGTGACAATCAGAAATCAAAATCCTCCCCATCGTTTCAGGCTTCCTTCCTGGAACACATACTCAGGGGTGTAAAAGGGATAGGACAGGTCCCTGGTATCATACCACGGATTCCCGGGGCTGGCCGGGTTTTTGAGGATATGGAATTCCTGGGCAGGCATATAACCCTGGGCCAGCAGGAAACAGGCATCCCCATTCCCGTCCACGGCCACGTCGGCAACCATGACACAGTGCCCGGGGCTGCCGCCTTTGATGAACATGTCGCCGGCCTTAAGCTGGTCCGGGGATATGGGGGTACACTCCTCATTGAGGGATAGGGTCCCTGCATACATCATCACATATTCCAGATACAGGAGGAAGGTTTCATAGGAATCATCATAGGATGCCTTCTTTACCCATGACACCTGGTTCCCATCCACCTGAAGCCGGTTCCCCTCCCGCCATGAGGGGTAATCCATCAGGAAGCCATTGGTCAGGTGGAATGCAATCCTGTCCTGATTCCCTGTGGACCAGAAGTATTCCGCATAAATGCGGATGATGCTGTCCGCGCACTGCTGAAGGTCGCTGTCAAAGACAGGCAGGTCAAATACGGCCTCATGCGCGCCCTGATTTCCCTTTTCGCTGCCGTCATAAAGCAGCACAGGGCTTTTATCCGCTTTCAGGGGATACCTTCTCAGATACTGCTGGAAGCTTCCTTCTGGCGCGGCTTCCCTTGTGTATCCGGCAGGAGTGGGGAAACGCTCCTCCAGGCATGTCCCCTCCGGATGAATGGCGGTATGGGCCTCGTCACTGTCTGCCGTTATATGGTCCGGGCGCCCAGCGCCCTTTTTCGCGGATACCACCCTGACCCCGTAAATAAGGTCCGAGTAGTCGCTCAGATGGACATATCCGTCAATGGGGTCCATGGCCGTGATGTCAAAGTCCTCCTCGGTACCGGTCAGCATGATCCAGTGCACGGCCCCGCTTTTGCGCCTTACCTTGACAATGGGGTATCTGCCGTCCCTTATCATGCGGTTGATGGAAGCGGCGGACGTATCATCGGACAGGTCCACATAAACCCCTGGCAGGGCTTCCTCAAGGGCTGCCCACAGGATGGCGCCGTTTTCATTGTAAACCCCGTTATCATTGAATATCCGGTTCAGTTCCCCCGGCGTATGATCATATATCCCCTGGGCCTTTAAAGACGCTGCAATGCAGCAGGTCAGACAGCCGGATGACGCCATGGTATCCCTGGCGCTGCCCAGGGAATTACCGGCCCAGTCGTCGTCCCCCTGGTTGTAATCAAAATATGCCTCCAGAGGGAACCGGCCCTCATAATAGGCATCCCCGGTGACCTGGCTTGCCCCCTTCCCTTTTCTGGTCAGCCAGACAGCTGCCGCTGTCAGTATGCAGGACAGGACCAATATGCCTGCCAGGATAATCCGTCTTGCCTTATGGTTTCTTTTTCTCTCTCCCAAGCCTCTGCCTCCCTGTTCTAAATCTGTTTCTTACTATTTTAGCAGATGTTCCTTAGGAAAATATTTCATTTGTTTGACGATTGTTTTAATGTAGGCCTTGTTATGTAAGAAATCACTTCAGGTCATACAAATGAATCCTTTATGATTGCCTGGACAAGGCCTTCAATATGGTACTGCCCCGCTGTGATGTCCGCCCTGTATCCCAAACGCTCCAGTTCGTGGGCAGTGACAGCGCCGATGCAGACCAGCCGTATATCCTTCAGACTCCCTGCCGGCCCCAATGCTTTATCTGCCGTATCCCCGGTTCCTGCCTTATCCATACAGTCAAAAAAGGCCCTGACCCCGGACGCGCTGGCAAATGTAATGTAGTCCAGGCGCATTTCCTGCTCCGGGCGAAAGGAACTGGCCTGCCTGCCCGACACTTCGTAGAGAACAATGTCATCAAAGCGGATTCCTGCGTCAAGAAGTGTCTGTGCAAGCACAGGCGAACCGCCTCCAGACCTGGCAATCAGCAGCCGGTCCCCAGGGCCAGCCACCTGGACCAGGCCGTCTGCCAGGGCTTTCGCACAGTATGTATCCGGCATATAGTCTGCGTTAAATCCATACCCGGACAGTTCCCTGCCCGTGCCGTCCCCGATTACCGCAAACTTTACATGGCCCAGGCAGCGGTAATCCCTTCCGTCTTTGAAAAGCCCCTGGAAAAAAAGCCTTACACCGTTGGCGCTTGTGAACACAAGCCATGTATAGTCAGAAAGGTTCCTGTATGCAGTCTGCATGGGGGCTTCATCTATGTGGTCCTCCACCTTCATATTTATCAGCCAGGAGACCTGGGCCCCCTGTTCCGAAAGGGCCGCTGCCAGTTTCCCGGCAAACTGCTCTGTTCCGGTAATCCCCACCCGCTTGCCTGCAAGGGGGCCTTCGGTCCTGTACTTCATCTCATATGCGGCCGTATCCCCCACCACAATAACAGCCGGGGTTCCCAGCCCGGCTTCCCTGACCCGGCTGCTTATCTGGGCTAAGGGGGCGCGTATGACCCGCTCGCCTGGCAGCGTCCCGTTTTCTATGACAGCTGCCGGTGTGTCGGGGGACTTTCCGCTGTCAATCAGCTGCTGTACAATCTTTGGCAGCTGCCCCAGCCCCATAAGGAATACCAAGGTGCCGGGTAAGGTGCCGTACACCCCGAAATCAGGGGGAAGGCATTCTGTGCCGGCCTGGGTATGTCCTGTGATAACATGAAAACTCCTGCTCACGGCCCGGTGGGTCACCGGTATCCCTGCGCTTTCCGGGACAGCGACTGCCGAGGTCACGCCGGGCACTGTCTCATAGGGAATCCCGTGTTTTTCCAAGGCCAGGACTTCCTCCCCGCCGCGGCCGAACACAAAGGGGTCCCCGCCTTTCAGCCTTACCACGGTCCGGCCTGACAGGGCCAGCTCAACCAGGATGCCGTTAATCTCCTCCTGTTTCATGGAGTGGTGCCCTGCCTGTTTCCCCACATAAATCTTCCTGCAGTTTTCAGGAACCCAGTCCAGGAACCGCTCCGAGGCCAGATGGTCGTAAACCACCACGTCGCAGAGGGACAGGAGTTCCCTGCCCTTTAATGTCATCAGCCCAGGGTCTCCCGGGCCGGCGCCTACCAGATACACACATCCCAATCTATCCATATTACATCAGTCCCCTTCCTGCCTGCTGTGCAAGCATTTCCAGCCCTTTGTCCGTAACTTCGCCCTCCAGGCTGATTTGCCTTGTGACGTTTCCGGGCCTGCTGATTCCCCATACCTTCATCCTTCCATCAGTGATTTGGGAATAGATGCCGATGGGTTCATGGCAGCCCGCGTCCAGAAGTTTCAGCACCATGCGCTCCAGGCACAGGCACAGGCGTCCTTCCCTGTTGTCAATGGCCTGGCAGAGCATGGCTGCATGGCTGCCCTCCCTGGCCTCCACCGCCATGATTCCCTGTCCCCCGGCAGGAATAAACACCTGGGGGTCCAGATATTTATAATCATAAGAAGGATTTTCCATAAGGTCCAGACGTTCCAAACCGGCCGCGGCCAGGATGATCCCGTCATAAAGCCCTTGCTCCAGCTTCCTTAGCCGTGTGTGGACATTTCCCCGCAGGGTGGCGCATGTAAGGCTGCCGGCCCCGGGCCACAGCTGTCCGCGGTACTCCGCTGCTTCCAGCTGTCTCCTGGGGCTGGAGGTGCCGATCACAATATGCTGCCTGTCCCAAGGCGCGCCTTTCATGGTCACCAGCACGTCCCTGGGGTCCCCGCGCCCGGATACGGCTGCAATCGCCAGTCCCTTGCCCAGGTCCATGGGCAGGTCCTTGGCGCTGTGGACAGCCAGGTCAATGGTGCCTTCCTTCATGGCCTGTTCGAATTCAGAGACAAATACCCCTTTCCCGCCGAATTCCTGAAGCGGCTTATCCAGGATTTTATCTCCCAGCGTTTCTTTGGTGACCAGTTCCACCTCTATGTCAGGCCATGCCCGCTTCAGCTCATCTGCAATCAGATGGGTCTGTATCAGGGCCAGGGCGCTTTTCCTTGTGCCGATACGGATGATTTCACTCATGTTCTTGTTCCCGCTTTCTGTTTATGATAGTCTCTGCCTGGGTGTCCGTGAGGCAGCAGCCATGTTCCAGGCCCTCCTGCGCCAGTTCATAGAAAACAGCAGAACGGACAGCAGGGGAATGGGGGAACAGCGCCTTGACCTGCGCCCTGTACCCGCCCAGCCTGGCTGTCAGTGCTCCCAGCCCCTCAGGGATTGCCTCCCTTATCCTGGCTTTCAGGTACCTGGCTATGACAGGGCTCATCCCTCCGGTGGATATGCCCACGACCACAGGGTCATCCCTGACAATGGAGGGGAAGATAAAGGAACATTCCTCCTTCACGTCCACCACGTTGACCGGAATCTGTTTCATCCGGCAAAGGGAGGATATGTGGCTGTTCAATGCAGTGTCACTGGTTGCCGCAATCACAAAATCAGCATCCTCAACATCACTGTCTTCAAAACCGCGCCGCGCCACGGACAGGGCGTCCCCATACACGCTGCGCTGTTCCATATCCAAAAGCCCCTGGGAAAGGCAGGGGGATACCACCTGGATGACTGCCCCGTAAGGAATCAGGTCCCGCACCTTGCGGCAGGCCACCTCCCCTCCGCCTGCAATCAGCCACTTCTTTCCCTCAATATCTGCAAAAAACGGAAAATAAGCCAAATCCATACCTCCTTCTATTCATGTCCGTACCCTGGGTGTGCTCCATCCGGCCAAAGACGCTGAATGAGACCCAGGCAGCCATTTTCATCTGCCCGCGTCTCATTCCAGCATGTCATCCAGCATCCTGTCCATATATTCCTGTCTCTCAGCGCAGCCCTGCCCCTTATTCCCAGGGTGTGTCTGAAAACGGATTACCGTCAGCGCATGTCGCGCTGCTGTCTGCGCTCTTCCAGAATCCGTTCAAAATCCTCTTCCGTGAATCCGATGTCAGCCAGACGCTGTCTGCGTTTCTCCCGCAGCTGGCGCTGGCGCTCAAGTTCTGCTTTCCGGCGTTTGAAAGACCAGAAACAGGCTCCGGCAACAGCCGCTGCCAGACAGAGGACGCCAATTCCCGCCATCAGAAGGGGTGCCGGCAGCTTAAAGGAAGCAGGCAGTTTGGAATCAGGGGCATCCTGGCCCGTTCCATCCCCGGACGGCTCTGTTCCGGCAGGGGCCTCCCCATCAGAAGGAGGGGCAACGGCGTCCACAGATTGTGCCCTGGTGGTAAATAACCATCCCTCGCCTATCTTCCTTTCGTTATAGGTATAGACAAGTTTGGCCACAGCCCCTTCCGGATGGTCCTTTGGCAGTTCTGTCACCAGTTCCTTTTCAGCATCCATGAACCCGGCTTCATTGGGAATGGTGATGACGGCCGCCTTATCAATGTACAGCTCAGAGGGCTGATATGTTTCACTGCCAATGGTAACAGGCGTATTGCCTGTCACGTATTCTGTCTCATTATCCGCTATGTTCACATTCCGGAAACGGGCAAAGCCAAAATCCAGGATGGTCTTCGTATCGGAATAATGGGTTTTCTGGGTGCTTTTTAAGGTGACTGCAATCTCCCCCCTGTCACCGCGTCTGGCATAGGTCACAAGGGTCTGGCCAGCCTGGGAGGTCCAGCCTGTCTTGCCGGCCACCGCATCCGGATAATACTCCTCGCTGCTGCCGTCCTCCGTGATAAGCAGCTTATGTTCCATGGAAAATGTCCTTCCGTCCGGATTGTTGATGGTGGGCGGGATGGAGGCCTTTCTGGTGGAACTGATTTCCAGAAGCTGCTGGTTCTGGAACGCGGCCCTTGCAATCAGGGCCATGTCGTAGGCTGACGTGCGCTGGGTGTCATCGTTCAGGCCGGATGGATTGGCAAAATGGCTTTCCTGGCATCCCAGGTCTGCCACCTTCTGGTTCATCATGTCCACAAACCCGGAACGGCTGCCGTCAATGTATTCCGCCAGGGCATTGGCCGCCTGGTTGGAGGACTGGAGAAGCATCACATAGAGGCATTCACGGACGCTCAGCACATCCCCCTCTTCCAGGGCCAGCTTGTTGCCGCTTCCTGACTCCACGTTGTATACGGCATCATGGGAGAAGGTAATCTTAGCATCCAGGTTGTCGCAGTTCTCAATGACCACAAGGGCAGTCAGCAGTTTCGTGATGCTGGCAGGGATTTTCTGCTCATGTATGTTCTGGGCAAACAGTACTGCGCCTGAATCCATATCCATGACAATGCCGGCTTCTGACTGTACCCCTGTGTCCGTGGGCCAGTCAGGCCTTGCAAAAGCGGTTATGGAAGACACTGTTAATATCATGATTAAACTTACTATTATGTATGATAAGCGACGCATATGTACCTCTTCTATCTTTTCAGAATCAAACAGCCTACCCATGATTATATTTTAATCCGGGTCCCCTGTCAATCAATTAAAGGTCCTATTAAAATTTCTTATCCTATCTCTCAAAAAAACTAATTGGCTTTCCTGCATGAACTGAGGTATACTCATGTAAGGTATGCAATGACAAAGCATGCCCATGAATGATACCACGGAGGACCCGCATCATGGAAAGTTTCACAAAAATGCTGAATGCCCAGCTCATCCTTTTAGTTTATATGGCAGTCGGAATGTACTGCATGAAAATACATCTCATTGACCAGGAAACCAAAAAGAAACTGGTGGACCTGATTCTTAAGATAACCCTTCCCTGCATGATCTTCAATTCCTTTAACAAGCCCCTGACCCCGCAGATCCTGATCCAGACCGCCATGATACTGGCAGTGGCTTTCTGCATATCCATTCTTTCCTATGTGCTTGGAAAGGTAATCTATAACAGGTATCCCCAGGACAAGAAAAGCATCCTCCAGTACTGCACCCTGGTGAATAATTCAGGTTTTCTGGGAATGCCCATGGTATCCTCGGTATATGGGGCCGATGGATTGTTTGCAGCGTCCATTTTCATCATCCCCAACCGTATCTTCATGTGGACCGCAGGGCTTGCCGTGTTCACCACCGCTGACTTTAAGACAAAATGTAAGAATATCCTTCTGAATCCATGTATCATCACCGTATTCCTGGGCCTGGCCCGAAGGATCAGCGGCTTTCCTGTTCCCGGTTTCCTGGACACTGCCATCGGCAATATAGGCGCTGTCACCTCCCCGCTTTCCATGATGGTGATCGGCACCATGATGATCGGGGTCCCATGGAAACAGCTGCTGGAGCCCAGCCTTTTCTATCTGGCCTTCATCCGCCTCATCGCCCTGCCCATGGCGGCCCTTCTCATCCTTAACATCATCCAGGTGGAACCCATGCTGGCAGGTGTCTCGCTGATCCTTACCGGCATGCCGGCAGGCAGCACCAGCGCGCTTCTGGCAGCCAAATACGGGGCCGATGAGGACTATGCGTCCCGGTGCATTGTCACCACCACCATCCTGTCCCTGGTCACGATACCCCTTCTGATGCTGTTTCTGTGATATGGTACAGGTTCTTTCCCCTGTCTTTTGCAGTATACAGGGCCGCGTCCGCTATCCGGAACAATTCCTCATAGGACATCTGCCCGCCTTTTGCAAGGACAATCCCCATGCTGCAGGTGGCGTTAAAGTCCGGATTCTCCTTAAGGGCCGTATAAATCCGCGCAGCCGACCCTGCCGCCTGGGTCCTGTCCTTTACCCCTGACATTAACATCATGAACTCATCGCCCCCAATCCGTCCCGCTATATCGTCCTGGCGGATGCAGCCCAGAAGGGTTGCGCCAAAGGCTTTCAGCACGGCGTCGCCAGCCTGGTGGCCCTGTTCGTCATTAATATGCTTAAAGTCATCCAGGTCCATGACAAAAAGGGCAAGGTCCTTTCCATCGGCATCCTCAATGCAGGCACGGCAGAGCTCCTCTGTGGTGGTTTTATTTTTCAGACCTGTCAGCAGGTCTGTCTGGGCTTTGCGGCGCAGCTGCTTCTGCATGGCAATGGCTGCCTTCAGCTCCTCATTCTTTTTCTGCAGGATCAGGTTCTGCAGCTTCTGGTGCCTGCTGTCATAGCTTATGAAAATGATTCCCATGGCCATAAGCGATATGGCTACCACCGTGACAGCAAACTGTACCGGATAGGTGCGCACAAAGTAACTGAATCCCTTGGGCTCCCCGGCAGACAGGACGGTCCTGTAGATTGCCTCATCAATGGGGCTGGAACCGGCCTTGGCAATGGTCTTTGTGAGGACCTGGACCAGCAGCGGGTCAGCCTTTTTTGTCACGGCCATGTACACCGGTGCGCTGACCGTGTTTCCATCCACCACCAAGAGCCTGGTCCCCAGCATGTTCCGGTCGGCTGAGAGCTTAATGGAGGAAATCATGGCGCAGTCCGCGGTCCCGTCCTCCACTGCCTTCAGGCATTCCTTTGGCGATTCAAAGGTCAGCACCTCCCACAGGGGGTATTTCTTCTGCAGCAGCTCCAGCAGGCCCTGCGCCTGTTCCGCCACGGCAATCCGCTGATGGGAGGACAGGTTGAGCGCCTCGTCCCGTTTGCCCACCAGGCTGAAGCTGCAGCTGTAATACGGCGAAGTATAGGACAGGCCTTTCCCCTCATTGTCCAGACGGTTCCTGAATACGCCCATGATTGCCTGGGCGTCTTCTATGGCAGCGCCGTCCTTAAGGGAACTGCCCAAAACGCCGGGCACGAAGTCAAACTGAAGGCCGCTTATCTTCCCAAGGTATTTCATGTAATCCACAAAGGCGCCCCTGCACGCCTTGTCCTGCCTGTCATACCATTCAAAGGGATAATCGTCCGGCGATATAAGCACGGTCACGGGGCCGCTGCCCTGGATGAATTGTATTTCCTCACGTGTAAATTCCGCAAACCGGGCCTCCATGTCCCCGTAATATTTGTCGTAGAGCGTGGCTGAGTAGTAGGGATTTTCAATAAAGACCTGTTTGAGCGCCCGGTCCAGCCGTTCCATCAGGTCCGGACGCTTCACCGAGGTTATGAGATACGCCGGCATATAGTCAATCTTGGCCAGCAGCTTCTGATTGACATTGAATTCCATGTTGCCGTTTATGATGGCATCTACGTTTTCACTGTCCAAGGCATCCATGAGCTGGGTGCCCGTGTCATACAGTGCGCTTTCATAGGTAAAGCCGTGGGTTTTTGCATAATCCTCAAACAGGCCGTTGAGGTAGTTGCCCTTTATCATACCCACCCGCAGACCGTCAAATCCTGCATAATCATCATAATACAGGCGCTCATCCGACCTGCGTCCTATAAGGGCAACAAAATCAAAGCTGCATTCATAGCTGCTGAACAGATAATCCTTTGCCCGCTCCTCACTGTACTCGGCGGGAAGGAGAAGTTCAATCTCCCCTGTCTTAAGCATCTTAAGGCACTGATCCCATGAGGCCTGTACATACTCGTATTCCCATCCCGCGTACCCTGCTATCTTATCCAGGTACTCTGCCCCGTAGCCATAAGCTCGCCCATCCGGGCCTATCTGGATAAAGTTCCCTATATCCACACAGCCAACGCGTATCCTGTCCGCGGCCCTGGCAGGAAAGGCACAGGCCCCACTGACAGCCAGGGCCAAAAAAACGGTAATCCATATATATTTGATGTATCTCCTGCGCTCCCTCATACCACCCACCCAGCATGTTATAATTTTTCCTGCAAATCATTAACTAGATTATAACATGGCACCAAGGGGGATGCCAGTATTTCGTACAAAAAGGCGTAAAATAACAATCTGTTAATGGGCACAGGAACAGAATACAGGCCGTCAGCTACGTAACCAGTGCTGACGGCCTGTATTCTTTTAAACTATGGAGTAATCGAATCCGCACAAAGCGGCGGTAAATAATCCGTTAGATAAGGCCTGCCTTCTCCATCTCAGCCTTAATCCGGTCCAATACAGGACCTTCCGGGGTCGCCAGGTTAGGCGTATAGGGCAGCCCGATGTTCCGGCCCCTTAAGTTAGCCATGTCCTTTGCCGCCACAGGGAAGCTTGCCCCGTCCATGGAAAGCCTTACGGGATTCAGCTTAAACTGGGCTTCCAGTGAGCCGGCAAGGTCACCGGCAATGTACTTGTTGTACACATCCACGATCAGCTCGGGCATGAAGTTGGCCGCGGTACATACCCCGCCCACAGCGCCGTGGCACATGGATGCATATAACAGGGTATCCTTTCCGCCAAATACCTTAAATCCTACGTCACGTGTCCTGCGGATGAATTCAGATGTCTGGGTGATATCGCCGCTGGTGTCCTTCATTCCCACGATATTAGGAATCTCGTGGGCAAGGCGCTCCACCAGCCCGGCGGACATGGTATAGTTAACACGGCCCGGGTTATTGTAAAGCAGCACAGGTGTCTCCGGCACGGTCTCTGCAATGGTCTTAAAGTGGAGGAACAGCTCCGCCTCTGTCGGTTTTAGGAACATGGGCTGGAGTACGGAGATACCGGCAGCGCCGCAGGCAGCAGCCATTTTCGCAAGCCTGCAGCATTTCTTAGTGCTGATCGCACCGATTCCAAAGTACACGGGGACCCGTCCGCCCGCCTGGTCAATCATGATTTTAAGGCCGCGCTCCATCTCATCTTCTTCAATCACATAGAACTCGCCGTTGCTGCCAAATGCCAGGATGCCCAGCACGCCGCCGTCAATCACATAATTAACCTGGTCCCTTAACTTGGCCTCATCAATGAACTCGTTCTCATTGATTGGGGTGAGGATGGGGACAATGACACCCTTGATAAAATCTGTATTCATGACGCTTCTCCTTTTAGGCCTGATTATGACTCTACTGTGGTATTGGCAATCTTCTCATAATATTTGACAATGCTGGAATGGTCTTCCTTCTCATAGCCGTCCGCTTTTAATCCCTGCATGATTTCCATCAGCTGTCCTGTTAACGGAACTGGTGAGCTGATTGCATGCGCAGCGTTCAGGGCATTGTTCAGGTCCTTGATATGCAGCTCGATGCGGAAACCCGGCTTAAAGTTCCTGCTAAGCATCATGGGAGCCTTTGCGTCCATGACAGTGGATCCAGCCAGTCCGCCCCGGATGGCCTGGTATACCAGTTCCGGGTCAGTGCCTGCCTTCTTGGCAAATGTAAGCGCTTCAGACACAGCCGCGATATTGACGGCAACCACAATCTGGTTCGCCAGCTTGGCAACATTGCCGCTTCCCAGCTCGCCTACATAAACAACAGAGCCAGCCATTACCATCAGCATGTCATAATACTTGTCAAACAGCTCCTTTTTGCCTCCCACCATAACGGACAGGGTTCCGTCAATTGCCTTTGGCTCTCCGCCGGATACAGGGGCATCCAGCATGTCAATGCCCTTCTTGGCCAGCTCCGCGCCAATGGCCTTGCTCTCCGTTGGGTCGATGGAACTCATATCGATTACAACCGTGCCCGGCTTTGCGCCGTCGGCAACGCCGTTCTCGCCTAATACGGCCGCACGCACGTGTGGGGAGTTGGGAACCATGGTGATGATGACCTCACACTGCTTTGCAACCTCCTTACCGCTGTTCACGGCAGCGGCGCCGCATGCCACCACTTCGCCCACAGCGTCCTTATTAAAATCAAAAACAACCAGTTCATAACCAGCTTTTAATAAATTCTTGCTCATTGGCTTGCCCATGATGCCTAATCCGATAAAACCTACTTTCATCTCGTTACCTCACCTTTCAGATTGAATTATTAGCGACTTAACACTATCAGTGACCTATGAACACATTATAGCGGAGCCTGCCTGTTCCCACAATTGGCATTGTCAATGAAAAAAGCGGCTTATTTTATACAAGCCGCCCATTGTTTCAAATATGATTTCATAGTTGAAATATTTATTTCGTTTTCGTTTCAAACGAATCGATATTGTATTTCTTCATCTTCCTCCAGAGGGTTGCCTTGCTTATGTTCAGGCTGTCAGCAGTGCGTTCCCGGTTCCCATTAAACCTTGCAAGGGCCTGGCGTATCAGCCGTTCCTCTTCTCCGCGGATGGGTCCTGACAGGCCGGAAGGCACACTGCCCTCTTGTATCCTGCTTTGTTCCGGGTAAAGCCGGTCATGGAGGCTGCGCACCATTATCTCATCAATGCTTCTCTTTTCCGCTGTCAGCACCAGCCGGTTCATATAGGCTTCCAGCTGCACCCGGTTGCCGGGCCAGTCATATTCCATGAGGCACTTAAGGGCTCCCCTGGTCAGCACATGGTACCTGCCGTATTTGTCACAGCATTCCTTCAGAAGTGCATCTGCCAAGAATTCCATGTCTTCCGGGCGTTTCCTTAAGGGTGGGATACACAGTGTCAGCCCGCTGAGCAGATACAGCAGATCCTTCCTGAACCTGCCTGCCCCGGCCAGGTTCCATAATCCCTCCAGGTCCATGGTGCTGGAGGCCATGATACGGACATCAAAGCGCACGGTCCTGGCAAAATCCCTGCTGCTGGTTTTATACCGTATCAGCTGGCAGAGGCTAAACTGGTTGGAAAGGGACATCTGTTCCACGTCCTCGATATAGATGGTGCCCTGGCCAGCCAGGAACACGGCGCCCTTATCCCCGAATATCATGCTGTGCTGCTCTGTCCCTGAAAGCCCGCTTAAGGAAAGGGAGAAAAATGCCCCGTCATTATATAATCCCGCATTGTGCATGCTTTCTGCCAGCAGGCGCTGCTCCGTGCCGGTCTCACCAAGGATCAGTACAGGCAGTTCTGACTGGGAATACAGTCTGGCCAGATGCACACAGTCCTCCATTGCTTTTGAGTGCTGAAGCACGGACTGGAAACATCCCCTGGCAATCAGGCCAGGAGGTTTTAACTGACTGTCCTTCACGCTGTTCTGCCGTTCCCCGGCCAACCTCTGGCGTTTGACTTTATGGCAGGTCAGGATGGCGCCTTCTGTCTCATCCCCCACCCTTACCGGTGCCAGGATGGCAAAAACAGCCGTACTGCCGGCCTGCATGAAGGAGGAATAACTCTCCTGCCTTCCTTCCAGGACCTCTGTCAGCCTTCCATGGTCAATATCCTTAAATACATCTTCCATCCTCCTGCCGGCCACCTGTTCCCCGTCCTGCCCCAGGATATCCTTCATCACAGGATTCACGGCCGTAATCACGCCGTCCTTGTCCATGTTGACCACGCCGTTAAAGGAATAATCCAACAGCGTTTCAATCTGGGCATTGCTCCTCTTTTCCGCTCCCATGGCAAAGTCCATGTTCTCCGCCATGGCAAATGCGGTGCGCAGGGAATCCTCTGTCATGGACAGGAACAGGGACGGGCATCCGGCCTCCTTTGCAGTTCCCACCGCCACATCCCCTCCAATCACCAGGTCGGCGCCCTCCTCAATGGCCAGCCTGGACTGTTCCTTAAGTCCTGCGCCGTTGGAGGCAAAGTAGGTCCTCAGCCTGATATCATAGATAGTCTCAAAGTATGACATGTCGCAGAACATGTTCTTCACGCCCACCACCGCGATGACCGGCATTTCTTTTCCCACAATCTGTTTGGCCTTCACCACAAGCAGGGCCATCTCCTGGGCCGTGACAACTATCTCAACCACGGGTATGTCCGTGTACTGCTTGATGACGGAGGCCTGAAGGCCTCTGGCAATCAGGATGGTGGCTCCGGCCGCAATGGCATTCCTGGCCTCCACCACAGCATTTTCAGTCTGGATGACGCGCATGTCGCTGACCGCATACTTTTTTTCCTGAAGAATATTATGGGCCTGGTAAAGCATTTCTTCCCTTGGCACCAGCAGGACAATCTTTCCCATGTATCCCCCTCCAATCACACGGACATCTGTTTACTTCTCCAGCCTTGTCTTCAGCACTTCCAGCCCGGCCAGTATCAGGCCGCCCAGAAGGAAGAACAGGATGCTGAATGTCTGAAGCCCCAAAGGCTCCATGGGAACATCCAGGGTAGTCGGTCCCTTGGTGATGGCATACAGCGAACCGATCATCAGGCCCAGGATGGCATAGATGGTCTGGGAGCGGTAACGCTCCAGGCACATTTTAATGGTTTTTATGATTCCCACGATTCCGGTGATGACACCCATGCCAAACACCAACAGTATGGGTACGTAATTCAGGTTCATGTGAAGCAGTTCCTTCACGGCCCCGATAATGGGCACATAGATACCGAATATGAGAAGCAGCGTGGAACCGGAAATGCCGGGCAGCACCATGGCGGTGATGGCTACCATGGCAGTAAGGAACACATATGCCACAAGGCCCATTGACAAATGTTCCACCGAGACATTCATGCCCTGCCCGCCCGCCGGATTAAAATAGGAGATACAGAACACCAGCCCGATGCCAAGAACCGTGAACACCAGGTTCCCATATCTTCCCCGGATGGAATCCTTCTCTTCCCGTATGACCATAGGCACCGCAAAAAAGGTAAGCCCCATGAACACGGAGCTGATCTCATATATATGTTCCTGGAACAGCCCTGACAACACAAGCACGGACAGGCAGAATCCTGCCACCCATCCAACGCCTAATTTAAAAAGAAAGAAGAATGCCTGTTTCCTTCTGGCATTGTCCTTTCCCATCAAATCATTTAATGAGTTAATGAACTCATCATAAAATCCAAGTAGAAAAGCAATGGTCCCCCCTGACACGCCCGGCACGCTGTCCGCCATGGCCATACAGAACCCCCTGATTCCGTTTAAAAGCACACAAATTCCCTCCTGTCGATTTCTCCCCACAATTATACATGAAATGTGGGGAATTTCAAGTAAAATATAAACCTGTATTTCATTTTACCCTTTTATGTGATATCATAGTGCTAATTTAACCCATAAAAGCAAGGAGGTATAGTATGTATGAACTGATACAGACCGGCAACAGAAGCTTCTACATTAACTGTCCTGCCAAAATCGGCGTATTCCGGATAGATGGTTCACGGATATGTCTGATTGACAGCGGCAGCGACAAGGACGCCGGAAGGAAAGTACGTCAGATTATGGACAGGGAAGGATGGAGCCTGCACGCCATCATCAACACCCATTCCAATGCAGACCACATCGGCGGCAATAAATACCTGCAGCAGCAGACCGGCTGTAAGATTTACGCCAAAGGCGTGGAGGCGGCATTCACAAGCCATCCCCAACTGGAACCCGCTTTCCTGTACGGAGGTTATCCCTTCAAGGACCTGCGGCACAAATTCCTCATGGCCCCGGAAAGCCAGATATGTGACATAAGCGCCATGGCGGAAGATGCTGCATTATCAGAACTGGAACTGATCCCGCTGCCAGGCCACTTTTTTGAGATGATTGGGGTGCGGACGCCGGACCAGACCGTCTTCCTGGCAGACTGCCTCAGCAGCCGGGCCACCCTTGACAAATACAAGGTATCCTTTATCTATGACGTGTCCTCCTATCTTCAGACCCTGGACCGGGTCATGGAAATGGACGCCCCGCTTTTTGTCCCGGCCCACGCCGAAGCAACGGACAGCATCAAGGACCTTGCCATGTACAATAAGCAATGTGTCCATGAAATTGCCCTTAAGCTCCTTGACATCTGTACCACTCCCCAGACCTTTGAATCCGTCCTCAAGACGGTATTTGATGATTATGGCCTGACCATGACCTTCCAGCAGCATGTATTGGTAGGCTCCACCATCCGCTCCTACCTTTCCTGGCTGAAGGATGAAGGCAGGCTTACTGCATACGTGGAAGGGAACCGGATGTTCTGGTCGGTATCCGATGAATGAAGAGGCCAGGACAGGCAGGGCTGTACAACCCGACGATTGTACGGCCCTGCCCAAAGCCAATCTCCTATTCGCTATTCGCCCTGGAGCGCATCAAATCCCTGCTCTCCCGTCCGCACCTTAATCACGTTCTCAACATCGTATACGAAAATCTTGCCATCTCCGATATTTCCCGTATAAAGAGCTTTCTTGGCAGTTTCAACCACCTGATCCACGGGAACCTTGCTGACAACCACTTCCAACTTTATCTTTGGCAGCAAGGCCACCTCCTCCACCTGAACACCCCTGTAATAATTCATATGGCCTTTCTGGGTGCCGCATCCCATGACCTGGGTCACCGTCATTCCGGTGACGCCCAACTCCGACAGGGCATCCTTAAGTGAAATGAATCTGGCCTGGTTAAACACCATCACAATCTTGGTCAGCTTTGTTTTTGCAGGCACTGGTTCAGAGTCAGGGAAATGTTCCACTGTAATAGCCTTTTCAACAGACACATCACCTTTTCCTTCTTCCGTTGTCTTACCCATGAATACCATTGGCATGAAGTCTGCATAAGAACTGGAAAGATTGTGTTCGGTTGCATCCAGCCCCTTTGTCTCCTCTTCCCAGCTGGCGCGAAGCCCAATGGTCTTTTTCAGCACGGTAAAGGTAAAGGTCATGGTAACTGCCACCCAGACAATCACCGCCGCCACGCCAATCAGCTGTACACCCAGGAAATGAAAGCCTCCCCCGTACGCCAGGCCGCCGTCCGCTGCAAACACCCCGGTCAGCAGGGTACCTGCCGCGCCGCACATCCCATGGACCCCGATGGCGCCAACCGGGTCGTCAATCCTGCACACCTTATCAATGAACTCTATGCCGGATACAACCACAAAAGCAGCAATCAGACCGATAAAGAACGCGCCGGCCGGCGTTACCAGGTCACAGCCGGCTGTGATGGCTACCAGTCCTGCCAGTGAACCGTTCAGTGTCATGGATATGTCCGGCTTCTTATAGCGCAGCCAGGTGATGATCATGGTTGCGACGGTTGCGGTTGCGGCAGCCAGGTTGGTTGTCACGAAAATAGTTCCGGCTGAATAAACAGATGCGTCACTATCCATGGATACGGTGGAACAGCCGTTAAACCCAAACCAGCAGAACCAGAGGATGAACACGCCCAGGGCACCGAGTGTAAGGCTGTGGCCCAGGATGGCTTTGGGCTTTCCGTCTTTATCATATTTTCCCATACGGGGACCAAGAATCTTGGCTCCCACCAGCGCGGCCACGCCGCCGCACATATGGACTGCGGTTGAACCTGCGAAATCATGGAAGCCCATCTGGGCCAGCCAGCCTCCGCCCCAGATCCAGTGTCCGGATATAGGATATACAACCGCGCTGATGACTGCGCTGTAGATGCAGTATGATATGAATTTGGTGCGCTCTGCCATTGCACCTGAAACAATGGTTGCTGCCGTTGCACAGAAAACCGTCTGGAAAATCAGGAAAGCCGGAAGAGGGACCCCTGCAGGAAGGATGCCGCTGTAGTCCCCCCTTACCAAGGGGTCAAATCCTCCAAAAAAGGCGCCCGCGCCGCCAAACATGATGCCAAATCCCGTAAGCCAGAACAGCGGGGTGCCGATGGCAAAATCCATCAGGTTCTTCATGATGATGTTGCCTGCATTCTTAGCTCTTGTAAAGCCGGTCTCTACCATGGCAAAACCTGCCTGCATGAAGAATACAAGGGCTGCGCCCAGCAGGACCCAGATTGTGTTTACAGCTGAAAATTCCATATAATGTTCCTCCTTATGTTTGATGATGGGGATGTCTGGAATACAAAAGGGTGTATTGCCGCCGGTACCTGACGATTGCAATACACCCCTTTGTGCAGCCTGTTACTCACGTAAGAACAGAAAAAGCGCCGGACGTAAGCACCGGCGCTTTTCTTATGTGGCTTATTATAGTATTCCATGTTTTAAAAGTCAACCATTAATTACCAGTTTGTTAATAAATCATAAAATTCCTATAAAATATATCCTATTTTCAGCAAAACGCAGAAATCAGATACACAGAAACCAGACACGCGGAAATCATCTTCTGCTCACTGCCTTCCAGCGGCCGGCCTGGGACACGAACTGTTCATTCAGCCAGTCCACGCCTTTGGCAATCCCATCCGCATCAAATTCCAGGAGGATTTTTTCTTTTTCCTCTTCCGGGGTGGCGTCGTATCCATATGGTTCCGGCCACACGCAGACCCCCAGCTTAGGTTTTTCCTCACCTTCCGCTTCTGTTTTTTCCATCCGGAAACGCATTCCCTGATAGCTGCCCGTAAACTTTTCCTTTTTCAGGAAATTAATAGGCATGAAATCTTTCAATTCCAACATATAACACACCTGCCTGTCTGAAGTAATCGGGATTATTTCTCATTCTCACCCAGTTCTGCCAAGGTGACTGCCAGACTGCTAATCTCCCCGTCCTCCACCTGGCTGGCCGTGTACAGGGTATATTTGGTACTGCCCCATTCCCAGGCAGCCAGGCGTCCGCCGCTTTCCGTGGTCTTGATTTGTATCTCAGCCACCTGTCCGCCGCTGCCCGCTGTCTCGTTTATGACGCCGTCTTTGAAACGCTCAAATATTCCCGCAAAATCCTCTGCCGTATCAGATGCACGGTAGGTATACCCTATATCATTGAAGGTGAAATGAATATCAGCCACCTCTCCATTAATAATAAAATAGGAGGAATCCACTGCTTCTTCTGGCAGCACCATATGAACCCCGATTTTCTCAAAGGCAAGGACATCATCCACCTCTTCCATGGGGTTGGGCATGCCCGGATTCCCAGTGGATTCCTCAGCCTTGGCGGATGTTTCAGCAGGTGTGGCTGCACTTGGCGCAGGTTCCTTTCCCCCACACCCGCCAATCATGCACGCTGTCAGGGCTGCTGTGAGCAGGACTGCCCATTTACCGGTCTTCCTATAAAAATCCATATACATTTCTCCCTTCCATGCAAACTTAACCGCGTTCCAGAGCGTGCCTGAAAATTGCTTTCCGTCAGATGTGCGTCCCACTTTGTGGGAGATTTGGCCCAAATGAGCGCGGCGCAGCGGGCTGCGTTAAGTGAATTTGGGCTAAATATACCGCGAAGTGGGACGTGCAGATGGCGGGAATGAATTTTCAGACACGCTCCAGCCCAACTGTCTCACAATACTCCTGAAGGGTCCGGTGCAGCTGGCCTTCTGAAGTCCCGTCACACAATACGACTATCTTATCCCCGGCCCGCAGGATTGTATCCCCCCGCGGTACGAACTCAGCATCGCCACGCATCAGGGAAACCACCAGACAGGTCCTGGGCCACGCAATGGCAGCCACCTTTTGTCCCTCGGCAGCGCTCCCGTGATAAATCATCCCTTCCACCAGTACCTTTTCCCCTGTGAGCGTGGCCTTATTATCCGGGTTCTGTTTGGCCAGCAGACGGTGCAGCAGCTGGTCGTATACAGGCGCACAGCGCAGCATATCCGGCACCAGATAGGCTGCCAGGGATACCATGGACAGGGTCAGCAGATGGGAGAAGGAACCGGACATCTCACTAATCAGGATGATTCCCGTAATGGGGGCCCGCACAATGGCTGAGAAATACCCGGCCATGCCAAGTATGATAAAGTTGACCAGAAGCCCTGAAAGCGATGGGCTTATCAGTTCTGCCACACGGTAATAGATACTCCCGATGATGGCCCCCAGCACCAGCAGCGGCAGGAATATGCCGCCCGGCGCCCCGGAACCGAAGCTGACCATGGAAAAGCAGAATTTGACCACCAACAGCAGGCAAAGGGAACCAAGTACAAAATCACCGGCAGACATCTCTTCCACCAGCGCATGCCCCCCGCCCAGCACGCCGCGGTACAAAAAGCCGAACACACCCGCAAACATGAATGGAATCAGCACCCGTACCACGGGCCAGGGAATCTTCCCGTACAGGTCCTGGGTCTTTGACAGGACCGTGTTGTACACCACTCCCATGGTCCCGATCAGCACGCCCAGAAGAAGCACGTGCCCGTATGTGTTCAGGGGCATCATATGAGTGATGGTAAAGGTAAAGACCGGCTTCAGGCCGAATACATTCCTGGAGACAAAGTCTGAAGTAATGGACGCTGCCATGGAGGATAAAAGCAGTTCCGGTGAAAAGTGCTTATGTACTTCCTCCAGGGAGAACAGGATACCCGCAATGGGCGCGTTAAAGGCAGCCGAAAGGCCGGCGCTGGCCCCGCAGGTAATGAGCAGCTTTTCCTCGGTCTTGACACGCCTGGTCAGTCTGGAAAATCCCTTGGCAGCCATGGCTCCCAGCTGGATGCTGGGGCCCTCCCGTCCCAGTGAGAGACCGCATCCCAGGGACAGGATGCCGCCGCCCAGCTTGGCAATCAGCACCCGCCACCAGCACTCGTCAATCTCCCCAATGATTTCGCCTTCCACCTGCGGTATACCGCTTCCCGAAATCAATGAATCCCATTTAAGCAGACCGGCCACTGCAAAGGCTGCCGCTGCCAGGATGAGGAACCAAACGGGAATAAACCAGGTGTTGGCCTTTCCATAATCCAATATGGTATTTAAGAGAGTATCCGCATATCCAATCAGATACCTGAACGCCACTACCACGGCGCCCGCAATGGCTCCAACCGCAACTCCTTCCAAAATCAATTCATAACGAAAACTCCGGTACCGGTTAATAGTGTGGGTAACCGTATGTTGTTCCGGCTGCATAATATTTCCCCCCTGTATATCCGTCCTGAAATCAATCACATCTCGCTGTATGTGCCTTTAAATTTAACCAGCTTCGGACGGTAGCCTGCGCCTGTAAGGGCAGCCACAATCTGATTCTTGTGCTCCGTGCCGAAGGCCTCCAGGGTAATGCGCAGCTCCACGGCAGCGTTCCTGTTTATGCTGATGAACTGGTTATGTTCCAGCTTGATGATGTTGCCCTGTTCCTTGGCAAGCAGGGCAGAAACCCTTGCCAGCTCACCCGGCTTATCCGGAAGCAGCACCGATACGGTGAATACACGGTCCCTCTGGATCAGGCCGTGCTGTACAATGGAGGACATGGTGATGACGTCCATGTTGCCGCCGCTTAAGATGGAGACAATCTTCTTTTTCTGGACATCCATATGTTTAAGGGCAGCCACGGTAAGAAGCCCCGAGTTCTCAACTATCATCTTATGGTTCTCAACCATGTCGAGGAAGGCCACAATCAGTTCGCTGTCATCAATGGTGATGATATCATCCACATTTTCCTGAATATAAGGGAACAGCTTTTCCCCCGGCCGTTTGACCGCTGTGCCGTCCGCAATGGTATTGACCTCGGAAAGCGTGGTCACCTGTCCCTGGCGCAGGGACTCCTGCATGCAATTGGCACCGGCGGGCTCCACACCGATAATCTTAATCTTGGGGTTCAGAAGCTTGGCCAGGGTGGACACGCCCGTGCACAGACCGCCTCCGCCAATGGGTACTAATATGTAATCCACGGTGGGCAGTTCTTTTATGATTTCCATGGCAATGGTGCCCTGTCCCGTGGCAACGGCCAGGTCATCAAACGGATGCACAAAGGTCAGGCCCTGCTCATCTGCCAGCTTATATGCATAGTCGCAAGCTTCATCAAACACATCCCCTTCCAGGACCACCTCCGCGCCGTAGCTCTTGGTGCGGTTTACCTTCATGAGGGGGGTTGTGGTAGGCATCACCACCGTTGCCTTGACGCCGGCCAGCTTGGCCGCGTATGCAACACCCTGCGCGTGGTTGCCGGCTGAGGCGGTAATCAGGCCCTTGGCCTTCTCATCCCCGCTCAGGGTACTGATTTTATAATAAGCGCCCCTAACCTTGTATGCGCCGGTATACTGCATGTTTTCCGGCTTAAAGTATACCTTATTGCCGGTCTGGGATGAAAAATATTCACTGTATACAAGCTTTGTTTCTGTCGTCACTTCCCTTACAAGGTCGGACGCCTCCTCAAATTTCTCTAATGTCAGTTCTTCCATAATCAGTCCTTCTTTCCCTTAGTACCTGTTGCTGTGCCCCTGCCCAGTGCCGTACCAGTAATACCCTTTACTATATCACGTCAATTCATTAAATTCAAGGTTGATTGGGCACCATTACCCTGCTGTCTTCTTCTGTACGTTAAAAAGTGCATTGACAAAATCATCCGCATTGAACTTCTGCAGGTCATCAATCTGCTCACCAATCCCGATGTATTTGACCGGAAGCCCCAGTTCGGACTGGATGGCAACCGCAATCCCGCCCTTGGCCGTACCGTCCAGCTTGGTCAGTATGATGCCTGTGATATCAGCCACATCCATGAACTGGCGCGCCTGTGCCAGTGCGTTCTGTCCTGTGGTGCCGTCCAGGACCACCAGCGTCTCCCTGTACGCATCGGGATATTCCTTGTCAATGATCCGGTTGATTTTCTTAAGCTCCTCCATCAGGTTCTTCTTATTATGGAGCCGTCCCGCCGTGTCGCAGATCAGCACATCTGCCTTCCTTGATTTGGCGGCAGCCACCGCGTCATAGATGACAGCTGCCGGGTCAGAGCCTTCCTGCTGGGCAATGATATCCACACCGGCCCGGCCGGCCCATTCGGTCAGCTGTTCAATGGCAGCCGCGCGGAAGGTATCCGCCGCAGCCAGGATTACCTTATGTCCCGAATCCTTAAGCTGTCCGGCCAGCTTGCCCACGGACGTGGTCTTGCCCACCCCGTTGACGCCGATGACCAGGACCACGGACTTCCTATGTTCAAACTCATAGGCGTTCTCACCCAGGTCCATCTGCTGCTTAATGCTGCTGATCAGAAGCTCCTTGCATTCCTCCGGCTCCTTAATATGCTGTTCCTTTACCTTGGCCCTCAGATCCTCCACAATGGACATGGTGGTCTGGATGCCCAGGTCGCCCATAATCAGGGTTTCTTCTATCTCCTCATAGAAATCGTCATCAATGGCGGAAAATCCGCTGAAGATGGAATCAATTCCCGATACGATATTGTTGCGGGTCTTGGCAAGCCCTTCTACCAGCCGTCCGAAAAACCCCTTTTTTCCCTCAGCCATAACCTTTACTCCTTATCTGTCATATCAATTTATCAATAATCATATCATATTCCGTTTTAATTTTCCAGGTCATCTGCAATCAGGTTCACGGAAACCAGGGTGGACACGCCCTTTTCCTGCATGGTGATCCCGTACAGGCGGTCGGCCGCCATCATGGTACCCCTTCTGTGGGTGATGACAATGAACTGGGTATTCTTAATCAGCTTATGCAGATATCCGGCAAACCGGTCCACGTTGGAGTCATCCAGCGCAGCCTCAATCTCGTCCAGAAGACAGAAGGGCGAGGGTTTCAGGTTCTGTATTGCAAACAGCAGCGATATGGCTGTCAGGGCCTTCTCGCCGCCGGACAGCTGCATCATGTTCTGCAGTTTCTTGCCCGGGGGCTGTGCAATGATCTGGATGCCTGCTTCCAGGATATCCTCATCCTCCATCAGTTCCAGTGTTCCCCGGCCGCCGCCGAACAATTCCCTGAATACTTTGTCAAATTCAGCGCGGATCTCAGCAAACTTTTCCTGGAACTGGCGGCGCATCCCCATATCCAGCTCCTCGATGATTTTCTCCAGTTCGGCCTGGGCCTGTGTCAGGTCCTCATACTGTGTCTTCATGAATTCATACCGCTCAGACACTTCCTTATAGTCCTCAATGGAATTCACATTGATGTTGCCAAGGCCCTTAATCCTGGCCTTCAGCTCATCAATCCGTTTCCTGACCTGGGGGGCTGACTGGTATTCTTCCTTTTTAAGTTCCAGCGCAGTGGAGAAGGTCATCTCATACTCGGTCCACATGTAGCTGGTAGATGCTTCCAGCTTTTCCTCCAGCTTTTCCTGGCCGGCCTGGACACGGAACATATCCTTATCCAGTTCGGCCAGACGGGCGGTCAGTTCCTCGCGCCTGGCAAAGAATCCCTTCTGCTCAGATGCCATTGCTTCTTTCCTGGCCGTATGGCCGGCAATCACTGCTTCCAGTTCCTCCATCCTGGTCCGGGCGCAGGAAATCTGCTCCCGAATCTGTTCAATCTCCTGTTTCTTCCCAAGGATAATCTGTTCCGAACTGCCGCTGCCGGCTTTCAGGGAAAGGAATTCTTCCTCCAGCTTGCGGATTTCCCCGCGCACACGGATTGTATTTTCCTTGATGAAATCCTGTTTCTGGGTCAGGTTGGCAGTCTCCATCTGAATCGCGGACAGGGCCGCGGCGGCTGTCTCCCGCTCCTTCTTCGCATCCTCCAGGCAAAGGCTTTTTTCCTCAATCTCCTTGTTGGCCTGGCTGTTCTTAAGTTCCAGCCCAAGGGTATCATCCTCCAGGACGGAGCGGCTCTGGGCAATCTCCTTAACCTGTTCCTCCAGCTGCCCATGTTCCCTTACAAGATCCCCGGAGGAATCCGCGATTTCAGCCTTCTTGTCCTCCAGCTGGGAAATGTTCATGCGGATTGTATTTTCCTGTAATGCCAGCTTCTGCAGCCTGGTTTTCAGCTGCTCCAGCTCACCTTTCTTTTCCTGGGCAAGGCTTTCCTTTAAGGCCAGCTCATTCTGGATTTTCTCTATCTGTACCAGGGCCTTGCTGCAGGTTTCCTCCAGTTCCTCAATCTCCCTGCGGCGTCCCAGCAGGTTGCTGCTGTTCTTAAAGGCGCCGCCTGTCATGGAACCGCCCGCGCTTAAAAGCTCGCCCTCCAGGGTGACGATGCGCAGGCTGTACCTGTACTTCCTTGCAAGGGCAATGGCGTTATCAATGGTATCCACCACCACCACCCGCCCCAGAAGATACCGGGCCAGCCCCTTATACTGTCCGTCCACCTGGACCAGGTCATGGGCCAGTCCCAGGACGCCCTTTTCCTTAAGGGCTGCCGGCTGTGAAAAATTCTGGCTTCCATTGATGCTGGTCAGGGGCAGGAAGGTCGCCCTCCCGTACCGGTTCTTTTTCAGGTATTCAATCAGCTGCTTGGCAGTTGCCTCTGAATCCGTGACAATGTTCTGTATGCTTCCGCCCAGGGCTGTCTCGATGGCAATCTCGTATTTCTGTTCCGTGGAAATGATATCAGCCACCACCCCATGGATCCCATGGACCCGGTCCCGGACTTCCATGACGCGGCGGATGCTGTTGCCGTATCCATCATACCGTTCAGCCAGGTTTTTTAAGGACTCCAGCTTGGTATAGGCCATATGGTATTCCTGCTGTGTATCATTCTGGTTGCGGTTTAACCGTTTGGCATCGGTTTCCGCCTCTGTCAGGGCGTCCTCCGCTTCCTGGGCCTTAAACTGCCCGTCTTCCAGCTGCTGCCTTACTTCATCCAGGGCAGCCTGTTCCTTTGCAATCAGTTCATCCTGGACCGATTCATCGCTTTTAAACTTAAGCAGCTTCTGGGTTACCTCACTGCGCCGCAGGTTTATCTGCTCCAGCATGGTCTCATAGCGCTGCCTGCGCGCTGTAAGGGATGCCTTCTCATTCAGGGACTGGATGATGACGCCCTTGGCTGCCTCGATTGACTCATCCAGGTTCCGTATAAGCTCATCCTGGCTGTTCAGCCTGGCCTGGGCCTGTTCCTGGCGCTCCCTTGCATCGGTGACCTGCGAAACCATCCGGCCATATTCCTCCTCGTAGGAGGAAAGCTGCCCTTTCCTGACCTCCAGCTCCCCGGTGATGACGGTCCTGCGGCTTTCCAGGTGTTCCTCATTCATCTCCTCGGTATGTATCTGTTCGTTCAGGACATTGATCCGGCCTTCCAGGCTGCCCTTTGATACGGTCTCCTGGTTCAGTTCCTGGCGGTCTGACGCAATCTGCCCTTCCAGATCGGCAAGGCCCTGCTCCAGCTTCTCATATTCCTCCTTAAGACGCCCGGATTCCTTCCTGGTGTCCTCCATGTCCCCTGCCAAAAGACTGCGCCGTTTTGCCGCTTCCTCCAGCTGTCTGCTGATAATGTCCGTATCCATAAGGAACAGGTTGGCGTCGCAGAGCTTCAGTTCCTCTTTTAACTGAAGGTATTCCCTGGCTGCCTTGGACTGACGTTCCAGGGGGCCCACCTGCTTTTCCAGTTCCGACAGGATGTCGCTTACGCGGATCAGGTTGGCCTGCTCGTCCTCCAGCTTTTTCTGGGCAATGTTCTTCCTGCGCTTGAATTTAACAATGCCGGCAGCCTCGTCAAACAGCTCGCGCCTCTCCTCGGGCTTTCCGCTTAAAATCTTATCAATCTGTCCCTGTCCGATGATGGAGTATCCTTCTTTGCCGATACCCGTATCATAGAACAGTTCGTTAATATCCTTAAGACGGCATGCGCTGCCGTTAATCATGTACTCACTTTCACCAGAACGGTACAGGCGGCGTGATACCGTGACCTCGTCATAGTCAATGGCCAGCTGATGGTCGCTGTTGTCCAGGGTGATGGCCACATAGGCAAAGCCCTGGGGCTTCCTCATCTCTGTTCCGGCAAATATGACATCCTGCATGCTGGCGCCGCGCAGCTGCTTGATTCTCTGTTCCCCCAGCACCCAGCGCACCGCGTCCGCCACATTGCTCTTGCCGCTTCCGTTGGGGCCCACAATACCCGTGATACCGTTGTGGAACTCAAACAACAGTTTATTGGCAAAGGACTTGAACCCCTGAATCTCAATACTTTTTAAATACATACTTCACCTGCTTATTATTCTGCGTCTGCCAAGGTATCCAGAGCCCTGAGTTTCAGGATGCCGTTATAGGCAGCAACCTGTTCCGCGGCCTTCTTGGTGCGGCCCATGCCTCGGCCGATTTCCGTGTCACCTATTTTTGCACAGACTTCAAATGACTTGTTGTGGTCCGGCCCTTCCTCCTTGAGGATTTCGTAGGACAGGGCTTCTGCCTGACGGCTCTGCACCATTTCCTGTAAGATAGTCTTGCTATCATAAAAGAGCTGCTTATGTTCAATATCATTCAGGATGAAATGATGGATGAACTCTTTTGCATTAGCAAAACCACCGTCCAGATAGATTGCCCCAATCAGGGCCTCCATTGCGTCGCTGACCACGGAATTGCGCCCGCGTCCGCCGGTGGCGTCCTCGCCCTTGCCTAAAAACAGATACTCCCCCAGCCGTATGTCCCCTGCGCAGTAAGCCAGTGTGGGTTCGCATACAATGCTGGCGCGGATTTTCGTCAGGTCGCCTTCAGGCAGTGTGTCATACTTGTGGTACAGGAAATCGCTGGTCACGATTTCAAGGACAGCATCCCCCAGGAATTCCAGACGCTCATTGCACCTGCTGTGGTCCAGGCGGTGCTCATTGGCATAGGAGCTGTGGGTCAGGGCCTGTGAAAACAGGTTCTGGTTCTTGAACTGATAATCAATCCTTTCTTCCAATTCTTTCAAATGGCCGTTCATACTTTTCCTTCTTTCTTGAATATAATAAACAAAATGCTGGTATTTACGCAAGTCCGTACCAGCTGTAAAACGCACAAAAAGGGCTGTGCCCACACAGCCCCTGTGCCATCATTAATTTAATGCGTTCTTAATCTGCTCTACTGCGTCGCCAACACTCACAATCTGTTCTGCAGCTTCATTTGGAATCTCAATGTCAAACTCCTCTTCAATTCCCATGATGATCTGGAAAATGTCCAGTGAGTCCGCACCCAGGTCATCTACGAACGTAGCTGCCATTGTCACTTCCTCCGGTTCAATGTTCAACACTTCTGCGATAATACCCTGTAATTTCTCAAATTCCATCTCTTAGCTCCTCTTTCTTAAATCTTGTTTTTTACATTCGTCCTTCGGACTTATTCCGCACGGTCCCCACATAAGGATTCCCGGATTTTTTGGTTGATCCCCTGCTCCTTAAATGTCACGCACTGAATAATGGAATTGCGCACCTCTGTGCGCTTTGAGTTGCCATGGGTCTTGACCACCAGGCCGTTCAGACCCAGAAGCGGCGCCCCTCCATACTGGCTGGCGTCAAAGGCCTTAAGGGTCTCCTTGAGGGCGGGCTTGACAAGCAGCGCCCCAATCTTACTTCTTAAGGTGGACATCATCCCTCCCTTGACCATGCTGATCAAAGTGGCGCCGACCCCCTCGTAGAGCTTCAGGATCACATTGCCCACAAATGCTTCACAGACAATGACATCCGCCGCGCCATGGGGAATCTCCCTGGCTTCAATGCTGCCGATGAAATTGATGCCCGGACATTCCTTTAACAGCGGGAATGTCTCCTTCACCAGCGCATTGCCCTTTTCTTCCTCCGCACCGATATTGACGATTGCGACCCGGGGATTCCGGATTCCCATCACATGTTCCATATAGATGGAACCCATCTGCGCAAACTGCACCAGATGGGATGGCCTGGCATCCACATTGGCTCCGCAGTCAATCAAAAGTGATACGCCTTTTTCTGTTGGGATCAGGGGCGCCAGCGGCGGTCGTTCCACCCCTTTGATGCGTCCCACGATCACCTGTCCGCCCACCAGGATGGCTCCTGAACTTCCGGCGGAAACAAAGGCATCAGCCTCCCCCTTTTTTACAAGGTTCATACCTACCACTATAGAAGAGTCCTTTTTCTTCCTGATTGCGTTAACCGGCGGTTCATCCGTGGCAATTACCTCGGCGGCGTTTACCACCTGGATCTGTTCCTTATTGTAGGTGAATTTGCTTAATTCAGCAGTCACTGTCTGCTCCTGACCCACAAGAAGCACCTGTATCCCTGGTTTTGCGTTCACGGCGTCTACGGCACCGGCCACCATTTCGCCGGGCGCATAATCCCCGCCCATGGCATCTACGGCTACTTTAATCATAATGACTCTCCTTTCGGTCCTGCATACAACTTATAATATACTAGATATCATTCTATAAATCAATATGTTTTTTATCCGGTTTTCCGAAAAGAAGGGGGGTGTTAAAACCAGCCCGGACACACGCTCTAGGACCTCCACGCCGCCAGGTCATCCATGGATTTTCTCGGCCTTGGCCCGGGCGCCTCATCCGCGTATCCCAGCGCCATGGCTGCTGTCAGGGTTCCCTGGACGCCCAGCCATTGGTTCAGTTCCCGATATGCAAAAAAGATGTCGCATATCCACAGGCTGCCTAACCCCAGTCCTTCTGCCGCCAGCGTCATGTTCTCCACGGCAGCGCCGATTGACTGTGCATTGCAGATTTCATAAATGCGCTGTTCCGGTGTGGCCGGTGAATCAAGGTCCAGGCCAAGGGGATTGATGATGAACAGGTTCACCGGCGCCTGTTCCATGATATGCAGGGTATGCTCAGCGCCGCTTATGTGCTGCCTGCTTTCAGGAAGCAGGGCATCCCTTCCCTCTTTTTCCCTTGCAAGGCCGCGGCCCATGGCCTCCAGCATTTCTTTTTTAGCCTCCCCTGAAACCACGATGAACTTCCAGGGCTGACGGTTCTTTGATGAAGGCGCAAGGCTTCCGGCATAAAGGATTTCCTCTATGGCTTCCCTTGGAACCGGAGTGTCTTTATATTTCCTTATACTGCGCCTGTTTAAAATGGATGGTATCAAGTGTCTGCCTCCTCTATCCCATGTCTGTGCTGTCTATTCCTGTTCCCCATTATATACGCATCCGCGGCTCCTGTCCACAAAGAATGGACGGGCCGGACCTCCCCGGCCTTTCCGGGATTTTTAAAAATCCCCAAATATATACAGTAAAATGCCAATCCGTGTTATACTACATCCAGGAGGTATACCCATGGAAAGGACTTATTCAACATCAGAAATTGCCGGCATCATCGGAATCCATCCCAATACAGTGCGCCTGTATGAGCAGCTCTGTCTGATAACGGCGCCGGAGAGGAAACCGAATGGATACAGGATATTTACAAATCTGCACTTAGACCAGTTTACCAATGCCAGGCTGGCATTTCAGGTGGAAATCCTCCAGAATGGACTGCGCCGCCTGGCGGTTGATATTGTCAAGGCCACTGCTGCTTGTGATTTTGACAAGGCAATCCATTTATCCGAAACCTACTGCCGGCAGATTGAAACCGAGACAGGACATGCGGAGGAAGCCATTGAAATCGTGAAGGACATGCTGGCCGGAAGGAATGAGGGGAACGGGACGCTCTGTCTGGGCAGAAGCCAAACAGCCGCCTATCTTGGAATTACCATTGATACCCTGCGCAATTGGGAACTGAACGGACTTTTAAGGACGAAACGGCATAAAAACGGATACCGCTTCTATACGGAAACAGATATCAGACGGCTGAAGATCATCCGCTCCCTGCGCTGCGCCAACTACTCCCTTACCGCCATCTTAAGAATGCTGACCGCCCTCTCCCATGACCCGGATACGGATATCCGGTCAGCTATTGACGCAGCCGACGAATCGGTCATCACTGCCTGTGACAACCTGCTTTCCTCCCTTTCCCTTGCAGGGAAGAACGCAGACAGGATCCTCCGCAACCTGCGCAGCATGAAAGAAAAATACGGTTCAAACCCTCCACTTTAACACCAGACTTTGTTCTGGTGTTATTCTTTGATAGAAAAATCAAGGAGGTTATGTCATGAAAACAGACACTGATTCAACCAACAGGAATCCGGCCTGCACGGATCCGGACCATATGGGTCCAGCCATCCATGTGGAAAAGCTCACCAAATCCTATCACGGGACAACGGCCCTTCACGGCCTGTCCCTGGATGTAATGCGGGGGGAGGCCTTTGGGCTTCTGGGGGCCAACGGGGCAGGAAAAAGCACAGCCATCGAGTGTATCCTAGGAACAAGAAAACCTGACAGCGGCACCGTGTCCGTCCTTCAGATGGACCCGGTCATGAACCGGAAGGAGCTGTACCAAAGGGTCGGCGTCCAGTTCCAGGAATCCAGTTATCCTGACCATATCAGGGTATGGGAACTGTGTGAGGAAACAATGTCGCTCTACAGACGCCCGCTTCCCTATGGGAATCTGCTGGACCGGTTCGGCCTGAAGGAGAAATCCGGGAGCATGATAAAAGATTTGTCCGGCGGGCAGAAACAGCGCCTGTTCGTCGTCCTGGCCCTCATGATGGATCCGGAAGTGGTTTTCCTGGATGAACTCACAACCGGGCTGGATGTAAAGGCAAGGCGTGATGTCTGGAAACATCTGCTGGAATTAAAACAGGCCGGCACAACCATTTTCCTGACCTCCCACTTCATGGATGAGGTGGAGGTGCTGTGCGACCGCATTGCCATCCTGTCACATGGCCGTGTCATCTTTAAGGGCACGGTAAAGGAAGCAATTGAAGCAAGTCCCTGCAGTACCATGGAGGACGCCTATATCTGGTTTACAAAGGAGGAAGAAAATGAAGACATTCAGAACCATGCTTAAAACCGAAATAAAGCTTTCTGTCCGCGGTATGGACATGGTCATCTTCGGGCTGTGCCTGCCCGTGGCCATGGTTGTGATCCTTGGGGCGGTATCCGGAAACAGGCCAGCCTTTGAGGGCGCATCCTATACCTTTTTTGAGCAGTCCTTTGGCGCGCTGTCCACCATTGCCATTTGCGCAGGCGGCGTAATGGGGCTTCCCCTTCTGATTTCCGATTACAGGCAGAAGAAGATACTGAAACGTTTCCAGGTGACTCCGGTGAGCCCGGCCCTGATCCTGGCAGTCCATGTGGCCATCTATGCCATCTATGCCCTGGGCTCCCTGGTCCTGGTCTATGGGACGTCGGCCGTATTCTTCGGTTTCCGGATGCAGGGTTCTGCCGCGGCTTTCATCCTCAGCTATCTGCTGGTCATGCTGTCCATGTTCAGCATCGGCCTGGCAGCAGGCGGACTTGCGCCGGATACCAAGACAGCCGGAATCATTGCCAGTATACTTTATTTTCCCATGCTTATATTTTCCGGCGCAACGCTGCCCTATGAAATCATGCCCGTCCCCATGCAGAAGGCTGCCGGCCTGATGCCTCTTACCCAGGGAATCAAACTGCTAAAGGCAGCCGCCCTGGGACAGCCGACGGACCAGGTATGGTTACCTGTCCTGATCCTGGGGGCGGTCTTCATCCTATGCTGCGGCATTGCGCTGCGGTTCTTCCGGTGGGAGTAGGGCAGGACCCGTCCTCACCCTCCCATGAAATCCATAAGGCTTAACTGCTCCCCCTCCCGCTTATCCTCAAATTCATGGATGTAGGAAAACAGCTGGCTGATATCCGTATTCAGCCCGCTGTTCCTGCATGCGTCTTTAAACAGCTTCATCAGCTCCTTCCTGCGGGGGCTGCCCACCTCATAGGCCTTTCCATAGGTATCCATATACTTTTTCTTAAGCCCGGGAAAATGTGCGTCCAGCTGCTGATAAAAATACTGCCTGTCGCCGTCCCGCAGGGTCACGCCTATGTCAAAGGCAATGATCCCATAGGACTTTGCCCGGGCGGCATGATCCACAATGCCCAGGATGTTCTCCTCCGTATCATTGATGAACGGGAGGATGGGGCACATCCATACGATTGTGGGGATGCCAGCATCCCTCAGTATCTCAAGCACCTCTCCCCTGCGCCTGGTGGTGCATACATGGGGTTCTATGATTCTGCACAGGTCCTCGTCACAGGTGGTCAGGGTCATCTGGACCACACACTTTGTCTTTTCATGAATCCTCTTAAGCAGGTCCAGGTCCCGGAGGATTAAATCTGATTTTGTGATCAGTGAAACGCCGTATCCGTACCGTTCAATCAGTTCCAGGCATTTTCTTGTAAGACCCAGCTCCTGCTCAATGGGCATATACGGGTCGCACATGGACCCGGTGCCGATCATGCAGCGGCTGCGCCTGCGCTTTAAAGCCAGTTCCAGAAGCTCCGGGGCATTGGCCTTTACCTCAATGTCCTCAAAGTCATGGTCCATGCCATAACATGTGCTTCTGGAATCACAGTAAATGCAGCCGTGGGTACATCCGCGGTACAGGTTCATCCCATTTTTAGCTGATAAGATAGATTTTACATTCACCTTGTGCACGGCAATCCTCCTGGTTTTCCAATCCATTCATTTCCATGGTGTTTCCATTGTACACGTTATGGCCCCGGACTTCAATACCGTTTCGGATCCCAACACGCAGAAAGGCGCTGCCCCCGCCGGACCGACCTGTCCAGCCTCCATGGCAGCGCCTTATCTGTATTTCATCTGTCAGGTTTACTGAATGGATATTACCTTGTAATCCTGGTCTTCAACGGTTTTCTTCAGTACCGAATCATCCACCGGCGCGCTCAGTGTGACCACTGCGCTTCCTGATTCATGGCTGACAGCGGCGGATGTCACTTCGGGAAGTTCCTCCAGGCATTTCTTAACCCTGGCCTCACAGTGGCCGCACATCATACCCTCAATTTTCATTGTCTTTTCCATCTTTTTTCCTTCCTTTCTCTTTGCTTTGATTTTTTTATCCCTTTTAGCGTCATACATCTTAAAAAGATTAAGCCGGAGCGCATTGGTTACCACGCAGAAGCTGGATAAACTCATGGCAGCTGCTCCGAACATGGGATTCAGTTTCCATCCAAAAACAGGATACCACAGTCCTGCTGCCAGGGGAATACCCACGGCGTTGTAAAAGAACGCCCAGAACAGGTTCTCATGTATGTTCCTCAAGGTGGCCCGGCTTAAGCGGATGGCTGCCGGGACATCGCTAAGGCGGCTCTTCATAAGGACCACATCTGCCGCATCAATTGCAATGTCAGTCCCCGCGCCAATGGCAATGCCGATATCAGCCCTGGTAAGCGCAGGCGCATCGTTGATACCGTCCCCCACCATGGCTACCTTTCCCTTTTGCTTCAGGCTGCGGATCACGCTTTCCTTTCCATCCGGGAGCACGCCTGCAATCACTTCATCCACACCGGCCTGCTTTCCCACTGCCCCGGCCGTCCTCTCATTGTCGCCCGTAAGCATGACCACATGGATGCCCATGTCCTTAAGTTCCCTTACCGCCTGTGGGCTGTCTTCCTTTATAGTATCGGCAACTGCAATGATTCCAATCATCTGGCTGTCCATACTGAAAAACAGCGGTGTCTTCCCCTCTTCTGCCAGCTGTTCGGACTGGGCTTTCATCTCAGGCGTTACCGGCGCATGGCTGCTGATGAAGTTGAAATTGCCGCCGCACAGCAGGACGTTGTCCATGACAGCGGATAATCCATTGCCTGGCAGCGCTTTAAAATCAGATATTTCCCCGGCAATCAGCTTCTCCTCCTCTGCCTTGGCAAAGATTGCCCTTGCAAGAGGATGTTCGCTCCTTTTTTCCAGGGCAAATGCAAGTTCCAGAAGCCGTGTTCCTGAAATGCCCCGGGCCGGTATGATGTCGGTTACCCTTGGCTCGCCATTGGTGATAGTACCTGTCTTATCCAGGGCCACGATTTCCACCTTGCCTGTTTCCTCCAGGGAAACAGCTGTCTTAAACATGACGCCGTGTTTGGCGCCCATTCCATTGCCCACCATGATTGCCACCGGCGTGGCAAGGCCCAGGGCACAGGGGCAGCTGATGACCAGTACGGAAATCCCGCGCGCCAGGGCAAATCCAATGCCCTGTCCTGCAATCAGCCATCCGATGATAGTGACAGCCGATATGGCAATCACTGCCGGCACAAACACGCCTGATACTTTATCCGCAACCTTGGCAATGGGTGCCTTGGTGGCCGCCGCATCGCTGACCATCTGGATGATCTGGGACAGCGTGGTGTCTTCGCCCACCCTTAAGGCCTGGCACTTAATAAAACCCGACTGGTTAAGGGTTGCCGCCGACACATGGTCCCCTTCCCCTTTGTCCGCCGGTATGCTCTCTCCGGTAAGGGCTGATTCATCCACCGCACTGCTGCCTTCCAGCACAATACCGTCCACGGGTATATTCTCACCGGGGCGTACCACAAAAACATCGCCTTTTTTAACCTGGTCAATGGAAACCACGGTCTCCGCCCCATCCTTTAATATGACTGCTGTCTTTGGCGCCAGTTTCATCAGGCTTTTTAATGCGTCCGTGGTCTTTCCCTTGGAACGCGCCTCCAGCATCTTGCCAACCGTGATCAGGGTCAGGATCATTGCCGCGGATTCAAAATAAAACTCATGCATATAACCCATGACCCCTGTCATGTCCCCGCGCACCTGGGCGCCGGTCATGGCAAACAGGGCGTATACGCTGTAGACCAGGGATGCTCCCGATCCCAGGGCTACCAGCGTATCCATGTTGGGCGCCCTGTGGATCAGGCCCTTGAAGCCGCTGATGAAAAACTTCTGGTTGATTACCATGACAATGGCTGTCAGGATTAGCTGCAGCAATCCCATGGCCACATGATTGTCAGCGAAAAATGCCGGGACAGGCCAATCCCACATCATATGCCCCATGGAAAAATACATCAATATAATCAGAAATCCCAGTGATGCATACAATCTTTGTTTTAAAACAGGTGTTTCCCTGTCCTTTAGCATATCGCCCGGATCATTGGCCGCCACGTTCCCGGCCGCCGTGCTCTTGGACGCCTCTCCTTTAGCAGCAGCCCCGTATCCTGCATCCGCAACCGCCTTTACAATGTCCTGAGGGGACGCGGTCCCTTCCACTCCCATGGAGTTTGTCAGCAGGCTGACGGAACAGGATGTGACCCCCGGCACCTTGGATACCGCCTTTTCCACACGGGCGCTGCAGGCTGCGCAGCTCATGCCTGTTACTGTATATTGTTCCATATGTCTCTTCTCCTTCCTCTCTGACCGGATGACGCTGGCCGGCCGGATTCCCATATCAGCGCATCAGTTTCTGGATGGTGGCTACCAGTTCGTCAATGGTCCCATCCTTTCCGGCGCGGATATCATCCACCACACAGGTACGCATGTGATTGGCCAGCAGTACTTTGCTGAAACTGTTCAGCGCAGCATTGGCCGCAGCAACCTGGACAAGGATATCCGTGCAATAGGCATCCTTTTCCACCATGTTTTTAATTCCGCGGATCTGTCCTTCAATACGGTTCAGACGGTTCAACAGATTTTTATATTCTTCTTGGGAACGCTCTTTTGTCTTATGACTGCAGCATTGCTCCTTTTCCATGTTTATCCTCCTTGTATACCCATGCGGGGTATATTTGATGGTTTTATTATATACCCCATCCGGGTATAATGCAAGCATTTTTATTCTGTTTCAATCAATTTTTAACATTCCGGCAAATAAAATACACCTGCAAGCAGCCCTCCTCCATGATACCGTCCTAACATTCATAGGATGGAAACGGCTTCTTATAGGTGTATCCCGGATTACAAAAATAGACGGCCCCCTGGGTATCCCCAAAAGGCCGCGTATTTAATCACTTTTCACAAATTTAAGCTTGCTTAGGATTAATCTTCAACACTGACGATTTCTCTCTTGTTATAAGAACCACAAGCCTTGCAAACTCTGTGAGGCATCATCAGGGCGCCGCACTTGCTGCACTTCACAAGGTTTGGAGCGCTCATCTTCCAGTTTGCCCTGCGGCTGTCTCTTCTTGCTTTAGAAGATTTATTCTTTGGACAGATAGACATGGTTTACACCTCCTTCAACTGTTTAAAAATATCCTGGATAACTGACATTCTTGGATCCGGCATGCTGTCTTTACAGTCACCTTCTCCAGAGCCCGGATTTGTACCATATCTATTGGAAATCCCCTGACAGTCTTCACTGCAGAGAACCTTCATAGGCAGGTTCAAGGTTAACTCATTACCAACCAGCTGGTCGACATCCAGATTATAACCATTAATATAGAACTGCTCATCTAAATCAGCTGCCCTATCCTCATCCGTCTGCTTCATGTCCACTTTCTGGTCAATCTCCAGATGGAATGGAACCTTTACCGGTTCAAGGCATCGGCTGCACGGCATCTCAAGGCACACATCAGCCTCACCTTTCACGGTCAGCACCTTATCCCCCTGATTGGTAATCACCAGATTGAAAGGATGCTTTTCCACAATCCCATAAACACCATCCGGTGCATGAAACTGTGTCATCTCCAATTCCAGGTCATATGTTTTAGACTTTCCCTCAACGGGAAACAGTTCCGATAAATTAATCAGCATATCATACTCCTTGATATGCACCTATGCTATTATACATAGGCACAAGGGGTTTGTCAATAAAAAGTTTCCAAATTTACGCAAATTTACTGAACCAGTTCCAGGGTCTCTCTTGCAATTGCCAGCTCTTCGTTGGTTGGAATCAGCATTACCTTTACCTTGGAATCAGCAGCTGAAATCATCCTCTCCTGTCCGCGCACATTGTTTGCCTCGTCGTCAATCTTAACGCCCATGTAAGCCAGGTTAGAGCAGATTGCTTTTCTTCCGGTCTTGTCGTTCTCACCAACGCCTGCTGTAAATGCAATGGCGTCCACGCCGTTCATGGCAGCCGCATATGCGCCGATGTACTTGGTCACACGGTAAATGAACGCATCCAGTGCAACCTCAGCCAGATGGTTTCCGTCAGCCTTGGCATTCTCGATGTCGCGGAAATCGCTGGAGATTCCGTTGGTCATGCCGTATACGCCGGACTTCTTATTTAAGATATCCAGCATCTCGTTGATGTCAATGCCTTCCTTGTTCATGATGAACTGAAGGACCGCCGGATCCACATCACCGCTTCTGGTGCCCATGATCAAACCTTCAAGAGGTGTCAGGCCCATGCTGGTGTCCACGCACTTGCCGCCGATGGAAGCAGATACGCTGGCGCCGTTGCCCAGGTGGCAGACAATGACTTTTGCTGTTTCAGGATCCAGGCCGCCGAATTTGATTGCCTCGCCGGACACAAACTTGTGGCTGGTTCCGTGGAAGCCATAACGCCTGATTCCGTACTTCTCAAAATACTTGTGGGGAATTGCATACATATAAGCCTTCTCGGGCATGGACATGCCAAAGGCAGTATCAAACACAGCAACGTTAGGTGTTCCGGGCATAGCTGCCTCGCATGCCTCGATACCCATCAGGTTGGCCGGGTTGTGCAGGGGGCCCAGGTCAAAGCATTCACGGATGACACGCTTCACATCATCATTGACAACAATGGAATCGCTGTAAACAGTGCCGCCGTGGAGCACACGGTGTCCAATGGCGGAAATCTCGCTTGTATCCTTGATTACGCCATGTTCTGCATCCAGAAGGGCTTCCATGACCATCTGGATTGCCGTCTTGTGGGTAGGCATGGGTTTCTCAATGACGAACTTGTCCTTTCCGGCCGGCTGATGTGTCAGCTTGGAGCCGTCAATCCCAATCCTCTCGCAGAGGCCCTTTGCCACTACGCTTTCATTTTCCATATCAATCAACTGATACTTTAAGGAAGAGCTGCCGCAGTTAATAACTAAAATCTTCATGTTTATATTTTCTCCTTAATCTTATTAATTATTCTGGCACTGTACAGCGGTAATGGCTACAACACCTACAATATCATCTGCAGAGCATCCTCTGGACAGATCGTTCACAGGCTTTGCAATACCCTGGCACATGGGGCCGTAGGCCTCTGCCTTGCCAAGTCTCTGCACCAGCTTATAACCGATGTTGCCTGCATCCAGGTCCGGGAATACCAGGACATTGGCATGTCCTGCCACCTTGCTGTCCGGAGCCTTGGACTGGCCGATTTCAGGAACAATGGCAGCATCCAGCTGAAGTTCGCCGTCCAGTTCCAGCTCAGGAGCCATCTCCTTTGCCAGTCTGGTTGCCTCAACCACCTTGTCCACATCTGCGTGGCTTGCGCTGCCCTTGGAGGAATGGGAAAGCATTGCAACCTTGGCATCCTTTCCTGTAAGCAGCTTAAAGCTCTCGGCAGAAGATACCGCAATGGCAGCCAGCTCTTCCGGATTCGGGTTCTGGTTCAGGCCGCAGTCAGCAAATACAAAGGTTCCGTTATCCCCGAACTGGCAGTCAGGCACTTCCATAAGGAAGAATGCAGATACCAGCTTGGTGCCCGGCTTGGTCTTAATCACCTGCAGGCAGGGACGGAGTGTATTGGCAGTGGAATGGCATGCGCCGGATACCATGCCGTCAGCATCGCCCTTCTTGATCATCAGGCAGCCGTAGTATGCATAATCATTCAGGATGGTTTCCCTGGCCTTTTCTTCGGTCATTCCTTTGGCTTTCCTCAGTTCCACGAATAAATCGATATATTCCTGGGTCTTTTCATATGTCCTTGGATTGATGATGGTTGCACCGGACACATCCAGTCCGCTGCTGTGCTCACCGATATCCTCCGGTGTTCCGATAATGACCAGGTTTGCCAGATCCTCTTTTAAAATTTTTTCAGCAGCAACCCATGTCCTGCGGTCCATAGACTCAGGAAGCACGATGGTTTTCTTATCTGCCCTTGCTTTTTCTTTAATAACATCAATAAATCCCATGGTATACCCCTTTCCTTATTGTAAATAATGCATATAGGCTTATTATATACGTTGTGAATGGGGGAAACAAGTTGTATTTCGCAAATTCTTGCATTTTTTTAAGTACCCTGCATACGTATTTTTTATGGATTATCTATATTATATCCAAATAAAAGGAGATGACACCTGCCATCTCCTTTTAGGATACCGTTCTCCTATCATCTTTACTGCCCATCAGATTTTCTCGTACCGGTCCACATCAATTACAAAGATTGTGGCGCCGCCCACCTCCACATTCATGGGCATGGTTGCATAATTCACCATGGTGGTGCCGGAAATATACGGCATATTCACCGTAAGCTTCTGGTGCTGCCCGCATTCCTGCTTAATGATGTCAATTACTTCCTGTACCTTATCATCCTCCGCACCAATCATCAGTGTGGTATTGCCCTTTTTCAGGAATCCGCCGGTGGTGGACAGCCTGGTTACGCTGTAGTGCTGTTGGGTTAACTGGCTTATTACATCATCTTCGTTGTCATTCCTCACGATTGCATATACTAATTTCATAAGCTGAACCTCCTTAATTGAATGTCTATTAGGTTCAGTATATCATATTTTTCATAAAATTGGTGTTAATATTTTATGAATTAGCCGCCGGCTTTGTTCCCAGGGTTATCTGTACGTCATGCTCCACATAAGCGCCGTTGGCCAGGGACTGGACGGTCAGGGTAACGGTGGATCCGCCCTCATAATACGTAAGCATCTGTTTTAATTCTTCCATGTTTGTGACAGACTGCCCGTCAAACTTGGTAATGATATCCTTTTCCTTTAAATCAGAGGATGCCGCTGCCCCGCCTTCCACAATCTTATAAACGTAGATGCCCACCGGCATGCCAAACTCCTGGGCCGCGGATGCGTCAATGTTGGTTCCCTGGATTCCCAGATATCCCTGTGCGCCTTCAGATACAGCCACACGGGTCTTCTTGGTCATCAGGCTGTTGAGGATATCCTGTGCCTTGGAAATGGGGATTGCAAAGCCCATGCCCTCAACCTCAGTGGATGCTGTCTTGGCCGCATTGATGCCGATTACATTGCCGTTTAAGTCAATCAGGGCGCCGCCGCTGTTGCCTGGGTTGATGGCTGCATCAGTCTGGATGAAGGTCCTGGTGATTCCGCTGCCGTCCGTGATTTCCCTGTCAAGTGCGCTGACATAACCAACGGTTACGGACTGTCCATATCCAAGTGCATTGCCGATTGCCACAACCTGCTGCCCTACCTTTATGTTGTCGGAGTCCCCCAGGGACGCCACCTTGATCTTGCTCATGGTATCGGATGGGATATCCTTTAACTGTACTGCAATAATTGCCAGGTCAGAGGCTGAATCCGTACCCTTGACAGCAGCGCTTACATCGTTGTTGTCCACAAATGTAACCTTTAAGTCCTGTGCCCCGTCAACCACGTGATTGTTGGTGGCAATCAGAAGTTCCGTATTGCTCTGGTTGATGATGATGCCTGAACCGCTGCTCTGGGCCTGGTAGGTCTGGGGCATTCCGAAGAAGTCCCGCTGCTGTACGGTCATGGTATCGTTGATGGCCACAATGGACGGCATCACTGTTTCCACGATTCCTGACACATCGGTTACTGCTGTCACCGTGGTCGCCCCCTGTCCTCCGTTCTGTGTGGTCACGGCGGGCGCCACCTGCTGGATCTGGGGCTGTGGCTGGGCCTGGGCGCCTGCACTTCCATACATGCCTGTCATCCTGGCTCCCAGATAACCCACCCCTGTCATCACCCCGCCGGATACGGCTCCGAACAGGACTGCCGCTGCCGTGATTCCGGCTGCCCGTTTCATCCACATGCCTTTCTTTGGCCCGCCATGCCTGCCGTTGCCGCTGTTCCCGGGCTGCTGTGAATACATATCATATCCCTGCCCGCGGTTCCCTTCATGGGACGGATTGTATCCGTTGTTCCTGTTCCCCTGGGTCTCATTCATATTGGGGGTGGTCCAGTTAACGGTTGTCTCCGGTATGTTCCTCTCTGCGCTGCTATTTCCATTTAAATTCCTGTTTTCATTCTCGTACATAAAAAAGTCTCCTTTCATACAATTCTCTATGTTTTGGATATTTAATTTATTTCCTCTTGACACTTATAAATATATCCAGGATTTATGGTGGAATTGTGAAGCGATTGTGGAGAAATTGTGTTCGAAATATTATAGATTTATAAACTGGACATGAATGGATCCGGACCGGACGGATCCGGGCTGGACGGATTGACTGATTCCCGATATAATGGACATGATAATTGGCAATGGGAAAGAACGAGGTGTTTCATGAAACTGACCGGAATCATAGCAGAATATAATCCGTTTCACAGCGGACATGAATTTCATATAAAAAAAGCAAAGGAACTGACAGGCTCTGACTGCTGCGTGGTGGTCATGAGCGGCGACTTTGTCCAGCGCGGGGAGCCTGCGGTATACAGCAAATACATCCGGACCCGCATGGCCCTGTGCTGCGGCGCGGACCTGGTGGTGGAACTTCCTTCTGCCTTTGCCGTCAGCAGCGCTGAGGACTTTGCTGCCTGCGGCGTGTCCCTTCTGACCTCCCTTGGCGCTGTGGATACCATCTGCTTTGGCAGTGAGGACGGTCAGGTCCAGCCGCTTCTGACAGCTGCCTCCCTGCTGGCTGAGGAAAGCCCGGAATTCTCCGGTCTCCTGAACCAGGGGCTGAAGCAGGGCTTAAGCTGGCCCCAGGCCAGAAACCACGCCCTGATCCGGATGGCAGGGACAGTGCCGGACTTTCCGCTGCAGCCTGAAAGCCTTGACCGTCTTCTGGGATCCCCCAACAACCTGCTTGGAATCGAATACTGCAAGGCCATCATACGCAGCAGCAGCCACCTTAAACCCGTAACCGTCAAGCGCATGGGACAGGGCTACCATGACAGGGAGATGGACCAGGGCCAGGCTTCTGCTTCCGCCCTGAGGCGGCTGATGACAGAAAATATCCGGACACCGGACCGGCTGCCGGACCCGGCCTCCTCCCTGTCCTCCCATGTCCCCCGGTCCATCCTGCCCATGTACGGCGCGGAACCGGCCGTGACAGCCAACGACCTGTCCGGTCTGCTGAACTACACACTGCTTACCATGGCCAGTCAGGATATTGATTTTGCCGGTTATGCGGATGTGTCAAAGGAAATGGCTTCCAGGCTGAGGACACGGCTTCTTGAATACGAAAACTGGGAAGGACGGATCCGGCAGCTTAAGACGCGTCAGTATACCTACACAAGGATCAGCCGCGCCCTGCTCCACATCCTTTTAGCCATGACCGACCAGGACGTGGCCCAATATAAAAGCGCAGGGTATGCGCCCTACGCCCGTATACTTGGCTTTAAAAAGGATAACGCTAAACTGCTTTCCATGATAAAGAAGCAATCCTCCATCCCGCTTATCACAAAGACAGCCGATGCCCCGCGCATCCTCACAGGAACCGCCCTCAGTATGTTAAATAAGGATATCCACGCCACCCATATCCGTCAAAGCATCCTGGCCCACACATATGGATACAGGTGCCGCAATGAATACACACAGCCCGTATGCATCCTTTAGTACTGACTTGCGGCCTGTCCCTTTACGTCTCATCGGTACAGAGTTCCGGCGCCAGCAGCCTCACGGCCGCAGGCGTTATGCCCAGGAACCCCAGCAGTTCTTTTAACTGTCCTTCATTTGCGGCCTTCCTGCCCTGGCGGATGCCCCGGATAAGGATATTCTTAGGCGTGTGCTCCATATCAATGAATTCCAGTATCTGGGTCCTGTATCCGCAGCGTTCCAGTACCTGGGCACGTATGGCATCCGTGTACAGGGCTGCCATCCTCTCTTTAATCAGGCCATACTGCAGCACCGGCTTTTGTATGTCGCAGCTTATCTGTTTTGCCAGCTCATGCTGGCAGCAGGGCACGGACAGGATTACCTTCGCGCCCCAGTCCACCGCCTTTTTCAGGGCAAAATCAGTGGCCGTATCACAGGCGTGCAGGGTCACCACCATATCCACATGGTCCACGCCCTCATAGGAGGCAATGTCCCCATGGTAAAAATCCAGCCCCTCATATCCGTACTGCATGGCAAGGCGGCTGCAGTGGTCTATCACATCCTGTTTCAGATCCAGCCCAATGATACGCACCGGATATTCCTTCAGTACCTTAAGGTAATGGTACATGGCAAAGGTAAGATAGGACTTGCCGCAGCCAAAGTCAATGATGGTTGTCTCCTCTTCCTGGTTCAGGTTTGGGAGGATGTCCTCAATGAACTCCAGGAAACGGTTAATCTGGCGGTATTTATCGTAACGGCTGTTCACAATCCTGCCTTCCTTTGTCATGACCCCCAGATCCACCAGGAACGGGACAGGACTGCCCTCCTTAAGGATATAGGACTTCTGGCGGTTATGGGACATAAGCCCGGATGCGGACTGTATACGGGCCGGCTGGTCCCCCGCTCTTCCACTGTGCGCCTTTTGCTTTACCTTGACCGTGACCTTTCCCTTCCTGCTCACCAGAATCAGCCCGGTCCCGCGGCCCGACACGATTTCCGCCTGCCTGAAGCTTCCATCCAGCAGTTCCGTGATATAGGACACCGTCTCCTCTTTGGACATGTTCCGGTGAAATGCCTGTCTGCCCACCTGCTCTTCTGCCTGGAACACCAGGCTGCCTTTTATAAGCAGCGGACGGAGCCTGGACCTGGCAATCCGTTCCCTGTCCACCGGGTTGCTGAAAAGTATCCGCTCCAGGGCTTCATCCAGAAACAGGTCCAAGGCCTGCCCTAATTCCCTGCTTTCTTCCTGATCCATATATACACTCCTAACCTAACATCTGTTTTGCTGTTTCCGGCAGCTGTTCCATTGAATCAATGCTGCCCTCCGGCGCATCCGCACTGCCATAGCCATATGCGGCATGGACAAAGGGAACCCCTGCCAAGGCCGCCGCTTCCTGGTCCATGGACGTATCCCCCACATAAATACACCGGTCCAGATGGTTCCTCTGTACCACCATCCGTATATTGTCGCCCTTGGGCAGGCCTGTATTGCCAAAGCACTCCATATCCTTTATATATTCCCCAAGGCCGCTGGTTTTAAGAAGTACTTCAATGTATCCGCTCTGGCAGTTGCTTACAATGAACAGTTCATAGTTCCCGGCCAGCCGGATGACCGTCTCCTTTACCCCTGGATACAATACTCCGGGATGTGTCTCAAGATACCGGTTCTCGTACTCCATACACTCTTTCATGAACCTGGTCCGCTCCTCATGGGAAAAAGAGGGAAAGAAAGCCCGGCCCAGTTCATCCATGGTTTTTCCCATATTGTTGTTCATGTCCTCTACGGTTATCGAAACATCCAGTCCCGGATGCATGGATAAAACCTCATTCCAGGAATCCACCACCTGGGCCGACGCATCCCACAGTGTGCCATCCACATCAAATATAATACCCTTTTTCATACCTGCCCCTTTCTCATCATCACAGCATTAATTTACCGCATCCACCCATGCCCTTCTAAGAAGGTCCGGGTAGGGTTCCAAATGTGCGTAATCATTGAACCGTTCCAGTAAAAAACGGCCATTTTCCTCATCCCAGTCCAGCTGGGTGATGCTGCAGTTCTCCAGGCTGACGCCCAATATCCTCCATCTGGCCATGGGAATGCCCAGGTAATGGGCCGTCATGGAGCGGCTGACGCCGCCATGGGTCACCACGGCAATCCTGTCATATCCGCTGCGGACCATTTCCATAAAAACAGGTTCTGCCCTGCGCACCACATCACAGGCACACTCGCCGCCCGGATATGGCAGGTCCTCCTCCATCCGGCCCTGATGATTCTTAAAATCCTTATAAACCACGGCAATTTCCTCGTCTGACATCCCTTCCATGTCCCCAAAGGAAATCTCTCCCAGTTCAGGCCGGATGAAATGCTCCACGTTCCAGTACAGATTAGCTGCCTGGGCTGTTTCCACTGCCCGCAGGAGACTGCTGGAATACACTGCCTGTATCTTTTCACGAAACAGGCGCTCTCCTAAGAGAGACGCCTGCCTGTATCCTTCTTCACTTAAGTCCACGTCCACATTGCAGAGTTTGCTGCACTGGCGTCCGTGGCGAATCAGATAAAGCTTCATCTGTCATCCTCCGGTTCAGACAGGCCGTAAGTCCTGTTGGGAAACGTTCACGTACCTTAGTTCTTAAAGCTGTGGATGGGCGCAGGAATCCTTCCGCCCCTTGTCACGAACTTCTCACAGGAAAATGTATTCACCGGGATGATGGGCGCATATCCCAAAAGTCCGCCAAACTCCGCTGAGTCACCCACCTTCTTGCCAATGACCGGAATCAGGCGCACAGCGGTTGTCTTCTGGTTAATCATTCCGATTGCAGCTTCATCCGCAATGATGCCCGCAATGGTGGTGGAAGGCGTATCCCCCGGAATGGCAATCATATCCAGTCCCACAGAGCAGACGCAGGTCATGGCTTCCAGCTTCTCGATGGTAAGCGCGCCAAGACTCACCGCATCAATCATCCCCTGGTCCTCACTGACCGGTATGAAGGCGCCGCTAAGTCCGCCCACATAGGAGGAAGCCATGACACCGCCCTTCTTAACCTGGTCATTGAGCATGGCAAGGGCTGCCGTTGTTCCAGGCGCGCCTACACGCTCAAGGCCAATCTCTTCCAATATCTCGGCCACACTGTCCCCAACCGAAGGCGTGGGGGCCAGGGAAAGGTCGATGATGCCGAATGGGATTCCCATGCGTTTGGACGCTTCCTGGGCCACCAGCTGGCCCACGCGGGTAATCTTAAACGCGGTTTTCTTTATGGTTTCACAGAGCACCTCGAAGTTTGCCCCCCTTACCTTTTCCAGGGCCACCTTCACAACGCCCGGGCCGCTGACCCCTACGTTGATGATGGCATCTGCCTCCGTAACCCCGTGGAACGCGCCTGCCATGAACGGATTGTCGTCCGGTGCATTGCAGAACACCACCAGCTTTGCACAGCCCAGGGAATCATTGTCCTTGGTTGCCTCAGCTGTCTCCTTTACAATCCTTCCCATCAGCTCCACCGCATCCATGTTAAGTCCTGTCTTGGTGGAACCCACATTAATGGAACTGCAGATGCGCTCGGTCTGCGCCAGCGCCTGGGGGATGGAGAGGATCAGGTCCTTATCCGCAGCAGTCATCCCCTTGCTGACAAGGGCGGAATAACCGCCGATAAAATTCACGCCCACTTCCTTTGCAGCCTTGTCCAGCGTCTTTGCAATGGTCACGAAATCCTCCGGTGACTTGCAGGCAGCGCCGCCCACCAATGAGATGGGTGTTACGGAAATCCGTTTATTGACAATGGGAATCCCGAAGTCGCGTTCGATATCCCGGCCCGTGGCCACAAGGTTGCTGGCCAGGGATGTGATCTTGCGGTAAATCTTGTCACACAGGGCATCCAGATTGCTGTCCACACAGTCCAGAAGGCTGATACCCAGGGTGATGGTGCGCACATCCAGTTTTTCATGCTCAATCATATTATTGGTTTCATTTACTTCATATATATTAATCATGTCCGCTTATCCCTTTCTCACGTGGTGCCGTGTTAGATTCTGTGCATCTTGATGAAGATATCCTCGCGCTGGATCTTAACCCTTACGCCGATTTCATCTCCTGCCTGCTCCAGTTCTTCCGACACCTGTCCAAAGGACTTGGTCATGCTGCTGACATCCACAATCATCATCATGTTGAAATATCCCTGTACGATGGTCTGGGAAATATCCAGGATGTTAATCTGGTTCCCGGCCAGATATGTGCATACTTTTGCGATGATTCCTACCGTGTCTTTTCCTACTACAGTGATAATTGCCTTGCTCATTTTCATTCTCCTCACTTTTCCGCGGTTCTCCTTGTCGCGGACTTTCTTCATGCCATTATTTTCCCGGAAATACATGGGTGTAAATTTATCTTTCGTACATTGTAGCATATGTTCCCCGAATTGTCTGCATTGGTTTTGAGATTTTTTTGTATCAGAATAAGTACAGGACAGGAATATCCCTGTCATATAATCAGAAAAAAGATACTGTAAAACTGGCAGCAGCCAATTTTGCAGTATCTTTTCCGGAATTCAGTCTGTATGGGACTGTATTGTTTTCAATTACTCAGCCTTTCCGGCTTCCTTTAGTCCGCGAAGCACCCTTCCCGGGGTTAATGGCAGGTCATGGAACCGTATCCCGGTGGCATCCTCTACCGCGGACACGATGGCTGCGGCTGTTGGGATGGAGGAGCATTCACCTACCCCCTTCAGGTTATAAGGACCTGTGGGGTCGCAGCTTTCAACGAGGATGGAAATGATTTCAGGTACATCGCCGATGGTGGGAAGCATGTATTTATGGAAGCCGTCATTATAAAATCCTTTGCCGTCCACATAGGACATCTCTTCCCGCAGCGCGCCGCCTATTCCCATGACCACGCCGCCTTCGATCTGGCCCTTGACCAGCAGCGGGTTAATTGCCCTGCCCACATCATGGGCACAGACAATCCGTTTGACATTTACAACGCCTGTCTGCATATCTACTTCTACTTCCGCAGCATGACATTCCCAGGGCGGCGTGTTGGGTATGAAATCAGACACAGTTGCAAGAAAACGCCGGCTGTTCAGATGGGCCTTATGGGCAACGGCCCCAAGGCTCATTTCTGTTTTTTCCCCGCTGCGCATACCTTCATCCGCCGTATGGATCATGCCGTCATCCATTACAAGTCCCTCCTTTGGAACCCCCATCAGGTCCGCGGCGTATTCCAACACCTGCTCCATCAGATTAAGGCAGGCTTTGTAGATTACATTACCCACTGTATACAATGTCCTTGTGGCATGGGTTCCTGAATCAAAGGGCGCGGATCCTGTCTCCCCAAACCGGACCCTTACTTTCTCAATGGGGATATGCATGGTTTCCGCTGCAATCATTGTCATTGATGTGGTGGAACCAGGGCCGATTTCCGGAGAAGCCACGGATATCATAAGGGAACCGTCGTTTTCCACCCTGGCGTAAACAGAACTGTAATCCACGCAGAAGGGCCATGCGTTGCTCCCATGGGTTCCTGCGGCCAGTCCGATTCCCCGGCGCAGGCTGCCTTTCGTTTCCCGTTTCCTATCCCCATACCAGCCGATTGCTTCTGCGGCCTTGTCAATACATTCGTTCAGTCCGGTGGAACCAACCGGATAGGGAAGGATCCATTCATCCCCCGCCTTCGTGGTGTTCATCTTGCGCAGGGCCGCCCCATCCATCCCCAGCTCCCTGGCCGCATGGTCTACCAGCGTCTCCATCATAAAGGTTCCCTGAGGAGTGCCAAAGCCGCGGAAGGCGCCTGCGCTCTGCTGGTTGGTATAACATCCGTATCCTTTATAATGAAGATTTGGGATATGGTATGCGCTGCATATGCCGTATGCGCCAAGGACGGACAGCACATCCATACTGTAGGTGGCATATGCACCAATGTTCAGGTATGCGGTAACATCCACGGCACAGAACGTCCCGTCTTTTTTCACGCCCAGACGTCCGTACAGGTATCCGCCGTGCCTGCTGTCACTGCATGTCATGTCTTCTTCCCTGGTATAGCTGTACTTTACAGGGCGGTGGCCCAGCATGGACAGGGCCGCCGCAACGGCCTCCGCCTTGCCGCTCATTCCGGTGCGCGTACCAAACCCGCCTCCCACGTAAGGGGCGCCTGCACATACCTCTATCCGGCTCTCCGGCAGGCCAAACAGATGGGAAAGGATGACAAGTACATTATGCGGCGACTGGGTGGTGCATATGACTTTAAGCATGCCGTCATCACGGTAGTCCGCCACCGCACATTGGGTTTCCAGCTGCGCATGCTTCAGACGCGCAATGGTTACCTGATCTTCCACCACCAAGTCTGCCTCAGCCCACCCATCATCCATGTCTCCCATCTCAAACTGCGCCGGCTCACCAAGGACATTCTTAAGGACCTGTACGGGCTGTACCGCAGGCGCTTCTGGCTTTAACGCGTCCAGCGGATCCAGTACATAGGGCAGTTCCTCATATTCCACCTGGATCAATGCAACCGCCTTTTGGGCGGTTTCCTCGTCCACCGCTGCCACTGCTGCAATTTCATCTCCTATATACTTGGGCTCTGCGGTAAAAATATTCATATCCATGGCAGGTTCATGTGGCTCCATGGTCAGCACCTGGCCATTGCTGGGATTAAACAGCTGGGATGTGGTATTCCCAAAATACGCAACCGCCTCCACCCCGGGAAGCTTTTCGGCTTTTGACGTATCGATGGACACCACCCTGGCATGGGCGTAAGGGCTGCGGAGTACCTTTGCGTACAGCATCCTTGGCAGGACCACGTCATGGGTAAACATCCCACGGCCCGTCACCTTATCCCATGCATCAATACGCGGTATATCCTTCCCTATATATTTAAATCCCCTCATACATGGCCTCCTTTCCGAAAATCCGCTGCGGCTGAACTGACTGCTTCCTCAATTTTCACATATCCTGTGCACCTGCATATATTGCCGCTGAGTGCCTCCCTGATTTCTTCCTTTGAAGGCGACGGGTTCCCGTCCAAAAGCGCCTTGGCGCTCATGATCATGCCTGGAGTGCAGAATCCGCACTGTACCGCTCCCTTTTCAATAAATGCCTTCTGCAGGGGATGGAGGTCCATTCCGTTTCCAAGACCTTCAATGGTCCATATATCTGCATCCATGGCCCGCATGACAGACACCAGGCAGGAGGTTACCGCCCTTCCGTCCATGATGACGGTACATGCGCCGCATTCCCCCTTCCTGCAGCCGATTTTAGTGCCGGTCAGCATAAGGTCATTGCGCAGGAAGTCGGCCAGACGCTGTTTAGGGTCCACCATCACCTCCATATAGGTTCCATTTACCGTTGTCCTTAACAGTTCTGCCATAATCCGGACCTCCTTTCAGCCTTAAGGGACAGCTGCTGCGCAATGTCCTCCAGCGCCCTTTCAATCAACACGGGCAGGACTTCCATCCTGTATTCCCTGCTGCCGCGCAGCGGGTTGCTTCTGGGTGAAGCATCCAGAAGCACCTTGCCGGCCGCCTCCTTCCTGTTTCCTGAGTTAAATTCACGGCCTGCCAGCCATTTTTCAGCTTCATATGCACGTTTCGGCCCCACTCCCACCGGCCCCATGGTGATGCGGGCCCATTGGACAATCCCTTGGTCAACCTTTACCATGGCCGCCGCATTCAGCATGGGCAGCGCCAGGGACCTGCGCAGTTCCAGGCGGATGAAGGAGGCTGCCTCCGTTTCCCCGGGCAAAGGGATGCGTATCTGCGTCACCAGTTCCCGGCTGCTGTCCAGGCTGCTTTTTCCAAATCCAGCATACATTTCTTCCATTCCGGCCCTTCTGGTCCCTGTGCAGGATTCAATCACAAAGACAGGGGCCAGCGGGGCCAGGGACATGGCGCCGTCTGCCGCCGGCTGTGCCGTTATGACATTTCCGGCTAATGTGCCAAGGTTGCGTATCTGTAAGGATCCTACCACCCCTGCGCCCCTGGCCAGGGAAGGAAAATACTGTCTCACCAAGGGCGACCTGGATACCTCGGTAAGGGTGGCGGCCCCTCCAATGACCAGTTCCCCGTCCTCCTGACGGATGCCGTGCAGCTCTTTTGTGCGTGTGATGTCAACCAGGACCGAGGCAGCTTTACGTCCCTCCTCCAGGTCAATCATCAAATCTGTCCCTCCTGCCAGTATCATGGCCCTGCCATCTGCCTGCCCTAAAATCCGCAGGATTTCAGGTACTGTTTCTGTCATATGGTACTCCATATGTATGACCCCCTTTTATACGGTATACGGTTCACGGGTTACGTTTATCCATAGGGTACAAAAAGCCGAGGATGGCCGCCATGGTCATGGTGCATGATATAAGCCCGGCAAACCTGAGGATATAGAAGTCCGTCAGGAGGATGAAACCGGACAGCCCATGGTCCTTCATGCTTCCGATGACTCCGTCAAAAATGGATGCCCCTGCCCCGTAAATCGTGACCGTGAAACCTTCCTGCCCAAATCCGATGATTGGCCCCAGCACTCCGGCCACATCCAAAACCACGCCTGCAGCAATACAGACAATCAAGGTTTTCACCACACCCAGATTCGTCCGTGCCCACAGTATTTCCCCAAACAGGCAGAACAGGCCGCCTGCAATAAAAATCTTAACCAACTCCATAAATGTTTCCCCCATATATTCATAGTAGGACCAGCTTGTCAGGCCTGGCCGGCCACATACAGCACGGCCGCCAGTGCCACGGCCGCCAGATATCCGCCGGCTAAAATCAGCAGGCCGTCCTTAACCCCGCACCACAGGGCCCGGGCAGCGCTCCTGCCTTCCTTCCTGGCTTCATGGACCCCCTCCGTGATGGCGGATGAAAAGCCTCCCATGGTGATCATGGCCCCCATGCCCCCAAAACCGGTCAGCTTCTGGTAATGGCCCGTGATTGTTGCGGCAGAACCAATGGCCGCCAGGGTAAATACGGTCACGCTGATCACAAACAGCTCCGGTATCCCTGCCATACGGTACAGCATTGTCACAAAATGACACAGGACGCAGATACCGCCTCCTGTCAGGAATGCGCCTGCATAACGGTTTATTTTCATTTACACCTCTTTTCCCCCTGCTCTCAACAGCAGGAATTATTGTGTGGAAGTTCTTGCATTTTATCTGATCATTACCTATAATTCCTATATCAGATGTTCAAATTGTTAAAAGGAGACATTTCCATGGAATACAACACACAGACCGGACAGGTCCCCAGCAAAAAGGACGAGGCCTACATCCAGATCAAGGACCGCATCATATCCGGCGAGTACAGGCCCGGTTCCCTTCTGGTAGAGCGTACCCTAAGCGATTCACTTAACATGAGCCGTACCCCCATACGGGCCGCCCTCATGGACCTGTGTCATACAGGCCTTGCCACTTTTGTACCTGGCAAAGGCATCTATGTATCTGTCATCGGGCGCAAGGACATTGAAGAAATATATGAAATCCGAGCACTTCTGGATCCGGCCGTCCTTTTGTCGTTCATGAAACAGGCTACCCGGGAGCAGGTTGCGGTGCTCCGCACCTTTGCAGATAACATGAGGGATGCGGTCCGCATGGAAAACACCGGGATGCTCATTGAAAATGATGTTAATTTCCATCAGTATTATACGGATTACTGCGGCAATGACCGTCTGGCCGCCATCATCTGCTCCACCGTGGATCCGTTCCACCGTTTCCGCTATATCACCACCTCATCCATGAAGATGAACCGCATCTTTGTGGAGGAACATCTCCTTATCATGATGGCCATAGAGGAAAACGACCAGGTAGAGGCAGAGCTTCAGATGAAGGCCCATTACAGTCATTTAAAACGCTACTTAATCCAGAAACTCACATCAGAGGGACAGCTTTAACGGGCTGTCCTTCTTTCCTTTTCCTTGCATAATCCAGCACCGCGCGCTTTAGTGCAAGTTCCGCCATCATGGCACAGTGCATGTATTCCGCGTCCAGGCCCCCAAGCGCCTTTGCTATGGCGCTGCTGTCAATGGTATATGCTTCCATCACAGGCCTCCCCAGTGCCAGGGCCGCGGCTGTCTCGGCACATGCCTTTGACGGGAAACAGGACGTATCCGTAATCGTATAAGAAATTGAACGTATCAGTTCCCTTTCTGCTGAAAAATAATAGGTCAGCACATCCCGGCAGGCCGGGTCTTCGCAGCTTCCCGTGCCCATGCAGTCCTTTGGCATGCCCCGATGATTTCCCCTGAGCGCCACTTCCCTTATATACGCTTTATCCATTTACCTGCTCCTGTCCCAGTGAACGCCTTACCAGCGTTTTGGCCACATCAATCTTATACGCATTACCCGAAAGGGGCAGCGCGCCCTCTAATGCCAACTCTGCCGCATTCGCAGCAGTCTCCTCTGAGAACTGCCTGCCAATCAGATACTGCTCTGCCATCTCTCTTCTCATGGGAACCGGTGCAACAGCGCCAAGGGTCATCCTGGCATCTGTAATCACACCTTGGCTGCACACATACCGGTATGCCAGGGCCACCACCGCAAAATCAATGGATTTGCGGAGCCTGAATTTCTCATACCCGGATATGGTGCCTTCTGCATCGCATGGGATTTGGATTTCCAGAATCAGCTCTCCCTTGAGAAGGGTGTCCGAAAGCCGCGTATGGGCGGTCAGAAGTTCCCCAGCATCCAAAGTCCTCAGGTTGGTGCGTATAAGGGTATCTGATGCCAGCAGCGCATTGGCCATATCGCTTGGGTTAACGGCCAGGCAGCCGCAGTTCATACACCTGTCTGCCTCACTGTTTAACATGGCTGGGGAATATCCTTTCCGGTCTTCCAGGTCCACGCCGCGCTCCCCGGCAGGCAGCTGTTCCGGTTCGTTGGAACAGCGTAGGTTCCCGCATTCCGGATGAAAGCCGGCAAGGCCCGGACGGCGCCCACATGTCTCCACCGGGAGCGGTTCCCCGTCCATATAGTGATTCATCATCACAGCTGCCTCACGGCCTCCTGCCAGCGCCCTGACAACGGTTGCCGGCCCAGTGGTCACATCACCGGCTGCAAATATCCCCTCCTGGCTGGTGCTGTGGTCATCGCTGGCCTTAATCCTTCCCCGGTCAGTCTCAACCCTGCACACACTGTCCAGGAAACTTAAGTCTGAACGCTGTCCCACTGCCATGAACACCATGTCTGCCTTTTCCTCCAGCTGCTCTGCCTCATCGTATACAGGCGCAAAACGCCCTTCCTCATCCAATGTGGAGAGGCACGCCTTGAAGCGGACACCTGTTATGGTTTCCTCCTCTGGAGATACGGATTCCTTAAGGATTTCCATGGGGCCCCAGCCATTCTTAATCTCAATCCCTTCCTCCAGGACCCGCTCAACCTCTTCCCTGCCCGCAGGCATCTGGTCCCTGGATTCCAGGCATATCATGGTGACCTTTGGCACTCCCAGCCGTTTGGCCGTTACCGCCACGTCCACTGCCACATTGCCGCCGCCCACAACCACTACCTGGGAGCCGGGACGTTCATGGATATAGCTGTTTACCTCCACCAGGAAATCCAGTCCAAACCGCGTCAGTTCCTCCCCTGATATTCCAATCAGGGGACGTTTCCATGCGCCGGTATCCAGAAGCACGCTGTCATTTTCACTGCGGATGGTCTCCAGTTCAATATCCTCGCCCACCTTTGTGTTAAGTACAAAGCGGATTCCCATGGCTTCAAGGATGGAGATGAATTTCCGCACGATTTCCTTTGGAAGGCGGTAGGCAGGAATGGCATAGGCCAGACATCCCCCTGCCTCCTTCATGCGTTCGTAGACAGTGACATCATAACCGCTCTCCCTCAGATAGTAGGCGGCTGCCAGTCCGGCCGGGCCTGAACCCACAATAGCCGCCCTCTTCCCGTTTTCTTTTTCCGGTGCCTTCATGAACCGTTCCGGATGGTTTAGGATGTAATCCCCCACATACCGCTCCACGGCCCCCACGTTTACACGCTCATCATACTGTTCCCTGTTACATTTTTCCTGGCAGAAATGGGCGCACACACGGCTGGTGATGGCCGGCATGGGATTGGCCCTCAGTATGATGCGGGCCGCCTCGTCCACATTGCCTTCCCTCAGCATCTCCATATAGGCGGAGATATCCGTATGGGCCGGACACCCTTGCGTACATGGGGTGGTACATACCTTTGCCGCGCCAAAAATGGAATGGTACCGGTTCTCCCCCATCATGGCCGAACAGAGATGACCTTCCTTCCTGGCGCAGTTTACCCTCCCTCCCAGACTGTGGGGATACCGGTAATACCAGCACCTCACATCCTGGCACAGGTTTCCCCCAATGGTTGCGGTGTTTCTCAGGTTTGGCGAAGCCACGCTGCCCGCTGCCTGTGCAATCATAGGATTCTTCTCTTTTACTAGGGCAGAGCCTGCGATTGTCCCAAGGGTTGTCATTGCCCCGATGCGCAGGCAGCCATGCTCCTTGTGTATATAGTCAAGGCCCTCAATCCCCTTAAGGCTCACCACCCGGTCCGGATATTCCGGCAAAAGACGGTTCCTCAGCACGTCCAGCAGGTCGGTCCCGCCTGCGCAGGCAACGGTACGGTTTTTCTTTAACAGTTGGCTGGCCTGGGTTATGGTTGAAGGTTTTACATATTCAAATTGTTTCATTATGCCCTGTCCTCCTTTTCCTTTAACGCCGCAAGAACTTTTGCAGGCAGGTATGGATATTCCTCCAATTCAATGCCGCAGGCATTGTAAACAGCCATGGTTATGGCCGGGCCGGACGGCGATATGATGGGTTCCCCGATTCCCATTGCCCCGAATGGGAAGTCGCTCTCCCTTCCCTTTGTTGATTCCAGGCACACATGGTCATGGGGCGGCGCTTCATTGAAGGTCCTGGCTTTATACTCAATCAGGTTGGGGTTAAGCACCTTATTGTCCCATCTGTCCCAGACCGTCTCCTCCCTGATAGCCACATCCAGTCCTGCAAAGAAAGATGTCATCTGGTTATAGGCTGCCCGCGGATTCATGATGGTTCCTGCATCCGAGCCGCCGAAGTGGTCTGTTATCCCAATGATTCCTGTTTCCGTATCCACTTCCACCTCCACAAACTGGACATGCATGATGGTGGCATTATCAATGCCGGGCCAGTGGCCGGTACCACTTATGCTGTCAGGATAAATAAGGATTTCATGAAGGTCGTGCTTTTCCTGTGGGTTTGACAGGCGGTACAGCATGCCGCCCTCAAAGCCCCAGTCTGATGCCGGGATACCCAGCCGCTCTTCTGCCAGGTTAAACAGGTTCCTCTTCAGATCCTTGGCTGCCCGCTGCGCGGAAATGCCTCCGGCATATGTACTTCTTGATGCAATACTCCCAAAATCCAATGGCGCCGCACTTGTATCCGAAATACTCAGCCGCACCCGGTCAACCGGGATACACAGTTCCTCAGCCACAATCTTCCGGTATACGTCACGGACACCGCTGCCGAATTCCGTCATGACCGTCTGGATCATGACGCCTCCGGCGCTGGTCATGGTCACATTGGTATTGGAGGCCATTCCGCCGATGTCCGAATGGCCGGAAAGCCCCACCCCCACGCCTCGCCGCCTGCTGCCATTGATACTGCTGGGAATTCCCCATCCCTTAAAGCGTTCCTTCCAATGAAAGCCTTCAGCCGCAGCATGGATGGTATCCTTCCAGTCCGGTGACGCATTGTACTGCCATGGTTCCTTCTGATTCAAGGCATTATAATACCGTTCCCCGTGGTGAAGCACGTTTTTTTCATAATATGTTACCGGGTCCAGCCCCAGCCCGATACACGCCCTCATGATTGCACGGTTTACCAGGGCTGAGGATTCCATATAACCGTATCCCCTGAAGGAACCGGAAGGCACCTTATTGGTCACTACCACTGTTCCCCTGTACCTTTTATTATCTGTCTTACACAGAAGGGGCAGGCTGGCCGTGCCCACGGACAGCATATTTTCCTGGGTGGAAGCGCACACGCCGGCGTCCGCATACTGGGTCATCTCAATTGCAGTGGCCAGGCCTTCCCGGTTTACCCCCAGCTTTACATGGGATTTGGTACACATACGTGTCTGATGGCACGCAAAATGCTCTTCTTTTGTATAAGTAAACATCACCGGCCGCCCAGCTGCCCTGGCCATGATGGCGGTCAGGACCGGAGGCACCACATTTCCCACAAAAAGCTTGGAGCCAAAGCTTCCTCCCACACAGGGCGCCACAATCCGCACCCTTTCATACGGCATGTCCAGGGAAGCCGCCACATAGGTCTGACAGTTGGACGGGGCTGCAATGGAGCCGTAAATAGTCAGCATATCATCATGCCACTGCGCAATGCACACCGGCGCCTCTGCCGGCATGGCATTCTGTCCGCTCTTAATCTCCCCGTCCATCTCCACAATGATATCTGCCTGCGCAAACCCGGCTTCCGGATTCCCAACCTTAAAATCAAGATCGTCCAATCCAGGGAAAATAGGAGGTGCAATGTTTCCTGGAAACACATCATAAAGCTGGGGCGCGTCCGGCGCAAGGGCTTCATCTATGGTAAATACCGGAGGCAGCCCCTCATATTCCACTTCAATCAGTTCCATGGCATCCATGGCAATATCCTCTGTATCTGCCACCACCAGGGCCACCGGGTCCCCCACATACCTGACAATCTCATTGAGCGGGCGGTAATGTGGGGCCGGGGTCATATGGTTGGTGATGTAGATATTATCTGGTATGTCCTTATATGTGACCACCGCATAAACCCCGTCACGCGCCTTTGCCCTGTCCGTGTCAATCCTGGTAATGCGGGCATGGGGGTATGGGCTTCTCAGCACCTTTCCATAAACCATGCCCGTCAGCCTCAGGTCATCTGTGAATACAGCCTTGCCAGTAACAATATCATCTGCTATGATGCGTTTGATTTCCTTTCCAACTGCTTTGTATTCCTGGTTCATCCTTCACTCCTCCCTTTCTCCACATAGGCCATGATGCTTTCCACTGCCGTGTAGTGTGTCCCACACCGGCAGTAATTGCCAGCCAGGGCATCCCTGACCTCTTCTTCGGTTGGCCGTGGGTTTTGGTCAAGCAGGGCCTGGGCCGTCATGATGATACCGGAAGTACAGAATCCGCACTGGAACCCGCAGTTATCCACAAATGCCTGCTGAAGCCCGTTAAGGTCCCCTGTTTCCGGGTCCGCCAGGCCTTCGATGGTGGTTATGCTGCTCCCGTCACAATCCATGGTAAGCATCATGCAGGAAGTGACAGCGCGTCCATCCATGATGACCGTGCAGCATCCACAGGCCCCCTGTTCACATCCCAGTTTCAGCCCCATAAGATGAAGCCGGTCCCTAAGGGTGTGGGCCAGGGTTTCTGACGCGGGCATATCCTCCCTTCCGCTTCCCACAGGTATCTCATACTTTCTGCGGTTCACCGTAAGCGTGATGAATTGTTGAAGCTTTTCCTTCATAGCTGCCTCCTTTATATTTTAATGTTCTATTTGGTATACCATAATATGTAATTATTTGGTGATTCTTCCATAGATATTTTAAATATTTTGTACTATTTTCTATAAAATTATTATTATTTTATAGATATTATGTATATTTTATGGTATACCAAAATGCTACCATTCATTCCAGTGATTGTCAATTATCCTTATGACATTTTCGTTATATTATTTCAAGTATAGCGATTGGTTTAAAGCAGCTGATATGTACAGATCCGATTCTGCACACAAAAAGACGCCAAATCATTCCTTCAAACATAGAATGATCTGACGCCTATACTTTACTCTATTCTCATTTCATGGATGGCTGCCCTTCCATCCTTTGGATGCAACCCACTGCAGACAACATCGTTCTGCAGACAATATTCCTCTGCTACAGATACACGACCTCACTCATACAGTCCCTGCCCGCTACCGATATGGAAAAATCAGAGGCCCCATAAGGGCAGTCGCCTTCGTCAATCTCAAGCCGTACGGTTTCATAGGCCAGTTCCTCATAGTTGTTCTCCTTGCTGAGATGGCCCAGGAAAACCTTCTTAAGCCGGTCATGGAGCACGCGGTTTAGAAGCCTGCCTGCATTTTCATTGGACAGGTGCCCGTGGTCGCCCAGGATCCTCCTCTTCAGGTAATATGGATAAGGACCGGTCTCCAGCATACGGACATCATGGTTGGATTCCAGCAAAAGCGCATCCAGGCCCTGCAGGTTATCAATTATGTACTGGTCAAAATGCCCCATATCCGTGGCAACCGCAACCGACTTGCCGCCGCATCTTACCCTGTATGCAACCGGGTTGGCGGCATCGTGGTCAATACTGAAGGGTTTCACATGCAGGTCGCCCAGCATGAAGTCCACGTCCGGACAGATTGGCGTAAGCAGCTCCTTGTCAAACTCCCCAAGACTGCTTGAACATGCAATCTCAGCCAATGTCTCCCTGGTCCCGTAAACCGGGATATGGTATTTCCTGGATAATACGCCCAGCCCCTTAATATGGTCTGAGTGTTCATGGGTAATCAGGATACCGCTCATATCATTCCCGGTCAGCCCGATTTCATTAAGGCCCTGCTGGATCCGCTTATTACTGATTCCCGCGTCCACCAGGATATGTGTGTCATCGGAACCTATGTAAATACAGTTTCCGCTGCTTCCGCTTGCAATGCTTACCATTCTCATGTCTGTACAGTCCTCTTCCTACTTAGGGTATGTTTGAAAATCGCTTTCCGTCAGATGTGCTGCATAAGCGCAGCAATCTGCTTCTTTGTCTCTTCCAGGCTTTTGTTATTATCAATGACCGAGTCGCAGAAGGACCGGAATACCTCATCGCTGACCTGGTTATCCATGATGCTGAGGGTCTTCTCCCTGGTATATCCGCGATTCGCCTTAAGCCGCTCCAAGCGGTTCTCCCTCGATGTATAAACATACCACATTTTGCTGCACTTGTCACGGAAATCTTTTGAAGGGATGGCGGCCTCTATGACCACCCGCCCTTCCCTGGCCTCCATGGCCTCCTTCATCGCAGCCTTCCATACAAGGGGATGGGTCAGCTCATCCACCCGTTTCCTTTTTATAGGGTCATGGAAAATAATATCGGCCATGACCTCGCGGTCCAGGCTTTTGTCCTCCTTTACAACAGCAGGCCCCAGATAATCCACCACCGCATGGTAACTTTCCATTCCCGGCTCCATCAGCTGTCTGGCCACCTGGTCTGCCTGGATTACATGAAATCCATAATCCTTCTGAAGGATATCCAGGATTCTGCTCTTTCCGGAACCCACCCCGCCTGTTATTCCTAAAATGAATTTATTTCCAATTTTTTCCACGCTCTGCTACTCCTCCTGCATACGGTGCCCGGTGCGCAGTCCTTTTACTTTGCATCAAACCAGGACCTGCCCACCTCGGCTTCCACCTCCAGTGAAACCTTTAAATCAGCCGCATGTTTCATCTTATCCGTCAGGATTTCCTTTACCGCCCCAATCTCGTCCTCAGCCGTCTCAATCAGCAGTTCATCGTGGATCTGGAGCACAATCCTGGACTTCAGGTTCCTGGCCCGCAGTTCACGGTCCACTGCTATCATGGCAATCTTCATGATGTCGGCCGCAGAACCCTGGATAGGCGAGTTCATGGCCACCCGCTCCCCGAACTGGCGCTGCATGAAGTTGGCGGACTTAAGTTCCGGAATCGGCCTTCTCCTGCCGTAAAGGGTGGTCACATACCCCTGCTCCTTGCCCTGGCGCACCAAATCATCCAGGAATATCTTAACACCGGGATAAGTCTCAAAATATTTATTGATATATTCCACTGCCTCTTTTCTGGAAATGCTCAGATCCTCGCTGAGCCCGAATGCACTGATTCCATAAACAATACCGAAATTCACTGCCTTGGCATTGCGGCGCTGGAGAGGCGTTACCTCTGCAAGGGGCACGTGGAATACCTCAGAGGCAGTGATGGCATGGATATCCTGGGCGGAACGGTACGCCTCAATCAGGCGTTCATCTCCTGACATGTGGGCCAGGATACGCAGTTCAATCTGTGAATAGTCCGCATCCACAAACACGCATCCCTCTTTTGGCACGAAAACCTTGCGGATTTCCCGTCCCAGTTCCATACGGACAGGGATATTCTGAAGGTTCGGTTCCGTACTGCTGATCCTTCCCGTGGCAGTGATGGTCTGGTTGAACCTGCCATGGATCCTGCCATCCTCGCCGATGTAGGCGGCCAGGCCCTCCGCATAGGTTGAGTTCAGCTTTGTCAGCTGGCGGTAATCCAGGATTTTCTGGACCACCGGATAATCAGGGGCCAGCTTATCAAGCACATCCGCTGCCGTGGAATAACCGGTCTTTGTTTTCTTCCCGCCAGGCATCTTCATATCCTCAAACAGGATTTCCCCCAGCTGTTTCGGGGAGTTGATATTGAATTCCTTTCCAGTGTCGCGGTAAATCTCCTGTTCCAGGTCCACGATGCGCACCTTCAGACGGTTGCCGTATTCCTCAAGTTCAGCCCGTTCTACCTTCACGCCTTCTTTTTCCATGTGGTAAAGGCTGTAAATCAGGGGCATTTCTATTTCCCTGTATAAATCATACATACCGGTGTCTTTAAGCTGCCCTGCCAGAGGGACCGCTGCCTTCCATACCGTATAAGCCATGTAGCAGACACAGGTCACTGCCTTTGCATCTTCCATCCAAAGGGCATCTCCCAGATCGGCCTTGGCCAGCAGATCAGCCCTGGACGGCACGGTCAGCCCCAGGTAATCCCTTGCCAGGTCATCATAGGCATACGTGTCCTTAAGAGGGTTCAGGAGATATCCTGCGACTCCGCCGTCATATACCGGCGCAGTATCCTCTGTGTCCAGATAAGGAAGCATCTCCTTAAGGTTCAGCACCCATACCTCCGGCCTGGCGCCCGGCGCCCGGGAACACAGGGCTTTTGTCTCCCGAATCAGGAATTCACCGGGCAGCTTTTCTCCTGCCGCCATACAGTAGATGTCCTCTTCTCCCAGACACAGGGCCAGACCGGTAACCGGACTCAGGCCGGACTTCGCCTTTTTGCCGGCCTTTACCTCGCCATTCTCATCAAAGCTGAAGGATAATTGTTCTGCCGTGTCCTCCCTTGCCGCATTGACGCCTGCCTGGGTTCCTATGATGAGCTGAAGTCCTGTCACATCACTTGCGGCCGCCTTCGCAAACACCTCTGCAGCGGATTTCTCATCCCGGATAAGGGTAAAATGGTCTTCCAGGCTGGATGCGGACGTATCTCCCATGGATGTGGCATCAAAGCGGGAAAGGATGGATTTAAATTCCAGCCGCTTCATGTACCGGTATGCCTCCGGCGTGTAAAAATTGTCAATCCTGGTGTCCTCATAGTTAAATTCCACAGGGCAGTCCGTACAGATGGCAGCCAGTTCCTTGCTCATCTGTGCCATGTCATAATGTTCCCCAAGGGCTTTCTGTGCCCGGGGAGGCTTGATTTCTTCCAGATGGGCATAGGCATTCTCAATGCTCCCGTAGGCAGCAATCAGACTGGTGGCTGTTTTTTCACCAATGGACGGGACGCCCGGTATATTATCGGAGGAATCTCCCATCAAAGCCTTTACATCAATAAATTCAGCGGGAGTCACCTGATATTCCCTCTTTACATCCTCTGGATAATAATCCTTGACCTCGGTTCCTCCCCTGCTGGTTTTTGGGATGCGTATTTTAATGTGTTCATCTGAAAGCTGAAGCAGGTCCCTGTCCCCTGACACAACCGCTACATCAATGCCCTGGGACTGGCTTTTCTTTGCAACCGTGCCCAGTATATCGTCCGCTTCGTATCCGGGAAGGGTTAAAATAGGTATACCCATGGCTGTAAGGACTTCCTTCATCAGGTCTACCTGCTGATGAAGCTCCTCCGGCATGGGTTTCCTTGTTCCTTTATAAGCGTCATACATTTTATGACGGAATGTCGGTTCCTTAAGGTCAAAGGCAACCGCCAGATGGTCTGCCTTTTCCTCCTCCAGGATTTTGAACATGATATTTAAAAAACCGTACACTGCGTTGGTATGAAGACCCTCCGAATTGGTCAGGTCCGGTACCCCGTAGAATGCCCGGTTGAGAATACTGTGTCCGTCAATTAAAACTAGTTTATCCATCCTTGATAATCCTTTCTCTATAATCCTAAAAAACCGCTTTGCCCCCACATCCTGAACTGGAGTACCAGTATCATGAAAAGCGCCCAGAAACACAGGGTATTCACCGCATATCTGGCTGTCTGCAAAATCATGAGGGTATGGACACGCTGCCTGGACAGTTCCAGGGCGGTCTCCAGGGCGCCCTTAATATTGTAAGTCCCCGTCCCCTCATCCAGCTGCCTGATACCCACATCCACTGTAAAGTAAATCTCCAGTTCTTCCCGGCATTCTTCACACTGGTCAATATGTTTGAGAAATTCTTCCAACTCATCATCCGTAATACTTCCATTTATATAAGGCATTACCAGACGTTCCGCTTCCCTGCAGGTCACATTCCCACCTCCTGTCTTTCCTGTTCATCAAATCTCCTTACATCATACAATAAATCATCTGCTTTTTCAACAAAACATATACACCGCGCCTGGATGAAATTATGCTAACAATAAATCCCGGACCCCAGGACGTATCCGCATCTGTCAAACGATATGCCTGTCTGTAAAAGAAAAAGTCCCAAAAGTGACGCAAATACGCCAATTTTGGGACTTTTCCCTGCCAAGGGTGTAGTGCCGGCAGTGGGACTTGAACCCACACGATGTCGCCATCAACGGATTTTGAGTCCGCCTCGTCTGCCATTCCGACATGCCGGCTTATCTTAGCAACGTTGATTATTTTATCACAGGATAGGGACTTTGGCAAGTATTTTTTGCATATAATGTATAACATAAAAACGTCCTTTTGGAGTCCGCATGCAGACCATATCCCCAAACACATTGAGCAGCATTCTATATTATAAGGATATACCGGTTTTCAGATATTCCATCCGCTATCCAGTCTTTACCTCTGACTGCAGCCGGGCAGCGGCAGCACGAATCAATGCACATTACGCGGACCTTGCCGCAGGAAAGGAGGATTATTGCCGTACCGTACTCTATCCCCAGGCCGTGGAGGCTGCCCGCTATATCCAGGACAATCATCCGCCCTTTGAGATGTATGGGTTCACGTCAGATTATGAGGTAACATTTAATTCCGGGTGTATTACCAGTTTATACACGGATGAATCTGCCTATATGGGCGGGGCTCACGGTTCAGTCACCCGTTCCTCCGATACATGGGATTTTGCATCCGGAAAACGGCTGCAGCTTGGGGATTTCTATCCCGGCCAGCCATTCTTTTCCCAATGGATCATACAACAGATTGAAAACCAGGCCGCCCTGGTAATCAAGTCTTCAGGCTCCCCCTACTATGAGGACTATCCCGCGCTTCTTTACAGCGCCTTCCGCGCAGACAGCTTCTTCCTGACACAGGATGGGGTTGTCATCTATTACCAGCAATACGATATTGCCCCCTATGGGGCCGGTATCCCGGAATTCCTCATCCCATTCAGCCAGGACAGTCCCCTATTTATAAAACCTCCGGCTGCCGGAAACAGTCAATAACAATAACAGTGGTACCTGGTCCTTATATATACCCCGCTGCCCTGTCTGCCTCCTGACTGCCATACCACGTTGCCGGGCAGGACGCTTCCATGTTCCAGCAGGTACCGGGCATTGGCCCAGTTCTGCGGTGTTGGTTCCCTGTAATAGTTCCCATCCCAGGTGCATGCATACTGCCCGCGCTGGAACACCACCCCGCTTACCGAATCAGGAAACGACGGGTGGTCGACCCGGTTAAGGACAACAGAACCCACGTAGAGCTGCTCCTCATCCGGATAAGACTGGGCCTCCCCACAGATTACATGGGCTAAAATGTATAAATCATCCTGCGTATAGGAGGATGACCTGGCGCCTGCCTGGGCCTGGGCTGTCTCCATGATGCTCCTGCTCATGGAAAATGTCCCCTCGCCCAGCTGCTGAAAGGAAGCGCTGCCCGCGCTGCCTTCATCCATCCTTCCGGTCTTCAGCACATCCACCACACGATGGATATCTTCCGTTACTGCAATGGCCTGTATTGACAGCTCTGTTCCCGCCTCTGTCTGACCCTCCATCTGTTCCTCTGCATATACCGCACAGGGATTTGTCAAAGAAAGGATAAAGGCTGCCATACCGGATATCAATATTTTTTTCATGTAAGCTCCTTATATTTCGTACGCAGATTTCCATTTTCTGCTTTTCTTTGTATTTTAACCCAAAATACAGAAGTCTAAACATGACTGTATATGGTTTGTACATGGCTGTACATGACCGTATATGGACCTATATCCGTATATGACAGAGCCTGGATGGACCATAGATAAAAAAGAGACAGAACCACGAACGGTCCTGTCCCTCTCGTTGAATCCTGTCATTCTATGTTGAAATGGATCCTGTCCTATTTTAATCCAAGAATCTTGTCTGCATCCGGTTTGATTTTGTTCCAGGCAGCAGTCAGCGCCTCCCTTAACCTGTCCTCGCCTGCAAATTCCATCTGTTTTTTCAGAATATACAGATCCCGCTCTTCCGGCGCCATCTGATAATATTCATCATCATCGCAATATGTATCACTGAGGAAATTATATTTGTTCACCAGCAGCTTCTTATATGCTATCTCTGCAATGCTCCACCGCTTGGTATGTTCCCCGCTCAGCACATCAAAATCCACAAAAATAATGATATCCAAATTGTTAGTCCGGTATTTTAAGGCTTCTATTCTCATAATCCCTCCGCTGTATTCCTCTTTGCGACCCTTTTATTATAACAAAGTTAAACCCATAAAACCACATGATTTTATTTCTGTGAAGAAAAGTGGTGAAATTTTTGTAGATTTGTGGTAGAATGGGAACATACATTCGGCGGGAGGGGTCATAATGGAACTACAGCCAGTCTGGTTCATCATTCCACTTATACTATTAGGCGGTATCATCTATTCGGTTGTCCGCGGCTACATAAAGGGCTGCGTGCTGGCCTGTATTTCCATACTCACATCCCTGTGTAACCTTCTTTATTATATAGCCGGTTTCTTCCTGCAGTGCCCCGGGGATTATCTGCCTTATCCGGCCGTTATTCCGTTTTTAGGCTTTTCTTTTATTGTCTGGCTGCTGATTGGCGGTATCTGCGCATCCAGACAGTGGCCGCTGCGGCCTTCTGTGTCCATATGCCTGCTTGTCAACGTATTTCTGATACTGACCTGGAACCTCCTGGTTTATACGTCCTATTTCCTGTGATGCCTGTCCCATATCCCTGCATACAGCAGGCCTGCGGCAATGACAGCAATTACAATGATTCCCTTCAGTTCTTCCATGGTATCTCCCTATTGATAGCGTGTACGGATTTCCCCCACATTATATCATATTCATACAGCACAGTCACTTACATATTGATGTATTAGCATTGCCTTTCTTTCTCCCAGTACATTAACCAGCTCCGTCAATGTCAGCAGACCCTCAACGTATATCCATGCAAGCCTGGCTGCCTCTCCCCCTACTTCTGCCACTAATTCCAGTTGCGTCATGTTTCCCCCTCTTTCAACATGTTTTTCCCAGCCAATACAAATGCCGGCCTAATATTATATTCAATGACATGGGGAAAGATTCCATAAAAAGGTGGAAATAGTAAAATTAAAATGGCCAGTCGGGGAACTGGCCATTTTAGGAGAAGGTATTTCGTTTCTTATGGGGTGTAGCAAAAACTATATAATGTATTGGGGGGGGTTACGTCTATTATAATAGCACACGCTTTAAAAAAAGTGTGCACAAACTTTAGGGATGATGAAAAATAAATTTATGCACTTTGCAGGAAAGACGCTGATGCAAAAGCCTGCGGGCTTATCCGCGGTTCACAATTCCCTCATAGAATTGAAATACAAACTGATTGGGGGACAACCCGGATACCTGTCCATCCCCTGTTTCTATGATTGTCCAAGAACCATCCTCCAGCTCTGCAAAGTCAACCGTATAAAAATGGCTGTTCAGTCCGGTGAACTGACGGACCAGGGACATGGGCACCCTGGGCCGTGACGCATCCTGATTGGAGTTGGCTGTCACAGACAGCACATGTCCATTCAGTATAAATGCCCTGTATTCATTGGTCCTGCCCTGTACCTTTGCAAGATCCGCATATTCTTTTATCACAATCCCACCGTCAAAAAGATTTCCTCTCAGTTCCTTAAAACGCTCCAGATATCCATTCAGCTGCCGGTCCGTATAACCGGCATCAAAATACACCGGAAAGTCAGACCCTTTTACCGACTTGACGTAGTCCTTTATCAGGAAACGTCCATACTGTCTCCTTATCTCCTGCCAGTCTACCGGCTCATCCTGCTTGAAAACAGTCATCCGAGGCGTACTTCCCTTTATATGCGGGTAAACATTGGGAAATTCATGACAGAGCCTGTACTCTTCGGGTGAATTAATCAGCCGGATGCCCTGTTCCAGCAGGGCGTCATAAAGACAGTCGTACTGATCCGGTTTAAGCATCCATCCCCGGTAAATGCAGGGGCCGGGTTCCAGGTCCCCAGGATAAAACTTAAGCCTGTCTTTTGCCATAAACCCGTCATAATTGTAAAAGCCAGCCATTAAATCAGGGAAGCGCACAGCTTCCCTATATTCATATTCATAATCCGGGTCCGGCTTCCTTATATTAAAATAATCAGCCGGATACAAAATAAGTGTCTTCATCGCTCTTCCTCACATGTAATCACTTGGATTATCATTTTACCATGTCAGGACAGGTTATACAATATGACACTTAAAAGTGAAAGGAATATCCGCACGGACACTCTATGTCACCCTTATTATAAATCTCACCCCGGATTCTTCTGATATGCGCCCGGCTCCCGCACACCGGACACACGAAATCAGCTTCGCCAAATCCGTCCGTGGGCTGCAGCGCCACCAGTGAGGCACGGATAAAATGATACAAATTGTCAAAGCTGATATCCTCGCCAGCCTCAGGACATCCGGCAGTCCTGCCCGTGTAGTCTCCCATCTGTCTTCCTCCATGATAATCTCTTATCTGCCACGATACTATATATTATGCAAAAAGCGGCTCCAGGCGCAGCTTATTGGAAAAATCAAAGAGCGGGACAGGCCTGTCCTCCTCTTCCTCTGCGCCCATGGCTTTGTACCAGATATCCAGCGCCCTCTGAACCGTTATCTCCATATCATGGTAATAATAAAGGCTTGCACCAGTATGGGTCACCACGTCCTCGATGAGCAGTCTGGCATCCTGATTTTCAAACATGACTTCATTGAGATTGTCCTTTGTAATCTTCATCGGGTACCTCCTTACTCTAATCCTTATCCACAGCTTCTTTCAATGATATATAAATCACATATATTAAAATAGTATATATGATATATGCTCCTGCCATCACGTCTATAAAATGCCTGATAGGAACATATGTTCTTCATGTATACATAATAGCACGAACATACGTTCGAGTCAAGCCCCATCTGCTATTATTACATGATTTTCCATATCCTCTCTTGCTTTTAGGGTTGCCATATAATATAATGTGGAAGATATCCTAATTTAAGATTTCCTATTATGCAGAAGCATGGAAAGGTTATGGATCATGTTAGCAGGCTACTTTAAGAAAATTGGCATGCGCCGTTTTACGGTCATGGCAATCGGTAATTTATTTCTCGGGATGGGAATCAGCATATTCAAATTATCCGGTCTGGGTAATGATCCGTTCAGCGGCATGGTCATGGCGCTGTCTGACAGGACAGGCATCACATACGCCCTTTTCCTTGTGATGGTAAATGCAGTACTGTTCCTGTATGAAATCACCGCAGGCAGGAAACTGATCGGTGCCGGCACGCTGATCAATGCTTTCCTGTTAGGGTACATAGTAACCTTCTTTTACGATATATGGCTTACCTTCATCGGCACGCCGGAACAGATGCCCCAGCGTGTCATCACGGTTTTAACCGGGGTCATCATAACCAGCTTTGGCGTTTCCCTGTACCAATACCCAAACGTAGGCGTGGCTCCCTATGACAGCATTTCCCTGATATGGTGCAGGAAGAAACCTCATGTGCCGTATTTCTGGTACAGGATCAGTACGGATACCTTCTGCGCCCTCGTATGCTGGCTGTCCGGAGGAATCATCGGCCTGGGCACCCTCCTGGCAGCATTCGGCCTGGGTCCCATTGTCCAGTTTTTTAATGTACATGTATCTTCCAGGCTTTTAGATACCGGCTCCGTACTTCAATAATTTGTAAGTTTTTCTTCAAACTACGTCCATGAATATCAGGTATAATGAATTTAGTCCAGGTCCAGCCCTGGGATACAAAGGAGGAATCATGATGGATACAAACAAAAAAATATTAATCGGCGCCATCAGTGCTGCCGTGGTTATCGGAGGGGTCGCCATTGGCCTGATTTTAAGCCAGACACCGGAGAAGGCAGACCTTACAACCATACACACGGAGGCGGCCACCGAGCCCCCCAGTGAAACCCTGCCGCCCGCCACCACGGAGGCAGAGACGGCACCCACTTCCGCGCACACGGATGCTGCTTCCAGCGTGACAGCGGATATAGGGACCTACACAGCCGGCAAGGTTTCGGTCCAGTACCCCATCCTGACCATGGATGATGCCCAGAATCAGGATAAAATCAACGCACTGTTAAAATCCAACGCCCTTTCCGTCATCAAAGCCAATGATATCGACAAGGCCAAGGACACCCTTTCCATCAAATGCAAGATCGTATCCGCTGACCGCAAGCGTGTTACTGCCACCTATACAGGCAGCCTTTCAAAGGACGGCGGCGCTTATCCGGTCAGCCTGTTCTATACCAACACGGTAAACCTTCTGCAGGCCCAGGACCTTGGGTTTGACGATTTTACAGACGCCTATACCATGGCAGGATATGTGTTAAGCGACGATGTGAAATTCAACGGTATTTCCTCTGATGTGGAAGCCGCGGTACTGGAATACAGAAGTTCTCTGGATATCGACACACTGACAAGGATATTTGACGGCGCGGACTTCCCCCTGGCATCTGAAACCCAGTGGCCTGAGTCCTTTAGTTATGAGAAACAGGGAACCATCTATTTCTCCATGCCGGTCCCCCATGCCCTGGGAGATTACGTCATAGTTGCATTTGACCCGTCAACCAAATAGCCATGGCAAAACATTCTGGTTGATATCATAAGATATTTGATATATAATTATCATTAATTCTAATAGATAAAGGAGCAGCTACAACTATGGATAACGTAATGATTTTTGACCACCCGTTGATTCAGCACAAGATTTCCATACTGCGCAACAAAGCTACAGGAACCAACGAGTTCCGCGCCCTCATTGAGGAGATTGCCATGCTCATGGGTTATGAGGCCCTGCGTGACCTTCCCGTGGAGGATGTGGAGGTTGAAACCCCCATTGAGACGTGTATGACGCCTATGATTTCCGGACGTAAGCTGGCCGTGGTACCCATCCTCCGTGCAGGACTTGGCATGGTTAACGGCATCCTTGCACTGGTTCCCAGCGCCAAGGTAGGCCACATCGGACTGTACCGCGACGAGGTAACGCATGAGCCTCACGAATATTACTGTAAGCTTCCAAACCCCATTGAGGAGCGCACCATCATTGTGACAGACCCCATGCTGGCAACCGGCGGTTCCGGCGTGGCTGCAGTGGATTTCATCAAGGAACACGGCGGCAAAAAGATTAAATTCATGGCAATCATCGCTGCCCCTGAAGGACTTGAACGTCTTCACAAGGCCCATCCTGATATTCAGGTTTATGTGGGTCACCTGGACCGCTGTCTCAATGAGAGTGCTTATATCTGTCCGGGACTGGGCGATGCCGGGGATAGGATATTTGGAACAAAGTAAATTTAAGAAATGACATAAATGATACGGATGCTGAAAGGCAGAGGGATGTAACATGGGTTACACGTCCTCTGCCTTTCTTGATTTACCGGAATACCCTGGTAATATGGATTGTCAGATACAGGATTTCCTCCCGCGTAATGACTGTCTTAGTGGATGTTTCCACATATCCGCTGATTTTCATGGCTGCCTCCAATTCATTGGGGTACTGGCGGCTAATCTGTTCATAGAGAAAGGAGTCCTTTTCCTCCAGCATACGTCCTTCTAAAAGCCTCTGGACAAAAAACTGCAGATGGGTCACAAACCGTGAGAAATACAGGCTTTCCGTATCCAGCTCCTTTTTCATGTGGAACTGGACCACGGTCAGGATGTCCTTTACCATTTTTACCGATGACATGGTGCGTTCCATGGTCATGCCCTCTGTCTGGGCATTGACAAGATGGAAGGCAATGTTGCCGGCTTCTTCTTCCGGCAGTCTGAGCCCCAGACGCTGGTTCAGATAATCCACGGCATCTTTTCCAGCCCTGTATTCCCTGGGATAGAATTTCTTCACTTCCCAGAGAAGGCGGTTCTGGAGCACGATGCCTTTCTGAGAGCGTTCCATGGCATAGATAAGGTGGTCAAGAAGGGTAAAGAACGCCTGGCTGTCCAGGGCACAGGAAAGGCTGCTGCCCGCAGCGTCCACTGCCTCCTGTATGACCTCCAGGGTTTCCTGGGGAATCCCTTCTATCATCCGGCTGTAATCCTTAAGGATTCCTCCCTGGCCGGATACAAAACGGCGCTCCACGTCCTTTTCTTCCAAACAGCCTCCAACCTGGGTCTTGAAACGCAGGCCCCGTCCCATGATGATTTCTTCCTGGCCTTTTGCATTTTTAACCAATATGAAATTATTATTCAGTATTTTCAGTACCTTCACAATCCCTCCCCCTTTGCAGATATGATTGTAACGGATATTTTTATTCCACACAAGCCCCGTTTGCAGCAATCACGTCCCTGTACCAGTAAAAACTGTCTTTTTTATATCGTTTCATTTCCCTTAAATCAAACTCATCCCTGTCAACATATATAAAGCCATACCGCTTCCCATAGCCCTGGTGGGTGCTTACCAGATCAATGGCAGACCATGGACAGTATCCCATGACCTCCACACCGTCTGTCACCGCCAATCTCAGCTGGTTTATGTGGGCGGCCAGATACTCAATGCGGTAAGAATCATGTACAGATTCATCCTCCTCCAGAATATCTGGCGCACCGATTCCGTTTTCTGTTATGAGCACCGGCAGATGATAGCGCTCATAAACTTTCCGCAGTGTCAGACGCAGCCCCTCAGGATCCACGACCCAGCCGTATTTTGTTTTTCCCACATAGGGGTTTTCCTCCGGGCGATACACGCCCGGCTCCCCCAGCATGATCTGCTGGTCCCCTGCCCTTGGCGCCACATCGGAGCCATCTCCCCTGCTGGCTCCCACGGTAGCAGTGGAATAATAGTTCATGGCAATGAAATCCGGTTTGGCGCCAGCCAGGATTTCCAGGTCCCCGTCCATGAGGGAAGGCGCAATGCCCCTGTCCTCCAGGTACCGGAATGCCAGACTATTGTATCTCCCGAACACGGCCGCGTCCAGGAAATTCCAACACCGGATGGATTCCCAGTTATGGGCCGCAATGGAGTCCCTGGGGCTGCATGTGGCAGGGTACATGGCCGTTATATTTAAAGCCGGACCGATTTTGGCGTCAGGACACATCTGATGCAGCAGCTTCATGGCCTGAGCCTGGGCCAGAAGCATGTGGTGATTCTGGAGATACAGTGTTTTTTGATTAGGAAGGCCCTTTCCTTTAGGAACCCCGATGGCACCCGGATGGAGAATCATGGTGTTCTGCTCATTGATGGTAAGCCAGTATTTTACCTGGGAACCAAAGTGGGTATACAGTACCTTCGCGTATTTGACAAATGCCTCAATGGTATCCCGACTGCTCCAGCCGCCCTTTTCCTCCAGCACATAAGGCAGATCAAAGTGGTACATGGTAATCACAGGTTCTATCCCGTACTTTCTGCACGCCTCAATCACTTGGTTATAAAAGGCAATGCCTTTCTGGTTCACCGTCCCTGTGCCTTCCGGCAGTATCCTGGTCCATGCCACGGAAAAACGGTATGCCTTAAGCCCCATCTCCCCCATAAGCGCAATGTCCTCCTCCCAGCGGTGGTAGTGGTCGCTGGCCACTCTAAAATCCGCTGTGCCAGAGGGATGTTCACACATATCAATGATGGATGGTGATTTCCCATCCTCGTTCCATGCACCCTCCACCTGATAAGCAGAGGTGGAGGCACCCCACAAAAAATCCTCTGGAAATGCTTTTATACTTTGATAAATCATCTAATCTCCTGCTTCCTTTCCTGCATCTATATTTATTGGCATGACATTTCTCAGCAAAGCTTCATCAGTTCCATCCCTGCCTCCACATCCCTGGGCTGTGTGGTAAGCACCTCAGACAGGCCTCCATTGTTCACCACCAGCACGGGCGTAACCAGATCGTATCCCAAATCCAGGATCGCCTGCCGTTCAATCTCCACCAGGGGAGTCCCAGGCTCCACCAGGTCATCCACACCTGCAAGGGCGGTAAAATGCTTTCCCTGGAGATTCACTGTATCAATACCGATATGGATCAGCACTTCCACACCGTTTTCACATGTGATGCCAATGGCGTGCTTTGTCTCAAAAAAAGCGGTTATACGTCCTTTTACCGGTGATACGATTGTATTTCCTGTTGGTATGACCGCCATCCCCTTTCCAAGGACACCGCTGGAGAATACGGCGTCCCTGACTTCTGAAAGGGGAACCGCATGGCCGCTTACAGGGGATTGGATGGAAAACGTCTGCTGACCGGCTCCTGTTTTTTCAGATGAACGTTCCTCAGCACCGCGTTTCACTTCCTCATATGTCCTCCCCTTATGTTTCACTTCCTTACATTTTCCTTCAGGCTCCTCAAATCCCATCACCCATGCTGCTGCAAAGGCTGCCGCAAAAGCAATGACGCAGGTAATGACTGCATGGACAATATTCATGGGATTCTCTCCGATGAAGGCGGGAAGCGCTGCCAGTCCAGGGGATACGAAAGCATACCGCACCAGTCCGGACAGACCTGCATAGATTCCAGCAATGCCTCCGCCAATCATGGATGCAATCAAGGGACGTTTCAGATTCAACGTAACACCGTACAGGGATGGCTCCGTAATACCCAGGACCGCGGTGATGCCCGTGGAGGTTGCCAGCTGTTTCAATTCCTGGTTCTTTGTCTTTAAGGCAACTGCCAGGGTTGCCCCACCCTGGGCCACATTGGAGGCCAGCATGCCCGGTCCGTTAATCATCTCAGAACCTGTCTTGGTTAGCTGCATGGTGGCAATGGGTGTCATGGCCCAGGCCGTGCCGGATACCACCAGCACGGGCTGCAGCGCACCCATAAGTGCGGGAATCAGCCAGCTGGCCTTTCCGTTAATGAACTCAGCTCCGGCCGCAATGACATCATTCAGGAATACACCGATGGGTCCTACGGCCAGGAACGCAATAGGCGCTGTCACAAATAATGTGATTAACGGTTTGGTGAAAAACTTTATCATAGAAGGGGAAACCTTTTCCGCGAACCGCTCCACATGGGACATGATCCAAACCGTAAAGATGATGGGAAGCACGCTGTAGGAGTAGTCCGAAAGAATGAGCGGTATCCCGAAAAACGTAATCGGCGCCCCGGATGACAGCATGCCGCTCCAGGTGGGATGCAGCAGGGTACAGGCCAGCGTCATGGCCAGGATAGGGCTGCACTCAAACTTAATTGCAGCGCCGTAAGCCAGAAGCACAGGCATAAAGTAAAATGCGCCGTCTGAAATCATATTCAGCATCTGGTAGGTGCTTCCGTCCGTGTTCACCAGGTTCAGGAGGGTGAGCACTGCCAGGACCGCCTTAATCATACCTCCGCCCACCAGTGCAGGTATCACTGGTGTGAAGGTAGTGGATATGATGCTGATAATCCTGGTGAGCCATTTTTCTTTTTCTCCGGATCCGCCTTTATGGGAACCGTCCGGATTGGAACGTCCCTGCCCTTCCCCGGTTATTTCCCTGATGGCCCTGAATGCGGTCTGGACCTCATTTCCGATGACTACCTGAAACTGTCCTCCCTTGTCAACAACGCTGATGACCCCGGGTATTTCCTCCACCCGGTCCCGGTCCACCTTTCCTTTGTCCCTGAACTCAAATCTAAGCCTGGTTGCGCAATGGGTCAGCATTGCCACATTATCTTTTCCGCCAACAGCTTCCAGGACCTCCAGCCCTGTTTTCCTGTAATCCATACCAATCTCTCCTCTCGTGGTACTCCAATTAATCCATAGAAAGTGCACAAAAAAAGACCAAACATAACAGACACGATATGTGTCCATATGATTTGGTCTTGCCTGCATTACCAGTAACAGCCTCATTCACTGTTATTCAATTCATTGTCTTAAGACGTAAATAAGTTTAACAGACTGTCTTTGACATTGCAATATTAATTTCTGCCAAAATACACGGGGCATATTCGGTTAATATGCACAATTATTTAACAACCTTCAATCCGCCTTTTCCCGGCTCAGCAGCGGGTTCAGCTGCTTCCTCTGTTTCCCTTACTTCTTTGATTACGATGTTCTCCTGATTTTTGTAGATGGAATCAGCGGGCACGCAGCCCCTTACGCTGGACAGCGGGTATACATTGGAATTCCTTCCGATGATGGTTCCCGGATTCAGCACGCTGTTGCAGCCAACCTCTACATGGTCGCCCAGGATTGCTCCGAATTTCTTAAAACCAGTGGTCACATCCCCGTCCTCGGCATGGACCTTAACTAAGGACTTGTCAGACTTGACGTTGGAGGTAACTGCCCCAGCTCCCATATGCGCCTTATAGCCCATGATGGTGTCCCCGATATAGTTGAAATGCGGCACCTGTGCGCCGTCAAAGATGATGGAGTTCTTAATCTCACAGGAATTGCCGATAACAGCGCCCTCGCCGATGATGACGCGGCCCCTTAAAAATGCACTCTGGCGTACCTCTGCCTTGGCGCAGATAATCATGGGCCCGCCCATGGCAATGGTGGGGGCAATTTTGGCCGACCTGTGGATCCAGATGTTCTTGCCTACCTTCTTATACTCGGTCTCCGGCAGGATTGGCCCTATTTCCTCGATGAATGCCCCGATATTGGGAAGCACTTCCCACGGATATACCTGTCCGTCAAACAGCTTCTCTGCAATTGTATGGCTTGTGTCCAAAAGTTCTTTGATTGTCATCTGTTCCAGTTTCATAAATTAGTTCTCCTTTTTATTAGATTCCTGTCTTTTATAGTGTGCGGCAGCCGAATCAAAAAACCTGCGCATATCGTACTGGTTATTCATCCGGATTACATTCACTGTCCTGCCTGCCACAAAACGCTCCAGTTTCTCCATGTATTCATCGGAAGTAATGGAGCCCTCTGACACATAGGTAAGTCCCTTTTCCCAGCTGGCTGTCAGATCCGGGTTCAGAAGCTGATGGATGGAATTCTCCACCACGTCAAATACCATCTCGCCTAACAGGGCCGGGGTAATGACCTGGGTTTTCTTGTTAAGGCTCAGATACTTGATGTTGAACAGCTTTTTCAGTATCTCTGCCCTGGTTGCACTGGTCCCGATACCGCTTCCCTTAATCTGGGCCCGCAGCTCCTCATCCTCTATGAGCTGGCCCGCATTCTCCATGGCCAGGATGATGGAACCGGAGGTATACCGCTTGGGCGGGGATGTCTCCCCTTCTTTTATATTTAAATCCACAAGAGTAAGTATATCATTTTTTTTCAGATCTGCAAGCATTTGCAGCAATACTGTCCTGTCAACTTTTGGAGACTGTGCCTCTGCCTCCCCGCTGTTTTCCTGGTTCCGGGCATCGTCCCCTGCCTTGGCGGCCTGGTCGGCGCCCTCCTCAAAGGTTTCCTCCACGCCATTCTTCCTGGCCAGGTTCACATCCGCCACCTTCAGGTATCCGGGTTCGGCCAGCACCTTAAAGCTGGCAAAGAAATGTTCCTTCATCCGCTCCAGCTCCAGGCTGTATTTCTGGTAGATGGCCGCCGGATAAAAGATGCTTAGGAACCTCCTGCATATGACCTGGTACACTTTTTCCGAAAGGGGCGGCAGTTTTTTTGCCGACCCGGCCCCCTGTCCCGTGGGCACGATGGCGTAGTGGTCCGTAATCTGTTTGTCATTCACATACCTGGTTTTGGCGATTCCCTTAAAGGAACCGCTGTCCAGGATTTCCTGGGCAAACTCCGCCATGGGGCCATAATTCTTAAGGCCGCCGATATTCTTATATATCTCCTTGGATACAGCGGTGGACAGCACCCTGGCATCGGTCCTGGGATAGGTGACCATCTTCTTCTCGTAAAGCTCCTGGACTACCTTAAGGGTTTCATCCGGGCTGATTTTAAACATTTTGGAACAGTCGTTCTGCAGTTCAGCCAGGTTGTAGAGAAGGGGAGGATTCTTTGTCTCCTTCTTCTTTTCCTTGGAAACCACCACTGCTTCCATGGGCGGCTCTTCCCTTAACATGGCAATCAGTTCTTCCGCGTGTTCCCTGTCCTTAAAACCGTTTTCCTTATACAGATGGGGGGTGCCGAAATACCTGGAGCCTTCCGCTGCCTTCCATTCCGCGTCAAAGGGGACAGGAGCCCCATCCTTTCCCGGCGATTCAAAGTTTCCGATAACCCTGTAAAAAGGTGTCTTTATGAAATTGCGGATTTCCCGCTCCCTGCGCACCACCATGCCTAACACGCAGGTCATGACACGGCCCACGGAAAGGACCGTGAACCTGGTTCCCAGGTAATTGGAAAGGGCCGGCCCGTATTTGAGCGTAAGGGCCCTGGAAAAGTTGATTCCCATCAGGTAATCTTCCTTTGCCCTTAAGTAGGCTGAGGCTGACAGGTTATCGTATTCGGATTCATCCTTTGCCTCCCTGATTCCCCTTAATATCTCTTCCTCTGTCTGGGAATCAATCCACACACGCTTCTGTTTCTTATCCTTCACATCTGCCAGCTGGGCAACCAGCCGGTATATATATTCCCCCTCCCGCCCCGAGTCCGTACATACATAGATTGTATCCACATCCGGACGGTTTAAGAGACCTTTGACAATTTCAAACTGCTTTGCAACATTTCCAATGACCTCGTACTTGAATTCCTTGGGAAGGAACGGCAGGGTCTGAAAGCTCCAGCGCTTGTATTTCATGTCATAGGCTTCCGGATAACTCATGGTCACCAGATGGCCCACACACCATGTGACAACCGCTGTATCCGATTCAATATACCCATCCTGGCGCCTGCCCTTAATCTTAAGGGCTTCTGCGAACTGCTGGGCCACGCTGGGTTTTTCCGCTATGTATAATGACTTTGACATCCAATCCCTCTTTTGCTTTCTCTGCTATACGCGGCGCATAAATGGGCAGGATTTCCAGTGCCCGCCGCAGCGCGTATTCGTATAGTATACCATTAAATCCGGTCCGTGGCAATGATGGGAAATATTAATTCATACTTTGGTTACATATTTGTAATAAATGAAGGGGCGCTGGATCATCCGTCAGCGCCCCTTCCATTGTCTTATACAGTCAGGAATTTATAAATCGTGGTGGTTTTATATTCCTGTCCCGCCTTTAAGATGGGGGACGGGAAGTCTGGCTTATGCATGGCGTCCGGATAGTACTGTGTCTCAAAACAGAACGCATGGCGGTAATCATAATGGGCGCCGCCCTTTCCCGGCAGCTCATCCGTCAGGAAATTGGCAGTGTAGAACTGGATGCCCGGAAGGTCCGTATAACACTCCATCACGCGTCCGCTGGCAGGGTCCATGGCCTTTGCAGCCAGGGCCAGTTCACCTTTAGGATGGTCCAGCACCCAGTTGTGGTCATAACCTTTGCCGAACACCAGGGCCTCAAAATCCTGGTCAATATCCCGGCCAATGGGTTTCATTTCCGTAAAATCCATTGGGGTGCCGGCTACCGGGGCAATCTCCCCCGTGGGAATGGATACCTGGTCCGCGGGCGTATAATGGCCGGCATTCAGCCATACCTGCTGGTCCAGCACATTCCCGCTGTCATGGCCCGCCAAATTAAAATAGCTGTGGTTGGTAAAGTTGGCCACGGTGTCTGCGTCACACACCATGTGATAATCCAGTACAAGGCTGTCCTCATCCGTCAGGGTATAACTCACCGTAATCTTTGCGTTGCCTGGATATCCCTGGTCCCCGTCCGGGCTTTCCAGATAAAAGTCCAGCCTGCTGCCTTTATCTGTCTCAGAAGCACTGCACTCCCATACCCTGTCATGATACAGGTCAGGGCCGCTGTGAAGGTTGTTGGGGCCGTCGTTGGCAGCAAGGGGATAATCCTTACCGCCGATGGTAAGGACCGCGCCTTTGATGCGGTTGGCGTTGCGCCCTACCGGCGCGCCGAAATGGGGCGGGTTCTTCCGGTAGCTGTCCAGATCATCATATCCCAGTACCACATCCCCCGGTATGCCGTCCTTGTCAGGCACCACCATGGAAACCCACACGCCCCCAAGGGTAATGAAGGAAGCAGATACCTTGTTCTTATTAATCAGGGTATACCTGTAAACCTCGGTGCCGTCCGGCATTGTCCCGAATGATTCCTTTGCGATTGCCATATGTTCCTCCTTGTCCCGGTATATTATTTTGCCTGTATATAACCCTTTGCAGTCAGCAGTTCCGCACAGAGGACAGCGCCTCCGGCCGCCCCGCGGACCGTGTTATGGGACAGGCCCACGAACTTGTAATCATAGACCTTGTCTTCCCTTAAACGGCCAATGGAAATACCCATTCCATTCTCAAAATCCACATCCGTAGTTACCTGGGGGCGGTTATCTTCCTCCAGATATTGGATGAACTGCTTTGGCGCGCTGGGAAGCGCAAGTTCCTGGGGAAGCCCCTTAAAGGCCACCAGCTTCTCAATCAGCTGCTCCTTTGTCACTTTCTTCCTGAACTTGACAAATGCGGCTGCCGTATGTCCGTTCAGCACAGGCACGCGGATGCACTGGCAGGTGATGACAGGGCTTTCAGCCTTTACAATCACGCCATCCTCCACCCTGCCCCACAGACGCAGCGGTTCCTGTTCGCTCTTCTCTTCCTCACCGCCAATGTAGGGAATGATATTGCCCTCCATCTCAGGCCATTCCTTAAAGGTCTTGCCCGCGCCGGAGATTGCCTGATATGTAGTTGCAACCACTTCATATGGCTCAAATTCCTTCCAGGCGGTCAGGGCCGGGGCATAACTCTGGATGGAGCAGTTGGGCTTAACAGCAATGAAACCGCGGTCCGTGCCCAGGCGTTTTCTCTGGAAGGGGATGACATCAAAGTGCTCCGGGTTAATCTCCGGCACTACCATAGGAACATCCGGGGTCCAGCGGTGGGCGCTGTTATTGGAGACAACCGGGGTTTCGGTCTTTGCATAAGCCTCCTCAATGGCCTTGATTTCATCTTTGGTCATATCAACCGCGCTGAACACAAAATCCACGCCTGCCGCAACCTTCTCCACCTCGTTTACATTCATCACAACCAGCTGCTTCACAGCCTCCGGCATGGGGGTGGCCATCTTCCAGCGGTCTCCCACCGCCTCCTCATAGGTCCTGCCTGCGGAACGCGGGCTGGCAGCCACTGTCACCACCTCATACCATGGATGGTTTTCCAGCAGGGAAATGAACCTCTGTCCAACCATGCCCGTTGCTCCTAATACGCCGACTCTTAATTTCTTTTCCATAGTCCCTTCATTCTCCTCATTGTCCATTTTTCATCCGCCAGTGGAGGAACCCTTCCTTAATTTGTGGGGGAATTATTCCTGTATCGGGGAATCTTTCCCTATCCTATACCAAATCCAGTAAAAATGCAACAGGAAATTCGCCTTTTGCGCACATTTGTTTTTGTATTGCGGACAAACATGGCTTTTTGTCTGTCACATTCCCTAAAAATCCATACGATTGTTTTTAACCTTGAAACTTCCTGCTAAGTACTCTATAATGAAGTTAAATATGCGTTAAGATAAAACATATCATGTAAGAAAGGCGTTATAATGAACAAAGAAACAAAATACCCTTATGTCCTGTTTCATATTAACGGCTCCCTCTATTGCCTGAACAGTCAGTATCTCTCGAAAATCCGCCCTATGCCGGATTATGAAAAAATCCCAAAGGCGCCAGCCAGTATAATGGGGATGTTCCGGCAGGATGACCGTATTGTCACCCTGATGGATTTACGCACCGAGTTAGGCTACCGGTCAATGTCCAGTGAATGTATGGAATTTGAGGAAATGATTGATGCAAGGAAGCAGGATCATCTCAACTGGCTTTCGGAACTTGAACGGTGCATTCAAAAGGACGAACCCTTCCTTCTGGCAAAGGATCCACATCAGTGTGCCTTTGGACGCTGGTATTACAATTTCCACACAGACAATCAGGCCGTGGCATTCCATCTGCGCAAAATAGAAGAGCCCCATAGGAAGCTTCACGAGGCAGCCATTGAAGTGGAAACATGTGCAAAGAACCATGCCCAATGCCATCGTGAAACATGTTTAAAAACCATCCTTAAAAATATAAAAGAAGAAACCGCGCCCGCAATCCTCAAGCTTATGGATGAGACAAAGGATTATTTCCGCACCTCCATTTATAAGGAAATGGTGCTTGTGCTGGACCGCATCAACTGCGGGATTGCCGTGGATGAGATTGCGGGGATTGAGGATCTGGATGAGCTTGGATGGGACGGGCAGGATTACATGCGCGGCCAGTGTCCTTACATACGTAATGTTTTACAAAGCGCCAAATATAAAGGACTTATATTTGAGCTGGACGTTGACTATATTGCCGGGCAGATGGGTGCGGTACAAGCCGCCCTTACAAGTTAAAACACGGACGGATGCACTGCATCCAATACCGGCTATGGGAGCAGGACGTGCGCTTACAGGCGCACCTTGCTCCCTTTTCCATCCCTCTTAGCCAGCTTCAGCCGGTTCATATGGACTTCCTTGCCCTTATAATCAATGACAGGGTTGTCACCAATCAGGTATAATTTCTCCAGTTCCTCATTCTTTGCAAGCTTGATTCCCCTTACGCCCCTGGACGCTTTCTTAAGGACGGATATCTCCTCCAGCGGGAACCGCAGGAACACGCCGCTTGTGGTCTGCAGCACCACTTCCTCCTGTCCCTCCACCGGAAGGATGGATACAACCTGGTCACCGTCCTGCAGCTTGGTTGCCGCAACCATCCGGTTATTGGTCTCAAACTCCTCTGCCGGGACCTGCTTCACCATGGCCATCTTAGTTGCGAACACCAGGGTGGCCCCCTTTAAATCCTGGGCGCATGTGAGATAGACAATGGAATCCTTTGTACCGTCATATTTACTCAGGTTCTCAATGGGCACGCCTTTGTCCCTCAGCTTGCCTGCCGGCACATCCATGGCCTTAATCTGATACAGGCTTCCGCTGGCTGCAAACAGGCATATTTTGTCCGTGTTCAGGCACCGGATCACATGGACCTGCTCCGTGTCAACGGTTTCCTGGTTCCTCTCATAGGTGGACTTGTCAAGAAGCTTGCAGTATCCGAACCGGTCAAGGACAAACACCACCTCCTGGACCTGGACCGCGCTTTCATCGTACACAGCTTCGGGCCCATCCTCAATCAGGGTACGCCTTGGAACGGAGAATTCCTCCTTGATGGCGGCCAGATCATCTTTGATGACCCGGTTCATCTCTTCCCTGCTGCCGAGAATCTTCTTATACTCTGCAATCCGCCTCAAAGTCTCTTTGTGTTCCTTCTCCAGGGCCAGGATTTCCAGGCCGATTAACTTGTAGAGCCGCATCTCCAGGATGGCGGAGGCCTGGCGTTCCGTAAAATGCAGTTTCCTGGCATCCTCCTCAAATCCCGGCGCCTTAAACCTGATGTTGGACACATCGCCGGCTGTCAGGCATGCCTTGGCATCCTTCAGGTTCTTGGACCCCCTGAGGATGGCAATGATCAGGTCGATGCAGTCGCATGCCGTAATCAGGCCTTCCTGCACTTCCTTCTTATCCGTTTCCTTCTGAAGCAGGACATTGTACTTGCGTTTTGTGTTCCCATACTGGAAATCCAGGAAATTGCGCAGGATTCCCTTCAGGTTCAGTGTCTCCGGGCGTCCTCCGGCAATGGCCAGCATGTTTACCCCGAAGGTATCCTCAAACTTCGTCTTCTTATAAAGGATATTCTTGATTTTCTCTATGTCCGCATCCTTGCGCAGTTCCAGCACGATGCGGATTCCTTCCTTGTTGGACTGGTTGGAGATGTCCACCACATCGGTCAGCTTCTTGCTCTCCACCAGGTCAGCAATGTCCACCAGGAACTTATTGATTCCGGCGCCTATCATGGTGTAGGGAATCTCGGTGATGACAAGTTTGTCCTTATCCGCCTTGCGCTTCCCAAGCTCCACCTCCAGCTTGCCGCGCAGCTTTATCTTGCCTGCCCCGGTCTCATAGATGACCGGCAGTTCGCTTTTATTGGCAATGATCCCACCCGTGGGGAAATCCGGGCCGGGCATATATTCCATGAGCTGTTGTGTGGAAATCTCCGGATCATCGATATATGCCCTGACCGCGTCCACCACCTCACCCAGGTTATGGGGCGGGATACTGGTGCTCATGCCTACCGCGATGCCCTCTGCCCCGTTTATCAGAAGGTTGGGCACCCTGACCGGCAGGACCTCCGGCTCCTTCTCCGTCTCATCGTAGTTGGGTATGAAATTTACGGTCTTATCTAAGTCTTTCAGATATACTTCCTGGGCGAATTTCTCCAGACGGGCCTCCGTATACCTCATGGCAGCCGCCCCGTCCCCTTCAATGGAACCAAAGTTGCCGTGGCCGTTCACCAATGCCATTCCCTTTTTAAACTCCTGGCTCATGACAACCAGTGTCTCATAGATGGAGCTGTCCCCATGGGGATGATATTTACCCATGGTATCGCCCACGATACGCGCCGACTTCCTGTGGGGCTTATCGTGGTCCAGGCGCAGCTCGCTCATATCATAGAGGACCCGGCGCTGTACCGGCTTTAGTCCGTCCCTGGCGTCCGGTATGGCCCTTGCAGTAATGACGCTCATGGAGTAATTCATGTAGCTCTTCTGCATTTCCTCGCTATATTCTGTCCTTATTATCTTTTCAGCCATGTTATTGTCTTCTCCTTGTCATGTACACCTGGCAGCAATCCCGGGGCGCCTCGTCTTCCGGCGTCCGGATGCATGTGCTTTATGCGTCAATCTCGGCCTCGTCCGCGTGTTCGTAAATGAACGTGCGGCGGGGAGCCACTTCGCTTCCCATCAGCATCTCTGTTATCTCGGAAGCCATCCTGGCGTCCTCGATTTCCACCCGCTTCAATACGCGGCGTTCCGGGTCCAGGGTGGTCTCCCACAGCTGCTCCGCGTCCATTTCACCAAGACCTTTATACCGCTGGAGGGTAAAATCCCCGGTGTGGGTCCTGCGGTAGCGTTCCAGCTCTTTCTCATCATACAGGTACTGCTCCTCGCCCCGTTTGGGAATCACCTTGAACAGGGGCGGCATGGCAATATACACATGGCCGTCATAAATCAGTTCGGGCATGAACCTATATAGGAATGTAAGGAGAAGGGTGTCGATATGGCTCCCGTCCACATCGGCATCCGTCATCAGTATGATTTTATCGTAACGCAGCTTCGTGATATCAAAGTCATTGCCATATCCTTCCGAGAACCCGCAGCCAAAGGTATTGATCATGGTCTTGATTTCCGCATTGGCAAGTACCTTGTCCATGGAGGCTTTTTCCACGTTGAGGATTTTTCCCCTGATGGGCAGGATGGCCTGATACTTACGGTTCCTGGCTGTTTTAGCAGAGCCTCCGGCAGAATCTCCCTCAACAATGAAAATCTCGCATTTTTCCGCGTCCCTGCTCTCACAGTTGGCCAGCTTGCCGTTACTGTCAAAGGAGAACTTGGATTTGGTCAGCATGTTGGTCTTGGCCTTTTCCTCGGCGCGGCGTATCCTGGCAGACTTTTCCGCACAGCCAATCACGCCCTTAAGCACTTCCACGTTGCGGTCAAAATACAGCTGCAGCTCGTCCCCTGTCACGGTAAACACGGCTTTGGTAGCGTCCGCGCTGGCCATCTTGGTCTTGGTCTGTCCCTCGAATATGGGGTCCGGGTGCTTGATGGCCACGACCGCCGTCATGCCGTTGCGGGTATCCGCGCCCGTGAAGTTGGTATCTTTTTCTTTTAAGATTCCAAGTTCCCTGGCATAACTGTTGATCAGTGCGGTGAACTTGGTCTTAAATCCCGCCAGATGGGTGCCCCCCTCCTGTGTGAAGATATTGTTGCAGAAACCCAGGATATTTTCCTCAAAGGTATCCACAAACTGGATAGCCGCCTCCACCTCAATCCGGTCCACCATGCCCTTAAAATAAATGGGGTCGTGCACAGCCGCCTTGCCTGTATTCAATTCCTTTACATAGGCAACAATCCCCTCCGGCTCATGATAGGTAATCTTCTCGTTCTCACCCGGCCGCTTGTTCTCATAGCAGATGGTCAGCATGGGGTTCAGGTAGGCTGTCTCGTGAAGGCGGCTTTTCAGCCATTCAGCCTTGAACCTGGTCTTCTCAAAGATATCCCCGTCCGGAAGGAAATTAATCCTGGTGCCGGTCTCCCTTGTCTTTCCCACAACGGGAAGCAGCCCGTCCTCAAGTTTGATGATGGGTCTTCCCTTCTCATATTCATCATGGTAAATAAATCCGTCCCTATACACCTTGACGTCCATGTGCTCTGACAGGGCATTAACTACGGAGGAGCCCACACCGTGAAGTCCTCCGCTGGTCTTATAAGCGTCATTATCGAATTTACCGCCTGCATGCAGGGTGGAAAGGACAATCCTTGCTGCTGAAAGTCCCTTTTTATGCATCCCCACCGGGATGCCGCGCCCATTGTCCCGCACCGTGCAGGAACCGTCCGCCTCCAGGGTCACCCACACGCTGCTGCAGTAACCGGCCAGATGCTCGTCCACCGCGTTATCCACGATTTCATAAATCAGATGGTTTAACCCTTTTGAGCCAACCCCTCCTATATACATGCCCGGACGCTTACGTACTGCTTCCAACCCCTCCAATACCGTAATGCTGTCCGCATTATACTGTTCCTTTGCCATTGCAATCCTCCATATCCAATAAGTACATACGTACGTTTCATCTTATAGTATTAAAACATATTTAGATTGTTTTGGCAAGTTTTGGGCGGAGAAAAATTCTCCGCCCAATAAAAAACAGTGTTATTGGAAATTATAACAGCCATTTAACCTGCCCTCAGGTTTTCCTCTTCTTCCATCCTCTCAACAAACCGTTCAGCAAATACTTTACACGAATACGTATGGGTTTGGTATTTTATCAAAATTGATAACCTTCAAAGAGCTTTCACACATATAAATCTTGTTACTGTCATCAAATGATGCCCTTTTTAAGGAACAGATATGCGATTGCAGAACCGGTTGTGTAAAACCTTCTTTCATCAGGAAGAACTCATTATCAGATTTTTCTATGATTTCCCCATCTGCCACATTCTGTAAGGCTTTATAAATCTCATCTAATTTTTCCTTTACGAGTACAGATTCAATAATCCCATCCATGATACTATCTTTTGGAGTATCTATCAACAAGCCTTTCAGATGCCCTTCCATAAAATTTAAATTGTAATACTCTGGCAACTGGTCGATGATAAACGGATTATCTATATATATTGCCTGATTTGTAATTGACAGTTCTTTTTTGAAATCCTCACATTCGTTATTTTAAAAAACAATCCAATCAAACGTCCCTTTATGTTTAATTCCAGCCGTGCTTTTGATTCTTTATGACTTACTTAAAATCATATAAATCTTTTATTTGATTTTCATTTTTGCAAAAAACAAACAAGCCACAACGGAACAATCCCCGCGTGGCTTGACTTTTATAAAGCAGATGACGGGAATCGAACCCGCCTCCCCAGCTTGGGAAGCTGGTGTTCTACCGATGAACTACATCTGCGCAACAAGGATATTATACCATATTTTCCTAATATTTCAAGTCTATTTTTAAATTTTCCTAATTTTTCTAAAAAACGGCCTATTTCCAGGGTTTCCCGGAACGTATTTGGTTTCTTACATTTCTTAAAGCCCCGGGACAGTCCTGAAGCGGATTCCTCCTGCCTCCTGACCTGTCCCGGTCCATGGCACTTACAGCACCTTGTTAAGGAAACTCCTGGTGCGTTCCTCCTTGGGATTGCCAAAGACCTCCTCCGGCGTACCCTGCTCAACAATATATCCGTCGTCCATGAATATCACCCGGTCAGCCACCTCCCTGGCAAATCCCATCTCATGGGTAACCACGACCATGGTCATGCCATCGGCTGCCAGCTGCTTCATGACCTCCAGCACCTCTCCCACCATCTCAGGGTCCAGGGCAGAGGTGGGTTCATCGAACAGCATGATATCCGGGTTCATGGCCAGGGACCGGGCAATTGCCACACGCTGCTTCTGTCCGCCGGACAGCTGGCCCGGATACACGTCTGCTTTGTCCGACAGGCCTACCCGTCCCAAAAGCTCCAGCGCCTTTTGATCCGCCTCAGCCTTGTTCATCAGCTTTAACTGGGTGGGAGCCAGGGTTATGTTGTCACGGACCGTCAGATGGGGAAACAGGTTGAAATGCTGGAACACCATACCGATGTTCTCACGTACCTTATTGATATTGGTATTGGGGTCGGATATGGGGTGTCCATCCACCACCACTTCCCCGGAGGTTATTTTCTCCAGCCTGTTCAGACACCTTAAAAATGTACTTTTGCCGGAACCGGAAGGGCCTATCATGCACACGACCTCCCCTTCCTTTATCTCAATGCTGATGTCCTTCAAAACTTCCAGGTCACCAAAACTTTTCTTTAGCTGCTTTACAGTAATCTTATTTTCCATAGGACACTCTCCTCTCCACATATTTTGCCACCCTGGACAGGATGGTGCAGATGACCAGATAAAATATGGCCACTGACAGGTAAATCGGCATGACCATGGAGGATGCGTTGGCCGCTATGATTTTGCTGTTCTGTGTCAGTTCCCTTGGTCCGATGACAGATATGAGGGATGTGTCTTTTAAGGAGATGATGAACTGGTTGATAATCGTCGGCAGCATGGTGCGGAATGCCTGGGGCAGGATTACCTTGCGCATGGCTTTGCCGTAGGACAGGCCAAGGCTTCTGGCCGCCTCCATCTGCCCTTTGTCCACGGCTTCAATGCCTCCTCTGATAATCTCCGCCATATAGGCGCCTGCATTCAGGCTCAGGGTCACACAGCCGGCAGAGAACGCCCCTCCTATCATATTCCACTGGAACCCATAAGGGCGCAGCATACTCCCCACGCCATAGTACATGATGAATACCTGTACCAGCAGCGGCGTCCCTCTTATGATGTCAATGTAGATATTGGCAATGAATTTGAGCGCCTTAAAGTCAGATACCTTAAACAATCCAAAGATAACCCCCAGGATTGTGGCGAAGAACAGCGAAATGACCGTCATCTGCAACGTGACGCCAAGGGCCTTGAAAAACGACGGGTAATACTGGGTTAATACATTAATAATCTGCATACTATCATCCTTTTCTCTTTTTCATCCGCCGGTAACGGCCGTCAGATCCACGGGCCGCACCAGACTCATCCTCCGGTTTTGGGCCGGCTGCCAGTTATAGCCAAATTTAAAGCACTTAAGCCAGTCTTTTTGGATAACTGCTTTAAATTTATCCATAACCTTTTTGCACATTCAGGCGCCGGCCCCTGTTTCCAGGACATGTGTCATGCCCTGACAGGAACCGGCGCGCATCTGCCGCACAGGGGCGGCCATCGTGCCCCTGATTATTTCGCAATGTAGGTACTTAAGATCTTATCGTATGTACCGTCTGCCTTGATGTTCTCCAGTCCCTTGTTGAACATCTCAACCAGTTCAGGATTCGCGCCCTTCAGGGTTGCAAAGCCATAGGAGGAACCTTTCTCCATCGGGGTGGGAAGGGTCAGGCCAAGTCCCCTGGAAATCTCATATCCGATGACAGGATAATCCTCAAAACAGGCAACTGCTTCCCCGCCAAGAACTGCCTGGTACATATCAGAAGAGCTCTCAAACTGTGTTACCTCAAAACCATACTGGTCAGCAATGGACTCAGCAAACGTGCAGCCTTCCGTACCGATCTTTGCAGCCACGTTCTGCCCCTTTAACTGGTCATAGGTGGTGATGTCGGAGCCCTGAAGCACTGCCATTCCCACACCGGAATCATAGTATGGCTCAGAAAAGTCATACTTTGCAGCCCTCTCATCGGTAATGGACATGCCTGCTATGACACCGTCGCACTCCCCGGCCTCCAGTGCTGTTACTGCTGCGGAGAATCCAACCGGAATCACCTCATACTCGAATCCCTGGTCCTCGGCAATGGCCTTCAGGATATCCAGGTCAATCCCCACCATCTCGCCCTTGTCATTCTCAAACTCAAACGGGGCAAAGGTTGTATCTGTGTTAATCACATACTTCTTGCCTGCTGCTGGCGCGGCTGCATCGGTTCCTGCCGCAGCAGTGTCTTCTGCCTTTGCTGCAGTCGTGTCAGCCTGGGCCTCTGTTGCAGCAGCGGTATCGGCTGCCGGTTTGGACCCGCATCCTGCCATTGAAAGGGCCATAACTGCTGCCATTGAAAATGCCATGATTTTTTTCATAATGATTTCCTCCTCTAACAATTAAAATAAGGGTGACTTTAATACATCATGTCGCCCTTGACTTGTGATGCACGTGCATCATGTTTATTTACTATACCACAAAGGAAAAACTAAGTCAACTTATTGTGGCTATCACAGTGAAAAAGTTGTGGTATGATAATAAGAATCCATTTCCAGCCCCGAGGGATCCTGTGACTTATGATAGGGGGACCATCAAATCCCGCGGACAGGGAATTTTTCCACGATCCGTCCTGTGTGGTACGCCTCCAGAAGCATTTCCAGATCCACGATTTTTGCCCTTAGCTGGCATCCGATATCCGTGTCGCCCACAAGCTTCCGGTTTGAGACACGCTTGATGATGATACTCTCCGAATGGATGTCGCTCTCCTTCTCAATGGCTGCCTCCGTTGACTCAAAGGGTTCATGGGCAGCCAGGATCAGCCCATAGGAATTATAAATCAGCGTATAGCCTGCGATCCCTGTTTCTTTTTGATATGCCTTTGAGAATCCTCCGTCAATGACCAGGACCCTGCCATTGCATTTGACCGGATTTTCCCCATTTTTTGACTTAACCGGCACATGCCCGTTGATGATATGTCCTTCCTCCTCGGACAGGCCGAATTCCCTGAGGATCCTCCGAGCCGTATCTTCCTCCTCCAGCAGGCTGTAATAAGGATTCTTCTTTTCCCTGTGGGTCTCCTTGTCTGCCAGGAAATACCGCTCAAAGGTAGCCATCTTGTCCTTTCCAAACAAAGGCGAGTTCTCATGGAGCCAGATATACCAGCAGATATCCCTGCCCTTTTTTCTTTCCTCGCCGTCAATGGCCACAAAGGCCTGGCGCACATAGCTGTCAAGGCACTCATAAAGCGCCTTTCCTTTGCATTTTCTCCCATATATTTCCACCTCTTTAAAGCTGCCGTCCTCATTTAGAGGAATGCAGCCGTGGTAGAGAAGGTTTCCGTTATATACCTTGTAGAGATTTCCCTTGGCCAGCAGGAAGCGCATATGCTGCTGCAGCTTTTCACAATTCCTGAACGCATTGACAAGACGTTCCATGATAAGCTCCTCTTCTGCCGTCAGCCGGTAAGGGTCCTGCGGGTCCACGGTGGGGAAATGGCTGTCCAGCATCTCATATACCGTGCCATTCAGACAGATGCTGCCAGTCCCATAATCCACCAGATGAAGCAGGTTCCTGCTTTCCAATTGGAATTCGGGATGCTCCTTTGCCAGCTGCCCCTCCACCTTAAACTGTATGACGGAGATGGCCTTGTGCATCTTGATGTTCAGTTCAGTTTCGCTGGGACTGCATGTATTGGTCCCTTTGAGCGCGAAACAGGTGCAGGGGTCGTCCCCGTACATGTCCAGGGAAAATGTGGCCAGAGGCAGCAGGTTAATCCCATACCCCTCCTCCAGGATATCCAGGTTGCCGTATCTTGCGCAGATACGGATCACATTGGCAATACACCCCTTCTGCCCTGCCGCCGCGCCCATCCAGAGCACATCGTGGTTTCCCCACTGGATGTCCAGGGAATGGTAGGACATCAGCTTGTCCATGATGATGTGGGGTCCCGGTCCCCTGTCGTAAATATCCCCCAGGATATGGAGATGGTCCACAATCAGCCGCTGGATCAGTTCACTGAGGGCCACGATGAATTCCTTTGCCCTCCCCACCCGTATGATGGTGGCCACAATGGCGCTGTAATAGGATTCCTTGTCCCTCACGTCCACCTTTTCCGTAATCAGTTCTTCAATCACATATGCAAATTCAGGCGGCAGGGCCTTGCGGACTTTGGAGCGGGTGTACTTGCTGGCCGCCCGCTTGCTCACCTCAATCAGGCGGTACAGGGTAATCTTGTACCAGTCCTCCTTGTTATGTACCTGCTTTAATATCTGGTCCATCTTTTCCCTCGGATAATAGATAAGGGTTGCAAGGGTCTGCTTGTCCTGGCTGCTTAAGGTATTGCCGAACACATCGTTGACCTTGCGCCGTACTGCGCCGGAACCATTCTTCAGCACATGGGAAAATGCCTCATACTCCCCATGGATATCTGTAAGGAAGTGTTCCGTCCCCTTTGGAAGGTTCAGGATTGCCTCCAGGTTGATCACCTCCGTGGATGCAGCCGCAATGGTAGGATACAGCTCGGACAGCCGCTCCAGATACCTTGTTTCAAGGTCGCTCATATGTTTTTCCTCCTCCCTGTTAAAAAAAGCCTGCCCCCTCATGACAGGAGGGCAGGCCCTAAAAATACTCCGCGCCCGGCACAGGCAAAGCTTGCGTCACTCCGCCCCGTCCCGGCCGATGTATATCTTATCTTCCTCATTGATATGGTCCAGCTCCATATAATCTTCTGTCCGCGGGGACAGATCCTTCTTTTTCAGGTTATTGCTCACATAAGCGGATACCAGCCTGTATATGACCGCAAATGCAGGCACGCCGATGATCATTCCCACAAAGCCAAGAAGCCCTCCAAAGAGCAGGATGGAAAACAGGACCCAGAAACTGGGAAGTCCCGTGGAATCCCCCAGGATCTTCGGTCCCAGGATATTGCCGTCAAACTGCTGCAGTACCAGGATGAATATAAGAAAATACAGGCACTTCATGGGGCTTATCATCAGGATCAGGAAGGCGCTTGGAACCGCTCCGATAAAGGGTCCGAAAAAAGGAATGACATTGGTCACGCCGATAATCACGCTGATAAGGAGCACATAAGGCATCCCCATGAACTGCATGGCAAAAAAGCACATGATTCCGATGATCAGGGAATCCAGCAGCTTTCCTGTGATGAACCCGCCAAATATACCGTGGGCAAACCGCACCTCGCTCACAAGGCGGTTGGCATCCTTGAGTTTGAGGACGCTGTATACAATCTTCTTGGACTGTGCCGACAGGGTATCCTTGATATTCAGGAAATACACCATGACAATCACGCCAATCAGTATGTTCTTCACAACGGTAACCACACTTAAAAGCCCGGTGGACAGCTGTCCTATAATCATGGACATGTTGGGAACCAGCTTTTCCGTCAGCCATTTCTGGAACTCAGCCACGCCCTGCTCATAGTAGGGCATGACGAACTGTTCAAAATCCTGATTGTCTTCAAACAGCTTGTTCATCCACATGGTTAGGTTGTTGATATACTCGCCGATACTCTCCTGCAGCCTGAGGATGCTTTTGTAAATCTCCGGAATGATCATCCGGAACAGGCCTGCCACAATGACAACCAGCACGATAAGGCTCACCAGGGTAGCGATGCCCTTGGCAATCCGGTCCGCAATGGACGGGTCCTTTACGGCCTTGCCCAGCTTCTGGTTTGTATATGACCTGGTTTTATTGTAGATGGGCAGCATCAGATATGCCAGCACCGCCCCATATATAATGGGCATTAAAATGGATGCAATCTTGCCAAGGGCTCCGGATACCAGTTCGAACCTGGAAAGGAAAAATCCAAATGCCACGCTGAGGGCAATCACCGCCAGGGCCGTTGTCCCCCAGTACATATAGTTTTTAAATCTCGGGTTTTTCATGTATTCTGCTCCTATGCTTAAAGTATTCCGTCATTCTGCCAGGTCATACACCTGACTCAAGATTTAGTATAGCATAAGCAGAAGGTTCCAGCAATTGGGTTTTGTCAAACCATGGGATTCCAGGAGGATTTTCACACAATATTAACATCCGTTGAAAAACAGTGGTAAGGAAATGTACACAAACAAGGGGTTTTGTGGTATGATAAGGGATACCAATGAATTGAGGTGTAGAACATGTCTTACATTATAAAAATGGCCCTGGACATCAAAGCACGTTTTGAGCCGCCTGCGCCCATAACCTCCCCGCTGGAGGCATACTGCGCCATCGGCACCATTGCAAAAGCCATGAAACTGGATATGCCTGCCAGGAAGGACACGCTCTTTGATATGCGGGCCCAGTTAAATACCGATATAGGCGGCGATGAGCCCGCGGATGAACGCATCGGCAAATTATACCGTATCCTGATGAATTTCATCCGCAACGATGAGACAACGGACCAGATGATGGAATATGTCACATATGGATATGAACATGAAGCATAAAAGAATCAGGAGGTAACTGGGATGGAATATAAAGTAATCTTCCATATTGATGAGAATGCCAGGTGGCAGATGCTCCTTGGTAACGTGGAGAACCTTCTTGGGGCATTAGGGTCCGGGCACATGACCGTGGAGGTTCTGGCCAATGGTGAGGCCGTACAGAAGTACGCTGCCGCCCTTCCGGGACGTGATGATGAAGCGGACCAAAGCCTGGCTGCAAAGATGGCATCCCTGCACCAGGAGGGCGTGACTTTTGCCGCATGCAGGAATGCCATGAGGGCCAACCATCTCACAGAGCATGACCTACATCCCTTTGTCGTGACGGTTCCTGCCGGGGTCATGGAACTGGTGACGCGGCAGGCCCAGGGATATGCGTATATCAAGCCGTGATGTGGGATGATTCCGGGGCCGGGCCTGCTCCGAGGATGATTCCGGGGTCAGTCCGGCTTCGGGGCTGTTTCCTGCTCTTGGGCCGGCCCTGCCAGTAATCAGCCTGATTCTTGCTCAATCAGTAAATCTCCCTCTCAACATCCAGTATCCCTGCTTCCGTATTCTGTGCCACAAACTTTTCAATCTCTTCCTGGATGCTGTCTGCCTGTGCCTGGTGTGCAGCCACAGCAGCCAATCCTATGACGATGATCTGATGTATGTCCTGCTCATCCACTTCGGCTGCCGAAACATTAAATTTATTCCGCAGTTTTGCAAGCAGGCTTTTCACAACCATCCTCTTTTCTTTCAGCGAATGCACCCACGGTGCATGAAGCCTGATTCTTAACGCTAATATTGTCATCTCCTATCCCCCTTCATACCAAGAAATATACCGGCGGCCGAAACAAAGAACAAAGGCGGCACCTTTGCCAGCCGGTAGCCCAAAAGCAGGCTAATATGATTCAGTCCCATGAACAGTTTATCAAATATGTGTACTTCCGGCAACAGGAGCGGCACCAGGATACTGGCTGCCGATATGATATAAAAAACCAGAAGTCCAATGGATATCCCCAATACGGTCCTTCTTACCCATCCCTGTTTTATCCTGATATCCCCCAACAGGCCCATTATGTTCATAAACGTGATTGTGCCTGCAAAGAAACAGACCGGGCCCAGGATAAGCGTGGACAGGAAACGTGGCCGGGCGTCATAATAGCGCTGGGCTATCCTCTCCGTCCATTCCCTTGTGAAGACATAAATCAGGGTCCCGGCCAACGTCAGGATTCCCCATAAAATGGCTTTCCGAATATACTGTTTCCTCTGCGCCTGTTTTACCTCAGCAATATCCTCTTCCTGGCGGCGTCCATATAAAACCATGAGGATATCCGTGTCAAAGGCGCCTGCAATGGCTTCCAGTGTTTCAATATCAGGCTGGCTTTTACCCGTTTCCCTTAGTTAAAGATATTGTTGGGTATCTCAAGATGTGTCATTCGATTTTGCCGATAAAGCGGTAGAAGATTTCCACTTCCTGTTCCCGGCTTCCGTCCTCACTTTTGACCGCTTCATGGACAAGGATTTTTTCAATCAGCGTATTCAGAAGTTCAGCCGTCAATTCTGTGGGATTGACATACTGTTTCATCAGACCTATCCACTTTTCAGCGTCAACCGCTGTCTGGGCGGCGGTCTCCATCGCTTCGTGAAGCCGTTCAATTTTTACGTCCAATTCTCGCTGTTCGCCCTGATACTTTTCGGACAGCATATTGAAATTGTATTCTGTAATGCGTCCGGCAGACCAGTCCTCATACATTTTTGCAAACAGGGTGTCTACTTCTGCTTTGCGCTTTTCCGCCTTTTTCAGTTCGGCTGTCTGCCGCTTCCTTGCAGTATTGCGTTCCTTGTCGCTGGCGTTAAGTAGCCGTTTCAGAAGTTTGTCCCCATCCTGCTGTGCCAGCACAGACCAGTATTGCAGACGGGAAAGGACATAGGCGTAAAGCACATCATAGCGGATATAGTGCATGGAACACTGGTGCAATCCTTGCCCGTACTTGCTACAATGGTAGTGGGCATAGGGATTTTTGTTCTGGCTGTTCATACCATAGGCCAGCGACCAGCCGCAGTCCGCACATTTTACCAGCCCGGAAAATATCTGTGTTGTGCCGTTCTTCTGCCGTCTGCGCCTGTTGCAAATCTGCTCCTGTACTTGACGGAACACATCTTCGGAAATAATCGCTTCGTGGGTGTTCTCCACACGATACCATTCCTCTTTTGGCTTGCGTACTTTCTTCTTGTTTTTGAATGAAATGTTGGTCTGCTTATTGTGGACGCTGTGTCCGATATAGGTTTCCTCTTTCAGAATACTTTTCACCTGCGCTATCGTCCACGCATAGGCTTTTTCCTCCGGCGCTCCGGCATAGATATTTGCGAAAGTGCCGTATCTCTGGAAATTCAGCCAGCCGGGAGTAGGTACTTTTTCTTCGACCAAAATCCGTGTAATGCTGGCGGCTCCCCGGCCATGAACGGCAAGGTCAAAAATCTTTTCGATAATCCACCTTGTTTCCGGGTCAATCAGAAGATGGCCTTTCTTATCTGGGTCTTTGACATAGCCAAGCGGAGCATAGGCTCCATAGTGTGCGCCATTTGCGAACCGTGTCCGCATGGCCGCCTTTACCTTTTTGCTGGTCTGGCGGGCGTGCATTTCATTCAGAATGTTGAGGAATGGGGCAAGCTCATTCTCTCCGTTGATGGTGTCCACATTGTCATTGACAGCGATATAGCGGACGCCTTTGCTGGGAAAGTAGATTTCCGTGTACTGGCCGGTCAGAATGTAGTTTCTGCCTAAGCGGGATAAATCCTTCGTAACAACGCAGTTGATTTTCCCGTCCTCAATGTCATCAATCATTCTCTGAAAATCCGGCCTGTCAAATAATGAGGTGTGATAGCGATAGCGGCAAAAAGCTAATAAAATCAATGGTTTTGCGGACAGCGGATAGACAGGGAATGTGTTAAAAACTGAATACGCACACAAACGGCGTTACCTTAACCCCTTTGGGGGAGAAAGTAACGCCGTTTTTTTATGCCCGCAGGAAAGGAGGTGCAGCCGGAATGTATTTCACAAAGGGCAAGCAGCGGGCGTTTGAATTGCTCATGCAGCAGAAGCCGGGATTTGACCGCTATCAATCCGGTTGTGCCGGAGATGATGAAGATTGCGGCACTTGCCGTTTCTACCGCCCCGGGTGGAAATATGAGTTTTGCGTTTTCAAAGAGTGTCCCTATTGCCCCGGCAAAAGGACGCGGAAAACGCACGCCAGCATGGACAAATAGACGGGCAAAAGCCCTTGTGCCATGCGGCTTTGCAGACGCGAAAACGGCAAAGGGCATATTGCAATACCAAAACAGCCGAAAACGGCTTTCTAATTGTCCACGCATACCAAGAGAGGAAGTGAGGAAATATGGCAGTTTTCAGAGTGGAGCGAAATACGGGATATACCGTTATGAGCAACCACCACTTGCGCAACAAAGAATTGTCCTTAAAGGCAAAGGGCTTGCTTTCGCAAATGCTGTCCTTGCCGGAGGATTGGGATTATACCCTTGCGGGCTTATCCCATATCAACCGGGAGAAGATCGACGCAATCCGCGAAGCGGTAAAGGAACTCGAAAAAGCCGGATATATCGTGCGCAGCCGGGAGCGCGACGAAAAGGGACGCTTGCGGGGCGCAGATTACGTCATATACGAGCAGCCGCAGCCGCGAGAGCCGGAAGCAGCTACCAGCGGCGGACAGCCGCCTATATTGGATTTACCTACATTGGAAAATCCAACATTGGATAATCCAACGTTGGAAAAACCTACGCAGGAAAAACCTACGTTGGAAAATCCAACGCAATTAAATAAAGATATATCAAGTAAAGAACAATCAATTACGGATTTATCAAGTACCCATTCCTTTCCATTCCATTCCCTAAACCCCTTGCCCTTTGAGCAGGGCGAAGCGGCTACGCCGCCGGAAAGGAAAAGAACGGAAGCGAAAAGCAATAGCGCAGTAGAGATTTACAGGGAGATTATCAAGGACAATATCGAATACGACCATCTCATTCAAAACTGCAAAATTGACAAAGACCGTTTGGACGAGATTGTTGACCTTATGCTGGAAACCGTCTGCACAGCCCGAAAGACAATCCGTATTGCCGGGGACGACTACCCCGCCGAATTGGTGAAATCCAAGTTTTTGAAGCTGAACAGCAGCCATATTGAGTTTGTTTTGGATTGCATGAGGGAGAACACAACCAAAGTGCGCAACATCAAGCAGTATCTAAAAGCGGTGCTGTTCAACGCGCCGAGTACCATTGACAGCTACTATACCGCCCTTGTCAATCACGACTTATACGGCGGCGAATGAGCATAGCCGCACTTTACCGGGAAAGGAGTTGATACCTTGCAGGAGGAAGTAACCCAAAAAACGATTGCCCTATACGTCAAAGTGGGAAAAGGCGCGGCGCGGCTTACCGAACAGGCGTTACAGAAAGCAATCCAAAAGTTTTTGGAGCAGAAAAGCAAACCCGCGCATGGGAAACAGACCATGCGGCAGCTTATGAAGCAGAACGCGGGTGTTTCCAACATCGAGATCACCGACAGCAATATTAAAGCCTTTGAGAGTACGGCGAAGAAATACAACATAGATTTTTCGCTAAAAAAGGTTAAGGGCGAGCAGACCCGTTACCTTGTGTTTTTCAAAGGCCGGGACGCGGACGTTATGACCGCAGCGTTTCAAGAGTTTTCCGCAAAGAAGCTGAACCGGGAGAAAAAGCCCTCTATCCGCAAAGCCCTTGCCGCTGCAAAGGACAAGGCGAAGCAGCTTAACGCCGCCCGCGACAAGGTAAAGAAAATAGACAGGGGGCGCGAGATATGAAGCAGATAAACTACAAAAAGCTGATACTTCCGAATATCCCCTATGTGTTCTTTGTCTATCTCTTTGATAAAGTCGGACAGGCGGTGCGCCTTGCCCCCGGCGCGGATATTTCCGAAAAGATACTGAATATCACAAAAGGATTTTCCGAAGCGTTTTCAAACGCCTTGCCGAGCGTGTACCCGCTGGATTTGCTTGTTGGCATTGTCGGCGCGGTGGTTATCCGCTTGATTGTCTATGTCAAAGGGAAAAACGCGAAGAAATACCGCAAGGGCGCGGAGTACGGCTCTGCCCGATGGGGAAACGCCGAAGATATTAAGCCCTACATAGACCCGGAGTTTCAAAACAACATCATTTTGACACAGACGGAACGGCTTACCATGAACAGCCGCCCGAAGCAGCCGAAGTACGCGAGAAATAAGAACGTCGTCGTGATCGGCGGCAGCGGCAGCGGAAAAACAAGGTTTTTCGTCAAGCCTAATTTAATGCAGCTTCATTCCTCTTACGTCTTGACAGACCCGAAAGGCACCGTCCTAATCGAGTGCGGGAAGCTGCTGCAACGGGCGGGCTACCGCATTAAGGTACTGAATACGATTAACTTCAAAAAATCTATGCACTACAACCCCTTTGTGTATATCCGCAGCGAGAAAGATATTTTGAAGCTGGTAAATACGTTGATAGCGAATACCAAAGGTGAGGGAGAAAAAAGCGCGGAGGATTTTTGGGTAAAGGCAGAACGGCTTTTGTATTGCGCGTTGGTGGGCTACATCTGGTACGAAGCCCCCGCCGAGGAAATGAACTTTATTACCCTGTTGGAACTTATCAACGCCAGCGAAGCCCGCGAGGACGACGAGGAATATCAAAGCCCCGTCGATTTGCTGTTTGCCGACTTGGAAGAACGCGACCCCGACCATTTCGCGGTGAAGCAGTACCGAAAATATAAATTGGCGGCGGGCAAAACCGCAAAATCAATCCTCATTTCTTGCGGTGCGAGGCTCGCTCCTTTTGATATAAAGGAATTGCGCGATCTTATGTCCTACGACGAATTAGAACTTGACACGTTAGGCGACAGAAAAACAGCTTTGTTTTTGATTATGAGCGATACGGACAGCACGTTTAATTTTGTTATCGCTATGCTGCAATCGCAGTTATTTAATCTCTTGTGCGACAAGGCCGACGACGAATACGGCGGCAAGCTGCCGGTTCATGTTCGCTGCCTGTTAGACGAGTTTGCAAACATTGGACAAATCCCGCAGTTTGAAAAATTGATTGCCACAATCCGCAGCCGGGAAATCTCGGCTTCTATCATTCTGCAATCGCAGAGCCAGCTAAAAGCCATTTACAAGGACGCGGCAGAAATCATACTTGACAATGCCGACAGCACCTTGTTTTTGGGAGGGCGCGGGAAAAATGCAAAGGATATTTCGGAGAACTTGGGACGTGAAACAATCGACAGTTTCAACACTTCCGAAAATCGCGGCACGCAGGTTTCTCATGGCCTCAATTATCAGAAATTGGGAAAGGAGTTGATGACACAGGACGAAATCGCAGTTATGGACGGAGGAAAATGTATTTTGCAGTTGCGCGGCGTGCGCCCCTTTTTCAGCGATAAGTACGATATAACGCAGCACCCGAACTACAAATACCTTTCCGACTTCGACAAGAAAAACGCTTTTGACGTTGAACGGTATATGTCCACCCGTCCGGCAATCGTAAAGCCCGACGAACCCTTTGACATATACGAAATAGATTTGTCCGACGAGGACGCAGCCGCCGAATAAAAACGGCGGCATTTTTATTTCCAACAACATTTTTTGAGCCGTTTTAGCGGCAGAAAGCGAGGTTTATATGGATTTTTTCAACAGCGCAGTTGACGTATTGCAGACTTTGGTAATCGCGCTTGGCGCAGGACTTGGCATTTGGGGCGGCATTAACCTCATGGAGGGGTACGGCAACGATAACCCCGGCGCGAATGCTCATGTGCCATAAAGTAACACACAAGAATTGATAGACAGCAACCCACTATTCCGTTATTATCTTACGCACACACTTTGTAACTTTTTCGTTAAGCCTATTGACTCTGATACTTCGGAAGAGATATAATATAGTTGCTACTTAGCTAACCTAAATAGCGAAACTAAAGAGAGGCGACGATATGAATAACAAATATGTCCAGCAATTCAAAAAAGGCTCTCTGGAAATGATACTCTTATGCCTAATCGGACGCAAGGAAACTTATGGATATGAAATTATAACCGAATTGAACAATAATGCGTCTGTTTTGGGATATGCGAAAGAGGGAACCATTTATCCCATTTTGTATCGTTTACAGGAAGCAGAACTAATCAAATGCCGGTTGGCTCCGGCTGCGGCAAATGGCGGCTCAAAAAAGTATTATTCTTTAACTGATAAAGGCAGGAATGTACTTGATGAACTAATCTTATTTTGGTCAAGCTATGAAAACTGCGTAAATGGCTTTATAGAAAGTTATCAACAAGCGAGGGTGTCCAAATGAAAGAACAATATATCAAACAGGTTGAAAAGGAACTATCTTTACCACGCAAAATGAAAAAAGAGGTTGTGCGTGACTTGAATGAAGTTTTTGCGTCTGCTATGGAGCATGGAGAAACAGAGCAGCAGATTATCCAGCGTTTGGGGACGCCAAAAGAATTTGCAGACAGCACCGCAGAACAGTTTGGTATTGATAACACCAAATCGAAAAAAAGGAACGGCATCATTTCTACTCTTGCTACGCTTGTTATCGCGGTTGCTGCCTTTTCGGTATATGCTGTTACGCAATCAGGAAAAGTGCCAGAAGGAGCAATCGGACAAGCCGACGCGACAACAAATATACAGATTGAGGGCGCGTTTGCCTTTGATATTTCGCAAATCCTTTTGGCTATTGGGTTTGCAGCAACAGCTATTGCTATTTTGTTAATTATCCGAACCATACACAAAAACAGGAGGTAACCAATGAAGAAGTATATTTCTGTATTCACAATCATGGTTATGATTTTTTTGGCTGCGTGTTCTAATCAAAATACATCATCTACACCGACAAGCAATGAGAACAATACGCAATCTAATAGTGTTACAAAATTGGACGAGGGTGTTTGGCCTGCGAATGAGTACACAGAGGGGCTTCCTGTTGCGCCTGGTACGGTTGCATGGGCTACACTTGATACAGAACATGAGAATTGCAATATCAACCTTACCGGCATTAGCGAAAACGACTATAACGAGTATATGGAGCTTTTGAACCAAGAAGGCTTTTCCGTAATTGAAAATGTATCAGAGGAAATCGAGGGAGAAAACTATGTTTCTATCGGGACGCTTTTATCAAACGACGAAAAGTGGTTAAGTATCAGCTACATACCCAATAGTCTAACTATCTACATTTCCTTTGACAATAACTGAAAGAGATAACGGAATAGCAAAGCCAGTCGAGCCAGTCAACGGTCAAGATGAACGGCGCATACGCGCCGCCGTTGACAGCCCCGCCCGCCTTTGCAGACAGGCAATCAAGGGGCGACAGCAAAAAGTGCTGCCGCCCCGCACTATTATCAGAGAGGGGGAATTTCCATGACCGAAGATGAAGCCTACAAAGTGCATATCCAGTACACCTTTAACGCCTTTTGCAAGGTTGTCATTCGTCACGCCGCCATAGATGAAATTTTGAAGATGCGCCGGAGGTGGGAACGGGAAGTTTCCCTTGACTATTTGATGAATGAGAAGTTTGTCCAGCTTGCCGAGCCGGAACAGCTTGAAGAATACCTTTTTACCGCCTGCGGCCAGACCGCCGTTCTGTACCATGCGGAACTTGCCGCTGCCCTTGCCCTTTTGCCGGAGTAGGCACAGGAAGAAATTTTCCGCTATTACTTCCTGCGCCAGCCGCAGAGAGTGATCGGCGTACATATCGGCCGGACACGCAGCACAGCGGGGCGGCATATCCAGCTTGCCTTGCAACGGCTTCGGAAGGAAATGGAGGTGAGCCGGTATGAATAAACTTCTCCCCTATGAAACAATCGTCAAGGCGCATGAGGGCGACCCGGACGCAATCGACACCATTCTTTCCCACTACGCCGGATATATCCGCTACTGTTCCAAAGTACACGGGAAAGTCAACGCCGAGGTTGAGGAATATGTGAAGCAGAAGTTAATTGCCGCACTGTTCAAGTTTCGCTTTGACCGATAGTAAACAGGAAATTAAGGAGGCAAGAGGTTTTATGAAAAATCAGCTTTCAACAGTGACGGAAGTTGTAGTTAGAAGCATCTTTTACATCATCACAAACTATGTATTTGTTAGCATGGGACTGTCGTTTCATACTCATTGGATTGCAATTCTATTTTTACTTTCAATGGTATGGGCTACTATTGACTACGGCGAGTCTGTAAACAAAATAACCGGGAAAAAGGTTATTGCTGAAATACTATGTATATGCTGCATTGCGATAAGTATAGCGATTGCATATTTTGTGGGATATATTCAAGGAGCAATCATTTCCTTTTGAAAACATAACGCAATAACTCTCCGTTTATCATACCAATATGAAATGAGTTTTCAAAACTGAATACCAGCCGCCACCGGCGCGGCCAGCGAAAGCAGTAAGTCTGAAAAAGATTTACTGCTTTTTTTGTTGCCCGGTTCCGCTTCCGGCCATTTCGCCCTGTTCAGATTGTAGTAGTAAGTGAGGGGGAAACTTTTCTGCCCCGGCGTTTGGCATTTTTGATTTTTGTCCGTAGTAAGAAGCAAAGAGAAAATAAGCCGTTCCGTTTGGCAAATTTCAAAGCGCGGTGGTGTAGGGAGTGAAAGGAAAAATTCTCTGCCCCGCCGGTTGCCAAAATCCTGCTACCCGGATTACAGAAGCGAAAGAAATTTTGAAAAATCCCCGTCCAGCGGGTAGCTGGCGGCCTTTGAAATGTATCTTTAGCGGAAAGGAAAAAAGACCGCCCATAGCGAGTCGGAAGCCCTGTCCTGTCCGTTCTATGTACGGAAAAAACCGACAGGGGCAGTCTGCGGCAGTTACAGAGCAAGATTCTACCGCAGTACCAAATTTCGCTTATCGCTCATTTTGTCCTTGCGGGAATCTTGTTGGGGAGTGCCTTCCCCAAACCCTGCTTATGCGGCTTACGCCGCTTGAAAAATTCCCGCAAATTCTTTTCGGATTATTTCAAAAACAGTTCCGCTACACACCCCGTTTTTCTCCTATTAGTGAGAGGACACCACGCACAGAAAGGAGGTCAACCACCTATGAAACGATATAACATGCCCCACCGCAGCAGGGTAGTCAAGACCCGGCTGACCGATGAAGAATACGCCGACTTTACCGCCCGGCTTGCCCCTTATGGTATGAGCCAGTCCGAATTTATCCGGCAAGCCATTACACGGGCAACCATACGCCCCATTGTTACCGTTTCCCCGGTCAATGATGAATTGCTTGCCGCTGTCGGGAAGCTGACCGCCGAATACGGCAGGATCGGCGGCAACCTCAATCAGATTGCCCGGTATCTGAACGAATACGGCGTACCGTATAACGCCCTGTCCGGCGAAGTCCGAGCCGCCATTTCCGACCTTGCAGCCTTGAAGTTTGAAGTCTTGCAGAAAGTGGGTGAAGCTGTTGGCAACATTCAAACATATCAGCTCTAAAAATGCCGACTACGGAGCAGCGGAAGCCTACCTCACTTTTGAGCATGACGAGTTTACCATGAAACCCACCCTTGATGAAAACGGGCGGCTTGTTCCCCGTGAGGGCTACCGCCTTGCCACGCTGAACTGCGGCGAAGAAGATTTTGCTGTTGCCTGTCTGCGCTCCAATCTCCGCTATGGCAAGAACCAAAAACGGGAAGATGTGAAATCCCACCACTATATCATCAGCTTTGACCCACGGGACGGAACGGACAACGGTCTGACCGTTGATAAGGCGCAGTCGCTGGGCGAGGAATTTTGCAACGAGCATTTCCCCGGACACCAAGCCATTGTCTGCACCCACCCGGACGGGCACAATCACTCTGGCAACATTCATGTGCATATCGTCATAAACAGCTTGCGGATTGAAGCCGTCCCGCTTCTGCCCTACATGGACAGACCAGCGGACACGAAGGACGGCTGCAAGCACCGCTGCACAGACGCAGCTATGGAATATTTCAAGTCCGAAGTCATGGAGATGTGCCACCGGGAAAATCTGTATCAGATTGACCTTTTGCATGGCAGCAAGAACCGAGTGACCGAGCGTGAATACTGGGCGCAGAAGAAAGGGCAGCTTGCCCTTGATAAAGAGAACGCCGCCAGAGAAGCCACCGGACAGCCGACCAAGCCCACCAAGTTTGAAACGGACAAGGCGAAGCTGCGCCGGACGATACGGCAGGCACTTTCCCAAGCTGGCAGCTTTGACGAGTTTGCTTCCCTGCTTTTGCGGGAGGGCGTAACTGTCAAGGAGAGCCGGGGGCGGCTTTCCTACCTCACGCCGGACAGGACAAAGCCTATCACAGCCCGGAAGCTGGGGGACGATTTTGACAAGGCTGCTGTCCTTGCCCTGCTCACGCAGAACGCCCACAGAGCCGCCGAACAGACCACAGCCATACCCGAATACCCCCACACCCAAAAGGAACGCTTGCGAGAGGAAAAAACCGCAAAAACCGCCCCGGCAGACAACACCTTGCAGCGCATGGTTGACCGGGAAGCCAAGCGAGCTGAGGGCAAGGGCGTGGGCTATGACCGTTGGGCTTCCCTGCACAACCTCAAACAGATGGCGGCTACCCACAACTTCCTCATGGAGAACGAACTGCTTGACCTTGACAAGCTGGACGCAGCCGTGGAGAGCAGCCGGAAAGCTCTTTCCGAAGCAAGGGAAAGTCTGCGGGGCATTGAGCAGAGCATTTCCGACAAGAAAAGTCTGCGAAAGGTTGTCAACGATTACCGCCGCACCCGCCCCACCATTGACGCTCATAAAAAGCTGTCCGGCAGAAAAGCGGAGAACTACCGCCAGTCCCACGAAGCGGAATTTATCATCTATGAAGCTGCCCTGCGCCAGCTAAAGGTGCTTGCACCGGGAAAGAAGCTGCCCGCCACTTCCAAGCTGAATACGGAGATTGAAGCCCTCATTTCCGAGAAAAACGCAGCTTACAACACCTACCGCACCGCAAAAGCCGAGTATGAGCAGCTTGCCACCGCCAAACGGAACGCAGAGCAGATACTACACGGCACACCGAGCCGACAGAAAAAGCATGAACAGGAGCGTTAAAAACCGCCCCGAAATGATACCGAAACCATACAAAAGGCAGGGGGGTATGCCATACCCTATCCGCAATACCCCTGACCTTTCCAACGGGGCTTACAGGGCAGATTTTTCCCGAAAATGGCACCGGGAACATACAGATTTTGCCCCTGTCCCCTCATACCCGACCAAACCGA